>Ga0306923_10000004_pt1 | contig 389299 bp, 342 predicted proteins | sample sta12Can44000108_FD_203841 | JGI IMG/M metagenome (GOLD analysis project Ga0306923, IMG submission 203841) | Lab enrichment of tropical soil microbial communities from Luquillo Experimental Forest, Puerto Rico - statanox.12C.anox.44.000.108 (v2)... | ecosystem: Environmental > Terrestrial >... | reverse complement strand
TCGCCGGCAGGATGGGATTGCCGCGTCGAGGGATGGATGACGTGGGCGAGGAAGTAGAGATCGGGCGGCGGCACCGCGAAGTGCAGCACGCTCACGTCCGCCAGGATCGTCCGCCCTCCCTTGGCGAGCAGCTGCAGCTCGAAGTTACGGACGGTCTCGTTGCGGAGCGCGAGCTGGGTGATCGGGCAGTTGTCGGAGCAATAGCGGTTCCCGTGCCCGTCGCACCCCTGAAGCGTCGAGGCGCAGGGCATCCCCATCACCTCCTCGGTGGTGAATCCCAGGAGGCGCTCGACGCTCGCGTTCCACGACACGATCTTGTTTCTACGATCGGTGACGAAGACGGGATCCGGGGACCTCGACAACGCCTCGACGAGCGGGAGGATGGAGGTCGGAAGCGATCCCGGAGTACCCAAGGGCCACTCCACGCGGCCGCGCTGCTAGAGGCCAGCCACCGATCGCGTCCGGCGAGCCTAACATCCCCCGCCCGCCCGGGCAAGCGTTCCGTCGCTACATGAAGTTGCGCGTGTGGAGCGAGGACAGCGCGGCGGCTTCCGCCGAGGGGAAGCCCAGCTTCTCCAGGCGCTGGCGGCGGCTGCGGTCCATGTCCCGCTGAAGCGCGGCCACGCGGTCGTGGCCCGACGCGATATCGGCCGGCTCCCACGACCCCGCCGCGAGGAGCACGAGCGCCTCGAAGACTTCCTCGTTCAGGCCGTCGGTGTTGCGCAGCGCCTCGTGACGGCGCTCGACGGCGGCGGCGAGCCGCCCGCGCAGCCCCGGATCGAGCCCCATGTGACGCCGAAGGTGCGCGAGCCCGAACGCCACGTGGCGCGCCTCGTCCTGGGCGGCCAGTCGCGAGACCTCGCGCGTCACCGGGTCGGGCGCGTTCTCGTGCAGGAACCAGAGAAGCGACAGGAACGATCCCTCGCCGAGGACGGAGAGCAGGAAGAACGCGAGCGCGAAGTCCGGCTCCTCGAGCAGCGTCTTCAACGACTCCTGCCCGCCGGCCGTGGACAAGCCGAGGTCGGAGCGAACGAGCAGCGCCCGCCTCGTGAAGCACTCGATGTGACGCGCCTCGTCGGCAGCCTGGATCGCGAGGAGCTGGAGCACCTCCCGGAAGTGCGGGTGGATCCTCGCGAGGAAGCTCGCGGGCACGATGAGCGCGGCGGTCTCGTTCTCGATGAGAAACGTCATCACTTGCACGACCGCGTCCTCGATCTCCGGGGGATGCGTGATCGGCGCGCTCCAGTCGATCGCCTGGGCGGGATCCCACTGCGCCGCGGCGGCTTGCGCGTAGAGGACCGCGGCCTCGTCGGCCCAGACGACGTCCTTGTCGGAGAGCGGGAAGTCGAACGCGGGACTGCCGGCCTCGACCAGGGCACCGCGAGCGGCCAGCCCCCAGCGCATCGAGGGCCGGTCGACGACCGCCCCCGGAAGATTCCGATCGGGCGCTCCGGCGGTTTCGGCTCCGCTCCATCGTCCCGTCGCGGCCGGCCCCCTCGTGACGCGCGCGAGCGGAGGTCGATCCCGGCCGCCCGTCAGGATCTCGAGCTCGTGCCCCTGCGCCCTGCACCAGGCGCGAAGATGCACGGGGAGCTCGCGGTGCGTTCCGACGATGTCGAGCCGGCCGCCGACGGGCACCCGCTTGAGCGCGCGCTTGAGCAGAAGCTGAGCGCCGCGGTCGAGCCCGAGGCTGCCGAGATCGATCTCGAAGGTGTCGCTCATGCGTTCGCCCCTACCGGAAGCGCGCGAGCCACGCGTCGATCGTACCCGCCGCGTCCACCGCGCGGTTCAGCTGCGCATACCCGCCGACACGGCCGGGCAGCCACTGCTTCAACCCTTCCATGTCGAGAAGCGATCGGACGGACGGGTCTTCGTACGACATTGCGAGCAGGAGCGTCAAGAATTTCTGCACCGGCTGTTGCGGGGCGTCGTTCAGGACCGTGAAGTTGCAGTGATCGTAAGGTGCCGTCTGTGCCAGGACCCGCGTCGACCCGGCGGGGAAGACCCCCTCCCGCGAGAACGCGAGATGGTTGCCGTCGATCATGCATGCCGCGTCCGCCCGGCCGGTGATGAGCGCCCTGGCCGCCTCGCGCTCGCCCCCGAGGTGATCGCCGTGCTTGCCGACGAGGAGGTCGTGACGCAGGATCTCGCAGTCCTTTCCCGGCGCGACGCCGGAATCGGCGATGTGCAGGAGCGGAATCAGCGTGGCCTGCGGCGAGTCCGAGGCGCCGACCGCGACCGTCTTCCCGGCGAGCCCCGAGAGCGTGCGTATCGGCGAGTCGGCGCGAACGACGATGACCGACGTGAGGTCGCGATCCGTGTCGCGCATCGCGAGTGCTACGGCCCGGCGTCCCGAAGCTCTCGCGGCCCGCTCCGCTTCGATCCACGCGAGCGGGGAGTTCCAGGCGACATCGACCTGGCCGGCGACCTGCCCTTCGACCTGCCGCTCGTAGTTCGAGTACAGGACGAAATCGAACGGCAGGCCTTGCTCGAGAAAGTACCGCTTGAAACCTTCCCAGATCGTCACGACCTTCGGGTCGTACGCGACCGCTCCCAGGATCAGCGCCTCCATCGTGTCCTCCACTCGCCGCTAGAACAGCGGAAGGCCGCAGGCGGCCTTTCCGATGAAGTCGTAGAGCTGGTCGGTGGTGGGCGCCATGACGCTGGCCGCCTGGGCGTCGCGGAAGTACCGCTCGACGCCGACGCCTTTCCGGAACGCGGCGCCGCCGCACACGCGCATCGCCGTCTGTAGCACGTCGAGCGCGGTCTCGCCCGCCGCCGCCTTGCATTCGAGGACGCGCAGCATCGCATCTTCGCGCGCGCCCTCCACGGCATCGACGGCCTCGACCAGCAGGGCGCGGGTCATGTCGGTCCGCACGCGCATGCGCGCCACGTACGCGCGGACCGTCGGCATGTCGGCGAGCGTCGCATCCACGTGCGCGTACCGGGTCGCGGCCGCGTGACCCGCCGCGCGCGTCGTGGCCGCCTCCATCAGCCCCACGGAATACGCCGCGCTCATCAAGTTGAAGTAAGGGAGGACGGTGCCCATCATGATGCCGAATCCGCCGCCGTCGTCTCCCAAACGCGAGGTCTGCGCGACCACGACCTCCGCCGCCGTCACGGGGCGTGAGTCGTTGCCGCGAAGGCCGAGCCCGTCGTAGGGGCGCGGCAGGCTCAACCCCCGCGCGTTCGCCGGGACGAGCCAGAGCGTGCTCGCCCCCTCCGCCCGCACGGGCCGGCTCGACCAGACGTAGGCCGTCGCATGGCCCGCCGACGTGACCCAGCTCTTTTCCGCATCGAGCCGCACGCGATCGCCGACCACCTTCGCCGTGCTGGTCGGGGCCCAGAAGTGGCTGCGCGAGCCCGCCTCGGAAAACGCCAGCGTGCTCAGGTGCCGGCCCGCGGCGACGTCGCGGCGCATCGCCTCCGGGCCGTGCTTCTCGATCACCGCCGCGCCGGCGTAGTGCATGGCCAGGACCATGCCGGTCGAGGCGCACTCGCGCGATACGCGCTCGACCGCGAGCGCCGCGGCTCCCGGACCCTCTCCCATCCCGCCGACCTCGCGCGCGGAGATCAAGCCGTACAGGCCCGCGCTCGCGAGCGCGTCCATGGCCGCCCGGGGGAACACGCCGTCGCGATCGACGGGCTCGGCGTTCGAGGCGACGACACCCGACGCGATTGCGTCGAGCTTCTCCTGGATCTTCGAGTCGAGTTTGACCACGACTTCCGCTCCGATGCCGAACGCCCGCGACGCGGGCGCCCTCCGGAGGGAGTGGTCAGCGTCCGCGGCGGAACATCCGACGGCAGGGCCTGAGCACGTCAGGCGGATTCTTGACTCAGGTTCTCGTGAGTGCGATCCACATTTCTCTGGTCTCTCGCGGTTACCGGTGCCGGGGAAAGGAACGCCGAAGTTTACACGAAGGCGGGACGCCGGGCATCTTCGGCTCAGCTCGCCTCGGCCGCCGCGGCGATCTCGCCGAGGTCCTTGGCGCAGGACTTCACCATCGCCTTCGACATCAGCGAGAAGAGCGGGGAGAGAAGCTTCGCGCCGAACGTCTGCGGGCGCGCGTGGACCTCCATCTCGAGGCGCGTGCCCGAGCCGTCGGGGACGCAACGGACCTCCGACGTGAACTCGGTCCCGACGGCGTAGCCGCGGAACGCGAAGCTGCGCGGCGGCGACCACGCCGCGACCTCCATGTCGACGGCATGACGGCCGCGCCACTCGCGGATGCGCGTGCCCGTGCCGACGGGGCCGGGCGTCAAGATCTCGACCTTCGTGATCGCCTTGATGCGGCCGGAGATGTTCGCGACGTCGGACGCCATGGCCCACACGCGGTCGGGCGGCGCGGACGATTTGTGCGTGCTGAGCATCGGCTTCATCGGGCGGCCCTCCTCCCCGTCGCGGACCGTATCAAGGTGAAATCATCGCCCGGATTCGAGTTTCGAGGAAGGAGGCAGGTCGCGGGAACCCGCATCGCTTGCGCCCCGGTGGGGCCGTACGTACACTTTACACATGAAACGTACAAATCTTGTGCTTGATGAGCAGCTCCTGGACGACGCCCTCCGCCTGAGCGGAGAGCGCACGTATTCCGCCGCGGTCGGCCGAGCGCTGGAGGACTTCGTCCGCCGGATCCGCGCGCGGCAGATCCTGACCATCGCGGGTTCCGGAGCGTGGGACGGGGACCTCGCCGCCATGCGAGGAGATCGATTCGGGGTCAAGGCAACCCCGCGCCCGAGGCCGCGCCGTGGTTCTCGTTGACACGTCGGTCTGGATAGAGATCTTCCGCGAGGATCGACCGTTCGACCTCGAGGCCGCAGTGCCGTTCGATGAGATTGCGACCTGCCTGCCTGTCCTGCAGGAAGTGCTCCAAGGGATGCGAGCCGAACGAGAGTACAGAATCGCGCGCGATGCCATGATGGCCCTCCCGATCGTCGACTCGCCCCTCGGGCAGGAGGTCTTCGAAGATGCGGTTGGGCTCTACCGTTCAGCCCGGCGGACCGGGCTCACGGTGCGATCCGGAGTCGATTGCCTGATCGCCGCGTGTGCCTTGCGCCACAACCTGATCGTGTTTCATCATGACCGGGATTTCGAGGCCCTCGCCCGGGTGTCGGGGCTGCGTACGAAGATCTTCAAACGCTGAGTCGGCTCCACCCGCCTCCCCCATCAGTCGCAGGGGCCGAGCGATTGCACCGCTGCGCACCGCGCGCCTGCCCCGAGCGGCCGCTCTGCCCCCCTCGAGTCGGTCCCGTACGAGCCCTCGCCGTCGGGGCCCAGGGGAACGATCAGGTAGTAGCGGTTGCCTGCTGATGGGGTGAGCTCTTCCGACCGGTCGGAGCCGGAGTCGGTGCACGTCCTCATGACATGGCTGTACCAATCGCCGAGCTGCCCCTCGTAGATCGCGGAGTCGGTAGCGCTCGCCGAGCAGCTCGGGCCCCAACTCAGCTTGACGTTCCCCGGCGTCACCGTGGACTTGTCGATCCGGAGCGAGTCTCCGACCGAGCCCGCTCCCGTCGCATCCGCGAGCGACGGCGCCGTGTACGCGTACATCGCCTGCGAGCCGTCGGCGAACGTGACGCCGAAGTCGAGCTGGTTGCCGTTCAACGCCTCGCGGCCGAGGCTCAACCCGGTCACGGTGCTCCCTTCGAGCGTGTCGCCGACCGCGATCACCTTCGTGACCGGGCTTGCGAGGTAGATGCCGGCCTGCCCGCCGTTCCCGTAGCCGAGGAACGCGGTCTGGTTCGCGCCCGCGCTCACGGCACCGAAGCTCGAGAACGTCCCCGTGCCGCCCGGGATCGTCGTGGCGAGATCGGCCAGCCTGACCGGATCCGGGGGAAACAGCAGATCGCTCACCTCGGACAGATACACGCCCTGCTGTCCGACTCCCGTTCCGACGAATGCGATCCGGGTCGGCCACGCCGCGGGAGTGGAGACCTGCGACGAGGCGAGCGACAGGTGGCTGAAGCCGGTGAACGTCCCGGATCCCCCGGGAACCACGGTGGAAAGGTCGGCGACACGGCAGGGGTCAGTCGGCGTCTGCAAGTCGGCCACATCGGAGAGATAGACCCCTTGTTGCCCTTGCCCAGTTCCGAGGAATCCGACTCGGCTCGACGATGAGCCAGGGGCACCGAACGGCGAAGTGGTCACGGAGACTTCGGTGAAGCCCGTGAACTTGTCGGTCCCGCCGGGGACGGGCGTGGCGAAATCCGCGACCCGGCAGGGGTCGGTTGGCATCTGCACGTCGCTCACGTCGGTGAGGTACACGCCTTGCTGGCCGGTGCCGCTGGCCAGGAACCCGGCGCGGATCGCAGGCGGGTTGGGGGTCGCGATCGGCGATGCGGTCAGCGAAAGGTCCCCGAAGCCGGTGAACGTGCCTGAACCTCCGGGAATCGCGCTCGCGAGATCGGCGACCCTGCACGGGTCGTTCGGGATTTGCACGTCGCTCACATCGGCGACGTAGACCCCTTGCTGTCCGTTTCCGCTGCCCAGGAACCCCAAGCGGACCGCGGGAGAGGAGTTCCCAGTTTGCGTCCCGCTCGTCAGCGAGAGATTGCCGAACCCGGTGAACGCGCCGACGCCCCCCGGGATCGCGGTCGTGAGATCGGCGACCTTGACCGGATTGGGAGGAGTCGCGGAGCTACCCGCGTCCCGGACGTAGACGCCCTGCTGGCTCGCGGTACCCACTCCGATGAACGCGTCGCGCCCGCCGCTGCTCTCGGGCCCCTGTAAGAACGACGTAAGGATCCCGGTGCTCCCGGGCATCTCGGCGCCGCTCGAGAGCACCGACCTGCAGGGATCAGTGGGGTAGTGCACGCCGCTCGCATCGTAGCTCGTGCCCGACACCGATGCGACTGAAAAGCTCGCCACCGGCGACATGCCGGCATCCAGGACGTCGATCCCGCTCAGGCGAGCCGTCGAGAGGAAGTCGGAGTAGCCATCGAGGCTCGCCCCGGGCGTGACCTCCACCATGAGGCCCACGGTGAGGTCGAACGGCGTGCCGAACGTGATGGGAAGGATGAACGTGTCGAAGTCACCGGCGCCGCTCGAGGAGCTCGACGTCAAGGTGAATCCCCCGAACGTCCCGGGGCCGCCGACGCTCCCGAAGCCGGCGGGGTAAGAGATGAACGTCGTGCCCGTCGCCCCTTGGCCAGTGGTCATCAGCGGGTAGTTCGGCCCCCCGCTCTGCTGGTAGTTCACCGTCATCCGGACGTCGTCGTTGCCGGCGAAGGTCAGGGCGCCGTCGATCCAGAAGTGGAAGCGCACCCACCCCGTGAGGCCGTTGGCGACGTTCGGGCTCGTGATCGTGAACGTGTCGCTAAACTTGCCGAACGCCTCGGCTCCCTGCTCCATCGGCGCGGCGTAACCGGGGGTCGCCAGCAACCGGGCGTACGACCTCGCGCCGAGCACGCCGAAGTCGGCCTTCGCGTCCGCCGAGCCCGTCGAGTGGTCATTGTCGTAGTTGTGGAAATCGACGTCGAGCGAGGTCGAGTCGGAGAGCGGGCCGGCCGGAGCCGTCTGCAGGCGATCGCCGCCGGCGATGTTGCACGGCGCCCACCCCTCGGTCGGTTCCCCCACACCGATGCCACCGAAGAATGTGAAGACCGGGAGCGGAGTCCCGCCCGTGGCGCATGCGAAAGGCGGGGGGTCGGGGTAAACGGCCTTGATCTCCCCGCCGACGGCGAGGACGTAGGTGTCGACTTCGGGCGCGGCGGTCGCCGGGGATCCGGCCCCGAGCGCGCAAGCCAGGAGAATGAGCGCCCCGAGCGAAACAAGTCGTGTGTGCACGATCTTCAACCCTCCCCGGGCGACGTTCGCCGCGCCCTTGGAACGGGTATACGGGCCCGAGGCCCACGCGCCTACTATCTGAATTGTTAGGAATCGCCGAGGGTCAGCGGAACAAGCCGTCGCGTAGCGCCTTCGACACCGCCTCGGTCTTCGAGTGCACCTGGAGCTTCTCGTAGACGCGCCGGAGGTGGAACGCGACTGTCGCCGTGCTCACGTCGAGCGCGGCCGCGGCGGTCTTGTACGAGTGCCCTTCGACCAGGAGCTTCAGGACGCGCGTCTCGTGCGGCGTGAGGCGGTAGTCGGCGTGCCGTGCCGGCTCGAACCGCGAGAACAGCCCGACCACCCGGCGCGCGATCTCGGGGGACATCGGGGCGCCGCCGCGGACGGCCTCCGCCACGCCCGCCAGGAGCTGCGGCGCCGGCGTCTTCTTCAGGAGGTATCCGCACGCTCCGGCGCAGAGCGCCTGGAAGATCCGGTCGTCGTCCTGGTAGACGGTGAGCACGACGCTGGGGATCGTGGGCCGCGAGGCTTTGAGCCGCCTGATCCCCTCGATCCCTCCCATGCCGGGGAGGCCGAGATCGACGAGCACGGCGTCCGGCTCGTTCGCCTCGAGCGCCGGGAGGGCGAGCTCCATCGCCCCCCACGCTCCGGTGCACGAGAAGCCGGGGGCGGCGGCGATCAGCGTCGCGAGCCCCTCGCGGATCTCGTCGTGGTCCTCGACGATCGCGATCCGGACGACCGGAGCGCCGGCGGCCGGGGACGGCGAGGTTTCGGTGTCCACCATCATGCCTCCGAGGACTTACACCCGATTCCGGCGCCGCCACACTATCAATCTCGATAGCGATCGCATCGGACGCCCGATGCGAAGCACGATCGTCGTGCCCTGCCCCGCGCGGGACTCGATCGACAGCTGTCCCCCGAGCGCTTCGGCGCGGGCGCGCATGCTCGCGAGCCCGTGGCCCGGGACGATCGCGGCGACGTCGAACCCGCGTCCGTCGTCCGCGACCGTCAGGCGGAAGCCGCCCTCCAGCCGCTCCAGACGCACCTGGGCGTTCCTGGCCTCGGCGTGCTTGCGGACGTTGTGGAGCGATTCCTTGCAGACGAGGTAGATCGCCCGCCTCACGTCGGGATCGAGGCGCTCTTCGTGGTCGGCCTCCGGCAGATCGAGGCGGACCGCCGTTCGGCCGTCGGCGAAGAGGTCCGAGGCGAACCGGCGCATCCGATGGACGAGATCGGACAGGCGGTCCTCGCGAGGACTGATCGCCCAGACGGTGTCGCTCATGGCGTCCACCAGGTTTCCGGACAGCTCGGTGATGCGGTCGAGGGCCGGGGAAGCGGCCCGCTCGGGCCCGCGCGAGCCCTGCTCGGCGACCTGGCTGAGCACGGCGATCTGCGAGAGGCTCGATCCGACCTCGTCGTGAAGATCGGTCGCGATCCGCGTTCGAAGCCGCTCCACGGTGAGCAGGTGCGCGACGCGCACCCGGTACGCCCCGAACGCCGCGGCGACCGCGGCCGCGGCGACGAGCGCGATGAACCATCCGCGCTCGAAGAACGGGACCTGCACCCGGAACACGACCGTCGCGGGCGGAGCGTTGGGAGCCGCCGAGGAGGTGACGAGAAACCGGTAGTCGCCGGGGGCGAGGTTCGAGTAGAGGACCGAGCGCTCGTCGTTCGGCGCGCTCCAGTCCGCATCCGCTCCCTCGAGCCTGGTGCGGAACTGCGGCGGCGCGCCCGGCCCGTGGTGCACCGCGAAATACTCGATGCGCAACGCGCGCTGGGAAGCGGGGAGCGTGAGCGGGCCGACGCTCGCGACGCCCAGGAGCGGAAGGGGTTGCGGCACGCCCGCGATCACGACGGCGCGAAGGCGAGCCGGGGATTCCGGAGACGGCGGATCCGGCCCGGGCGCGAGCTGCGCGAGAGTGATGGCGTCGGCGAACCAGAGGCGGCCGAGCGCATCGCGAAACGCATAACGGATCTCCCCCTTGGGAAGGCCGTCCTCCGCCGTGAACAGGCGCGTCGTGCCGGAGGCGCGATCGAGCCTCAGGACGCCGCGGGGCGAACCGAGATACAACCGCCCGTCGCGATCGTCGGTGGCGCACGTCAGCGCGAGATCCGCGTAGGCCGGAGGGATCGCCTGCCGGCGGAATTCCGGCTCGTCGGCGGTCGGATTTGCGCAGACCGCGAGACCTCGTCCCAGGACCCAGAGCGCGCCCGCGCCATCGACGAAGAAGGGCGTCTCCGAGATCGCATCGACGGGCACGGGCCGGAGCTCGAATCGCCCCCCGCGGTACCGGACGACGTGGCCGTCCTCGAACGCGATCCAGATGTCGTGCCCCCCGTCTTCCGCGAACGACGTCGCGATGGAGCCGGTGCCGACGACCGAGGCGGGGAACGTCCGCACCTCGCCGTTCGGGCGCCGGCACGCGACGGAGCTCGAGCCGTTCCCGCCCCTGTCCGAGCTCACCCAGAGATCGCCGCTCGCGGCGACGAACACCGCGGCCGCTTCGAGCCGATCGAGGTGCGCCTCGACGATCGGCCCGAGATCGCGACGGAGGGCTCCCTCCTCGTTCGCTGCCGCGGGGCGCGGGTAGTGCAGCAACCCTTCGGAGCCGGCGACCCACCAGCCTCCGGTGGGAGCCTCCGCCAGCTGCTGCGCCGTGCGCCAGCCGGCCAGCGCCGCCCTCATCGGAAGCTCGAGCGGCCGCCCGACGAGGCGGTCCCCCTCGCTCGTGTACACCGTGAGATCCGTCACGCCGCGCGCGAGCACCGCGACACCCCCGAGCCGGTCCCCGGTGATCCCCACGATGATCGAGCGCCGCGCCTCGATCTCGTCGTGCTGCGTGAAGCCTCCCGCGACCCGTTTCGCGAGGCCGCCGTAGAACATACCGATCCAGAGATTCCCCTCCCGATCGAATGCGAGGGCCTGCACCGCCGCATCCGGGAGACCCGACCCTCGATCGAGATGATCGGCGACCGTCCAGGCTCCCTTCGTGCCGCGCCGCACGTCGTCCAGTCCCGCGAGCGTGCCGACCAGGAAACGGTCGCGCTCGAGCCGCAAGAGACTCGTCGGGCTCAGGCTGACGCCCTCGTGCTCTCCGAAGAGCGTCATTTGCGGCCGGGGCGTCCCGAACGGGTCGCTCCCGAAGTGCGCGACGCCGCCCAGGAACGCCGTCCAGACGGTGCCGTCGTCGTCGAAGAGAATGTCGCTGACGAACCCGTACCCCGCCACGTCGTCCGGGTGGTGGTCGATGCGGCCGTCGCGCGCGACGCGGTAGAGACCGGAGAGGTGCGTGCCGACCCACACGGCGCCGCCGGGCCCCTCGACGAGGCTCGTCACCCGCCCTCGCTCCGGCACGCCGTCGACCTTGACCGGAGACGGCCGCGCACCTCCCGGACCGTCGGCTGCGGGAATCCGCCAGAGCCCGTGGCGCGTTCCGATCCAGATCGAGCCGTCGCCGGCGGCGAGCAGGCGAAACGGCGCGGGCGCCGATCCCTCCTCGGGAGCGCCGAAGTCCGTGCGCGAGAACACCGGCCCGCCGACGGCACGGGACGGGTCGCCGCGGAACAGGCCCTCGTCGGTTGCGACCCAGAGTGTTCCGTCCGTGCCGAGCGTGACGTCCTGAACCTCGGCGCGCGGAAGTCCGAGCTCTGTTCCCAGCGCCTCGAAGCGCTCCCCGTCGAACTTCCAGAGGCCCGATCCCCCGGCGATCCACACCACGCCGCTCGGGTCGATTCGAAGTCGATTGACGCGCGACTCCGCGAAACCGTCGGTGGCCGTGTAGTGCCGGATCGGCGCTCGTGCGGCGTGAGCGGCGAGGGGCAAGATCGCCGCCATCCAGAAGAGGAACGTCTTCCAGGGTCGCATGCGAGGAGCCTACACGACGGCTGCGCGCGCCCAGGCAACAGCCGCCTCGAAGTCGCGGAATACCCGCACCTCCGTCGGCGGCCGTTCGCGGAGCGCCTCGTAGACCCGCGCCTGCCCGAAGTCGACGTCGCTCGCGGTGACCATCGCCACGCGCGACGGTCCGGGGAGCGGTTGCTTCTCGGTGACGAACCGCGCGAACGTCGAGATGTCGTCGCTCACAGCGTCGAGCCGCGCGTTCCGAAAGTCCCAGACGACGGCGCGGCGCTTCCACGCCGCGTTTCCCCACAGCTCCAACGCGGCCGCCTTCGCGTCGTCCAAGCCGAGGACGCCGGTGCAGGTGCCGATCGCAACGCCCGTGTCTGCTTCCACGTGAATGGAAAACGGCATCGCTCCTCCATGTCGCCAGGCTATCGACGCCCAAAGGGTACTCGCCCTAGTTCGCGGGTGGCGCACAGCCGGTGTCCAGACGCTCCTTGGCGCGTGTCGCGAGTCGTGGGTCGTTGAATCCTGGCAGGTCGCCCCCGGCGCACCAAGGAGACGGTACGGGCGGTTCCGGCAGGGGCCCATTGCTCCGCTCGAGGGTCGCTCGAGCGGCGTCGATCGGCAGCACGGCGACTGACGTGACGCCGAACTCGCCGTGAGCGAAATGCCCGCCCTCGTGGCTCTCGGTCTTCAGGATCAGATCTCCGGCGTACGCGGCGACCGACTGCGCGGGAACGCGGAGCAGCGCCACTACCTCGAACGGAGCCGTTCCCGCCTCCGGGAGCTGGGTGCTGCCGAGCAAGGCATAGTCACCGCCGGCAAGCCAGATCGCCAGCGAGCCGTCCGGGTCCGGATGCACCTCGGCGGAGACCGCGCGTTCTCCTAGGCGCAGCAGCCACACGTGCCGCTCGATGTTCGGCTCGACCGAAGGCCATACGGGTTTCACATTCCAGGGGAAGAACTCGCTCCCGTCGCGGAAGAAGCGCAGGCGTCCGAACACGAGGGTTTCGCCCGGCCGCGGCGCGATCGGGCGGCCGGGTCGCTGGTAGCCGACGGATACACAAGCCGAAACCGCGGTCAGCGCCAACGCAAGGGCGATTGCGTGCCGGGCTCGACAGAGCACGACCCGGATGACGTCACGATTTCGGGTGATCGACACGATCTACGCCATTCGTCGCGCAAGTTGCCGATCGAGTGCCGGAACGATCTTGTCGAGCAACGCATCGACCCAGAGCGCGGTCACGGCGCCGGCGAACACGTCCATGGCGTAGTGCGCGCGCAACACGATCACGGTCATCGCCTCGAAGATGGCGAGGCACCACGCAAGCGCGGTCAGCCACGGCCTGCCGAGGCGGCTGAGTTGCGCTGCGCCGAAGACGGCGATGGCGGTGTGGCCGGAAAAGAAGAAATCCCCGGCGACCGAGTAGGTGACGAGGAGCGAAGGGAACCCGGGATTGTGCCAGATCATGTTCGGCGGCGGCGGGAGCGCGCACACCCTCTGCATGATCTGCCGCAGGCCCACGAGGATCAGGAGCCCGAGCAGCGGACGGATGCTTCGTCCGAACAGCCAGCTCGCCAGAAGGAACACGGCCAGAGCATCGATTCCGGCCGAGCTCCCGATCAGCAGCGCGTTCGCGGCCCGGGGATGGTCCAGGAAGTAGCTGTTGATCGGCGCGGTCAGGTCGTGGAGAGCGTCCCCGATCCCGGCGGCCGGTAGCGGGCGCGCCCCGATGAGCGACTGCGTCCAGAACCAGACGGTCAGCGCGATCGCCGTGATGACGGCCCGGACGATCAAGCCTCGCACCGGGTCAGGACCCGGCCACGAAGGTTGTCAGCGCGAGATCCTTCAACCGCCGCAGATCGAGCTTCCCCGTGCCGAGATAGGGAAGGGCTTCGACGTGAACAAAACGATCGGCGCGCGGCCTCCAGAGCGGCGGCAGCCCCGACTCGCCGAGTTTCTTCACTACGCCGTCGAGCTTGTCCTGCGGCAGCGTGTGGAGCACGACAATCTGCTCGCCCTTCGTCTCGTCCGGGACCGACGTCACCGCGAACTGCTGCTCCGTCGATTCCGCGAGCTCGTGCAGCTTCTCCTCGATCTTGATGTGGGGAACCATCTCGCCGCCGATCTTGCTGAAGCGGCTCAGGCGGTCCGTGATGCGGATGAACCCGTCCTCGTCGACGGCGGCAATGTCGCCGGTGTCGTACCAGCCATCGACGAGAACTTCCGTCGTCTTTTCCGGGCGGTTGAGATATCCCTGCATCACGTTCGGCCCGCTGACGAGGAGCAGGCCCGGCTGGTTCGGGGGCAGCGGCTGGCGGGTTTCGGGATCGACGATGCGTACCGCCATGCCCGGCAGCGGGTGGCCGATGCTGCCGCGCTTGGCTCCGGCTTGACGGAACGATGCGGCGCGGAAACCGACGGTGTTCACCGACACGACGGGAGAGCATTCGGTGCAGCCGTAGCCCTCCATCGGACGGATCCCGAACCGGTCCTCGAACGCGAGCGCGATCCGCTCCGGGAGCTTCTCTGCGCCGGCCAGAACGTAGCGGAGGCTTCCGAAGTCCTCCGGCGCGACGCGACGCGCGTAGGCGTTGAGAAACGTCGGCGTCGCAATGAGCACCGTGACGCCGTACTTGCTCACGAGTCCGCCGATCGCGCGCGATTCGAGAGGGCTGGGATGGTAGACGACGCCCACGCCGGCGACGATCGGCATGCACAGCGCGCCGGTGAACCCGAACGAATGGAAGAACGGAAGGATGCCGAGGATTCGGTCCTTCCCGACGAGCATGAACACCTCGTTGATCTGCTCGACGTTCGACTCGACGTTGTAGTGAGTGAGGACGACGCCCTTGGGATCGCCGGTCGAGCCGCTGGAAAAGATGACCGTGGCGACGTCATCGAGGTGCGTCGCGCGCTCGGCGCCCACGCATCGACCGACCCATCGCGCGGGAACGCACGTCGCGATCGCCAAGGCCGCGATGCGTTCGAGAAGGCGTGGGGCTGCCGCGAGATCCTCGACGTAGACGACTTCCGCGGGCGTCTCGATGCGGACCTTCTCGAGGAAGAGACGCGAGCTGATCACCGTCTTGAGGCGGCACTGGGCGGCGCAGGCGGCCAGCGTCTCCTTCGACGCCGTGTAGTTGAGGTTGACGGGAACCTTGCCCATGAGGAGCGCCGCCGTGTTGACGAGCGCTCCCGGCACGGACGGGGGGAGCAGGATCCCGACCATCGGCTCGTCTCGCCACACCTCGCGCAAGCGGCGTGCGAGAAAGACGGACTTGGCGAGCGCCGAGAGGAACGTGAGCCCGGGCGTTTTCCCGTCGGCCATGGCGAACCGGCGCGGATGGCGGCGTGCGGTCTGAATGAACGAGCGCGGAAGCGTGCGCATCAGGCGTTTCCGGCGACCGAATGCGGAGACACCGAGCGCCTGAACGGCGACGCGGGCCTCGCTCGCCGTCGTCGTCGCCGGCATCGGACGGCCGAAGGTCACCCGGACCGGATACGGGAGCTTGCGCGGCCACTTCCAGAGGAAGCGGCCGCCTGAAAAGCTGAAGATCGATCCCCAGGTCCCATCGATGTTCACCGGAACGATGGGCGCATCGACGTTCTTCATGATGCGCTCCATGCCGCGACGGAACGGCAGCATCCGCCCGATGCGCGTCAGCTCCCCTTCGGGGAAGATGCAGACGAGCTCCCCACGCTCGACGGACGCGGTGGCCTCCCGCAGCGAGCGGAGCATCTCGCGAGGGCCCTGCTGCGACGAGATCGGAATGACGTGGAGGATCTTCACGAACGGCTTGATCAGCGGATGCTCGTACCGATCCTTGAACATGAGGAAACGAATCGGCCGTTCCGTCGAGGCGAGCACGAGGACCGCGTCGACCATCGATCCGTGATTGGGCACGAGCAGCGCACCGCCGTGCTTCGGGATGTTCTCGGCCCCCTGCACGTCCATCCGGTAGACCGTGTGCGCGGCGAACCAGAGGAGCAGGCGCAGGAGGGCGTCCGGCATCAGCACGAGCGTGTAGATCGTCGCGACGAGCGAGAGGATCGCCGTCCAGAAGAAGAACTGGGGCGGTGTGATGTGGAGGTAATGCGTGCCGCCCGAGTAGATGGCGGAGGCCACGCCGATCCCCACGAACGACAGGAACGCCGAGAGGGCGATGACGCCCCCCTTCTTTTCCTCGAGAGGTCGATGCTGGATCAGCGCGTTGACAGGGACGACGAAGAATCCGCCGGCGAACCCGAGTGCCGCCAGCAGCCAGAGCACCGTCTGGAAGCTCAATCCGTGAAGCGCCAGGGCCAAGCCGGCGGCGCTCATGCCGACGGCCCCCAAGGGAATCAAGCCGTACTCGATCTTCCCGCCGGACAGCGTGCCTGCGGCGTAGCTTCCGATGCCGATTCCGATCGCCAGCGCCGCCTGGAGGTAACCGCTGTGAGACTCGTCGATGTGAAGGACTTCCGTCCCGTAGAAGACGATGACGAACTGGAGCAGCGCCCCGAGAAACCAGAAGTACGTGTTCCCGGCGACGGAGAGGAACAGAACCCGATCGGGCCGGACGAGGCGCCATTGCTCGAGGAGCTCGCCAAACACGTTCAGCCGGAATCGTCTCGTCGTGTCGGCCGCGGGAACCTTCGCGATGCCGAAACTCGCCGCCAGTCCCGCGAGCGCGCAGCCGGCGAAGATCAGGCCCGCCGTCGCCTCGTTGCCGTGGAACCTCTGGGCGAGGATCGGCCCGCCGACCGCGCCCGCGATGATCGCCGCGAACGTAGTCAGCTCCAGCACGCCGTTTCCCCACGACAGGCGCTTCGGCGGGAGAAGCTCGGGCAGCAACCCGTACTTCGAGGGACCGAACAGCGCGGCCTGCGTGCTCGCGAGGAAGACGGCGGCGAACGAGAGGGTGACGGTGTCCCGCGTGAACGCCAGCGTCGCGAACAGCATGACGCCCAGCTCGAACACCTTCGTGGCGATGGTCACCTGGCGCTTGCTGAACCTGTCGGCGAGGAACCCGCCCGTCATCGAGAACAGGACGAATGGGGCCGCGAACAGGAAACCGATCAGCAGGACCCATAGGTCTTTCTGGTCCTGCGTCGGATTCTTCGACAGCGCGAGAAAGATCACGAAGAACTTCAGGGCGTTCTCGTTGAACGCACCCTGGAATTGCGTCGCGATCAGGCTCCAGAAGCCGCGCCTGCCAGCTCGTTTCATTGTCGGGCGTCAAGAAACCTCTCCGCGCGTCGTAGGCCTCGGCATCGGCGCCCCCACCTGGACTCCGACCAGGGACCCGCGGATTATGGGCCAACCCGGAGTTTGGAAGGCCGTCGCAGACTATCGTTTCGAACCGACAAGGGCTTTTCTTGCCACATGTGCTAACAAACCCGGCGTATCGGTGTCCCTATAGATCGGAGGGCGTCTTGGAGCCGACCGATCGGCAGCTCATCGCGGAGATCGCGTCCGGATCGGACATCGCGTTCGATCGTCTGATGCGGCGCTACCGCCGGCTCGTCTACCGCGTGGCGTACGGCTTCACGGGGGATCGCGAGAGCGCGATGGACGTCGTCCAGGAGACTTTTCTCAAGGTTCACCATCGGCTCTCGAGCTTCCGCGGCGACGGCGAGCTCAAGGGCTGGATCGCCCGAATCGCGGCGAACGAGGCGATGAACTGGAAGCGGTCGGCCGCGCGATTCCCGACCGCCCCGCTCGACGAATCGGTGTTCACGCGCCCCGACGCGCGCGAGGACGGAGAGCCCGAGGAGCGCGCGAGCGCCGAGCGGACGCTTGCGCACTCGCTCGCCGCGCTCGGCCCGCGGCACCGTCTGGCGATCGTGCTCCGTTACTTCGGCGACCGATCGACGCGCGAGATCGCCGCCGCGCTCGAATGCAGCGAAGGCACGGCCCGCAACGTCCTGTTCCGCGGCCTCGTCAAGCTGCGCGCAATGATGACTGCATCCGAGGAGTCACTCCGTTGAGCGCATGCCAACGTTTCGAAACGATGATCGAGAGCCTGGCTTCCTCCGAGCTCGACTCGCGGGAGCTCTCGTCGCTCCTCGCGCACACCCGCGAGTGCGAGAGCTGCCGCGGTCTTCTCTCGCTGCACGGTGACCTCACCGAGGCCGCCGAGCGCGTCCCGCAGCCGGACGATGCCGAGCTCGACCTCCGTCAGGAGAGGGTGCTCCGCGTGATCGCCCAGCGCCGCTCCCGCCGCCCGCTTCGCGTGGCTCTGTTCGCGGCGTCCCTGATCCTGCCCTTCGTCGCAGGAGTTCTCGCGGGCCGCGCGTCAGGCGCGGGCTCGAGCGCCTCCGGTCGGTCGTCGCGCTTGATCGACGCGCTGCACGCCGAGGCGGCATCGAACGGGAAGCTGGCCGCCGTCGAGGATTCCCCGTTCACCTACTCGAACGTATCGTGGCGCAGGGTCGGCGAGGATCGAGTCGCGCTCGACTTCGACGTCACGACCCACCTGTCGTCCACGGAGCCGCTGCGCTCCCCGCTGGTGAACGAGGTCCTCGCGCAGTCACTTCTGAACCCCTCGAGCGTCGGCGAGCGCCTGAAGACGATGTCGTTCGCTGCGTCGGAGCTCGACCCGAAGCTCGAGCAGGCGGTGCTGTTCTCGCTGCGTCACGACGAGAGCGTCGCCGTGCGGCTCGCCGCGCTCACGGTGCTGGTCGGGCGCTCCGACGACGAGGACGTTCAGTCCGGCCTGATGACCGCGCTCCACGACGACCCATCGGTGCAAGTGCGCCTCGCGGCGCTGGAATCCTTGGCTGCGCGACGCGTCGATCACGGCCGGATTCGCGAGGCGATCCGGGGGCAGAAGCAGCCGGGCGACGAAGCGCTGATGGTGCGACTCGCCGAGCTCGAGAGACAACGTTGAAGGAGGAGCCGAGATGCTGAGACGAACGCTCGTATCCGCTTGGATCGTCGCCGGCGCCGTGTCCATGATCGCAGCAAGCGAGCCCCAGTCCGGAACTCGAGAATTCAAGGTCGGAGCGGGGGGGAAGCTGACGCTCGACCTCGAATCGGGTGCGGGCGTCAAGATCTCGGGCACCGGGGGATCGTCCGTGACCGTGTCCTACAAGCTCTCGTGCAGCCCCGACTGCACGATCGACTTCCAGCAGAGCGGGAGCGACCTCAAGGTCGAGACCCGGTTCGCGCACGGGGGCGACCCCGAGAGCTCGGACTCCGATCTCGAGATTCGCGTCCCCAGCCGATACGACGTCGCGCTCTCCTCGATGGGAGGCGGTCTCGAGATCGACGGCGTGAAGGGGACGTTCACCGGTGAGACGAAGGGCGGGGCGATCACGCTCCACGACGTCGACGGGGAAGCGCGCCTGAAGACCATGGGCGGCGCGATCCGCGTGACCGATTCGACTCTCGACGGCTCCCTGCACACGATGGGAGGGGCGGTCAGCATCGAGAACGTCGAAGGCGACGTCAAGGGCAGCTCGATGGGAGGGGACGTCCGCTACAAGAACGTCCGGCGGAAGGACGGCAAGGTCGCCTCGCCCGCGCACGGCGACGGCTCGGCGGTGGCCGACGTCTCGCCCGACACGGTGCAGATCTCGACCATGGGAGGCGAGATCAAGACGGAGGACGCCCCCGAAGGCGCCGACGTCATGACGATGGGGGGCGGCATCGAGATCAAGAACGCCAAGCGTTTCGTCCGCGCCAAGACCATGGGCGGAGATATCACGCTCGACTCCGTGGACGGGTGGGTGCAGGCAACGACGATGGGCGGGAACATCGACGTCACGGTGGTCGGCTCCGGCGGCGACGTCACGCTGACTTCGATGTCTGGAAACGTCACCCTGCACGTGCCGAAGGGATTCGGCATGAAGCTCGACCTCGAGATCGCCTACACGAAGAACAGCCGCAAGGAGTACGCGATCACCGCGCCCGGCGGGGCGGCTCAGACCGTGTCCCCCGACTGGGAGTACGATCACGGCAGCCCCCGCAAGTACATCCGGAAATCGGGCTCGGCCAACGGCGGCGGCCACGAGATCACCGTGAAGACGGTGAACGGCGACATCACGGTGACCGAGGGGAGCTAGGGGCGCGTCGCCGCGCCCCTTCGCTCAGTGGGCCCCCATCGCCACGCCTCTGTAAGCCGTGTCGTTTGCGGCCGTCGAGATCGTGGTCGGTGCGGGGTTCATCGTCACACCATCGTCGATGTAGCGCAGAAGCTTGTTGCCGCTCGATTCGCTCGTCGTCACGAACAGCTCGACATTGCCGTTCGACTGGACATACCCGGTAATTCCCTGTGGCCCGGTGGTGAGACCGGAGGTAAACGTGGTCAGCAGGTTCCACGTCAAACCATTGAATGTCCACTTCTGGACCCCGCCGCCCAGCGCGACCGTTCGGTTGTCGGCGATGTAGAGCGTGTCGAGGCCGGCGACGTTGGGATTGAGGTCGAACATGACGAATCCCTGCGGAGCAGCCATGGTGGCGGGGAGCCCGGGAAGCGGTGTCGCCGTCTGTCCGGCCGTGGTCGGCAAGCCGGATCCGATCGTGAAAACGTTCGTGAACATGCCCTGCCCCGAGTCCCCGTACAGCTGCCCGCCGTAGATCGCGACGTGGAGGGCGTCGTTTGGGGTAGTCAGGATATGGGTTCCGCCGGTCGTGCCACGCGGGATATACCAGGCGCCCCCTGACGACGTCGTCGAGTTTCCAGAGACCCAGAACGCCGTGCCGTCCACGGACGCGGCGCCCCGGATCGAGCTTCCGCTGAACGCCGCGTTGAACCGTGTCGTGCTGTCGACCGCCCCTGCCGGATCGACCCGGCACACCACGCGATTCACGAACGACGAACTCGTCGATGCGACGGTCGCCGTACCCGGGGGGGTTGCGTACCCTCCGAACTGCACGAACGACTCGTCCGAGGACCGTGTCAAGGCCCCTTCGCTCGTGAGTGTGCCGGCGAGCGTGCAGGGTTCATTGGCACCGGAGATGCTGGTCGGAAGGGACACAATCGACTCCAGCGAGCCGTCCTCGTAACGCTCATCGATGAAAACCGGCGCCGAAAAACCGGAAAGGTTACTGGACCCGTCGCCGACCCTGACGACGTCCACCGTCGGCACGCACATCGCGGCACGGCACCGGGTTCCCGCCCCGAGGCGGCAGGACGTGCCGTTCGGAACTGGCGTGAACGTCGGAACCCCGGCCTGACACGTGTCCGTCGTGCACGGGTTGTTGTCGTTCGGGGTATCCGTGTTGTCCGGCACCGAGACGATGTTCCCGCTGCCATCGCATTCGTTGACCTGGCAATCTCCCGGCGTTTGGTTCGACGTGACCGTACCCTGGGCGACGCTCTGGTAGCCGCAGTCGCCGCTGGTGCACGTCGGGATGATGCATTCGTTCGGCCCGGCCGGGCATGTCGACGGGTCCGCGCAGTGACCGTCGGTGACGAGATAGAACTCGGTCGACAGGTACGCGTTGGTATCGGTATAGCTGTATCCGGCGGTCTGGTCGATCAAGTTGAAGAAGCTGGCCACGTTTTCCGGCGTGCCCTGGCTGAAGACCTGGTACAGGGGGGTCCCCCCGCTCCAAGTCAGCGCCACCGTCTCGGAATCGACCCGGTTCGCGTACAGCACGACGCTGTCCGCCCTGGCCGCCGTGGAAAGCGCGCATATCACCGTTAGCCCAAGCGCGAGAATTCGCATAGGAATGCCCCCATCCGCCGATGCCACGTCACGAGAATGTACGGCGATCCCCCCCTTTGTGGAAAGCGCGATTGCGGGGGTGACGATCAAACTGCGAATGATCTCGCGGCGCTCATCCCGCCGCCATTCGACGCGGACCATCACGGTGCGTTACCGTGATAGCTGTCTCGAAGCGTAGTCCTTCCTCGGAGGTACACCGATGAGCCGAACCCCCCGCATCGCTTCCCCCCTCCTACCGCTCCTGGCGCTCGCGTTCGCCGCGACCATTCTGCCCCTTACCGTCCACGCCCAGGACGCCCCTTCCGGCGAAGGTCCGCACGGCCATGGCGGGCCGCCCGGCATGATGGGCGGGCGCGGCGAGGAGGCGCCCCAGATGGTACTCGAGCGCATGAAGACGCGGCTGAAGCTGACGCCCGAGCAGGAGGCGCAGCTCAAACCGATCCTCGAAGAGAACGCCAAGAAGATGCGCGAGCTGCGTGACAAGCACCTCGCTGCGAACCAGGGTCAGCCGACGCCTCCCGACCCCGAGATGCGCAAGCAGATGATTGCGCTGCGGGACGAGAACGACGCGCGCATCGTCAAGGTTCTGACGCCGACCCAAGCGGAAGAGTGGAAGAAGATGCGCGCCGAGGCGCGCGAGCGCATGGAGCAGCGCATGAAGGGCGGCCCCGGCGGGGACGCTCCTCCGCCTCCGCCGAACGAGAAGTAGTCAACGAGGGCGGCGGTCGCGATCGGGCCGCCGCCGTCCGTCGTGTCCAGCTCCTAACCCAGAGTGCCCCCACCTGGACTCGAACCAGGGACCAGCGGATTATGAGTCCGCCGCTCTAACCGACTGAGCTATGGGGGCAGCCCCATGTTAGCGTGAGCGGCCGCTCCGGCGGACGAGAGCATGGGAAAGAAGAAGGCGGACCGCGCCCGGGCCGCGAAACGGCCGCTCACGCCGAGAGAGCGCCTGTTCGCGGCGATCGCGGCCACGCTCGGGATCGTGGGGGCGTTCGCGATCGCCGAGATCGCGCTCCGGCTGGCCGACTTCAACCCGGCGCGCGTCAACCCGGGGTACCTCCAGTTCGGCTACCGCACGGGGATGCCGCAGTTCGACGAGGACGGGCTGCGTCGCGAGGGCGAGCCGGTCCAGGTCCGGCTGTTCCGCCCGGATCCCGAGGTGCTGTGGACGACGATCCCGAACACGCCGTTCACGAACAGCCGCGGCTTCCGTGGGAAGCGCGAGTACACCGAGGCCAAGCCGCCGGGGACGATCCGCATCCTCTTCATCGGCGATTCGTGCACGTTCCTCGGCGATCCGGTCTACCCGGAGATCGTGGAGCGCGAGCTGGCGGCGCGCTTTCCGGACAAGAAGATCGAGTGTCTGAACGCGGCGGTGCCGGGATACTCGAGCTTCCAGGGGAGCAAGCTGATCGCTCGGCTCGAGATCTGGCAGCCGGATTTCGTGTCGGTCTACTTCGGCTGGAACGATCACTGGCCGGCGCAGGGCGGGCTGACCGATCGGATTCAGTATTCGGCGGGGCACGGTCTGCGGCTGCTCACGATCCTCGAGGCGTGGCGCGCGCGCGGACGGCGCGATCCGATCAACCGGGTGCCGCTTCCCGAGTTCGAGGAGAACCTCGAGTCGATCCGGCGCGCGGTCGCGTCGTGGCCTGCGCGCGTCGTGCTCGTGACGGCGCCCACCGCGTTCCGCGCGGGCGCGATGCCGGACTGGTCGTACGACTTCTTCGGCGAGTACTACCACATGCAACGCACGGCGATCGATTCGATTCCCGCGCAGCATTCTGCCTACGCCGACGGCGTGCGGCGCGTCGCGTCGAACGCCGCACTCCTGGTCGATGAGGAGAAGGACTTTCGGGAGGCTGGGCTGGCCTCGGACGAGTATTTCCGGACGGACTCCATCCACCTGCTCACGCCCGGGCATGAACGGATCGGGCGAGCCGTTGCCGCCGCGGTCGCCGAGACGTGGCAGGCGGGGCACTAATCTCGAAGTGGGATCATCTCCCGGATCTTGAACGTGATTCGCTCGCTTGCTTCGCGCCTTGCCGCGGCGGCGAGGGCGTGGGTCTTGTCGGGCCACCGAAGCAGGAATTGCCAGCGCGTCGGGACGTCCTGAACGCCGGCGTCGAAGCCGATCGTCGTGTTGTCGCCGTCGATCGCGAACGCGAACCGCGACAGGCCGAACGAGACGCCGAGGCCGATCGCCTTGATGAACGATTCCTTGAGCGTCCACGTCTCGAAGAAGCGATCGCGCTGCGCATCGCCGTCGAGCGCGCGGATCGCATCGGCTTCCTTCTTCGAGAAAAAACGCTCCGCGAGCTCGACCAGACGCCCCGCGCGATCGGCCCACTCCACGTCGATGCCCACTTCGCGCGCGTCGGCGGCGATGCAGGCGATCAGGCCGTGCGTGTGCGATACGTTGAACCGGATGTGAGCGCACTCGACGGGCTCGAGAATCTCCGGGCGGCCGTGCGCGTTCGTCGCGAACAGCCAGCGCTTCGGGTCGATACCGGTGTAGGTCGAGAGCATCGTGCGCACGAGAGCGCGCGTGACCACCTGATGATGCCGCGCTTCGTCGGGGATCAGGCGATCGCGCTGGCGCTTCTCGCCGTCGTCGAGAAGGCGCTCGTACTCGCGGAGGAGGCCCGGATCGCCGGCCGATTCGGGGCGCACGAGCCAGATGTGCGCTTCGCCGCGGGGAATCCCTCTCACGCGAGCGATGATCGCACGGAAACGAAAAGGGGAGCCCGGAGGCTCCCCTTCCCAGGTCCCCTTGCTGCTGTCGGAGTCAGTGCTGCTCGACGTTGTTGCCGCTGTTGTTGCTGTTCTGCTCGGCGGTGTTGCTGTGCTTGTGATGCGCCGGATGGTGTCCGTTGGCCGCAACCGTGTGCGTGCGCGTCGTGGTCGTCGTGCGGCTCGCCGTTCCGGTCTGCGGATTCTTCTCGCTGACCGACGTCGTGTGGCTCGTGGCGGTCGCGCCGTTCGGAGCCGTCGCGGTCGTCGTGGCCGTGGTCGTCGTCTTGGTCCCCGAGCCCGGCTGCGCTTCGCGGACCGTGGTGGCCTGCGTGTTCACGGTCCCGCCGTTCGGGCCCGTGTGGGTCGCGTCGCGGGTCACCGTGTTCCCGGTGCGGGTCGTGGTCACCTGGCTCGTGCTGGTCTGCGCGGCCGGCATCTGAGCCGCCGGAGCCGTGGGCGCCGCCGGGTGCTGCGCCGTGTTCGGCGTCGCAGTCTGCGTCGCGGCCTTCATCGTGGGCTTCGTGGTCGCGGGCTTCGTGGCCGTATCGGTCTTGGTCGTATCCGTGTTGGTCGTGGCCGTCGTGGTCGTGTCCTGCTGCGGCGTGTCGGCCAGCGCCACGGAGCCGGCGAGCACGAGCGCGGGAATGAGCGGGGTCATGATCCGTATGCGTGACATCTTGGTTAAAGGCATGGTGGTCTCCTCGCATCTTCCTTCTGGCAAAATCGGCGCCGCCGCGTTCTGCTCGGAATAGATGGATCTTCCGGGCGGTCGCTCGTGCCGCAATTACATCCTTGTAGTTCGAATATCGCTATTCGCACGCTCTCATCGCGGGCTCGGGGCCGGCTCTTCCACGGCGCACGGCTCGGCGGCAGGGGCTTGCGCGGCCGGAGCCTGCGCGGGCGGATGCCACTCGTGAACGGAGGTCGCGTAGGAGGGACCCGAGGCGCCGGTCGCTGCCGCCGTCCCGGGGCTCGCGTGCCAGTTGCCGACGGAGGTCGCATACGACGGGCCCGAGGCGCCGCCCGCCGCCGCCGTCCCGGGACTCGCATGCCAGTCGTGGACGGAGGTGGCGAGGGTGGGAGCCGTCCGGACCATCGGCGCCGCCTGCCCCGCATCGCGTGCCTGCCGCGTCGCCGCCCGGCCGCTCGGTGACGCAAACGGATCCTTGGTTCCGGCGGTTGGGCTGGCGATCGACCAGTTGCTCACGGGTACCGCGCGCTCGACGGCCGCGCGAGCCGAGTGGGCGTCGCGGGCGAGCGCGGCCGAACCGGTGAGCCATATGACGCAAGTCAAAGGAAAGTACACACTCATCCGAGCCATACGAGTCCGGGACATGGTTTTCTCCTCGGCCATAACCATGGCAAGTTCAGCGCCGGGAGCTCGCCGCCGGTTCGGGGCGCTTCTCCCTCGAGGACCGCCCCGCGGTTACGGGCGCGTACTTCGAATTTCGATATGTGCGCACTATCATGGGGCCGGCCCCCGGATGACGGACGCACCCACCAGAGGACTGGTCGCAGCCGCGTTCGCGCTCGCGGTGGTCATGCTTTTTCTCAGGCTCGGCCGCCCGGCGCTGATGTGGCCGGACGAGGGGAGAAATGCCGAGGTCGCGCGCGAGATGTCGGTCGGATCGTCGTGGTGGGAGCCCACGCTCGAGGGGCTTCCCTACCTCGACAAGCCCGTCACCTTCTTCGCCGCCGTCGCGCTGTCGTTCCGGCTTCTCGGGATCAACGAGTGGGCCGCCCGCCTGCCCTCGGCCCTGTGCGGGCTCGGTGCGCTCGTCGTGCTGTTCTCGGCGGCGAGGAAGCGGGCCGGGAGCGCCGCCGCCGCGGCGGCGGTCGTCACCGCCGCGACCTGCCCGATGGTTTTCGCGTTCTCGCGCCTCGTGATCATGGACATGATGCTCGCGTTCTGCACCGTCTGCTCGATCCTGGCCGCGTTCACCGCGGAGGATCTCGACGGGGTCGCGCGGGCCCGGCGGTACCTCGTCGCCGCGGCGATGGCCGGCGCCGGCTTCGTGGTGAAGGGCCCCGTCGGCGTCCTGGTCCCGGTCGCGGTGCTCGTCGTCGATCGGCTCGTCGCCCCCGCTCCCGGTTCGCTCCGCCGCCTGTTTTCCCGCTGGAACGCGGTCGTGTTCCTCGCGATCGCCGCTCCGTGGTTCCTGGGCGTGGTCGCTGCACACCCCGACTTCTTTCACTACGGCGTCGTCGAGGAGACCCTCGGGCGATTCTTCACGCCGGCCTTCAATCGTGTGCAGCCGTTCTGGTTCTTCGGTCCCGTGTTCCTCGTCGCGACGTTTCCCTGGTGCGCGCTGATCCCGGCTGTCGCCGCCACGGTGTGGCGCGGCCGGAGATCGCTGGCCCCGATCGACCGCCTGCTCGCGGTGTGGACCGTGGTCGTCATCCTCTTCTTCTCGCTGTCGCGCACGAAGCAGCCCGGGTACATCCTGTCCGCCGTGATCGCATTCGGCGCACTGACCGGGATAACGCTCGTGCGCGCCCTCGCCGAGCCGGAGGGGCGCGCCGCGCGGACGATCGCGAGGTCGACGTTGGTCTTCGGCGCCGGAGCCCTCGGAATCGGAATCTTCCTCGGCGCCGCGGCGACGCGCCACGACCTGTTGCCCGGCCGTATGGCCGCGTCGCTCTCGGGCGCCGAGTGGGCCGTTCCCGGGCTTCGCTGGTGCGCGCTCGGCGCGATCGTGGCCGGAATCGGCGGTATCGCCGGAGGGTGGAGACGGAGCGCGCGCGCCACGATCCTCGCCTACGCCGCGCTCCCGGCGGCAATCATCGTCCTCGCCTTCCCCGGCGTCGCCACCTACGCGGAGACGCGATCGGCGCGGCCGATGGCGCGAGCGTTCTCCGCGCTCCCGCGCGAGGTCGAGATCGTCGCCCTGTCCACGTATCCTTCGGGATTGTCGTTTTATCTCGGCCGCACGATCACGCTCATCAGCAAGGACGGGCTGCAGCTCGGGAGCAACTACGTCGCGTACTGGCTGCGCGGCCGCAACTCGTGGCCGACGAACGTCGTGCCGTGGGACGACCGGGCCGCCTGGCTCGACGGCCGCACCCACGACGTCCTCCTGGTCGCCGACAGCTACGGACGGAACGAGCTCGGCCGGATCGCGGGCGAGCGCGGCGCCGCCGTGACCGAGCTGTCGGACGAGTGGTCCTTCGCCCGCATCGTTCCCGCGGGGAGACGCTGACGATGTGCGGGATCTGCGGCGTGATCGCGCTTTCGCCCGGACGGGGCGAGGCCCCGCATCGCGATCGCGCGGCCACGATGCTCGGAACGCTGCTGCACCGCGGACCTCACGAATCGAGGCTGGCGTCCGACCGCGCGGGCACGATCGGGGCCACGCGGTTGGCGATCCGCGGGATCGAGAGCGGCTCGCAGCCGATCGTCGACGATGCGACCGGGGTCGTCGTCGCGTGTAACGGGGAGATCGACAATCATCGGGAGCTGCGCGCGTGGCTCGAAGGGCGCGGCCACCGCATCACGCTTGCGACGGACATCGCCGTGATCCCCGCGCTCTACCTCGAGCACGGCGACCAGTTCCCCGAGCATCTCGTCGGGGCGTTCGCGGTCGCCGTCTGGGACCCCCGCGGCCCGAGCGTGCTGCTCGCGCGGGACCGCGCCGGGGAAAAGCCTCTGTTCTACGCGTTCGCCCGCGGGGAGGTGCTGTTCGCCTCGGAGGTCGCCTCGTTGCTCGTCGACGCGCGCGTGCCGCGAGATCTCGACGTGCCCGCGCTGCGGCACTACCTCCGGTTCGGCTGCTTCGAGGCGCCGACGGCTCCGGTCTCCGCCGTGCGCCGCGTGGGGCCCGGCGAGATCGTCTCGATCCGCCCCTCGGGCGTCGCCCGGCGGCGGTACTGGCGGCTGCGCTTCGAAGAGTCCGGCGCTCCGCCGAGCCCCGATGCGTTCGACCCGGTGTTCCGCGGGGCCGTGATGCGCGTGAGCGACGCCGAGGTGCCGCGCGGCGTCTTCCTGTCGGGCGGCCTCGACTCGGCGCTGGTCGCGACCGTCGCACGCCGATCGCGCCCCGACGTCCCGCTGCGGGCGTACACCGCGCGCTTCGCGGAAGTCTCCTACGACGAGGGGGATCACGCCGCCGGGATGGCGAAGCACTTGGCACTCGACTGGACCCCCGTAGACGTCCCGGCATCCGCGGTGCCGGGGGAGATCGAGGGGCTCGTGGCGACGTCGGGTGAGCCTCTCGGCGACCCGGCGTGGGTGCCGATGTCGCTGCTCGCGCGCCGCGCCGTCGAGGACGTCCGGCTCGTCCTCGTCGGCGAGGGCGCCGACGAGCTGTTCGGCGGCTACCCGACCTACATCGGCGCGCTCGCGGCGGAGACCTACGCGCGGTGGCCTCGAGCGGTGCGCGCCATCGTCTCGCGCGCGGTCGGGGCGTGGCCCGTGAGCGACAAGAAGGTGACGGTCTCCTATCTCCTGAAGCGCTTCGTCGAGGCCGGCACGGTGCCCGGCCTCGCCCGGCATCGCCTGTGGACCTCGCAGGTTCCGCCGCGCTTGCTCGCGCAGCTCGGACTTCCGCCGGGCGACCTGGCCGACACCTCGGCACCGGGCCGCCCGCTCCTCGACGTTCTCCAGGAGAACGATTTCGAGACGTCGCTCGCGGAGGGGCTGCTGACGAAGGCCGACCGCGCCACGATGGGAAATGCGGTCGAGCTCCGGGCGCCCTATCTCGATGCGGGCGTGCTCGCCTTCGCCGCGAAGCTGCCCGGTCCCGCGCGCGCGCGCGGGCTGACGACGAAGATCTTCCTGAAGCGCTACGCCGAGCGCTATCTCCCGCACGACGTGATCTATCGCACGAAGCGGGGGCTGTCGGTGCCGCTGGCCACCTGGCTGCGCGGGCCACTCAAGGACTGGGCGCTCGCGCGCGTGTCCTCCGGCCGGCTCGCCGACGTCGGAATCGACGTGAAAGGCGCCCGAGCCCTGCTCGACGACCACCTCTCGCGCCGCGCCGATCTCGCGCGGCCGCTCTGGACGATCCTCGTGCTCTCGGTCTGGCTCGACTGGCACGCCGGCGTCGGCGTCGGAGCGCGGCGCGTCGAGGCGCCCCCGCGGGTCGTCTCTTGACCGCTCCGCGCCGGCAGTACAAGTACTTCGATCTCGTGATGGCCTCTTTCGTCACGGTGCTGCTGTGCGCGGACCTGATCGGCCCGGGCAAGATCGCGAAGATCGGTCCGATCGAGTTCGGTGCGGGTGTCCTGTTTTTCCCGATCTCCTACATCTTTGGCGACGTGCTGACGGAGGTCTACGGCTACGCGCGCGCGCGGCGCGTCGTCTGGTCGGGATTTGCCGCGCTGGCGTTTGCTTCCTTCATGGCGGCGATCGTCGTATGGTTCCCGCCCGCGCCCGATTGGCCGCACCAGGCCGCGTACGAGACGGTGTTCGGCGGAACGTGGCGGATCGTTCTCGGCTCGCTGCTGGCATTCTGGGCCGGGGAATTCTGCAACTCGTACGTGCTCGCGAAGATGAAGGTGCGCACCGACGGGAAGTACCTGTGGACGCGAACGATCGGTTCGACGATCGTCGGCGAAGGCGTGGACTCGATGATCTTCTATCCCGTAGCCTTCCTGGGAATCTGGAACATCCACCAGGTGTTCGCGGTGATGGCGACCAACTACTGCATCAAGTGCGGGTGGGAGGCGCTCGCGACGCCCATCACCTACCGGGTCGTCGCATTCTTGAAGCGGGTCGAGAACGAGGACTACTACGACCGCGACACCGACTTCAATCCGTTCACGCTGGCGCAGTAATTGTCCCCTCTCTGTTTCTAGGTTCTGGGGAACCAATTCCGGCGGCCGTCGGAGCGAGCGGCCGGTTCTTCATCTTGAGGCCGCGAGCGACGTCGAGCGAGGCGGCGCGGCGATTCCCCGCCGCATGCCACCGACGCGTGTCGCAGGAATTGATTGCCCAGAGCCAAGAAACAGAGAGGGGACTTACGGGGTGTACCAGTACAAGACGAGGCTGACCGACCAGCTGCCCCGCTGGACGAGCACGTCCTGGCTGATGTTGTACGTGCCGCCGGCGGGGAACGACGAGGTCATATCGATGTCCTGATCGCACGGCGAGGAACTGGTGCACGCGAGCTTGCCGGGACACCACCCCGCGCGGCTGAAGGCGCACGACGGGAAGCCGCACGCATTCCAGGCCGTGCAGTTCGATCCGTTCTCCGAGCTGCAGTCGGTCCGGAACGGCACGACCGTGTAGACCGGTGAGCCGTTCTTGAGGATGCGATTCGTGCGGTGGCAGAACTCGTCGCAGTTCTGGCACGAGCCGCCCGGGCAGTTCGCGTTGGACGTGCAGGTGTTGCCGTCGTTGGTGCCGCCGTCGCAGTAGAGCGTGCCGCCGTGCCCGGTGGTGAAGAACCGGAGCTCGACCTTGTTCGCGTTCGCCGGGATGCTGACCGACCGCGCCGCGAGCGGCGCGCCGCCGAACCCGATCACCTGGATCCCCGCCGCCGGCTTCTTCGCGGAGGCCTCGTCGGGGCGCTTGCTGAACGTGAAATCGGTCGTCACGTGCCAGCCGGCGGTCGCGAAGTTTCCGATGTCGGCGCCGACGTACTTGTGCCCGGTCAGGAGCGGGACGTAGGGGGTGATGTCCATCGTGACGACGCGGGGCGGCACGACTCCCGTACCGTTGGGCGCCGGGGCGTCGGTCCCGAACGGCGTGATGGCGTGGACGAGCTCCAGGTTGTCGTTCGTGATGCAGTTCGCCCCCGCGATGTCGATGCAGTTGTCGAGCACCAGGTACAGCTGCGCGATGCGGTCCCACGGATCCCCGCAGGGATTCCAGGTGCTCCCGGGATTCGTCTGACCGCACTTGTCCGTGCACCCTTGCTCGCCGGGCTTGCAGAGGCGGGAGTCCATCGTGAAATCGACGCTGACCTTCGTCCAGTTCCCGACGGGGAAGTCGACCGGAACGTTGAGCTGGAACCCGCCGTCCCGCTGCACGGTGCCCGCGCGCGGCGGACACACCTGTCCTCCTCCGAGCCAGCACAACCCGTCACCATCGTGCGCGCGCACCTTGACTCGCCCGGCCACGGCGTCGATGTACTCGTTGGACATCGGCGTCTCGTTCCCGTTGACGTCGACCACCGTGACCGCGAAGAAGTAGTTGACCCAGAGCGAGAGGCCCGTCATGGACGTCGACAGCGTGTTGCCGACGTCCTTGACCGAATCGTAGTTCCGCGAGGACGTCCCGTAGTAGACGAGATACTTCACGACTTGACTGGACGGCGCCCCGGCCGTCCAGTTCAGCTCGATGGTCGTGTCGGTGTAGAAGCCGGACAGCGTGGGGATCGTGGTCACCGTCGAAGGCTTCGACTCGGACTCGTTCCCCGCCGCGTCGACTGCCGTGACCAGGTAGTACCCGTCAATCCCCGAGGACAGGGCGCCCGAATCGGTGTAGCCCGTCGTGGCGGAGGTCCCGATTCGGTTCGACCCTCCCGACTTGTCGGGCACGAAGTCGGGGGTGGCGCCCCGGTAGATCCGGTACTGGCTCACGGTCTCGGCGGCGCCATTGACGTCGGTCGTGACCGCGGTCCAGGACATGACGACGTCGCTCCCGGACTTCGAGAGGAGGAGGCCGGTGACGGCGGACGGCTTGGTGACGTCCGCGGCGAGCGCCGCCGAGGCGGCGGCGAGCGAGAGGAACACGACGGCCAGGGTGCGGCACGAACGCGCGAGCGGCTTCATGAAACCCCCATGCACCGGGAGACCGGGCAAACCTCGACCACGGACGATGCTAACCCCGGTTTAGGTACCGCGGAAGGCCCGGGCGGGCAATCGCTACTTGAAGAGATGTTCGTATTTTCCCGGCCTTCCGTCGGCCCAGGGATGGTAGTCGTTGCAGAAGTCGATCCGGTCCCCGAGCAGCGGGTGATCGGCGCGCCAGATCCGGTAGAGCGCCCCGCGGCGCGGCACGCCGAGGTTTTCCTGCTGGAGCTTCACGAACGCGGTCGCCGCCGCGTGCCCGTTGCGCGTGATCTCGAGGCCGAACCGGTCCGCCTCGTGCTCCTGCCAGCGCGAGTAGCCCGTGGCCATCGGAGAGATCGCGAAGACGAGCACCCCGGTGAGGACGATCACGAGCGGAAGCGATGCGATATCAGCAAGCTCGGTGAAGCCGAACCGCTCGCGATACCGCGCGATCAAGCCGGACTGCAGCCGGTCGGCCGCCCACAGCGTTCCGAGGATGAGCACCGCGCCGAAGAGGATGCTCTTGGCCACGTGCCCGAGCACGTAGTGCCCCATCTCGTGTCCCATGACGAACAGCAGCTCGTCCGGCTCGAGTTTCTTGATCGTGGTGTCCCACAGCACGATCCGCTTCGACCCGCCGAACCCGGTCACGTAGGCGTTGACCGTGTTGGTGTCGGCGCTCTTGTCGACCTCGAAGACCCGCGCGCCCTCGATCCCCGCCCTCCCCGCGAGCGCGAGGATCCTCTGCTCGAGCGCCTGGTCCTTCATCGGGCCGAACTTGTTGAAGAGCGGGTCGATGACGACCGGCGAGATCACGAGGATGAACGCGGTCAGCGGGATCGCGAGCACGCTCGTCCATAGCCACCACCGGCGCGGGCTCTTCTTGACGAGCAGGTACGGGAGCCACGCGAGCAGCGCCGCCCCGACGAGCCGGACGCAAAGCCCCTTCACGCTGTCCCCCGCCCACTTGCCGAGCGTCTGGCTCGACAGACCGTAGGCGTGCGGGCGGACGAATCCCTGGAAGTACGACAGCGGCAGGTCGATCGCGTACGTCAGAAGGAGATACAGCGAGCAGTACGCGACGATCGTGAAGTACCAGTTGCGTCCCACGCGCCGCGCGAGATCGCGCATCTTCGCGGAAAACCCCGTGAGCAGGATCGTCCCCGGCACGAGCACGCCCCAGATCTCGTCGAGCGCCCAGAGCCAGTTCCCCTCGCGCGCGTGGCGCAGCGCTTTCTCGGTCGGCTCGGGCACCGCGACGGGCCCGGTCTGCGCGGCGCGGGCCGGATTCGGCTCCGCCGCCTGGTTCGCGATCCCGTGGGGCGCATCCTCGGGAGAGGGCACCTTCGGCGCGGCCGCGATGACGGCGGAGACCGCCAGGAATAGCGAGAGGGCAACGGAAGAGACGACGCCCCTCACGGATGCACGACTCGGATCGCGGACGACGAGAACAGGTCCACGCGATTGTCGACCTCGCGCACTCCGTTGACCTCCCAAGTCTTCCGCTCGGCGACCCGCTTGTCGTACAGGCTCGGCACGGAACCCTTCAGGACGACGCGGCCGGAGTCGACCTCGACCTCGACCCGCCCCGGGAAGCGCGGGGTCGCGCGCGGGGCGAACGTCAGCTCGAGCGCGCGGCGGATCTTCTCGTCCGGCACGTCCGGCGTGACCAGACGATCGACGAGGTCGGCGACACCGTCGATCGCCCCCGCGACGTCGCGGATCATCTTCCGGTGCGCGCCGCTCACGATCGAGCCCGTCAGCGTCACGACACCCTGATTCGCCTCGACCTTGATCGAGGAGGCGGCCAGCTCCGGCACGCCGAGGATCGCCCGCGCGACCGCGTCGGCGAGCGCGTCGTTTCCTGCCCCGCCCTCTTCGAGAACGAAGCCCGAGCGGTCGACGCCGCGGATCCCGCGGACGCGGCTCGCGACGTCCACGACGAGGTCCTCCTGCGCCAGGTTGCGCACGCGTCCCTCGAAGCTCGCGATCGCATCGTTGACCGAAACCTTCAGGTGAAGCGTCGCGGTGCCTGCCGTTCCGCGGATCCCGGTCTCGACGTTGCTCCGGAGATCCATGTCGTCGAGCGTGCCGGCGCGCGCGGCGGCGGCGACGAGCAGGACCGCAACAGCGCCTTCCGCGATCGATCTCACGCGAGCCTCCCCCGCCAGGTTACGGCGAGGCTGCTACGCTTACAACGCCTTTCCGGGGAGGATGCGGCGTGATCTCTCGCTGGGTTGCGATCGGCGCGGCGCTCGGCGCGATCGGCGTCGCGATGGGCGCCTTCGGCGCGCACGCGCTCAAGGCGCGCCTCGATGCCGACATGCTCGCCGTGTGGGAAACCGCGGCGCGGTATCAGCTCGTCCACGCGGTCGCGATGATCGCCGCCGCGTGGGCGGCCGAGCGCTGGCCCGGCGTGTGGACGTCGGCGGCGCCCTGGCTCTTTCTCGCCGGGACCGTGCTGTTCTCCGGGAGCCTCTACGTGCTCGCCCTCACGGGGCAGCGCACGCTCGGCACCGTGACCCCCTTCGGCGGAGTCTCGTTCATCGCGGGCTGGCTGGCACTCGCAATTGGCGCGTGGCAGGGGCGGTAACGGGGACATTCCTCTTTCGCAGCGCGGCGGTATCCGGGGAGCCGCGCAAGAAAAAGAGGAATGTCCCCGAGGTTCTAGACGGTCTCCGCCTTCTCGAGGAACACGCGCAACACCTTGCTCCGCGAGGGGTGGCGCAGCTTCCTCAAGGCCTTCGATTCGATCTGCCGGATACGCTCGCGCGTCACCGCGAACGACTGACCAACTTCTTCGAGCGTGTGCTCACTGCCGTCTCCGACGCCGAACCGCATTTTGAGGACCTTCTCCTCGCGGGGGGTCAGTGTCTTCAGGACCGTCTGGGTCTGAGACCTCAAGTCCACTTGGATCGCTGCTTCGACCGGGGAGACGGCGCTCCGGTCTTCGATAAAATCCTTGAGGTGGCTGTCCTCCTCCTCGCCGATGGGCGTTTCGAGGGAGATCGGCTCCTGCGCGATCTTCAGGACCTTGCGCACCTTCGCCACGGGAATCCCCATCTTCTTCGCGATCTCCTCCGGGGTGGGCTCGCGGCCGTACTCCTGGACGAGCGAGCGCGCGGTGCGGATCAGCTTGTTGATCGTCTCGATCATGTGCACCGGGATGCGGATCGTGCGGGCCTGGTCGGCGATCGCGCGCGTGATCGCCTGCCGGATCCACCAGGTCGCGTAGGTCGAGAACTTGTACCCGCGGCGGTATTCGAACTTGTCGACCGCCTTCATCAGGCCGATGTTCCCCTCCTGGATCAGGTCGAGGAACTGCAGCCCGCGGTTCGTGTACTTCTTCGCGATCGAGACGACCAGGCGCAGGTTCGCCTCGATCAGCTCGCGCTTGGCCTTGTTCGACTCGCGCAGGCCGCGTGAGATCGCCATCCCGAGCCGGTGCAGCTCGGGCTTGGGCGTCATCATCTCCTGCTCGATCGACCGGATGTCGCCCTTCAGCCCCTCGATCTTGCGCGTGACCTCGCGCTTCAGAGAGGCGTCGCGGAACGACTTCATCTTCTCCCGGAGATCGGTGACCGACCGCTCGTGGCGCTTGACCTTGTTGTCGGCGTCCCGCACGGCCTTGGCCAGGTTGTCGATCTGCGCGGGAACCAGGGAGAGCTGCCGGAACTCGAGCGCGACGCGGATCTGCTGCCGCATCGCCTTGTAGCGGGCCGTCTTCCAGGCCCGGCCGGCCGGCTTGAGCTTCGACATCTTCTTGACCGCGAGGTCGAGCTGGTTGAGCTTCTTCGTGAGGCGCTGGATTACCTGCTTGGCGCGCTCGAGCTTCTTCGCGGACTTGTCCTGCTCTTCCTCCTCGGCGCCGCCGGCAAACACGTTCGCCGAGATCTGGCCCTTCTTGATGCGCTCGCCGATCTGGCGGATCTCCTCGTGGACCCAGGTGCTGCGCGCGAGCGCGTTCATCACGCGCCGCTCGCCGCGCTCGATCCGCCGCGCGATCCGGACCTCGCCCTCGCGGGTGAGGAGCGGGACCGTGCCCATCTCGCGCAGGTACATGCGGACGGGGTCGTTGGTCTTCTCGAGCGGTCCGGGGAGGCCGCCCTCCTTGCCCTCGTCGTCCTTCTCGTCCTTGACCGCTTCCTTCGCGGCCGGCGCGGGGCCTCCCGGCCCGAGCTGCTCTCGGGAGTCGGAGTCGACGAGCGTGACCCCGTTCGCCTCGAGAAGGGAGAAGACTTCTTCGAGCTCGTCTGAGGACGACGAGATCTCGTCGGGCAGGTGCTCGTTGATCTCGTCGTAGGAGAGGTAACCGCGCTCCTTGCCGACGGCGATGAGCTGCCGAACCTCCTCGTACTTGGCCTCGACGGCCGAAAGCGGATCCCGTTTCTTCTTCGTCATCGTTCCTCGTCCCCCGCCCGCCGTCAATTGTCCGGAGTCGGTTGCCGGTGCGGGGCGTCCATGCGGCGCCGGAGCTCCATCAGGCGCCGCAAACTCTCGGTTTGTTCGTCGCGATCGGGGGTCGCCGCCGTGCGGGCGACCTCCTTCAACTCCCTCTTCCAGCGGCCGTGCCTGAGCATCTCGAGGCACCCGTCGACGTCGTCGGCCGACCCCAAAGGCTCCGCGCGGAAGGCGATGCGGGTCAGCAGATCGCGGTCGCCCTCGGAGGCGAGCGCATCGACGACCAGCGGCCCCTCGACCGGAAGCCCCCGGACCTCGAGGTCGAGAATCGCGCGGACGATCGGCGCGACGCGCGTCCCCTCGAGGTCGGCGTCGTCGACGACCCGGCTCGCGTGCCGGCGCGCCTCGTCGCTTCCGAGGAGAACCGCCACCAGGCGCGATTCGAGGTCGCGCACCGGCTCGTCCGGGCCCGCGCGGTGCCGGATCGAAGGCTTCGCCGCCTTGAGCGCGTTCCGCAGCTCCTGGAGGACGAGGTCGTCGTCGAGGCCGAGCGCGTCCGCCAGCTTCCCCGCCCACGACGCGCGCTCGACGGCGCTCTGGAGGCGCGCGATGCGCGGGAGCACCCCGTTGATCGCGGCGACCTTCTCCTCGGGGCGCGTCATGTCACGCGATGCGATCTCGCGACGTACCAGGAAATCGAGATACCCCGGAGAGCGCGTGACCAGCGCCTCGTACTCGGCGGCGCCGTGAGCGCGGATGAAATCGTCCGGGTCGTCGCCCGGCGGGAGGCTCGCGACCCTCACGTCGAACCCGCGCTCGAGGAAGAGCTCGAGCGAGCGGGTGGCCGCGGAGCTGCCGGCGGCATCGCCGTCATAAGAGACCACGACGCGCTCGGTGAAGCGGCCGAGCAGCCGCACCTGCGCGCCGGTCAGCGCGGTGCCGAGCGAGGCGACCGCGTTCTCGAACCCCGCCTGGTGCAGCGCGATCAAATCCAGATACCCCTCGACCAGGATCGCGTACCCCTCGCGGCGGATCGCGTCGCGCGCCACGTCCAGGCCGTAGAGGTGCTCCCCCTTGGTGTACGCGGGGGTCTCGGGAGAGTTGAGGTACTTCGGCTCGCCGTCCCCCAGCGCGCGGCCGCCGAATGCGACGACATGCCCGGAGGTGTCGCGGATCGGGAAGATCACCCGGTGGCGGAACCGGTCGTAGTGGCCGGTACCTTCCTTGCGCGCGACCGCGAGCCCCGCGCCGATCATCTCGTCCGGCTTGAACCCGCGCGCGGCCAGAAGCGAGGAGAGCGCGTCCCAGGAATCGGGCGCGTAGCCGAGCGCGAAGCGCGTGGCCGTCTCCTCCTCGATTCCCCGGCCGCCGATGTACTCGCGCGCGGCGCGGCCGCGGACCGGGTCGGACCACTGGCCGCGGAAGAACTCCGCCGCGGCGTCGGTCGCCAGGAGGAGCCTCAGACGCGCTTCGTCCTCGGGCGCTCGCGCCGCCGCGGGGAGCGGGACGCCCCAGCGACGCGCCAGGAACTCGACCGCCTCGGGGAAGTCGAGCTTCTCGTAGAGCATGACGAACTTGAAGACGTCGCCCCCCGTCTGGCAGCCGAAGCAGTAGAAGAGTTGCATGTTCGGGTCGACGGAGAAGGAAGGGGTCTTCTCGTTGTGGAAAGGGCACAGCCCCTTCAGCCGGGATCCGGCCTGCTTGAGGGGAACGTAGTCGGAGATCAGGCGGACGATATCGCCCGAGCCGCGAACCGCCGCAACGAAGTCCCTGGAGAGCGGAACGGCCAAAGTGCCCACCTGCGAGCGAACCGGCCCGGGGCGGCGGATTCGGCCGCCCCGGATCGGGAGTGAGGATCTAACCGTTGTTCCTGCGTTCCTGGGCCAGGCGTTTCAGGAGCTTTTTTCGCGCCGCGAGAGCCTTTCTCTTCTTCTTCACGCTCGGCTTCTCGTAATGCTGGCGCTTCTTGATCTCGGTCAGAATCCCGGACTTCTCGCACTTCCGCTTGAAGCGCTTCAAGGCGTTTTCGAGGCTCTCGTCCTCGCGCACCTTGATCAGCGGCATCGGTCACTCACCCCGCTTTCCCGTCTTCGCTCGCGCACCCGGAGTTCGGGCGTACACAAATGCGCCACTGTAACCGTGGCCCCAATCAGCGTCAAGCCAGCGAGAAAGCTGGGAAGGAACGGCTTTCTGCCCCCTGCCCCACGCCGTTCGTAATGTCGCCAGATGAATACCGCCGCGGTTATCCTCCCGCAAGGGTTTTTTAGGTCTTTTCGGCTCTTTTGGGGTAAGCCCGTCCCGCATGGGCGCGGCGGTTGATCAGGGAGGCAAGGCACCCTGCACCGTGGCCGTTGTCAATGTTGACCACGGCCACACCGGCCGCGCAGGAGTTGAGCATCGCCAGGAGCGCGGCGAAGCCCCCCGCGCCCGCCCCGTACCCGACGCTCGTCGGGACGGCAATGACCGGGCAGTCGACGAGCCCGGCCACGACGGAGGGGAGCGCCCCCTCCATCCCCGCCACGGCGACGATGACGTTGGCGGACGCAAGGCTCTCCTGGTGGGACAGCAGCCTGTGCAGCCCCGCGACGCCGACGTCGAAGATGCGCCGGACCTCCTCCCCCATCACCTCCGCGGTCAGCGCCGCTTCCTCGGCCACCCCGATGTCCGTGGTCCCCGCGGTCAGCACGACCACCCCCGGTCTCGCGGGCACCACCTTGCGCGCGCGAAGAACGATCGTGCGGGCCTCGGCGTGGTACTTCGCTCTCGGGAACTTCGCGCGGACCGCGCGCCCGACTTCGGGACCGACCCGCGTGACCAGCGCCTCCTGGCCGGCCGAGGCGAGCCCCCCGACGATCTTCACGATCTGCGCGACCGACTTCCCCTCGCCGTACACGGTCTCGGGGAAGCCGCGCCGGATCGCGCGGTGCGTGTCGACGGTCGCGAAGCCGAGCGTCGCCTGTGGGAGGTGCCTCAGGCGCAGCGCCGCCGCTTCGACGCCGATGCGACCCTTCGACACCTCTTCGAGGAGTCGCTTGAGCTCCTCTCGATCCACGTCGGCCTCGAGCGCCCGCGCCTTCCGAACTCGTTTGGGTGCTGGCGGGCGCTGATAGGATAGCTCGCCGTTCCAAGGGACCTCGGAGGGTTTCCCGTGAGCCGCACCACCGTCGAACGCCGCTCCCACGCTCGTTTTCCCAGCCAGTTCGAGATCGAAGGTCTGTCCGGCGACGGCGGCGCGATCGCCCGCATGGTCTCGCACGATCTGTCGCTCGGCGGGCTGCAGTGCTCGTCGAGCCGCGACTACAAGGAGATGACCCGCCTGGCCGTGCGGCTCCTCCTGCCCTCGGACGCGGCCCCCGAGCCGGTGGACGTGGAGGCGGTCGTCGTTCGCCGACGGGAGATTCCGGGCGCTTCGGGTGGCGCGCGCTTCGAGCTCGCATTGTTCTTCACGTCGATGACCGACGTTTGTCGCGAGCGCATCGCGCGCTACCTTGCGAAGCAAACCGCGATCTGACGCCGCGCGAGCACGCCTCGCGCGGGCCGACATTTTTGTCGACGCGACGCGGCGCGAGGCTCGCTAAACCCGCGCCCCGCGCGGATTTGCACGCGTCGATCTCTTGACCTTCCCGTGCGCGCGCGTTGTAATGCGCGCGTCCAGTTTCCATCGCGCGCGCGGATCGCGCGGCGCGCGTCAACGCCACATCGAAAGGAGGTGAACCGGATGAACAAGCAGGAATTGATCGGCAAGATCGCGCACGATGCGGGCATCACCCGCACCGCCGCGGCCACCGCCATCGACTCCCTCGTGGAGGGAATCACGTCGTCGCTCAAGAAGGGTCACCGTGTGACGCTCGTGGGGTTCGGCACGTGGGGCACGAGCAAGCGGAAGGCCCGCATGGGGCGCAATCCGCAAACGGGCGAGACGATCAAGATCAAGGCGAAGACCGCCGTGCGCTTCAAGGCCGGCAAGGAACTCGACACCAAGATCAACAAGTAGCTCGCGCGAGGGGGACATTCCTCTTTTTCTTGCGCGGCTCCCCGGATACTGCCGCGCTGCGAAAAAGAGGAATGTCCCCGTTAGTCGAGGACGAGCAGGACGGCCCCGGACTCGACGGCCTGGCCCGGAGTCACCGCGACTTCCTTCACCCGCCCGCCGCGCGGTGCCGCGATCTCGTTCTCCATCTTCATCGCCTCGACGACGACGAGCCCCTGACCCTCCTCGACCGCGTCGCCCGCCGCGACGAGCACCCGGACGATCTTCCCCGGCATGACCGACACCACCGACGCGGCGCCGCCTTTCCGCGCGAGCTCCTCGCGGCCGCCGCGGCTGGCATCCGCCAGCTCGACCTGCCGCTCGTGCGCGCCGTGCCGCACCGTGTACCCGCCGTCCGTCGCCTCCACCGAGACCTCGTACGATCGCCCCTCGAACAGGATCGAGTAGAAGTCGGCCTCGAGCTTGCGCGCGTCGACGAGGTGCACCGTCCCCCCGAGCTCGACCCGGTAGAGCGCGTCGACACGGTCGACCACGACCTCGTGCGTCGTCTCGCCGATCCGGGCCGCGAACTTCATCGCCGCCACCCCGGTCGCGCGGCGCGCTTCCACCCGGAGGGGCCGCGGGCGCCGCCGGCGGGCCGCGAAGCGGCGGCCGAGAGCTGCTCGAAGCGCCGGAAGTGGGCCACCGCCGCGGCGAGGACGGCGACGTCGTCGAGCCAGGGATCCTGCTCGGGACGGACCAGCTCCGGGTGCTCTTCGAGGAATCCGGTATGGAGATCCCCGGCGAGGAACGCGGGATGTCCCATCACGCGGCGGTGGAAGCTGATCGAGGTCGCGACACCGTCCACGCGCAGCTCGTTCAGGCCGCGGACCATGCGGGCGGCGGCCTCTTCCCGCGTCGCCCCCCACGCGATCAGCTTCGCGAGCAGCGGGTCGTAGTGGACGGGCACGACGAATCCGCCGTAGACGCCGCCGTCCCAGCGCAGGCCGGGCCCCCCAGGAGCGCGCAGCGCGCGGATCGTTCCGGGCGAGGGCACGAAGCCGGCGGCCGGGTTCTCCGCGATGATGCGGCACTCGATCGCGTGCCCCCGCGGATGGATCGGCTGCGCCTCCCACGGACGGACGGCACCCGCGGCGATCTCGATCATCGCCTTCACCAGGTCGATCCCGTAGACCATCTCGGTCACCGGATGCTCGACCTGGAGGCGCGTGTTCATCTCCATGAAGTAGAACGACCCGTCGGACCCTCGCAGCATCTCGACGGTCCCGGCGGACACGTAGCCGCAGGCCTGGGCGGCCCTCACCGCCATCGCCCCGATCGCCTCCCGCGCCGCCTCGTCGATGACGGGCGAGGGCGCTTCCTCGATCAGCTTCTGATGCCGCCGCTGGATCGAGCACTCGCGCTCGCCGAGGTGGATGCAGTGGCCGTGCGCGTCCGCCAGAACCTGCACCTCGATGTGGCGCGGCCGGTCGACGAACTTCTCGAGGAACACGGTGTCGTCGCCGAAGGACGACAGCGCCTCGCCGCGCGCCTGCGCGAAGAGCGAGGGAAGCTCCGCGGCGCGCCGCACGACCCGCATGCCCCTCCCGCCGCCTCCCGCCGAGGCTTTCAGCAGCACCGGGTAGCCGATCGACGCGGCTTCGCGGGCGGCGTGCGCGGCGTCCCGAAGCGGCGGGGAGCCGGGGACGACCGCGACCCCGGCGCGCGTCATCAGCTCGCGCGAGCGGACCTTGTCCCCCATCGCCTCCATCGCCTCGGGCGGCGGACCGATGAACACGATCCCGGCGTCGCGGCACGCGCGGGAGAACTCCGGGTTCTCGGAGAGGAAGCCGTAGCCGGGATGGATCGCCTCGGCCCCCGCGCGCTTCGCGACCTCGAGGATCGTGCCGATGCGCAGGTACGACTGCGCCGAGGGGGCCGGGCCGACGGGATAGGCCTCCCTCGCGTACCGGACGTGCAGCGCGTCGCGGTCGGCCTCGGAGAAGATCGCGACCGTGGGGATGCCCATCTCGCGGCAGGCGCGGATGATCCGCACCGCGATCTCCCCGCGGTTGGCCACCAGGATCTTCCGGAACGGCGGGGAGACGGCCATCAGAGCGGGATGTTCCCGTGCTTGCGGGGCGGGTTCGCGTCCCGCTTGTTCTCGAGGAGGCGCAGCGCACCGATGATCTTGCGGCGCGTCAGCGACGGCTCGATCACCTCGTCCACGTACCCGCGCTCCGCGGCGACCCAGGGATTGGCGAACTTGTCGCGATACTCGGCGACCTTCTCGGCCCGGACGGCGTCGCCGCGGTCCCCCGCCGCGGCGATCTCGCCGCGGTGGATGATGTTGACCGCGCCGTCGGGACCCATCACCGCGATCTCCGCGGAGGGCCAGGCGAAGTTGAAGTCCGCGCGGATGTGCTTGGAGGCCATGACGCAGTAGGCGCCGCCGTACGCCTTGCGCGTGATGACCGTCACCTTCGGCACCGTGGCCTCGGCGAACGCGTAGAGGAGCTTCGCGCCGTGCAGGATGATCCCGCCGAACTCCTGCTCGGTCCCCGGGAGGAATCCCGGAACGTCCTCGAAGACCACGAGCGGTACGTTGAAGCAGTCGCAGAAGCGGACGAACCGGGCGCCCTTGACCGAGGCGTCGATGTCGAGACACCCGGCGAGCACGGCCGGCTGGTTCGCGACGATCCCGACCGGGCGGCCGGACAGGCGCGCGAACCCGACGACGATGTTCTTGGCGTAGTGCTCGTGCACCTCGAGGAACGATCCGCGGTCGGCGACGGCGGCGATCACCTTCTTGATGTCGTACGGCTGGTTCGACGCCGCGGGCACGATCGAGTTCAGCGCGATCTCGGCGCGATCGTCCGGGTCGTCGGTGGGACGGTCCGGAGGATCCTCCTGGTTGTTCCCGGGCATGTACGACAGCAGGTCGCGGACGAGCATCAGCGCGTCCCGGTCGTCCGCGGCCGCGAAGTGGGCGACGCCGGAGACCGCGTTGTGGGTCATGGCGCCGCCGAGCGTCTCCTTCGTGACCTCCTCGTGCGTGACCGTGCGGATGACGTCGGGGCCGGTGATGAACATGTACGAGGTGTCGCGGACCATCAGGGTGAAGTCCGTGATCGCCGGCGAGTAGACGGCGCCTCCCGCGCACGGTCCCAGGATCACGGAGATCTGCGGCACGACCCCCGAGGCGAGCGTGTTGCGCAGGAAGATGTCGGCGTATCCCGCGAGCGAGACGACCCCCTCCTGGATCCGCGCGCCTCCGGAGTCGTTGAGGCCGATCACCGGGCAGCCGACCTTCATCGCGAGGTCCATCACCTTGCAGATCTTCTCGGCGAAGGTCTCGGAGAGCGAGCCGCCGAACACGGTGAAGTCCTGCGCGAAGACGAACACCGGCCGTCCGTCGATGCGGCCGTGGCCCGTGACGACCCCGTCCCCCGGGATCCGCTGCGCGTCCATCCCGAAATCCCGCGCGCGGTGGACGACGAGCGCGTCGAGCTCCTCGAACGAGCCCGGGTCGAGCAGGGTCTCGATCCGCTCGCGGGCGGTGAGCTTCCCGGCGGCGTGCTGCTTGGCGACGCGCTCCTCGCCGCCCCCGATCCGCGCGGACGCGGTGCGGCGGTGAAGCTCGTCGAGCGGGGTGTCGGGCATCGGGCTCTCCGGAAGGTGCTACGCCACCACGGTCTACCGCGGCTTGAGCTTCTCCCAGTCCGCGAGGAACTTCTTGAGCCCGATCTCGGTCAGCGGATGCTCGTAGAGCTGCATCATGACCTTGTACGGCATCGTGCCCACGTCCGCACCCGCGAGCGCGCATTCGACGACGTGGACCGGGTGGCGGATCGAGGCCGCCAGGATCTGCGTCGTGAACCCGTAGTTGTCGTAGATCGCGCGGATCTGCCGGATCAGCTCCATTCCGTCGGTCGAGATGTCGTCGAGCCGGCCGACGAAGGGCGAGATGAACGTCGCCCCGCACTTCGCCGCGAGCAGCGCCTGCGAGGGTGAGAAGCACAACGTCACGTTGACGGCGGTCCCCTCGGCGCGGAGCGCCTTGCACGCGCGCAGGCCCTCCTTCGTGAGCGGGACCTTGATCGTCACGTTCTTGTGGATCTTCGCGAGGGGGTGGGCTTGCGCCATCATCCCGTCGTAGTCGAGGGCGGTGACCTCGGCCGAGATCGGGCCGTCGACGATCCCGCAGATCTCCGCGATGACGTCCTCGAACCTCCGCCCTTCCTTGGCCACGAGGCTCGGGTTCGTCGTGACCCCGTCGAGGATGCCCAGGCGCGCCGCGTCCCGGATCTCGTCTAGGTTGGCCGTGTCGATGAAGAACTTCATGCGTCTCCCCCTTCGGTGTCGCCGCCGTCGTCGTCGGGCGCTCCGGCCGTGTCGTCGGGATCGGGAGCGGTCGCCACGGGCGCCGACTTCCCTTCCTCCTCCCGCTCCGCGGTGCGAATCGCGGCGACGACCTGGTCGCCTTCCTCGAGCTGGATCAGACGGACGCCCTGCGTCGCGCGGCCGATCCGGCTCACGTCGGAGGCGTCCATCCGGATGATCTTCCCGTTCGACGTGATGATCAGGATCTGGTCGGCCGCATCGATCGCCGTCGAGCCGACGACGAGCCCGTTGCGCTGCGTCGTCCGGATGTTGATGATCCCCGATCCGCCGCGCCCCTGAAGGCGGTACTCCTCGACGGCGGTGCGCTTCCCGTAGCCATTCGCCGTGACCGACAGGATGTCGAGCGTGCCGGAGAGCGCTTCCATCTCGACGAGACGGTCCCCCTCGGCCATGCGGATCCCGATCACGCCGCGCGCGTTCCGTCCCATCGGCCGGACGTCGGCCTCCTTGAACCGGATCGACTTCCCCGACGCCGTGGCCATGAAGATCTCGCACGCGCCGTCGGAGAGGTCGACGCCCAGGACGTCGTCCCCCGGGTCGAGCGTGAGCGCGATGATCCCGTTCGCGCGGACGTGCTGGAACGCGGAGAGCGGGGTCTTCTTGATGTACCCGCGGCGCGAGGCCATCACGACGTACTTGCCCTCGGAGAACTCCCGCACGTTGAGCATCGCGCAGACCTTCTCGTCGGACCCGATCTGGATCATGTTGACCACCGGGCGCCCGCGCCCCGCGCTCGACACGTCCGGGATCTCGTGGACCTTCAGCCAGTACATCTTCCCGGTCGAGGTGAACACCAGGATGTAGTCGTGCGTGGAGGCGACGAACAGGTGCCGGACCGCGTCCTCCTCGCGCGTGGTCATCCCGATGCGGCCCTTGCCCCCCCGTCGCTGCGAGCGGTAGGTCGTCAGCGCGGTGCGCTTGATGTAGCCGGTGTGGCTGACCGTGATGACGACCTCCTCCTCCTGGATGAGGTCCTCGATCGAGATCTCCTCGGCGTGGGCGACGATCTCGGTCCGGCGCGGGTCGCCGAACTCCTTCTTGAGCGCGTCGAGCTCGTCGACGACGATCTGGAGCTGGAGCCGCTCGCTCGCGAGGATCGCCTTGAGCTTCTCGATCAGCTTGAGCGTCTCTTCGTACTCCTCGACGATCTTCTGCCGCTCGAGGCCCGTCAGGCGCTGGAGCCGCATCTCGAGGATCGCCTGCGCCTGGATCTCGGTGAAGTGGAACCTCAGGCGCAGCGCTTCCTTGGCCTCGGGCGGGGTCTTGCTCCCGCGGATGATCGCGATCACCTCGTCGAGGTTGTCGATCGCGATCTTGAGGCCTTCGAGGACGTGGGCCCGCTCCTCGGCCTTCCGGAGGTCGTACTGCGTCCGCCGGACGACCACCTCGCGGCGGAAGTCGACGAAGTGCCGGAGCATGTCCTTGAGCGGGAGCACCTGCGGCCGGCCGTGCACGATCGCGAGGTTGATCACGCCGAAGGTCGACTGGAGCTTCGTGAACTTGTACAGGTTGTTGAGGATGACCCCCGCGTTCTCGTCCCTCTTGAGCTCGAGCACGACGCGGATGCCGTCCCGGTCCGACTCGTCGCGGATGTCGGAGATCCCCTCGATCTTCTTGTCGCGGACCAGGGCCGCGATCTCCTCGATCAGATGCGCCTTGTTGACCTGGTACGGCAGCTCGGTCAGCACGATGCCGTAGCGGTCCTTGCGCTTCGGGAGCTCCTCGACCACCGCGCGGCCGCGCATGATGATCCGGCCGCGCCCCGTCTCGTACGCCGAGCGGATCCCCGCGACGCCGTAGATCACCCCCGCGGTGGGAAAGTCGGGTCCCGGCATCGCCTTCATGAGGTCGGGCAGCTCGACCTCGGGATCGGCGACGAGAAGCTTGATCGCCTCGACGACCTCGACCAGGTTGTGCGGCGGGATGTTGGTCGCCATGCCGACCGCGATCCCGGCCGAGCCGTTGACGAGCAGGTTCGGGAAGGCCGCCGGCAGCACGAGCGGCTCGCTCTCCGAGCCGTCGTAGTTCGGCCCGAAGTCGACCGTCTCCTTCTCGATGTCGCGCAGCATTTCGTGCGCGAGCTTGTCGAGGCGGATCTCGGTGTACCGCATCGCGGCCGGCGGGTCGCCGTCGACGGAGCCGAAGTTCCCCTGCCCGTCGACGAGCACGTAGCGCATCGAGAAGTCCTGAGCGAGGCGCACGATCGTGTCGTAGACGGCCTGGTCGCCGTGCGGGTGGTACTTGCCGATCACGGTCCCGACCGCGCGGGCGGACTTGCGGTACGGCTTGTCGGATGTGTTCCCGGTGTCGTACATCGCGTAGAGCACGCGGCGGTGCACGGGCTTGAGCCCGTCGCGGACGTCGGGCAGCGCGCGCCCGATGATCACGCTCATCGCGTAATCGAGATACGAGCGCCGCATCTCCTCTTCGATGTTGATCGGGAGCCTGTTTTCGAGCTCGCTCATCTGGGGTCCTTAGATGTCCAGGTTCCGGACGTCGAGCGCGTTGTCCTCGATGAACTGGCGCCGGGGCTCGACGGCGTCCCCCATGAGGATCGAGAAGAGGTTGTCGGCCTCGACGGCGTCCTCGATCTTGACCTCGAGCACGCGCCGGCGCGCGGGGTCCATGGTGGTCTCCCAGAGCTGCTCCGGGTTCATCTCGCCCAGGCCCTTGTAGCGCTGGATCACGAGACCCTTCTTCCCGGCTTCCATCAGGTACTCGAGCAGCGCCTCCTTCGAGTCGAGGCTGCCCGCGTCTCCGTTGTGCCGGACCGTCAGCGGCGGCTTGGCGAGCGGGGCGATCGCGGGGTGGAGCCTGCGGAGCTGCCGCATCTCGACCGCCTGCCACAGCTCGAGGTTCACGACGAACTCGCGCCGCCCGCGGCTGGCGGAGCGGACGCGCAGCTGCAGGAGGCCGTGCTCCTCGTCCCGCTCCGGGGCGGCGACGTCGTGCCCGAGGGCCGCGAGGCGCGCGCCGAGCCCTTCCATCCTGTTCTTGTCCTCGAAGTCCTTCCGGTCGGAGATCCCGCCGTCCAGGATCGCCTCGACGCTGCGCCGGTCGATCCCCATCCGCTCGATCCCGGCGAGGTACTGGTCGTAGTCGATCATCGACTGGAGCAGGTGGTGCAGCTCGTTGCCGGAGTAGGTGCGCCCCCCCGCCTCGACCATGCGCTCCTCGGTCGCCTTTCGGATCACGAAGGCGTTGAGCTCCTTGTCGTTGGCGAGGTAGAGCTCTTCCTTGCCGCGCTTGACCTTGTAGAGGGGCGGGCAGGCGATGAAGACGTGCCCCTTGTCGATCATCGGGCGCATCTGGCGGTAGAAGAAGGTCAGCAGCAGCGTCCGGATGTGCGATCCGTCGACGTCCGCGTCGGTCATGATGAAGACCCGGCCGTACCGGAGCTTCGTCAGGTCGAACTCGTCCTCGCCGATGCCCGTCCCCATGGCGGCGATGATCGTCCGGATCTCCTCGTGACCGAGCATCTTGTCGAACCGGGCCTTCTCGACGTTCAGGATCTTGCCGCGCAGCGGCAGGATCGCCTGGAAGCGCCGGTCGCGACCCTGCTTCGCCGATCCGCCCGCCGAGTCGCCCTCGACGAGGAAGATCTCGCACTGCTCGGGGTCGCGCTCCTGGCAGTCCGCGAGCTTGCCCGGCAACGAGCCCGAATCGAGCGCGCCTTTCCGTCGCGTCAGCTCGCGCGCCTTGCGCGCGGCCTCCCGGGCGCGCGCCGCGTCGACGCTCTTCATGATGATCGCCTTCGCGACGCCCGGGTTCTGCTGGAAGAAGTCGGTCAGCTTGTCGTTGACGAGCGCTTCGACCTGGCCGCGGACCTCGGAGTTGCCGAGCTTGGTCTTCGTCTGCCCCTCGAACTGCGGCATGGCGATCTTGACCGAGATGACCGCCGCGAGCCCCTCGCGGACGTCCTCGCCCTGGAGCTGGAGGTCCTTGGCGTCCTTCCCGAGGTTGGCGGTCGCGAGGTAGGCGTTGATCGTCCGGGTCAGCGCGGCCTTGAACCCCACCATGTGGGTGCCGCCCTCGATCGTGTTGATCGAGTTCGCGAACGAGAAGATCGTCTCGTTGTACGAGTCGTTCCACTGCATCGCGATCTCGAGGAGCACGCCGTCCGATTCCCCCTCGAGGTAGACCGGCTTCGGGTGGAGCACCTGGCGCGCCTTGTTGAGATGCTGAACGAACTCGACGATGCCCCCCTCGTAGTGGAAGGCCGCCTCGCGGACCTTCTCCGCGCGCTCGTCCTTGAGGACGATCTCGACGCCGCGGTTGAGGAAGGCGAGCTCGCGCAGGCGCTGGGCGAGCGTGTCGTAGGAGAAGACCAGCTCCTCGAAGATCTGCGGGTCGGGCTTGAACGTGATCTTGGTCCCGCGGCGCTTGGTCGTGCCGACCTTGAGGAACTCGGTCGCGGGCTTCCCGCGCTCGTACTCCTGCCGGAAAGTGCCGCCGTCCCGCCAGATCTCGACCTCGAGGCGCTCCGAGAGGGCGTTGACCACGGAGACGCCGACCCCGTGCAAGCCGCCGGACACCTTGTAGGCGTCGTTCTCGAACTTCCCGCCGGCGTGGAGAACCGTCAGCACGACCTCCGCGGCCGATTTTCCCTCGGTCGGATGCATGTCGACCGGGATGCCGCGGCCATCGTCGATGACGGTGACGGAGTTGTCGATGTGGACCGCCACCTCGATCCGCTTGCAGAAGCCGGCCTGCGCCTCGTCGACCGAGTTGTCGACGACCTCGTAGACGAGGTGGTGCAGCCCGGTCGGCCCCGTGGAGCCGATGTACATCGCGGGCCGCTTGCGTACGGCCTCGAGCCCTTCGAGGACCTTGATCTTGGAAGCGTCGTAGGAGGAGGCGTCTTGGGCGAGGGTCGTCGTGTTCTCGTTCTGGCTCATGGCTCCTTCGTCTCCCGCCGCCGGTCCCATCGCCGTCCCCTTCGGGCCGCGTCGCGGGCCGGTCGTGCGTCGTCCGAATCAGGCGGCTCGGGCGAGGCCTCCCTCCATGCGAATCCGCGGGAAGGAGAGTCCGAGCCGATCCACGAAACCGTCTTTCGAGGTGGCCAGCAACGCCTGGAAGCCACCGTCTCGCAGGAATTCTACCAGCGACCGCGCCCGGACCTCATCGAGGTCCGAATCGAAGTCGTCCATCAGGAACAGCGGGGTTTCACCCCGATCCTCCTGAAGGAATCTAAGTTTTCCAGCGCTCAAAATTATCATCGCCGCGCGAACCTGACCAGCCGAGCCGAAGCGGCGGAGATCGGCCCCTTCGAGCGTCACTTCGAGGTCGTCGCGGTGCGGGCCCTCGCTCGAGAAACCGAGCGCGGCGTCGCGCTTGCGGTTCCGCTCGAGAGCCGCGCGGTAGATCGCTTCGAACCGGGCGGCGTCTTCGTCGTCCGTCGCCGCCGGCGACGGGCGATAACGGACGCGAAGGCTCTCGCCGTCCGGGAAGAGCGCCCTCTCGATCGGTCCGAGGCGGGCCGAGAGCCCGACCACATAGGCGCGACGTCTGCGGTGCACCCGCGCCGCGGTGGCGGCGAGCCGCTCCTCCCAGGTCTCCATCTCGACCAGGGTCGGCGTCGGCCCGCCGACCAAACCCCTGCGCAAGAGAGCGTTCCTCTCGGCCAACGCCCGACGGTAGTCGCCGGCGTCGCGGAGGAAGCTGTGGCCCAGCCCCGCCACGCCGCTATCGATCAGCCGCCTCCGCGCCTCCGGGCCGTTGCGCAGGGCTCGCATCGCCTCTCCGGAGAGCGCGACGAGGTGCATCCGGCCCAGATAGGCATCGAGGTCCCGCTCGACCCCATCCACCGCGAGACGCCGCTGACCCGGGTCGATCACCGCGGCGAGCGAGACATCTCCCGCCGGCCCGGCGACCGATCCGGCGACGCGCGCCGGTCCGCCGCTCCACACGACCAGCTCATCGAGCTTGCGTGTCCGGAACGAGTGAGCGGTGCCCAGGAGATACGCCGCCTCGAGCAGGCTCGTCTTGCCGTGTCCGTTGCGACCGGTGACGAGGGTCAGTCCGGAGGGAAGCTCGATCGAGACGGCCCTGAGGTTGCGCAGCTTGTCGGCTTGAAGAGTCCGCAGCCACATCCGCCGGACTAGAGGTCGCGAGGCATGACGATGTAGCGGTAGTCGAGCTCCCCGGCAGGATCGGGCTTGAACTGCGCCGGCTTGTCTCCGGGCTTCTTGGCCTTTCGCTCGGCGTCGGTCTCCCCTTCGCGCACGGGGTCGAGCTCGAGCCTGACCGCGGGGGTGTTGACCACCGCCAAGAAGTCGAGCACGTACCGGGCGTTCAGGCCGATCGCCATCTCTCCGCCCTGGTAATCGACGTTGAGCACCTCGTTGGCCTCCCCCATCTCGGTCTCGCTCGACAGCTCGAGCCTCCCCTTCGACAGCTGGAAGCGCACGGCGCGGCCGAAGCGATCGCTCGCGAGAAGGGACACGCGCTTGACCGCGTCGGTGAGATCCCCGGTGGGAAGCGTCAGCTCGGTGTCGCAGCGCTTGGGCATCACCTCGGGGTAGTTCGGGAAGCTCCCCTCGGGCACCGTCGTCGTCAGCGTATGTCCACCGACGACAAAAAAGACATGATTTCCGCTCTTTCCAAAGGTCACCGTGGCGTCCGCTTCGACCTCGGCGCAGAGCGTCCCGACCTCGGTGAGAGCCTTTCTCGGGACGATCACCCGGGATTCCGCCACCCCCTTCACGACCGGAACCTTCCGCGAGGCATACGAGAGGCGGTATCCGTCCGTGGCCACCAGGGTGAGCGTCCCCTCCGAGACGAGCAGCAGCGCTCCATGAAGCGAATAGCGCGGGTCCTCGGTCGTGATCGCGAATCCGACGCGGTCGATCATGTCCTTGAAGGCGGCCGCCGGCAGCGCGATGCCCTTCGTGACGTCGAGGTCTGGAAACTTCGGGAACTCGTCCCTCGGCTGTCCCGCGATCTTGTATCGCGTCCGCTCACAGGAGATCTGCACCATGTGCCGCTCGAGCAGCTTGAACTGAACGTCCGACTCGGGAAGGGAGCGGGCGATCTCGTAGAGCTTCCCGGCGGGGAGCGTGACGCTCCCGGGTTTGACGACCGTCGCCTTCGACGTGCCGCGGATCGTCACCTCGAGATCCGACGCCCCGACCTGCAGACCGTGGGGTCCCGCCTCCATCAACAGGTTCGCGAGGATGGGGAGCGTCGCCCGCTTCTCGACCACACCCGTGACCGTTTGAAGCTCCCTCACCAGATCGCCCTTTTTGATCACGAACTCCATGTCGTCCTCGTTCCTTCCGGATCCGATCCCAGAGATCTATCCTCTGGGAGAGAATCAGCAGCAGTTATCGTAGCCGACCCCGTCCTGCGGATCCCGCGGGATCTCCCTTCGTTGCCGGGTCTTGCGCTGTGCACGCCGCGGTGGAACACGGGGCCTGGCCGAGCGGGCCGTCCGCGGGCGGCCGCCGGACGGGCAGGCCGGTGCGGCGCGCACAGTTTGTCCACAGCGACCGCTGTGGATTTCCGGCGAATCGTCCTCCTAGTGCAGCGACTGCGAGAAGTTCTCGACCAGGCGATCGAACTCCTTCTCGCGGCCCCGCTTCGACTCGATCTTCTTGATGGCGTGGATCACGGTCGAGTGGTGCTTGCCCCCGAAGCGCTTGCCGATCTCCGGGAGCGAGCACTCCGTCATCTTGTGGCAGAGATACATGGCGATCTGCCGGGGGAAGGCGAAATGCTGCCCGTTGTTCTTCGACTTCAGCTCGGTCACCCGGAGATTGTAGTGGTCGGCGACCAGCTTCTGGATGGTCTCCACCGTGATCGCCGGGGACTCCTGGACCAGGAGATCTTTGAGGGTGTCCTTGGCGAGGTCGAGAGAGATCTCGCGCCCGGCCAGCGACGCGTAGGCGATCACCCGGATCAACGAGCCCTCGAGCTCGCGGATGTTCGACTTGATGTTCGTGGCGATGAACAGGGAGACGTCGTCCGGGAGGCTCGTCCCCTCGGCCTCGGCCTTCTTCCTCAGGATCGCGATCTTCGTCTCGAGGTCGGGAGGCTGGATGTCGGCGATGAGCCCCCACTCGAACCGGGAGCGCAGGCGCTCCTCGAGGGTCGGGATCTCCCGCGGCGGGCAGTCGCTCGTGATCACGATCTGCTTCTGCGCGTCGTAGAGCGCGTTGAAGGTGTGGAAGAACTCCTCCTGGGTCCGCTCCTTGCCCGCCAGGAACTGGATGTCGTCGATGAGGAGCACCTCGACGTTCCGGTACTTCTCCTTGAACTCGTGCGTACGCTCGAACCGGATCGCGTTGATCAGCTCGTTCATGAACTGCTCGGTCGAGATGTAGCGCATCCGGCCGCCCCGCAGCTGGGCGAGCCGGTTTCCGATCGCCTGCATCAGGTGGGTCTTGCCGAGGCCGACGCCGCCGTAGACGAACAGCGGGTTGTAGGCGCGGCTCGGCTGGTCGGCGACGGCCATCGCCGCGGCGTGGGCGAACTGGTTGCACGACGAGACCACGAACTTCTCGAACGTGTAGCGCGGGTTCAGCCAGCCGGGCATCGCGTCGTCCGCCGCCGCGGGGGCGGCCGCAGCGGGACGACCGGCCTCGCGCGAGGGCGCGCGCCCAAGCGTCTGCGCCACCGTCTGGCGCGAGGCGCCGTCGACGCGCTCGGGGACGAACTCCACGCACAACCCGGGACGCTCGATCTCGCGCAGCGCGTCCTCGATCAGCGGGAGGTAGTTCGTGCGGAGCCACTCGGCGAACCACGTGTTCGGCACGCGCACCTTCAGCCGGGCCGCGTCTTCGTCGACGTAATGCGTGGGCCGGAACCACGTGCTGAACGAGTGCGCGTTGACCCGCGACTCGATCTTTCCCAGCACGCGATCCCAAGTGTTCCGATCGAGGTTTCGCTGCATATCCCGTTCCACCGGATACCTATTCGCTCACAGTTTTTCCACACCTGTGGAAAAGGCCCGACCAGCCTAACTCATCGAAAATATTGGCTTTTTTCGGGGGGAACGCGGCGGTGAGGGCGGAATTTATGCAAACCCGAGGGGCGCGACGAACGGAATGAGAATGAGTGCATTGGAGGCTCGCGACCCGCCCTCGTGAGCGACACGACACCCCGTCGCGGCGCCCCGATTTTTCCCCTGTGGAATCGACCTCGACCTTCGATGACCGTGAGCCCGGCGAGCGTAACACAGTGCGCTTCCGGGTTTCAATGAAACGCGCGCGCGGCACCGTCCGGGGACCGCGAGGCGGGCTCCTTGACAGCGTCTTTCCCTCTCCTTACACTGAGCGCTTTCGTCCGACGGTTCGCGAGCACGAGGCCCCATGAAGCGCACATTCCAGCCGAACAATCGCCGTCGCAGGAAGACGCACGGTTTCCGAGCGCGGATGAGCAGCAAGGGAGGGCGCCTTGTCCTGTCCAGGCGTCGCGCGAAGGGGCGCAAGCGTCTCGCGCTCTGACGTCACGGGCGGCGCCGACCGCCGGTTTCCTCGTGCCGCGCGCCTGTCCGCCCGCAAGAGCTTCCTCAACATCTACGAGCGCGGAGCGCGCGTGAGCGGGTCCTACTTCGTGCTGTTCGCGCTGCCGGGCTCCAGCTCGCGCTCCAGGCTGGGCATCACCGCCACGCGCAAGTACGGCACCGCCGTCGCGCGCAACCGCATCAAGCGCATCGTGCGCGAGCTCTTCCGTCGCCACCGGAGCACCGGCGCGCCGATCGATCTCGTCGTCAACGTGAAGGCCGCCGCGGCCGGGGCCGACGTCACGCGTCTCGATCGCGATTTCGCGGAACGGCTCGCAGAGCTGCATCGCAAGGTCGCGCCATGACCGTGCGCGGCGGACTCGCGGGGCTGCTCCGCGCCTACAAGCGGTTCGTGTCCCCCGCGCTTCCTCCGGCTTGCCGGTTCCATCCGACCTGTTCCGAGTACGCCGCCGAAGCCGTGCTCCTGCACGGTGCCGCGAAGGGATCGGCGCTCGCGCTGTGGCGCGTGCTCCGCTGCAACCCCTGGAGCCGCGGCGGCTTCGACCCCGTTCCGAAACCGGCGTCGTCCGTGCGGCCGCCGCACGCCTGACCACGCACGAGCAACACATGGAAAAGCGATTCGTCCTCGCCCTGGTGCTCTCGGTCGTGATCCTGGTTGCGGGCTCGATCCTCACCCAGAAGCTCTTCCCGCCGCCTCCCGCACCGCCCGTACCGGTCACCGAGACGGCGCCCGGAGGAAGCCCGGCGCCGCCGGCTGCCGGGGCCGGGAACGCTCCGGCCCCTTCGCCTTCGGCCGCGGCCGCACCCGAAGCCGCCCCCACCACGGCCGCGGTCGGCGCCACGGGGGAGCAAGAGATCACGATCGACACGGCGAGCGCGACCGTCGTGCTCACGAACAAGGGCGCGCGCGTGCGCTCGTGGCGCCTCAAGGACTACTCGACAGCCGGGCGTCCCGTGGATTTCGTCTCGGACGCAGCGCGGAGTCAGGACGCGCTCCCTCTGTCCCTGCTGTTCGAGGACTCCACGGTCCTTCGCCAGGCGAACTCCGCCCTCTACGACGTGAAGCGGATCCCATCCGAGGACGGCGATCGGATCGTCTTCCGGTGGGCGGACGGCAGTGGCAGCGCGGTGACGAAGACGATCGTCGTTCCGAAGAACGGAGGGCTCGCGGCACTCGAAGTCGAGACCGTGGACCGGGGACGCACGCTCGCGCCACGGATCGCATGGGGGCCGGGGCTCGAGGTCGAGGATCCGAAGAACCGGGCCAACACCTACTACAACGGTCAGGCGCTCCTCCTCGAGGCCGGCCACGTGATGCGCTGGCCCAAGCGGAAGATCGACGAGAGCTTCGCGGTTCCGGAATCGTCCCAGCTCGCGTGGGCGGGGCTCGCCGACCAGTTCTTCGCGGCGATCGTCATCCCGGCCGGATCGAAGGGGGGCGTGACGATCGGCCCGTTCCCGAAAACCGCGCTCGCGCGGGGCGGGGAGATTCCGAAGGAGCTGACCGATGCGCCGGTGATCGCCGTCTCGCTGCCGGAGGGAAAGGCGCAGCTGTTCGTCGGGCCGAAGAACTTCGGCCTGCTCGGCTCGCTCGGTCACGGTCTCGAGAAAGCGGTCTGGTTCTCGGATTACACCCTGATCTACGCCTGCGCGAAACCGGTGTTCCTGGCGCTCCGGTGGGTCCACGCGCAGTGGCTGCCGAACTGGGGGGTCGCGATCCTCGTGCTCACGCTGGGCCTGCGCGTCGCGCTGTTCCCGCTGAACCAGTACTCGATGGTGAAGATGCGAAGGGTCGCGGCGGAGATGCAGCGCATCCAGCCGAAGCTGAAGGCGATCCAGGCCAAGTACAAGAAGAGCAAGGACGCGGATTCGCGCGCCAAGATGAACGCCGAGACGATGGACCTCTACCGCCGGGAGAACGTCAATCCGTTCGGCGGGGTCTCCGGCTGCCTTCCGATCCTCATCCAGATGCCGATCCTCTGGGCGTTCTTCGACGTCCTCACCGCGGCCGTCGAGCTGCGCGGGGCGCCGTTCTTTCTCTGGATCAAGGATCTGACCCACCCCGATCCGTTCTACGTGACCCCGATCCTGATGGGCGCGACGATGTTCGTGCAGCAACGGATGACCCCGACGGCCAACGTCGACCCCGCACAGCAGCGGATGATGATGTTCATGCCGATCATGTTCACGGTGATGTTCGTCACCCTCCCGAGCGGACTCGTGCTCTACTATTTCGCGAACAACCTTCTCGGCATCGGGCAGCAGTGGCTGGTCAACCGCCACGTCTCCCGGCAGGTGGTCGAGCCGACGAGGGCGTGACGGACGGGGGGCAATGAGCGGGAGGGAGTTCGACGGCAGGAGCCTCGACGAGGCGCTTCGCGCGGCGAGCGAAGCGCTCGGCCGGCCCACCGCGGCGTTCGACTACGAGCTCGTCGAGGGCGGACGGAAGGGCGTCTTCGGCCTCGGGGCACGACCCGTGCGCATCCGGATCCGCGACGTCGCGGAGGCACCCGCGCCATCCACCGAGCGGCCCGTTGCGAGGGAGCACGGTCCGCGCCCCCGCCCCGCAAACGATGCACGGCCGGCTCGTCCGCCGCGGCCGGAGCGCGCGGCGGCCCCGGCTCCGACCCCATCGCAGGCACACACCGCGCCGGCGGCCTTCGAGGCTCCCGCGGACCCGGGCTCTCCGGGAGGGACGCTTCAGGAGATGGTCCGGCTGATGGGATTCGATCTCGCCGTCGAGGAGAGCGCCCACGGAGCGACCGTCGATCTCCTCCTCGACGGCCCCGACAAGAAGCGCTTGACCGCGCGGTCGGCGGAGGTTCTGGAGGCGCTCGAGTTCGTGCTGAACCGGATGGCCCGCAGGCGCTGGCCGGAGGTCGGCTCGCTGCGCGTCCTGTGCAAGGGTTTCTCGAACTCGAAGGACGACGAGCTCGTCGCGCTCGTGAGGGAAGTCGCCGCGCAGGTCGTCACCACAGGAAGGCCGAAGCGTCTCCAGGCGATGAACCCCTACGAGCGCCGGGTCGTGCACGTGACCGTGCGAGAGTTCCCGGGCCTGACCACGACCTCCGAAGGCGACGGGTTCCTCAAACGCATTCGCGTCGAAAAGACCGGCCCGTAGCCGTCGCGCTCCCCCATGCAGGACCTTTCGACGACGCTCGTGGCCATCGCCACCGGCGCGGGGCCCGCCGGTGTGGGATGCGTCCGGCTGTCGGGTCCGGGGGCCTACGCAATCGCGTGCCGCCTGCTGCGCTCGGCGAGGCCGCTCACGATGCCCCGGGAGGGCCGACCGCGCTTCGTCACGGTGCTCGATGCCGGCGGAGCGCCGATCGACCACGGGTATGCGGTCGGCTTCCCACCGGAGCGCTCGTACACCGGCGAGCCCGCCGTCGAGCTCTGGGTCCACGGCTCCCCTCCCGTGCTTGCGGCGCTCGTCGCCGCCGCGATCGCGCACGGGGCTTCGGCCGCGGGGCCGGGAGAGTTCACCTACCGCGCGTTGCGAAACGGGCGGCTCGACCTCGGCCGCGCGGAGGCGGTGCGCGACCTGGTGGGCGCGCGGACGCTTCACCAGGCGCGGGTCGCCTTCGCGCAGGTCGAAGGGGCGCTCTCCCGGCGGCTGGCCCCGCTGCGTGATCTCCTGATCGACCTGATCGCCCGGGGCGAGGCGTCGGTCGAGTTCGTCGAGGAGTCCGAGGTTCACCTCGGCGCCGGGCGGCTTCGGAGCGGCGTGGACGAGGCGCTGGCCCTGGCCCGCGGCCTCCTCCGCGAAGGCCGCTCGGGGCAGCTCCTCAGGGACGGCGCGCGGGTCGCCATCACGGGCGTCACGGGCGTCGGCAAGTCGTCGCTGTTCAACCGCCTGCTCGGCCGCGAGCGGGCCATCGTGTCCGCGGATCCGGGGACGACCCGGGACACGCTCGAGGAGACGGTCGATCTCGCCGGGATCCCGGTAACGCTGATCGACACCGCGGGCTTGCGCGAGACGAGGAGCGCCGTCGAGGCCGAAGGCGTCCGCCGCGCCCGTGCCGCCGCACGGGAGGCCGAGCTGAGCGTGGTGGTCCTCGATGCCTCGCGCGCGCTCCTGCCGGAGGAGGCGGACGCGCTGGCCGGTGCCCCGGTCGAGGGCGGACCGCGGAGCATCATCGTCGCCAACAAGGTCGACCGGCTGCCTCCGGGCTTGGCACTCCCCTGGCCAGCCATCCCCGTCTCCGCGGCGACGGGTGCCGGGGTTCCGGATCTGACGCGGGCGATCGTCTCGGCTCTTTCGGGCGGGACGCTCGTCGAATCCCCGGCGATGACGAGCGCGCGGCACGCCGCAGCGATGGAAGCGGCGGTCGTCAGCCTCGAGGCGGCCGGCCGGGCTCAGGCCTCCGGCCTCTCCGAGGAAGCCGCGCTCGAGGACCTGAGAGAAGCCCTCGGCCACGTCGGCGAGATCACCGGAGAGGTGGCGACGGACGATCTCTATGACAGGATCTTCAGCACGTTTTGCATCGGGAAGTGAGATGAAGGTCGACGTCGTCGTCATCGGAGCCGGCCACGCGGGATGCGAAGCGGCCCTGGCCGCCGCGCGGATGGGCGCGTCCGTAGCACTCGTGACCCTGAAGCGAGACGCGGTCGCGCGCATGTCCTGCAACCCCGCGATCGGAGGGCTCGCCAAGGGTCACCTGGTCCGCGAGATCGACGCGCTCGGCGGCGCCATGGGCCGGCTGGCCGATCGCTGCGGCATCCAGTTCCGTCTGCTCAATCGCAGCCGCGGGCCCGCCGTGCGCGGCCCGCGCGCGCAGCAGGACAAGGACCTGTACCACCGCAGGATGCTCGCCGAGGTCCTCGCCTGCCCGCGTCTCGCGCTCATCGAGGGAGAGGCCGCCGCGCTCGTCGTCGAGGGAGGTCGCGTCGCCGGCATCGGCCTGGCGGACGGCACCGCGATCGAGGCGGCAGCCGTCGTCGTGACGGCGGGTACATTCCTGCGCGGGCTGCTGCACGTCGGCCTGACCGCGACCCCCGGCGGTCGTGTTGGCGAGCGTCCGGCCGAATCGCTCTCCGCGTCCCTCGCATCCTTGGGCTTCCGGATCGGTCGGTTCAAGACGGGCACCCCGCCGCGACTGGCCCGCGCCAGCGTCGACCTGCGCCGGTTTCCCGAGCAGCCGGGCGACGACGACCCGACGTTTTTTTCCGAGGACACGCGAACGGTCTCGCTCCCCCAAGTCCCGTGCCACATCGCCTACACCGGGGAGGCGGTTCACCGGCTGGTCCGCGAGAACCTCGACTGCTCGCCGCTGTTCACGGGGGCGATCTCGGCGCGCGGGCCGCGCTACTGCCCGTCGCTCGAGGACAAGGTCGTGCGATTCTCGGACCGCGAGCGGCACCAGCTCTTCCTCGAGCCGGAGGGGCTCGACTCCCCTCTCCTCTACGTCAACGGGTTCTCGACCTCGCTGCCGCCGGATGTCCAGCTCGCGATGGTGCACGCGGTCCACGGGCTCGAGGACGCGGAGATGGTCCGGCCGGGGTACGCGGTCGAGTACGACTTCGTCGACCCGCGCGAGCTGTGGCCGAGCCTCGAGACCAAGCGCGTCGCGGGGCTCTACCTCGCGGGACAGATCAACGGGACGACCGGGTACGAGGAGGCGGCGGGACTGGGCCTGATCGCGGGCATCAACGCCGCGCGCGCGGCGGCGGGTGAGGCGCCGCTCGTCCTCGGGCGCGAGGAGGCGTATCTCGGCGTCCTGGTCGACGACCTCGTCACGCGCGGCACGAGTGAGCCATACCGGATGTTCACCTCGCGCGCGGAGTACCGTCTGCTTCTCGGCGTCGACAGCGCCTCGCGCCGCCTCGCCGAGCACGGCCGGCGGATCGGCTTGCTCGAGCCGCGGCGCGCCGACGCGGCGCGCGCGCGATGGGAGGCGATCGACGACGCGCTGAAGCACCTCGAGGCGGAGCGCCGGCCGGGTCGCGGCGTCACGACCGCCGAGCTGCTGCGCCGCCCGGAGACCTCCGCGGACGCGCTCGCGGCCGAGAGCCCGATCGTCTCCGCCCTGTGCGCTCGGGACCGCCGCATCGTCGAGGACACGCTGAAGTACGAGGGATACGTGGCCCGCGCGCGCCGCGAGGTGGCGCGGGTGTCTCGCGCTGGATCCGTCCGGATCCCTGCGTCGATCCCCTACCGCGACCTGCGCGGGCTCTCCACCGAGATCGTCGAGAAGCTCGAGGCGGTGCGGCCCGAAACGCTCGGCCGCGCCTCGCGGATCGACGGGATGACGCCGGCGGCCTTGGCGCTTCTCGCCGTTCACGTCGAGCGGTTCGCCGCAAGCGAGCGGGAGTGACGGCCGGCGGGCCGTCGAGCGACCCGCTCGAGCCCGCGATCGCGGCGCGGGCCCGCCGAAGCGGCATCGACCTCACGCCGGCACGCGCACGAGCACTCGCCGCGCATGCGCGGCTGCTGCTCGCGCACAACGCGGTGCTGCATCTCACCACGATCACCGCACCCGACGAGATCGTGGAGCGACACATCGGCGAAGCGTTCGAGGGCGCGGCGCTGTTGCCGGCGACGATTTCCGGAACTCTCGTCGATCTCGGCAGCGGAAACGGATATCCCGGAATTCCGCTAGCTCTCGCTCGGCCCGGCCTCGTCCCCGTGCTCGCCGAGTCGAACCGGCGCAAGGCCTCCTTCCTTCAGGACGCGCTCGCCGCCGCGGGCCTCGATCGCGGCCGCGTGATCGCCGGCAGCGTGCAGCGCGCGAGCGATCTGACCGGCTGCGATGAAATTACAGTTCTGGCGACACGTGCGATGGGCGGATGGGAGAGAATCGTTCCGAAGCTCACGTCCCCGCTGGCGCACAATGGCCGCGTTCTCCTCTGGGCAGGCGCGGAGCTTGCGACCGTGTTGCGCCGCACGGCATGGCGCCGGCTCGAGATCGAGTCGGAGCGTGTTCTCCCGGGGCGCGACACGGCCCGGGTCGCCTGCCTGCGGCCAAAGAAGATATAATTAATTTAATTATAGTTCCACGTGGCACAAGGGTTCCGTCCGGAATCGGGTGTTCCACGTGGAACAGTTGACGGGCGGCTGTGGTAAATTCCGGCTTCCTCGAACACGACGGTCGAGCCCGTCCGTCGTTGCCCCGGAGCCGGATTTGGGACGAGTCGTCGCGATCGCCAATCAGAAAGGCGGGGTCGGAAAGACCACGACCGCGATCTCCCTCGGGGCGGCCCTGGCGATCGCCGAGCGCAAGGTTCTCCTGATCGACAGCGACCCGCAGGCGAACTCGACGCGGGCGCTGGGGTTCGCCGAGGACCCCGAGCGGGCCTCGTTGTACGACGCAATCGCCGGTGCGGCGACGCTCACCGAGGTGGCGATCGACGTCCCTGGACTCCCCCACCTCGCGCTCGTCCCCTCGGACCGGAATCTCACCGGCACCGAGGTCGAGCTGATGGGAGTCGACGGGCGGGAGTTCCGCCTCAAGCGGTTGCTCGAGGAGGCGCGCGCCGTCTACCAGCACGTGCTGATCGACTGCCCCCCATCCCTCGGACTCCTGACGCTCAACGCGCTCACGGCCGCCGATGCGGTCCTTATCCCGGTCCAGTGCGAGTTCCTCGCGCTCGAGGGAATCACCCAGCTCATGGACACGGTCGAGCGCGTACGGGCAGCGCTCAACCCCTCGCTCGACGTCGCGGGCGTCGTGATGACGATGTACGACGACCGGACGAACCTCTCGAAGCAGGTGGTCGACGAAGTGCGGGGTTTCTTCGGAGACCGTGTCTTTCGAACGGTGGTTCCTCGGAACATCCGCCTCGGCGAGGCGCCAAGTCACGGAATTCCGATCTTTTTGTACGACATCCGGTCGAAAGGGGCCGAGGCGTACTTGAGCCTCGCGAAGGAGTACATCGAGAATGAAGAGAAAGGCGCTTGGCAAGGGGCTCAGCAGCCTCATCCCGACGTCGCTCCCGAACGCCCCCTCCGCGACGGCAACGAGCGCCCCGGCACCGCACCCGCCGGGCACGATCATCCAGCTGGGCACGAGCATCCCGCCGGCGCGCCCCACAGAATTCCGGATCGAAGTCTCGAGGATCCGACCTAACCGGAGCCAGCCCCGCCAGGCCATCAACGAGACATCGCTCGACGAGCTCGCCAGATCGATCCAAACCACGGGCGTGCTGCAACCGGTCGTCGTGCGGCCTCTGCCGGACGGCAAGTACGAACTCATCGCCGGCGAGCGCCGGTGGCGGGCTGCGCAAAAGGCCGGCGTCCACCAAATTCCGGCCGTGGTTCGTGACGTCCCCGACGAGCGGCTGCTCGAGTTGGCGCTGATCGAGAACGTCCAGCGGGAAGCGTTGAACGCCATCGAAGAGGCCCAGGCCTATCGAATCCTTGTCGACGACCTCGGGATGACCCAGAACGAGGTCGCGGAGCGCGTCGGCAAGCAGCGGGCGTCGGTCGCGAACGCGATCCGCCTGCTGTTGCTGCCACCGAAGGTACAGGAGATGGTGCGGTCCGGGGTGCTTTCCATGGGGCATGCCCGCGCGTTGCTGGCGCTGGACGATGCCCGGGCAATCCTCGAGCTGGCCCAGCGCGCCGTGGCGCAGTCGCTCTCGGTGCGAGAGGTCGAGGCGCAGGCCAAGCCGCAGGCGACGGTTGCCGGCGTCGCAGTGACGAGGCCGACCAGGAAGGTCGACCCGAACGTGGCGGCGGCGGAGCAAGACCTCCAGAAGGCGATCGGCTCCAAGGTCCGGATCATGGGAACTGCGACATCCGGACGGGTCGAGATTCACTACCACGGGGCGGAGCAGCTCGACCGGATCTACAAGCTGATCTTGGACGCCGCGAAGCAGCGCGTCTAGATTTTCTCAGTAATTCAGACGTGCCGACAAATACGTCGGCCGCTGTGTGTTAGCAGACAATTCGGTCGGCATAAAATTATCCGACGCGGCAGCACGCGAGCCGGACAAACTGGGAACCACCAAGTGAAGCAGACAGAAAAGTCGGCGGCAGACAATTCGGTCGGCTAGTCTCGTTTCCGTCATTCCGATCCGGTTCCTGTGAATCCGGTCGCGAACCCTAGCGGCGCGATCTCCGCCTCGCAGCCAGTCAACCGATGGGATTCCCGCGCCAATCATGTTGCTGTCCTCCCGCGAGAACGCCGACCAGCCGGGTGTGCCAGTTGGCACGGCCGTCGCTCTAAACGGGGGGACACGGGGGTGTCTCGGGAGCGGTATCGGCCGCTCCGGGGAGGCACGTGATGGGGAAGTGGCGACTGAGGAACCGCGACGGCGCTGAAGGCGTCGACATCGTGGGGTTCGTGGGGGAGGGCACGGTCTTCACCGGCGACCTCACGCTCAAGGGCGGGACGCGTGTCGACGGGAGGGTCGTCGGGAAGGTCACCGCCCCGGCACTCCTCATCGTGGGGCCGAACGGGGAAATTGAGGCGGAGGAGCTCCGGGCGGTCCAGGTGACGGTCTGCGGCACCCTCAAGGGGACGCTCTTCATCGAGGAGAAGCTCGAGGTCCAGAGCGGGGGACGGGTCAGCGGCCGCGTGATCATGGCGCACGAGGGGTTGGTCGTCGCGCCCGGCGGGACGTTCGAAGGAACCGTCGAGTACCTCAAGCCGACGGCCGGTATCGAAGGCGACACCGATCTTCCGGAGCGCGTCCTCGAGAGGACCGCCGCGAGCTAGAGACCCTCGCCGCGCGCGGTGCTCGGCCACGCAGGCTTGACCGCCGCGCAAACGCTGTGGTAACGTCCGGCGTTCCTAACTAACGTCATTGGTTTCTTGCATTTGGCGCTCGGCCACGGTCGCCGTGGCGAGCTTGGCCGCCGGGCGTTTCAGGGGCGTTGATGAAGGACAGGAAGCTGGCGACGCGCTATGCGCGCGCGCTGTTGAGCACCCTCCCGGACGCCGGCTCCCAGGATCGCGCCGACACGTTCCTCGCGGCACTCGCGTCGAGCATCGCCGACAACCGTGCCCTGCGCGAGTTCCTCCTCGACCCCGCCGCGACGCACGCCGCCAAGGCGCGTGCCTTGCGGGCTATCGCGGACGGCCAGGGCGGCGGGAAGGGGATGGGGAACTTTCTCGAGACGATCGTCGTCCACGGACGGCTCCCGATCCTGGACGCGATCGCCGAGGTGTTCCACGACGAGCGGGAGCGTGCCCAGGGGATCGTCACCGCGACGCTCTCGACGGCGGCGCCGATCCCCGACGACCTCCGCGCGCGCGCCACCCAGGCGCTCGAGCGGCTGTCCGGACGCAAGGTTAATCTCAAGGTCGAGGTCGACCCCACGCTCCTCGGAGGAGCGCGTGCTCAGGTCGGATCGATGGTGTACGACGGCTCGATCAGGACGCAGCTGGATCGACTCCGGGCGCGCCTGGCGGAGGAGTAGGACGACGATGGAGATCAAGGTCGACGAGATCAGCAAGATCATCCGCCAGCAGATCGAAGGGTTCGACCGCGGCACGGACCAGGCCGAGGTCGGAACGATCGTCTCGGTCGGCGACGGCATCGCCCGCGTGTACGGTCTCGACAAGGCGATGTCCGGCGAGCTGCTCGAGCTGCCGCACGGGGTCATGGGGATGGCGCTCAACCTCGAGGAGGAGAGCGTCGGCGCGGTGCTCTTCGGCGAGACCGATCTGATCAAGGAAGGAGATCAGGTGCGCCGGACCCGCCGGATCATGCAGGTCCCGGTGGGGGAGGCGGTCGTCGGCCGCGTCGTGAACACGCTCGGCCAGCCGATCGACGGCAAGGGCCCGATCACCGCGAACATGTCGATGCCGGTCGAGCGGATCGCCCCCGGCGTCGTCGACCGCACGCCGGTGAAGGAGCCGCTCCAGACCGGGATCAAGGCCATCGACGCGATGATCCCGATCGGACGCGGCCAGCGCGAGCTGATCATCGGCGACCGACAGACCGGCAAGACGGCGATCGCGCTCGACACGATCATCAACCAGAAGGGCACGGGAGTGATCTGCATCTACGTCGCGGTCGGCCAGAAGCAGTCGACCATCGCGCAGGTCGTCCGGACGCTCGAGGACTACGGCGCCATGGAGTACACGACCGTGGTCGCGGCGGCCGCCTCGACCCCGGCGCCGCTCCAGTATCTCGCCCCGTACGCCGGATGCGCGATGGGGGAGTACTTCCAGTTCCACGGGAAGGACGGCAAGCCCGCGAGTGCTTCGAACCCCGGCCGCGCGGTGCTGTGCATCTACGACGACCTCTCCAAGCACGCAGTGAGCTACCGCGAGGTGTCGCTCCTGCTGCGCCGCCCGCCCGGACGCGAGGCCTACCCCGGCGACGTGTTCTACCTCCACTCGCGCCTGCTCGAGCGCGCCTCGAAGCTGAACCAGGACGGGGGCGGCGGCTCGCTCACCGCGCTGCCGATCATCGAGACCCAGGCCGGCGACATCTCCGCCTACATCCCGACCAACGTGATCTCGATCACCGACGGCCAGATCTTCCTGGAGTCCGACCTGTTCTACTCCGGCGTGCGCCCCGCGGTGAACGTGGGCCTGTCGGTCAGCCGCGTCGGCGGCAACGCCCAGATCAAGGCGATGAAGCAGGTCGCGGGCACGCTGCGCCTGTCGATGGCGCAGTACCGCGAGCTCGCGGCGTTCGCGCAGTTCGGCTCGGACCTCGACAAGGCGACCCAGTCCCAGCTCGCCCGCGGCCAGCGGCTCGTGGAGATCCTCAAGCAGAACCAGTACGCGCCGGTTCCCGTCGAGCGGCAGATCGCGATCATCTTCGCGGGCACCTCCGGCGCGCTCGACGACGTGGAGGTCAAGGACGTCCGGGCGTTCGAGCAGGAGTTCAACAAGCACCTCGACGCGCGACAGGCCGACCTCATGAAGGAGCTTCGCACCAAGGGGGCGATGGACGACGACCTCAAGGGGCGCCTCGCGAAGGCGATCGAGGCCTTCAAGGCGGAGTTCCTCGCGGCGCACGCGCCCGCGAAGTGAGACCCGGCAGGACATGGCGAAGACCCACGATCTGAAGCGGCGCATCCGCTCGATCAAGAACACGATGCAGGTGACGAAGGCCATGAAGATGGTCTCCGCCGCCCGCCTGCGCCGCGCCCAGGACCGCATCCTCGCGGCCCGCCCGGCCGCGATCGTGATCCGGAAGATCCTCTCCTCGCTCGCGGCCCGCGCGAACCCAGAGCTGCACCCGCTGCTGGTCCAGCGTCCGATCAAGCGGATGGAGCTGATCCTCGTGACCTCCGACCGCGGATTGTGCGGATCGTTCAACGCGAACGCCATCAAGGCCGGGGGCGCGTTCCTGCGCGAGCGCGGCCCCGACTCCGTGAACGTGCTGTCGGTGGGCCGGCGCGGGCGCGACTTCGCGCGGCGGCGCGGCCTCACGATCACCGCCGAGTGGCTCGACGTGTTCCGCGCGCTCGATTTCGGCACCGCGCACGCGATCGGCGACGACGTCATCGGCCGCTACGTCCGCGGGGAGATCGACTCCGTCCACATCGCCTACAACGAGTTCAAGAACGTCGTCTCGCAGAAGCCCGTGGTGGAGCAGGTGCTCCCCATCCCGCGGGCGACGTTCGAGCCGGGTCAGCCGATCGAGGACTACATCTACGAGCCCGACCCCGAGTGGCTGATGGAGTCGATCCTTCCGGGGTACGTGCGCTCGGAGATCTGGCGCGCGCTCCTCGAATCGGCCGCCGCCGAACACGCCGCGCGCATGACGGCCATGGACTCAGCGACGAAGAACGCGACGGAGCTCACCGACGCGCTGACGCTTCACATGAACCGCGTCCGCCAGGCCTCGATCACCACGGAGATCATCGAGGTCGTCTCGGGCGCGGAGGCCCTGGGCTAGCGAGGAGATCGTCAATGGGGAAGATCGGCAAGGTCGTTCAGGTCATCGGCCCGGTCGTCGACGTCGAGTTCGACGACGACCACCTCCCGGCCATCTACAACGCGGTCCGCATCTCGGATCGCGGCGCCGAGACCGGGCTCCCGGTCGACGTCGTCTGCGAGGTCGAGCAGCATCTCGGCGAGAACCGGGTCCGCACGGTGGCGATGGAGCCGACCGACGGGATGGTGCGCGGGATGGCGGCCGAGGACACGGGTCAGCCGATCTCTGTCCCGGTCGGCGAGGCGACCCTCGGCCGCGTCATCAACGTGGTCGGCAAGACGGTCGACAAGCTCGGGGAGATCGGGGCGACCGAGCGCTGGCCGATCCACCGCGAGGCGCCGCCGTTCGAGGAGCAGTCGACCAAGGTCGAGATGTTCGAGACGGGGATCAAGGTCATCGACCTCCTCGAGCCGTACATGAAGGGCGGCAAGACCGGCCTGTTCGGCGGCGCCGGCGTCGGCAAGACCGTGCTCATCATGGAGCTGATCAACAACGTCGCCTTGAAGCACGGCGGCTACTCGGTGTTCGCGGGGGTGGGCGAGCGCACCCGCGAGGGGAACGACCTCTGGCTCGAGATGCAGGAGTCCGGGGTCGTCAACGTCAAGGAGTTCAACAAGTCCAAGGTGGCGCTCGTCTACGGGCAGATGACCGAGCCGCCCGGCGCCCGGTTGCGCGTCGCGCTGACGGGTCTCACCGTCGCCGAGTACTTCCGCGACGTCCAGCACCAGGACGTGCTCCTTTTCATCGACAACATCTTCCGGTTCACGCAGGCCGGCTCCGAGGTGTCGGCGCTGCTCGGCCGGATGCCGTCGGCGGTCGGGTACCAGCCCACGCTCTCGACGGAGATGGGCGAGCTGCAGGAGCGCATCACCTCGACGACCAAGGGGTCGATCACCTCGGTGCAGGCGGTTTATGTGCCGGCCGACGACTACACCGACCCGGCGCCGGCGACGACGTTCGCGCACCTCGACGCGTCGACCAACCTCTCGCGGCAGATCGCGGAGCTCGGGATCTACCCCGCCGTGGACCCGCTCGCGTCGACCTCGCGCATCCTCGACCCGCGGATCGTGGGGGAGGAGCACTACGAGATCGCCCGCGGCGTGCAGGGCGTGCTGCAGCGCTACAAGGACCTCCAGGACCTGATCGCGATCCTCGGCATGGACGAGCTCACCGAGGAGGACAAGCTGACCGTCTCCCGCGCGCGGAAGATCCAGCGGTTCTTCTCGCAGCCGTTCCACGTCGCGGAGCAGTTCACCGGCTACAAGGGCAAGTACGTCAAGACCGAGGACACGATCAAGGGCTTCAAGGAGATCCTCGACGGGAAGTGCGACGACATTCCCGAGCAGGCGTTCCTGTACGTCGGCACGATCGCCGAGGTGCGTGAGGCTTCCGAGAAGCTCAAGGCCAAGGCGTGAGCGATTCCTTCGATTTCGAGGTCGTGACCCCGGAGCGGAAGGTGCTCTCCGTGCGCGCCCTCGAGTGCGTCATCCCCGGAATCGAGGGGTCGTTCGGCGTGCTTCCCGGGCATGCGCCGCTGCTGACGCGCCTGGGGATCGGCGAGATGTCGTACCGCGACGCGGCCGGCTGGCACTACCTCTCCTCGGCGGAGGGCGTGGTCGAGGTCCTTCCGGACCGCGTCACGATCTTCGCGACGATCTGCGAGACGGCCCGCGAGATCGACGTCGAGCGCGCCCGCGAGGCGCGCCGGCGCGCCGAGGCCGCCTACAAGGAGGCCGGGAAGCTCTCGGACCAGGACATGTTGATGGTCGAGGCCTCCCTCAAGAGGGCGGTCACGCGGCTCCAGGTCGCCGGCCGTCTCGTCAAGACGTAGAGACGGACACCCCGGGCGGCGGGCGCCATGGCGCGATCGCTTCTCGTGGCGTCCCTCGCGGCGATTGCCGCGGGGTGCACGTCCCCCGTGCACATCGGCGCGATCGTCTCGCGCAGCGGGGCCGCGTCCGGCTACGGCGAGCAGGTCGCGCACGGCTTCGACCTGGCCGTCGAGGAGGTCAACCGTGCCGGCGGCGTCCGCGGACGCGCGATCGCGCTCGACTACCGCGACGACGCGACCAACCCCGAGGTCGGCTTCGCCGCGGCGAAGGATCTCGTCGAGAAGCGCCGGGTGTCGGTCGTCCTGGGCGCGGTCTCGTCGCTCGTGACGGAGCGCATCGGGGGGTACTGCGAGGAGCGCCACGTCGTGCTCGTCACCCCGTCGGCCTCGGCACCGCATCTGACCGATGCGGGCGAGTACGTCTTCCGGACGTTCCCGTCCGACGTGCTCGAGGCTTCCGCGATGGCGGAGTTCGCTCGCGATCTCGGTCTCGAGAGCGCCGCGGTGCTCGCGGTCGACAACGACTACGGCCGCTCGCTCGCGGACGTCTTCGAGGAACGATTCACCGCCGCCGGAGGTGTCGCCTCCGGGCGGTTCGTGTTCACCGAGGGGGACGACGCCTCGATCGCCGCCGCGGTCTCCGGGGTCGTGGCCGCCCGGGCACGCGGGCTGTACGCACCGGCGTACCTCCCCGACCTCGCGACGGCGCTGCGCCTCCTGCGCCGCGCGGGGGTGCGCCCGGTCGTCATGGGGACGTCGTCGATCACGGGAGAGATCGCGCGGCTCGCGGGTCCGGCGGCCGAGGACCTGGTCGTGCCCCTTCCGAGCTTCTCCCCGGACGACGACGACCCGGCCTGCCGCGAGTTCGTCGCCCGGTACCGCGCGGCCTATGGCGAGAACCCCGACGTGTACGCGGCCCATGCGTACGACACGGTCAAGCTCGTCGCCGCCGCGGCGGACCGGGCCGGCTCGTGGGGCGCCGACGACGTCCGCCGCGCCCTCCTTGCGATGGACAACTTCGAGGGGGCCACGGGCCGGATGTCGTTCGACGCCAAGGGCGACGTGATCCAGTACCCGCGGCTCTGGCTGGTGCGCGGCGGGGAGTTCGTGGCCTACGACCGGTTCGTCGAGGGCGGCGGCACGATTCCGGTCCCGCCTCGGTAGGATAGGCATCCCATGAGCCCGTCGTCGCGCCCCTTCCTCTCGATCGTGATCCCGGCTTACAACGAGCGCGCCCGGCTGCCGGAGACCCTCGCGAAGGTGAAGGCCTTCCTCGACGCGAGCGCTCCCGATTCGGAGATCGTGGTCGTCGACGACGGCTCCGCGGACGGCACCGCCGCGATCGCCGCCGAAGCGCTGCGGGGGAGGGCGGGGCGCGTCGTCTCGAACGGCGAGAACCGGGGGAAGGGATACTCCGTCCGGCACGGCGTGCTCGAGGCTGCGGGCCGGTTCGTGCTCCTCACGGACGCGGACCTGTCGACTCCCATCGAGGAATACCGGAAGCTGGCGGACACCCTCCGGAACTTCGAGCTCGACGTCGCGATCGGCTCCCGGGCGCTCGCGGCGTCGGACGTCCAGGTCCGCCAGGGATTCCTCCGGCAGGCGATGGGCAAGACCTTCAATCGGATCATCCGCGTCTTGACGGGCCTCTCCCTGCAGGACACGCAGTGCGGGTTCAAGCTGATGGATCGCGAGCGGGTGCGGCCCCTGTTCGAGATGATGGTCGTGGACGGCTTCGCGTTCGACGTCGAGCTGCTCTTCCTGTGCGCACGACTCGGTCTTGCGGTGCGGGAGGTTCCGGTCGTCTGGCGGAACGCCGAGGGGTCGAAGGTGTCGATCGTCGGGGATCCGATCCACATGATTCTGGACGTGCTGCGCGTGCGCTGGCGGTTCCGACGCGGGCTGTACGATCCGACGAAGGCGGCGGCCCCGTCCCCATGAGACCGGGGCCGGCGCTCTTCTCGCCGCTCACGGACGTCCCCGCATTCGCCGCGATCGAGCGGTCGCTGTCCGGCGGAGGCCCCGCCCTCGCCGTCTCGGGACTCGTTTCGACCTCGCGCGGGGCGGTCGTGGCCCTGATCCGGAGGACGACCGGGCTCGACCTCGCCGTCGTCGTTCCGGACGACAACGCGCTGGTCCAGTGGCAGCGCGATCTGGCGGCGTTCGGAGCCCTGATCGGTCTCGACCCGCGCACGATCACCCTCCTCCCCGCGCTCGACGCCGACCCGTACGACGACATCCCGCCGCATCCCGAGGTCGCCCGCGAACGGATCCGCGCGCTCGGGCGCCTGAGCCGCCGGGAGGTCGGGATCCTGCTCGTTCCCGCGCGCGCGCTCGTCGCCTGGCTGCCGTCGACGGCGGAGATCGCCGCGTCCTCCCGCACCGTGCGCGTCGGAGACACCTTGGCACCCGACCGCTTCGTCCTCGACGCCCTGCACGCGGGATATCGCCGCGTCGACACCGTCACGTCCCCCGGAGAGATCGGACGGCGGGGCGGGATCGTCGACGTCTTCCCCCCCGACGCCGACGAGCCGGTCCGCATCGAGCTCTTCGGCGACACGGTGGAGTCGCTGCGCGCCTTCGACGCCGACCACCAGCGCTCGACGGGCGCTCTCGACGCCGCGTCGATCGGTCCCGCCGCGGAGAATCCCGCGAGCGACGCCGCGGTGGCGCGCCTGGTCGACTATCTCGACGCGGGCGCGCGGAAGGCGCGCGCCGAGGACGGGCCGGTGCTCTTGTTCCGTAACAAGCTCGAGGCGCTGCGGGCCGGCGGGTACCTGCCGGGATTCGAGGCGATGGCCGCCCTCACGGCGACGGCGCCCTCCACCGTGTTCGACCATGCCGGGTCGTTGCGCCTGATCGTGGACGAGCCCGAGCGCGTCGAGGAGGAGATCGCGCGCGCGGCGTACGAGCTGCGCGCTTCGTACGAGGCGAGCGGCGACCGCGTGCTGCCGCCGCCGGATCGCCTCTTCGTGCCGGAGCGCGAGGCGATCGGGCGTCTGGCGGCGGCGCGTCTGACGCTTCGCGAGCTGGACACCGGCACCGCGGCCGGCAGCGCCGTGTCCTGGCCGACCCGAAGGTCGCGGACGTTCTCGGGGCGGATTCCCGAGTTCGTCGCGGCGCTTCGCGAGCAGCGCGTCCGGGGCGAGCGCATCGTCTGCGTGCTCCGGGCTCCGGGCAGCGCCAAGCGCCTCTCCGAGATCCTCGCCGAGTACGAGATTCCCGCGGCGCTCGCGACGGGAGCACCCGAGGCGAGCGTCCCGTCCGAAGGGCCCGGCGGCGTCCACGTCCTGGTGGCGGGCTTGCGCGAGGGGTTCGAGGCGCCCGAGCAGCAGCTCGCGGTCTACACGGAGCGGGAGATCTTCGGGGAGGACCGGCAGGCGCAGGAGCGCAAGCCGAAATCGAAGGCGGCGTTCCTCTCGGATTTCCGCGACCTCAAGACGGGAGACCTCGTCGTCCACGTCGACCACGGCGTGGCGCGCTACGTCGGGCTCGGGCGGCCGAAGGGGGGGAGCCAGAGCCGCGACTTCATGGTGCTCGAGTTCTCGGGCGGCGACCGGCTGTTCGTTCCGACCGACCGCCTCGACCTCGTGCAGAAGTACAACGGCGTCGCCGGGCACAAGCCCGCGCTCGACAAGCTCGGGGGGACCGGGTGGGAGCGGGTCGTCAGCCGCGTGCGGAAGTCGGTCGCCTCGATGGCGAAGGAGCTGCTCGAGCTCTACGCGCGGCGCCGCGCCGCGCGGGGGCACGCCTCGGCACCCGACACCCCGTGGCAGCGCGAGCTCGAGGCGTCGTTCCCGTTCGAGCTCACCCCCGATCAGGAGCGGGCGATCGCGGAGGTCAAGGCGGACATGGAATCCGACCGGCCGATGGACCGCCTCCTCGTCGGCGACGTCGGGTTCGGCAAGACCGAGGTCGCGGTGCGCGCGGCGTTCAAGGCGGTGCTCGACGGACGGCAGGCGGCGCTGCTCGCGCCGACGACGGTCCTGGCCGCGCAGCACTACGAGACCATCCGCGAGCGGTTCGCCCCGTTTCCCGTGAAGGTCGAGATGGTCTCGCGATTCCGCAGCCCGGACGAGACGCGGCTCGCGCTCGCGCGCCTTGCGGGGGGCGAGATCGACCTGGTCGTGGGAACGCACCGACTGCTCTCGAACGACGTGGTCTTCCACCGGCTCGGCCTGCTGATCGTGGACGAGGAGCAGCGCTTCGGCGTAGCGGCCAAGGAGCGCCTCAAGCGGATGTCGATCGGCATCGACGTCCTCGCGATGACCGCGACGCCGATCCCGCGAACGCTCCAGATGTCGCTCGCGGGGGTCCGCGACCTGTCGATCATCGAGACTCCGCCCCCCGGGCGCTCCGCGATCCAGACGTACCTGGTCCCGTTCCGGAAGAACGTCATCGCCCAGGCGGTCCGCCAGGAGCTCAGGCGCGAGGGGCAGGCGTTCTTCGTGCACAACCGGGTCGAGAGCATTCCCGCGCTCGTGCGCGCCCTGGCCGAGACGATTCCCGAGGCGCGGATCGCGGTCGCCCACGGCCAGATGCCCGAGCGTGAGCTCGAGCGGGTCATGCTCCGCTTCTACCACCACGAGGCCGACCTCCTGGTGACGACGACGTTGATCGAGAACGGGCTCGACATCCCGCGCGCGAACACGATCCTCGTCAACCGTGCCGACCGGCTGGGCCTGGCTCAGCTCTACCAGCTGCGCGGGCGCGTCGGGCGGAGCGCGCAGCACGCCTACGCCTACTTCATGATCCCGGGGCGCCAGACGATGAGCGAGACCGCGCGCAAGCGGCTCACGGCGCTCCAGGAGTTCTCCGATCTGGGCTCGGGATTCCGCCTGGCCGCCGCCGACCTCGAGATCCGCGGGGCGGGGGAGTTCCTGGGCGCCCGCCAGCACGGGCACATCGCCTCGCTCGGATTCGATCTGTACACGCAGATGCTCGAGCGCGCGGTGGGCGAGCTGACCGGCGAGAAGGTCGAGGAGCGCGCGCCGGTCTCGCTGAACCTCGCGATCGACGTGAAGATTCCGGAGAGCTACATGCCCGAGGTGGGGGACCGCCTGGCGCTCTACAAGCGCCTGTCGGCGGCGCGGGACGCCGCCACGGTCGACCGGCTCCAGGTGGAATCGGAGGACCGGTGGGGGCATCTCCCCGCGGCGGGGCGGAATCTGTTCGACATGACCCGTCTGCGTCTCGTCGCCGAGAGCGCGGGGGTGAAGAGCGTCGACATCGTCGAGACCAAGATCCAGGTCCGCTTCGTCGAGACGGCGGGGATCGACCCGGCGCGTCTCGTCGCGCTCGTCGCGCGGCGGCGGGGCGCCATGTCCCCGTCCGGGATGCTCACGCTGCCCGCGCCCGGCTCGCCGGGAGAGCGCATCGGGGAGACCCGGGCGATCCTCGAGGAAGTCGCGGCGAGCGGCGAGCCCGCATGAACAGGAGCGTCTTGCCGGCGAACCGGTGTCACGACACCATGAGCGGCGTGAGCCGCATCCGCAGGAGCTCGGCGATCGCCGGCGTCCTGGCCGCGGTCTTCGCCGCGGTCGCGCTGGTGTCCTGCGGGCGGGGGCCGGCCGATCCGGCCGGCGTCGCGGTGGCCGAGGTCGGCGGGCGCAGCGTGACGCTCGCGCAGCTCCAGGCGTACCTCGCGACCAACCTGATGACGCCGGAGGGCGCGGAGACCCTGCCGGCGGGAGAGCTCGACCGGGTCAAGTCGCGCCTGTTCGACGATTTCATCGACGAGGAGGTTCTTCTCCAGGAGGCGCAGCGGCGCGGGATCGTCGCGACGGACGCGGACCTCGCCGACTATCTCGGGGCCGAACCCCCGAAGGATCCTGCGGCCCGCGAGGTTGCGCGCCGCGAGATCGTCGTGCAAAAGCTGCGGGAGGCCGCGGTGCGGGGGCGCATCCCGGTCGACGAGGGCGAGATCGACGCGTGGCTGAAGAGCCACGACGCGCCGGCCGCGACCCAGGTCCACGGCAGGCTGCGCGTCCTGCGCTTCGCGTCGTATCCGGAAGCGGCGCGCGTGCGAGCGGATCTCGCCTCGAAGAAGCTGACCTTCGACAAGGCGCTCGCGACGTACGGGTCGATCACCGATCCCGGATCGGCGCCGGAGGTCGATCTCGCCGCGCTTCCGGACCGCCTGGCGGCGGCGGTTGCGGGGCTGAAGCCGGGCGAGGTCAGCCCGCCGGTCTCGTTCGAGTCGAGCGTGCTTCTCCTTCTCCTGGAGTCGATCGACGACCCTTCGCTGGTCGAGGCGCGCCGCCGTGACCGCGCGCGCACGCAGATCGCGCTGTCGAAATCGGGCGTCGTGGCGGGTGCGCTGCTGAAGGAGCTGCGGGGGAGGACGGCCGTCCGGATCCACCCGTCGGCCCTTCCGTTCGCCTACGTGGCGGAGTCGCGGAACGCGGGTACACAATGACCGCGATGCTCCGGGCGCTTCCGATCGTTCTGGCCGCCGTGCTCTCGGCGATGCCGCTCCGCGCCGAGATCGTCGACGAGATCGTCGCGAAGGTGAACGACGACATCGTGACCAAGTCCGACCTCGACGCGGAGGAGCAGGCGGCCCTCGAGGACGTCTACAAGCGCGCCTCCGGGACGGAGCTCGACCGGCAGATCAAGCACGTCAAGGACGAGCTGCTCCGCAACGTCATCGACCGCAAGGTCCTCCTGCAGCGCGCGCCGCACCTGTTCGACACGACGAAGATGCAGGACTTCTTCCTGCAGTCGTTCAAGGACCAGCAGAACATCAAGTCCGACAAGGAGCTCGAGCGGATGCTCGCCCAGGAGGGGATGACGATCAACGACTGGAAGAAGAAGCTGGTCGAGTTCCTCGCCCCCGAGCAAGTGCTCCGCTCCGAGGTGGTCGAGCGCGTCGCGGTCTCCGAGAAGGACGCGCGCGCCGACTACGACGCGCACGTCGCGGACTACACCGTGCCCGCCGAGGCGACGGTCCGCGAGATCGTCGTGAAGGGCGGCGGCGACCCCGAAGCGGCGCGCGCCCGGGCCGAGGCCCTGCGCGCGCGGGCCGCGGCCGACGGAGCCGACTTCGAGGCGATCGCGCGGGAAGCGTCGGAGTCGTCGTCGAAGTCGAGCGGCGGCCTGCTCGGCACCGTGAAGAAGGGGGATCTGGCGGCCCCTCTCGAGGAGGCCGCGTTCACGCAGCCGGTCGGGAGCGTCGGCCCGGTGATCGAGGTCGGCGGCGTGTTCCACATCCTCAAGGTCGACGCGCGGACGGACGCCTACGTGAAGTCGTTCGCCTCGGTGCAGGACGACATCGAGAAGCGGTTGCGGGAAGATCAGATCCGGAAGGACACCCGTGCCTACCTCAAGAAGCTCTGGGCCGAAACGACGATCTGGATCTCGCCGAAGTACCAGGCGCGCCTGTCGCCCGAGCCAGCCGGTCCGTGAGCCGCAAGCGCCTCCGCGCATCCGGCGCGGGTGTTGCGAAATACGCGATACGCCATATAACATTACCCCTAGTACACGGATCCCCCGTGCACGCTCACCCGAGGATGGAGCCCGCCCCCCGAGGATCCGGGCATTCCCCGCGATGGCCGCACGGTTCTGATGGAGAGGGACCATGGTGAACCGAAAGCTGGTCCGGCCGAATCTCGCCGAGATGAAGGAGAAGTTCGGACCCAATCGGTCCGTTCAGCCGACGCCGGGCTTCGTCCCGATGGATCGGGAGCAAGCGCAGGCGCCCCCGCAGCAACAGCAACACGCTCCGCACGTCGCACCGCAACCGCAGGGTGGCGCGCCTGGACCGCGCCGGCGGCAAGTCCCCCCCGAGAACACCAGCGCCGAGGCGTTCTACTACCTCAAGCAGATGAACAACCGGACGGCGATGGTGGTGATGCTCGACAACGGCACCTCGCTCCGCGGGCACATCGAGTGGTACGACCGGAACTGCATCAAGGTCAACCGCGAAGGGGCGCCGAACCTGCTCGTGTACAAGCACTCGATCAAGTACATGTACAAGCAGGACGAGGAGCTTCCCGGCACTGCCGGCACCGACACCGCGCAGGATTGACCGGAGCCTCAGCGAGCGAGCGTCGCCCGTGTGATCGCGAGCATCGCGGGGTGGAGACCCGGCCCCGCGGCGACGATCGATCCGGACGCGAGAACGTCCGACCTGCCTGAAAGGTCCGTGACGATCCCGCCGGCCTCCCGCACGACGAGCGCCCCTGCCGCCATGTCCCAGGGGCTCAGGCCCGCCTCGAAGAAGCCGTCGTAGCGCCCGCACGCCACGTAGACCAGGTCGATCGAGGCGGCGCCCGCCCGGCGCACGCCCGAGGTCGCGCGCACGAACGATTCGAACGCCTCGAGGTAACGGCCGACGCGGGACATGTCGCGGAAGGGAAAGCCGGTCGCGATCAGGGCGGGCTCGAGGTCGTCGAGGCGGCTCGGGGCGATCGGCGCGTCCCCGAGGAACGCACCGCCTCCGCGCCTGGCGTGGAACATCTCGTCGCGAAGCGGGTCGTACACGGCCCCGGCGGCGAGCCCGGAGGCGTCCTCGAGCCCGACCGAGACGGCGAACGTCGGGACGCCGTGGATGAAGTTGGTCGTTCCGTCGAGCGGGTCGACGATCCACCGGGCGGAAGCCCCGCGCGCGTCGGGGGATCCTTCCTCGGCGACGATCGCGAACCCCGGGGTCTCCTCCGCGAGGACCTCCACCACCGCGCGCTCGGCCTCGCGATCGACGGCGGTGACGTAGTCGCGCCGGGACTTCACCTCGATCGTGAGCGCCTCGCGCAGTGCGAAGCGGCGCTTGAGCACCTCGCCCCCGGCTCGGGCCGCGCGGACGGCGATCGCTTCGTACTCCGCGGCGGTCACTTCCGGTGCGCCCGCGGATGCGCGCGGTCGTAGGCCTGCATCAGCGCCTCGACGCCCACGTGGGTGTAGCGCTGCGTGGTCGAAAGCGACGCGTGGCCGAGCAGCTCCTGGATGGCGCGCAGATCGGCCCCCGCCCCGAGCATGTGGGTGGCGAAGGTGTGGCGCAGGGCGTGCGGGGAGATCTTGGCTGCGATCGCGGCGTCGCGGATCCTGCGGTCGAGGATTCGCCGGACGCTCCGATCGGTCAAGCGCGTTCCGCGCAGGCTCAGGAACACGGCCTCCGCGTCGCGGCCGGGACGGCGCAGCCCCTCCGCGGCCGGAAGCCACCCGAGCATGGCCGCGCGCGCCTTGCTCCCGAACGGGACCATCCGCTCCTTGTTCCCCTTGCCGAGGACCCGGACCATGCCCGAGGAGAGATCGACGTCCTGGAGGTCCAGGCTCGACAGCTCGCCGACCCGCAGTCCCGTCGCGTACAGGAACTCGAGGAGCGCGCGGTCGCGGAGGTCGGCGATCTCCTCCCCGCCGATCCGGTCGAGCAGGGCGAACGTCTCGTCGACCGTCAGGTTCTTCGGGAGGAGCCTCGGCCGCTTCGGGGTCGGGATCCCGGCGGCCGGACTCGCATCGATCTCGCCGGTGCGCACCGCGTGGCGCAGGAAGGATCGGACGGCGGAGAGCTTGCGCGCGGCGGAGCTCTTCGCGGTCCCGTTCCGGTGCAGGGACGCGACGAACCCACGGATGTCGAGCGCCTCGATCGCCTCCGGGCCGGGGATCGACTCCCCGTGCCGTTCGAGGAGGAACGCGCGGAGCTGCGCCAAGTCCGAGGCGTACGCCCGCAGCGTCTCCCCCGACGCCCGTTTCTGGTCGGCGAGATAGGCGAGGAAGCGCTCCACCGCGCCGTCGAACCCGCGACGCGCGCTCATCGCGTGCTTCCCGCCAGGGTCTGCTCCCCCTCGGCCTCGAGCCAGGCGGCGAGCGAGGCGAGGGCGCGGGTCGCCCGCGCCATGCGGCGCTCCTGCTTGCGCCGTGGGCCGCCGGGAAGGTCCGGGAGAAGTCCGAACGCGGCGTTTTGCGGCTGGTAATTCTCCGGGTCCGCCCCGGAGACGTAGCGCGCGAGCGCGCCGATCATCGTGTCGTGCGGAAGCTCGGCGGCATCCCGCCCGGACGCCAGGCGCGCGGCGTTGATCCCGGCGAGCGCGCCGGTGGCGGCGGACTCGGTGTACCCCTCGACCCCGGAGATCTGGCCGGCGAACAGGAGGGTCGGACGCGTCCGGGTTTGCAGCGTCGGACGCAGGACGCGCGGCGCGTTGATGTAGCAGTTCCGGTGCAGCTGGCCGAGGCGGACGAACTCGGCGCGGGAGAGTCCGGGGATCGTCGCAAAGATGCGCTTCTGCTCCGGCCAGCGGAGCTGGGTCTGGAAGCCGACCATCGAGTAGTGCTCGGCCGCCAGGTTGTCCTGGCGGAGCTGGACGACGGCCCACGGGCGCTCGCCGGACCGCGGGTCCGAGAGTCCGACAGGCTTCATCGGTCCGAACCGCAGCGTGTCCGAGCCGCGCCGGGCCATCTCCTCGATCGGGAGGCATCCCTCGAAAAACGGCGTGGTGTCGGGCTCGTGGAGCGGCGCCTTCTCGCCGGCGAGGAGCGCTCCGATGAACGCGTCGTATTCGGCCCGCGACATCGGGCAGTTCAGGTAGTCCTCGCCGCCACCCTTGTCGTAGCGGGAGGCGGGGAAGACGACCGACCGGTCGATCGTGTCCGCCTCGACGACTGGGGCGATCGCGTCGAAGAAGTGAAGGGCGCTCTCCCCGGTGAATCGCGCGATCGCGGCGGACAGCGCCTCCGAGACGAGCGGGCCGGCGGTGATCACCACGATCCCGTCGGCCGGGATGCCGGTCACCTCCTCGCGGACGACCTCGATCAGCGGATGAGAGGTCAGGGACTCGGTCACCGCCCGCGCGAACGGCTCCCGATCGACCGCGAGCGCGCCGCCGGCCGGGACCCGGTGCGCGCTCGCGCAGGAGACGATCAGCGAGCCGAGGGCCGCCAGCTCGGCCTTGAGGAGGCCGTGAGGAGTCTGAGGCTCGACCGACTTCAGCGAGTTCGAGCAGACCAGCTCCGCGAAGTCGCCCGTCCGGTGCACCGCGGTGGGTCGCTTCGGGCGCATCTCGAACAGGCGCACGCGGACGCCCCGCCGGGCGAGCTGCCAGGCGGCCTCGCTCCCAGCGAGACCCGCTCCGACGATCGTCACCGTGGATGTCATGCCCGCTCGATGATAGCCCGGAGGAGAAAGGGCGGAATTCGTGGCGTCCTGCACGACGGGCGACGGCTGCCGGGGGGCGGGTCGACGCGTGCGATCCCGGAGTGTAAAGTAAAAGGGTTGGGGGGTCGATTGCCGTACTGGGCGCTTGCCGCCCACCCGCCAGAGGAGAGATATCGATGAGATTCACCAAGACGACGACGATGTTGCTGGCGCTTGCGGTGGCCGCAACCCCGGTCCTCGCAAAGAAGGACAAGGCCAAGGAGAAGGCCGACGCTCCGGCCGCGCAGACGCAGGCGGCGTCGGGCGGGTCCGGTTCCGAGGCGGCGGCGATCGTCGGGGGAGAGACGATCACGCTCGACGATCTCGACAAGGCCGCGGCCGCGCAGCTCGCCCGGATCCGGCAGCAGGAGTATCAGTTCCGGATGGACGCGCTCCAGGGCATGATCCAGCAGAAGCTGATCGCCAACGAGGCGGCCTCCCGGAAGGTCAGTGACGCCGATCTCCTCAAGGCGGAGGTCGTCGACAAGTCGCCCAAGGTCACCGACGACGAGGTGCAGAAGTTCTTCGACGCGAACAAGGCGCGGATGCCGGCCGGGAAGACCTTCGACGACGTGAAGGGCGACATCTCGAACATGCTCGCCCAGCAGAAGCAGGCCGAGCGCCGCTCGCAGTTCTTGAATGAGCTGCAAACAAAGGCCAACGTCAAGATCATGCTCGACCCGCCGCGCGTCGCGATCAAGATCCCCGACGGCGTTCCGGCGATCGGGCCGGCCGACGCGCCGATCCAGCTCGTCGAGTGGTCGGACTACCAGTGCCCGTTCTGCAAGCGCGCCCACCCGACCGTCGAGCAGGTCCTCTCTGAGTACAAGGACAAGGTTCGCTTCGTCTACCTCGACTACCCGCTGCCGTTCCATCAGATGGCGATGCCGGCGAGCGAGGCCGCCCACTGCGCGCTCGACCAGGGCAAGTTCTGGGAGTACCACCGCAACCTGTTCGAGAACGCAGGCGACCTCTCCGCGGCCGACCTCAGCAAGCGGGCCTCCGACCTGGGCCTCGACGGCGCGGCGTTCTCCGCGTGCATCGAGTCGAAGAAGCACGACGGCACGATCCAGGAGTACGCGAGCAGCGGTGCCGCGGCCGGCGTGACCGGGACCCCGGCGTTCTTCATCAACGGGCGCTCGCTCGTGGGCGCGCAGCCGATCGAGCAGTTCCGCTCGGTGATCAACGAGGAGCTGCAGCGGAAGGGGATCGCGATCCCGACCCCGACCACGACGGCGAGCGCCGGCACGAACTGACGTTTACGACAACGATCGATCGACGACGCCCCGCCGAAAGCGGGGCGTTTTCGTTCAGGCGGGAAAGGCGGGCAGCTCGCGCCGCAAGCGGCGGAAGCGCTCGACCGCCTGAAGCCCGGGAAGATCGGCCGGGACCGCCTCGAACGCGAGCGGGCTGGCGACGATGATCAGCTTGGTCCGCGCCCGGGTGATCGTGACGTTCAACCGGTTGGGGGAGTAGAAGAACTCCGACGCCTCACCGGCGAGATACTCGGGATCCGATCCGACCAGCGACACGACGACGAGGTCCCGCTCCTGCCCCTGGATCCGCTCGACCGTGTCCACGACCGGAAACGCGCCGCGCCAGGAAACCGCGTCGAGTCCGCGTCGGAGAAGTGTTCGAACCAAGCGAAGCTGCGCCCGGTACGGCGACACGACAGCCACGTCGCGCGGGTTGCCCTTCTGACGCAACAGTCGATCGAGCACGATCCGGGTGACGACCTCCGCCTCCGCGGGGCAGCGGGTGCGAAAACCCTCGTGGGTGACCAAGGCCAGCACCGCGGGCCGCTCCGGATCGAACAGGGCGTCGAACGGGCCGCCGGGGACGCCAAGAAACCGCCCGGACGCGGCCTCATCCGACGGAACCAACCGTCCTCCGTAAAACGCACGGCTCGGAAACGCCGCGAGCCCCTCGTTCATCCGGTAGGTGGTCCGCAGCAGCGACGGCGGTCGCCACGCGGCCACGCTCTCGAACAGCGAGGTCTCGGCGAGAGGGTCGTCGTGCCGCCCCTGGACGATCGGTCCCATCTGCCGGTGGTCGCCGACGAGGACGAATCGCTCGGCGGCCAGGAGGATGCACGGGGCGTAAGCGAGGGGCACCTGAGCGGCCTCGTCGACGACGGCGACGTCGAACGCGCCGGCCTCCCAGACCGACTTCAATCCGAACAGCGTCGTTCCGACCACTCGCCGTCGTCCGTCGGGAGGCGGCAGCCTGCGAAGCGAAGGCGCCACGGCGACCGGAGCTCCTCGGAGGTCGTCGGCGCCGGTCGCCTTCCCGACCTTGACGACCGACAGTCCGGGATCGGCCTCGGCGACCTTCCGCAGCGCGTGATTGACCGCGCGATGCGTGTACGCGGTGACGAGAACGCGCAAGCCGCGCGCGGCGAGCGCGGAGACGATCCGGGCAAGGACGTGGGTCTTCCCGGTGCCGGGCGGTCCCTGGACGAGCGCGATGGGGGAGCTCGCCAGCGCATCGACGAACGCGTCGAGCTGCGATGAGTCGAATGCCGGCACAAACGAAGCCGCGCGAGCCCGCCCCTGCATTCGAGCGTCCGCGTCCGCGGAGCACCGGACGGTCCCCGCGAGGATGTCGCCGGCGACACGCGCGGCACCTCCCGGACGCCCGGCGCCGGCGCGCACGCGCGCGACCGCCTCGAGCGCCAGCGCGATCAGCGAGCTGGCCTCGGGATCGAGACGCAGGGATCCGGACGGGTCAAAGCGACCATCGGATCGATAGGGATCCCGCTCGACCACGAGGATGCCCTTCCGATCGTCGAACGACGCGTACGTGACGCCGAGACCGAGGGCCGTCTCCGCGGCGCCCTCGTGGATCAAGCGAAGCGCATCGCCGGGCCTGTACTTCGCGAGGTTGTCGGAACACGCGAGCCGAATGCGGCCGCCGGTCTCCTCACCGAGAAACCTCAGACCGGCCAATGTCTCGCCGCGCTCGACCCGCTCCTCGACGGGAAGGGTCATCAGGTCGCGATGTCCCAGAAGGATTGCGTGGTGTTCGCGATGGAGCAACCGCTCGATACGATCGAGGACGCCGGGAGAACCCGCGCTCATCGATCGAGCCAGCGCCGGATCGCGTGCAGCGCTCCCACGGCCTCTCGCCCCGCGGATTCGAGGTCCCTCCGTGCCGAAGCACCCTCCGCCCCATCGCGGATCCCAGCGTGGATGACGAACAGGTCGTCTTCCGCGGCATCGAGCGCGGGCCGAGGCATCCGCCGAGCGACCGCCGCGACCTCGGCGAACGAGTACCGAAACACGGGGAGCACGCCTCCGCGCCGAACCCACGGCGCGAGATCGACCAGCCGACCCAGGAGATCGCCGGCCCGCGCGGGCGCCAAGCCCACGAGATCGCACAACGCTTCGAGCGCCCGCGAGGTTTGCCCGCCAAATACGTAAACCGGTTCGCGGACGACGGCAGCGCCTTCGAGAAACCGGATCAGCTCGTCGGCGACATCGGCGCGCTCGGAAACGGACGAGACGACCACACCGCGAGCGGTCTCGAGCGCCCCGCGAATGCGCGCCTCGCCCCATGACACGAGAAACGGCTGCGCCCCATCGAGCGGATCCGTCTCGATCCGCAGGTACAGCTCTCGCCGGCTCCCGGAAGGCACGGGAACCTCCCGCCGGCCTTCCACGCCGCCGGAGAGCAGCGCTCTGGCCTGCCGCTGCGCACGATCGAGACCGTCGGCCGGAACTCCGGAGGCGACCAACACATCGATGTCCGCCGCCGCGAGCGCATCGATCGACTCGACGCCGCGCGCCCGCAGCACCCGCTGTCGCGTGCGCGTGAGCCCGTGGACGAACGAGATGTCGTGCGCCTTCTCGAGCTCGGGCAGGCACCGCCCCCGCCACCGGCACCGCGCACAGGCGCGGCAGTAGCCCGGAACGGTCGCCGCCTCTCCGAGAACGAGCGACTCGGCGCGCATCACGGCCTCGTCGACCGTCGTGCGAATACTCTCGAGGTCGAGGACCTCGCGGCTGCCATCGCCGAGGATCAGGAACCCGCTCGATGGCCGCACGCCCTGCACCGCCTCGAGCAAGACCGCGGCGAATCCGACCTGCATCGCCGCATCGGATCGGGGCGCCAGCGCCGACTTGATGTCGCCCGGAACGTAGTGGAACTCACCCAGCCCGCTCGCCCCTGGCACGCGCTCGAGCAGGTCGGGGCGCGCCAGCCGCCCCGGCCCGAGCAGCACTCCCTGGTCGATCCCCGCCACGCCCGACCGCATGAGCGCCACGGTCTCCTCGAACGCGCCCTCCCAGTCGTCGCCGCGGACCTCGACCGTCGGATACCTGAGCCCCGCCGCCACCTCGCGCTCGAACGCTCGCCCGTGCTCGAACAGCATCTCCATCGCCGCGCCCGGCGGCGTCCGCTCCGCGCGATCGACCGTCGCATCGAGCGCCACGCGATGCTCGCACTCGACGAATTCGTACAGGTGATGAGCGAGCAGCCTGGCGTTGGAGCGCGTGACGGAGGGCATGAGGCCGGGAGCGTAGCACGCCCGCGAGGAGCCAGATGCGCGGGCGCGCTACGGTCGCCGGTGGGGGCTAGGGCGTGAGTCCAGCTACGGGGTCGGCGCCGTCGTTTATTGGTTGTGCACCCAAGTCCACCGTTCCGAGTATCACTACTACCTGTTCGACGATCTCGAGAACAGACTCTGCGGAATCCTGGTCGGTGGTATCGCTATCGCTCGAACTCGGCTCGGAGGGAGCAGGGAGTTCTCTATCGTTGTCTGACACGCCGCTTGACGCAAACGATTGAACGGCCGAGGGCGACGAGGCCGATGTGCATATTGCCCCCTCTGCTTTCTGGTCTGCCGCATCGGCCGCAAACGTGCTCAAGGGGCCCGCGTAGAAGCTCAATAGAAGCACCGTCGAAGCTCCGAGAATCGCAGCTGCTTTCCTCATCGCGCGTCCTCCAATCTGAGGAGACACGGTGAAGGGATACAGGGGTCTGCGAGCGCCTACCACCAATGGCTAGCGCTTGGGTTGCGTCAGCGTTGGCGGACGTGTTGCCTGTCCGCAACCCGACGCTGGCGGGTCGGGCGGTGAGTTGCCCACAGTTCACGAAAACTGCGAACGCCCTCTTCACTTGCTGGCAACCACGGCCATAGCCGATTCAGTCGGCGACCGTAGGCTTGGGCGGCCACGACGTTACCGACCGAGAGTGCATGTTTGAATAGATGCAGCTCCGCATAAAACGCGGCCGTTCGGTCGTGGCAACCCCTTGCCAGCCTCAACGCATCCATCCAACGCGATATCGCCCGCTTTTCCCGGCCTTCTGCAAGTTCAATGTCGCCGATCAGAATCGTGGCACGTGCGCACACACCCACGGCATCTACGGACCGCGCCAGTCTATACGCGACGTCGACTGATCGGCGTGCCGCGCCGATTCGTCGCGCGTGCAGGTACGACACCCCAAGATTCAGCATAGTTCGCGCCGCGTCGGGAGAATCTCCACGGTCTCGAAAGACCGAGTAAGCCCGCTTGTATGCGCCAATGGCGGCATAATAATCGCGCTTCGCATCGGCGAGGGAGCCGCGACAAAACAACGAATGCGCGAGCAATCGGTGCGACGGGGCGGCTTCCGATTCGGCTATTGCTTGGTCGATGTGCTGTTCGGCCTCGTCGAGCCGATCGTAGTGTCGTGCGATGTCATGGAGCGTGATCGACGCCATTGGAAGGTCATCCTTGCCAAGCGCGCCAAGCGACTTCGCATGCAGAATCTCGATCTCCGCCAATCCGAATCGACCTAGTCGAGCGGCCGCGACGCCGTGATTCGCTGTTGATACGGCCACTTGTTGGGCACGATCGACGTATCGGGGCGCGACGTCCTCATGCGCCGCGACAACCACCAGATGGCGATAGATCGAATAGGCTTCCAGGCGAGCACCACGTTTTGTGAATTGGTACGCGGTTTCGACCAAGTCTTGAAACGGCCGACCCTTGACTTGTGGGAGCCCCTTCAGATGATCGACTTCAATATCGAGCGACCACTTCTCGCCGAGCGCATCGATTGGGACCTCGTACGCACGGGCAAGCGCAACGGCCTTCGAGAAACTGACATGCGACAACCCCCGCTCCACCCTCGACAGGTAGCCCTTGTTGAGCGGCTCGGGGTACGCCTTGGTCAACGTGACGACGTCGTCGAGCGACATCTGCCGCCGCTCGCGGAGAAGCTTCAGGTAGCCTCCGAATGCGACGACGCCCTTCTGTGACATGTCCTCTCCGGCTTCGGGGTTGCGAGTGAGCGTCTTCATACCAGCGCCGGGGCGGCGGATCAAGCCGCCGGGTTGCCGAGGGGCGACCGCGGCGTTTCCGGGGCCGCGTATAGTGACCTGATGCGCCGTCGTCTCGTGCTGGGTGCCGCGCTGCTTGCGACCGGACTCCTCGGGCCTTCACAGGCGCTCGCGCGCGCTCCTCTCGCCCACGAACCGGCGACCATCGTCTCCGTCCACGATGGCGACACGATCCAGGTCCACATCTCGGGCCGCAAGGAGAAGGTCCGGCTGCTCGGGATCGACGCGCCGGAGATGAACGACGAGCGCCCGGAGTACCGGGCGGCGGCGGTCGCGGCGCGGGATTACGCGACGTCGCTGCTGGCCGGTCGGCATGTGACCCTCGAGGCCGATCCGATCGAGCCGGACCGGGATCCGTACGACCGGCTGCTGCGCTACGTCATCCTGCCGGACGGGACGAACCTGAACGAGCAGCTCGTCCGGAAGGGATACGCGCGGGTCTACAACCGGTTCGAGTTCTCCGAGAAGACCGCCTTCAAGAAAGTCGAGAAGGCGGCGCGGGAGGCCAAGCTCGGAATCTGGGCGCTCCCGCCGGGGCCGGCGCGCGTGGTGCCGGAGGAACGCTGAGGCGGTCGCGGCGGAGGACGGGGGCGGCGGGCGCCGCGCGCTAGCGCTGGGTCGAGCGCATCGCGGCCTGGTCGAGATCCTCCTCGAACGGCCGCTCGCCGTCGTGGCCGAGGCGCTTGGGCTTGTTCTGGACGACCGTGTTGATCCGCACGGGACGCTTCCAGATGCGCGTGAGGCTCTCGAGCACGTCGCGCGCCCAGTCCGCGCGCAGATCGACGCCGACGTGGCGATGGGTGAGCAGCAGCTCGCCGCGGTTCCCGTAGTTGGCGTCGACCACCTCGACCACGGGGCGGCCGCCGTTCGTGAAGTGGAACAGCAGCGCCTGCTTCACCTCGTCGAAGCTGCGGGTCTCGACCTCGTCCTCGCCGGTGCGCGGGTTCTTCCTCGAGACGAACAGCCCCTGCCGCTCGCAGAACTCCTGGGTGAGGAACTCGTCGAGGAACGTCGAGTCGCAGTGCAGCCGGCGCACCTCGTAGATCTTGTCGCGGCCGAGCCCGAGCTTCTTGTCCCAGCGATTGCGCTCGGCCATCTGGTCGCACGATTCCCAGTCGGGACCGAACTGGCCCATGTTCCAGCGACGCTCGATGTCGCGGAACAGCTCGAGACCGAGCTTGTACGGGTTCAGACGGCCCGGAGCGGTCGCCACGGTTCCCGAGTGATGGTCGGCGTAGTCGATGATCTCGGCATCGCTCAGGACGTGGTTCGTCATGATGTGCGTGTGCCAGAACGAGGCCCACCCCTCGTTCATGACCTTCGTCTGCCGCTGCGGGAGGAAGTAGTAGCTCTCGTCGCGGACGATGTCGAGGACGTCGCGCTCCCACCCCTCGAGCGGCGCGGCGTCGAGGATGAAGCCGAGGACGTCGCGCTCGGGGGAGGGCGGGAAGCGCTTGGCCTCCTCGCGCGCCTTGCGCGCCGCGCGGCGCCGCTCCTCGAGATAGTCGGGCGGGTTCACGTAGCGGTCGAGGTACGGCTTCGCGGGGAGCCGCCCGGGATCCTGCGGGAGAGGCTCGTCGGCGGGTGCCTCCCGGCGGTTTCTCGCGCGGAACACGGCGCCGGGATCGATGAGGTCCTCGGCCGAGAGGCAGGCGTCGAGGAACCGCTCGACCGCTTCGACGCCGTGCCTCTCCTGGAGGCGGCGGACGCGCGTCGCGTGGTTGGCCATCGCGTCGATCATCTTGCGGTCGGTGTGGCCGAAGTAGACGTTGTTCACGAAGAAGTCCGCGTGGCCGTAGACGTGCGCCATCACGAGCTTCTGGTCGACCATCGCGTTCCCCTCGAGCAGGTACGCGTAGGTGGGGTCGTTGTTGATGACCATCTCGTAGATCTTGTGGAGGCCGTACTCGTAGCTCTTCGCGAGCTCCGTGTACTCCATCCCCCAGCGCCAGTGCGGGTAGCGCGTCGGGAAGCCCCCGTAGGCCGCCAGCGCGTTCATCTGGCGCCAGTCGACCATCTCGAAGATCACGCGGAAGAAGGTCAGCCCCATCTCGCGGGCGACGCGCTCGATTCGCTCCTGCTCGCGCTGCAGCTCGACCGGAAGGACCGAGGCCACGGCGTCACCGTCCCCGGCCGAGGAACGTCTTGATCGAGTCGACGATCGCGTCCCGGTCGGCCAGGCGCGACAGCGCCACGCGGCCGTCGTCCCCGAAGCGGGAGCGCAGGACGTCGAGGAAGTCCCCGCGGGTGCCGAGTGCCTCGACCTGCCCGTAGCCGAAGAGGTTGAGCGACGGCAGCAGGCGGCTCGCCAGGATGTCCGAGGACTTGTCCGAGTCCTGCCGGCTGTAGTTCTCGCCGTCGGTGAAGTGGAACATGTAGAGGTTCCATTCCGCGGCCGGGAACCTCTCCTCGATGACGCGGGCCGCCATCTCGTACGCCGTCGAGATCACCGTCCCTCCCGACTCGCGGATCCGGAAGAATGTGTCGCGGTCGACTTCCTTGGCCGCCGCGTCGTGAACCAGGTACACGGTGCGCGCGCCGCGGTAGTGCGACTGGATCCAGGTATCGAGCCAGAAGATCTCGGCGCGGACGATCTCCTTCTGCTCGTCTCCCATCGACCCCGACACGTCCATGATGTAGACGATCGCCGCGTTGGCCTTCGGAATCGGCTTCGGCTTCCAGGTCCGGTAGCGTCGGTCCGCGCGCACGAGCGAGACCTTCGGGCTGGCGACGTCGTAGACGCCCGTCGACATCAGGCGCCGCAGCGCCTGCCGGTACGACCGCTTGAAGTGGCGGAGGGACTCCGGACCCACCGGGGAGATCCCCGTGTAGCGGCCGCTGCGCGTCTCGAGCTCGTCCGAGCCCTTCGGCTGGATCCGCGGCAGCTCGAGCGCCTCGCCGAGCAGCTTCGCCAGCTCGTCGACGGTGAACTCGGCCTCGAGGATGTGCTCGCCCGGCTGGTTCCCCGCCCCCCTCCCGCCTCCCGCGTCGCCGTCCCCCTGGCCGACGCCCTTCCCCCCGGTGTCGTGGACGAAGTGCGGCAGCTCGAGGTGCGGGACCGGGATCGAGACGACGCGGTCACCCTGCTTCCCGAACATCTCCGTGCGGCCGAGGTGCTTCTTGAGCTCCTCGCGGACGCGTCCGCGGACGATCTGCCGGAAGCGGTTGACGTCGGACTCGATGCGCGGCATGTCGGTCGCCTATCGTTCCTTGGCGTCACCCCGGGCGAAGATGCTGGCCACGAAGTGCAGCACGTCGTTCGCGCACGAATCGCAGTAGCCGTAGTCCCTCACCAGGCGCGAGCGCACGATGTCGATCTTCTCCTGCGTCTCGCGGTCCATGACCGACGAGACCAGGCTCGTCAGCTTGATGAAGTCCTTCTGGTCCTCGAAGAGCTTCAGCTCGAGGGCGCGGTGCAAGCGCTCGTTCGTGCGGTGGTCGAACTTCTTTCCGTCCAGGGCCAGCGCCCCGATGTAGTTCATGATCTCGCGGCGGAAGTCGTCCTTGCGGTTTTCGGGGATGTCGATCTTCTCCTCGATCGACCGCATCAGGCGCTCGTCGGGCTCCTCGTCCTGGCCCGTGTAGAGGTTCCGGACCTTCTCCTTCTGGGTGTAGGCCTTGATGTTGTCGACGTAGTTTCCGCACAGGCGCGGGATGGCCGCCGCGTGCGCGGCGGTGGCGCGCGGGACCTCGTTCTTGACGATGTCCTCGTACTCGCGGCGCACGTCGTCGAGCAGCTCGCGGTAGCGCTGGCGCTGCTCCTCGCTGGTGATCAGCGCGTGTCCGCGGAGCCCCGCCTCGAGCTCGTTGAGCACCATGAACGGGTTCACGCAGCGCTGCTCCAGCTCCGAGACCAGCGCGTTCGAGATCTTGTCCTGGATGTAACGGGGCGAGATCCCCTCCATCCCCTCGCGCGACGCCTCCTTGCGTAGCTCCTTGACGTTGTCCTCGGTGTACCCCGGTAGCGACTTCCCGTTGTAGAGCTTCAGCTTCTGCATCAGCGACAGGTTATGCTTCTTCGGCTCCTCGAGGCGCGTGAGCACCGCCCACATCGCCGCCATCTCGATCGTGTGCGGGGCGATGTGCTTCCCGCGGATCTTCCCGGCGTTGTAGTCCTTCCGGTAGATCTTGATCTCCTCCGCCATTTTCGTGATGTACGGGATGTCGACCTTCACGGTGCGGTCGCGCAGCGCCTCCATGTACTCGTTGTTCTGGAGGCGGCGGTACTCGGGCTCGTTGGTGTGTCCGAGGATGACCTCGTCGATCCAGGTCTGCGGGAACTTCTTCGGCTTGATCAGGTGCTCCTGCGACGCCCCCAGCAGCTCGTAGAGGAAGGCGACGTCGAGCTTGAGCACCTCGATGAACTCGATCATCCCGCGATTGGCGATGTTGAACTCGCCGTCGAAGTTGAACGCGCGCGGGTCGCTGTCCGAGCCGTACTCCGCGATCTTGCGGTAGTTGATGTCGCCGGTCAGCTCGGTCGAGTCCTGGTTCTTCTCGTCCTTGGGCTGGAAGGTGCCGATGCCGATCCGGTCCTGGGCCGACAGCAGCAGCCGGCGAACCCGCACGTGGTTGAGCACCCGCGTCCAGTCGCCCCCGTAGCGGGCCATCAGCTCGCGGAACTCCTGGCGGCAGAAGGGGCACAGCTCCCCCTCGATCCGGAGCGTCGGGCCCTCGGATGCGCCCTTCCCGCCGGCGAGCTCGTCGATGACCATCCGCCGCAGCTCGTTCGGGACCAGATGCAACGGCTCCTCGTGCATCGGGCAGGGGACCTGCTCGTCCGGCTTGTCGAGGTCACGGACCCACGAGAACGTGTACAGCGCTCCCTCGTGCGTCCGGGAGTAGGCCTCGAGACCCTTCTTGAGGAGACGGGCGATCGTGCTCTTCGAGGAGCCGACCGGCCCGTGAAGCAGGATCACGCGGCGCTCGGTCCCGTACCGCTGCGCCGCGCTCTTGAAGATGTTCACCATTTTCATCAGGGGAATGTCGAGGCCGTAGATCGCGTCCTCGCCCCCGTGGTCGAGGTCGTCGAAGAAGTGAAAGTGGACGATCTTCTTCCGGTTGTCGACGTACTCCCGCACCCCCTTCGACAGGATCATGTCGTAGATCCGCTCGAAGGCGGTCCGCGTCACCCGCGGCTCGCGCTTGACGATGTCGAGGTACTGCGAGAAGGACCCGCTCCAGTTCTGCTCGCGAAACCCCGTCATGTCGATGGATTGTTTCGCCCGGGCCACGATCGCTTCGCCGTTGGACATCGCCGATCTCCTCGGGGCCGGTTGCGTCTCGACGCACCCTCACGAATCGAGACGGAGGACCCCACTTCCAAATTAGTCCGAATGGTCGGCTACGCAAACGCCGCCGAGCGGTCGCGCGGATTCTCGCGGGATTTTTGCCGCTGCTCTCGACTTGACAGCCCCCCTCGGCTGTTCCACGCTGCCGCCCCCACACAGGCGCACGGAGGAGGGGCCCATGCTCCGCGACACCCGACCGCTCCTTTTCGCGGCGCTCCTCGCCGGATTTCTGTGGCTGTCGTGGCTGGTCATCAGCCCGTTCCTTTCGGGGCTCGTCTGGGCGGCAGTGCTCGTCGTGACCTTCCGGCCCGTCCACGACCGGCTCAGCCGGACGCTCCACGGACGGAGGTGGGCGGCGACGACCCTCGTGACGCTGCTCGTCGCGGTCTTCGTCGTCACGCCGCTGACCCTGGCCGCCATCCGCGTGGTGCAGGGGACGATCCAGGTCTACGGCTGGGTCCAGGACGCGCGCGACACCGACAGCGGCACGTTCGGCGTCGGCGACAAGCTTCCCTGGGTCGAGACGGCGGTGGCCAAGGTCACGGCGCTGACCGGGATGGAAGAGGCGGAGATGCGCGCGACCGCGCTCGGCGCCGCGAAGAAGGCGGGCGCGTTCGTCGCGAACAAGGCCCCGGCCCTCGTCGGCGGCATGCTCGGCCTGGTCTTCTCGTTCGTGGTCATGCTTGCGATGATGGGGATCTTCTTCTCGCAGGGACCGCGCTTCGTCGCCGCGATCGCCGCCGCCTTGCCGGTCCCGCGGGCCGACGCGGACCGGATCCTCGCCGACCTCGGGGTGATGACGCGCAGCGTGTTCATCAGCGTCGGCGTCACCGCGTTGGCTCAGGCCTCGCTCGGGACGATCGCGATGCTGGCGCTCGGCGTCGCGCGGGCGTTCACGCTGGGGGCCGCCATGTTCTTCGCGTCCCTGCTTCCCGGCGGCACCGCGCTCGTCTGGATCCCCGTCGCCATCTGGCTGCTCAGCGGAGGACACACGGCCAAGGCCGTGATCCTCGCCGCCTGGTGCGCGGGGGTGGTCGGCACGATCGACAACGTCCTCAGGCCGCTGCTCGCACGCGGCGGCGCGAAGCTGTCGACCGCCGTCCTCCTGATCGGGATGCTCGGAGGACTGATCGCCTTCGGCCTCGTCGGCGTGTTCGTCGGGCCGATGATCCTTTACGTGCTCATGGAGATCCTCGCGGTCACGCGACGCGAGGTGTACGGGGAGGCCGCATGAACGAATTGCCGATCGTCTGCACGCTGACCGCGCGGGAGAGAAGGGCCCGGCGGGAGGAGCTGCTCCGGGGGCTGGTCACGAGAGCCGAGGAGCGGACCCCGCTCCAGTCGGGCTATTCCTTCCGGTTCGCGGCGCGCGACGGCCTGGTCGAGGAGATCGGCCGCGTGATCGAGGTCGAGCGCGGGTGCTGCGCTTTCCTGCGATTCGATCTGAGCATCGCGGCGGGGGGCGGGCCCGTGTGGCTGACGCTGACGGGCCCGCCCGGAACCAAGGAGTTCCTGTCGACGGAGATCGAGGCTACAGCGCCTTGACTCCGTGCATCGTGATGCCCTTGAGGTTTCCCTTGGAATGGACCTCGCCGGTCACCTCGACCTTCTTGCCGGCGAACCCCTTCGCCTGCTCGAACGGCCCCGAGTCGCTGTGGTCGGCGAAGAGGACGTAGACCGTTCCGTCGGCCCCGAGCAGGCCCATCGCCGCTCCGCCCTTGAGGCAGCTCGCCGCGCACTCCGCGTGACCGGGCCCCGATCCTCCGTGACCGACGTAGCAGGACAGGTCGAGGATCTCGCCCTTCACCGCGGTGTCCTTCGCCGCGGCCTTCTTCTCGTCGGAGATGGCGGGGGAGGCCACAAGGATCGCGGCAAGCGCCGCCCCGGCGAGCATCGCGATCGTCGCTCTCTTACTCATTGGATGGTCCTTTCTCGTCCGCAGCCCTCTGTCGTGGCGGACAGACGCATTGTGCCCCGAACAGGGGGCAGGGCGCGAGTGCGGGCCGCCAGGACGCGGTACGATGGGAAAAGATGTTCAACCCGGTCGAGTCGAAGCTCGCAAAGTGGTCGTTCCTCGTCCTCGCCGCGGCCGGGATCGCCCTGACGATCGCGGTCCACGCCGCCCGGCTTCCCACGGGAGCTCGCGGCTACTACAACCGGGGGGTCGACGACACTCGCAAGGGGCACTACAAGGAGGCGATCGCGAACCTCGACCGGTCGCTCGAGCTCGAGCCCGACCGGACCGACGCGCGCATCGCCCGGGCGAACGCCTACCTGAAGTCGGATCGTCTGTTTCTGGCTCTCTCCGATGCCGACGCGGCGGTCGAGATGTCGCCGGACTCCCCGTACGCGCTGTACGTCCGGGGCCTCGTGCTCCATCGTCTCGGCCGCGAGGACGAGGCGTTCGAATCGTTCAATCGCGCGTGCGCCGCGGACCCGAAGTTCGCACGAGGCGCCCTGGCGCGGGCGGACGCGCTCTTCGACAGCGGAAATTTCTCTCTCGCGCTGGAGGCGTACAGGGGCGTGTGCACGCTCAGGCGCAGGGACGCGACGCTCGCGTTCGCCCCGATGCTCGTCTGGGCGTCCCGCACGCTCACGGGTGACCGGGCGGGCGCGGAGGGGGAGCTGCGGGACCTCCTCCGGAGCGCGATCGCGGACCGGGGACGCCTGTGGCCCCTGGTCGATGCCGCGACGGGGACCGGCCGCGCGGCCGACCCGGAGGGGGCGTGGATCGAAGGGGTCAAGTCGCTGTCCTCCGGCGATCGCGCGGCCGCGATCGCGTCGTTCCGGCGGGCCGTCGCGGGCGAGCGGGACTCGTGGGCGCGCGAACGCTCGTGGGAGGCGCTCGTGACCCTCACGCTCGGCGTGCGCGTTCAGCCGGACGACCCCGAGATCTCGTCGTCACTCTCGTTCGGCCCGGGCCTCACGATCACGTGCGTGCGCGACCGTTCGGGCGCTTCCGCAGTGGGCATCCGGCCCGGGGACCGGCTTCTCGAGGTGAACGGGGAAGCGGCGAGTGCTGCGCGTCTCGATGCGCAAATCGCGCGGGGCGCGGTTGGATCGGTGGTGCGGCTCGAGCTGCGGCGCGCCGCGGAGCCCGTGACTGCGACGATCGTCGTCGGTCAGGCGCCCGCCGTCATATCTGACGCTTCCGCACCGACCAGATGAACCCGTCGTACCAGAAGTGCATGATCGCCACGACGATGGCGATGTTCCACGCGAGATCGACGCGGCCGCCGGCCGTCTCGGTGTCGCACACTTCCGCCCAGAACCCGTAGCCGAAGGAGATCCCGAGGAACAAAAGGAGGGTGAGCGCCTTCGCGCCCCCGACTCCCTCGAGGCGGAAGAGCGTTTTCATGCTCTTCTGCTCGCTCCACCAGACCAGGCCGAAGTACTGGAACGCGTGGAAGAAGTTCATGATGAAGAACGCTTCGCCGAACGAGTTGAACCCCCACGTGTACACGGAGCAGATCCCGGTCGCGACGAGCAGGAGAACCTTCTGCATCGACACGGTGTACCCCTGCCGCCAGAACCGCACGTAAGCGGCGAGGTAGAACGCGAGGAAGGGAATGCCCACCGCCAGGATCACCCGGCGGATGGCCGGCTGCCCCGCGTTCATCCGGTCGCCCAAGGTCGCGAAGAACGGGGAGTGCACCTGCTGGAACGCCTGGAAGTCCTTCGTGTGGAGCATCAACGAGGCGCCGGAGAGGATCGGCCCCGCGTAGAGGAGCAGGTTGAGCATGAGGTCGAGCCGCCGCCCCATCCGCGCGTCGTTGCCGGCGCGGGAGTCGTAGATCCGTCCGAGCCCGAACGTCTGGAGGCTCGAGTGGTAGACGTCCCACCACGTCGCGAGCACGCCCACGCTCACCGCGATCCAGGTCGACACGCACATCGCCAGGAGCAGCACGATCGGCACGAGAGTGAACCGGTACGGGTAGAGCGCGAAGATCTTCGGGTTGCCGTTGCTGCGGAAGAAGACCGCGAACAGGTGGGCCATGATGAACGAGCCGATGAAGATCGACGGCGGCGTTCCCTGGTGGCCGAAGATCGAGACCTTCCACGACGACAGGTCGAGAACGTAGATCAGGATGCCGATGCCGAGGGCGAGCAGCGGAGAGAAGATGAAGAACAGGGAGTCGTAGAACGGGCCGACGATGAAACCTGCCCGGTCCACACGGCGAACCGGGATCGCGGGCGTAAGGACGTTTTCCGCCATAGAGAAACCTGTCCCCTGGGGCGGTGCCCGGACCGGGACACCACGAGAGATTATCCATACGGTGTCCCGCGGGGGGATGCAAGCCGTGTCGTCAGGAGCCGCCGATCGTGCCCCCGGGCTCCCGGCCCGCGGCCTGGATCGCGCCGATGGTCTGCTCGATTTCGCCGCCGCCCACGAACCCGTCCCAGCGCCCGCGCACGATTCCCTCGCCGTCCACGAGGAACACGGAGGGCACGATCGTCACGCCGTAGCGCCTGGCCAGGCCCGCGCCCTCATGGTCCTGCACGATCGGCATGCGCTCGAGGCCCCACTCCTTGATCCGGGACTCGAGCAGGGTCAACGGCGCCCGCCGCCCGTTAACGGTCCCGGAGGCATCCACGAGGACGGTGCGGAACGCGTCTTCCGGATGGGCGTTGGCCACCGCCCGCACGACGTCCACCTGGGACTTCGAGAGCGCGGCGTCGGTGACCGGTGCCGCGAAGTCGAGAAAGGCGATCAGTGTCGCTCCGCTAGCGGCCCCCGGCGCGCCCGCGTCGCCGGAGAGTTTGAACGCGGGCGCGCGGGAACCGACCGCGACCGGTGAGTCGCTCCACGAAACCGAGAAGATGGAGGCCGCGGCTAGCGTGGCGATGGCAATGCGATGACCCGGCACGATAGTCCTCGTCTGGCGCCCTCTAGCGTCCGGCAAGGACCCCCTGAAAGCACTTATACGAGCAGGGCGTTCCCGGGGCCACGCCCAAATCAGGTGTTTGCGGTACCTTCGCCGAGACGCCTTTCCCGCCAGATTCCATAGACCGCGGGATAAACTAGAAGCTCTAGAACAAACGAGGTCAGAAGCCCCCCGATCATCGGCGCGGCCACCCGCTTCATCATGTCGGCCCCGGTCCCCTGCGAGACCATCATCGGGAGGAGTCCCATGAACGCCGCGGTGACGGTCATCAGCTTCGGGCGGACCCGCTTCACCGCCCCGTGGACGATGGCCTCGTCAAGATCGGAGCGCGTGCGCAAGGCACCCGCGGCCAGGCGCTCGTTGAAGCTCAGCTCGAGGAAGAGGAGCATGAAGACGCCCGTCTCGGCATCGAGGCCCATCAGGGCGATCAGGCCGACCCAGGTCGCGATCGAGACGTTGTAACCCAGGATCCACACGAGCCAGACCGCCCCGATCGCGGAAAACGGCACGGCGAGCAGGACGATGCCGGTCTTCACCGCGGACCCGGTGTTCAGGTAGAGCAGGAGCACGATCAGCGCGAGCGTGAGCGGCACGACGAACGCGAGGCGGCGCCGCACGCTGAGCATGTTCTCGTACTGGCCGCTCCACTGGAGCGTGCAGCCCGTCGGCATCCGGACCGCGGCGACCGCGCGCTTCGCGTCCTCGACGTAGCCGCCGAGGTCGCGATCTGCGACGTCGACGAACACGTACCCCACGAGCTGGCCGTTCTCGTCGCGGATCATCGACGGCCCCTCGGTGCGGCGGATCGTGGCGACCTGGCCGAGGGGGATCTGGGCCCCCGAGGCCGACGTCACGAGGATGCGCTCGATCGCGGCCGGATCGTCGCGCAGCTCCCGCGGGTAGCGCACCGACACGCCGTACCGCTCCCGCCCCTCGATCATCGTGGTCACCGGCTCGCCGCCGATCGCGGACGAGACGACCGTCTGGGCGTCGCGGATCGAGATCCCGTATCGCGCGAGCGCCGGCCGGTCCCACTCGACGTCCAGGAAGTACCCTCCGGTGGTCCGCTCGGCGAACACGCTGCGGGTGCCCCGGACGCCGCGCAAGGCCGACTCGACTTGCCCACCGACCTCCTCGATCGCCGCGAGGCTCGGACCGAAGATCTTCACGCCGACCGGAGTCCTGATCCCCGTCGCCAGCATGTCGATCCGGTTGCGGATCGGCATGACGAAGGCGTTGGTGACCCCGGGGAAGCGCAGCCTCGCGTCGAGCTCGGACTCGAGCCGCTCCCGCGTCAGTCCCGGCCGCCACGCCGAGCGCGGCTTGAGCATCACGACGGTCTCCACCATCGAGAGCGGGGCCGGGTCGGTCGAGGTCTCCGCGCGGCCGGCCTTCCCGAAGACCCGCTCGACCTCGGGGACTCCCTTCAGCTCGAGATCCATCGTCTTGAGCAAGGCTTCCATCCCGGCGACGGAGACGCCCGGGAGCGTGACCGGCATGTAGAGGAGGTCCCCCTCGTCGAGCGGCGGCATGAACTCGCGCCCGATCCGGAAATACACCGGGATCGTCAGCGCCACGAGGCCGAGCGCCGCCGCTATCGTCGTCTTCTTATGGCGGAGCACGAGCCGGCAGGCCGGCTCGTACACGGAGAACAGCAGGCGGCTGACGGGATGGCGCTCCTCGGGGTAATGAGTCCCGACCGTCACGGTGGTCCAAACCCTCGCGAGCCAGCGCGGATGGAACGTCCACGGGTCCATGCGCGTGAACAGCATGCGGACGGCCGGGTCGAAAGTGAGGGCGAGCACCGCGGCGATCGCCATCGTGAGGTTCTTCGTGTAGGCGAGCGGCCGGAACAACCGCCCCTCCTGGTCCACGAGCGTGAACACCGGCAGGAACGCGACCGCGATCACGAGCAGCGAGAAGAAGACGGCGGGCCCGACTTCCTGGAGCGCCTTGAGACGAACCTCGTGGAAGTCACCGGCGCGCCCGTCCCGCTCCCACAGCTCGAGCTTCTTGTAGGCGTTCTCGACCTCGACGATCGACCCGTCCACGAGCACGCCGATCGAGATCGCCATGCCCGCGAGCGACATGATGTTCGAGGTGATCGACAGCCCCCACATCGGGATGAACGCGAGCAGAATCGCCACGGGAATCGTGACGATCGGGACGATCGCGGACGGCACGTGCCACAGAAAGACGAGGATCACGAGGCTGACGATGACCAGCGCCTCGATCAGCTCGGCCCGGAGCGTGCCGATCGATCTGCCAATCAGCCCCGAGCGGTCGTACACCGGGACGATGTCGACCCCCGCCGGGAGCGACGGGCGGATCTCCTCGATGCGGCGCTTGATCCGTTCGGCGACGCGCAGGGCGTTCTCGCCGCTCCGCATCACCACGATCGCGCCCACCGTGTTCCCGGCGCCGTCCAGATCGGAGACCCCGCGACGCACCGCGGAGCCCGTCGTCACGCGGGCGACGTCCTTGACGAGGACCGGAGTGCCGGTCGCGGCGTCGCCCCCGACGACGATCTCGCCGAGGTCGGCAGTGCCGCGCGCGTATCCTCGCCCCCGCACCATGTACTCCGCGCCGCCGATCGCGACGAGACCGCCGCCGGTCTCGGAGTTCCCGTCCCGCACGGCTTCGAGCACGCGGCCCATCGGGACGCCGTAGGCGCGCAGGCGGTCCGGATCCACCTCGATCTGGTACTGCTTCTCGAACCCGCCGATCGCCGCGATCTCGGCCACGCCGCCGACGCTCTGCAGCCACGGCCGCAGGTACCAGTCCTGAAACGTCCGCAGCTCCGTCAGGTCGTGCGTCCCGCTCCGGTCCACCAGTGCGTACTGGTAGACCCAGCCGACACCGGTCGCATCCGGACCGATCTCGGTCCGCACGCCCTCGGGGAGGCGCGCCGCGATCTTGCTCAGGTACTCGAGAACGCGGCTCCGCGCCCAGTAGAGATCGGTTCCGTCCTCGAAGATCACGTAGACGAAGGAGTACCCGAAGTCGGAGAAGCCACGGATTGCCTTCACCCGCGGGGTGCCGAGCAGGGAGGAGACGATCGGATAGGTGACCTGATCCTCGAGGATGTCGGGGCTCCGGTCCCACCGTGAGTAGATGATGACTTGCGTGTCGGAGAGGTCGGGGATCGCGTCGAGGGGGATGTTCCGGAGCGCGTGCACGGCGAGGGCGGTCGCGAGCCCCGTCAGGACGAGAACGAAGAGCTTGTTGCGCGCCGACCAGGCGATGATCCGCTCGGTCATGGGCGCCCTCCGCCCGCCGCGGCCTTGAGCTTCGACTCGGAGTCGACGAAGAAATTCGCGGAGGCCAGCACGCGCTCCCCGGGGCGCACTCCGTCCACGATCTCCCAGCGGTCGGGAAGCTCCATCCCGACGGTGACCGCGCGCGGGACGAAATGCTCCCCGTCGGGGTTCACGAAGACGAGGTCGCGCGTTCCGGTGCGGAGCACCGCCTCCTTCGGGAGCGACACGCGGGAGCCGAGGTCGGACACGAGGGTCACCTCGGCGAACATCCCCGGCTTGAGCGCGAGGTCGGCGTTTCCGACCTCGATGCGTGCCTTCACCGTCCGCGTGGCGGGATCGACGAGAGGAGACAGGAGCCGGATCCGCTCCCTGTAGGTCCGGCCGGGAAGGTAGGCGAGCCGGATTTCCGCCTCCTGACCGTCGCGGACGAACGGGAGATCGGTCTCGTAGAGATCGGCGAGGACCCACACCCGAGAGAGGTCGGCGATGTCGAGGAGGCTCGTAGCGGATTCCACCCGCTCGCCGTGGCTGACGTTGCGCGCCGTGATCGTTCCCGAGACGGGGGAGTACAAGGTGACGAGCCGTTCCGCGGTGCGCGTGCGCTCGAGCGATTCGATCTGCTCCGGCCCCAGGTCCTGCAGGAGGAGCCTCTGCCGCGCCGAGGCCACGAGGCGCTCGGCCTCTTCCCGGACTCCAGGGAGGGTGCTGCCGGCGGCACGGGCCCGCGCGTCGAGGGCGACGAGGTACTCCTGCTGGCTCGCGAGCAGCTCGGGGGAGTAGATCGACAGCACCGGCTGTCCCGCGACCACCGGGTCCCCCGCGGCGCCGACGTGGAGGTGCTCGATCCATCCCTGGACCTTCGTGTGGATGTGCTGCATGCGCGTGTCGTCGACCGCGACCCGCCCCGTCGCGACGATCGTGCGGACGAACGGCGTCTTCGCGACCTCGACCGCGCGCGCACCGACCAGGCGGGCGGCGGCCTCGTCGAGCGTGAGCGCGGCGCGCCCCGCGACCCCCGAGCTCGCGGCCGGTCCGTTCTCGCCCGATCCCGGAACGAACGGGACGAACTGCATGTGGCAGATCGGGCAGTGCCCCGGCGAGTCCGAGACGACCTGCAGGTGCATCGGACAGCGATAGAGGATCCGCGCGGCCGAGGCCGCCGGGGTTGCCGGACCCGGGGCCGCGAGACGGCGGCCGAGCGCTACGCCCGCGGCGAGCGCCGCGAGGACGAGGAGGAGGACGGCGAGCTTCTTCATCGTGCACCTCCGGCATCGGCCGCGGCGAAGATCGTCAGCCCTGTTGCCGCTTCGAGATCCGCGAGCGCCCGCACGCGCGCGGCCGCGAGGCCGACTGCCGCGCGCCGGTCCTCCAGCCATCGCGCCGTGCCGTCGAGCACCGCGCCCATTTCGACGCGGCCGGCCGACAGTGCCGCGCGCGCGGCCTCGACGGCGGCCCGGTCTTGCGGGACGATCGCCTCGTCGTAGATCGTCTGCTCGCGCTGCGCCGAGGCGGCGGCGTTGAGGAGGCTCCGAACCCGGGCGCGGGCCTCGATCTCCGACGCCTCCCGCGCGCGGGATTCCGCCTCCGCCTCCCGCTGCGCCTCCGCGACCCGCAACTCCTGCTTGTGCCCCTTCCAGACCGGCAGCCGGACGGTCATCCCTCCCATCACCATCGGATCGAGGCCGCCGAGGTACTGGTACTGCGCCGTCCAGCCGAACTCCGGCTTCGTCTGGGCGCGGGCGTCCTCGATCACCGCGCGCGCACGGGCCTCCCCGGCGCGCGCCTCCACGACCTCCGGGGCGCCGGCGGCCGCCGCGGCCTCCGCCGCCGCGTCATCGGAGGGAACGGTCGCCACCGGAAGCGCCCCGACGCGATCGAACGACGGGTCGCCTTCCCGGCCGACCGCCTCGGCGAGCGCGATCTCGGCGGCGCGCCGCCGCCGTTCCACATCGACGATTTCGAGCTCGAGGCGGTGGAGCGCGATCTGGGCCCGGAGCACTGCGTCCTGGCTGCCCTCGCCGGATTCGTAACGCGCGCGCGCGGCGTCGATCCCCGCGGACAGGAGAGAGCGGCCCTGCTCGAGAATGCCGCTCTCGGCATCCGCGCTCCAGAGGTCGGCGAACGCTGCCACGATCCGCGCGCGCAAGCGGGCCGCCTGGGTCGCGGCCGCGGTCCGCACCGCCGCCGCCTCTGCCTGCGCCGCCTCCGACGCGCGCTCCCGCACGCTGCGGTACGGGACGTCCTGGTCCCACCGCACGGCGATGTTCGAGAACTTGGAGTCGCCGAGCGTGAACGAGCTCAGACCGTCGTTCGTGTAGGCGACCGACAAGCGCGGGTCCGGAAGGGCCTGGAGCTGCGCGGGTACCGCGTCCGCCGCGTCCGCGCGGGCGCGCGCGGCGAGCAGGGCGGGGTGTGCGCGCTCGGCCTCGGCCAGCAGCGAGGGAAGGTCGGCGGGCTCCGAGGCGGCGACGTGCGCACCGGCGCAAAGCGCGATCGAGACCACGAGCGGGCATCGCAAGACTCTCATCACCGGCACTCCTCCCGCGGCAGGGGGCCACGGGCGCTGGCAGAATCGACACGCGGGCGCACCACGCCCCGCGCGTCATTCCCGGAAGGCCAGCGATGTCAGATGAGGAGGAGTCCGGTCTTTCCCAGCAGGTCGGGGGGTGTCTCCTCGGGCGACGGGGCGCGATGCGCGCGACGCGCCAGGAGGAGCGCCGTGGGGCCCGCGATCGCGACGCGGAAGACGGCCGGCGGCACGATGCGCAGCGCCGCCGCCGTGACTGCCGCGGGAGCCGCGGCACGCGCACGCGCGGCGGGCCTCCGGCTGCCCGGGGACTGGCAGCAGCCCTTGGCCGGCCCGCTCGCGGTCATCGCCTTCGCGGCGCAGCAGGCGTGCGCGGGTGAGGCGGCCCGGGGCGCGCAGCACGCCGCCCGCCCCGCCGCGAGCACGGGGAACGCCGCGGCGAGGATCGCCGTCGCGGTGAAGATGCTGCGGAACACCTGTCGACCCATGGCCCTGCGAAGATACGCCACCGGGGCCCGGCCGGGCAACCGGCTCACGGACACCGTCCCTGTTTACGCAGCTCCAGGCGGTAATCCCGGATGCTCTGCGCGTCCGGCGCCGCCCCCGCGAGCTCCAGGTACTGCCCGAACTCGACGCAGGCGGTGGCGAAGTCGCCGGCGCGGTAGGCGAGCAGCCCGACCTCGCGGTGCGGGACCGGCCGGTTCGGATCCAGACGGATCGACTCGCGATACGAGGCGAGCGCCGCCTTCTTCAGCGCGGCCTTCGCCGCCGCTTCGGGCGCCGCGTCCGCCTTCTTGAGCGCCAGCCGGCCCTTGAGCTCGTGGACGATCGGGTCGTTGGGGAGCAGCGGCTCGACGCGCGCCAGCTCCGCCTCCGCGAGCGGCAGCCGTCCCGCGTCGATGTTGAGCCGCGCGTCGTCGCGGATGACCGGGCGGATGCGCGCCTGGAAGCCTTCCGGATCGCCGGTCACGTTCGGCGGCGCCGTGGAGGGATGGGCGGAGAGCCACTCGTTCGCGGAGTCGATCCGCTCGTGGAGCCGCGGGTGGTTCCCGAAGAAGAACGCCTCCGCCTTCGACGAGTCGCCATGCTCCTCGAGGAGCGCCTCGAAAACCTTCGGCGCCTGCCGCGTGTCGTATCCCGCGCGCGTCATCTTATCGAAGCCGCCCATGTCCGCCTCGCGCTCGAGTTCGCGGCCGTATCCGTTCACGGAGGCCATCATCGCGAGGTTGAGCCCGAGGCCGACGAGCACCTGCGACATCACGCCGATCATCGCCCCCTGCGTCCAGTTCCCCTGCTCGTAGGCGTGGCCCGAGGCCCCCGCGGTGAGCACGCCCGCCGCGATCGCCGCGACCGCGAAGCCCATCTGCTTGTTCTGCGCGTCGCGCTGGCTGCGGAGCGTGTGACGGTCCTCGACGTGCGTCATCTCGTGACCGAGCACGGTCGCGAGCTCGTCCTCGTTCTCCATGCGCGCGAGCAGCCCGGTGTGGACGTAAACCGAGCCGTGCGGGTAGGCGAAGGCGTTGAGCGTCGGATCTTCGATCACGCTCACCGAGTACCGGATCTCGGGATTGGCCGTCATCCCCGGAGGGGTCAGCCGGTCGGCGACGCCCTGAAGGTAGTCGACCAGGAGCGGGTCGTTGTAGAGCGCCACCTTCTCGCGGAGCTTCTTCTCCTCGGCGCGGGCCTCGTCCCAGAGCTTGCGCTCGTCGGGATCCGGCTTGAAGGCGGCCCCGGCGGTCGAGATCGGCGCGACGTGCGTGGGCGCGCACGAGGCGGTCAGCGCCGCCGCGAGGATCGACGCGACGAGCCGTTTTCCCGTGAGCGCGGTCACCGTGCGGTCTCCGCGCGGAGTCTAGCGCAGCCTTCGGGGCGTGGGACAATCCCCGCGTGGGCGCGACGTGGACCCTGACGCCTCCCTACTTCCTGGTGCTCGGATTCCTGTGCGGGGTCGCGGGCTTCCGCGTGGGATGGAGGACGGGCAGCCGCGTGCTGCTTCCCGCGATCCAGGGTCTCGTCGGCTGGGGCGTGTTCCTCCTCTCGTGGACGATCGTCGGGCCGATCTGGGCCGCGGCGGCCGTCGGCGCGTGGGGCGTCGGCACGACGCTGATCTCCGTGTACGTCTTCCTCGGGCGCCCGGCTGAGGCCGACGCGCGGGTGATGCGCGCGGAGGCTTACCGCGCCGCGATGCTCTCCTGGCTCTCGTCCGGCCGCGGGCCCGAGAGCGTGCCCGGTGCCACGATCCTCCAGCATGCGCGCGAGCTGATCCGGTACCTCGCCGCCGCGACGCTCACGGCGAACCTCGTGTCGCTCGCGATGGGGGCGGCCCTTCTCAACATGATGAACGCCTACGTGGCGACCCTCCTGCGGGCGGCGACCCGCCCCGCGATCGTGGTGCTGTTCGCCTGGAACGTCTGGAGCGTCATCCGCGTCGCCGCGCACATAGCACTCGGGGCGGCGGCGGCCTCGCCCCTGCTCGCCGTCGCCGGAGGGCGCCGCGACGCCGCCGGTGTCCGCGCTCTCGCGATCGCGGGCGCCGCCGGGGTCGCCGCGGACCTGGTGCTCGAGATCGCGCTCTCGCGGCCCTGCGGGAAGATCCTGGCGCGGGCGGTCGATCTGTCCGCCGCCGCCGAGGGACGATCGGCCGACAGCCCGCTCACGCTCCATCTCTCCTGACCGGAGCCGCCGGGTGCGCACCCTCTTTCATCCCGCCTTCCTCCATCCGCTCTCGGGAGATCCCGGGGTGTGGGTCGACCTGCCGGACGAGGGAGAGGCGGTGCTTCTCGACCTGCCGCCGATCGAGCACGTGCCCGCACGGAAGCTGATGCGCGTCGGTCACGCGGTGGTCACGCACGCGCACATGGACCATTTCGTCGGCTTCGACCATCTCCTTCGGGTCGCACTCAAGCGCGAGGAGCCGCTGACCGTCACGGGGCCCGAGGGATTCCTCGCGTGCGTCCGGGGGCGCGTGGGCGCGTACGCCTGGAACCTGATCGCGGGCTATCCCGTTCGCCTGATCGTCCAGGAGCTCTCGGGCGACGTCCTGCGGCGCGAGGAGTACGCGGGGGCGACCAGGATGCGCCCGGTGACGCTCCCCGACCTTCCCGCCTCGGCCGCGGCGCGCTCAGAGCGGGCGTTCCGGATCGATCTCGCCACGCTCGACCACGGCCTGCCCGTTCTGGGCATAGCCCTCCAGGAGGTCGAGCATCTCGCCGTGAACCGCGACCGTCTCGACCGGATGGGCCTGACCGCGGGGCCATGGCTCGGCCGACTCAAGGCGGCGCTCAGGCAGGGCGACGAGCGGGCGGTGATCGACGCGGAGCGCGCCGGCGGCGGCACCGTCTCCCTCGCGTCGGGCGAGCTCGCCGCAGAGCTGATCGCGCGCGGGCCGGGACAGCGCCTGTGCTACCTGACCGACCTCGCGGCGACGGACGACAATCTGCGCACGGCGGCGCGCCTCGTCGCCGGCGCGGACCTGCTGGTGTGCGAGGCGCCGTTCCTCGATGCCGATCGCGCGCTCGCGGCGCAGCGGAAGCACTTGACGGCGCGGCAGGCCGGAGAGCTCGCCCGCGACGCCGGCGCCAAGCGCCTCGCCGTCTTCCACCTCTCCCCGCGTTATCAGGGGCGCGAGGACGAGCTCGTGCGCGAGGCCGAGGACGCGTTCGGGAGCGCTGTGCTCGCCCTGCCGCGCCTTTCTCCGGCCGGTCGCTGATAGAATCCGGGCATGCAACCGCTCGTCGGCGTGATCATGGGGTCCCGCAGCGACTGGGACACCCTGCGCGCCGCCGCAGAGACGCTCGAGCACCTCGGAATCCCGTACGAGCGCCGCGTGGTCTCGGCGCACCGGACGCCGGACCTGCTGTTCGAGTACGCGTCGAGCGCGGAGGCGCGGGGGATCGAGGTGATCATCGCGGGGGCGGGCGGCGCGGCCCATCTTCCCGGCATGACGGCGTCGAAGACCGCGCTGCCGGTGCTCGGCGTGCCGGTCGAATCGAAGGCGCTCTCGGGCATGGATTCGCTCCTCTCGATCGTGCAGATGCCCGCGGGGATCCCCGTCGGCGCGCTGGCGATCGGCCGCGCGGGGGCGACGAACGCCGCGCTTCTGGCGGCGTCGATCCTCGGCGCGAAGCACCCGGAGGTTCGACTCGCCCTCCGGCGGTACCGGGCGGCCCAGACCGAGAAGGTGCTGGCGTCTCCCGACCCGAGCGCGCCCGAGCCGGGACCCGAATCCGCGGCATGACCACCGTCGGTATCCTCGGGGCCGGTCAGCTCGGTCGGATGCTGGCCCTCGCGGGGTATCCGCTCGGGATGCGGTTCGTCGCCTACGACGAAGCGCCCGAAGCCCCCGCGGGACACCTCCTGGACCTGACGGTCGCCGGCTGGGACGACGACTCCGCGATCGACGCGTTCGGCTCGTCGTGCACGCTCGCGACGTACGAGTTCGAGAACGTCCCTGTCGCGGCTGTGAGGCGGCTCGCGGCTCGGATCCCCGTGTTCCCGTCGCCGCAAGCGCTCGAGACGGCGCAGGACCGTCTCTCGGAGAAAACCCTCTTCCGGTCTCTCGGCATCGAGACCGCGCCCTTCGCGCCGGTGGACACGCTCCCCGAGCTCGAAGACGCCCTCCGCGCGATCGGGCTGCCGGCGATGCTGAAGACACGCCGCATGGGTTATGACGGCAAGGGGCAGCGCCTGCTCCAGGACGTGTCCGACGCGCGGCGCGCGTTCGAGGCCCTCGGCGCACGCAACCTCATCCTCGAAGGTTTCGTTTCGTTCGAGCGCGAGCTCTCGATCCTCGCCGCGCGCAGCACCCGGGGCGAGACGGTCGTCTGGCCCCTCGTCGAGAACGTCCACCGCGACGGGATCCTGCGGCTGTCGACCGCTCCCGCCGCCGACGAGGGCGGCACGCTTCTGGCGTCGGCCGCCCGGATCGTCTCGGCCGTGCTCGAGGCCCTGGACTACGCCGGCGTGCTGGCGATCGAGCTGTTCGACCGGGGCGGGCGGCTTCTCGCCAACGAGATGGCGCCGCGCGTCCACAACTCCGGGCACTGGACGATCGAGGGATCGACGACGAGCCAGTTCGAGAACCACCTCCGCGCGATCGCGGGGTGGCCGCTGGGATCGACCGAGACGGCGGGGTGCGCGGCGATGGTCAATCTCGTCGGCGAGATCCCGGACCCGGAGCGGGTGCTGGAGATTCCCGGCGCGCACCTCCACCTCTACGGCAAGTCGCCACGGCCCGGGCGCAAGCTCGGGCACGTGACGCTCGTGAAGCCCGATCGCGCGGCGCTCGCGGCCGCGGTGTCGCGCCTGGCGGGCGTCGTCCGGGAGCAGGCGCTTCAACGATGAGGACCCTCCGATGGCTCTGGCCGGTGCCGCTGCTGGCCCTGGTCGTTCTCGTTCCCTGGCTCAAGTACCGGTTCCGGACGCCGCACCCGCTCGAGCTCGCGGTCCTCGACAAGACGGTCCCGTTCCGGAACCGATTCGAGCACCGCTCGCTCTACTGGCTGCTCGACCATCTCCACGTCGTGAAGTCCGACGGGACACCGTACCGGACCGATGCCGACTACCTCGGGGCGTTTCCGGGCCCGGTTCCCGGGGACCCGCCGGAGCGCACGCGCGATCTCACGGCGGAGGACGTGGCGAAGGCGAAGCTCGTCTACCTCGCGGACACCTACGGAGTGCACACGCTCGACCTCGTCAGCGGCCCACTGGAGAAGGCGGCGCTCGAGCGGAGCCGGACGATCTACGGCGGCCTGACCCTCGACGAGGCCCACGCGGCGGCGGGCGCGCCGGGGGCGGGGAAGATCCTGGTCGCCGAGTTCAACACGCTGGGGAGCCCGACCGAGACCGCGCCGCGCCAGATCCTGGAGCGCGCTCTGGGCGTCCGGTGGACGCGCTGGATCGGCCGGTACTTCGCCCACCTCGAGGACGCCGGCGAGGTCCCGCAGTGGATGCGGCGCGATTACGAGCGGGAGTGGAAGAAGCCCTGGGCGTTCACCGGTCCCGGGTACGTTCTCATGCAGGACGACGAGCACTGCGAGGTCCTGCGGATAGGCTTCGAGGCGGAATCGGTCGGCCTCACGATCGAGCGCGAGCCGGGGGCGGGGGAGGCTCTGGGCGGCGCGCGGGGCGGCGTGCCGTACCCGTACTGGTTCGACGTCGTTGACGACGCGGGAGGGGCCACGACGCGTCTCGCGTCGTTCCACTGGCATCTCCCCCCGGCGGGCCGCGAGCGGCTCGCGGCCCGTGGCCTCCCGGAGGACTTCCCGGCCGTGACGCGGCGCGCGGGAAGCGGGTCGGGAGCGGCGTGGTATTTCGCGGGGGACTTCGCAGACAATCCGATGGACCCGGAGCCTGTGCCGTTCGCGGGGTACCTCTCCGTGCGCGGTCTGCTCGAATCGTGGAAGATCGCGCCGTCCGAGACCGCGTTCTACTGGACCTTTTACGCGCCGATGATGCGCGCAATTCTCGAGGAGGCGGGCTCGTGGCGATGAGACGTCAGACGTCCTACAGCACGCGGCGGGAGTCCTCAGGCCTCGGATGGCGCGTCCTGCTCGTGCTCGTCCTGCTGGCCGGGCTCGCTCTCGCGGCGCGCGGCGCGCTGCGCGTGGGCCCGGAGCCCGAGATCAAGATCGAGGCGGGCACCAAGGCGATCGGAGTGCGGACGCCGGTGACCGTCACGGTCCTGGAGCCGGTCCGGGGCCTCAGCCGCGTGAAAGTCGAGTTCATCCAGGAGCCGCGCACCTCGACCGTCGCCGACAAGACGTACACGCCGGCCCCGGCGTGGCGGTTCGGCGGTGCCAGGACCTCGTCCGAGACGCTCAAGCTCGAGTTCGGCCGCGAGGTGCAGAAGGACCTGAAGCAGGGGCAGGCGACGATCCGCGTGACGGCGGAGCGCGCCGGGAGCTGGCTGCGTCATCCGGGACCGGTCGTGAAGGAGCTGACGCTTCCGGTCCGCCTGACGCCGCCGTCGGTCGGCTCGGTCTCAACGTTCGTTTACGTCAACCAGGGCGGGTGCGAGGCGGTGGTCTACAAGGTCGGGGAGACGTCGGTCAAGGACGGCGTGGAAGCCGGCGGATGGTTCTTCCCGGGATTCCCGCTTCCGGGGGGCGGGCCGGCGGACCGCTTCGCGCTCTTCGCGGTTCCCTACGACCTCGACGACGCCTCGAAGGTGCGCCTGATCGCCGAGGACGACGTGGGGAACCGGTCGCAGGCGTCGTTCATCGACAAGTTCTTCCCGAAGCCGCTCCACCGGGACACGATACCGCTCGACGACAAGTTTCTGAACAAGGTGGTGCCGCCGATCATGGCGCAGAACCACGAGCTCACCGACAAGGGGAGCCTCCTCGAGAACTACCTCCAGATCAACCGCGACTTGCGCAAGGTGGACAACGCCGAGCTGATCACGATCTCGAAGACCTCGAAACCGCAGTTCCTCTGGTCGCGCCCGTTCCTCCCGATGGTGAACACCAAGGTGATGGCGCACTTCGCGGACCGGCGCAGCTACGTCTACCAGGGGCGCACGGTCGACCAGGAGGACCACCTGGGGCTCGACATGGCCGGGCTCGCCCACGCGCCGGTCCCGGCGGCCAACGACGGGATCGTGGTGCTCGCGAAGTTCTTCGACATCTACGGGAACGCCGTGATCGTCGACCACGGGTACGGCTTGATGAGCCTCTACGGCCACCTCTCCGCGATCGACGTGAAGCCCGGCGATCACGTCACGCGCGGGCAAGTTCTCGGACGCAGCGGCGACACCGGCCTCGCGGGGGGCGACCACCTCCATTTCGCGATCCTCCTGCACGGGCTGCCGGTCAGCCCGGTGGAGTGGTGGGACCCGCACTGGCTCAAGGACCGCCTCGAGCGGAAGCTCGGCGCCGCACTCCGGCTGGGGTCCTAGTCAGCGGAGCAGCGCCAGCAGCTCCGTGCAGCCGTGGCGCTCGGCGGACTTGCGCGCGGCGTCGCCCGCGGATCCGTGCAGCCTCAGATCGGGGGCCGTCGCGAGGATCGCGCGCACGGTGGCCGTGTGCGCGTCGCAGCTCTGGTACGACCAGTCGAGGTCGAAGGAGCCGCCCGCCGCGAGCGACAGGGCGCCCGTGCCGTCCGCCCGCGAGAGGGCGGGGTCGACGCCGTGGGCGAGGAGCGCCGCGACGATGTCGGCCTGGGCGTACCCGGCGGCCATGTCGAGCGCGTTGCTCAGGTCGGGGGACGGGCCCGTGTAGGTGTCGAGCAGGCGCAGGGCGGCCTTCCGCTGGTCCTTGTGGATCGCGTGCGCCAGGGGCGGCCAGGCGCTGAATCCGCTGCCGCGATGCGGGTCGGCGCCTCGGGCCAAGAGCATCTCGATCGCGTCGAGGTGGCCGGTGCGCGCGGCGAGGGCCAACGGGGTCAGTCGGTAGGCCCCGGACTGGTTGGGATCGGCGCCCGCGTCGAGCAGGCTCTTCATGGAGGCGGTGTCCCCGATGGCGGCGGCGTGACCGAGGGGCGTTTCGTGGCCGCCGAAGAAGAAACAGCCGGCGGCGGGGATGGCGAGGATCAGGACCAGCGCACGGACGAGGCGACCTTTCATGGGCGGCTCCCTCTGGGAGTGGGGTTCGGAGGGAAGATACTGCAAACTACTTTGCAATGCAAAGAGAAAATCATCCCGGCGGCATCGCCCCGAAAAGCGCCCCATCGGCGCGGGGAGCGTACCGGCGCAGATACCCCTTAACGTCGTGCTTCCGGGCCGTGTTCTCGCTCGTCATGTACCGGATGACGCCGTAGACCGGGCGCTCCGGTCCCCAGGGGCGGTCGTAGCGTCCGAGGACCCAGAAGATTCCGGAGTACGAGTTCGGGTTCCTCCCGTCGAGACCGAACTTGTTGTTCAGCTCGATCATGACGTCGAGCGCCTCCTCCGGGCCCTTCGACCACTCGAGGATCTTCTTCCCCCACAGCATCCGGAGCGTGTTGTGGATCCGGCCCTCGCGGCGGAGCTGATTCTGCGCGGCGTTCCAGAGCGGGTCGTGGGTGCGCGCCTGCTCGAACGCCTCGAGCTCGTAGACGTGCGCGCGAGGGTCCGCGGCGTGCACGACGAGCGTGCGACGGGCCCAGTCCGGCAGCGACTCGAACTCCGCGTAGTCCTCACGCCGCGCGGTGAAGTTGTACCCGAGCTCCCGCCACGTGACCGACTGGTCCAGGAACGCCTCGGCGGCAGGGCTCATGCCCCACCACCCCTCGCGCTTTCCCGACACGTCTGGCGAGACGTCGCCCGGCGTCCACCCCTCCCGCGCGGCGAGCGCCGCGACAGTCTCGTGGATCGAGACGTGCCCGAAGTGGAGGTACGGGGACAGGCCGCTCGTCCCGTCGTCATCCGGCTCGCTCCGAACGTCGAGGTAGCTCGAAACTCGGGACGACACGAACGTCTCGAGGCGCTTGCGTGCGGCCCGCTCGCCGCCGGGAAAGCCGTCGACCGGGAGGACTCCGTGGTCGATCGGCAACGAAGCCAACCTCGAACCCGCGCTCGGCCACAGGGACCGGATCTGCGGATCGAGAACCGGGCCTCGAACGAGGCCGTCCGCAGCGAGCGGGTCGGGCTCGGGGAACGCGGCGAGATGACGCGGGAGCGTTTTCTGCAGGTGCCTCCGGAAGGCGTACGCGCTCGGGTAGGCGATGGCGGCATCCCGGATCGGGAGGAGCCCGTTCGAGTCCACCGCCTCGAGGCGCACGGAGAGGCGCCGCGCCGCGGCGGCGACCATCGACGGCAGAAAGAAGCACGGGAACTCGTCGGTGACGACGAGGCAGGACTCCTTGGCGAGCGCCTCGAGAAGCCCGCGGCCGGACCCCGGCGCGGGCTCCACGTACGAGACGTAATCGACGCCGGCTCCGGCAAACCGGTCCGCGTTGTCCGTCATGCCGTCGATCACGAAGCGATGGGTGCGATCGCTCGCCCAGCGGTGGCCGGACCGCAACGCTTCGAGCACGACGAGCGGGCGCCGCAGCTCGACCGCCGCTTCGATCGCGCGCTGAAGCCCGAAGCTCCATCGCGTGCGGCGCGCCGCGATCATCCAGTAGAGGACGTAGCGGCCGCCGGGATGAACCGGGGCGTCGTTGCACGCCCTCACACGGATCGCCGGAACGCTCATTACACGATTAGAACGATTTCGCGCGGCGCGCGCCATTCCTGGAAAACACGGAGAGCCGTTCGCGCCGATCGCAATCCGGTAATCGATCCGCGCGATTGCGCCAAACGGTTGTTGCAGTGCTCCGGATTCGCAGTACATCCGGAGTCCCGGGGGAGAGGCAGCGTGTGGAGCTCATGAGGTCGCGCAAGATTTCGCTCGAGGAATCGATCGAGGCGCTGGCCCGCGAGACCGGGGCCTCTCCGTCGTTCGTGGACAAGGTCCGCGCGCTGTTCTTGGGGCGTGGCGTCGATCTGGAAGACAGCGCGGAGCCGTACGCCGACGCGCTCGCCGAGGCGTTCCGCCGCCACGCGCGGATGCGCACGCGCCTGGACGAAGCGCGCGACACGCTCGTCCGCCTCCACGCCAACATCGCCGAGCTCGGCTCCGCATTCTCGAGCCAGCTCGAGCGGCTCCGCGCGATCCGCGAGGCGCTCGAGAGGAGCGGTGCCGCGCGCCGCCGGGCGGAAGCCTCCGGCCGCACGATCACGATCGAGGCGCTGCACCTCTCGCCCGGAGACACCGACAAGAACGAGGTGCCGGGGCCGAGCGAGATCCAGTAGACCGCGACCGCGCCTACGGCTCGATCCCGATCGTATCGATTCCCTCCGGCTCGGTCGGCTCCGCCTCCGGGTGCGCCCGAACCGCGAGGATCACGCCGAAGATCACGAGCAAGGCACCCAGGACGATGCGCGGGGTGAGCCTCTCGTGGAGGAATCCGACGCCGAAGATCACGGCGACGATCGGGGTCATGTAGGCGATCAGCGCGACGCGCCCGGCGCGGACGTGCCGGAGAAGCCAGTAGTAGAGCGTGAACGTCACCGACGAGCCGCAGATCGCGAGGTAGAGCAGGGCCGCGACCGACTTCGGCGTCCAGGCGATCTCGCGATGCCGCTCGAACACGAGCGCCAACACGCCGGTCACGAGCGTGGCGATACCCATCGGCATCGCCGCGACCGACACGGGATGGATGCCCGCGCCGTACTTCTTGATCCCGACGCTGGAGAGTGCCGAGACGAAAGGCGAGAGCAGCATCACGGCCGCGGCGATCAGCGCCTGCCGGCCGCCGAACTTCGCGAAGTCCTCCGAAAAGATCACCACGATCCCGAGGAAGCCGAGGGCCACGCCGATCGCGCCGCGCCGGCGCAGGGGCTCGTTCGGGAGCGCGTAGTGGGCCAAGAGCGTCACGAGAAGGGGGAACAGCGCGAAAAGGATCGCCGAGAGGCCCGAGGGGATGAACTGCTCGCTCCAGTAGACGACACCGTAGGAGACGCTGAAGAACAGGAGGCCGTTGACGATCCAGAGCGTCTTCTCGTGGGGGTGCTTTCCGAGCGGGACCTTCGTCGCGGCCGCGTAGACGAGCAGGATCGTGGTCGCGATCGCGAAGCGAATCGAGATCGCGGTGAACGGAGGAAGCCCCTCGAGGCCGACCCGGATCGCGCCCCAGGTCGTTCCCCAGATCAGCGTCAGGACGGCGAACACCGCCGCCAGGACGCCGCGGCCGGGCTTCAGACGCCGTCCTCGTCGAGCAGCCGCTTCAGGTAGTCGGCGTAGGAGCTCTTCCCCATCTTCGTCGCGAGCGCGCGAACGGCCGCGGCGTCCAGGTACCCCATCTTGTAGGCGATCTCCTCGAGGCAGGCGACGCGCAGGCCCTGCCGCTCCTGGATCGTCTGGATGAAATTCGCCGCCTGGAGGAGCGAGTCGTGCGTGCCGGTGTCGAGCCAGGCGAACCCGCGCGTGAGCACCTCGACGTGCAGGCTCCCGGCGCGAAGGTAGTCGGAATTGACGTCGGTGATCTCGAGCTCGCCGCGCGCGGAGGGCTTCAGGGATGCCGCGACGTCGAGCACGCGGTTGTCGTAGAAGTAGAGTCCCGTGACCGCGAACGGCGATCGGGGCTTCTTGGGCTTCTCCTCGATGTCGATCGCCTTGCCGTCGGCGCCGAAGGTGACGACGCCGTACCGCTCGGGATCGGCGACGCGGTACGCGAACACCGTCGCGCCGTGAGGGCGCGCGGCGGCTCGCTGGAGCACGGTCGCGAATCCCTGCCCGTGGAAGATGTTGTCCCCGAGCGCCAGAGCGACCCGGTCCGAGCCGACGAACTCGCGGCCGATGAGGAACGCCTGCGCCAGCCCCTCGGGCTTCGGCTGGACGGCGTAGCGGATCGTGAGGCCGAGCCACGAGCCGTCCTCGAGGAGGCGCTCGTAGGCCGGGACGTCCTCGGGGGTGGAGATGACGAGGATCTCGCGGATTCCCGCGAGCATGAGCGCCGAGAGCGGGTAGTACACCATCGGCTTGTCGTACACCGGCAAGAGCTGCTTGCTGACCGCCCGGGTGACCGGATGGAGCCGCGTTCCGGAGCCCCCCGCGAGAACGATCCCCTTCATGCCCGTCCTTTCACGCCGCCGAGGCCGAGCCGCCCGCGCTCGTACCGCGCCTTCTCCTGCACCGCGCGCACCCAGTCGCGGTGCGCGAGATACCACGCGACGGTCTCGCGGAGCCCGGCTCCGAACTCGCGCGCCGGCGTCCACGTCAGCTCGCGGCGGATCTTCCCGGCGTCGACCGCGTAGCGCCGGTCGTGCCCCTTGCGATCGACGACGTGGGTCTTGAGGTCGCGGTAGGCGGTCTTGCCGGCGGCTTTCATCGCGGGGTTGTCGGAGGCGGGATGAAGCTCCTCGAGCGCGTCGCAGATCCGGTCGACCAACTCCAGGTTGGCGCGCTCGTTGCCCCCGCCGACGTTGTACTTCTCGCCGGGGACGCCGCGCGCGAGGGCCAGGAGGATCGCGTCGGCGTGGTCCTCGACGTGCAGCCAGTCGCGGACGTAGAGCCCGTCGCCGTAGATCGGGATCGGCTTCGCCTCGATCGCGTTCAGGATGGCGACGGGGATGAGCTTCTCGGGAAACTGGTACGGCCCGTAGTTGTTCGAGCAGTTGGTGATGATCGCGGGCAGGCGGAAGGTCTCGACGTAGGCGCGGACGAGGTGGTCCGCCGAGGCCTTGGTCGCCGCGTACGGGGAGTTCGGCGCGTAGGGCGTCGTCTCCGAGAACGTCCCGGCCGCGCCGAGCGCGCCGTAGACCTCGTCGGTCGAGACGTGCAGGAACCGGAATCGCCTGCGCTCGGCCTCCGCGAGGCTCTCGACGAATCGTCGCGAAACGTCGAGCAGCTCGAAGCACCCGACGATGTTCGAGAAGATGAAGGCGCGCGGGCCGTCGATCGAGCGATCGACGTGGCTTTCCGCGGCGAAGTTCACGACCACCATCGGTGCGTGGTTTTGGAACACCGACTCGACCAGAGCGTGATCCGCGATGTCTCCCTGCACGAAGAGGAAGCGTTGATCTCGCGATACGTCGGCGAGGTTGTCGAGGCTCCCCGCGTACGTCAGCTTGTCGAGCACGACGATCCGGGCCGAGGTCCTCGCAAGGGCGCGCCGCACGAAGTTGCACCCGATGAAGCCGGCGCCTCCCGTGACGAGCCAGGTATCCACGCGAAACCTCCCGAGCCCGCGGCATTGTAGACTGGAGGGCCAATTCCGAGGGTCTCATGAGCACATCATTCGACCTCGAGAAGTTCCTCGTCGACGTCTTCGACCCGGTGGCCGGCGAGCGGGCGGCGGTCGTCGTCGACCTGCCGACGCCCACGGTCCCGGACGGCCCGCTCTGGCGCGAGCGCCGCCTCATGGCGGCGGCGTGGAGAGACGGCCTGGACCGCCTCGGCAGGCGGATCGGGTTCGAGACACCGCCGCTCATCGGCTTTCCGTCGAACGGAGTCAACGGAGGGGACTTCCCGAAGGACGGCGAGGCCGGCGGCCGCCGGATCGTGATGTCGGACGTCCTCGACCGGACGAGTCTGGTGCTCGCGATGACCGAGTACTCCATGACGGCGGCTCTCGTCGACGTTTGCAAGCGGCGTGGCGGCGCCGAAGTGTTCCGCGCGGCCTCGATGCCGGGGGTCCAGAAGTGGATGGAGGAGACCTCGCTCGCCGCCGACTACCGCGAGGTCGCCAGGCGCTGCAGGCTCCTCAAGGCCGCGTTCGACAATCCGGACCGGGTCGAGGTCGCGTTCACGACCGGCCACGCGTGCACGTTCGACATCCGCCATCGGCTCAGCGAGTCGGACGACGGGTATCTCCACCGCGACAAGTCGGACGACATCGCCGTGATCAACCTCCCGAGCGGGGAAACCTTCTCGGTGCCCTACGAAGGGGAGCGCAGGGGGGATCCGTCGCGGACGGAAGGGGAGCTTCCCGTCTCGGAGGAGGGGGAGACCGTCGTCTTTCGCGTGAAGGAAAACAAGATCTTCGAGGTTCAGGGAAGCGGCCCGGTCGCGCGCCGCTATCGTGACTTCTTCGCGACCGACGCCGCGCGCGCCAACATTGCCGAGGTGGCGTTCGGATGCAACGAGCGCGCGAAGGTCACGGGAAACGTCCTCGAGGACGAGAAGGCCGGCTTCCACTGGGCCTACGGCCGCAGCGACCATCTGGGCGGCGTGGTCGGGCTCGCCGATTTCAAGGCGCCGGAAACCGTCGTTCACCAGGACATCGTCTACGCGAAGCAGAGCCCGATCTCCGTCCGCAGCGCGGTCATCGTGAAGAGCACCGGGCAGCGGATCCCGGTCCTGGACGACCGCGAGTACGTTCTCTTCGAGGAGTACCGTTGATCAACTGGGTCGAGGTCGACGCCGGCGCGCTGCGGCGGAACGTCTCCGAGTTCCGGCGCCGCCTCGGCCCCGAGCCGAAGCTCGGCGCCGTCGTAAAGTCGAATGCCTACGGCCACGGAATGCTCGAGGCCGCGAAGATCTTTCGCGAGGCGGGAGCCGACTGGCTCTGCGTGAACAACGTCGACGAGGGCGTGGCCCTGCGCGAAGCGGGAGCCTCCGGTCCGGTCCTGATCATGGGGTACGTTCCGCTCGACGCGCTCGGGGACGTCGTCGCCCAGGATCTCGAGCCGGTCATCTACAACCAGGAGAGCGTGGCGGCGCTCGAACAACAGGCCCGCAAGCAGGGCAAGACGGCTCGCGTCCACCTGAAGATCGAGACCGGCACGCACCGGCAGGGAGTCCTGGAGAGGAACGTCCCCGATTTCGTGCGCGCGATCGACGCGACCTCGTCCGTGCGCCTCGCCGGGGTCGGCACGCACTTCGCGAACATCGAGGACACCACGAACCACGAGTTCGCCGAGTCGCAGATCGTCGCGTTCAACCGGATCGCGGAGGCGATCGCGCAGGTCCACCCGCAGCCGCTCCTGCGCCACACCGCGTGCTCGGCGGCGGTGCTGCTGTTCAACCGCACGCACCTCGACCTCGCCCGCATCGGAATCTCGCTCTACGGCCTGTGGCCCTCGAAGGAGACGTACGTCTCCTGCCTCGAGCGCGGGAAACCGTCCCTCGACCTGACCGCGGCGCTGACGTGGAAGACCCGCATCGCCCAGGTGAAGGAGGTCCCCGAGGGAGGGTACGTCGGCTACGGCCTCACGTGGCGCGCTACGCGGCCCACGACGATTGCCGTCCTCCCCGTCGGCTACTACGAAGGATTCGATCGCGAGCTTTCCGGGATCGCGCACGTGCTCGTCCGCGGCAAGCGCGCTCCCGTCCGCGGCCGCGTCTGCATGAACATGTGCATGGTCGACGTGACCGACATCCCGGGCGCCGCCCTGGAAGACGAGGTCGTGCTCATCGGCCGCCAGGGGGACGAGAAGATCACGGCCGAGCAGATCGCCGCCTGGTGCGGGACGATCTCGTACGAGATCGTGTCGCGGATCCACCCGAGCCTACCGCGGGTGCTCGTCTAGCGGCGCGCCGTCACCACCAGCGCCCCCTCGCGCTCGTACAGCTCCCGCGCCAGCGCGATCGTCGCCGGCGGCTGGCCGAGGAACGCGGCAGGATTGAACGGCCGGCGGTCGTAAAACCGGTACCGGCGGACGTCCTGGAAGCCCGCGCTTTCGAGCAGAAGCTGCCACTGCACGCCCGAGAGGAACTGCGGGTAGCCGTGCTCGCGCGTGACGTCGTCGATGAGGCTGTCGGCGACCCGGCTCTCGCGATAGATGTGCGAGATCGTCGTGAGCAGGCCTTCGGGCTCGAGGGCGTCGTGCACCGCGCGGATCGTGGCCTCGAGGTCGGGGACGAAGTACAGGGCGTCGAGCGCGAAGACGTGCGTGAACTTCGCGCCGGCCAGCGCGTCGGTCACCGACTGGCCCATCTCGATCCGCAGGAAGCGCGCCTTCGACGAAGCGCCCAGGCGCTTGCCGGCCTGGGCGATCCCCTCGGCCGAGGGATCGATGCCGAGATAGCGGGCGCCCGACGCGGTCAGGATCGGCGCGGTCCACCCGGTGCCGCATCCGAAGTCGAGCACGCGCGCGCTGGGCCCGAGTCCCATGAGCAGATCCGCGACCTGGCGGACCACGTCCTCCTTCCCCGCCTGCCACGTGACCGCGCCACCCTGCCGGTACAGATCGTCGAATCCAACCATGCAGCGATTGTATCCGCTCGGGCGCTTGATTCGTGCGGGGCGGCGGCTGTAAATTCTGGGGCCCATGAAGCACAAACCGCTCCCGATCGACTGGGACGAGCTGGAAGGCGCCTTCGAGAATCGGAACGAGGACCTCCGCTACTACCTCGATCTCATCACCGGTCAGGTCGTCCTGGAAGGCGAAGGGGAGGACGCGGAGTTCGACGACGACGCCGAGATCGACAGTGCCGTCGACCCCGAGTCCCCGCGGAAGGAAACGACCCGCATCTACGTCGAGACGTTCACGGTCGACGACGAGCTCGACTGGATGGACGAGTTCATCGAGGGGGACGAGGGGATCTCGGCCGAGCTGAAGGACCGGTTCGGCGAGCTGGTCGCGAGCACCGGCGGCGACGGCTTCCGCGACGAGCTGCGGCACCACGCCGAGATCCGCGACCGCTGGTTCCTGTTCCGCTCCGAGCGCCTCCACGAGATCATGGAGGCGTGGCTCGCGGAGCACCAGATCAACTGCGCGACCCCGCCGCCGTGGAAATAGGCGGCCGCGGCCGCCGGCCGGATCCCGGAGAAAAACGGTCGTGAAGCGCGATGGCCTCGTGCGCCCGGGTGAGCGTACGCTCGGGCCGGAGGCGAGGCGCGATGAGAGCACTTCCCAAGCACGACATCGGATTCGGCAAGCGCATGAGTACGCCGTTCGATCAGACGGTGGCCCGCGTGGAGTCGGTGCTTCAAGAGTTCGGGTTCGGGGTCGTCAGCCGCATCGACGTGTCGGCGACGCTCAGGGAGAAGCTCGGCGTCGGAGTACCGCCGCTGCTGATCCTCGGCGCGTGCGCCCCGGAGCTTTCCCGGAAGGCGCTCGAGATCGAGCCGCGCGTGTCGCTCCTGATGCCGTGCAACGTCGTCGTGCGTCAGAACAAGAGCGGCGTGTGCGTCGAGGCCGCGGAGCCGTTCGCGCTGACCGAGCTCTTTCCGTCCGAGGAGCTCGCCGCGATCGCCGCGGAAGCGAGCGACCGGCTGCACCGGGCGCTCGAAGCGCTCTGAGCGCCGGGGAGCCGCCTCAGCTGGCGGTGACGGACCCGGCCGGTTCCTCGACCGGCTCGACGTAGCCGCACCCCTCCTGCTCGCACAGGAGACGGCGGCCTTCTTTCTTGGTCGTCTTCTCGACGAGGTAGGGCGACTTGCAGTTGGGGCAGGCGCGCGGCACGGGCCTGTTCCAGAGGACGAAGCTGCAGTCCGGGTACCGGTCGCACCCGAAGAACACCTTCCCGCGCTTCGACTTCCGCTCGACGATCTTTCCCTTCCCGCACTCGGGGCAGCCGACGCCGGTCTCCTTCATCTTGATGTACTTGCACTTCGGGTAGTTCGAGCACGAGATGAACTCGCCGAAGCGCCCCTGCTTGATCTTGAGCTTGTTCCCGCACTTCGGGCAGGTCTCGTCGAGAAGGACGTCGGGCTTCGCCTCGGCCTTCCCGTCCTTGCTCACCGTGATCTTCCGGGTCGTCTTGCACTCCGGATACCCCGAGCAGGCGAGGAACGCCCCGAAGCGGCCGCGCTTGAGGACCATCGGGCGGCCGCACTTCTGGCACGGCTCGGCCTCGGTCTCGATCGGGTCCGGGGCCGCGGCCTTCACCTTGGCCGCCTTCGCCGCGGCGGCCATCCCGGCGCCCGGGGCCGCGGCCTGGTCGGTCTCGCCCGAGACGCTGCCGACCTCGCGCGTGTTCTTGCACTCGGGATAGCCGGAGCAGGCGAGGAACTGGCCGAACCGCCCCCACTTCAGGACCATCGGCTTGCCGCACTTGTCGCAGACCTGGTCGGTGGGGATCGCCTCGCGCTTGACGTCCCGCATCTCCGTCTTCGCGCGGGCGAGATCGGCCTCGAACTTCGTCTGGAACTCGCGGAGCGCGTCGACCCAGTTGAGATGTCCTTCCTCGATCTGGTCGAGCTCTTCCTCCATGCGCGCGGTGTAGCCGACGTCGACGATGTCGCCGAACGAGGCGACCATCAGATCGTTGACGAGGATGCCGAGCTCGGTCGGCTTGAAGCGGCCCTTGTCCTTGTCGGCGTAGCTGCGGTCGAGGATAGTCGCGATGATCGCCGCGTAGGTCGACGGCCGTCCGATGCCGTTCTCCTCGAGCTCCTTGACGAGGGTCGCTTCCGAGAAGCGCGGCGGCGGCTGCGTGAAGTGCTGGCGCGGCAGGAGTCCCCGGAGATCGAGCGCCTGGCCCACCGCCAGGCGCGGGAGCCGGCGCTCCTCGTCGTCGTCCGAGTCGGCGTCGGCCGGCTGCTGGTCGACCGGCGTGGCGTCCTCGTCCTTTCCTTCGTGGTACACGGCGAGCCAGCCCGCGAACTTCATCACGGAGCCGGTGGCGCGGAAGGTGAACGGCCCCGCGTCGATGTCCGCGCGCGTCGTGTCGAAGACCGCGGATTCCATCTGCGAGGCGACGAAGCGGTTCCAGATGAGCTGGTAGAGGCGGTACTCGTCCCGCCCGAGGAACTCCTTCACCCGGTCGGGTGCGTACTCGAGCGAGGTGGGGCGGATCGCCTCGTGCGCCTCCTGGGCCGACATGGCGGCCTTGTACCGCCGCGGCTGGTCCGGAAGCGACTCCTTTCCGTAGGTCGCGGCGATGTAGCCGCGCACCGCGTCGAGCGCCTCGTCGGAGACGCGCGTCGAGTCGGTGCGCATGTAGGTGATCAATCCCACCGTGCCCGCGTCCCCGATCTCGCGCCCCTCGTAGAGCCCCTGCGCGAGCCGCATCGTCTTCGCGACCGGGAACCCGAGAGCGCGGGCGGCGTCCTGTTGCAGCTTCGAGGTGATGAAGGGCGGGGGCGGGTTCTTCTTCTTCTCCTGCGACTGGAGCTTGGCGACGGTGAACGGCACCGCCATGGGTCCGGAGGCGCGGACCTCGAGGATCTCGGCGGAGGCGCCCTCCTCGACGAGCCGGGCGCTCTCGACGACCCAGCCGAGCGACGCGAGGGCCGCGGTCATCTCGTCCCGGGAGACGATCTCGATCTTCTTCCCGTCCTTGGCGATCAGCTTGGCGCCGAACTGCGGCGCTTCCCCGCCCCACAGCTGCGCGGTGAGCGACCAGTACTCCTTCGGGACGAACGCCGCGATCGCGCGCTCCCGCTCGACGAGGATGCGCAGCGCCACCGACTGCACGCGGCCGGCCGACAGGCCGCGGCGGACCTTGTCCCAAAGCAGCGGGCTGATCTTGTACCCGACGAAGCGGTCGAGGATCCGGCGCGCCTGCTGGGCGTCGACCTTGTTGGCGTCGATGTCCCGTGGGTGCTCGAAGGCGTCGAGGATCGCTTTCTTGGTGATCTCGTTGAACAGGACGCGCTGGAACGTCGCCTCGGTGCTCCCCGCGAGCTCCTCCCTGAGGTGCCAGCAGATCGCCTCCCCCTCGCGGTCCGGGTCGGCCGCGAGGAAGACCGATCCGACCTCTTTCACGGCCTTCTTGAGCTCGGCGAGCGTCTTCTTCTTCTCGGGGAGCGGCGCGTAGGTCGGCGTGAAGTCACGCTCGTCGACGCCGAGCGTCCTCTTGGGAAGGTCGCGCACGTGTCCCATCGAGGCCTTCACGACGAAGTTCCGACCGAGGAACTTGTTGATCGTCTTGGCCTTGGCGGGCGATTCGACGATGACGAGAGATCGAGCCATCGGTTTACTCTTCCCTTCCTCTCACGACCCGGCCGGGCTGCTTCGAGGCCCGGCAACATAGTACCCACCCGGTAGCGGAGCAAGAGACCCACGCAAAACCAAAGCGAATAGGGCCGCCTGCAGTCTCGCGATCCCGAACGGGGCCCGATCGGCCAGAACATCGACGTGGACGGGCCGCGGGTCGTCGAAAAGTGCCAGAACGGCGGCCTCGTCCGGGGCCGCGACGGGGAGCGTCCCCTCGCCGCGTTCCGCCGAAACCGACGGTGCGGGGGTACCGAGCGCACCCCGGTACATCGGGGACAGCTCCTCGACGACCTCCGCCGCATTCTGGACGAGCGTGGCGCCCTGCCGGATCAGACGATGGCACCCCTGCGAGTACGGAGAGCCCACCGGACCCGGCACGGCCATCACTTCGCGCCCCTGGTCGAGCGCGTGCCCCGCGGTGATGAGCGAGCCGGACTTCTCGGTCGCCTCGACCACGATCGTCGCTGCTGAGAGCGCGCTGATCAGACGATTGCGCCGCGGAAAGTTTCCCGCGTGCGGCGGCGTGTCCATCGGGAACTCGCTCAGGAGCGCGCCCGAGGCGCGCATGCGCTCGAAAAGGCGTGCATTTTCAGGCGGATACGTGTGGGACATCCCACACCCGAGCACCGCGACCGTCCGCCCCGCTGCCGCGAGCGCCCCTTCGTGCGCGCAGGCGTCGATGCCCCGCGCGCCGCCGGAGACGATCTCGGCGCCGCGCTCGGCGAGGTCCCGGGCGAGGGTGCGCGCGACCTCGCGGCCGTACGCGGTCGCGCGCCGCGAGCCCACGATCGCCAGGCGCACCGCATCCTGGCGCATCGCGCCGGCGACGTAGAGGAGCAGCGGGGCGTCGGGAAGCTGGGCGATCATCGATGGGTACTCTTCATCCTCTCGCGCTACGATACGCACTCCGTTCCGGACGGCATCCCGCCATTCCGATTCGATCCGGACGGCAAGCGTGGAGCGGGCCGCCGCAATTCCTTCCGCGGTCGGCCCGTCGATTCCGGGAACCTCGCGCCAGCCCGATGCGGGGAGCCGGAATGCGAGCTCAGCGGGATCCCGGTGGAGGTCGAGCGCGCGCCGCGCGCTCACCGGACCGAGACCGGGAAGAAGTTGCAGTGCCAACCAGGGAACGAGACGCTCCGGGGGCATCGAGCTTCACCCTCGGAGGAGGCGGGGACACGCCATCTATGGGAGCGGGGATCCGGGTTGTCAAGAGGAGCGCGGCCGGGCTGGGTTTCCGCGCAGCGACCCGGCTTTCCCTGACCGCGTGCCTGGCCGTCGCGCTCGTGGCAGAGACCGCTCCGCACGCGCCCGCGAGCGCCGCCGAGGACACGCACGCGGCCGCGCGCGCCGCGTACCGCGAGGGCCGGGAGGTGCGGTTCCAGCCGGACGCCGATCCTCGCCGTCCGCTCGCAGTACCCGCGCGGGCGATCGCCGACTTCCTCGAGGTGAGGCGAGAGGGGGATCGCTTCGCGCCGATCTTCGTCAAGGGAGTCAACCTCGGGGCGGCGCTTCCGGGGAAGTACCCGACCGAGTTCCCGGCCGACCTCACGACGTACCTGAGCTGGCTCGACACGATCGCCGATCTCGGCGCCAACACCGTGCGCCTCTACACCTTGCTCCCGCCGGAGTTCTACGCGGCGCTCGCCGCGCACAACGCCCGCGCCTCCGCGCGGAAGCTCTGGCTGATCCAGGGTGTCTGGTCGGAGCTCCCGGACGGGTACGATTTCGAGGACGAGGCGTTCCTCGCCGAGTTCGGCGGCGAGGTCGAGCGGGTGATCGACGCCGTGCACGGCGATCTCGTGCAGCCCGTGCGGCCGGGGCACGCGTCGGGAATCTACGAGGTCGACGCCTCAGCGAGCCTCCTGGCGCTGATCATCGGGCGGGAGTGGGAGCCGTTCGCGGTCAAGGCATTCGACGCGAAGCATCCCGGGATGCATCGCTACGACGGCACGTACCTGCGCGTCGCGTCGGGGACGATGACGGAGACGTTCGTCGCGAAGATGTGCGATCGCGCCGCGGCGTACGAGGCGCGCCGGTACCGGACCGTGCACCCGCTGACGTTCGCGAACTGGCCCACCCTCGACCCGCTGCGTCACGACACCGACGCGAACCGGGACGAGGAGGACGCCTGGAAGGCGAAGCTCGGCATCCCGTTCCCGGAAAGTCTGAAGGACGAGCCGTGGGAAAACGACGCGGTATCGGTCGATGCGACCCACATCGCGCCGACGCCGGCGATGCCCGCGGGGTTCTTCGCCGCCTATCACGTCTACCCGAACTATCCCGACTTCCTCGACCTCGAGCCGGCGCTCGCGGAGGGCCACGACGCGGCCGGTCCCTCGCGCTACGCCGGGTACCTCGAGCGACTGAAGCGGTATCACGGCCGGCAGCCGGTTCTCGTCGCCGAGTTCGGGATCTCGACGAGCCGCGGCATCGCGCACGTGCAGCCCGAGGGATGGAACCACGGGGGGAACGACGAGAGAGCGCAGGGAGAGCTGGTCGGGCGAATGATGGGTGCGATCCGGGAGAAGGGATTCGCCGGGGGCGTGATCTTCGAGCTGATGGACGAGTGGTTCAAGGGGACCTGGTCGACCGCGCCGCTCGACATCCCGGCGGACCGGCGCCGCCTCTGGTTCAACGCGGAGAGCCCCGAGCAGTCGTACGGCCTGATCGCCAACCATCCCGATGCGCCGGTCCGCGTGGACGGCGACCCATCGGACTGGAACGGTCCGGCCTACCTGCGCGCGACGGGAAAGATCCGCCACCGCGGCTGGGGGACGATCGGCGAGGTGAGGGTCAAATCCGACGAGGGGTATCTCTACCTCCTGCTCCGGACGGAAGGCGGACCCGAGCCGCCCGCGCTCGGCACCAGCCTCGCTTACCGGATCGCGATCGACACCTACGATCCGGCGCGCGGCGAGACGCGGCTTCCTCCGCCGGGAGCCGCGACGATCGCGAGCGGCGCCGAGTTCCTCATCGAGCTCGCCGGCCGCGACGCGAGCTTCGTCACCGTGACGGAGCCGTACGAGCCCTACGCCCGGCTCGATTCCGGCGCGATCGTGTCTCCCGCCGGGGGAGCGGGGCGGTTCGTCCATCTGACCTTCGAGACCAATCGGGAGCGGATCGCCCGCGACGGGACGCGTTACCCTGCGATCGCCGTCGATCGCGGCGCGCTCCTGTACGGCACGCTCGACCCGGCGGCCCCGGGGTTCGACACCCGAGCCGACGTCGCGATCGGTGCTTCGACCGGCACCGTGGAGATGCGGATTCCCTGGAGGGTGCTCAACGTGACCGATCCGTCCTCGAGGCGCGTGCTCCATCGCGAGGCCGAGGACGATCCGTCGTCCGGAACGGTCGAGACCGGGGGCTTCCGGATCTACGCCTTCGCGGTGGATCCGTCGGAGCCCTCCCGCGGACCGATCTCGCGTCTGCCCGCCGCCGGGGTCCGCGCGCCGCTGTACACGTGGTCCACCTGGGAGACGCCGCGGTACCGGACCGAGCCCAAGCGCGGGATCGACCGGGTCCGCGCGACGCTGCGCGCGATTCCGGATGAGGTATCCGATGCGCGGTAGACGGGTGCTCGCCGCGGGGATCCTCGGCCTCGTTCTTGCCACGGGTGCCCGAGCCGCCGGACCCGATCCCGCCGCGGCGGACGCCGCGTTCGATGCAGGGGACAACGCGAAGGCGCTCGCGCTCTACGACGAGGTCCTCGCCGCATCCCCCAACGACGTCCACGCGCTGCTCCGCTCGGGGATGCTGCTGTCCTGGGACCGGAAGTACGACCAGGCGCTCGAGCGCTATGCCAAGGCGCTCGCGATCGAGCCGGGGAACACGAAGGTGAAGCTCGAACGCGGCAAGGTGCTCTTGTGGAGCAGCCGCTACGACGAGGCACGGCCGGTGCTCGAGTCGGTGCTCGCCGCCGATCCGAAGGAGGTCTGGGCGGCACTCGGCATCGCGCAGTCGTACGCGTGGACGGGCCACTCCGCGGAATCGCTCCCGTACTACCGGAAGGCACTCGCGATCCAGCCCGACCTCAAGGAAGCCCGGATCGGCCTCGCGAACGCGCAGCTCGCCACCGGCGACACGGCGGCGGCGGAGAAGGCGGCGCAGGCCCTCGCGAAAGAATTCCCCGACGACAAGGACGTCCAGGAGCTCAACCGCGCAGTGCGCCGGGCAAGCGCTCCGTGGATCTCGATCGGGTACGACCACATCAGCGACAGCGACGACAACCGCATGGACACCTGGCGCCTTGAGGGCGGGCTGAACCTGCCGAGCCGCTTCGACCTGCGCTTCGGCCTCGCGCGTGCCGAAGTTCACGGACCGATCCCTCCCGCGGGTCTGGGCGGGAACGGCACCTCCGAGGCCCTGTATGGGGTCGTGGGATGGCGGCCCCGGCCCGACGTCCGCGGGGAGCTGCGCCTCGGGGCCGATCGCCTGACCGACAGCAGCGGGGACACCCGGACGACCGCGATCGGGGGGATCTCCGCGACTTTCCCGATGGCCTCCTGGACCGGGCGCGCGGGGGTGCAGCGGGATCCGTTCCTGTACTCGCCGGAGATCCTCGACAACCGGATCGACGTCACCACGGTGTCGTTCGGCGCCACGGGGAACGCCGCGAAGCGAATTCGCGTCGACACGAACGCGGCATACGGGGACCTTTCGGACGGGAACACGCGCATCGGCATCGATGCGGGCGCGTGGTGGGTCTGGAAATGGCTCAAGCGGAGCCTGCAGCTCGGGCCGGCGGTCCGGTTCCTCGACTACTCGGAGGATCTCTCCCACGGGTATTTCGACCCGAGCGCGCTGCGCGCCTTGCTCGCGAGCCTGCGCTCCGAAGGGGTGATCGACGCGTCGGCGTGGAGCTACGAGGCCACCGCCGAGGCCGGCGTCCAGAGCTACACCTTCCACGGAGCCGATGCGTCGGACCGTCCGCTCGTGAACCTCTACGGCGCTCTCTCGCGCGGGCTCCCGCACGGGATCGGCTTGGCGCTCTACGCCGGATGGGGCAACTCCTCGACGGCGGCCGGTCCGGGATTCCATTCGGTCAACGCCGGCGCGCGGCTACGCTTCGCGATCGGGGGGGAATGATGAGCGTCGCCCAGCGCGTTCTCATCGCCGAGGACGACCCGGTGACCAGCCGGTTCCTCGTCTCCCTCTTCGAGGAGAAGGGGTACGAGGTCCTCGTCGCCGCCGACGGCGAGCGCGCCGTCGAGGCGGCGGTGACGTTTCAGCCCGACGTGATCGTCAGCGATCTCGTCATGCCCTACCGGGACGGGTACGAGCTGCTCCGGATGGTGCGCAACGACGCGACGCTCCAGAGCGTGCCCTTCGTCCTCCTGTCGATGCGCGACCGGGAGGAAGACATCGTCCGCGGATTCGAGCAGGGGGCCGACGACTACGTCATCAAGCCGTTCAACGCCCGGGAGCTGCTCTCGCGCGTGAAGAAGCTCCTCGAGTCGAGGACGCACTGATGCAGGGAATCCTCTTCGGCGCGATCGTGGGGATCGCCTCCGTCTTCCTGGCGTTGACGATCGCGATCATCGCGGGAAAGGCCTGGCGGGAGATCCGGGACCGCCGGCATCGCGCGCGCCGCAAGGTGCTCGAGCCGATCGTGCTCGCGTACGCGCACGGATCCGAGGCGTCGATCCTTCCCGCGCTGGGCGGCGGCGTGGCTCCGAGCGACCGTCCCGTCCTGGAGAAGATCCTTCTCGATCACGCGCAGCGCGTCTCCGGGATCGAGCGGGCGCGCCTCGCCAAGGTGCTCGACGAGCTCGGATTCGTCGATGTCTACCGGCGGGGCCTCCACGCCGCCGGGTGGTGGACGCGCGCCGAGTCGGCGGAGAACCTCGGGCTCTCCGGTGCCGTGCGCGTGGCCCCCGACCTGCTCGCGGCCCTGGAGGACGACGCCTCCGAGGTCCGGCTGCGCGCGGCGCGTGCCCTGGGCGCCATCGGCGCAGATGCGGCGGTGGCCCCGCTGCTGCGCGCGCTGTCCGAGCCGAATCGCTGGTCGACGATCCGGATCGCCGACATCCTGGCAGGAATGGGCCCGCGCATCGTCGGGGAGCTCGTGGCCGCCTACCCGACGCTCAACCGCCCCGGACGGCTCGCGACCCTGGACATCGTGGGACGGCTGCGGCCGCTCGAGACGGCGGGATGGCTCGTGGAGCGCACGCGGGATCCCGAGCCGGACGTCCGCGCGCGGGCCTGCGCCGCGCTCGGCGAGATCGGCAGCCCCGATTCGCGCCCCGCGCTTCGCAGCGCGCTCACCGATCCCGCATGGCCGGTCCGGGCGATGGCGGCGAAGTCGATCGGCAAGGTCGGAGACTCTTCGGCGATCCCGGACCTGTGCGCGGCGCTGCGCGACCGCGAATGGTGGGTGCGCGCGAACGCCGCGTACGCGCTCAAGTCGGCGGGCGGACCCGGCCTCGACGCGCTCGAGCGGATGCTCGACGACGCCGACCTGTACGCAAGGCATCAGGCCTGCCTGATGCTCCAGGAGTCGGGGCGTCTCGACGAGCGAGTCGACGACCTCGCCCTGCCGGGTCCGAACCGCGACGCCGCGATCGGCGTGGTGCGCCGGTTCGTCGACGCGGGCCAGGTCGGCCGCTTGCGCCAGCTCGGGGCCGGTCACCCCTGGCCTGACGTGCGGAGCCAGCTCGAAACGCTGCTTCCCCAGCCGGCCGCTCGTGCGGCGGAGACGGCGTGATGCGCTGGACGAGCCTCTTCCAGGACGCAATCGTCGCCTTCAACGTGTTCGTCGTCCTCTATTTCCTCGCCCTCAACACGATCTACCTCATCCTCTTCCTGATCTCGCTGCGCGCGGTGCTCCGGTTCGTCCGCAAGACGTTCTTCTCCGACTACCGCCAGATCATGCAGTCCGACATGACCTGGCCGATCTCGATCCTCGTTCCCGCGAACAACGAGGAGAAGACGATCGTGGAGACGGTCCGGTCGCTGCTGATGGTCAACTACGGTGAGTTCGAGATCGTCGTGGTCAACGACGGCTCGACCGACGGGACGCTTCGCGCTCTCACGGCCGCGTTCGAGCTGCAGCAGATGGACCGGGTCTACAAGCGGGCGATCCCGACGGCCGAGGTCCGCGGGGTGTACGGATCGCGCTCACATCCCAATCTCATCGTCGTCGACAAGGAGAAGGGCGGAAAATCAGACGCCCTGAACGCGGGGATCAACCTCTCCCGCTATCCGCTGTTCTGCTCGATCGACGCGGACTCGATCATCGAGGACAACGCACTTCTGCGGGTCGTGAAGCCGTTCATGGAGCGTCCGGCCGAGACCGTCGCCGCCGGGGGGATCGTCCGGATCGTCAACGGCTGCGAGGTGAAGGAAGGCCGGGTCTCCCGCATCGCGCTCCCCGACCGCGCGCTGCCGATCTTCCAGGTGGTCGAGTACCTGCGCGCCTTCCTGACCGGCCGCGTCGGCTGGTCGAGCCTCCAGTCTCTCCTGATCATCTCCGGCGCGTTCGGGATCTACAAGAAAGAAGAGGTGATCGAGATCGGCGGGTACACGCACGACACCGACACCGAGGATCTCGAGCTCGTCGTGCGGCTTCACCGGCACATGCGGAAGAAGCGCCGGCCGTACCGCGTAGTGTTCGTGCCGGATCCGGTCTGCTGGACGGAATCTCCGGAGACGCTCCGCGTTCTCGCCCGCCAGCGCAATCGGTGGCACCGCGGCCTCTTGCAGACGATCTGGCTGCACAAGTCGATGATCCTGAACCCGCGCTACGGGGCGGTCGGCCTGTTCGCCTTCCCGTACTTTGCGGTCTTCGAGCTGATCGGCCCGTTCATCGAGGTCCTCGGGTATGCCTTCGTCGTGCTCTCGTATGCGCTCGGCGTGCTCGACACGAAGTTCTTCCTGCTCTTCTTCATCGTCGCGAACCTGTACGGCGTGTTCCTCTCGATCGCCGCCGTGCTCCTCGAGGAGATCTCGTTCCGCCGCTACCCGGGCTGGGTCGACCTCACGAAGCTGCTGACCTACAGCGTCCTCGAGAACTTCGGCTACCGGCAGATGCTGGCGGTGTTCAAGGTCAAGGCCTTCTGGGACGTCGTCCGCCGCCGGCGCGCGTGGGGGCAGATGCATCGTCGGGGGTTCCAGCCGAATCCGCGGAGCAAGCCGGTTCTCTAGAACACCGGCCGTGGATCCCCGAACGTCGTCTGATCCGGGAATTCGGCGAAGAGTGCGTACCCCTCGCGATACGGCGCACTGTGGAAGAGCACCGCGCGGCGATTGCGCGAGGCCCGCAGCCAAGCCTTCACCGGCGCCGCGTCGGCCTTGCTCGCCACGCGCACGCCGATCGCCGTGGCGCCGAGCGCTTCCGCCCGCTCCACGACACGCGAGGATTGACCGGAGTCGTCCACCGCGACGACGTCGAGCTTCAATGACGGGACGTAGGCGGTGAGCGCGCGGAAGTAGCGGGCGGGGGCGTCGTAGTACCGTAGCTCGCCACGCCCGGTGAAGTCCTCGACGACGATCGTCTCGTCCGAGCGGAAGGTGACCGGCCGGTCGCCGATCACGGCGACTTTTCCCTCGCGGCGGATCGGAGCGGAGCCCAGCAGGACGCCCGGTGCGTCGTAGCCGACGACGCTCCCGACGTACCGGTCGCACGGGAAGTAGACATCCACACCCTGCCGCGCGAGCCAGTACGCGGCCTTCATCTTGTCCTCGGTGTCGCCGCACCCGACGACGAGCTTCGCGCGCTCTCGGACCGCGCCCTCGACGAGCGCGGCGATCCCATGCGTGTCGGGGAGCAGCGCGACGTTCTTGTAGGCGAGCGTCGTCGGGTACTCCACCTTGTCGTCCAGGACCGCGAACCGGAACGTCCCGTGCTCGTCCGGCGCCAGCCAGGTCTTTCCCTTGCGGACGACCAGCGTTCCGGGAAGCGGGAAGATCTTCGCGGGCACCGCGTCGAGCAGGTCGCGCAGGCGCGCTCCCTCATGCCAGGTCAGAAGGCGATCCTTCGGAACGGCGCCGTCGTTCTCGCTCCAGGTCAGCTGGTACGAGATCCAGTCGCGGACGGTGCGCTCGACCTGGACGCCGACGCGCTCCCTCGCTCGGACCACGATCTTGCTCGCGCCGAGGACGAACGTTTGACCGACTCGGGTGGGCTCGCGCTTCGCGATGACCGGGGCTTCGCCGATCTCGGGCTTGAGGTCACCGTCCGCGAGGGCATCGTAGATCGATCCCTTCCAGTCCTGGCCTGCGCTCCGGCTTCTGTCCGCGGCCTCGCGGAACGCGTCGCCGGGGTCGGCGCCGCACTCGGCGGCGGTGAACGCCAGGGTCTCGGCGACGGACAGGGCGTGCTCGGCATCGCGGGAGCGCCGCGCGCCTGAAAGCGCCGCGCGGGCGGCGCACAGCGCGCCGTGATCGCCGGTGACGCGCGCAAGGAGGATCCTGCGGTGCGCGTCGGCGAGCGGATCGTCGAGGGTCTTCCCGCCGAGCGTGTGCAAGAGGTCCTTCTTCAAGGATTCCGGCTGGTACTCCCAGAAGCAGTCGTAGCAAACCGGCGGGGCGCCCGTGGGCGCGAGCGGGGGCGCTGGAGCGGGCGGCGGAATGCGCTTTGGCGCGCACCCCGCGAGCAGGAGCGCTGCGATCGAGAGAGCCCTGAGCGCACGGGTCATCGTCGGGGATTATGGCCGACGGCCTATCGTCCGTCCGAAGTTGGTGGCAAGATCGCGATGCGAGATCCCATGCGCTTTTCCTCGATCGAGCCCTCGGAGCGCCCGGCGGTCCTCTGGGCCATCCTTTATTTCTTCTCGATCCTCTGCGGGTACTACACCCTCCGCCCGCTGCGCGATGAGATGGGGATCGTCGGCGGGGTCAAGAACCTGCCGTGGGCGTTCACCGGCACGTTCGTCGTGATGCTCCTCGCGGTTCCGTTCTATTCGGCGGTCGTGGCGCGATTCCCGCGGCGGCGCATCATCCCGATCGTCTACCGCTTCTGCGCGGCGAACCTCCTCGTGTTCCTCGTCGCGGACCGCATCGGCGTCCCCGAGGTCTGGGTCGCCCGTGCCTTCTTCGTCTGGGTGTCGGTATTCAACCTGTTCGTGGTGTCGATCTTCTGGAGCTTCATGGTCGATACGTTCCGGAGCGACCAGAGCAAGCGGCTGTTCGGCGCGATCGCGGCAGGTGGCAGCCTCGGGGCGCTGGTGGGACCCTTCCTTGCGATCGTCCTCGTGCGCCCGTTCGGGCGCACAGGCCTGTTCGTCGTCTCGGCGTTGCTGCTCGAGGCCGCGGTGTTCTGCGTGAAGCGGCTGATCGCCTGGGCCGAGATGCATTCCGCCGGGGCGATCGGGACGGCGCCAGACCGCCCCGTCGGCGGAGGCGTTCTCGCCGGGTTCCGGCTGACGCTGAACTCCCCGTACCTTCTTTCCATCGCGGGGATGATGCTCGCGCTCACCGTCACCTCGACCGTCCTCTACGCGGACCAGGCCGCGATCGTTGGGGCGTCGATCGCGGACTCCGCGGCGCGGACCGCGCTCTTCGCGAAGATCGACTTCTGGGTGAACCTCGTCTCGCTCGCGGCGCAGTCGGTGGTCACCGCCTGGCTGCTCGGCGCGATCGGGGTGGGCGGGGCGCTCGCCATCCTGCCGATCGTGACCGCGGGTGGGTTCGCCGCGCTCGCGGGCCTTCCGGGTCTCGCGACGCTCGTCGCGTTCCAGGTCGTCCGGCGCGGGCTGCAGTACGGCGTGGAGCGCCCGTCGCGCGAGGTGCTGTTCACGGTGGTCGACGCGGAGGAGAAGTACAAGGCGAAGAGCTTCATCGACACGGTGGTCTTCCGCGGCGGGGACGCCGCTTCGCTGTGGGCGTACGACCAGGTGGGGAAACTGGCCCCGTCGCGCGTGGCGATCACGGCCGGCACGGGAATCGTTTGCGCCGCGTGGCTGATTCTGGCGTACTACTCGGCGCGCCGGCAGGCACGGGGCACCGAGGAACCGGCCGGGAGGCTTTGATGGATCGAGCGCGGAGGGCATTCGTGAAGTCCACAGCCGTGGCCGGTGCTGCCGTGGCCCTCGGAGCGGCGCGCTCGTCCCGCACGCCCTCCGAGCCGCTCAAGGTCTTGATCCTGGGCGGCACCGCGTTCCTCGGCCCCGAGATCGTCGAGTGCCTGCAGCAACGGCATCACGTCGTCACGCTCTTCAATCGCGGGAAGACCAACCCGGGGCTTTTCCCCGACATCGAGAAGCTCCACGGCGACCGCAACGGCGACCTAAAATCGCTCGAGGGGCGCTCGTGGGACGCGGTCATCGACACCTCGGGATACGTGCCGCGTCAGGTGACCGCGTCGGCGAGCCTGCTGGCCCCCCGCGTCAAGCGGTACCTGTTCGTCTCCACGCTCTCGGTATTCGCCGACGGGATCAAGCCGCACACCGACGAGTCCGGTCCGCTGGCCACGATGCCGGACGAGACCAGCGAGGACGTCTCGAAGTACTACGGCGCCCTGAAGGCGCTGTGCGAGAAGGCCATGGAGGGTGCGATGCCCGGGCGGGCGCTCATCGTCCGGCCCGGGTTGATCGTCGGGCCCGGTGATTCCACCGAGCGGTACACCTACTGGCCAGTCCGGCTTGCGCGCGGCGGCGAGGTGCTCGCTCCGGGCGATGGCACCGATCCCGTGCAGTACATCGACGTGCGCGACCTCGCGGCCTGGATCGTCCTCGGCGTCGAGCAGGGCCTTGCGGGGATCTACAACGCCGTCGGTCCCGCGAAGAAGCTGACGATGAAGGCGTTCCTCGACGACGTCCGGAAGGGGACCGGTGCCACGCCGAAGCTGACCTGGGTGCCCGCGTCGTTCCTCGAGGAGCAGAAGGTCTCCGCGTGGAGCGACCTGCCGGTCTGGGTCCCCTCGCGCGGCGGCGAGGAAGGGTTCACGCAGATCGACTGCCGCAAGGCGATCGCCGCGGGCCTGAAGTTCCGCCCGGCGCCCGAGACCGCGAAGGACACGCTCACCTGGTTCAAGACGCTCCCGGAGGACCGGCGCGGAAAGCTCGCCGCCGGCCTCACGGCCGAGCGCGAGGCGCAGGTGCTCGAGGCATGGCACGCGGCGGAAGGTCACGGCGGGAAGCACCCCGCGCCGGCGATGTAGAATCGAGAGCCTATGGATTGGGGTCTTTCGAACCGGCTGTCACGGATCCTCAAGCCGCCACTCGGCCGGACGGTCATGCTCGCCGTCGACCACGGGTATTTCCTCGGGCCGACCTCGGGTCTCGAGGAACCGGGAAAGACGATCGTCCCGCTCCTGCCGTATGCCGACTCGCTGATGCTCACCCGTGGCGTGTTGCGCACGAGCGTTCCGCCCGAGGCGGACGTTCCGATCGTGCTGCGCGTCTCCGGGGGCGCTTCGATCCTTCGCGAGCTCTCCCACGAGGGATTGACGGTCGCGATCGAGGACGCGATCCGCCTCAACGTCTCCGCGATCACGCTGTCGATCTTCGTCGGCGGGGAGGGAGAGCGGGAGACGCTATTGAACCTCGCAAAGCTCGTCGACGCGGGGCAAGCGCACGGCATCCCGGTTCTGGCGGTGACGGCGGTCGGGAAGGAGATGACCCGGGACGCGCGGTACCTCGGCCTCGCCTGCCGGATCGCCGCCGAGATCGGCGCGCACGTCGTGAAGACCTACTACTGCGACGGGTTCGAGGAGGTCGTTCGCTCGGTGCCGGTGCCGCTCGTCGTCGCGGGCGGGAAGAAGGTCGCCGAGCGCGACGCAATCCGGCTCGCCTGGAACGCGGTGAGCGCCGGGGCGTGCGGCGTCGACATGGGCCGCAACATCTTCCAGTCCGATTGTCCCGTGGGCATGATCCGCGCCGTCCGCGCGGTGGTGCACGACTCCGCCGCGGTTGACGAGGCGTACGAGATCTACGAGCGGGCGAAGGCCCAGGCCGTGACGCGGTGAAGGTCGCGGTCTACCACTCCAACAGCGACGTCCGGATCGAGGAGCGGGAGCGCCCGGCGGCGGGGCCGGGGGAAATCGTCTTTCGCGTGCGGGCCTCGGGGGTGTGCGGCAGCGACGTCATGGAGTGGTACCGCAAGCCCAAGGCGCCGGTCGTGCTCGGCCACGAGGTCGCAGGCGAAATCGTCGAGGTCGGGCCGGGGCTCGCCGGCTTCGTCGCGGGGGACCGCATCGTCGCCACCCACCACGTGCCGTGCGGCGAGTGCCGCTATTGCCGTGCCGGGCACGAGCCCGTCTGCGACACTCTGCGGTCCACGACGTTCGATCCGGGAGGGTTCGCCGAGTTCGTCCGCCTGCCGCCGATCAACGTGCGTCTCGGGACGTTCGCGCTGCCCGCGCAGGTCTCCTACGATGCCGCGACGTTCGTGGAGCCGCTGGCGTGCGTCGTCCGCGGGCAACGGATCGCGGGGGGTGCCGCGGGGCGCTCGGTCGCCATTCTCGGCAGCGGGATGTCGGGGCTGCTTCACCTTCTCTGGGCGAAGGCCGGGGACGCGTCCCGGATCGTCGCCACAGACGTGCACCCGTATCGGCTCGCCGCGGCGCGAAGCGCGGGGGCGGACGAGGTCGTCGACGCGCGCGAAGGGGACGTTCCCGGCGCGGTCGCACGTGCTCTGGGCGGGCGCCGCGCCGACCTCGTGATCGTTTGCACCGCGGCCCCGGCGGCCGTCGGGGAGGCGCTGCGATCGGTCGATCGCGGAGGCACGATTTTGTTCTTCGGGATCCCCGCGCCGGGAGAGACCCATCCGTTCCCGCTCTACGATCTCTGGCGCGACGGCATCACGATCGTCCACTCGTACGCGGGACCGCCGGCGGACATGCGGGTTGCACTCGACGCGCTCGCCGCGGGCCGGATCGACGTGGCGCCGCTGATCACCCACAGGCTCCCGCTCGACCGCGCGGCCGAGGGATTCCGGCTCGTCGCCGAGGCCCAGGAGTCGCTCAAGGTGATCCTGGAGCCTGGGAGCTAGCGTTTCGTAGAAACAATCCTCTTTTTCTTGCGCGGCTCCCCGGATACCGCCGCGCTGCGAAAATGAGGATTGTTTCTACGAAACGCTAGCCCGCCAGAGCGTCCTTCAGGCGCGCCTGATCGTCCTTGGACGGCACGCCGAACAGCGCCGTGCTGACGACGCCCTTCGGATCCACGACCACGACCGCTGGGATGAACGGGACCTTCTCGAGCGGATCGTTCGCGGGGCGCTTGTAGCCGTACACCGGGAAGGGATACGCGGCCGCGGGCACGCCCTGCTTCGCGGGATTGGGATCGAGGCGGTCGGTCTGGATTCCGACGATGCGGACGCCCGGGTCGGGGGGCGTCTTGAGGATCTCGCGCCAGACCGGAAGCGTCTCGCGGCACGCGGGGCACTCCGACGAGAAGACGAGCAGGACCGTTCTCTTCTCGCCCTCGCCGAACCGGATCGTCTTCGTGCCGCCGCCGTCCTCGACGACGTCGATCGGGGCGACCACGTCGCCCTGATGAAACCGGGGCGCGGACGGCTCCGCCGCGGAAGCGTGCTCGAGGCGGCTCTTGAGCGAGCGGTTCTGCATCACGAGCGCGACGACGAGCGCCGCGAGCACGAGGCAGCTGACCGCCAGGAATGCGGTGAAGGGGTCGGTGCGGCGGGTTTCCTCGGTCATCAGCGTCCGACCTTGACGATCATCGCCCCCGCGGTGTCTCCCGCGGCGCACCCCACGAACAGCCCGCATCCGCCCCCGAGCACGGCGAGCTCCTCGATCAGCTCGATGATGAGCCGCATCCCCGTGGGCCCCTGCGGGTGGCCGAAGATCAGCGACGAGCCGTAGTTGTTGAACCCGTCGATCTTCACGTCCATCACCTTGGCGAAGTAGACGTCGTTCACCGCGAACGGATTGTGGGTCTTGATCGCGCGGATGTCCTTCATCCCGAGGCCCGCGGCCTCGAGCGCGGCCTTGGCCGCTGGCACCGTCGCCATCGCCATGAATCCCTTCTTCGCGCGGCCCTGGCCGAAGGAGAGGATCTGGACCTCGACGGCCGGGTCCTTCGAGAGCGCCTTCGCGCGCTCGCGGGAGGCGAGCACCATCCCGCAGTTCCCGTCGGCCGGGTGCGTCTGGCTCCCGAAGGTGACCGTCCCGTTCGGCAGCACGGGCTTGAGCGCGGTGAGCCCGGTCAGCGACGTCGCGAAGACGCCCTCGTCGCCGGCCACCGTCCCCACGGCCTTCCGGAAAGACGCGTCCTTCACCTCGAACGGCAGGATCATGAAGCGCTTGAGGAAGGCGGAGTCGTCCGCGAGCGCGCGCTGGTACTGCTCGTACCGGACGAGCGTGCACTCGTCCTGGTGCTGCCGCGTGATGCCGGCCTCGGCGGCGACGTTCTCGGCGGTCTGGATCATCGAGTTCTTCGCCCAGGGGTCGAAGCCGAACGAGTCGAGGACGATGTCCTCCTTGTCGCCGGTGCCCCCGGGGCCGCCGGGGTTCGGGAAGTAGACGTGCGGTCCGTTGCTGCACCGGTCGGCGGTCACGGCGAGGATCGTGCGCTCGGAGCCGGCGTCGATCTCGGCCGCGGTCGCCGCGATCGTGCGGGCCCCCGTCGCGCACGCCTGCGAGATCGTCGGGCCGGTGATGCCTTCCGCGCCGATCATCGCCGCGAACCAGGGCCCGGCGTAGAGCTGGTGCTTCTGGAGCACCGTCATGCCGAGCGACACGCCGTCGAGGGCGCCGGCCTCGATCCTGCGGTCGGCGAGCGCCTTCCTGGCGGTGTCCGCGGCGAAGGGGATCGCGCTGAGGTGCGCCAGGCTCCCCTGCCACTTGCAGAACGGCGTGCTCCAGTAGGCGCCGTAAGGAACGAACGTCCTCGAGAATCGCATCGGGGTCCCTCCCCAGCTGTCGAGCGGATCGACCGGACAGTCTACACGATCGATAAGATGGAGGCCGATGCTCCGCCACACCTTCCTCCACGTCCCGGGCATCGGCGAGAAGCGCGAGCGCGACCTCTGGCGCCGCGGCTTCACGGATTGGGACGCCTTCCGGCGGCACCACCCGCCGGGGGCCTGGCGCGACCTGATCGTCGAGCGGCTCGACGACGATCTCGCCGCGCGCGCGATGCCGCGCCGCGAGGCGTGGCGCCTCGCCGCCCAGTACGCAGGAAAGCTCCTGTTCCTGGACATCGAGACGACCGGCCTCAGCTTCACGGAGGACAGCATCACCTGCGTCGGGGTTTCCGACGGGGAGCAGGTCGCCGCCTACGTCCAGGGGGAGAACCTGCGGCGATTCCCGGAGGCCCTCGACGGCGTCGAGCTGCTCGTCACCTACAACGGCGCGATGTTCGACCTCCCCGTGCTCGCGCGCGCGTTCCCCGAGGTTCCCTTCCGCAACCTCCATCACATCGACCTGCGGTTCCCGCTTCACCGGATCGGAATCAAGGGGGGCTTGAAGGGCGCGGAGAAGCAGCTCGGGCTCGTGCGCCCGGACGAGATCGCCGGGGTCGACGGGTACACCGCGGTGCTCCTCTGGCGCGCCCACCGGGCGGGACACCCGGGGGCGCTCGAGACGCTCCTGCGCTACTGCCTCGAGGACGTCGTGAACCTCAAGCCGCTCCTGGCCGAGGCGTACAACCGGCTGACGGCGGGCCTCCCGATCGAGGTTCCCCCGATCGCCGACGTGGCAAAGCCGGGGATTCCGTACCGCGCGGACCGCGACCTCGTGCAGCACCTGCTCCAGGGCCCCCAAGAGCGGTAGATTTGGGCCATGCGGGCCCGCACCCTCCTGATCGCGATCCTGGCCGGGGCGTCGTGCGGGAAGGACGCGCGCTCACCGGGAGCGCGGGTCCCCTCCACTCCCGCATTCGCGAACCAGGCCAAGGGCGTCGCCTACGTCGGCTCGGAGGCGTGCCGCTCCTGCCACGCGGAGACCTGGTCGACGTTCGCGCACACCGGCATGGGCCGGTCGTTCTACCCTCTCGAGGCCGGCCGCGTGATCGAGGACTGGACCACGAGGAACGTCTTCGTCGACTCCCGCACGGGCCTGCACTACCGCATGACGCGCCGCGACGGGAAGTTCCTCATGCGGCAGTTCCTTCTCGACGCCAAGGGACGCGAGATCGCCGTCGACGAGCGCGAGCTTCTCTTCGTCATCGGCTCGGCGCACCACAGCCGCTCGTACGTCGTCGCCGACGCGGGGAAGCTCTTCCAGGCTCCAGTGTGCTGGTACACGAAGGACGCGGCGTGGGACCTCTGCCCGGGATACGAGCAGGAGAACGACTACTTCTCGCGCCCGATCGACCGGACCTGCGTCTTCTGCCACAACGCGCGGATGACGCTCGCGCCCGGCGCGCGCAACGCCTACGCCGAGCCGTACCCGCACGGAATCGACTGCGAGCGCTGCCACGGTCCCGGCGCGCTCCACGTGGAGAAGTGGGCGAAGGGAGCCCTCCCGACCGGAGAAGGCGACCCGGCCATCGTCAACCCGAAGCGGCTGCCGCGGGCGCTGCGCATGCAGATCTGCTTCCAGTGCCACCTTGGAGACTCCAAGGCGACCGAGCGGGTGTCGCGGTACGACCGGCCGCTCGAGGATTTCCGTCCCGGAGAGCCGGTCTCGTCGGTCATGGTTCCGCTCCGCTACGCCGACGCGCTGCCGCACGACTTCGGCCTCTCCTCCCAGGCCGACCGGATGCTCCTGTCGCGCTGCTACACGGAGAGCAAAGGCGCGATGGAGTGCGTGACCTGCCACGACCCCCACGTCACCGTCTACCGCGCCGGCCGCCCCACGGATTTCTTCGACGCGAAGTGTCTCGGCTGCCACGCCCGGAGCGCCTGCCGCGGCGACGCGTCGGCGCGTGCCGCGACGCGCCCGGAAGACGACTGCGTGGCATGCCACATGCGGAAGACCGAGCCCGACGATCACCGCCGCACGGCGTTCACCGACCACTGGATCCGGAAGCGCCCGGCGGACGACCCGCCGCGCGCCCGGAGATCGCCGGACCTGGTGCCGTATCTGCCGGACGAGTTCGACCGTCTGCCTCCGAGCGCGCGCGCCTACTACCTCGGCCGGGGGTATGCCTTGCGCGCGCACTTCGTCCCGCCGCAGGCGCAGCGTCCGCTCTGGCAGGCGTCCGAGCGGGAGTTCCGCGAGGCGATCGCACAGGGAAACGACCGCGCCGACGCTCTCTTTTTCCTCGGAAAGGCGCAAAGCGCGCAGGGCAAACAAGCGGATGCCGCGCGCTCGTACGACGCGGCGTACGAAAAGAACCCCGGCGACCACGACATCGCGTTCGCGCACGGTCAGGCGCTGTTCCGCATGAAACGCCTCGACGATGCGGTGTCCGTGTTCGCGGCCATGGTGCGCGAGCACCCGGACTCCGCGGCCCCGCTCGCCGAGCGCGCGCGCGCCCTGGCGATGTCCGGGCGCTACGCCGAGGCGCTCGACGATTTCGTGAAGGCCTCGGCCCTCGAGCCGTGGAACGCGGATCTGCACTCCGGGGCGGGAATGATGCTCTCGGCGCTCGGGCGCCACGCCGAGGCGGTGTCACAGCTCGAGGCGGCGGTGCGGTGCGCGCCGGAGCGGCCGGCGATCTGGGATTCGTACGCGACGATCCTCGCGCGGGCGGGCCGGGCGGCCGACGCGCGCGAGGCGTCCGCCCGGGTCAGTGCGCTCCGGGGCGGTGGATGAAGCCCGTCCGCGCGATCTGCTCGCGGATGCGGTGGGCCTCGGCGTCGACGTTCTTGAGCTTCGCGACGACGTCCGCGGGGAGATCGTCGCGCAGGAGGACGAGCTCGAGATAGCCGATGATCGCCATGAGCGAATTGTTGACCTCGTGACGAATGTCCGAGATCAGCTTGGCGACATCGTCCGAATCGCCGCTCACGCGCTCACCTTCAGGACCCGGCATCGGCGGATGTGGCAGGGGAGACAGGAATCGAACCTGCAACCCCCGGTTTTGGAGACCGGTGCTCTGCCAGTTGAGCTACTCCCCTGTAGGACCCGCCGGCCGTGGAAGCGCTCAGTGTACAGGCCCCCCTCGGGGCTTTCAACGCGACTCGGGAGAGCGGCGCCGCCACGTCCCGCGATTCCGGCCGCGTCCCTCGACCACGTATTTCGCCTCGAAGTTCGTGAGCGGGCCGTCGGTCGGAAGAGGGAACTCCGGACCGCCGAACCCCGGCTCGCGCGCGAAGGCCGGATGCCCGTCGAGGAGCGGCTCGATGACCTGCCAGTACTCCTCGTGGTCCGTCGCGACGTGAAGCCATCCGCCGGGAACGAGCGCGCGCGCCATCGCGTCCGCATTGACCGGCTGGAGGAACCGCCGCTTGTGGTGGCGCTTCTTGGGCCACGGATCGGGGTAGAAGACATAAAAGGCGCTCACCGACGATTCCGGCAGCGCCCGCCGCACGAGCTCCCCCGCGTCGACCCGGACGAAGCGCACGTTCTCGAGCGCGCGCTTGCCGGCGCGCTCCTCCGCGATGCGCAGGTACTCGTTGGCCCACTCGACGCCGAAGTGCAAGACGTCGGGGCGCGCCTCCGCGGCGGCGAGCAGGAAGCGCCCCTTCCCGATGCCGATCTCGACCTCGACCCGCCCGGTCCGGCCGAACACCTCGGCCCAGTCGAGCCCCGCCAGCGCGGCGTCGGGATCGAGGCGCAGGGGAGGGACGGTGCCCGTTCGCGCGATCATCGACCGGACATTCTTACATCCCGACCGGGCCGGGCGCATCGAGCCCCTCGAGGGCCGCGAGAACCTCGCCGATGAGGTACAAGGAGCCCGCGACCAGGACGAGGCCGTCGTCTCCCGCGAGCACGCGCGCCCGTTCGAGGGCCGCCGCGGCGCCTGGCACCGCCTCGGCCTCGAGGCCGAGCTCCGAGGCGGCCTTTGCCAGCTCGCCGGAGTCCATGGCGCGCGGGATGTCGGGGCGCGTGGCGATCATCCGCGCGACGTGGGGGGAGAGGGGGCGGAGCATCCCGGCAAGATCCTTGTCCTTCATCGACCCGAACAGGAGCATCGGTTTCGGCTCGCCGGATGCGGCGCGCTCGGCGAGATGGACCGCGAGCGCCTCGGCGCCCGCCGGGTTGTGCGCCCCGTCGAGGAGCAGCGTGGGGCGCCCCGGCACGATCTGCAGCCGCCCCGGCCACCGGGTCGCCGCGAGGCCGTCGCGGACGGCCGCCGGCCGAATCTCGAATCCGAGAGCGCCGGCCGCCGCCTCGAGCGTCGCCGCCGCGACCCGCGCATTTTCCCTCTGGTGCGATCCCGGCAGGGGCAGGCGCAGGTCGTCGTACTCCGCCACGGGGGTGCGCAGGGAGAACGTGCCGCGCGGGCCGTCCTCGATTCCGACGGCGGTCCGTGCGTCGATGAACGTCGCCGACATCGTGGCGCAGCGCGCGCGGAGCACGGCGAGCGCTTCCCGCTGGCGCACCCCGGACACGAGCGCGCGGGATCGCCGGATGATCCCGGCCTTTTCGGCGGCGATGGCGGCGAGCGTGTCGCCGAGCTGCGCCGTGTGGTCGAGATCGACGGTCACGATCGTCGAGACGACCGGCTCGGTGGCGTTGGTGGCGTCGAGGCGGCCCCCGAGGCCCACCTCGAGCACGGCCAGATCGACCGCAGCGTCCCGGAAGGCGAGCAGCGCCGCGGCGGTCATCACCTCGAAAAACGAGGGCTGGGTCGCGAGCGCCCCGGTCGCCACGCCGCGCTCGCAGGCGTCCCGCACCTGCACGAGCAGGCGATCGAGATCCCTCGGGGAGATGTCGGCGCCGAAGAGCCGGATCCGCTCACCCGGACGGACGAGATGGGGAGAGGTGTAAAGCCCGGTGCGCCTGCCGTGCGCCTGGAAGAGCGCGTCGAGCATCGCTGACACCGAGCCCTTCCCGTTGGTGCCGCCGACGAGGAGGATCGGGAAGGCGCGGTCGGGGCGATCGAGAAGCTCGAGGAGCGCTCGGATCCCCTCCAGCCCGAGCTTGATGCCGAGCGATTGCAGGGCGTAGAGCCACGCGACGGGGGTCTGGTCAACGGCCATTCCGGCGGGATCCGGCGGATATCATAGCCCCGGGTTCGTGGGGGCTCGGTCGTCGGGCCGGGGGGCTGTTTGGAAGAGCGCAACCGGCTGACGCTCGGGATCGCGCTGGTGGTCGCCTTCCTGATCCTCTTTCTACGCCTGGGAGCGGCGCCGTTGCTCGATCCGGACGAGGCCCGGTTCGCGCGCACCTCCGTCGAGATGATGCGTTCGCGCGACTACGTGGTGCCGAGCTTCGAGGGCGCGCCGCGGCTCCAGAAGCCGCCGCTGCTCCACTGGATCCAGACCGCGCTGTTCCGGGTCGCCGGGCCGAGCGAGCTGCTCGCGCGGGCTCCCGCGGCAGTCTCGATGTTCGCGACCGTGCTCCTGATCTCCTGGATCGGGTGGCGGCGGTTCGGCGACGAGGGGGCCGCCTGGTCGGTGGCGTTCATCTCGACGTTCCCGGTCGTCGTCGTGATCGGCCGCGTTGGAACGCTCGACGCTCTGCTCGCGGTGCACGTGACCGCGGTCCTCGCCCTGGACACGGTCCAGCCGGAGCATGGCGGTCTCCAGCGCAGCGCGGTCCTCGGAGGCTTGCTCGGCCTTGCCTTCCTGGCGAAGGGCCCTGTCGGCGTGGTCCTCCCCCTTCTCATGATGCTCGCCGGACGGACGGCGAGCGGCCGGGACGTGCTCCCGTCTCCCAAGACCGTGATCACGGCGCTGCTCGCCTGGTGCGCGGTCGTCCTGCCGTGGGGCCTGGTCTTCGCGGAGCGGATCGGTTGGGGGAACGTGCTGGCCCTCGTCCGGCACGAGGCGGTGGAGCGTGCCGTTTCCGGCACCGCTCACGTTCGGCCCTGGTCGTACCTGATCTCGGTGTCGCTCGTCGCCTTCCTGCCGTGGGTAGGCCCTCTGATCATCGGCATCGGCCGTGCGTTCGCGCGGTTGCGGGATCCGGACTCGCCGACCGGGCCGTACGCCGCCGCGGCGTTTCTCGCAGGGCTCGCCTTCTTCTCGCTGAGCAAGGGCAAGCTCGCGAGCTACGTTCTCCCGTTGGCGCCCTGCGCCGCCCTCATCGTCGTCTTCGAGCTCGGTCAGGAGCTCGTCCACCCGCGCAAGCGGCGCCTGGGATCGGCCCTGGTCGCGATGACGCTGGTCGCGACCGCGGTCGCGCTCGGCGTGGCCGCGGTCGGCGGCGCGCTGGGGCTTGAGGGATTCGAGAGAGTGCAGGGACTTGCCCTAGATGTCGCGATCGGCGGAGCCGTCCTGTACGCGGTGGGAAGCCTGGTGTCGCTCTACGGCGCGATGCGTCCGGACCCGCGCCTCGTCTACGGCGTGGCCGCCCTGACCAGCGCCGCGTTCGCGCTCGTGGCCGTCGCCGCATCTCCCCCGATTCTCGCCGCGACGCGCAGCGCGAAGCCGCTGGTCGATCGCGTGCCCGCGCTGTCGTCGTCGCGCCCCGTCGTGCTCGTCGATCTCAACTTGCCGAGCCTCACCTACTACGCCGACCGCGCGACCGAGAAGGTCGAGCTGGGAGCGCTCGCGGCCAGGCTCGATCGTGGCGACCGGCCCCTTGTGGTCGTCGATGAGGCCGACATGTTCAAGCTCCCGGTCGCCGTGCGTGAGCACCTCCGCGAGGTCGCGCGGGGGTCGTCTGTCGTGGTCTATGAGCCCGTGGAGGCGGCTTCGGCCGTCCCGGAGCGAACACAAGACGAAAGCGCAGCGAATGTTCCTTGACGCTCGCCGGAACCCGCTGGTAGGTTCCCCCGCATGGCTTGGTTCAAGAAAGAGAAGACTCCCCGGCTGCCGGCGGCCGAAAAGAAGATCTCGATCCCGGAGGGCCTCTGGGTCAAGTGCGACAACTGCAAGGAGATCATCTACAAGAAAGAGGTCGCACGGAACGCCAACGTCTGCCCCAAGTGCAACTACCACTTCCGGATCAGCGCGCGGGAGCGTCTCGAGGCGCTCTACGACGAAGGGCGCTTCCGCGAGTTCGACGATGACGTGTCGCCGCAGGACGCGCTCGGGTTCGTCGATTCCAAGCCGTACTCCCAGCGGCTCGCGTCCTACCAGAAGGAGACCGGGCTCAAGGATGCGCTGATCTCGAGCGAAGGGCTGATGGGCGGGATGCCCGTCATCATCGCGGTGATGGAGTACGGGTTCATGGGCGGCTCGATGGGGAGCGTCGTCGGCGAGAAGATGACGCGCGCCGCCGAGCGGGCCTACGAGACGAGCTGTCCGCTCGTCGCGATCTCCTGCTCGGGGGGCGCCCGCATGCAGGAGGGGGCGCTCTCGTTGATGCAGATGGCGAAGATCTCGGCGGCGCTTGGCCGCCTCGACGAGAAGGGGATCCCCTACATCTCGATCCTGACCGACCCGACGACCGGCGGGGTGACCGCGTCGTTCGCGATGCTGGGGGACCTGATCGTCGCGGAGCCGAAGGCCCTGATCGGCTTCGCGGGACCGCGCGTGATCGAGCAGACGATCCGGCAGAAGCTTCCGGTCGGGTTCCAGCGCTCCGAATTCCTGCTCGAGCACGGGATGATCGACGTCATCGTCGACCGCGCTCAGATGCGGGACACGCTGATCCAGGCCTTGAAGTTCATGATCGGCGCCGCCCGGAGCACCGACGCTCCGACGCCGACGCGATCGACGGCCCGCGCGGGGGAGATCTAGCTCACCGCGTTACGCTCGGCTATCCCAGGTCACGTCCGCCACGCCGCGATGGCGATTTTCCCAGCGGGCCATCACGAACAGGGCATCGGACAAGCGGTTCAGGTAGACGACCACGTGGGAGCCGACCGGCTCGGCCGCGGCGAGCGCCACGACCAGGCGCTCCGCGCGACGGCACACCGTCCGCGCCACGTGGAGGCCGGCGGCGCCGACCGACCCTCCCGGCAGGATGAAGTTCGTCAACGGGCCGAGCTCCGCCGTCATCCGCTCGATCGTGCGCTCGAGGGCGGCGACGTGCCGCTCCTCGATCCTCGGGCCCGCCTTCGCGCCGGATGGGCTCTCGAGGATCGAGAGGTCGCTCCCCAGGTGAAAGAGGTCGTTCTGGATCCGCGCCAGCTCGGAGGCGAGCGAGGGCTCCAATCCGTGCGCGAGGGCCGCGCCGATGACGGAGTTCAGCTCGTCGACGGTCCCGAACGCCTCGATCCGAAGGGCGTCCTTCGGGACCCGCTCCCCGGATCCGAGCGAGGTCGTTCCGTCGTCGCCGGTCTTCGTCGTGATCTTCGTCAGCCGCGGCACCGTCCTCACATCCTCCAGGACACGCCGGCAAGATACCGCCGTCCCGGCGCCGGCGTCACGAACGTCTCGTTCAAGCCGCTCGAGAAATCGAAGGCGTAGATGCCGCGCGTCGCGTAGGTGCGGTCGAACAGGTTCGTCACGGAGGCGAACGCGCCGAACCGGCCGAGGGACCCGCCCCGGTCCCGGTGCGGCGCGTGCTCCCAGCCGACGCGCATGTTCGCGACGAAGTACGACGGGAGCTTGGCCTGCGCGTTCCCCGGGTCGTTGTCGAGCGTTTGGCTCGAAACGTACAGCCCATCCGCCCGCACCGTGAAGCCCGCGGGCAGCGTGGCGGCAATCCCCGCCGACGAGCGGAATGCCGGGACCAGCGGCACGTCCTGCCCGTCGTTGACGCCTCCGTGGAACGCGGCGTCGATCCAGGTCGCGGTGGCGAAGGCGTTGACCGAGGCGGCGAGCCGGCCGTTGGCGTCGAGCTCGAGCCCGCGCCTCCGCGTCGCGCCGGCATTGACGTTCCGGCCGAACGGATCACTCGCGGTCGGCGTGGGATCGAAGATGATCTCGTTCTTGGTGTCGATCCAGAACACCGACGCATCGAGCGCGGCCGACCCGCGGTGGAACCGCGAGCCGATCTCGTACGTCCGCGCGGTCTCGGGCGAGAGGTCGGGGTTGCTGCCGAACCCGGGGAACGCGAAGAGCTGCTCCGGTGTCGGCGGCAGGAACGAATCCGCGTACGACGCGAAGACCTCCACCGGATCGGCGGGACGGAACGTGACCCCGGCGCGGAAGGACGGCTGGGAGAACGTTTTCACGTCGGAGATCGTCGGATCGGGGATCGACTCGTCATATCGCACGCGGCTGCGGTCCCCGCGCGCCCCGGCGGTCAGGATCCACCGCGGCGTGATCGTCCAGATGTCCTGCAGGAACAGCGCCGCGTTCACCGCCCCTGCCGTGTTCCGCGAAGACGGCGCACTCGGATCGTACGATCCCGGCGACGAAGGCGACGTGAAATACCCGGTGCTGTCGGTGGACCCGTCGAGCAGCTCGGTCCCGAACGCGATCTGGTTGTCGCCCCGCGCTGTCTTGGACCCGTGCGTCGCCTGAAACGTGCCGCTCCAGGTCCCCGAGCTCGAATCGAGGAAGAACCCGCCGAACACCGGCGCGGCACGCCCGGTAGAAAGCGAGCTCGTTCCCGAATCGCGGTACGACAGGCTGGCCGCGAGCGAGAACCCGGCCCCGGCGACCCCCTGGTAGTTCGCGGCGATTTGCCGCGTGGTCGAATCGGTCGCATCGAGCACGTTGAAGGTGTTCTGTGTCGGGTCCGACTGAAACTCGGAGAGCGTGAGCGCGCCTGGGTTCCCGTAGTCGAGATGCGAGGAGAGGAACGAGACGGACAACCGCCGGCTCTGCCCGAGGTCGACCCCGCCGATCGCGCTCCAGCGCGTCTGGTCGCCCCCCGCGTTCGTGCGGAAGCCGTCGCTGGTGTCGTACGTCCCGGTGGCGAGCAGGTCGAACCGTCCGAACGCGCGCCCGTAGCTCCCGTCGTACTGCTGGGTGCCGAACGACCCCCCGGCCGCCATGATGGAACCGGCCGGGATCGTCCCCTTGCGCGTGACGACCCGGATGATCCCCGCTTCCGACCCGCCGCCGGCGAGCGCCGACGCCGAACCGCGGGTGATCTCCACGTGGTCGACGGCATCGAGCGGGATCTCCTCGAGCGCCACCGCGTTGTTCCGGGGATCGTTCGCGCGCGCGCCGTCGACGAAGACCGCGATTCCCTTCCCTCCCGTGAAGCCTCGCAGGTCGAGCGTCTTCTGGACGTCGTTTCCGACCTGGTCGTAGAGGTTCACCCCGGCGACCTCGGCAAGGAGATCCTGGAGATTGCGCGCTCCGCTCGCCTCGATCTGCTCGCGATCGATGCGCGTCACGTGCGCCGGCACGTCGCTCTTCGGAACGCCCTGGTCGTCGAGACGCGTCGCGGTGACCACGACGGTCGTGTCGGCGTCGTCGTGCTGGTCGTTCGCCGGCTGGGTGTCGGCGCCGAGGACCACGGATGAAAGGGAAAGAAAGGAAAGGAGAGCCAGGATCCGGAATTGCCGCATGCGAACCTCCCGTTCGACGCAGAACGTGATGGCCGCTCGTCGGTCTCCTGGCTTCCGGATCCTCCGCCGATGGGTTCCTTCCCGAACGCCCAACCCCAGTAGGGATCACTGACGTTCAGTGGATCTTCACCCTCGGCGTCCCCGGTCACAGTGGCGGGGGCCGCACGGGACTTGCACCCGTTTCCCGATCACGAGCGGTATGACAAAGAGCGAACCCGAACCGGAGAACGGTACGGGAGGGGGCGCTGTGGTGTCAAGCACGTGAACTGGACGATTCGAGGGAGGTCAGGCGTCGCCGATGGAGCCGGCGAATGGTACGTTTCCAGACGATGAACTCGATCATGGTCAGAACCTCGCCGCTCCGGTGGGGATTCGACAAGTGGGCCGCGATCGTCGGAGTCACGGGCTGCGTGATTCTGGTGCTCGCGGTGTTGCTCTGCCTGGTGAGCTTCAGCGTGCCGCCGCCGGGCATCGCGCTGGCGGGAGTGATCCTGTCTTTCGTCGTGGGCGTGGTGCTCTCCGTCACATTCGCGTTCCTGTTCTGGCTAATCGGCGCATTCGTACGGCTCCTGTGGCGTTCGCAGTAGACGGCGGCGCGCCGCCCAGCCCCGCTTACGGCGCTCCCGCCGACCTCGCCAGCGGGATCACGTACGGCCGCCCCGACGCCGGGTCGGTGCCGATCTCGACCTCGACCTCATAGACCGCGCGGATCGGATCGGGGCGGAGCACCTCCGCGGGCGTGCCGTCGGCGGCGACCGAGCCGCATCGCAGGAGAACGAGACGGTCGCAGTGGCGCGCGGCGAGGTTGATGTCGTGGCTCACCACGACGATCGTGAGGCCGCTCTCCCGGTGGAGCTGCGAGAGCACCCGGTACACGTCGAGGCGATGCTTGAGGTCGAGAAAAGCCGTGGGCTCGTCGAGCAGGAGGAGTCGGGGGCGCTGAGTCAGAGCCCGGGCGAGCAGCACGCGCTGGCGCTCGCCACCGGAAAGCTCGCGAAGCGAGCGCGCGGCGACGTGCGCGACCTCACAGCGTTCCATCGCCTCGCGCGCGATCGCGCGATCCGCGGGACCCTCGATGCCGAGCAACCCGAGATGCGGCGCGCGGCCCATGCGCACGATCTCGTCGACCGTGAAATCGAAGACGGGATACGTCTCCTGCGGGACGACGGCAACGCGGCGGGCGCGCTCACGGGAAGTGAGGCCGGAGAGGTCGTCGCCGAAGAGCGAAATCGATCCGGAGGTCGCTTGGAGCGTGGCCGAGGCCAGCCGCACGAACGTCGTCTTTCCCGCACCGTTCGGGCCGAGCACACCGACGATGGTCCCGTTCGCGATCGTCAGGTCGAGCCCGACGAGGATCGGCGTGCGGCCGTAGGCGAAATCGACCCGGCGGAAAGCAAGCGCATCGCCGCTCATGCCGTCTTTCCGCGCTTCATCAGGATCGTCAGGAAGAACGGTCCGCCGATCAGCGCGGTGATCACGCTGACCGGAAGCTCGGCGGGGGCGATCAGCGTCCGCGCCGCCGCGTCCGCGGCGAGCAGGGTCGCCGCACCGCCGAGGGCGCTCGCCGGAAGCAGGAGACGATGGTCCGGGCCGAAGATCGCGCGCATCGCGTGCGGGACGATCAGGCCGACGAACCCGACGATCCCGGTGAAGGCCACGGCCGCGGCGGTGATCAGGGACGCGGCGATGACGATCGTCCAGGTCGCGCGCTCGACCGGAACCCCGAGCTGCCCCGCCTCGTCGTCCCCCAGCGAGAGCAGGTTCAAGACGTGGGCGCGGGAGTACAGCGCGCCCGATCCGATCGCGGTCAGCGCGGCGACGATGCCGACCGTCGTCCAGGACTGCGACGTCATCGCGCCCATCAGGTACGACAGCAAACTCTGGAACCGGGCCGGATCTCCTCTGAAGACGAAGAACTGGATCAGCGCGGAGTCGAACGCGTTCAGCACGACGCCGATCAGCAGGAGCGTCGTCGTTTCCGTGCGCCCTCGTGCCCGGGAGAGGCCGAACAGTAGGACCAGCGTCGCGACCGCGCCGGCGAACGCAGCGACCGGCGTCGCGATCGAGCTGCCGAGGCCGGACGCTCCCGCAAGCGCCTGCGCGGCCACCGCGCCGAGCGCCGCCCCTCCCGACACGCCGAGGATGAACGGGTCGGCGAGTGGGTTCCGGAGCACCGCCTGGTACGAGGCGCCGGCGCAGGCCAGAGCGGCGCCGACGCAAGCCGCGAGCAGGGCTCTCGTGAGGCGGAAGCTGAAGACGATCGCCCGGGAGGAGGCGTCGCCTCCTCCGAGGAGCGCGTCGAGCACACCCCGGAGCCCAAGGCCGCTCGGCCCCACGCTCATGGCGACGACGAGGGCGGCGGCGGCGATCGCCGCGACGGCGGCTAGGCCGAGAATGCCCCGAGTCCGACCGCTCACTTCGCGGTTCCGGGTCGGTTGGGGTGGAGAATTCCCGCCAGCTCCTCGACGGCGTCGGCGACGCGCGGCCCGGGACGCAGCGTCAGGTCGTCGGGGAGCACGACGACGCGATGCGCCGCGACGGCGGGAATCGTCGGCCATCGGCTCCAGTACGCCGCCTCGGCGCCGGTGTCCGGGTTGGCGAGGTCCATGCGGGACTGCAGGATCACCTCGGGCTTCGCCGCCGCGACCGACTCGATGCCCAGGCGCGGATACCGCTCTTCCTCGACGACGTTGACGCCTCCCGCCAGCTCGAGCAGCTGCGCCGGGAGTGTCTCGCGCCCGGCCGCGATGATCGGGTCCACCTGGACGACGAAAATCGTGCGGACGCGGGGGAGGTCCTTGATCCGCGCCGACACCGCCGCGATCTTCGCGCGCAAGGCTCCGGCGAGGCCCCGGCCTGTGTCCTCGACGCCGGCGAGTCGCGCGATCGTCTCGATCGCCGTGAACGACTCGTCGAGCGTCTCGGCGGGGACGACCTCGACGCGCAGCCCCGCCCGCTTCATCGCCATGGCGGCGTCGCGATTGCCGGGTCCCGGGGACACGACCACCAGATCGGGCTTAAGCGCTAGGACCGCCTCGACCGACGGGTTGACGTAGCCGCCGATCTTGGGAAGGGATTTCGCCTCGGGCGGGTAGTTGCAGTAGTCGGTCACGCCGACGACGCGCTTGCCAAGCCCGAGCGCGAAGAGAATCTCGGTGATCGTCGGGGTCAGCGAGACGACGCGTGCCGGCGCCGGCGCGTGCGCCGGAGCCGCGTTGCCGTCCGCCGCGCACAGCGAGACGGCCAGGAGAAGCGCGACGCAAGAAAAGCTGAGTTTTCGGTGCACCGTGGCCGGGATGGTATCCCGGCGGCTCGGGTGAGGCGAAGCGCGGAGGCTAGAGCTTGAAGGCGAGCGATTCCGTCTTCCAGACGGAAACCGGCACCCCGTCCTTGACGGCCGGCCGGTACGTCCAGTGCCGTGCCGCCTCGACGGCGGCGTCGTTCACGTCGGATCCGGCGATTCCGTAGACGAGCACGACGTCGTCCACCGTCCCCTTTGAGTTGATCAGCAGCTTCACGACCACGGTCCCGTGCACGTGAAGTTGGCGCGCCTGCAGCGAGTAGATCGGCAGCCGGCGGGAGAGGGAGACCGGCGGCGTGTCGACCGCTTCGAGCGGCACCAGGCTCCCGGCGGCGGTCCGGTTCGCCGCCGCGGGGGCCGCGGCTCCGGGAACCCCCGTCTCCGGCACGCCGGTCTCCGCGCTCGTCGCGTGCGGCGGCTCATGCTGCGCGCGCGAGGTCTCGAAGCGCTGCACCGGTGGAAGGGCGTGATTCGCGGCCGACGCAGAGGCGCGCTCGGCGTGGGTCGCCGGCGGGTGAGTCGGCGCCGGCTCCGGCTTCGCCTTCACCGCCTTCGAGGCCGGCGGCGGCGCCGCCACCGGGTTGGTAACCGGCGTCGGCTCGGAAGCCGTTCGGGCCGAAGAGCCCTGCGAAGTCGTGGGGTTTGTGATCGGCGGTGCTTCTTGCGACGCGGCCGGATGAGTGACCGGAGGCGCGGGATCGACGGGCGGGGGCGCGCTCGTGACCGTGGGAGCGATGTTCGCGGGAGGAATCGACGCTGCGACCGGCGCCTGGTGATCGGCGGCGGTGCGCGAGAACCCGCGCTCGGAGCCGTAGAAGAACCCGAAGTAGACGCCGATCAACGTGCCGACCAGGGCGATGATCCAGATCCACAACGGGATAGTCCGCTTCGCCGGAGCGGCCTGAATTTCTGCTGCCGGCTTCTTGCGCGCAGCGGCGACCTTGCGGTCGACCTCGACGGGGCCGGCTGGAACAGCGGTCGGGGCCAGGTCGATCGCGATCGGCGAGGCCGGATCGTCGTGGACCTCGGGAGAGGCGGACTTCGTTTGGGCGGCGTCGCGGCCGTGTTTCGATTTCTTCTTTTTCCCGCGCTTCGAGTCGAAATGAACGACCTGTCCCGGTGCCTCGGCCACGGGAAGCGTGGCGGTCTCAGACGGGGCCGGGAGGGTCTCGAGAAGCTCCAGCGGTGCCGCGTGGTCCGACGGCATCGCGACGGGGCCGGATGCGGGCTCGAACACGGGCGGCGTTTCGAGGTCGAGCGCCGCGGATAGCGACGACAGCTCGTTGCTGAGCTCGGCCTGCATCTGGGCGAACGGGTTGTCTCCCCGCGGCGCGTCGGCTCCGTCGAGTGGATCGAGATCGGCTCCCGCGAACGGCGACTTGGGGGGTTCGTGCGCGCTCGCGGCTCCTTCCGACTCCGGAAGGATCGCGTTCAGCTTCGCCATGATCTCTTCTTCGGTGAGGTCCTCGCCGACGATCACCGTGCGCGACCCTTTGCGCGAGGTCCCCGCCACTGCGACCGGAGCCGCGGAATCCGCCGCCTCGTCCGCCGCGCTCTTCGCCGCCACCGGCGACTGCGCGTCGAGGAATCGGCTGACGACCGTCAGGAGCAGGTCCGGAGGAATCGGCTTCTCGAGGTACTCGTCGCACCCGTAGATGTGAAGCGCTTGCGTCCGGTACTTCCGCCCCTTGTAGACTCCCGTCGTGATCAGAATCGGCGTGCGGGCTCCGTGCTGCGTCCGCTTGAGCTCCTGGCAGACCTCGAAGCCGTGCTTCTTCGGGATCATCGCCTCGACAAGAACGAGGTCGGGGCTCAACCGATGAAACGCCTCCATTCCGGACACGCCGTCGGTGGCGACCTCGACGCGATACCCCGAGGTCTCGAGCGGCTTGCGGATGCGCTCGATGCTCCGCGGCTCGTAGTCGATCAGCAGGATGATGTGTTTAGCCATGCCACGGCCCTGCGCTGTTGCGCTTTCCGACGATCGAATCGAGCTCTCACTCTCGGACTGCGACACCGACGCCCCCGCTCGATCGGAAACCCCTGCGACACGCGTTCAAAACATAGGGTGCCGGTGGGCGCGATTCAAGCCGACCCCGGGGTGCGACGGGATGTCTGAAACGCAACGGATTTACCGGGCTCGCGCGGACTCGATCTCCGAGGCCGCGACCATCCTCCCGGCGGACGAGGCGCTGGCCCACCTGTTCTACGAGGAGCGGGAGGACGTCGAGCGGCGGGTCTCGACAGGCGGTCTTCGCGAGGAGCGGCGGCACTGGACGTCGGGCGCGGCGGCGGTTGGGCGCACCTCGCTCCACGTTACCGGCCCTGCGGCTGAAGATTTGATCCACCTCGCAAGGGCGGCCGCCGATCCGTCCGCCGAGTTACGGCCGCCGATAGGAGATGATGGCACCCGTTGGGCCACCCGGACCGGCGACGGGCTCGCTCTAGAAGATTTGGAAGAATGGCTACGGGCGGTTGATCTCCCGGTCTCGGCTCGAGTGGAAGCGCGCGTGGTCTCCCACGATCAAGCCGTATGGGTGGGACGGCCCGGCCAGGCGACGGCCTTCGACCTGCGGAGGGGCCGGCGTCTCGAGATCAGCGTCCACCTCGGCGACACCGATGAGGCAGGGCGCGCCGTGTCGGAGCTCGTGCTCCGGGAATCGGACACGCTCCCGAGCGGCCTCCTCGCGGAGACGATCGAGCGCGCGCGTGAGCGGGTCGCTCTCACCCCGGCCACGGGTCCCGGATGGAAGGATGTCACGGCGGTCTTCGCTCCAGGTTGCGCGGGGGTGGTCGTACACGAGCTGATCGGGCATGCGCTCGAAGGGGACGTGGTCCACGAGGGGCGATCATGGCTCACGCGACCGGACGTCACGGCGCTCCCTCGCATGCTCACGGTGGTGGACGACCCTCGCCGCTCGCGAGCACCGTGGGCGATCGATGACGAGGGGACTCCGTCGGCTGCGCTCACGCTCGTCGATGAAGGGCGCGTGACCGCGATCGTGCACGACCGTGCGAGTGCGATGCGCGCGTCCTCGAGTTCGACGGGTCACGGCCGGCGAGGCTCGTACCTCGGGCGCATCCTCCCGCGCCTCGGCTGCACGTACATCGAGAACGGAGTGACGAGGGCTTCGTCGATCATCGAGGACACGGTGGAAGGGGTCTACATTCGCCGCATCGTCGGCGGCGTCGCAGTGCCCGAACGCGGGAGCGCACGATTCCTGGTCACCGATGCTGATCGCATCGAGCGAGGACGCCTCGCCGCGCCACTGCCTCCCTTCCCCGTGTACATCGACCTTCATCGCCATCTCGCATCGCTCGACGCGGTCGGAGATGACCTGTGGTTCGATCGATGCATCGGATCGTGCGTGCGCGATGGTCAACCCGTGGCGACAAGCGTCGGCGCGCCGACAATTCGTCTAGGGGTGATCAAGGTCTGGACTTGATCTGTCCTGTGAGGATTCGGTGTTGGGTGTCGCTGCGTTGATCGCGTGGGAAGAGGCCGTCGAGCGAGGGCGCGCGATGTGGCGTGAGGTGTCGTCGACGCGTCCTCGAGAGCTCGTCGAAATCTACTTGAAGCTTGCGGTCCGCCGCCGCCACGTCGCACAACAGCCAGGTGCACGGCCCGCGGTGGACGAAATCTGGGAGGCCGGAGTCGCGGTCCGTCTCTCTCGTCCGGGATCGGGTGGGGCCGGCTTCGGAAGCTGCACGGGGACCTCGAGTGCTGCGGCGTTATGGGCGGCAAGCGCGGCAAACGCGGGGCCCCAGGCTGCGGATCCTCCGATGCCGCGCACCGACGCGGTGCCGCGCCTGCGCACTGACCTCGATCCGCAAACGGCCATGCCCGGGGCGGAACAGATTTGGGCGGCGTTCGACGGGCACCCCCGGCTTCGCTGGCTGGAGTTGGGAACGACGATCGAAGTGCTGATCGGCGCCAATGAATGGGTCGCAGTTCGCCGCCGGAACCGGACCTGGTGGGAATCGCGCGCCCGCCAGAGCGATTTCGGGGCTCTGCGGGGCCTTTCTCTCCCAATCGACGAGCGGCCGGAGTCCGACCTCACGTCAGGGAATGCCAACACCCTTGCGCTGAGTCCTCAGGCGGCAGGCACCCTTATCGCCGCCACGGCGAGGGCGCTCTACGGGCTCCTTCGTGCGAAGGAGCGCCTGCGTCCGTCGTGGCACTTGACCGACGACCCGGCGAACGCAGCGGGTTTGGCCGGCGGAGAGTTCGACGATGCAGGCTTCGCGACTCGTCCGCGCGTGCTGGCGGATGCCGGCGGGCATCTCGGACTGCTCTCCGGCGAAGGGTGCTACTGGCGCTCCTCGTTCCGCGACCCTCCACGCCCATCGCCAAGCACGCTCGTGCTGCGTGCAGGGGAGCGCGGTTCCCAACCTGCAGCAAGAGCGGTCGTGGAACGCTGCCGCCTCCTACCTGCCGGTCGCGATGACTTTTTTGTAGAAATGGGTGATCCCGATTCGGACGACTCACCCATTTACCGCTTGAGTCCGGCCGAGATCGCCGAGAGATGCATCGGCACCTGGGGCACGCCGCGGATGACGGTGGAAGGGGTCTTGACGCCCGGCCTGATCTTTTCTCCCGGCGACCGGAGCTAGAGTGCCTTGGCCTCTTCTAGCCTGGCACCCAATTCAGATGTTCGAGACGACTGCGGCAGCAGCTCGCGGATGCGCGCGACCGTCCGAGGAATCGCGCTCCGGTACCTTTCCCGGCCGAGCACCGCGATCTGGTACCCAAAAGTGCCGAGTGCCTTGATCATCCGCTGGCCGGACACCAGCCGGAAGCGTTGCTCGAAGCTCTGCTGATCGGGCGGTTCCCAGCCCAGGCGACGGTACCCCTCGAAAAGATCGCCGACCTCACGCTCCTCGATGTCGACGTAGGCATCCCGGAGCAGCGACGCGATGTCGTAGGTGTCCGGCCCCCAGCGCGCGTCCTGGATGTCCACCATGGCCAGCGTGCCGTCGCGACGGACCATGAGGTTCCGGCTGTGGTAGTCGCGATGGCAAAGCACACGGGGGTGCGTGGCGCACTCCTCCGCCAGCCGCTCGAGGGCGTCGACCAGGGCCGGAGGGGGTGATGGACGTCCCAGAAGACGTCCGACGTAGTTCTCGACGAAGAAGCGCATCTCGAACAAGAAGCGCTCGCGATCGAGCGCGGGTCCCTCCGCGCGATCGGACGACCCGAGCGCCTCGGTGCCGCGTGAGGCGATCTCCGCGGCGAGCTCGACCGCGGCGTATCGCAGCGCCTCGCGCTCCGGCTCGCCGGCGGCGGTCGCCAGCGCGCTCTCGAGGGTCTGGTCGCCGAAGTCCTCGAGGAGAAGGCAGCCGGCCGCGGGGAGCACCTCGACCACCGCGGCGACGGGAAGCGAGGCACGGAGGAAGATTCTGGCGAGGCGAACGTCGTCCGTCTCACCTTCGAACGGCCGCTCGTAGTCCATCACGATCAAGGTGCCGCCGCTGGCGAGGAACAATCGGTGAAAGCGCCGGGTCGATGCGTCGCCGGGCAGGGTGACCAGTCGCGATCCGGGATGCGAGCGCTCGAGCGCCGCTTCGAGCTCCGCGCGGACCGGGCTCACGCGGAGCGCTCAGCGAAGCGCCGGGTGACCAGGCGATCGACCCGCGTCAGCCCCGGTGCCAAGGTCCGCCCGGGCTCGAGGTCCGCCGCGGCAACCGTTTCCTCGAGCAGCTGCCCCGCGGGAATCTCAGCGCCGGGGCCGACCACCGCACGGCGCAGCCGCGCGCCGGGGCCGATCCAGGCCTCCGGCATCACCACGCTGTCCTCGATGCTCGCTCCCGCCTCGACCCTGGCGCCGAATCCGAGAACCACCCCTCCGGCGAGGCGCAGTCCGCGCGCGCGGAGATCGGCGCCGGGACCGACCGCGACCGCGGCGCCGTCGATCTCGCGCACAGGGTCGAAGTCCCCGATCTGGACACGGGTCTCGGTCGGAAGGGCGATCAGCGCGAGCGAGCCTTCCAGGTACTCGCGCGGGGTCCCGAACTCCCACCAGTGGCCGTCGTGCACGTACGCATTCAGGCGCCGCTCCGCGGCCAGACCGAAGTAGACGTCCTTGACGATGTCCGAGGGCACGCCCTTCGGAAGCAGATCGAGCACTTCGGGCTCGATCACGTGGTAACCCGTGAACAGCATCGAGCCGCCGCCGAATCGCACCACGCGCCGACGATCGTCGATCTCGATCGGCGTGTACCCCTTCCGGTGAGGGATCACGACCAGGGTCGCGAGGCAGCCCGAATGCTCGTGCGACGCGACCACGTCTGCGAGCGGGATGTCGGAGAGGAAGTCCGAGTTGCGGACCAGGATCGGCCCCGAACCCCGCAGCAGGTGCGCGGCGTGCTCGAGGCCTCCCCCGGTGCCGAGCAGCCGCTCCGGCTCGAGCGAGTAGTGGAGGGTGCGAAGTCCCAGCTCGCGGCCGTCGCCCAGCGCCTCGCGCAGCGGGACGGGTAGGTGGTGGAGGTTGATCACGGCCTCGTCGATCCCGGCGCGGGCGATGTTCCGGAGGATCTGCGGAGCGAGAGGCCGCCCGAGCACGGGGAGTAACGGCTTGGGCAGTGTTCGCGTGAGGGGGAGCAGGCGCTCGCCCTGGCCGGCCGCGAGGAGCATCGCCTTCACGGGCCCGTCTCCTCGGAAGGCATGAGAAGATCGCCCGCGCTCACCCCCCGCCGCGCTGCGTCTTCCTCCTGAAGCTCTCGATAGCTCGCCGTCACGTAATCCGCCTCTTTGAACCCGAGCGCGGCGGCCGCTTGGTCCACTTCGCCGGGATCCCCCTCGAGCTCAACGAATGTCCCGAGCGGAGTCTCGTCCACCACCGCTGAGATACGGCCAAGCCGGAACATCGTCCGGTACTTCTGGTAACGGTAAACCGCCTGGAAGCCCAGGCCCTCCAGGATCGAGTGCGCCGCGGCGACATCCTCGATCTCGGTCTCGTGCTCGACCCTGACCTTGTGCCGATGCACTCCCTCCACCGCCCCCTTGTAGGTCAGGATCGTGATCGACCCGTAGCTGCGCAGCCGGAGGAGGGCGCCTCGACTGTTCAGGCGCCCCTGCTCGTGATCGTAGAGGACGTTGTCCTCGAACGTCCGGGGGTGCACCTCGGTCGCGCCCAGGGCGGTCAACGCGCGAACAGCGGCAGCCGCAGCGGGAAACGCGAGCTTGATCTCGTTCTCCCGCCTGGACAATGCCATCGCCCCGATGATAACATTTCGTCTCTTTTCTCATCTTTTTCCGCGAAGGACACTATGGCCGGCGCGAGAGTCCTGATCACGGGCATAGGCGCGGTCAGCGCCATCGGCAACACCCGTGACGAGTTCTGGTCCGCGTGCCTCGAGGGGCGCTCCGGCGGAATGACGCTCGAGAATCCGTGGGTGGTGGACACCGACCTGGGCACGAAAATCGGCGCACCGATCCGCGAGTTCGATCCGGTCGCCGCCGGTGTTGCTTCGCGAGAGGTCTCGATTCTCGACCGCACGACCTGGTTCGCGCTGTCGGCGGGACACCAGGCGCTCCTCGACGCGGGCTTCACCATCGTGCCGCGGGGGGACGTCAAGGGGCGCTTCGCCGTCGAGGGGATCGATCCCTGGCGCCTCGCGACGATCGTCGGCAGCGGGATCGGCGGGCTCTCGTCGTTCGAGTCGACCCACGCGAACTGGCGTGAGAACCGGTCGAAAGTCCCGGCCAAGCGGTACGCTCTGGTGATGCTGATCCCGAACGCCGCCGCGGGGCATCTGGCCATCCGCTTCAACGCCAAGGGAGAGTGCAAGGCGATCTCCACCGCGTGCGCCGCGGGAACGATGGCGCTCGGGGATGCCTACCGGACGCTCCTCGCGGGTGAGGCCGACGTCGTCCTCGCGGGGGGAGCGGAGGGGGTGGCGGGGGACGCGGACGCGTTCGCGATGCTCGGGTTCGACCGTTTGAAGACGCTTTCCACCCGCAACGACGATCCGGCGCGCGCGAGCCGCCCGTTCGACCGCGAGCGGGACGGCTTCGTTCTCGGCGAGGGGTCGGCCGTGCTCGTCCTCGAGCGCGAGGAGCATGCTCGCGCCCGCGGGGCGCGCGCCTACGCCGCGATCGTCGGATACGCCTCGAACGCCGACGCCGAGAGCATGATGCAGCTCGACGAGACCGGCGATTCGATCGTCGCGCTGGCGCGCAAGGCGCTCGCCTCGGCGGGGCGCTCCACCGACGAGGTGGAGCACATCAGCGCGCACGGGACCTCGACCCTCCTGAACGACCGGACGGAGACGAAAGCGTTCCGGGCGCTGTTCGGTCCGCGTGTGGACCGGGTTCCGGTCACCGCGCTCAAGTCGATGACGGGGCACGCGATCGGTGCCTCGGGGCCGCTCGAGACTGCGGCGCTGGCCCTGGGCCTCCACAACGGCCTGCTGACGCCGACGATCAACTACGAATTCCCCGATCCGGAGTGCGCCCTCGACGTCGTGGCAAACGCCCCTCGTGCGGCGCGTCCGAAGCTCGCGCTGAAGTTCTCGTACGGATTCGGCGGCCACAACGCCTGTCTCGTCCTCGAGCCTGCGTGATCGCGGGGCCGCTCGCACGCCATCCCTGGAAGCTTCCGGTCGTCGCGGGCGTAGTCCTGGCGCTGGGTTTCTACCCGCTCGGTCTCGTCGTCCCGAACCTCATCGCGCTGGTTCCGCTGCTCGTCTGGATCGACGCGAACCTGGACCGTGGGTGGCGCGAGTGGCGGAACGCCGGCCTCGCCTTCGGCCTCACAGTCGACCTGCTGATCCTCAACTGGATGCTCTCGATGCTGAAGGTCAGCTTCCTGGGAGCGTTCGCCTTCCTCGGCCTGGCGCTGCTGTTCGCGGCGGGGCAGACGCTGATGGTGATGGCCCTCGCCTGGACGCGGAGCCGGACCGGTTGGCCGTGGCTCGTGCTGCTGCCGGCGGGGTGGCTGTCGCTCGAGTGGCTCCAGGCTCAGGGGGACATCGGCATCACGGCGCAGCACCTGGGCCAGACGCTCGGCTCGGTGCCGTTCCTGACGCAAGTCTCCGACCTGGCAGGGTCGTACGGAACTGGTGCGCTTCTCCTCGCCTCGAACGTGCTCGTCTACGAAGCTTGGCGCTCTCGAGAGAGGCGATTGACCGCGCTCGGCGCCTGGGTAATCCTCGTCGCTGCCGTCCTCGGCTACGACGCCTGGGCGTGGACGCATCCTCCAGCGTCGAGCGGCACGCTCCGGATCTCCTTGATCCAGCCGAACGTTCCCCTCGACGTGAAGGGGGACTCGGACCAGGACGAGGCGCAGTCGCGACTGCTCCAGCGCCTGACCGAGCAAGCGGCGAAGGACAAGCCCGACCTGATCATCTGGCCCGAGACCGCGCGCCCGACGCCGATCTACCACCGCCCCCAGGCGATCGCCTCGTACGCGATGCCGGAGGTCCAGGCGCTCGCGAAGCGTCTTCAAACCACGATCGTCACCGGGGCCGAGTACATGGTCGCCCGTCCCGACGGGTACCAGGACGCCTACAACGCCGTTTTCGTCGTCCACCCCGACGGGCGCCTCGATCCGGTCTGGAGCGGGAAAACGATCCTCGTGCCGTTCGTGGAAGCAGTCCCGTTCCGTTCCTTGCTCGGGCCTCTCCTCCACGACGCGCAAGGGTGGGCGCGCTGGCTCGGCGGAGGGTTTCTCCCCGGGCCGGAAGGCGTTCCCCTCCCCGCGGCAGGGACGAAGGTCGGCGTGACGGTCTGCTTCGAGGAGATGTTCTTCGACCTGCAGCGCGACCTCCGCAACGCCGGGGCCCGGGTGCAGGCGGTGATCACGAACGACGCGTGGTTCGGAAGGACCTACTTCCAGTACTACGAGGCGAACACCGTGCGCCTGCGCGCGATCGAGAACCGCTCGGCGTTCGTCCGTGTGGCGAACAGCGGCATCTCGGTCTTCGTGGACCCGCTCGGCCGCGACCACCTGCGCACCAAGCTCGAGGAAGAAACGGTCCGCACGATGGAGGTTCCCCTCACGGACGTCAGGACCCTGTACGATCGTGCGGGCGACGTCGTCGCGTACGCTGCGATCGCGATGTTCGTCGCCGCCGCGGCGATCTCCTGGAGGCGTCACAGATGAGCCTGCACGTCAGCGATCTCACCTGGGAGCAGTTCCGCGAGCGCGTGCCCGCGCGAACCGACCTGGTCATCGTCCCGGTCGGAACCGTGGAAGCGCACGGCGCGATCCCGCTCGGCACCGACACGCTCATTCCCGAGGCGATGTCGGACGAGCTGGCGTCCCGCTTCGACGCGCTGATCGCGCCTTCCGTTCCGTACGGCGTCACGAACACGCTTCTCCCGTACCCCGGCTCGACGACCGTCTCGTCCGCCACGTTCCGCGCCTACCTCTTCGAGGCCGCTGCCGGCCTCGTCGACGCCGGGTTCAAGCGCGTGGTGCTCCTGAACGGCCACGGCGGCCAGAGCTCCGAGGTCGGCGAAGTGGTGGCCCGTCTCTGGAACGAGAAGCGCGCGTACGCGGTCGCCATCGAATGGTGGGGGATGGCGCTGAAGGCGTCGGCCGAGATCTACCCCGGCACGGTGTCAGGCCATGCCGGCGTCGAGGAGACCGCGATGATCCTCGCGATCGATCCGAAGCTCGTCGACGGCTCCCGCGCCCGCACGGTGCGCCGCGCCCCGCGTCGCGACGGCGTCAGGACGCGCCCGTTCCCCGCCTCGATCATCCTCGATCGTCCCGAGGCGAAGGACGAAGGCGCACCCGTTCTCGACGAATCGAAGGCGCGGGAGTTCTTCAAGCGCGTCACCGACGAGGTCGAGACGGTGCTGCGGGAAGTGTTCGCGGGGTGGGAAGAGATTCGTTAGTCAGTGCGCCCAGAATGTCGGTTCGTCGTGACAGAACAAGAAGCTGAGATGAAGCCTGAGGGCGAGAGGCCCCGAGCTGTTCCCGGTCCCGAAGGCGACGTAGGTGAAACCAAGATGGTCAACCTCGGCTTCCGCGCGCACGCGAAAGCCCGCGCTCACGTTCTTCTGCAACGGGATGTCGAGGCCGCCGGAGACCATCAGGTCGAAAACGATTGAGGAATGCGTGTTCGCCCCGGCACCGGGTCCAGTCGCCAGGAAACTGGACGAGGTCGTGACGTTCATCCTGTCGACGGCGAAACCTCCACTGACCGTCGGCTGCACGCGTGCTGTTCTGCGGAACGTCACCCGAGCGGCGAACCCCAAGCGCAGCGAGTTCAGCGTGTCATCTTCGACGATGGGTCCTTCTACCTCGGGTGAAGGGGGAATCACGAACAACTCGCTCGTCGCGGCTCGAAACTTCTCCAGTCGAAGATCCACCGCCACGTCGAGCCCGTGCCCACGGTATGCGCCGAGTGTGCCGACGATCCCGAACACCGCCGAGGTCGTGTCGAAGGCGCCCGCAAAGCCCTGAGCCCGCTGGGCGTCGGTCGGAGATGCCTCGGACAGGTCACGCCAGTCCTGGTATCCGAAGGTGAGTCCCACGGCCCAAGGAGTGGGGCCATGACTCTTGACCGGCTTCGCTCGCTTCCACCACTCGTCCACCTTCGGCGGCTCATCTGCGGCCGCTACGAAGGTGCGGCCCGCGAGAGCCAAGAGGGGCAAGGCGAGCGCCGTCCGCCACGGCGCGAAGTTCGGGAGCTTGGACGCTCGCATTGGCCCGGTTTTACCACGATGTGCGAGATCTCGAGGGACGAAACGCGGTGCTTTCGAAGCAGTCGTTCGCCGTCGCGGTGGCGCCATCTGGAGCGACGCCGGATGATGATTGGCAAGACAGGAGCGAACATGACGAACGCTCGGCACCTCCTAAGCTTGCCAATCATTTCCCTCTTTGCGACGAGTCAGCTCTTCGGCGCCACCAGAGCGCAATTCCTTCTCGAGGAGGGAGAAGAGCTCTACAAGGCCCAGCAGTACGAAGCGGCGATCGCGCAGTTCGATCGAGTGCTCAAGCTCGATCCATCGAGCTGGTCCGCGAACTACCTGACGGCCGTCTCATACATCGCCCTGTACCATCCCGGCTCCGAGTTCCCCAAGGACCGGGAATACGCGGAGAAGGGGATAGCGGCGTTCGAGCGGGCCCTCGAGCTGACACCGCCCAGTCCCGAGGAGGGGCAAAAGGCCGAGAGGTACTACCTCTCCTTTCTCGATGCGACCGGCGACAAGGACAAAGCAATCGCGTACCTCGAACAGCAGCTGAGCTCACGACCCAATGATCCGGCGCTGCTGATAGAAACTGCTATGGTCTATCAAAAGAAGGGCGAGTTCTCGAAGGCGCTCGAGTACTTCGAGAAGCGCGCCAACGTCGACTCAAACAACAAGGAAGCCTGGTACACGCTCGGCGTCAACTGTTGGGCGCGGTCGTACAACGGTGGCCCTGCGCTGCCGCAAGAGGAGCGCGAGCAGGTCGTGGCCAAGGGAATCCAGGCGATGGACACGGCGCTGGAAATTGATCCTGATTACTTCGATGCCCTTGCGTACATCAATCTGCTCTATCGGGAAAAGGCGAAGGTCCTGGATGCCGTCGATAAGAGCGCCGAGGCCCAAGAAGCGTACGAGAAGGCCGCCGAGTATCAGATGAGAGCCATCGAGGTTCGGAAGAGTCAGATCGCCAAGCAGAAGGCAGCGAGCGCGGGGAGCCAACCCGAGAGTCCCTAAAGGGCTCACGCAGGCGATCCCCCGGGCGTGATCTCGGAGTAGGATCGTTCGCCGTGGAACAAGAGCCCAACAAACTCAGGATCGGAGCAACTCTGCTCCTCGTCTTGCTCGCAGGGTCGTCCGTCCCCCGATCCGAGGAACCGAAGAAGATCGGGTTGAAAGAATCCGTGCAGGTGGACCTCGTTCCGCTCGAGGTCACGGTTTGGCCGAAGAAGCCCGGATCGGACGCGTGCCGTGGGTTGACTATCGATGACTTCGAGCTGCGCGTCGACGGCAAACCGCAAAAGATCTACGCGGTCGACGCGTTGGGAGAGACGCAGGAGCTCTACAAACCAGGATCAATTCTAGAAGACGATCCGTCGCGCGGCGGCATGAGCTTCGTGCTCTTCTTCGATCTCTGGCATCTCGATCTGTTCTACCGGGGCTTCCCTGCCTGCCCGAGGACGAAGCCTCTCGCGTTTGCGGAAGCGCGACGCTTCGTCACAACGGAGTTCCACGACGGCGATCGATTGCTCCTGGTGACTGCCGCGGGTTGGCCGGTGGTTCACTACGGGTGGATCCGGACGCAGGCCGACGCTCTGGCTGCACTGGATCGTCTCGAGAAGAATCGCCAGGTCCTGGCCCCGCGCCAGGAGCATTCTCACCACAACGGATGGATCGCCGGAATGGAAAGCCTCTTCCTCGCGCTCGGCCGCTATCCGGGCCGCAAGGACGTCATTTACCTCGCGGACGATTTCAGGTTCGACGACGTGGCGATGCGGATGTACGACATCGCGGCGCGCGCTCAATCCAACGGTGTGGTGGTGAGCGCGGTGGACCTCCTCGACTCCTGTCGGAGCGTGCCCAAGGCAGGGCTTGGGTACACGGAATTCCGGCAGCCCGTCGCTCTGACCCCCCTCTCTGCCGACACGGGGGGAAAGCTGTTCAGAACCGATCAGATCTCATCGGCGGTTCATGAGCTGAGGGCGATGCGGGCATGCCGTTATCTCGTCTCTTTTCGCAAGGAACCCGGCAAGGGCAAGCGCGCTCCATCGATCGACCTCGAGCTGAGAAAAGAGCTGCAGAAGGAGCTGACCCTCCGCGCGCCGTCGAGCTATGAGACCGAAGCGAACGCACCCACTCAGAAGGACAACGATCAAGCGCTGTTCCTCTTGCCCGAATTCGGGCGAGGTATCCGGGCCGACGTGGCGCTCTGGCCCTACCGGCCTGCGGGCAAGGGCGGGCGCTGGAAGGTGTTCGTGCTCGCGCGCGTGGATCGCACGGACGACGAGATCTGGCCCGACGATCTGAGCGAGATCAAGATCAATGTGCTTCTTCACAACCAGTCGAAGGGGTATGGACAGTACGTGAAGACGATCGCCGGCGCCGAGCTGAAGTCCTTTCGGGACAAGGGAGGAACGGGCTCGATGCTCTTTCCCCTGGACGGGATTCGACCCGGAGATACGACCGTCGACCTCACCGTGACCGGCAACGTCGAGGAATTGTCGGCCAACGTGAGCAAGTCGTTCAGCATTCCGAAACCGCCGGGCCCGGGTGAGGCGCGTCCCTGGTTCCTCTCGGACCATCTCGATCGCATGGGGGACAATGCCGTGCTCGTGCCTTCGCTCGACGGCATCGTGACGCCGGACGGATTCGTGGCGTTCATGGGGTACGGGTGCGCTCCCAAGAACGGCTCGTCCGGACCGTATGCGGGCTCGCTCGTCCCGCTCGCCGGCGGGCCCTCGGTCGCTCTCGCCGTGACATGGCTGAAGCGCCCGGAGGACGCGCACCAGGCCTGCGGATGGCTCGCCGGCAGGCTCGACGCTCCGCTTCCCGCCGGGCTGTGGAGCTTCAAGCCGCCGAAGGAGCTCGGGGGCGGAGCCGGGTCGTCGGACGTGGAGTTCACCGTGCTGGCGGCAATTACCCCGGAAGGCGTCGCGGCGGCAGATACGAGTCCCAAGTGAGCGGGACGGCTATCGCCGCCGCGCTCACGCGCCCCATCAGTGGAACTTGAATTCGAACTCCGTCCCCCGGAGTTGCAGATTGAACACCCAGGTATCGCCCTCGGCGTTCGCGAACATCACCCGCCCGCCATACGTCTGACCCGGGAGGATCGTGCGCTTTCGCATCAGCCCGTCGCTTTCGGTCGCCACCTGGTCGCCGGGTGTGCGTGCGGCGGATTGATTGGCACTTGCACTGTGGAGACCATGACCGAGAGCCAACATTTCATTGCGGAGATTTGCTCGCTTGCGATTGTGCCCGATGTATTCGTCAGCCGAATACGTGTGGATCGTGGCCTCCTTCACCTGCCCCTTGCGTGACGTCTTGGTTGCCATCGCATCGATCAGAGCGGGGTCGACCGTCAACGGCGTCGGGGACGTGTTGGTGATGAATACCGTGCCCTCGAGATAGTCGCCATCGCCCAGGTGCATCGCGACCGTCATGTCCTCCGAGGCCGCGATCTCGAATGCGTGTCCGTCGACGCGGACCGTGTCGAGATGAACCGCCTTGTCGTTGCGCTCGGAGCGAACGGTCGGCGCTGCGGCGCGCTCGGAGCCACCGGTCGGGGCCGCGACCCTCAGGGCCGCCATGCCGGGCTTGGGTTCGAGCTGGATGAGGGCACGGGTGTCGTTGATCGGGATGGCGTAGTTGAGGGTGTCGCCGCCATCGTGCTTGAAGACGGTGATGCCGATGACTTCGCCACGCTCATTGATGACCGGACTTCCGCTGTTGCCGCTGGACACCGCCGCATCCAGCTGGAAGTACTTGTATCCGTCGCGATCGCGCAGCCCGCCGATGCGTCCGGGCGTTGCCGTGTTCTCGAGAAAGCCGAAGGCATTTCCAACCACCACGACGCGGTCCCCCGTTCGAACGGCGTCGGAGTTTCCGAGGGTGGCTGCGGACAACCCAAAGGCATCCGTTTGCAGGACGGCGATGTCCCGCGCGCGATCTACTGATCTGACACCCAGGACGTGGTAGACATCCCCGCTTGCGAGGTGGATCTCGACATGCTGGGCGTTCTGCACGCAATGGAAGTTGGTCACGATGGTGCCGACGCCATCCACCAGGAAACCGGATCCATCCGCCTGCGAGCCGCCGGGGAGTGACGAACGGACGTCGACGGTGGTCTTGCCGGCCGTGCCGGCTATTTGCGCGGGCGACATCTCCCAGAGGGCGGTGCTCTTGACGGGCTCCACCGCCGATGCGAGTCGAACGGTCAGGAACGCGCAAACGACGACGCCGCAGACTCGACTGGTCTTCATGTCCCCTCCTTCTTCACTACGGAAAAAGATGGGCGCGTCGGGGAAATGTGCAAGCGAGAGGTCTGCCGGCCCGCCTGGCTGTCGCGGAATACTCCCTGATTCCCCCGGTCTGGGGGAGGGTCGCTCACCAGCGCACGGGATGAATGACCGTGGCCGCCGGTAGCTCGAGCCGCCTCACGATGCGCATCATCAGCCGCATGCCGATCGTTGGTTCACGGCCGAGGGCGGGACTTCCGTGCGTGCTCGATCGACTTCATCGCCAACTTGAACCCTTGCTCGCCATAGAACGACTGAGCTACCGGGTTCTCGGGCGTGCCGCGCAACACGGCCCCGTTCTTGTCCATCACGACGTACCCGGGGTAGCCCGGTGGAACGGTCAAGTCGAACAGACGGGAGAGGAAACGATTGAACGCGTAGTCGGCCTGGGACGGGTCGGGGACGCCGTCGTAGGCGTCCCCCTCGAGCATGACGAATCGAACGTCGGGATCGTGCGTCGCGATCGCCTTGTATCGGGTGAACGCATCCGCGCATGCCGCGCACCAGGAATACGACACGACGGCCACGGTGAACCGCGACGGATCGGACGCGAGCGACTCCCTGATGCGCGTCTCGATCTCCTTGCGGACTTCTCCAAGCGGGACGGGCGCCTTCGCGCAGTCCTGGCGAAGCGTCTTCAGCGCGTCACGCGCCGGATACTGGATGCTGGGAGAATCGAACTGCGCTGTAAATGCGTCGTGGCTCTTGCTTAGAGCGCGGTCGATCTCCCCGCACGTGTAGCTTGAAAGAGGTTCCGGCGGCCGCGGCCAGGCGAGCGGTGCCGCGAGCTGCAGAGCGACGACCAAGACCCCGGTCGCGACGCGCGGCGTTCCGGAGATCGACGTGGCACTTGGGTGACCCATGGTCCGCAGGATACGCCCGCCTTCACCTTGATTGCGGCCGCTGCTGACGGTATATCGGCGTCGTGATTCTCGAACGCGGGTTCGGTCGAGTTGCTCGTGCGGCAATGCTTGTTTTCGGGCTGACCGCGGCGGTCCGTGTGTCGGCGGCGTCGCCGTACGAGCCCGATACGGACGGCGATGGGGTCGTGGACCACGCCGACAATTGTCCAACCGTCCCCAACCCGTCTCAGACCGACACCGACGGAGACGGCGTCGGCGATGCGTGCGACTGCGCGCCCGCAAGCCGCGGGGTTTCCGCGATCCCGCCGCCGATCGGAGCCACGCTCGCCCTGAGCGGCGGCGTCTCGACGACACTGTCCTGGTCGGCGGTGCCGCAAGGTCACGCAACCAACGTGTACAGAGGCCTGTTCGATCCGTCCGCCGGCTGGCTCTACGACGAGTCATGCCTCGTCGCGGAAACCCCGAACGTGTCTGCGATCGACGGCGATGTCCCCGCGCCCGGCACCGTCTTCTACTACGTCGTATCCGCGGTGAACGCTTGCGGCGAGAGCGCCGCCGGCACCGACCCGTCCGGCGCGCCGCGATTCCCCGCGCCCTCCTGCGGACCGCGGCATGCCGACAGCGACGGCGACGGCGTGCCCGATCTCGCCGACAACTGTCCGCTCGTCGCCAACGGAAGTCTCGCCGACGCCGACAAGGATTTCGTGGGCGACGCCTGCGACGTGTGCCCGCTCGACCCCGGGAACGACTCGGATGCGGACGGAATCTGCGCGACGACCCGAGGTCCGGTGATCCCGTGGATCGAGAGCATCGTGTACGTGCTCATCCCTTCGAAGTTCGACGACGGGGACCCGACGAACGACTACATGAAGGACGAATTCAATCTGCCGAACCCGTCGTATTCCGGGGGATATCTCGGAGGGGATCTCCAGGGTGTCCTGAACCGGATGGACTACCTCCGCGGGCTTGGGATCAACACCATCCTCATGTACCCCCCGTTCGCGAACGACCGTGAGCCGTTCTTCCAGTACCTCGCCTCCGGGTACCGAGTCACGGACTGGCGCGATGTCGACCGGAACCTGGGATCGAAGGCGCAGCTGAAGGCGGTAACGGACGCCTTTCACTCCGGCACCCCCGCAATGCGGCTGATCCTCGATTTGCCGATCGGAATGTCCGGCCAGGAGAATCCGTGGAATGCCGATCAAGCGGGGTTCGTGAACTACTTTCGGCCATGGGGGACCGAGAACATCGGGACGTCGCCGGATCAAACCGTCTACGGTCCCGTGGACAACTCGTACGGGATGCCGATCAACAACCACCTGTACGGCCGGGAGACCCGGAGCGCCACCTACGGATACCTGCTGGATTCGGTGATGGCGTGGCTTCCCGAAGAGTACGGGATCGACGGGCTCCGCTACGACTCGGCTCAGAATTTCTACGCGGATTTCTGGAGCTACGCGCTCAACCAGTTTCGCGGCGTCGTGGACCCGTTCCGCCCCGATTTCACCCACTTCGGGGAGGAGATCTGGCTCGCTCCGCTCTATAGCTGGCAGCGGCCGGATCCGGATTTCCTCAACGCCGGGTCGCAATCCGGGATCCGGATGAACGGGATCTACGATTTCGCGATGATCTCCGACATCCAGGCGGCGTTCGCGAAATCTCAGGGAACCGCGCTGCTGATCTTCGATCATGACAACAAGAATCCGCAGTTCGACGACCCGAAGGCGCTCGTCGCCTCCGTCGACGACTACGAGTCCAACACGTTCCTGTCGAACGTGACCGACGGGAACGGGAAGGCGCGGCTGTACCTGGCGCTCGCGCACCTCTTCACGATCGACCGGGTGCCGTTCGCGTACAGCGGCAACGAGTACGGCATCGACTACACGCAGCCGGGGACGCTCTTCGAGCCCGGCCAGGACGAGGCCTTTCATCAGAAATTCGAGGCCCTCGTCCAGATTCGAGCGGTCCACCAGTCGCTGTCGCACGGCTCGTTGACGTGGCTGACGCACAACACCACCTATCTTTCGTTCGCGCGCGTGAGCGGTGGTGAGAAGATCCTCACGGCGCTCAACATCTCGGCGACAGGGAACCGCCAGGTGACGCTCAACATCGGGGCGGCCGGGATCAACTGCTCGTCGGTCGTGAACCTGCTCGACGCGACCGACACGAAGAACAGGCTGAGCGGGAGCGGGGGATCGCAGACTCTGGTCGTGACGCACGACGCCTGGCAGCCGAAGGTGCTGCTCTGCCAATAGAAGTGCCATAAGAACTTGCTTGAGGAATTGTGACATCGCGGCGGCGCCCTGACGCTGCAGCATTGGCTCCTCGCCAAACGAGATCGGAAGCCGAATTCCCTCCTCGAAAGTCGGTTCCATCGCATCGACGAGCCGGTAGAGTTCTCCGATTCACGGGCTCGTGATGGGGTCGTGCGTTCGCACTCGCGTCCGGAGCCGTGTGGCGCGACTCGTGCGAGAGCGCGCTGTGGGCGCGGACTCGACGACTCCGGCTCGAAGGTCGAAACGACGGGAAAAGGGAGGACTCATGAGGAGCGAGAGGTCGTCCACGGTCTTCCGCAGCGCGCGATTCACCAGGAGCGCTGCGGTCATCCTTGCGATCGGCGTTGCGCTTTCGTCTCGTGCGCTGGCAGACGACGGCCCGATCTACCACCCGGACTGCAATGATCCGGACGCCCACGAAATTGCGTGCCTCGAGCCGACACCGGAGATAATCCAGCACGCGCACGACAACGGGTACGAGTATTACATCGGACACGCCGAGCCGACGGTTCTGTTCTTCTCCACCGCCGGGCTCTCGGGCAACAACATGCGGTGGAAATTCCAGCTCCCCGCGACGGATCCCGCTCCCATGCAAGACGGCAGCAGCGTCGCCAACTTCGAGCTGTACATCGCGTTCTGGATGGGCCTGGCCCTTTGCGACCCGAACTCGAAACCGTACGGACCCTGCGTCGCGAACAGCGACGCGAACGATCCGTCGACGGCCGGCGCGGCCTTCCTCGAGCTGCAGTTCTTCCCACCGGGGATCAGCGGATCGAACACGCAGTGGAGCGCGCTCCTCCACATCAACACGCTGCAGGACAGGAACTCGACGCAGATAAACAACTGCAACGAACCCACCACCGCTGCCCGGATCACGACGAACGGCAATCCAGCGGGGCCGCGGCTGTTCATGTCCAACGGGGACACGATCGTGGTGACGATCCAGGACACCTCGAGCGGCATGCAGGCCACCGTCAACGATCAGACGAGCGCGTCGACCGGGACCATGGTCGCGAGCGGAGCGAACGGCTTCCTCCACAATGCCAACCTCACCGATTGCACGACCACCGCGTTCGACTTCCACCCGATGTACGCGACGGCATCGCCGGGCCAGACCGTGCCGTGGGCCTCGCTCCACCCGAACGTCTCGTTCGATTTCGAGATCGGCCATTACGAGCTGTGCGGCGACGCGGCCTGCGCCACGCTGCCGGACGGCGGCGACGCCGACTCCGCCCCCGGGACATGCAGCAAGACGACGAGCCAGACGTGCAATTCGGACAGCAACTGCCCCTCGGGCGAGACCTGCAGCAACGGATGCACGACACGTCGCGGGATCGGGGGCTGCTTCGGCTCGGATAACGACAAGGATGGCATCTGTTACAACGCGAACTGGCCCGACGGCACGCCGGCTCACCCGGCTTCGCTCATCCTCGGCTCCGCGGACGACAAGGGGGTCGGACCGCTGAGCACCTCGACGACGAGCCCCGGCGATTACGACGAGGGATACAAGACGATCGCGTTCAGGACCACGGAGTCGACCTCGACGACGTTTTACCCGTTCTGGAGCCAGGCCGGCACCGGCTCGGCCTGCAAGTTCAACTTCGGCAACGACATCCCGAGCATGACGACCGACGATTTCGGGAAGGCCGCCCAGTACGGGACGAGCCGGGACAACCCCTGCATGCCCGGCACTCCGCCGGTGGCGATCTGCCAGAACGTCACCGTGCCCACCGACGCGAACGTCTGCACGGCGGCCTCCGCCTCCATCGACAACGGGTCCAACGACGCCGACGGCGATCCGGTCACGCTGAGCCCGTCCCCGGCAGGGCCCTATGCGCTGGGAACGACGGGAGTCACGCTCACGGTGACGGAGCCCGAGGGAATGTCGAGCACGTGCAGCGCGAACGTCACCGTGGTCGACACGCAGCCTCCGAGCATCTCGTGCCCCTCACCGGTCGCCGAATGCACGGGCCCGAGCGGAGCGGTGGTCACCTTCAGCGCCGCGGTGTCGGACAACTGCCCGGGGGTGACGGACCTCGGCTGCGTGCCCCCCTCCGGATCGACGTTCCCGTTGGGACCCACGCCGATCACCTGCTCCGTCCGGGACGGTTCGGGCAATACGAGCTCGTGCGCCTCGACCGTCGTGGTGCAGGACACGATCCCTCCCACGATCACCGCCAGCCTCAGCCCCGATACGCTCTGGCCTCCCAACCACAAGATGGTCGACATCGCCGCGACGGTCGCGGTCACCGACATCTGCGACGCCCACCCGACATTCGTTCTGACGTCGGTCGTCAGCAGCGAGCCGGACAACGGGCTCGGCGACGGCGACACGGCGAACGATATCCAGGGGGCGATCCTGGGAACGCCCGACGTGTTCTTCCAGCTCCGCTCCGAGCGATCCGGGGGAGGACCCGGGAGGACGTACACGGCCGTGTACACGGGCTCGGATCATTCGGGGAACTCGTCGACTGCCAGCGACACCGTCGACGTGCCGAAGGACGCGCCGGGCCACGCCAGCGGCGGGAAGGGATTCGCCGCCACGGGGACGCAGCTCGATCCCAGGGCGATCTCGTTCCAGCTCGTGATCCTCTCCGGTGTCGGAGCCGATCCGTCCGGCATCGTCGCCACGGCGCAGATCGGAACCACGGCAGGGACGATCGCGCCCTCGCGCGTGCTGCGATACGACGCGAACCACGACGGGATCGCCGACACGGTGTTCGAGTTCGCCGTGAAGGACGCTCTGGCGCTCCAGCTCAAGTCCGGGCCGGGGAACCCTCTCGCGTTCCGCTATGTGACGCAGGACGGAGTCGGTTACCTCGTACCGAACATCTTCGCGCTCGGCATGCCGATCACTCCGTAGAGCTTCGAGACCACGAGGACTGCCCGGCCCGAGCGGGCCGGGCGGTCCGTCCGCAATCCCGGCGCATCCGCTCGCCTTTTCGCCTGCTCGGGCATGGCGCCGGCAGGGAGTGACAGTTTCAGACTCTCAGCGCGTATCCGACTCCCTCGACCGTCACGAGATAACGTGGCGCCGCCGGATCCGGCTCGATCTTCCGTCGCAGCCGGTGCACGAGCTGCTTCAGGAGCTGGCGATCGCCGGCTCCGCGCAGGCCCCAGATCGCGCGGCTCAACGATTCCGCCGTGACCGGGCGATCGGGCGTCGCGAGGAGCTGCTGGAGGAGGCGCACCTCGAGGCCGGTCAGACGCACATCGCTTCCCTCGCCGACGCGCACCGACTGGGTGAGCGGGTCGAGCTTGATCGAGCCGGCCTCGATCGCGCCCGGTTTTTCCGAGCCTCCGCGACGCAGCAGCGCGCGGACGCGAGCGAGCAGCGTCCGGGGGCTGAAGGGCTTCGCCAGGTAATCGTCGGCGCCGAGGTCGAGGCCGCGAACCTGGTCGTCCTCGCTCGCGAGCACGGTGAGCATCAGCACCGGAACGCGGCTGAAGGCGCGGAGCTTCGCGAGCACCTCGAACCCGTTCAGGCGGGGCATGTTGACGTCGAGGATGACGAGGTCCGGAGATTCGTTCGAGATCGCCTGCAACGCGGATGGGCCGTCGGGGGCCTCGACGACGGTGAACCCGCCCTGGCGCAGCGCGAAGGCGATGAGACCGGACAGCTCGAGATCGTCGTCCGCGACGAGGATCTTCACCGGGTTGCCTCCGGCAGCGAGACGCACATCCGGGTTCCGCGCGGGACCGGGGCGCTCCAGATCCTGCCGCCGTGACGCTCGACGATCGACTTCGAGATCCACAGGCCCAGGCCGAGGCCGCTCTGCTCCGGCTCGTCCCCGGCGCGGCGCACGAACCGCCCCCAGATGTCGACGCCGTCGGGGAGGCCGGGGCCGTCGTCCGCGACCCACACGGTCACGCCAGGAGCCGCGACCGAGCCGCCGATTCTTATCGTCGAGCCGGCGGGGGAGAACTTGTGCGCGTTGGCGAGGAGGTTGACGATCACCTGCGTCAGGCGCGGCCCGTCTCCGGTCACCGCGGGCAGGGGATGGGGAAGGTCGATCTCGAGCCGCTGGCCCTTCTGCTCGAGCAGCGGCCGCATCGACTCCGCCGCGTCCTCCACGATCTCGTCCACGACCACCGGGGCGTGCCTTATCCCCGCCTCGCCCGCGTCGAGACGAACGCTCTCGAGGAGGTTGTCGATCAGGCGCGAGAGGCGCAGCGCCCCGCGCTCCATCGAGAGCACCAGATCGCGCGCCTCGGCGGGTGTTAGGGCGTCGAGACGATCGCGCAGCAGCTCGATCGAGGCGAGCTGGGCCGCGAGCGGCGTCTTGAACTCGTGCGAGATGTTCGCGACGACCGTGTCCCGCAAGCGGCGCGTCGCTTCCGATTCCGTCTCATCCCGGACCAGCACGAACTGGCGCCCTTCGACCGGCGGGGAGCTCGCGACGACGACGGCGCGCGCCTCGGCTCCCCCGCACCGGAGCCGCTCCACCGCGCGCGACGGCGTCCCGGAGCGCGCTCGCAGGATCGGGCAGTTGTTCTCGCACGGCCGCTCGCCATCCTCCGGCTCCGGCAGGAGGACGTCGCCGCAGAACCGCCCCTCGATCGCGCGCGCGTCGGCGCCGAAGAGCGTCGCCGCCTGCGGGTTGAGGTAGCGAATCCGGCGCTCCCCGTCGACGGCGAAGACTCCCTCGGCGATTCCGCCCAGGACCGCGTCCGCTTCCGCCTGCCGGCGGCGAAGCTGCGCGCTGGCGTCGAGAAGGCGCAGGCGCATCTCCTCCATGACCCGGGAGAGCGTTCCGGTCTCGCGCCCCGGAGCCTGGGGGACGGCCGTTTCGAGGTCGCCGAGACCGATGCGCTCGGCCGCGCGCGCGAGGGCCTGGAGTGGGGTCGTCAGACGCCGGCCCAGGAGGAATCCCGCGACGATCCCGATCGCGACGACGACCGCCGCGATGCTCCTCACGTCTCGCACCCACCGGCGGACGGTGAGTCTCGCCGTATGCCGGGAGGCCTCGGCCTCGGCGACGCCGACGATCTCCCCCGCGCTCCGCAGCGCGGCGACCGCGACCAAGGCGTCGCCGACCCTGGCGGCCCGCATCCCTCCCGACACGAGCACGGAGTTGCGAAGACCCGATCGCGGGCTTTCGATCAGGAGCGCGACGCTCTCGCGGGACAGAACGCTGACCACCGGGGGTTGCGCCTGAGCGGTCTGCGGCAGGGTTTCGATTCGCTGCGACGCCGCGAACGCCGCCCCCGGCACCCCCGGGATCTGCGCGAAGGCGAAAAGGAGTGCGTGCCGCCCGTCCGCATCGAGGCGAAGGATCGCCGGCACGCGGGCGTGCGCGAGCGAGAGGACGTCGGCCGGGAGCGGCTCGCCGGAGGCGACGAGGGGGGTGTCGTTCGCGACGACGTGGCAGCCGAGGAATCCCGCCGTCAGACGCATCCGGTCGAGCAGGGCGGCCGCGCCGCGAAGGTCCCGCGCCGCCACGGCCCGGACGAGCGACGGGCGCTCCGCCAGCGCCTTCGCGGACGCGGCGAGATCGTCCTGCTTGCGCTGGACCCCCTCGACGACCGCGGAAGCCGCGACCTTCGCCCCCGCGAGCGCTCCGTCCTCGGCGATGCGGGAGAGGATCTTCGCCGCCGAGCCGGCGAGCGCGACGCTCGCAGCGATCAGCAGCCCGGAGATCACGAGGATCAGCACGACGCTGAGGCGGATCGGTCGCATCGGGGGAATCGTACTCGTTAAGCGCCGCGATCGGCTCGCCGGGCCACGTACGCCTGCACCGCCAGCGTCGCGACCGCCACCAGCGTCAGCAGGGTCGAGACCGCGAACGCCGAGGTGAACTGGTACTCGTTGTAGAGGACCTCCACGTGCAGCGGCAGCGTGAGGGTCCGGCCCCGGATGTGCCCCGAGACGACGTTGACCGCGCCGAACTCGCCGACCGCCCGGGCGGCGCAGAGCATCGTCCCGTAGAGGAGGCCCCACCGCACCTTCGGGAGGCTGACGTGGAAGAACGTCCGCCATCCCGAGGCGCCGAGCGTGAGCGCCGCCTCCTCCTCGTCGCTCCCCTGGGACTGCATCAGCGGGATCAGCTCGCGCGCGATGATCGGCGAGGTGACGAACAGCGTCGCCAGCACGATCCCGGGGAGCGCGAAGATGATCTTGACGTCGTGATCGGCCAGCCACGGCCCCGCCAGGCCGTGAGAGCCGAACAGCAGTACGAAGATCATCCCCGCAACGACCGGCGAAACGCTGAAGGGGAGATCGATGAACGTGATCAGGACGTTGCGCGCCGGGAACCGGAACTTGGACACCGACCAGGCCGCCGCGAGCCCGTAGAGCAAGTTGACCGGGACGACGGCCAGGGCGACGATCGCCGTCAAACGGACCGCGGCGAGCGTGTTCGTCTCGGCGAGGGCCGAGAAGAACGCGCCCAGCCCGTCCCGAAGCGCGTTGACGAACACCGCCGCGAGGGGGATCAGGAGAAACGCGAGCAGGAACGTCACGGCCCCCCCGATCAGCGCGATCCGGACCGCGCGCGGCTCGTCGAGATGCCGCGACACCGGACCCGGCCGGGACTCGCCCCCCACCTCAGGCCTCCCGGACGCCCGGAGCCGGGGCGTAGGCGTGGGTGAGCCGATTGACCAGGAGGAGCAGGAAGAAAGACGCCAGCAGGAACACCAGCGCGATCGCCGTCGCCCCCGCGTAGTCGTACTGCTCGAGCTGGATCATGATCAGAAGCGGCGTGATCTCGGACTTGAGCGGCATGTTCCCCGCGATGAAGATGACCGAGCCGTATTCCCCCAGCGCCCGCGCGAACGCGAGCACGAACCCGGTCAGCGCCGGGGCCGCGATCCCCGGGAGCAGGATGCGGGAGAAGACGGTGAAGCGCCCCGCCCCGAGCGTCGCCGCCGCCTCCTCCACTTCGGGATCGAGGTCGCGCAGGACCGGCTGCACCGTGCGGACGACGAAGGGGAGACCCACGAACACCAGCGCGAAGACGACACCCAGCGGCGTGAACGCCACCTCGATCCCGAGCGGGGCCAGCCACCGCCCGATCCAGCCGTTCTTCGCGTAGATCGACGCGAGCGAGATCCCGGCCACGGCGGTCGGCAAGGCGAACGGGAGGTCGACGAGGCCGTCGACGAGCCGCCGGAACGGAAACCGGTACCGCTCGAGGACCCATGCGACCAGGACCCCGAACACGAGGTTGATCGCCGCCGCCGCCGCCGACGCGCCGAAGCTGAGGCGGAACGCCGCGATCGTCCGTGGGGAGGTGACGACCCGCACGAACGCCTCCCCGCTCAGCTGCGAGGACTTCAGCACGAGCGTCGAGAGCGGGATCAGCACGAACAGGCCGAGGTAGGCGAGCGTCACCCCCAGCGACAGCCCGAACCCCGGGATCGTGCGGCGGGCCACGAAGCTACCTCGAGCCGGTGTAGATCTTGTCGAACTCGCCGCCGTCGGCGAAGTGGGCTTCCTGGGCCTTGGCCCACCCTCCGAAGGTCTCGTCGACCGTGAAGAGCTTCAGCTTGGGAAACGTGGCGGCGGCCTCGGCCGCGACCGCGGGATCCCGCGGGCGATAGAAATTCTTCGCGGCGATGCGCTGCCCGTCCTTCGTGTAGAGGAACTCGAGGTACGCCTTCGCGACGGCCGTCGTGTTCCGTTTGGACGCGACCTTGTCGACCCAGGCCACGGGCGGCTCCGCGAGGATGCTCTCGGAGGGGGTCACGATTTCGAACGCGCCCTTGGAAGAGGCCTGGCGCGTCGCCAGGATCGCCTCGTTCTCCCACGCGATCAGCACGTCCCCGATCCCGCGCTCGGCGAACGTGATCGTCGCCCCGCGGGCCCCGGTGTCGAGAACGGGTACATTCCTGAATATCGCGGCGACGAGCGCGCGCGCCTTGTCCTGGCTTCCGGTCTTCCGAAGCTCGTACCCCCACGCCGCGAGGTAGTTCCAGCGGGCGCCCCCCGAGGTCTTGGGATTCGGTGTGATGACCGAGACCCCGGGCTTGCCCAGGTCCTCCCAGTCCTTGATGCCCTTCGGGTTCCCCTTCCGCACGAGAAAGACGATCGTCGAGGTGTACGGAGCGCTGTTGCTCGGCAGCCGCTTTTGCCAGTCGAGCGGCAGCAGCCCCGACTTCGCGATCGCGTCGATGTCGTAGGCCAGCGCAAGCGTCACGACGTCCGCCTCGAGCCCGTCGATGACCGAGCGGGCCTGCTTTCCGGAGCCGCCGTGCGATTGCTGGACGGTGAGGCTCTGGCCTGTCTTCGCCTTCCACTGCGCGGCGAACGCGGTGTTCACGGCCTGGTAGAGCTCCCGGGTCGGGTCGTAGGAAACGTTGAGGATCGTCGTGCCCTCCGCGCGTGCGGGGGCGGCGGCGAGGAGCGTGGCGAGGACCAGCAGGCCTGCGACTCTCGTCATGGGGCTTCTCCTTGGGTCAAACCTCGTCGACGGCGTAGCGGACGACGAGAACGGGCCGGGTCAGCGCGTCGAGCAGGCTCGCGACCGGCCCCCCGAGCGCCGGAGCGCGCCCTTCCTCGCCCAGCGGGGAGCCGACGACGATCAGGTCGTACGCCCCGTCCTCCGCCTCGGACCGGATCTCGGCCTCGACCTCTCCCTGCCGCACGCGCGTCCGCGCGGTGACCCCGAGCGGAGCGACGGTACGGGCGCAGGCGGCGAGGTGGCGCTCGATCTGCGCGCGCGCCGTGGGGCTCTCCTCGACGAGGACCGAGAGAACGGTGACCTCGGCTCCGAGGTGGCGCCCCAGGCGGCCGGCGAATCGGATCCCGCCCTTCCCCGGCTCGCCCGCGGCCGAGCAGATCAGGATCCGCTTCGGCACGGAGGCTCCCGGCGGCGCCACGAGCACGTGATGGCGGCCGTGCGAGAGCACGTCCGAGGCCACGTCGGCCCCCGTCTTCGGCATCGCGCCGACCACGACGAGGTCCGGGAGCGCCCGCTCGCACTCGAGGCGGACGGCTTCCGAGAACTCCTCCGGAATGCGGTGAATCTCCGGAGACCCTTCGCCGGCGCGCAGGGGAATGGGCGCCGGCTCCTCGGCGGCGCGGTCGCCGCAACGCACCACCAGCGCGCGCGTCTTCGCGGCGGTCGCGAGCGCCACCCCAAGGGCGACGGCCGACGGCCCGGTTTCTTCCCGGTCGTCCATCACCAGGAATCCGATCCCCGGGTGCGCGAGCGTGTGGATCCGGCGGAGGCCGACGAAAGCGGTGTCCCCGGGCTCGAGCGGGAACCGCCGCGCCTGGTGCTGCGAGCGGGTCGCCTCGACGACGATCGAGTCCTCGCCGAAGGGGGCCTCGGGGGCCACGGCGCGCACGCCGCGCATCGGCAGGCGGACACGCAAGCGCTCGAGCGGACCGAGGAACGAGCGGCTCTCGATCACTCCCGTCCCGAGGCTGGGCCAGCGGAGCGCGTCCGCGGTCGTCTTGACCGCGACGTCCTCGGGACGGAAGAGGACCTGGACGCGGTGCGCGTCCCCGGTCGAGATCGCGGAAGAGCCGGCGGCGATCTCCACGTGGCCCACGCGCACCCCGCGCTCGGCGACCTGACCGATGAGGAGGTTGGCGCTACCGAGGAACGTCGCCGTGAACTCGGTGCGCGGGTGGAGGTAGATCTCTCGCGGGGCACCGTGCTCGAGGACGCGGCCGCGATCGACCACCGCGATCCGGTCGGCCAGCTCGAACGCCTCCTCCTGGTCGTGGGTCACGAACACCGTCGTGATCGAAAGGCCGCGCTGGATCTCGCGAACCGTGCGCCGCAGGTCGCTGCGGATCCGCGCGTCGAGCGCTCCGAACGGCTCGTCGAGCAGCAGAACCGAAGGCTGGTGGGCGAGGGCGCGCGCGAGAGCGACGCGCTGCTGCTGTCCCCCGGAGAGCTGCCAGGGGCGCCGCCCGCCCAAGCCCGCGAGGCCGACCATCTCGAGCAGCTCCTCGCGGCGGCGCGTACGGCTCGTCTTGTCCGCGCGCCGGATCTTGAGCGCGAATTCGACGTTCTCGGCGACGGTCATGTGCCGGAAGAGGGCGTAGTGCTGGAAAACGAACCCGATCTCGCGCTTCTGCGGCGAGACGCGCGTGACGTCCTTCCCGCCGAGGCGGACCCTCCCCGAGTCGGGCTCGGTCAGCCCCGCGACGATCCGGAGGAGCGTGCTCTTACCGCTTCCGCTCGGCCCCAGAAGCACACACAGCTCGCCGGAGGCGATCTCCAGCGTTACGTCCCGCACGACGGCGTGGTCGCCGTAGCGCTTGGTGACGTGCTCGAGGGCGATCGACATGCCTCACCGTCCTCCGGGGATGCGGATCGGACAAGCTACCGTCCGGGACGGTGACAGGGCAGTTCCCGGACGGTGACAGGGATGTCACCGGGAGGGGGTTCCGCGCCGGCCCGGCGCTCAGGCCTGACGGGAATCCGAGACGACGACGCGGTTCTTGCCGGTCTTCTTGGCCGCGTAGAGCGCCTTGTCGGCAATCGCCACGAGGTCCGAGGGTCCGCCAAGGTCGGCGGCGCTCGACACGGTGGCGACCCCGGCGCTCACTGTCACCCGAAGCGGCGTCGCATCGACCACGAATCGCTGTTCTTCGACGGCGCGGCGGACGCGCTCGGCGACGCGGAACGCGAGCTCCCGGTCGGTGTGCGGGAGGATCAGCGCGAACTCCTCCCCGCCATACCGCGCCGCGAGGTCGGTGGCGCGCGCCCCTCCCGCGACCAGGAGGGCGAATTCCCTCAGGACCCGATCCCCGGCGGGGTGGCCGTGGGTGTCGTTGACCCGCTTGAAGTCGTCCAGGTCGAGCATGACGAGGGACAGCGGCGCGGGGTAGCGCGCGGTGCGGATCCATTCCTCGTGGAGCCGCCGCGTGAACACGCGGCGGTTGGCGAGGCGCGTCAGCTCGTCGACGGTGGCGAGCTCGTGCAGCTCCTCGAGGACAACGCCCTTGCGCAGCATCGCCCGGATGCGCGCGTCGAGCTCCTCGAACTCGAACGGTTTGACGATGTAGTCATCGATCCCGGCCTCGTCGAACCCCTCCGCCTTCGTGCGCGCGTCGCGCTGAGCGGAGAGGAGGACGAGAGGGATCGAGCGGGTCTTGGGGTCCGCCTTGAGGCGGCGCGACGCCTCGAACCCGTTCGTGCCGGGCATCATCAGGTCCATCAGGATCACGTCGGGATCGTCGGACTGCGCGCGACGGATCCCCTCGTCGCCCCCCGACGCCTCGATCACCTCGACCGGCTTCTCGCGATACCAGTCGCGGACCAGCCGGGCTGTGTCGGCGTCGTCGTCGACGACGAGGATCCGGGTCTTCTTGTCTGTCGTCACGCCGTTCGCCCCATCGAACGCGATCGGGACGCCGGCGGGCGCGCGGCCGGTCCTCCGCCGCGCTCAGTCCATCTGCTTGCGCAGGAACGCCGGCACGTCCAGATCATCCTTTAGTTTACTGAAATTCGGCGCGAACCCCTGGTCGGAGGGATCAATTTCCGCTTCGGCGCCCCGTCCACCCCTCCGGAGAAAACCCCGTGTCGGACGTCCGGGGACCACCTCGTCCATCGGATCCGGGACCGGAATTCGCTCGGCACCCCGGTACGAACCGGTCACGGTGGCCCCTGCCCGGATGTCGTCGCGGCCGAATCCGGTGGCGATCACGGTCACCTTGACCCGGCCCTGCATGCCGCGGTCGATGACCGTCCCGAAGATGATGTTCGCGTCGGGGTCGGAGGCCTCCTGGATGATGTTGGCGGCCTCGGAGACCTCGTGGAGGGTCATGTCCTCCCCGCCGGTGATGTTGATCAGGACCCCCCGGGCTCCGTGGATCGACGTGTCCTCGAGGAGCGGCGAGGAGATGGCCCGCTGGGCGGCGTCGACCGCCCGGTGCTCTCCCTCGGCGATGCCGGTGCCCATCAGCGCCATGCCCATCCCGGACATGATCGTCTTGACGTCCGCGAAGTCGAGGTTGATCTCCCCGGGGACGGTGATGAGGTCCGAGATCCCCTGCACCGCCTGGCGGAGGATGTCGTCGGCCATCAGGAACGCCTCGGCGAGGGGCGTTCCCTTCTCGACCGTGTGGAGCAGCTTGTCGTTCGGGATCGTGATGACCGTGTCGACGACCTGGCGCAGCGAGGCGAGCCCCTCCTCCGCGGCCATCCGCCGCCGGCGCCCCTCGAAGGAGAAGGGCTTGGTCACGACGGCGACCACGAGCGCCCCCGCCTCCCGCGCGATCTGCGCGATGATCGGCGCCGCCCCCGTCCCCGTGCCTCCGCCCAGGCCGGAGGTGACGAAGACCATGTCCGCCCCCTCGAGCGACTGGAGGATCATCTCCTTGTCCTCGACCGCGGCGCTCTTGCCGACCTCGGGGTTGGCTCCCGCCCCGAGGCCCTTGGTCAGCTTCATGCCGAGCTGCAGCTTCAGCGGGGCGCGGTTGTTCTTCAAGGCCTGGCAGTCGGTGTTCGCCGCCAGGAACTCGACTCCCGCGACGCTCGCCGCGATCATGCGATTGACCGCGTTGCCGCCGCCCCCGCCCACGCCGATGACACGGATCCGTGCCGACGGGGTCGTGACGTCCTCGATCCGCACCTTGACGCCCTGGTTCTTCCGCCCCTTCCCATCATCCATCGTGATCATCAGTCTCTCCTCAGGTCGATCCCGGATCTTCAGAACATTTCCGCGAACCAGGTGCGGACGCGGTGGCCAAGCTTCAACAGGACGCCGGTTGACACGGGGAACCGGGCGTCCGGGGCGCGGTGGCGCGCCGAGTAGAGCGCCAGTCCGGCCGCCGTCGCATAGTGGGGCCCGGCCGCGGGCTCGGCGAGCCCGCCGACCGCGGCCGGGGAGCCGAGCCGCACGGGCAGGTCGAAGACCTGCTCCGCGACTTCGGTCATGCCCGGGAGCAGGCTGCCGCCTCCCGTCAGGACGACCCCCGCGTTCAAGAGCTTCTCGAATCCGGCACGAACGACTTCCTCGTGGATCAGCGTGAAGATCTCCTCCGCCCGGGGCTGGAGGATCTCCGCCAAGACCTGCCGCGAGAGAACCCGCGGCTTGCGCCCTCCCACCGAGGGCACCTCGATTGCTTCCTCGCCCTCGACGAGCGTGGCGAGCGCGCAGCCGTGCTTCTTCTTGAGACGCTCGGCGTCCGGGATCGGCGTGCGAAGGCCGACAGCCAGGTCGTTCGTGAAATGGTCCCCGCCGGCGGGGAGGACAGCAGTATGCCAGATCGAGCCCTTTTCGAAGATAGCCAAGTCGGTTGTTCCGCCCCCGATATCGATCAGGGCCACCCCGAGCTCCTTCTCGTCGTGGGTGAGGACCGACTCGGCGGCGGCGAGCTGCTCGAGGACCGTGTCGCGAACCTCGATCCCCGCGCGGTTCACGCAGGTCACGAGGTTCTGGATCGAAGTCGTCGCGGCCGTGACGATGTGGACGTTGGCCTCGAGCCGTGATCCCGTCATCCCCACCGGCTGCGTGATCCCGCCCTGGTCGTCGAGGACGAACTCCTGCGGGAGAACGTGCAGGATCTCCCGGTCCTGCGGGATCGACACGGCCCGGGCCGCGTCCATCACCCGGCGGACGTCCTCCCGCGAGACGGTCCGCTCCTTGCTCGCGATCGCGACCACCCCCCGGCTGTTGAACGACCGGATGTGGCCGCCCGCGATGCCGACCGCGGCGGACTCGACGGCAAGGCCGGCCATGAGCTCGGCCTCCTCCACGCAGGTCTTTACCGCGTCCACGGTCGCGTCCAGGTTGACGACGACCCCCTTGCGCAGGCCGCGGGAGGGGGCGGACCCGAGTCCCACCACCTCGACCGACCCGCTCTCGCGCATCTCCGCGACGATGCAGGAGATCTTGGTGGTGCCGATGTCGAGACCCACGACGTAGCGTTCGTTCTTGGGCATGGCTTTAGTCGGTCTCCGTGGGGGGGGCGCCCCCGGTGGGGAGGATGGAAATCTTCCGGTTCCAGCGGAGGTCGACGGTCGAGGCTCCGCCGACCTTCCGCGCGATCAACGGGCGGAGGGAGAGGTAGTCGTCGAGGTTCCGGTCGACCTGCTCGGGGTCGAGCAGCAAGCGCGGGCCGCCTTCGGTGCGGGTGACGACCACGCGGTCGGCGCGGGAGAGGTCGAGCTCGGATACCCCCGCCGTCCACGCCGCGTGCCCGGCCTGGAGCCGCGCGAGAAGGGTCACGCCGCGGCCGAGGGCGGCGGCGAGCGCCGGTCCCTGGGTGCGGTCGAGACCCGTCAGCAGGGGAAGGTCGAAGGAAAGTCCGGCGCCGGCGGGGCCCATCACGTAGCCGCCGTCGTCCACGACGTAAACCAGACCGTGCATCAAGGCGAGCGCCGCGGGCGTCCGCTCGCCCACGGTCACTCGCAGCGTGCCCGGGAGGATCCGTTTCACGCTCGCGTCCTTGACCCACGGGTCGCCCGAAGCGGACTTGGCGACCTCGTCGAGGGAGACGTCGAGAAGGTTCCGCCCGACGTACGGCCGAAGGACGGCCCGCACCGCGTCGGGGGTCGTGTGCCGCGTTCCGTCGACGAGGATCTCGCGGACGGACAGCTCGCTCGAGAAGGCAAAGTGCCGGGCGACGGAGATCGCCGTGGCGACGAGCACGACCGCCACGGCGAGGTTGGCGAGGATGATGCCGGCGAAGCGCAGGAGCGTGCGTGTGCGCCGCGCCTTCCGGACGTGCCGGTTCACGCGCCGCCTCCAGTAGCGGCGGTCCGGCTCGAGATAGGGGCGGCCCTCGGGGATCATCCCGCCCTCCGTCGCGAGGCCGCCGCGCGCGACCCCCTGGCGGCGAGCGACAGGAACGCGTCTCCGGCCTTCCAGACGTCGCCCGCGCCGAGCGTGACCACGAGGTCCCCGGGGCGCACCAGCGCCTTGAGCCGGGCCGGGACCTTCGCGAGGTTGGGCTCGAGCAGGGACGAGCGGTGCCCGTGCCGGGCGAGGGAGGCCGCGACGGCCGCCCCGTCGATGCCCGGGATAGGGGCCTCGCCCGCGGCGTAGATCTCGGTGACGATGACGTGGTCGGCGAGCGAAAACGCGCTCCCGAACTCCTCGAGAAGCGCCGCCGTCCGCGTGAAACGGTGGGGCTGGAAGACGGCGATCGTCCGCGCGCCGAACCCCTCGCGCGCGGCCTGCAGCGTCGCGTGGATCTCGGTCGGGTGGTGGCCGTAGTCGTCGATCACCGTGGCGCCGAACGCCTCCCCCTTGAGCTGGAACCGCCGGTCGACGGCGCGGAAGGCGCCGAGCGCGCGGGCGATCTTGGCGAACGGCACGTCGAGCTCGCGCCCGACGGCGATCGCGGCGAGCGCGTTCGAGACCGAATGCCGGCCCGGGACGCCGAGCCGGACGGCGCCGAGCCGGTCGGCGCGGACGCGGACCGTGAACCGGCTGCCGAATCCGTCGAGCGCGACGTCGGAGGCGGACACGTCGGCGTCCGTGGACAGGCCGTAGGTCACGACCCTGCGGTCGACGCGCCCGAGAACCGCGCGGACGTTCGGGTCGTCGTGGCAGACGACCGCGACGCCGTAAAAGGGGACGCGGGCGAGGAACTGGGCGAACGCGTCCACGATCTCCGCGAGATCGCGGTAGTGATCGAGGTGCTCCCGGTCGATGTTGGTCACGACCGCGATCGTCGGCTTCATCTTCAGGAACGAGCCGTCCGACTCGTCCGCCTCGGCGACCATGAACTCCCCGCGGCCGACTTTGGCCCCCGAGCGGAGCGCCTTCACCCGTCCGCCGATCACGACGGTGGGATCGAGCCCTCCGGCGGTGAGCACCGCGGCGATCATCGCGGTCGTCGAGGTCTTCCCGTGCGCGCCCGCGACCGCGATCCCGTACTTGAGCCGCATCAGCTCGGCGAGCATCTCCGCTCGCGGGATCACGGGGACGCGCCGGCGGCGCGCCTCGACCACTTCGGGATTGTCCGGCCGCACGGCGGAGGAGACGACGACGACGTCGGCGTCGCCGACGTGGGAGGCCTTGTGGCCGCGATGGACGCGGGCGCCGAGACGCTTCAAGCGCCGCGTCGTGTCCGTCGCCATGACGTCGGATCCGCTCACCGGATAGCTCAGGTTGACCAGGACCTCGGCGATCCCGCTCATGCCCGCGCCGCCGATGCCGACGAAGTGGATCCGGCGCGCCTTACGAAACATCGCGCGCCTCCCCTCGGAGGACCATGTCCGCGACGTCGGCGATCCTCTCCGCGGCGTCGGGACGGGCGAGCGTGCGCGCCGCGGCCCCCATCCGGTCCCGCAGGGAGCGGTCGGCGGCGAGTGCCGCCACGGACGAGGCGAGCGCCTCGCCCGTGAGCGCGGCATCGTCGATGACGAGCGCGGCGCCGGCCTCGGCCACGGCCTCGGCGTTCTTCCGCTGGTGGTCGTCGGCGGCGTGCGGGTAGGGAACGAGGATCGCGGGGCGGCCGGCGGCGGCCAGCTCCGACAGTGTGGTGGCTCCGGCTCGGCAGACGACCAGGTCCGCCGCCGCCAGCCGGGCGGGCATGTCGTCGAGGAACGGCCGGACCTCCGCGCCAAGTTCCGGTGCTTTCGCGGCGTACGCCGCCGAGACCTCCGCGTGCGCGTCGGGCCCGGTCTGATGGACGATCGCCGGCGGCGGCGCCATGGCTGCCAGGCGCGGGAGCGCCTCCACCATCGCGCGGTTGATCGACCGGGCCCCACGGCTCCCGCCGAAGGCCAGCAGCGACAGACGCGCGCCCGCCGGGGCCGCGCCGATCCCGGCGAACTCGGGACGCACCGGGTTTCCGGTGACGATGCCGATCCCGCCGAGACGCCCGCGCGCCGCCTCGGACGGAACGCACACGGCCGCCGCGCGCGGGGCGAGCCAGCGGTTCGTGGCACCCGGGAAGTGGTTCTGCTCCATCAGCATCGTGGGGACCCGCAGCAGCAGCGCCGCCAGCGCGGCCGGACCCGAGGCGAAGCCGCCGATCCCGACGAGGAGCGCCGGACGGCGCCGGACGAACCAGAGCCCGCAACGGACCGTCGCGGCCGCGGCGGCCAGGGCCGCGACCACCCGGCGAAGCGGGCTCGCGCCGGCGAGACCGGAGATCGGAAGCGTGCGGAGCGGAAAGCCCGCCCGCGGGACGAGGCGCGTTTCGAGGCCGCGACGGCTCCCGGCGAAGACGATCGAAGCACCGGGATGCCGCTCGGCGAGATCGGCCGCGACGACGAGCGCCGGGAACAGGTGTCCCCCGGTTCCGCCACCCGCGAAGACGATGTAGGGATCTCTCGGCACATCCGCCTCGACCGTCAGTTCGAGTGCTGCGACACGTTGAGAACCAGCCCGACGACGGCGAACGTCGCGATCAGCGACGATCCGCCGTAGCTGACGAGCGGGAACGGCAGCCCCTTCGTCGGAAGCAGGCCGACGCACACGCACATGTGGATCAGCGACTGCACGACGATGAGGCTCGTCCCGCCCAGGGCGACGTAGAACGAGAAGCGGTCGGGAGCCCGCATCGCCGCCCGGATCCCGCGCCAGAACAGCAGGCCCACAGCCGCCAGGAGAAGGAGCGTCCCGATCAATCCGAGCTCCTCGCCGATCACGGAGAAGATGAAGTCCGTGTGGGCGGCGGGGAGGTAGTACGCCTTCTGCTGGCCCTGGCCGAACCCGACGCCGGTCACCCCGCCGCTTCCCACCGCGAGCAGCGATTGCGCGAGCTGGAATCCCGCGCCCTGGGTGTCGGATCCGGGGTTCAGGAACGTCTTCACGCGCGCCATGCGGTACGGCTGCGCGAGGATCGCCAGGCCCACGAAAGCCACGGCGAGCCCTGCGGTGCCACCGATGTACTTCCAGCGCAGCCCGGCGACGAAGAGCATCACCGCGGCGGTGGCGAGAACCATCACCGCGGATCCCAGATCCGGCTCGATCACAATGAGAACCGCCAGGGAGCCGACGAGCGAGGCGGCGGGCACCAGGGTCGGCCGCAGCTCGTTGACCTGGTCCGGGCTCCGTCGCGAGAGCATGTACGCGAGCAGGAGGATGGTCGCGATCTTCGCGAGCTCGGAAGGCTGGAGCGAGAGGGGCCCGAGGCGGAACCAGCGGTGCGCCCCCGAGATCGTCGGCATCGCCAGCACGGCGATCAGCGTGACGATCGACGCGGCCCAGAGCCAGGTCACCGCGCGGCGGTCGTCGAGCCGGCGAAGGGGGAGGACCATCGTGCCGGCGAGCGCGAGCAATCCGGCGGCGAGAAAGACCCCATGCCGCACGAGGAAGTAGGACGGGTCCCGCCCCGCGCTCATCGCGATGTAGTGCGAGGCGCTCCCCACCATGAACAACCCCGCGAGCGCGAGCAGCGCTGCGGTCAGGAAGAGCCAGCGGTCGTACGCGCGGCGCCTCGGCATCCTCTACCTCAGCTTCAGCGTCGCGAGCCCGCACAGGGCGAAGACGATCGCGACGATCCAGAAACGGGTCACGACCTTCGTCTCGCTCCATCCGGACAGCTCGAAATGGTGGTGCAGCGGGGACATGCGGAAGATCCGCTTCCCGCGCGTCTTGAAGGAGGCGACCTGGAGGATCACGGAGGCGGCCTCGAGGACGAACAGGCCGCCGACGATGACGAGCAGGAACTCCTGCTTGATGAGGATCGCGATCGTGCCGAGCGCTCCGCCGAGGGCCATCGAGCCGACGTCCCCCATGAACACGTCGGCGGGGTGCGCGTTGAACCAGAGGAAGCCCAGGGCCGCGCCCACCAGCGCCCCGCAGAACACGGTCAGCTCGCCGGTCCCCTTGACGTTGGCGATGCCGAGGTAGTCGGCGACGATCGCGTTGCCGGCGGCGTACGCGAGGATCGTGAACGTCGTGACCGCGACCAGCGTCGATCCGATCGCGAGGCCATCGAGCCCGTCCGTGAGGTTCACGGCGTTCGACGCCCCCGTCAGGACGAGGACGACGAAGAGCGGGAACAGGACGCCCAGCTGCGGCTCCAACCCCTTGAAGAACGGGAAGACGAGCTTGGTGTTGAAGTCGCCCCGGTACGCCAAGTAGAAGAGCAGGGCGCCGATCGAGAGCGACAGGAGGATCTGGAGGCCGAACTTCCCACGGGCCGACAGCCCGAGGTTCCGCTTCTTGGCGACCTTCATGTAATCGTCGTAGAACCCGATCGCCCCGAAGGCGACCATCGAGAACGTCGCGATCCAAACGAACACGTTGGTCAGGTCCGCCCACAACAGCGTCGTCGGGACGACAGCGGTGAGGATGAGCAGTCCGCCCATCGTCGGCGTGCCGCGCTTGACCTGGTGCGACGCCGGCCCCTCCTCCCGAATCTCCTGCCCGATCTGGAAATACCGGAGCCTCCGGATGAGCCAGGGGCCCAGGATGAGCGAGACGACCATCGCGGTCAGCATCGCCATCGCGGTCCGGAAGGTGATGTACCGGAACAGGTTGAAGGCAGTGAGCCTCGTGTGGAGCGGGTAGAGGAGGTGGAAGAGCATCAGGCCGCCTCCCCGCGCCGGGTGACCAAGGCATCGACGACCTGCTCGAGGCGGATTCCCCGCGATCCCTTCACGACCACCAGGTCTCCCGGACGGACGAGCGATGCGATCGTCCCGGCGGCGCCCGAGGCGTCGTCGAAGGCGGCCACCTCGATCCCCGCGCGCCGCGCGACCTCGGCGGCCTGCCGCGACAGCGGCCCGACGGTAACGAGGAGGCCGATGCCGGACGCGGCGATCTGCTCGCCCGCCTCGCGGTGGAACGCCGCCGCGTTGGCGCCGAGCTCGAGCATGTCCCCCATGACGAGCACGCGCCGGCCTGCCGGGGACGAGGCGCCCAGGGTTCGCAACACGGAGGCGAGGGCCTCGGGGTTGCTGTTGTAGGTGTCGTCGACGAGCGTCATCGGGCCGGGGAGCTCGCTGATCCGCCCGCGTCCCGGCGCCGGCTCCATGAACGTGAGCGCGTCGAGCGCCGGCTCGATCGGCACCCCGCACGCCACGACCGTCGCCGCCGCCGCGAGCGCGTCGAGCGCCGCATGCGCGCCGCCGACGCGCAGCGACAGGGTGCGCGTGCGCCCCCCGATGCGCAGGGTGAGGGCCGCCCCGGGCAGGAACCGGTCGGAAACCGACAGGAGCACCACGTCGGCGCCCGCGGTCTGTCCGAAGGTCACGCGCGGTCCGGCGTGGCGCGCGGCCTGGACCCGGACGCGCGCGTCGTCGAGGTTGACGACCGCGGTCGCGTTCTCGCGCAGGACGGCGAACAGCTCCCCCTTCGCCGCCGCGATCCCGTCGACCGACTCGAAGAACTCGAGGTGCACCGGCCGCACGTTCGTCACGAGCGCGATGTCCGGATCGACGAGGCGCGCGAGAAACGCGATCTCGCCCGGGCCCCGCATCCCCATCTCGATCACCGCGGCTTCCGCATCGTCGGGGCAGGACAGCAGCGTGAGCGGGACGCCCAGCTCGTTGTTGAGGTTCCCGATGTTCCGGTGGACCTTCAAGCTCGCGCCCAGCGCCTTCGCGATGAACTCCTTGGTGGTCGTCTTGCCGGCGCTGCCGGTCAGCGCGATGAAGCGCGCGCGGAGCTTCTGGCGCGCGTACGCGCCGGAGCGCGCGAGGGCCGCGGCGACGTCGTCGACCTGGATGAGCGCGGCCGGGAGCGGGCCGTTTCCCTCCGGCCGCCGCGCCACGATCGCCACCGCGGCCTCGTGACGGCCGGCATCCCCCACGAAGGCGTGCCCGTCGGTGCGCTCGCCCGCGAGCGCGAAGAACGCGCCCCCGCGCGAGATCTTCCGCGAGTCGATAGCGTAGGAGGTCACTGGCGTGCGCGGGTCACCCGCCAGCAGCGTCCCGCCCGTCGCGTCGAGCAGCGCCCCCACGCTAAGCGTCGGCACGGCGACCTCCCGTGAAGCCGATGGCAGAGAGCGCGCGGCGCGCGGCCTCCCGGTCGTCGAAGGGCTCGACGCGGCCGGCGAACGTCTGCGTCGTCTCGTGCCCCTTGCCGGCGATGAGAACCGCGTCCCCCGCGCGCGCGCCGGCAACACCCGCGGCGATCGCCCGGTCGCGGTCGGGCTCGACGACGGAGCGCGCGGGCGCCCCCGGAACCTCCGCGACCCCGGCCTCGATCTCGGCGAGGATCGTGAGCGGATCCTCGCCGCGCGGGTTGTCGGAGGTGAGCACGATCCGGTCGGCGCGTGCCGCCGCGGTGCGCCCCATCGCCTTGCGCTTGGCGCGGTCCCGCTCCCCGCCGCACCCGAACACGACCGTCAGCGTGCCGGACGTCAGCGATCGCACGGCGTCGAGAACGGCGGCGAGGGATTCCTCGGTGTGCGCGTAGTCGACGAGCACCGAGAACGGCTGCCCCGCATGGACCGGCTCGAGCCGGCCCGGAACGCGCTGCAGGCTCTCGATGCCGGCGGCGATCGCCGCCGGAGTGAATCCGAGCGCCAGGCCGCACGCGCAGGCGGCCGCGACGTTGTCCACGTTGAACCGGCCCGGAAGCGAGGTGCGCACGGAGAGCGCGCCGCCTGGGATCTCCAGCCGCACGGTCGAGCCGGAAAGCTCCCCCGATTCGGCCGTGACGCGCACGCCGGCGCGCTCCGAGCGGCCGAAGCGGACGACCCGCGCCGCGGTGCGCGCCGCTAGGGCCTCGCCGAGCGGATCGTCCGCGGGGAGGACCGCCGTGTCGTGGGCGGACAGCCGGTCGAATAGCGAGGCCTTCGCCTCGAAGTACGCCTCGGCCGAGCCGTGGAACTCGAGATGATCGTGGCCGAGGTTCAGGAACGCGGCGACCGGGAAGCGGCAGCCGGCGACGCGGTGGAGCGCCAGTGCGTGCGACGAGACCTCGACGGCGACGACCTCGGTCCCCGCGTCGCGCATGGCGGCGAGCAGAGCGTAGAAGTCGGTCGCTTCCGGGGTCGTCCGCGAGGCCGCCGTCTCGCGTCCGGCGAACGCATAGCCGACGGTGCCGATCCTCCCTGCCGCGCGACCCGCGGCGCGCGCGATCGCCTCGACGAGGTACACGACCGTCGTCTTGCCCTTGGTCCCCGTGACGCCGACCAGTGTCAGCGACTCGTCGGGCCGAGACCACCACGCGCGCGCCACGAGCCCCATCGCAAGGCGAGCCTCGCCCACCCACACCCAGGGGGCCTCGCCGGGGAGAGCCGCCGGAGCCGGAGAATCGGCGACGACCGCGGCCGCCCCCCGCGCCGCGGCCTCCGCGGCGAACCGCGTCCCATCCACCCGGCTCCCGCGCAGCGCGAAGAACAGGTCTCCCGGCCGGACGGACCGAGAATCGATCGCGATCCCGGTGACGATCGGGTCGGCGGACGGCGGAGCGAGCGGCGCGACTTGCGCGTCCGCGAGCAGCGCCGTCAGCGGCCGGGCCGGCGTCATCGGGTCTCCTTCACGGTCGGCGCTCCCAGGGATACGAGGCAGGCCTCGCCGGTCGCAAGCGCCGTGCCCGCGGGCGGGGCCTGGGCGACGACGACCCCCTCCCCCGCGATGCGCGCCCTGTATCCGCGGGAGACGAGCGCGGCCACCGCTTCGCGGGCGCTCTTTCCGCGCAGATCTGGCACCTGACCGGGTCCCGCGGCGACAACCGGCGCCGCGTCGTCGCCGCCGGGCTGATCGGCCACGTCGGGCTTTTTTCCCTTCCTGCGCCGCGCGGCCTCGGCCTTGGCCTTCGCGTCCTTCGCCGCCTGCGCCTTCAGCTCCTCGTCGTGCGCCTTCCACGGATCGTCGTCGGGTGGGATGCGGAGGTAGGCGAACGCGTCGGCCATGATCCGCGCGAACACCGGGGCCGCGATCTGGCCGCCGTAGATGAAGCTCCCGCGAGGGGTGTCGAGCAGCACGAACCCGACGAGCGCGGGAGCCCTCAGCGGGCCGAACCCCCCGAACGACGCGAAATACTCGTTGGTCGTGTAGCCGAGGCCGCCCGGAATGGCCTTCTTGGCGGTGCCGGTCTTTCCGGCGAGGTGGTATCCGGAGACCTTGGCGTTCTCGCCGGTGCCCCGCAGGACAACCCCCTCGAGCATGTTCGTCATGGTCGTCGCCGTGCGGGTCGAGAGAACCTGTCTCGTCTCCGGGGGCTCGGAGGGGCGGAAGACGCCGTCCTCGTCCCGTGTCCCGAGGACCACGCGTGGCGGAACGGCCACACCGTTGTTCGCCAAGGTCGCGAACGCGGAGGCAACCTGGAGAGGGGTGACGAGCACCTCGTAGCCGATCGACATCGCAGCGGGAGTCGTGGCCGACATCCGCCCGATCGAGGGCACCGTGCCGCGCGTCTCGCCGGGGAGCTCGATCCCGGTCCGGCGGCCGAATCCGAAATCGAGCACCGTCTTGCGGAGCGTCTCGCGGGGAATCGAGCTTCCGACCTGGACCATCCCGACGTTCGAGGAGTGCTCCAGGATCTCGCGCAGCGAGAGCACGCCGAACTTGTGAACGTCCGTGTAGGACTTGCCGGCGACCGTGTAATGAGAGCAGTTGAACCGCTGCTCGGGGGTGACGGAGCCGGCTTCGACCGCCGCCGAGGCGCTGACGATCTTGAACGTCGAGCCCGGCTCGTAGCCGTCGGTAACCGCGCGGTCCCGGCGATCGTCCGGCCGGCTCCTCGCGTAGCTTCCCGCATCTACGGTCGGCCGGTTCGCGAGCGCCAGCACGTGGCCGGTCTTCGGGTCGAGCAGGAGCGCCGTGCCGGCCTTTGCGCCCGTGTCCGCCATCGCCCGGTCGAGCTCGCGCTCGACCACGTGCTGGAGCACGAAGTCGATCGTCAGCACGACGTCCTCGCTCGGCTTCAACGGCGCCGCGAGCTTCTGGAGGAGCATCGTGCCGTGCGCGTCGCGCGCGGCGAGGTAGCGCGTCGGGTCCCCCTGGAGGACGTCGTCGAACCGCTTCTCGATCCCCTCGATCCCGTGCTGGTCGATGTCCGTCGCGCCCACGATGTGGATGGCGAGCCGGCCCTGCGGGTAGAAGCGCTTGGGCTCCTCCTGGAAATCGATCGCCTGGCCCTTGCCCACCGGCGGGCCGAGATCCCGCACGGCCTGCGCCGTCTTCGGCTCGAGCCGCCGCTCGATCCAGACGAACGGCTGGTCCGACCGGAGCAGCGCCAGGATCTCGCTTGCCGGCCGGTCGAGCGCCGCGGCGAGGCGCGCCGCGATCTTGTCGGGATCCTTGATGCGCTGCGGGTGCGCGTACAGCGACGACGTCGTGACGCTCACCGCGAACTCACGCCCCTTGCAGTCGCGGATCGATCCGCGGCGCCCGGGGATCTCGATCACCTGCTGGTGCTGCCGGAGCGCCCGGGCCTTGAGGCGATCCGCCTCGACGACCTGAAGCTGCACGAGACGCAGGGCGACGATCGTCCCCGCGAGCGTCACCCCCGCGACGAGCGTGACGACGCGGGCTCGGATCGATCGTGCCGCCTGGGCGTCCGGGATCCTGTCCACGCGCGTCGACGCCTCCCGATCAGCGCGCCGCGGGGGGCGTGACGCCGGGCCGGTCGGACCGGGCGCCGGGAAGATCCGAGGAAGACACGACGAGGACGTGCGAGGCGGGGGGGTGCTCGAGACCGAGCTCCGTCGCCGCGCGCCGCTCCACCACCGGGAGCGATTCGAGCGCGGCCTTGTGGATCGACAGGCGCCGCTCCTGCTCGAGCAGCCGTGCCTGCTGGGAGCGCAAGGCACCGATCGCGTACTCGGTCTGCACGTAGCTCATGATCTGCAGGAGGTACACGGCGAACGGGGCGACCGCGACGGCCACGCCGAGGACCACCTTCCAGACCGCGAGCACGCGCCGGCTGTCCACCTCGCGCTGGACGGGGGCGTTCCGCCAGCGCCGGATCGGGTCGATCGCAATGCGTGCCATCACACCCTCTCGGCGACGCGCAGCTTCGCGCTGCGCGCTCTGGGATTCGCGCGAACCTCGGCGTCCGAGGGGACGATCGGCCGCGCCGTCACGATGCGGAAGACGTCCTCCCGGCCGCACGCGCAGACCGGGAGCCCCGGCGGGCAGACGCATCGATGCGCCAGCTCGCGCATCGTCTGCTTGACCGCACGGTCCTCGAGAGAATGGAACGAGATCACGGCGAGGCGGCCGCCGGGGCGCAGGATCTCGGACGCGCCCTGGACGAGCTCGGGGATGCCCTCGATCTCGCGGTTGACGGCGATGCGCAGCGCCTGGAACGTGCGCGTCGCCGGGTGGATCTTGAAACGCCGCGCCGCGGGGCCGGCCGCGCGCGCGACGACCTCGGAGAGCCGCCCCGTGGTCGTGATCGGGGCACGCTCGCGCTCCCGCACGATCGCTCCGGCGATCTTCCGCGCGTCGCGCTCCTCGCCCCATCGCGAGAGGACCTCCGCGAGGCTTCGCACGTCGAGAGTCGCCACCAGATCGGCGGCCGAGGGAGTCCCGCCGCCGGGCTCGAGGCGCATGTCGAGCGGTCCGTCCGCCGAGAACGAGAATCCCCGGGACGGATCGTCGAGCTGGAGGGAGGAGATCCCGAGGTCGGCGAGCACGGCGTCGACGACCGGGATCGCGGCACCGCGCAGCAGCGCCGCGAGGTCGCGGTGATCCCCCCAAAGGGGAACGAATCGGTCGCCGAATGGGGCGAGGCGGTGCCTCGCGAACGCGATCGCGCCTGGGTCGCGGTCGATGCCGACGACGCGCCCCGACGGGCCGACGGCCTCGGCGAGCGCTTCGGCATGACCTCCCGGGCCGAGCGTCGCGTCCACGATCGTCAGCCCGGGTGCCGCGCGCAGCCCCTCCAGGGTCTCCGCGAGGAGAACCGGTACGTGGGGCGCGTCGCGGCGGGCCATCGCCGATGGGACCTCGCTCGCCAGGGCTGAAAGCATGTCGACGGTTCGTCCGAGGGCGGCTCCCGCACCGCCCGTCTAGATGTCGTGTTCCGAAAGGACCCCGAGGTCTGCATCGGTCAGCGGATCCGAGGTCATCCGCTCCTCGAACACCGACCGGTTCCAGACCTCGAGAAAGTCCTGCTGGCCCAGCACGACCACCTCGCCCTTGACGTCCGCCCGCTCCCGCAGGTGGGGGTGGATGAGGACGCGTCCCTGGCCGTCGATCGCGCTGGTCTGGCCGAAGTAATTCACGGCGTTCTTGAAGCGCATCACCGAAGGATTCAGCGAGGACACGCGCGCGACGCGCTCCTCGATGCGGACCCACACCTCCATCGGGTAGATGCGGACCGAATCCCCCCTGAGGCTCGTGACGAAGAACTCGGGGCCGTACTTCGATTCGATCGCGGCGCGGAACGACGCCGGGACCTTCAACCGTCCCTTCTCGTCGATCTTGGCGAGCGCGCTTCCTCGCAGCATCGGCCGTACCCTTCAGGGCGGTTCGGTGAGAGGAACGACGTTCTGCGCGAGCACATGCCCCGCTTGCCGGACCTCGCCGCTTCTGACTCGTGCCGCCCGTGGGTGCGAGGTGGAGTGTGGGATATCAAATACGACCCACTTCGCTCCACTTCAGACCACCACGGGAATAGTAGAAAGCCGAAGTGCCGAGTGTCAAGAAGGTTATGAGGAATTATCCTCGAAAGGAAGAGCGAATACGAGACGTAAGTCGTACGTCGAGGAACGCGCGGATCGCGCGCGTCCACGGCATCGGGGTCGAGTCTACTGGCCGCTTCCAGAACCGCTAGAGTTCCCGCCGCCGTTCCCGCCGCCGTTCCCACCGTTGCCGCCGGAGCCGGATCCCGAACCGGATCCGGATCCGCCGCCGGCAGGTGCGCCGCCGGTGACGCCGAGCGGGTCAACGCCGTCGGGCCCGTCCTGGATTCCGCTCGGCACGAAGGCCGGGGGAACCACCGGCACGTCGGTCACCTCTACGCCGCGCGCGGTCCGGTAGGCGACGACCACGCGGTCGCCGACGATCCTCACCGCGGGATCGGAGACTCCTGGCTCGGCGGCGAGCCGCGACCCTTGCGACCATTCCATCGTGCCCGCCGGGCGGACCGCGAGCAAGACGGCCTGCGGGGCCTTCGTCGTGTAGGCGAGATAGAGATTGCCGGCGGCATCTACCGCGAGCGCCGGATCCAGCTGATCCACCCCGTCCCGCCGGCCGAAGAACGTCGGGCTCGACCATGCCCCGGCGGGGTCCTTGGAGGCGACCGCGACGTCGAACTCGCCGGATGCGCGGTAGGACCAGACGGCCCAGATCCGGCCGTCCGGAGCGACGGTCGTCGCGACCGGGCCGTCGATCGCCGGAACGTGATCGGCGAGCCCGGCGATCCCCGGGGGTGCCGTGCGGCCCTTTTCCGGCGCCCGCGGACCGGCGCCTAGAGCCACGCTCGTCGCGAGTCCAAAGGAGAGCATCAAGGTGACGGGAACGCGCGAGTTACACATCGCTCCGCCTCCTCTCGACGTAAGAGTCGAACGCGTCGACCTCGGGGAACCGTCTCTCGAGCGAGGACCGGAGGACCTTGAGCCTCCCGAACGAGATCTTCTCCCTCGTCGGGTTCCCCTGGGCCGCGGCCATCTTCCACTCGTGGAACGCGTTGAAGAACAGGATGTCGGTATACCGCTCGGGGCTGCCGGCCAGGGCGTCCGACTGCTGGAAGCAGGCCTGCGACTGGGAGACCTCGTTCGCCCGCCGGTAGGCGTCGCCGAGATTGCTGTAGCACTGCGCTTCGAGGCGCCGGTGTCCGGTCGCATGGGCTTCCGCGAGCGCCGTGCGCAAGAGTCGGATCCCCTCGCGCAGCTTGCCCATCGACACGTAGCTGTCGCCGAGGTTGATCCTCACCCGGATCGCTTCAACGGTCTCACCGCAGGTGTCGTAGAGGGCCCCCGACTCGCGATACCGCTCGACGGCGGCGAGGTGCTGCCGGCGCTCGGCGAGGACGCGGCCGAGCGTGTGGAGCGAGCGGGCGCAGAGCAGATCGAGGTGCTCGGCCTTCGCCAGCGCGAACGCCTTCTCCGCCTCGATCTCCGCGAGCATCAGGTCGCCCTGATCCGCGTGCAAATTGGCGAGGGAGAGCAGCGCGCGGGCGTTCAGCGCGGGAGCAAGCGTGCGCGCGCCCCGCAAGGCTTGCCGCAGCTCTTGCTCGGCGAGGGCCAGCTTGCCCAGGCGGGACAGCGCATACGCGAGGTTGATCCGCGTCTGGTCGACCATCTCGTCGTCGGAGGCGGTCCCCCCGTCGTGCAGGAGGTCGAGCGCGAACTCGTAGTGGGCGAACGCCCGCCCGTAGTCGCCCGACTTGAGAGCCGCATTTCCGGCGGCGACGAGCGCTTTCGGCTCACCGCCGGCCGGCTTGAGCTCTTCGTACGATTCGAGGTCGACGACGTCGGAGAAGGCCTGGACCGAGACGTTGAAGACGCTCGCCAGGACGCGCAGCTTGTCGAACGACGGGTAGCAGATCCCCTTCTCGTAGCGGGAGAGCTGCGAATTGTCGATCTCGCCTCCCTCGGCCTTCGCGCGCTCTTCGACGCGGCGGAGGGAGTACCCGTATCCGGCGCGCAGCCGCCGCAGGTAATTTCCGAGGCGGACGCTGCCCTTTAGAGAGCTATCCGCTGCTTGAGCTTCCATGCGCCGTCCCTCCCAACTCGTCCGGCCCTCTATCCGGTCCCCGGATGGCGTCCGGATCATTCCGGGCTTGCCTTGATCCCATTATCCGGGGTCGAGTTCTCCCTCATACCTTTTTCGTTCAATACTTCAAGTACTCCTTGGGAGAACTACGGTCAAGACCCGATCGCCCGGCGCATCGTACCGCGCGGAGAACTTGCAGCGCGTCGGTCCGCAACGAGCCTCGCTAGAATGGCCATGCCGATGCTGCGGCCCTCCTTCCAGCGTGACGGGGTCCTCGGTCTCCCAGGCGGCGGGGAGACGATCCGGGCTTTTGTTGTTTTTGCTGCACTTTTCGCGATTCTTGGCTGGGCGGCCCGGGAAGTCGCGTTCCAGGACCTCAGAAAAATGGCCCGGGACTCCCGGATTTACATCGGACGGCGCGAAGCCCTCCGTATCGCAAACGTCGTCACCTCGCTCGGGAGGGGGACGTCGGGGATGGATTTTTACCGGCTCCACCGCGCCAAAGCGGCGTTGCAGCAAACTCTCCAGGAGCGCCTCGACGCCAGCCCCGGAATCCGATTCATCGAGGTCCGCGATCGTTTCAGGGCGCTCGTGGCCGTTGCAGGAGTCGTCGGGAAGCCCGATCAGGGAACCGAGGTCGTCGCGAGCGCACCCCTGACCGTCGGCGGGGCCTGGCAAGGGGACGTGCACGTCGGGCTGTCGAACGACGCCTTCGCGAGCGACATCGAGGCGCTGGAGTCGGGGTTGCGCGTGAAGGTCGCGCTGTTCGCCACCGCCGGCGTCGTGCTGCTGGTCATCGCCTTCGTGTACGTCCTGCGGCTGCTCCGGCGCGTCCACGAGCTCGAGCGTGCGAAGTCGTCGGCCGAGCGCCGCACCGACCGCGACAAGCTCGCGTCGGGGCTGGCTCACGAGATCCGGAATCCGCTCAACGCCATGAACATGAACCTGCAGATGCTCGAGGAAGAGTTGCAAGGGATGCCGGGGGTCACCGGAAAGGACCATATCGACCTGCTGGTGTCGACCAAGAGCGAGGTCAAGCGGCTCGAGCTCCTGGTCAACAACGTCCTGCTCTACGCCCGTCCCTCCGCGCTGAGGTTCGAGCCGCAAGACCTGAACGACGTCCTGCGCAACATCGCCATCTTCCTGCAGGCCGACTTCCGGCATCACGGCGTGGAGCTCGCGCTCGACCTCGAGCCGCTGCTCCCGTCGGTCGAGCTGGACAACGCCCAGTTCCGCCAGGCCGCGATGAACATCCTGGTCAACGCGCGCCAGGTGATGAAGGACGGCGGCACCGTGACGCTGCGGTCGCGCGCGGGCTCGCCGGGGGACGTGGTCGTCGAGATCCAGGACCAGGGGCCCGGGATCCCGCCGGAGAGCCGGGACGCGATCTTCGAGCCGTTCTTCAGCAAGAGGGCCGGCGGCACGGGGCTCGGCCTCGCGATCGCGAAGCAGATGATCGAGGCGCACGGCGGACGCATCGAGGTCGACAGCGAGCCGGGACGCGGGGCGACCTTCCGGATCCGCCTCCCTCGGCGTCACCACCGCGCCGAGCCGGCTGCGGGCGCCAAGGCCGTCCCGTGAGCCCGCGCAAGCCGACGCCCGCGCGGCGCGCGGCGGAGCTGCGCCGCCTGATCGAGCACCACAGACACAGGTACTACGTCGACGACGCTCCCGAGATCTCGGACGCCGAGTACGACGCTCTGGAGCGCGAGCTGTCCGCCCTGGAGGCCGCGCACCCGGAGCTTTCCACGCCGAACTCCCCGACGCAGCGCGTCGGCGGAGAGGCGTCGGCCCTGTTCGCCCCGTTCCGTCACAAGACCCCGCTCCTGTCGCTCGACAACGCGTACTCCGACGACGAGCTGCGCGCGTGGTCCGCGCGCCTCGCCCGGGCCCTGGGGAGCGAGCCGCGCGGCTTCGTGGTCGAGCCGAAGGTCGACGGGCTGTCGATGGCGGTCCACTTCCGCGACGGCGCGCTCGAGCGCGGCGTGACCCGTGGGGACGGCGTGGTCGGGGAGGACGTCACGCAGAACACCCGCGCGATCGCGTCGATTCCCGAGCAGCTTTCGCGCCCGGTGCCGTTTCTCGAGGCGCGGGGGGAGGTGTTCATGCCGCGCGCCGCGTTCCGGGAGCTCAACCGCCGGCGCGAGGAGGCCGGCGAGCCCGCGTTCGCGAACCCGAGGAACGCGGCCTCCGGCGCCGTGCGCATGAAGGACGCGACCAACACCGCGGAGCGGTCGCTCGCCTGTTTCTTCTACGTCCTGGCGGAGGTGACCGGGGTCGACGCGCCGCCGACGCATCACGGTGGGCTCGACCTCCTGCGGCGGCTGGGACTTCCGGTCAACCCGTTGAACGTGCGGTGCGAGACGCTCGATCAGGCCCGGGACGCGATCGCGTCGTTGCGGGCACGCCGGGACGACCTGCCGTACCAGATCGACGGCGCGGTCGTGAAGCTCGACGACCTGGCGCTGCAGGCGGAGGCCGGCGTCACGTCCAAGTTCCCGCGCTGGGCGGTCGCGTTCAAGTACCCGGCGGAGCAGGCGACCACGATCGTGAGGGCGATCGCGGTGCAGGTAGGCCGCACCGGCGCTTTGACCCCCGTCGCGGAGCTCGAGCCGGTGGTGCTGGCCGGCACGACGGTCTCGCGCGCCACGCTCCACAACGAGGACGAGGTCGTACGGAAGGACGTGCGCGCGGGCGACACGGTGCTGATCGAGAAGGCGGGGGAGATCATCCCGCAGGTCGTGAAGGTGATCCTCGAGCGCCGCCCCGCGGACGCGGCCCGGTTCGTGCTCCCGAGCGCCTGCCCCTCGTGCGGGACCGCCGTGGTCCGCGAGGAGGACGAGGTCGCCAGCCGCTGTCCGAATCCCGACTGCCCGGCCAAGCGCCGGGAGGCGATGCTCCACTTCGCCTCGCGGCCGGGGATGGACATCCAGGGGTTGGGCGACGCGCTCGTCGACCAGCTGCTCGCGCGCGGGCTCGTCCGGGACTTCGACTCCATCTACGCGCTCGACGCGGGCACGCTCGCAGGCCTCGAGAGGATGGGCGCGAAGTCTGCGGCGAACGTAATCGCGGAGATCGAGGAATCGAAGTCGCGGCCCCTCCACCGGCTGCTGTTCGCCCTCGGCCTCCGCCACGTCGGAGAGCGCGCGGCGAAGGTCCTCGCCGCGCGGTTCGGGACGATGGAGGCGATCGCCGCCGCCGACCTGGACACGCTGCTCGCCGTCCCGGAGGTCGGGCCGAAGACCGCCGCCTCCGTGCGCGCGTTCTTCGACACCGCCGCGGCGGCCGCGCTCGTGAAGCGCCTCGCCGCTTCCGGCGTGCGGATGACCGCGGAGAAAGCACAGGCACGCTCCGCCGAAACCTCGCCGCTCGCGGGAAAGACAATCGTGCTGACCGGGACGATTCCGGGGCTGTCGCGCGAGGAGGCGAAGGCGCGCATCGAGCGCCTCGGTGGGCGCGTCGCAGCGTCGGTCAGCAAGAAGACCGATCTCGTGATCGCGGGAGACGACGCCGGGTCGAAGCTCGAGAAGGCGCGGGAGCTCGGGATCGAGATCCGGGGCCCGCGCGAGATCGAAGCATTGCTCGCCGCGGCGGCGGAAGAGTGAGCGGCCCCCCTGCTACCATGCCGGGAACACGATGAGCGAATCGATCCACGTCGTCATCATCGAGGACGAGACGGGCAACCGCGAGAGCTATCAGCGCGCCCTCACCAAGATCGGCTACAAGGTCGCGGCGTTCGTCGAGGCCGGTCCCGCCCTCGACTACCTGCGCGGGCACCGGGACGTCGTCCTCGTGATCACGGACCTCATGATGCCGGGGATCGACGGCTTCGGCGTGCTCGCCGCGACACGCGAGATCGACCCGGAGATCGGGCTGCTCATGATCACGGGGCACGGCTCCGTCGAGTCCGCGGTCGACGCGATGAAGCGCGGCGCGGACGACTACCTGACCAAGCCCGTGGACCTGTTCGAGCTGCGGAAGCGGGCCTCGACTATCGTCGAGAAGCGCCTGCTCTCACGCAAGGTCGTCGAGCTCGAGAGCCGTCTCGGCGAGAAATTCGGGAAGCTGATCGGCCGCTCGAAGGCGATGGAAGCGCTCTTCCGGCAGATGGAGATGGTCGCGCCCACGCGCTCGAACGTGCTCATCTTCGGCGAGTCCGGCACCGGGAAGGAGCTGGTGGCCAACGCGCTCCACGAGAACTCGCCGCGCAAGGACGCCCGGTTCCTGCCGATCAACTGCGCGGCGATTCCGGGAGACATCCTGGAGTCGGAGTTGTTCGGCCACGAGCGCGGATCGTTCACGGGGGCCACCGGGCGGAAGATCGGGAAGTTCGAGCTCGCCGACAAGGGGACGTTGTTCCTGGACGAGATCGGCGAGCTGCCGCTCGACATGCAGGTCAAGCTCCTGCGCGTCCTCGAGAACCGTGAGTTCATGCGCGTCGGCGGCACCGAGACGATCAACGTCGACATCCGCCTGATCGCGGCGACCAACGCCGACCTCGAGGCGGCGGTCGAGCGCGGCGCGTTCCGGAGCGACCTCTACTACCGCCTCAAGGTCGTCACGCTGCGCATCCCGGCGCTGCGCGAGCGGCGCGAGGACATCCCGCTCCTCGTCGGGCACTTCCTCCAGTCGTTCGCGAAGGAAAACGACCGCGAGGGGCTGCACTTCACCCCCGAGGCGCTCCGCGCGCTGGTCTCCGCGCGCTGGGAGGGAAACGTCCGCGAGCTGCGGAACGTCGTCGAGAGCCTCGTCGTGCTCACCCCCTCGCTCGAGATCGGGGTGAGCGATCTTCCCGAGGAGTACCGCGCCTACGCGGGGGGCGCGAGCCTGCCGGGCGGGTTCCAGGCGCCCTCCGCCCCGGCAGCCGCCCCTTCCCCGGCGCCGCCGGGGGCCGCGCTGACCATGGAGGAGATCGAGCGCCGCGCGATCCTCGACGCGCTCGAGCGGACCGGCGGGAACCGGACCCAGGCCGCGGAAATGCTCGGCATTGGCCTGCGGACCCTCCAGCGCAAGCTCAAGGACTACAAGCTCGCCGGCCAGGCCGAGCCGGAAGCCTGATGGCGCGCCAGGCGGCCAAACCGGCCGGGAGCCGGCCGGGAAGTGTCAGTTTGACGCGAGAACTTGCCGGCATCCGCTTGAGGTTCGGCCATTTTTCCCGAAGCACCCCCGCGGCCGGACGGGCACGTGGATTGCCTACTCAGTGGAACGGATGACACCGCTCGCGCACTCCCGGTACACGGTCCTCGTCGTGGACGACGACCCCTCGGTGCTGGACTGCTACAAGAAGCTCTTGAGCCGTGCCGGGTACAAGACGGTGACCGAGAGCGACCCGCGCCGGGTGCTCATGGACGGCCGAGAGATCGGCGAGGTCGATCTCCTCCTCATCGATTACAAGATGCCCGAGATGGACGGTCTCACCCTCCTCGCCGAGCTGCGACGGCGGGAGTTCCGGGCGCGCTGTATCCTCATCTCTGCGTTCCTGAACGAAGGCGTCCGCATGCAAGCGAAGACCCTGGGAGTCGATCGGATCCTGGAGAAGCCCGTGGACGTCGCATCGCTGCGCGGCGCGCTGGAATCGCTCCTGCCGACCGACGGCGGGCGGCCGGTCGGCCTCGCGGGCTGAGGGCTCCGGTCCCTTCGTTCGCCGCAAGTGGATCGGTATTCGTAACACAGGTCGGAGGTTTCCCTCATGAACAGGAAGGCGAGTTTCGCGGCGCTCCTCGGCGTCGTCGCGGTCAGCATCATCTTCGGCATGGTGATCGGCGGGCGGCTCAACGCGCCGCCGGTGATGCATGCCGCGCGCGACACTGCACGCGGGGGCGTGTTCCCCGCGGTGAGCGGTGCGTCGCCCGGAATCGTCGGGCTCCCCGACTTCGCGGAGATCGCGGAGAACACGCTGCCGGCGGTCGTCGGCGTCCAGAACACCTCGGTCCGCAAGGAAGGCGACGACGACCAGGGGGACCAGGACCAAAACGCCGTTCCGGACGATCCGATGTTCAAGTTCTTCTTCGGACAGCCCAACAACCCGCATGGCCGCAGCGGGCCGCGCCAGCCCGAGCGCCGGGTGTCGTCCGGTTCCGGGTTCATCATCACGGACGACGGGTACATCCTGACGAACAACCATGTCGTCGAGGGCGCGACGAAGCTGCAGGTCACGCTCGACACCGGGGAGAAGTTCGACGCGAAGGTCATCGGACGGGATCCGATGATCGACCTCGGCCTCATCAAGATCGACCCCAAGGGAAAGAAACTGCCGACCCTTCCGCTCGGGGACTCCGACAGCCTGAGGATCGGAACCTGGGTGATGGCGGTCGGCAATCCGCTCAGCCTGGAGCGCACGGTCACCGTCGGGGTCGTCTCCGGCAAGAAGCGCCAGGTGCAGATAGGCACCACGATCCCGGGCCTCGCGAACTTCATCCAGACGGACGCGGCGATCAACTTCGGGAACTCCGGCGGGCCGCTGCTCGACGGCCAGGGGCGCGTGGTCGGCATCAACACCGCGATCTTCCGCGGCGAGATGGCCGAGGGGATCGGGTTCGCGATCCCGATCAACGAGGCCCGCAAGGCCGCCGAGGAGCTGCGCAGCGGCGGCGAGGTCAAGCGCGGGTATCTCGGCGTCACCATGAGCCAGAGCGCCGTGAACGAGGCGACGCGCACCTACTACAAGCTTCCGGACACCGGCGGAGTCCTCGTCAGCGGTGTCGCGACCAAGGGGCCGGCCGAGCACGCGGGGATCCAGCGCAACGACGTGATCCGCAAGATCGACGGCGAGCCGGTCAAGGACAACCAGGACCTCCAGAGCCGCGTGGCGTCGCACAAGCCGGGCGAGACGGTGCGTCTCGAGGTGTACCGCGAGGGGAAACCGACCAACGTCGACGTGAAGCTCGGCAATCGGCCGATCAACTTCGAGGACAGCGATGAGGAGACCGTCACGCCCGAGGAGCCCGCGGACCGGGGCGAAGCCACCGGCTCGGGACTCGGGTTCAAGGTCCGGGCCATTCCGCAGAGCATGAGGCAGGGTCTCGGGATGAGCTCGACCGACCCGGGCGTGTTGATCGAGTCGGTCGATCCGGAATCGGATGCCGCGGAGCAGGGGCTCCAGCAGATGACCCCGATCCTCTCGGTGAACGACGTGCCGGTCCGCTCGGTCGCCGACTTCAACCGCATCGTCAAGACGCTCAAGCCGGGGGACACGGCCAAGGTCGAATACAAGACCGGGAAGAACCGGAGCGACAGCCTCTTCCTGGTCGTCCCCCCGCACGCCACGAAGTAGCGCCAGACGCCTCTCACGCCGCGCCGGCCGGCCCGATCGGGCCGTCCGGCGCGTGTTATTTTGACCGCGATGGCTGCCCGCTCGAAGCCGACCGTGCTCGTCGTCGACGACGAGGCGGACATCCGCTCCTCGATCCGCATGATCCTCGAATACGAGGGGTACGCGCTCGTCGAGGCCGCGACCGGCGAGGACGGGCTCGAAGCACTCGACCGCGCGAGGCCCGGCGTGGTCTTGCTCGACATCAAGATGCCGCGGATGGACGGCCTCGAGGTGCTCGCCCGCATCCGGCAGCGCGACCCGTCGCTGCCGGTGGTGATGATCTCGGGACACGGGACGATCCAGACCGCGGTGGAGGCCACGCGTCTCGGGGCGTTCGACTTCATGGAGAAGCCCCTCGAGCGCGAGCGGGTGCTGCTCGTCCTGCGCAACGCGGTCGAGCGCGGCCGGCTCGAGAGCGAGAACCGCGACTTGAAGCTCTCGTTCGAGGAGCGGTTCACGATGATCGGCACGTCCCCCGCCATGAAGGCGGTGCAGGATGCGATCGCGCTCGCCGCGCCGTCGAAGGCCTCGGTCCTCGTCATGGGGGAGTCCGGCACGGGCAAGGAGCTGGTGGCCCGCGCGATCCACCGGAACAGCCCCCGCGCCTCGCGCCCCTTCGTCAAGGTCAACTGCGCGGCCATCCCGGAGGAGCTGATCGAATCCGAGCTGTTCGGCCACGAGAAGGGATCGTTCACAGGCGCGCTGCGCGACCAGACCGGCAAGTTCGCGCAGGCGGACGGGGGAACGATCTTTCTCGACGAGGTCGGGGACATGAGCGGCCGCACCCAAGCGAAGGTCCTGCGCGCCCTCCAGGACGGCGAGATCGAGCCGGTCGGGGCGGCCAAGTCGTTCGTGGTCGACGTGCGCGTCATCGCCGCGACCAACAAACGGCTCGAGGACGAAATCGCGGCCGGACGGTTCCGCGAGGACCTGTTCTACCGGCTCAACGTCGTCCCGATCCACATTCCGGCGCTCCGGGAGCGCCGGGAGGACATTCCCGCGCTCGTCGGCTGGTTCGCCGAGGCGTTCTGCCGCGAGAACGGCCTGAAGCCGAAGACGATCGCGGCCGACGCGGTCGAGGTGCTCTCGCGGGCCCCGTGGCGCGGGAACGTGCGCGAGCTGCGGAACGCCGTCGAGCGGATGATCATCATGACCCCGCGCGACACCGTGCGCGCCTCGGACGTTCCGCCGCAGGTCGGCACGTCTCCGGTCGCGGAGCCCGCCCCGGCCGGCCCCGCGGGCGGCGCGCCCGCCGGAGGGGGAACGCTTCAGGAGTTCAAGGACGCGTCCGAGCGCACGTTCATCGTCCAGAAGCTCAAGGAGCACGACTGGAACGTCGCCGCGACGGCCAAGGCCATCGACACGCCCCGCTCGAATCTGTACAAGAAGCTCGAGACGTACGGCATCCGTCGGGAGACGGACGGCTAGCCGAAGGAGTCCTCATGCTCGGAGATCGCGACGTCGTCGTCGTGACAGGCGCACGGACGCCGTTCGTCAAGGCGGGCACGGTGCTGCGCGGCGTCGGCGCCGTCGAGCTCGGCCGCGTCGTCATGCGCGAGGCGGTCGAGCGGGCCGAGATCGACCCGGAGTCGATCGACGAGGTCGTCGTCGGGAACATCGCGGGTCCGGCGGACGCGGCGAACGTCGCACGGGTGATCGCCCTCGAGGCCAAGATCCCGAGAAAGGTCCCGGCGTTCACCGTGAGCCGCAACTGCGCCTCGGGGATCGAGAGCGTCGTCGAGGCGGCGCACCGGATCCGCTCCGGGGAGGCGGACCTCGTCGTGGCGGGGGCTGTCGAGTCGATGTCGCGCATCCCGTTCCTGTTCACCGAGGAGGCGCAGGACCGCTGGACCGCGGTGGCGCGGTCGCGCAGCCTGGCGGCGCGGCTCGCCGCGCTCGCGCGGCTCCGTCCGCGCCACTTCAAGCCGGTGGTCGCGCTGGAGCTCGGACTGACGGATCCGGTGTCGGGACTGAACATGGGGGAGACCGCGGAGGTCCTGGCGCGGGAGTTCGCGATCGGGCGGGACGAGCAGGACGCCTTCGCGCTGCGCAGCCACAAGCTCGCCGCGGCCGCGTGGACCGAAGGGCGGATGACGGGGGAAGTGATCCCCGTTCCGGTGCCGCCGAAGTATGCCGAGGTCGCCGACCGGGACAACGGGATCCGGGAGAACCAGACCCCCGAGGCGCTGGCGAAGCTCAGGCCGGTCTTCGACCGAAAGTTCGGGACGGTCACCGCCGGGAACAGCTCGCAGATCACCGACGGGGCGGTCGCGCTGATCCTCGCCTCCGCCGAGCGGGCGCGCGCGCTGGGCCTGCGCGTGCTCGGGAAGATCCGCTCGTGGGGATTCGCGGGGTGCGACCCCGAACGGATGGGGCTCGGGCCCGCGCTCGCGGCACCGTTGGCACTCAAGCGGGCGGGAGGACTCTCGATGGCGCGGATGGAGCGCGTCGAGATCAACGAAGCCTTTTCCGCGCAGGTGCTCGCGTGCTTCAAGGCGCTCGACTCGCAGTCGTTCTGCGAGCAGAACTTGGGGTCTGCGGCGGTCGGCGCGCCGCCGCTGGACCGCGTGAACGTCAACGGCGGGGCGATCGCGCTCGGCCACCCGGTGGGGGCCTCCGGCGGACGCCTCGTGCTCACGCTGCTGCGGGAAATGGAGCGCGCGGATCTCTCGCTCGGCCTCGCGACCCTGTGCATCGGGGGCGGGCAGGGCGGCGCCGTCGTCGTCGAGAGGAGCTGAACGATGGAGAGAGCCGCCTCGGTCGATGCGACCGGCCTCGCCCACTGGATCGACCCGAACGGGATCGTCCACGTCGTCTTCGACCGCCCGGGCGAGAAGGTCAACCTCCTCAGCGAGGCGGTGCTCGAGGAGCTCTCCGAGCTGATCGATTCGGTCGCGTCGCGCGAGGACGTCCGGGGCGTCGTCTTCGCGAGCGGCAAGCGCGGGAACTTCATCGCGGGGATGGACGTAGAGACGATCGCGTCCGTCACCGACGCCTTCAAGGCGGCGGAGGGGGCGCGCTTCGGGCAGACGGTCTTCCAGAAGATCGCCGACCTGCCGGTCCCCTCGGCCGCGATGATCGGCGGCGTCTGCCTCGGCGGTGGCACCGAGCTGGTCCTCGCCTGCACGGTGCGCGTCGCCTCGGATGCGCCGAGCGTCCGGATCGGACTCCCCGAGACGCAACTCGGCATCATCCCGGGATTCGGCGGGACCCAGCGGCTGCCGCACCTGGTCGGCCTCGTGGGAAGCCTCGACCTCATCCTGACCGGCAAGCAGCTCGACGCGAAGCGCGCGTACCGCGCGGGGCTCGTCGATCTCGTCTGCCCGGAGGAGTACCTCGAGCGCGAGACGCTCAAGCTGCTGCACAAGGCGGCGACGGGGTTCAAGCGCCGCCGCCCGCTGATCGCGCGACTCGTCGAGAGCGTGCCGCCGCTGCGGCATCTCGTCCTGGCGCGCGCCCGGAAGACGGCGGCCGCCAAGGCGAGCCCGGAGAGCTACCCGGCGCCGTTCCGGGCGCTCGAGGCGGTCGACGCGGCGTTCGCGCTCCCGCTGCCGCAGGGGCTCGATCTCGAGGCCCGGATCGTCGGGGAGCTCGTCCCGACGCGCACCTCCAAGAACCTGATCTGGCTCTTCAAGAGCCAGAACGCCCTCAAGAAGGACCCGGGCGGGTTCGTGACGCTTCCGCGGAAGGTGCGCCGCGCGGCGGTTCTGGGGGCGGGGATCATGGGGGGCGGCATCTCGCAGCTCGTCGCCGACAAGGGCATCCCGGTGCGCCTCAAGGACATCCGGCCCGACGCGCTGCTCACCGCGATGCGACAGGCCTCGAAGATCTGGAAGCAGCAGGTCGAGCGCAAACGGCTGAGCCCGCGGCAGATGCGCCAGAAGCTCGGCTTCCTCGCCCCGACGCTCGACGATTCCGGGCTCTCGCGCGTAGACATCGTCATCGAGGCCGTGGTGGAGAATCTCGAGGTCAAGCAGAAGGTCCTCGCCCAAATCGAGGAGCGCGTCTCCGAGCGCGCGATCTTCGCCTCGAACACCTCGACGCTCCCGATCTCGGACATCGCCGCGCGGGCGGTGCGTCCGGAGCGGGTGGTGGGGATGCACTTCTTCAACCCGGTGCACCGGATGCCCCTCGTCGAGGTCATCGCGGGAGCCGCGAGCTCTCCCGAGGCGGTCTCGACCGTGCACGCCTTCGCGATCGAGCTGGGGAAGATCCCGGTCGTGGTCCGCGACGCGCCCGGATTCCTGGTGAACCGGATCCTGATGCTCTATTTCAACGAGGCCCTGCGCCTCCTCGGCGAGGGCGTCGCGATCGAGGACGCGGATGCCGCGATGACCGGGTTCGGCATGCCGATGGGCCCGTTCGCGTTGCTGGACGAGATCGGCCTCGACACCGGCCAGCATGCCGCCGCGGTGCTCGAGGGGGCGTTCGGCAAGCGCATCGGCTCCGGGGCACCCGCGATGGCCGCGGTCGTCTCCTCCGGGCGGCTCGGCAAGAAGAACGGCAAGGGGTTCTACCTTTACAAGAACGGCGAACGGACGCGCCCGGATCCCGCGATCCGGAAACTGGTGGGAGCGCCCGCGCCGTTGCAGCTTCCCGTGGAGACGCTCCAGGAGCGCATGGTGCTCGCGATGGTCAACGAGGCGGCGGTCTGCCTCGAGGACGGGATCGTGCGCGAGCCGCGGGAGGTGGACGTCGCGATGGTGTTCGGGACGGGATTCCCGCCGTTTCGCGGCGGCCTCCTGCGATACGCCGACGCGGTCGGGCCCGCAGTCCTCGTGGACCGGCTCGCGCGCCTCGCGGACGCGCAGGGAGAGCGTTTTCGTCCCGCGGGGCTCCTGCGCGATTTGGTGCGGGAAGAGCGACGCTTTTACGTGGCGTGAGCGGCGCTGCCGCGTGGGCTAGAATCGACGGTCTGATTCGCGGGTTCTATGGGTTTCCAGGAGGTCTTGCCATGTCCGCCAGCACGCTTCGTTTCCTGCACAAGGTCGGTGCGACGGCCGCACTTCTCGCTCTCGCGGCGATCGCCCGCCCCGGCGCCCTTCTCGCGGCGGACGACATGCCCAACATGGTTCGCGAGGGGATCACGAGCGTGCTCCGGGACAAGGTCTCGAGCCTGCTCGGCGAGAAGGACAAGGACGGCAACAGCTTCAAGCGGGGCACGTACTCCCAGGCGTTCAAGAAGATCGACGACTCTCACTACGCCGTGAGCTTCAACATCGACACGATCGAGCCGACGGAGACTCCCGAGACGCAGCAACTGAAGACGCAGCGGTTCCTCCTGACTCTCGAGGGATCGGGCGGGAAGTGGGCGATCGCCAAGGAAGAGCTCAAGGACACCTACGTGGGGCTCTTCCGGGGAAACTACGCGGACGACGTCTACAAGTTCGACAAGCTCTCGTTCGAAGGCGAGGGACTGAAGGTCACGGCCAGTCAGGGGTACGCCTACGCGATCGTGTTCCGCGGCGTGCCGGTCGCCTACAAGATCTTCGCGCCGGACATCAACTATGAATACGCGCCGCCCCCGGACACGGGATACTACGGGGCGCTCCGCAACAAGTACTTCAAGGATCATCCGACGGACTTCATCTTCAATCCCGACTGGATGGGGGTGACCACCGATCCCGCGACCGGGGAAGCGTTCTACAAGTCACTGTTCGTGGGTCTCGCGAAGACGAGCACCGGGAGCGGCGACGCGTGGAACGCCATGAAGTCGGCCCTGGACGAGGACAAGAAGGACCGGGACAAGCGCCGGAAGGAAAGCCCGTTCACGGGCTTCATCGGCACCGGAGCGCTCGGTAGCTCGAGGCCGTTCCTGGACTTCGTCCGGCCGACCGAGCCGGATCGAACGATCTGGGCGTTCGAGTTCCGCACGAAGAGCGCCGCCAAGGAGCGGATCGTCGATCTCGCCTACGACAGCTGGGAGCCGTGGCAGGTCAGCTTCTACGCCACCGACTACGGCCGGCAGTTCGGGATTCCGGTGTTCGCGTACTACGACGCGGCGACCCGCAAGAGCGCGGTGCCCGCCTACACTCTCGAGGAGCGCGACGATCTCGATGCCCGCGATTTCGACCTCACCGGCATCGATGGCAAGGTCGACATCGGCCTCGACGAGCCCGATGCCCTCGTCTGCGACGTGACGTACACGCTGACGACCAAGCGCGAGCTGCGAGAGCTCCCGTTCCGGATCTCCCGCTCGACGATTCCCGGTGCCGACACGAAGGAGACGAGGAACCCGAAGCTGTTCATCAACTCGGTCCAGGACGGCGAAGGGAACGATCTCACGTGGGTGAAGGCCGGCGTCGTGAGCGGTCTGATCGTCTACCCGAAGCCGGTGCCCTCCGGCACCAAGCTCACGATCCGCCTCCAGTTCAAGAACCTCGACAGCATCTCGCGGTTGAACCCGTCCTACGCCGCGATGGACCGCGGGGGCTGGCTGCCGCTCGTGCGGTTCGGAGACTTCATCGACACGTTCAAGCTCACGACGCGCGTGCCGGCGAAGTACGAGATCCTCGGCGTGGGCAAGAAGGTCAGCGAGGAGATCAAGGACGACGTCCGGATCACCCAGTGGGGGTCGGACAGCCCCGTGACCTTCCCGACGATCATCTTCGGCGATTACCTGAGCGACGACGCCGGGAAGTACAAGGCCACCAAGACGGACGGAACGGTGATTCCCGTCCGCGTGTACGTCGACAAGACCAGCACTCAGGGAATGACTGACTTCGGCGGGGTCGCCGCGGGAGCCCGCGACATCCGCGGAAAGCAGCTCCAGGCGATCGCGACCCAGGCTTCGGTCGCGCTCAACATGTACCGCGACATCTACGGCGCCGACTACCCCTTCGCGAAGCTGGACCTCGTCGCCGATCCGGAAGGATTCCTGTATGGACAGTCGCCGGCCTCCATCGTCTACCTCGGCTTCGGCGTGTTCCGCGGCGAGGGGATGATCGCCGAGGTCGGCGTGAACGCGTCGCGCATCTCGAAGTTCAACAAGGATGTCGTCGCGCACGAGGTCGGGCACCAGTGGTGGGGCGGCCTGATCACGAACGCCAATCAGAGGAACTACTGGTTCGTCGAGAGCATGGCGGAGCTGTCGTCGGCGCTCTACGTCGAGCAGACCGCGGGGAAGAAGAAGTATTTCGAGAAGGTCGCCGACTGGCGCAAGAACGTGCTGGACTCCGAGCCGACCGCGAACCTGCAGTCCGGCTACACCGTCTGGGGCGGCTCGCTCGGCGCCGCGCAGGCGAACATCTACAACAAGGGGCCGTACGCGTTCCACATCTTCCGGTCGACCTTCGGGGACGAGAAGTTCTTCGCGCTGCTCAAGGAGATGACGAAGGAGCTGCAGCACAAGGAGATCGTCACCCGCGACATGCAGGACGTGATGGAGAAGGTCGTCGGCGGCAACATGGACTGGTTCTTCGACCAGTGGATGCGCGGGGTCGGCGTGCCGCAGTACGCGCTGTTCTGGACGAAGCGGAAGAACGAGCAGGGGAAGTGGATCATCGACGCCACGATCAAGCAGCGCGTCGTCTTCGGGAAGGACAAGGTCGAGCTCCCAGGCGTCTACTACCGCGGTGTCGCGCCGCTCACGTTCGTCGACGCGAACGGCAAGGAGACGAAGACCGCCAAGTCCTTCCTCGTCCAGGGAGCGGAGACCAAGCTCCCGCCGATGATCGTCCCCGACGAGCCCGATCAGGTCTACTTCAACAAGGACGGCGAGATCCTGGCCGAGGACGGTCTCGTCAATCGGAGCTGGTAGGCCGGCCCTGATCAGGATCTCGCACCTGACGAAGAGCTACGCCGAGGGGGCTACGGCGCTCCGCGACGTCAGCCTCGAGGTCGAGCGCGGGGAGTTCGTCTTCATCACGGGCCCCTCCGGGGCCGGGAAGACCACGCTGCTGCGGCTCCTCCTCCGGCAGGAGCTGCCGACCGAGGGGGAGATCGTCGTCGGCGGCCGCCAGGTCGCGACGCTTCCGGACGCGAAGGTCCCCGACCTGCGACGCTCGATCGGCGTCGTCTTCCAGGACTTCAAGCTCATCAAGCGCAAGTCGGCGCTCGAGAACGTCGCCTACGTCCTGAACGTCGCGGGGATCCCGCGCGGCGAGCAGAAGCGGCGCGCGTACCACGCGCTCAAGGGGGTCGGCCTCCAGCACCGGCTCAACATCCTGCCCAGCGCGCTGTCGGGCGGCGAGCAGCAGCGGGTCGCGATCGCGCGCGCGGTCGTCAACGAGCCCGAGCTGCTCCTGGCGGACGAGCCGACCGGGAACCTCGATCCCGACCTCGCGGTCGAGATCATGCGGCTGTTCCGCGAGATCAACGCGCGCGGTACCACGGTCGTCGTCGCGACCCACGACCGCGACCTGATCCGCCGCATGCAGCGGCGGACGATCGTCCTCGAGCACGGCGCCGTGGCGCCCGCCGAGGTTCTGCGGTGAAGACGCTGGCCGCGCACCTGCGGTACTTCGTCAGCGATGCCGCGGACGAGTGGCGGCGCTCGCCCGGCCCGAACGTGCTCGCCACCGCGACGATCGCCGCCGTGCTCTTTGTCGCCGGCCTCAACATGCTGCTGCTCGCGAACCTCGCGGCGAACGTCGGGAGGTGGAAGAACGATCTGCGCGTGTCGGTCTACCTCGCGGACGGCGCCACAGGGCCGGACGTGGAGTCCCTGCAAGGGCGCCTTGGCGCGCTCCCCGGGGTCGCGCGCGTGGACATCGTGGACAAGGCCGAGGCCCTAAGGAGGTTCCGGGCGTCGTTTCCGGCGCTCGCGGACCTGCCCGCCGACCTCGGCACCAACCCGCTCCCCGCCTCGCTCGAGGTGGTGCTCCGCCCAGGCCCGCCCGCGCGCGAGGCCGCGGCGGCGGTGACCGACCTCGTCGCGAAGAACCCCGCGGTCGAGGAAGTGCGGTACGACCAGGCCTTCCTCGAGCGCGTGGAATCGCTCCTCGGGATCGCGCGCTGGGGGGGCACGGCGCTGGGCGCGCTCGTCTTCACGGCGGTCGCGTTCGTGGTCGCCGCCGTGCTGCGCCTGACCGTCTACGCGCGCCAGGATGAGATCGACATCATGCTGCTCGTCGGGGCGTCCCGCGGATTCGTGCGCGGCCCGTTCCTCGTGGCAGGACTGGCGCAGGGCCTGGGCGGCGGGGTCGCGGCCCTGGGGCTCGTCGAGATCGCGCGCCGCGCGGCGCTCTCCCGCGGCGGCTCTCATCAGGGGGACCTGCTCGCCCTCGTCGCCGGGAACACGCTGCCGTCGCGGCCTGCCCTGGGGCTCGTCGCCGCCGGTGCGGCGCTCGGCCTCGTCTCGGCTTGGTTCGCCGTGAGGGAAACCCGCGACCGACCGGCCTGAAGACGCGGCCCGCTACCAGTCGTAGACGATGTAGAACTCGGAGCGCACGCCCCCCGTGTCCGCCTTGATCGGCACGAGGAACCCCGGATTCGTCAAGTCGGGAACGTAGCGCGTGTAGTCGAGCCGCTTCGCCCACGCCCAGTTGAACTGGAGGCCGCCCAGGAAGAAGAACTGGAACCCCGCGCCCCACGTTGCCCGCAGGTCCTGGAACCGGTGGTTCTGGCTGTCCCAGAACCGGAAGGGGATGTTGTGCAACTCCCCGGTGTTCGGGTCGAAGTACGCGCGGATCGCCTGCAGGTCGGGGTCGTAGAACTGGTCGTTCGGAAGCCACGCGGTCGCCATGTCGAGGAACACGAACCCGCGGATGTTGCGGATGGGACCGATCGGGAAGCGCAGCTCGTCCACGAACGGGAAGCGCAGCTCGACGTTCGTCTCGGCCACGTTCGAGCCGTACAGCGACCGGAAGTCGTATCCGCGGAGGTCGTTGAGGCCGCCGATCCCGTAGTAGAACTGCCGCTGCCCCGTGTTCTTGACCCCGAAGGCGCGAAAGGCCAGCACCGACCGCCGGGTGAGCTGCTTGTACGCCCGGAAGTCGAGCGTCCACTGGACGATGTTCCCCGGCATGTTGCTTCCGAGGTTGTCCCCGAAGTCGAATCCGATCCTGAACCGCTTCCCCTGGAACGGGCCGAACGACTGGTAGCGCGTCGTGTCGCCGACGAAGGACGGCGAGAAGAAGAGGAACCTGTCGTTCACGGTCGTGAAAACCGGAACGGGGTTCCCGAACGCGTCCGGCTGGTAGCCGGCGATCAGGTCCTGCGTGCTGTCCGTGGCCCCGATCGAGGCGCCGAGGCGGTAGTACCGGTCGATCGGGTAGTCGGCGAACACCTGGAATCCGGTGTACCGCGTCGTCTGTTTCCGGTCGACGCCGTAGCCCCCCGCGGAGAGGTAGTAGTCGCGGAGATCGAAGACCGCCGCCCCCCAGTGGAGGCGATTCTTCACGTTGGTGTAGGTCGCGATGAGATTCGAGTACGTCGAGACGGAGTAGAAGGTCAGGCCCACGCGCTGGTCGCCGAGCAGATCGGCGAACTGGAGGGCGACGTTCGAGAGGAACGTCCCGTCGCTGGCGAGGCCGACCGAGATCGCCGGCGCTTCGATGTCCCAGCGCAGCTTGTAGGGCTTCGAGTTCGCGAGGTCCGCCTTGAGCTGCAGGGGCGGCTGGTACGGCTGGGCCTCCGGCGCGCCCGGGGCGGTGGTCTCCGCGGCGGCCTTCGCCTCGGGCTCCTTCAGCTCCTCGCGGTAGAGGCGGAACGTGCCGTCGAAGAACGCCGCGTAGACGATCGTGGGCCGCCCCTCCTGCGGCGCGGTCTCCACGGGCGTGAAGCAGCCGCCGACCACGTCCGTGTACTGCTTCGACTCGCCCGTCGCGAGGTCGAGCGTGAAGATGTTGAACACGTTGTAGCCGCCCCGGTCGGACGAGAAGTAGACGGTCTTCCCGTCCTTCGAGTAGGCGGGCTGGATGTCGACCGACGGGCCGAAGGTGAGCTGCGTCTTCCGGGTCGGATCGCTCAAGGCGACCGAGAAGATCTTCCACGTCGAGCCGATGCGGCGGTTGTAGAGCAGCGAAGTCCCGTCCGGCGCGTACCACGGGTTCGCATCGTAGTCGTCGTCCTGGGTGAGGTTCCGGATCTCCTTCGTGTGGAGATCGATCTCGAAGATGTCGACGACCCCGTCCTTGTTTCCCTCGAACGCGACACGCTTGCCGTCCGGGGAGAACGCCGGGCTCGCGCTCTGGGCGATCCCCGGCAGGCGGATCATCTTGACGAGGTGTCCCTTGACCGCGTCGAAGATCGCGAGGTCGCGGCGGTTCTCCCTCCGGACGAAGACCGCGATCTGGTCGCCGGCCGGGGACCACGAGAGGTCGCGCTTGCCCTGGAACGTCTCGTAGACGATGTACCGGTACTTGTTCGTCCACGCCTTGGTCAGGTTGCGCACGAGCTTCCCGTCCTCGGCGGAGAGGACCACAAGGTCGAGTTTCATCTGGCTGGGCGCCGCGAGCGCCGCGATCAGCTCGCCGGACGGGGAGAGCGACGGCGCGAAGCTCACCACCCCCTCTTTGTGGAGGCCGACCTCCTTGCCGTAGTCGTCGGGGCTCTTCTTCTCGAGGAGCACCGGGAAGTACCGCTCGCGGAGGTAGCGATTGAACAGCCGGTTGAAGGCCTGGATGTCGATCCCGAACGCCTCCTTCACCGCCTTCTCGAGGTTCCCGCTGAGCAGGACCTTGCGGTACTCGTAGATGAAGTTGCGCACGCCCTCCTGGCCGTACTGCTTCTCGATGAAGTCGAACACGGCGTGGCCGTAGCGGTAGTTCAGGTACGAGAGGTAATCGAGCGACTGGATCGGCGGAATGATGTTGTTGACGACGGCGTCCCGGATGACCATCCGGTCGAGGCTCTCCTCGTCGTGCCCGAAGTACGAGGCCATCCCCTCGACGAACCAGGTCGGCATGCGCGCCCGGAGCGCCCGGCCGATGTACCCCTCGAAGAACAGGGAGTACTGGAAGATGTGGGTCAGCTCGTGCGCGATGAGCGCCTGCAGCTTGTCGGGGGGCTGGTCGATCGGGAGGACCATCCGGTTCTGGATCGGCTCGGCGAACGCGCCGACCTCCTCCGGAAGCTCCTCCTGCGAGATGTTCGTCGCCTCGAACTCCGAGTGATTCTTGTAGATGACCATCGGAACGCGGAAGCGGAGCTCGTGGTCGAGCTCCTTGCTGAGGCGCACGTAGGCACTCTCCGCGTACGACACGATGTCGTCGAGGAACGGCTCGGACTCCTGGTAGTAATAGATGTCGAAGTGCGGTGCCTTGTAGACCTTCCACTTGAAGCTCTCGTAGGCGAACTTGTTCTGCCCGAAAACCGTCTCGTACTGCGCCTCGGCGGAGCCGGAAATCAAAGCTGCGGCGAGCAGCGCCGCCGAGACCCCGGCCAGGAGCCGTCTGGTGGAGATCCTCACGCTCAGCTCTTGAACAGCAGGCGCTGGTCGTCGCGCGCACGGGGCGCCACGACGGCCAGGACGTCCCCGGCGAGCGTCTCGCCGAGCGTGTAGAAGGCGCTGATCGGGTCGTTCGCTTCGCCGCGGAAGGTGGCCTGGCGGCGGAGCCGGTCGCGGAACAGGAGCGCCCCGTCCGAGCCCCGGAGGTAGAGCACGTCGAGCTCGAACGTGAACTCCTCCTGCTGCACGAACTGGGTCTGCTTCACCTTCTGGCCGGTGGTCTCGCTGACGACGTCGACGCTGTCGAACCCGGAGGCGTCGCGGCGCGCGTACCGCATGGCTCCCGAGACGATGACGTCCGCACCGTACTCGCGCCCCATGTGGCTCCAGAACGGCGCGTTGGCCGCCATCTCGTCGAGCGTTTGCTCGGGCACCGCGGGGATCGGGATCACGTCGAGCACGTGAAACGCCGAATGCTTCCGGAACTCGCTCCGGAGGAAGCGCACGAGCTCCCGGTTCACGTCGATCAGCTGCGAGTCGTTCACGAGGAAGCTCGCGACCAGCAGCGACTTCATCCCGTCGAGCTTGAGGCGCGGGGGGAGCGGGAGGGAAACCGTGACCGAGACCACGTCGTGCCCCTTCTTCTTCGCCGGCGGCATCGCGGCGGGCGGCGCGGCTTTCGCTTCGTGGCCGGCCGCCGTCTCGTCGGCCTTCGCGGCGGCGCTCCAGAACAGCTTGGAGCGGGCGTAGTTGTCCTCGATCCGCGAGTCGCCGGAGGTGTGGTCGAGAGCCTTGCGATAGAGATCGCGCGCCTCGTCGGGCGCGCCGAGCACCTCGCTCGCGACCGCGAGGTTGTTCAGGAAGCGCGGGTCGTCGGGCTTCGCGTGCAGGGCCTGCTGCCAGCGAAACTGCGCCTCGCGCCAGTGACCGCTCTTCGCCATCTGGGTCCCGAAGCGGAGCAGCTCGTCGGTGTCCGTGTCCCCGCCGCGCGCCGCGGGGGGCCGGAGAAGCGCGAGCGACGCGACGATCAACACGTGGCTGGCGAAGCGCTGCCGGGGTGTCATCGTGTTCTCGGACCCGGTTCCGGCTGTATCGATCGCCTCGCCGCCGGGCTGTCGCATAATACACTCATCGTCGATGCCCCTCTGCTGTATCGAACCCGCACGAGGCCCCATAGACGCGGCGTTCGACGCGATCCCCTCGAAGAGCGCCACGCACCGCGCGCTCGTCGCGGCCTCGATGGCGGAGGGCGAGAGCACGATCGGGCGGCCGCTCGACGCGGCCGACACGCGCGCCACGAGGGACGCTCTTTCGGCACTGGGCGCGACCGTCCGCTCGGAGCCCGGAGCGTGGATGGTCCGCGGTCGCGGCGGGGGCTTCCGCGGAGGTGCTGCGATCGATTGCGGCGCGTCGGGGACGACCGCGCGATTTCTCCTGGCCCTTGCCGCGCTCGGCGCGGCACCCTCGACGATCGACGGAACGGATCGCCTGAGGGAGCGGCCCATGGCGCCGCTCGCGGCGGCGCTCCGGAGCCTGGGCGCCGTGATCGTGTCCCGTGGCGAGGGGGAGCTTCCCCTGGTCGCCGGCGGTGCGCCGGTGCCGGGTGGTCGCGTGACGCTCTCGGGCGGCGCGAGCAGCCAGTTCGCGAGCGCGATCCTCCTCGCGGCTCCCGGATTCACGCGCGGCGTGCACCTCGTCATCGCCCCGCCGCTCGTGTCCGCGGGGTACCTCGCGATGACGCGCCGCACGCTCGAGCGCTTCGGCGCCGTCGTGCACTCCGGAGCACCGCACGAGATCGTCGTCGCTGCGGGGCCGCTCGCGCCGCGCAGGCTGACGATCGAGGGGGATCATTCGGCTGCGTCGTACCTGTTCGCCGCCGCGGCAGTGCGCGGCGGCACCGTGCGCGTCGCCGGGCTCGCGCGCGACAGCCTGCAGCCCGACGCGCGGTTCCTGACGGACCTCGCGGCGCTGGGCTGCACGGTGACCGAGGACGCGGGCGCGATCGTGGTGCGAAGCGACGGCCGGATCCCGCCGTTTTCGATCGACCTCGCCGGTGCCCCGGACCTCGCCCCGACGCTGTGCGCGCTCGCGGTGCACGCGGAGGGCGCGTGCCGCTTGACCGGACTCGACCATCTCCGGCTCAAGGAGTCCGACCGGCTCGCGGCGCTCGCCGCCGGCGCCGCCTGCTTCGGCGCACGGGCGATGGTGGAGGGGGGGACGCTCGCGATCGAGCCGAGGGCCTCCGGCAGGCGGGACGAAGGGCCGCTGGACGTGGTCGGGGATCACAGGATCGCGATGGCGTTCGCCGTCGCCGGGCTTCGGGGCGGGGTCCTTCTCTCGGACGGCTCGGTCGTCGCGAAGTCGTACCCGTCGTTCTGGGAGGACTTCGCCAGGCTGTCGGCCTAGCCCGGTTTCAGTTTCAGAACTGGAACGTCAGCCCCACCGTGAGGGTCGACACCACGATGTCGCGCGTGTTGTAGACCGCCGACACGCCCTGGTCCTGCTGCGTGTTGTTCGCGGGGACCGAGAGAATCGTGGGTACGAGCAGGGCATCGAGGTATCCCGTCCGGTTGATCGCGATGTATCCGTGGAACCCTTCCAGGATCCGCACGCGGAAGCCTGCTTCGATCATCGTATGCCAGGCCGACTTCGAGACGCTCCGCGTGATCTGCCCGAGGCCGGGAACCAGGTCCGAGCCCGAGCCTCCCGTCACCGTGGCGAGGTAGGTGAACGGGCCCGAGTCGGTGTCCAGGTTCTCGAGCAGGAACCCGGCCTGCGCCAGCAGGTAGATCTGGAAGCGCTTGCGGTCGAAGTTGAAATCGACCTCGCCGGAGCCGAGCGGGCCCCACCCGCGCGTCTTCTGGCTGAGCATGAGATAGAGGTTCTGGATACCGTCCGAAAACCCGACGCCCGGCGCGGTGATCAGCTGGTTCAGCCAGGTCGGCGTCGGAAGGGTGCCGTCGAACGTGAAGTACCGCAGGCCAGCGGTCCATCGGGCCCGATAGCGCACGCCGCCGAACTCGCGCCGGTAATGCAGGTCGTAAGTCGCGAGCTTGCTGTTCAGCTTGCTCGCGACCGGCTTCGTCAGGTCGAACACGGTGGTCGGGTAAACCATCTCCCCGGGGTCCGGGTGGCCGTTGCCATTCGTGTCGTTGACCAGCGGATCCCAGAACGGGGGCGTCTGGGTCGTGTGCAGCACGCCGTCGTCGACGCGAATGTGCCACCAGGGCAACGTCGTCGGCACCACGTCCGGAGGCGCCGACGGCGTGCTCGTGTAGCTCCGCTGGTAGCCCGTCGCGTCGAGCGTGTACTTCCCGTCGGAGACGCCCGTGTAGGTGAACAGATACTGGCCGCGCTCCCGCGGGAGCGTCCAGCCGATCGTGAACTGGCCGGTGGTGCCGTCGCCGAGCGCGACCGTGCTCTGCGTGTTCTGGTCCTCGGTGATCTTGACCGGGTTTTCGACGTCTCTGAAGCTCGACGTGCCTCCGCGCGTCTCGAGGTACAGCGCGAAGTGGTCGCCGAAGAACTTGTCCTTCTTCTTCTCGGGCTCCGCCGCGGGAGCGGGTTTGTCGCCGCCGGCCGGCTTCGGCGTGTCCTCGGCGCGAAGAGGGCCGATCCCCGTGCCGATCCCCAACACCATCACCGCTGCCAGCAGCCCTCTGCGCGTCATGAAACGTCCCCCGCCTCGTTCAGCGAACGGCCCGGTGTCTTCTCCCACGATCCCGTGGACGGAAAGTCCGTCTATATAGAGAAAAGCGAGGGCGGCGTCAAGCCGGACCACGGAATCCGCACCGTCACACGTCAGTTATCGCTGCATAGGTGCAGAATTCCCGGTGGTATGATCCGCCCGCTCGATCGAACCAAGGAGGCGGAGAACCCCAATGAAACAACGTCTCGGTCGTGGCTTGGTCGCTCTAGTGGCCGTGCTTCTGAGCGGTGTTCCGGCTCTTGCCGCAGGGTTTTCGTTCTTCGAGCAGGGCGCCAAGGCCTCGGGCCAGGCCGGTGCCTGGATCGCGAGAGCCGACGATGCCTCCGCGAACTGGTACAACCCGGCGGCGCTCGTGCGCCTTAGCGGCGGCGAGGTGGAATTCGGGCTGAACTACCTCGAAATCGGAAGCCAGACCAACTTCACGATCAACGACCCGGCCGCGCAAGGGATCTCCGGCCTGCTCGGGGTAACGGTCACGGCAGGACAGAAGTTCGACGCCACCTCGAACGTCGCCACCCCCGCGCACTTCTATTACGGGCAAAAGATCAACCCCAAGTGGGCGTTCGGCGTCGGCATCAACAACCCGTTCGGCCTCAAGAGCGAGTGGACCCAGATTCCGATGACGCTCTCCAGCCGGAAGGCGGATCTGGTCACCTACGAGGTGAACCCGAACATCGCCTACGCATTTAACGACAGCTGGTCGATCGGCCTCGGCGTCGACTACCTCGCCGCCGAGCTGCACACCTTCTCCCATGACGCCTTCGTGGCCACCCCCGCGCCCACGACGCTGCTGACGAACCTCACCGGCGAGGGCGACGCGTGGGGGTACAACTTCGCGTTCCAGTACAAATCGCCGTGCTTCGCGGTCGGCGCCAGCTACCGCTCCGAGCTGAACCCCGAGATCCGGGGGCGGATCCGGATCGACTCGCCCACGGGCGCTCAGGTCATCGACGCGAAGTCGAAGGTCGACCTGCCGTCGGAGGTCTACACCGGCGTCGCCTGGATCAGTGACCGGGCCGACGTCGAGTTCGCGGCGACTTACATGAAATGGAACGACTTCAAGGAGCTGTCGATCGAGACGCCGGTCGCCCCGCCGTCGAAGATCGCCGAGAACTGGGATTCGGTCTGGGCCTACCGGATCGGAGGCGCGTTCCGGTTCGACAAGAACATGGTGCACGAGGTGCGTATCGGGTACGTCAGGGACGACAGCCCGATCCCGACCGACTTCCTCCGTCCGTCCATCCCCGATTCCGACCGGACCGGCTACACGCTCGGGTACGGATACAAGGGGAAGAAGTGGGCGATCGACGCGTACGCGATGGATCTCAAGTTCGACGACGTCGTCGCCACCGGGGACTTCGTCACCGACGGCGTGATCAAAGGGAAGTACGCGTCGTCGATCTGGCTGGCCGGTGTGACCGGAACGATCCGGTTCTGACCGGCTCCCGTCGTTCCGCGCGCCGCGGCTGTCTGCTATGAGCGTCGCGAGCCTTCCAGAGATCCTCGCGCCCTCGGGGTCGGGGCGGCGCGGAGCGCTGTCGGTCCGCACCGCGGGTTCCTGGCCGCCGCGCGCGGAGGATCCGACCGAGACCGCAAGACCCCTCGCTGCGGCCCTGATCGGCTACGGGCTCTACCCCGGCGGCGCCGTCGGGGTGCTCGCGACCGAAGGGTCCGAAGCGCTGGTGGCCCAGCTGGCCGTGCTGGCGGCCGGCGGCGTCCTCGTCCCGCTCGACCCCGACGCCGGGGACGACCGGATCCGCGACGGCCTCGCGCGCACGCGTGCGGTGCAGGCAATCGTCTCGGACGAGATCCAGCTCGCGCGACTGCTCGCGATGCGGCCGGATCTCCCGTCGCTCGGCCTCGTCCTGCTCATGACTGCTTCGCCGAGCGAGCGCCGGAAAGCGGCCCTCCTAGCGGACGAGGCGATCACGGTCGGCCGAGAGCGCCTGGCGGAGGATCCGGACCTCCTGCGGCGTTCTCTCGGCGTAAAGGACGAGCGGGCCCCGGCGGTGCTTTTCCCGGCGGATGGGGTGGGCGAGAAGGCGATCTCGCGCGCGGAGCTGACCAAGATGGCCGGGCGGATCTCGGACACGCTGGGCGTCCAGTCCGGCGCCGCGTTCCTCGTGGCGCTGCCGGTCAGCGCGCTCGCCCGGCTCGCGGCGTCGCTCGCCGCGCTCGCTCATGGGGCCACACTGTGTCTGCCGGCGGGGAAGGACGGGCTCGACGCGGGGCTCGCGGGACTCGCCCCCCAGTCGGCGCTGCTCGACGCGGTCGCCCTTGCCCATTTGGGAGAAGCGTGGAACGCCCAGATAGACGCGCGCGGCTGGCTCGCGCGGACGGCGATCCGCTGGGCGCTGCGAGTTGGCACCGAGTCACAGGGACGGCCCTGGGCGATGCGTGTCGCCGAGCTCGTCGCGCTGCGCGCACTCCGGCAGCGTTTGGGTGGCAAGCTCACCCGCATCCACGTGATAGGCCCCCCGATTCATCCCGACACGGCGAGCCTGTTCCAGGCGATTGGGGCGCCGATACGCCCCTTTGAGACTCGACTGGCCCGTTGATTGCACGGGAGCTATCTTCAGAGATCATATGATGAGCGGTCGCCGTGTCATTTTGACGTGTTTTACCTTGCTCGCGCTGACGGGTCAGGGGCTTCGTGCCGATGGACCCCGGCAAGGTCCAATCACCGAAAGCACGGGCGCTGCCGCAGGAACGTCGCACCCAGCCGCGCCGGGGGAGAAGAAGCTCGACGATGCGACGATCGAGCGGATCCTGAAGATCCAGGAAGAGCAAGAGGTCGCGGTTCGCCTGGTGATGGTGCCTGCCAGTGTCGAGGACAAGCACGGCCGGGCTGTGATGGGCCTCAAGCCGGAGGACTTTCGCCTCAGCGACGAAAAGGTTCCCCAGAAGATCAAGTATTTCTCGGTCGAAAGCGATGAGCCGATCTCGATCGCGTTCGTGCTCGACGTTTCGGGGAGCATGCGCTCGAGCGGAAAGCTCGACGCCGCGAAGGAGGCGATCCGCCACTTCATCGACGAGCTGCGCGCGCAGGACCGGTTCGCGCTGATCTGCTTCGCCGACGAGCAGGTCTCGTGGGTCACGCCGTTCACCCCGGATCGCAAGGTCTTTCTCGAGCGATTGATGGTTCAGGAGGGGTACGGCCAGACCGCGCTCAACGACGCGGTCGCGGCCACCCCGAAGCTCGTCGACGACGCCGCGACCGGCCGCAAGGCGATCGTGCTCATCACCGACGGGGTCGACAACGCGAGCAAGCTGGATGTTCACCAGGCGATCGTCACCGCCCGCAAGGTCGAGGTGCCGATCTTCACGATCGGCCTGTCGACCCTCCCGTGGGAGGACCGGAACCGGCCCAAGGACCTCGGCATCAACATGGACGTGCTGCGCCTGTTCGCCGATCAGACCGGGGGCTCGATGTTCGTCGCGAGCGATCCGGACGAGGTCAAGGAAGCCGTGGTGCGGATTTCGACCTCGATGCGCCATCAGTATCTGATCGGGTATTCACCCGGGCTCGAGAAGTGGGACGGCCGGTTCCGGAACATCCAGCTCGTTGCTGGTAACGGCCGGTACGTCGTTCGGACGCGCAAGGGTTACTACGCGAACCCGTAGCTTTCGCTCCCCCGCCGCAGTAGAGTAAAAAAGACACGAACGGTCTGCAGAAACCACCACCCGTCCGCCGGGATTCCGGCATTGTCTCGACATTATTGTAAGTTTGCGGTCGATTTCGTCATGGCACGTGATTTGACTTCGTTGAATTTCGACACCCGGCGCCGTACCGCCGTTGCGGGAGATGACCTGAGCCGATAAAGTCGTCGCGGCCATCACGGTTGCGGCGATTCGGGGGCCGGACCAAAGTCAATTCACCGCTTGGCGGGGGTGCCGAAACAGGCGCCCGGGGCGGTCGAGAAGGAGCGATCAAATGCAGCAGAAGAGGATGGGGATGGCGGTCGCCGGCGTCGCAGTGCTGGCGCTCGTCGCGTCGACAGGCTGCGTCACGAAGAAAGCGTGGAAAGAGAACGTGGAAGCCACGGACACCCGGATCAAGGGCGTCGAGACGGGCCTCGAGTCGCAGGAGAAGCGGACTTCCGACCTCGCAAAGGACACCGACTCCCGGATCACCGAGGTGAAGGGGACCGCGGAGAAGGCGGTCGAGATCGGCAGCAACGCGATGTCCAAGGCGGAGAGCGCCGAGAAGCTCGCGAAGGGCAAGATCCTCTGGACGACGACTCTTTCGGACGACAACGTGAAGTTCTCGTTCGACCACCACGAGATCCCGGCCGAGGCGCAGTCGATCCTCGACGACCTCGCCAACAAGGTGAAGGGCCTCGACAAGACCGTCTATATCGAGATCGAGGGGCATACCGACAACATCGGGAACGACGAGTACAACAAGAAGCTCGGCGAAGCCCGGGCGGAGGCGGTGCGCAACTACCTCGCGGAAAAGGGCGGCATCCCGCTCCACGCGATGAGCATCATCTCCTACGGTGAGACGAAGCCCGTGGCCGCCAACAACACCTCGGACGGCCGGGCAAAGAACCGCCGCGTCGTCGTCCGCGTCCTCGAGTAGCGCACTCGGAATTCCAGCAGCCGCGGGGCCGGCCTCTCCCGACGAATGGGAGGGCCGGCCCCTCGTGTTTTCGGCCCCTGTTACACTCGCCTCGATGGGTCGCTCCTTCCGGGACGTGCTCTCCGAGCGCATCGTCGTGTTCGACGGGGCGACCGGGACGAGGCTGTACGACCTCGGCGTCTTCCTCAACCGCTGCTTCGACGAGCTGAACCTTTCGAACCCGTCGCTCGTCGGGAGCGTCCACCGGTCCTACGTGGCGGCCGGCTGCGACGTCGTCGAGACCAACACCTTCGGCGCCAATCGCCCGAAGCTCGATCGGCACGGCTTCGGCGACCAGGTGCGGGAGATGAACCGGGCCGGTGCGGCGATCGCCCGCGAGGCGGCTGGAGCTGCCGCGTTCGTGGCGGGAGCGATCGGCCCTCTGGGGATGCGCATCGAGCCCTGGGGGCCGACGTCCGTCGACGAGGCGGCGGACCATTTCGCGGAGCAGGCCGCGGGGCTCGTCGAGGGCGGGGTCGATCTCTTCTCCGTCGAGACGTTCTACGACCTCGCGGAGATCGAGGCGGCGGTCGCCGGCATCCGCCGCGTCTCCGATCTTCCGATCGTCGCCCAGATGACCCTCGAGGACGACGGGAACAGCCTGGAGGGGGTCGCTCCCGAGATCTTCGGGCCCAGACTCGCGCAGCTACGCGTCGACGCCGTCGGCGTCAACTGCTCGGTGGGCCCCGCGGCGATGCTCGAGGCGATCGAGCACCTCGCCCCGGCGGTCGAGCTGCCCGTCGTGGCGCAGCCGAACGCGGGGAAGCCGCGGGCCGTCGACAACCGGAACCTCTACCTCTGCAGTCCCGAGTACATGGCGGTCTACGCGAAGCGGTTCATCGAGGCCGGCGTGAGGATCATCGGCGGCTGCTGCGGCACCACCCCGGATCACCTGAAGGCGATCATCCGCGCGGTCCGCGCCGCCTCCCCGGCCCGCAAGGTCTCGACCTTCGCGGAGGCGCGCGAGGCCGCCACCGCCGAGCGGCCGCCCGTGCCGCTGGCGGAGAGGTCCGGGCTCGCGCGGTCGATCGCGGGCGGGAAGTTCGTCGTCAGCGTCGAGATGCTCCCGCCGCGCGGCCACGACCTAGCCAAGACGCTCGCCGGAGCGGCGCAGCTCAAGGACGCCGGGATCGACGCGGTGAACATCCCGGACGGGCCGCGGGCAACCGCCCGGATGAGCCCGATGGCGATGGCCGTCGGGCTCGAGCGATCGGTCGGGATCGAGACGATCATCCACTACTGCTGCCGCGACCGGAACCTTCTCGGGATGCAGTCGGACCTGCTCGGGGCGCATGCGCTTGGCCTCCGCAACGTGCTGATCATCACCGGCGACCCGCCCAAGCTCGGGGACTACCCGGACGCCACCGCGGTGTTCGACGTGGACAGCATCGGCTTGACCAACATGGTCGCGCGTTTGAACCGCGGGATGGACGTGGGGGGAAACGCGATCGGCGAGCCCACCGCGTTCTACAACGGCTGCGGCGTGAACCCCGGCGCGCCGGATCTCGACCGCGAGATCGCGCGGTTCGAGTGGAAGATCGACGCCGGCGCGGCGTACTGCATCACGCAGCCCGTGTTCGAGATCGAGGCGCTGCTGCGCTTCCTGGGGCGGATCGCGCACGTCCGCGTCCCGGTGATCGCGGGGCTGTGGCCGCTCGCCTCGTTCCGCAATGCCGAGTTCATGAACAACGAGGTCCCCGGCGTCAGCGTCCCGGCGTCGATCCTCGAGCGGATGCGGGCGGCCGACACGAAGGAGAAGGCCCGGGCGGAGGGGATCGCGATTGCCCGGGAATCGCTCGCGGTCCTCCTCGATCACGTGCAGGGCGTGCAGATCTCGGCCCCCTTCGGCCGCATCGCGACCGCGCTCGAGGTCGCGGACGCGATCCCCTCCGCGCGCCGCGCGGTGAAGCCGGACGGAGTGCGCCCGTAGACCTTCAGTCCGCTCGCGGTGTCTCGCGCCGTCCCCGCGCGGGGACACGCCTCGATGCAAAAAGCTTGAATTCCAGCCGTCTTCACTTATCTCAGGGTGTGGCACGCCGGTTGAAACGATTCAGGGAGTGATCTGAACGCCCGAGGAGGCTACGACATGAGATCGACGCTCGCCGCCTTAGCACTCGCCGCGTCTTTTGCTCTCGCCGCTCCGTCATATGCCGGGGGGCCGGGGGATTCCGGCGCGTTTCAGTTCAACCTCGGCTGGTACTTCCCTTCGGGCAACAGCGAATTCTGGGACGCGAACGAGCAGGCGTTCACCCTCGACCACAGCGACTTCAACAGCATCACGCTCGGGTTCGGGTACGTCGCCTCGCTCACCAACCACATCGAGTTCGGCGCAGGCATCGACTTCTACTATCACTCGCAGGGCTCGGCCGATCGCAATTTTACCGACCAGAACGGGTTCCCGATCCTCCACGACACGCGGCTGAGCCTCACGCCCGTGACCTTCGACGTCCGCTTCCTTCCCACCGGACGGTATGTGCAGGCGAGCCCCAACCCGCGCTATCACGCGCGGCATCCGGTTCCGTACCTCGGCCTGGGCGTAGGGTTCACGTACTGGCAATACGAGGAGGAGGGGGACTTCGTGGCGACCGACAACACGATCGTCTACGACCGGTTCAAGGAGAGCGGGACCGCCTTCGAGAAGCACGTGCTCGGGGGGCTCGAGATTCCGGTCTCCCCGGCCTGGTACATCTACTTCGAGGGGCGCTATTCCTGGCAGGAAGCGACGCCGGGAGGCGTGTTCACGACGATCAACCCGGGCTCGCTCGACCTGGGCGGGGCCTCGCTTCGCCTTGGCGGGTCGTGGCGGTTCTGACCCTCCCGGCTCAACGGGAGGCGGCGTCGGCCTTCGGGGACTCGCCGATGAGCTCGGCGACTTTTCTCAGGAGCAGCTCGCCCATGTTGATGCCCTTGACGATCATGTCGTCCACGCCCGCGGCGCGCAGCCTCTCCCAGCCGACGCCGTAGAGCTCGCCCTCGTCCCGTGCGGTGAAGGCCAGCACGGGACAAGTCTTCCCCGGCGGTCCGCGCAGGACGCGCAGTCCGTCCTCGCCCGCCGCAAGCGTGAGGTCGAGGAGGAGCAGGTCGATGCCGCCGCGGGAGAGAACGGCCTTCGCCTCGGCGACGGTGCCCGCAGTCCGGATCTCGTAATCCCCGGCGAGAGCCTCCTTCGCGATCTCGATGAAGTAGTCGAGGTCCTCGACCAGCAGGATGGTTCGACGCGCGCCACGCGGGGCGGGCGCCCCGTCCGGTATGAAGTGGAGGCCGCAGCGTGGGCAGCAGACTTCGGACGGCGCCGGCGCAGCGGGGCGTGGAGCGACAGGCGCCTTCGCGGCAGGGGGGGCGATGGGTGGGGCGGCAGGTCTGGCGGCCGGCCGTATCTCGATCATCGTGCCGCACGTCTGGCAGGGAAACGATCCTGCCTCTCCCGTGGCCGCCGAGTCGCCGACGAGATACTCGCTGCCGCACGACGGGCAGCGCACCTCGACGCTCACCGCCGCTGCACCTCGGCCACGCTGACGAAGTACGGTATCGGGTCGACAGGGACGTCGGCGCGCCGCAGCTCGAAGTGGCAGTGGTCGGCGGTGGCGTTTCCGGTGTGTCCGACCTGGGCGATCGGCTCGCCGCGCGTCACGGCGTCACCTGTCTTGACGAGGAGCTTTTGCGCGTGGGCGTAGACGGTCTCTACGCCGTTTCCATGATCGACCACGACCATGTTCCCGTAGCCCCCTCGGGTCGGACCGGAGAACGCCACGGTTCCGTCGTGGGCGGCGAGGATCTGCTGTCCGAGCGCGCCGCGGATGTCGATCCCGGCGTGGGTGTGGTGCGGCCGGGGCTCGCCGAACGGCCGCATCATCTCCCCGCCGCTGACCGGCCAGAGCAGGTCGGCGAGGCTTGGCGCCGGGGCCCTGGGCGCCGCCCCGGGGGCCGGAGGCGGCGCGGGCCAGGGCGCGATGTCGAGCGTGACCGCAGCACCGGGGACGAAGATCGGCGTCCCGGCGGCGACGTTCGACGGATCGACGATCCCGTTGGCCTTCGCGATCGTCTCGAGCGAGACGCCGTAGGCCCGGGCGATTCGCCAGAGCGTCTGCCCGGGTTGCACGATGTGGAACACTCCCTCGTTCTCCGCCTCGGCCGCACGAGCCGGCGGTGCGGGTGCCGCGGGGGTGCCCGGGATCTCCTGCGCGGGTACGCGATCGGGCACCGGCTCCACCGGGCGATGAGCCGGCGAGCAGCCGGCAACGGCGGCGGCCAGTCCGGTGGCGGCGAAGGTCGCTGCGATGGCGCGTCGCACGGGACAAATCTTAAGCTCCCCGATCTGCCTATACAATCCATTAGAACGGATCGCGGATCGCTCCGAAGAGGGGCTGTTAGACTGCGCCAATTCCCGGCTCGCCATTACGGAGTCGTACGTGGAATCACGGAAACGGCGCTTCCCGATCATGAACGCGCTGCTCGGGCTGATCCCGATCGCGGCCCTGCTGCACCACATGCACGCGCCCGCCGTGTGGGTTTTCGCGGCCGCGGCCGCGGCGATCGTGCCGCTGGCGGCGCACATGGGCCGGGCCACCGAAGCGCTCGCGGCGCGCATGGGGCCGGGAATCGGCGGTCTCTTGAATGCGACCTTCGGGAACGCGGCGGAGCTGATCATCGCGATCCAGGCGCTCCGGGCGGGGCTCTACGCCATCGTGAAGGCGTCGATCACGGGCTCGATCATCGGGAACATCCTGCTCGTGCTCGGGCTCGCGGTGCTCTTGGGAGGGCTGCGCCACGAGCGACAAACCTTCAACCGGACCGCGGCCTCGCTCGGCGCGACGCTCCTCGTTCTGAGCTCCGTCGGGCTCGTCGTGCCGGCGATCTTCCATCACATCGTGCAGGGGAGAGGTGCCGCGCGCGAGGCGCGGATGAGCCTCGAGATCGCCATCGTTCTGTTCATCCTGTACGTCCTGAGCCTTGTCTTCGCGCTCAGGACCCACCCGCACCTGTATCAGGACGAGGCCGAGGAGCACGACCCGGCGGCCGAGCCGCCGAGGATCGGCCGGGCCGTGCTGATCCTGGCACTCTCCACGGTCGGCGTCGCCCTCATGAGCGAGGTCCTCGTGGCGTCGGTCGAGCCGACGGCGCAGGCACTCGGGATGACGGACGTGTTCGTCGGCGTGATCCTGGTGGCGATCATCGGGAACGCGGCCGAGCACTCGTCGGCCGTTGTCGTGGCGATGCGGAACAAGATGGACCTCGCGGTGAACATCGCGGTCGGCTCGAGCATCCAGGTGGCGCTTTTCATCGCCCCGGTCCTGGTCTTTTCCTCGTACGCCCTCGGCCGCCCGATGGATCTGGTGTTCACCACCTTCGAGGTCGTCGCGGTGACGGTCGCGGCGGGGGTGGCGACCCTGGTGGCAATGGACGGGGAGACGAACTGGATGGAGGGGGTGCAGCTCCTGGGCGTCTACGCGATCCTGGGACTGGCGTTCTTTTTCCTCCCGTGACAACGGAATCCGGCACTTCCGGGGCACGTCCCCGGCGGCTGGGCTAGAATCCCATGTTCGAATTCCGGAGGCTTCCGATGCGAGGTTCGCTCTTTCTTCTGGCGGCGGTGATGCTTCCCTCCGCGGTGCTCGCGCAGGCCGCGCCCGCCCCGTCCTCGAAGCCGCAGCTCGCGGCCGTCAAGCCCGCCGAGTTCGGCCAGCCGTTCCCCCCGGGGAAGTTCGCGAACCTGAACCCCGCGGCCGGCCAGCCGGCCAACGTCGACCTCGGCGCGATCATCGGCCGGAAGCCGATCGTGCTCGTCTACTGGATGGCCGGGAACCCGCGCTCCGAGAAGGTCCTACAGGAGACGCAACAGCTCGTCGATTCGCTCGGAGCGGTAAAGGACAAGATCGCCTTCTTCGCCGTCTCCGCGCCGCCGTTGGGATCGACCGACACGAGTCAGATCAAGACCCGCTCGCAGGCAATCGATCTCCGCGCCCCGTCGCTCTACGACGAGGGCTTCCGCATCCTCCAAGAGCTCGACGTTCGCACGGTTCCGACCGTGACGATCATCGACGGAAAAGGGATCCTGCGGCTCTCGAACGCCGGCAGCATCAAGCAGACGCTCGAGTACAAGATGGACGTCGCAGCCGCAATCAAGCGAGTGGCCACCACGGGCCAGCTCGGCACCTACGGCCCGCTCCCGACTTACTACCCCGTCTTGGAATTGGTGGGGCAGAAGTACGTCGACTTCACCGGGCCAGAGATTTCCGGCGGCACGAGCAAGTCGTACTCCTCGATGTTCGCTCCTGGCAAGGTCAACGTGCTCATCTTCTGGTCGGTCGATTGCCCGCACTGCAAGGCCGCCATGCCGAAGCTGAATGACTGGCTCAAGACGCACACCGATGGAATCAACGTCGTCTCGCTCGCGCGTGTCATGGACGATTCGACCAAGACCCGCACCGCCGAGTACTGCCGCGTCAGCGGCCTGGTGTTCCCGACGCTCGTCGACAAGGACATGCAGATCGCTTCTCTTTACCAGGTCGTCTCGACGCCGACGCTGGTCGTGATCCGCCCCGACGGCGTGATCGACTCCGTGCTGCTCTCCGGCGAGTCGGACCTCGGGCAGGCGCTCGAGCAGAAGAAGCAGCAGCTGCTCAAGGGGCCGGGCGGGAAGGGGTAGGGACCAGGCTCCGCTTCCTTTCGGGCATCCGCGTCGGGCGCGCGCTCTTTCTAGCTGGAAGACAGATCCTTACTTGCCGACCCTCCGTGCCGCCGGCGCATACGTCTTGTCCTTCTCGCAAGCTCGGCACCGCAGCTTTCCGGTCTCGCGCGCCTGCGCGAACTTCAATTGAAGCCGCGGAAGGACGACCACGTCGCCCACGATTCTGTCCCAGAGCTGCTCCCGGTAGACACCCCGATCGGCGAGCACCGGAGACGGGACCTGATGCCGCATCGCGTCGGCGAGGCCCTCGATAGCCTTATCGAACGCCCCGTCGCCCAGTACCTCCTCGATGATGAGGACGCGCGTGAAGTCGGAGAGGGTGTCGTCGAAAGGGGTGGCCACGGATCGGTCCGTGTGCGCAGGGCAGACGTAGACGGCGATTGACGATCCCTCGACCTCAAGGACGATGTTGGCGCGGACGTACGGCACGAGTGAATCCCAGGGGACGTCGGGGACCGCGACGTACTGCTTGGCAAGCGCGGGGAACTGGACAAGCGCGAGCAACGAAAAAACGAAAATATGTCTCATCTTGGAGATTCTCGCGCTCCCGCGCTCCGTCATTTCGTTTCCATCGTCGTTAGCAAGAGCTTCGGAAGCGCTAGAAGATCGCGAATCGCTCCCGCGTCGGAGATCTGCCGCGACTCCCGATCGATCAAAACGCTCGCAATTCCGGCAGCCTCCGCCCCCGCCACGTCGAGCTCAGGCGTGTCGCCAACGTGAATCGCCTGCTCCGGCAAGGCGCCGAGCTTCGCGAGCGCCATGCGAAACAATTCGGGGTCCGGCTTCTCGACGCCCTCCAGGTGCGAGACGACGATCGTGTCCATGTAGCGGGCGAGCCCCAGGCCGTCGAGGAGAGCCGGGAGGCGCGAGTCCCAGTTCGACACGACCCCGAGGCGCGCGCCGAGCGAGCGTAGATCCCCCAGCGCGGGGACGACATCGTCGTAGACGTGCCACGCTTCCGGCTTGCGGAACTCCCGGCGCAGCTCGGTCAGCGCGCGGTCGACGAGATCGCGGCCGGCGTGGGAGCCGGTAATCGAAGTCACCGTTCCTTCCACGATTCGTCTCCAGTACTCCGCTTCGCCGCCGGGGAAGAAACCGAAGCGGTCCCGGCCGATTGGTATAGCTTGGCTCACCGCGCGCCAGGCGGCTCGGAAGGCGGATTCCCACTCAGCCGCGGAGCGATCGATCCCGTGGCCCCTCAGGACGCGCGCGTAAACCGATCCGAATCCGTCGCGCGCCGAGAAGAGCGTGCCGCCGGCATCGAGCAGAACGAACGGATAGCGCAGGGGAGACATCGCGATGCGCCGGATCGTAGCATCGGCGCGGCGCTGGTAAGCTTTCCGCACGGAGGCCGACGATGTCGCGTCCCATCTTCAAGGTCGATTCCTTCACCGATCGCGCGTTCGCGGGAAACCCGGCGGGGGTGTGCCTGCTCGATGCGGCGCGGTCCGAGGCGTGGATGCAGTCGGTCGCGGCGGAGATGAACGTCGCGGAGACCGCGTTCCTGGTGCCGCGCGGCGAGGTGTTCGACCTCCGCTGGTTCACGCCGACGGTCGAGGTCGACCTGTGCGGCCACGCGACCCTCGCGTCGGCGCACGTGCTGTGGGAGGAAAAGATCCTGGCGCCCGATGTCCCTGCGCAATTCTCGACGCGCAGCGGGATGCTGACCGCGGTTCAGGAGCGCGGGTCGATCGTGCTCGACTTTCCCGCGGAGCCGCCCGAGGAAACGGCGGCGCCGGTGGACCTCGCCAAGGCGATCGGCGCGCCGCTCGCGTATTGCGGCCGGAACCGGATGGACTACCTCGTCGAGGTCGCGGACGAGGCGACGGTCCGGGGGGTCCATCCCGCCCCGAGCGCGCTTCTCCCGTATCCGTGCCGCGGCGTGATCGTCACCGCGCGGGCGGCGAACGGGGAGTTCGACTTCGTCTCCCGCTTCTTCGCGCCCGCCGCCGGCGTCGACGAGGATCCCGTCACCGGCTCCGCGCATTGCGCGCTCGGGCCGTACTGGGCCGGAAAGCTCGGACGGAGCTCGCTGACCGGCTACCAGGCCTCCGCGCGCGGGGGCATCGTGAAGGTCCGCGTCGAAGGGGACAGGGTCCGGCTGATCGGAAAAGCCGTCACGGTTCTCCGCGGAACGCTCGTCGTCTGATGCGTCGCCCTAGCCCGACGCCCGCTTGCCACGGGGCCGGTCGCCCCCCGGTCCCTTCGGAATCGAGATGTCGAGCGTCGTCACCTTCCCCAGCGTGTCGAGCGGCTTCGGGAAGTCCGCCGCACGGCCGACGACGAGAAGCGTCAGGTCGTCGACGTGCACGTACTTGTTGGCGACCCGCACGACGTCGTCCTTCGTCACCTTCTCGACGTTCGCGCGGTACTGGTCGAGGTAGTTGGCCGGCAGCCCGTAGTAGGCGTACATGAGCTGCTGCGCCAGGATCTTCGCCCGCGAGTCGAAATTGAAGACGAACGAGTTGAGGATCGACTCCTTGGCGTGCCGCAGCTCCTCGTCGGTCGGCGGGCTCGAGACGATCCCGCGCACCTCCTCCTTCAGGGCCGCGATCGCGTCGTAGACCGAGGCGGACTTCGTCGACATCGTCAGGCGCATCAACCCGGGGCGGTTGAACGCCGCGCCCAGTCCCCCGCCGACGCCGTAGGCGAGGCCCTTCTTCGTCCGGATCTGGTTCATGAGCCGGCCGGAGAAGCCGCCCCCCAGGATCTCGTTCATCACCTGCGCCGCGAAGTAGTCCGGGTTCGTCTGCTCGATGCCGAGGTGGGCCATCGCGATGTTGGCCTGCGTGACGTCCGGCTTCTCGATGAAGTAGACCCCCGGATTGGGGGACTTGCGGTAGGGAACGGGCGCGCCCGCGAACTCCGCTCCCTTCGACCACGAGCCGAAGGCGCTCTCGATCGCCTTCTGCATCGTCTTCTTGTCGAAGTCTCCGGTCACGCCGATGAGCATGTTGTTCGGCGTGTAGTACTTCTTGTGCCAGGCGACGAGATCGTCGCGCGTGATCGCCGCGATCGTCGCCGGCTCCTCCATCGAGGCGAGGGGCGAGTCGGCGCCATAGGCGAGGCGTCCGATCTCGCGGTTCGTGATCGCGCCCACGTTGTCGTTCCGCCGCGCGATCTGGCCCGCGGCCTGGATCTTCGCCAGGTCGAGCTTGTCCTGGGCGAACGCCGGGGAGCTCAGCATCGCGACGAACAGCTTGAACACGTCGTCGAAGTCCTGCTTGAGGCAGTTCATCTCCGCGGTGCCGCTGTCTCCCCCGATCCCGCTCTCGACCTGAGCCGCGCGCGCCTCGAGGAACTCGTCGACTTGGTCCCCGGTCTTCGACGCGGTGCCGCCCGTCCTCATGACGGAGCCCGTGATCCGGGCCAGGCCGATCTTGTCCTGGGGCTCCCAGTACGAGCCCGTCCGCACGAGCACGCGCACGGAGATCAGCGGCAGCTCGTGGTCTTCCAGGAGGAACACCTTGAGGCCGTTCTTGAGGACGAAGGTGTCCGGCTTCGGCACCGTGAACGGCGGGAGAGGCGGGGACTTGATGTCGGACGGGCGTGCCGCCTGCGCGGCCGCCGGGAGCGCCGCGATCACGGCGACTGCCAGGAACCCAATCCGGGCGGGTGCGAGCGCGTTCATCGGGCGTCCTCCTCCTTGTCCTTCCTCATCGCGGCCGACGCGTCGTGATTCTCGATGCGGCCGACCGTGCGGTTCGTCGCCACGAAGGTGGCCTTCGCGACGCGTTGCACGTCCTCGGCGGTCACCTTCTCGATCCGGTCGACGGACTTGAAGATCTCGCGCCAGTCCCCGTACCGCGCCTGCGCGAACGCGAGCTGGGTCGCGATCCCCGAGTTGCTCGCGAGGCCGCGGATCAGGCCCGCCTTCGCCCGGGTCTTGACGTTCTTGAGCTCCTCGGCCGAGATCGGCTCGTTCTTGAGCTTGTCGAGCTGCTCGCGGATGGCCGCCTGCACCTCGGCATTGGTATGGCCCGGAGCCGGAAGCGCGCGGATGGAGATCAGGGTCGGGTACTTGCCGCCCGGGAGGGTGCTGGACACTCCCGTGTTCAGCGCGATCTTCTTGTCGCGCACCATGTCGCGGTACAGGCGCGACGTCCGGCCCGTCGCCAGCACGTCGGCGATGACGTCATAGACCGCGTCGTCGGGGCTCGTCCCCTCGGGGCGGTGGTACGCCTCCATGTAGACGGGCTGCGACGGGTCGATCAGGATGACTTCCTTCTCGGCGGTCTGCGGCGGCTCGATCGTGCGCAGCGGATCCGGCTTCGGGCCCGCCGGGATCCGGCCGAAGTACTTGTCGACGAGAGGAATGACCTCGTCCGGCTTGACGTCGCCCACGATCGCCACCGTCAGGTTCGCCGGCACGTAGTTCTTGCGGAAGAACGCCTCGGCGTCCTCGCGGCTGAACGCCATCAGATCGCTCATGTACCCGACGACCGGCTGCTTGTACGGATGCGCGAGGAACGCGGTCGCCAGGAACTGCTCGAAGAGACGACCGGTCGGCGTGCTCTCCGTGCGCAGGCGTCGCTCCTCCATGACCACGTCCCGTTCCTTGTAGAACTCGCGGAAGACCGGGTCGAGGAATCGGGACGATTCGAGGTAGGCCCACAGCTCGACCTTGTTCGCCGGCATCGAGTAGAAGTAGACCGTCTGGTCCGAGTTGGTCGACGCGTTCATGCCGACCCCTCCCGCCTCGTCGACGATCCGGCTGAACTCGTTCTTCTCGATGAAGGCGTCGGCCGCGTCCTGCGCATCCTTCCAGCGCTTCTTCGCGGCCTCGAGCTTCGCCGGGTCCGACCCGCCGGGCTTGCGGCGCTCGGTGTCGTAGGCGTGATAGGCGGCATCGACGGCGGCGAGCGCCTCTTTCTCCTTCGGGTAGTCCTTGGTGCCGACGACCGATGTCCCCTTGAAGGCCATGTGCTCGAACATGTGGGCGAGGCCGGTGATCCCGGGGACCTCCTGGGTGGCGCCCACGTCCACGAAGGTGAAGAAGGAGAAGACGGGTGCCACGGGGCGGCGGTCGATGAGCACCGTCAGCCCGTTGTCGAGCTTGTGGACGGTGACGTTCATCGCGTACTTCTCGACGTCCTGGGCGGCGGCGGGGACGATCGCGGCCAGCAGCACGGCGACGGCGACGAGCCAGGGGCGAGAGTGCTTCATAGGGCGTTCCTCCCGAATAGCGGACCGATGAGACTATCCCAAATCGTCCCTGTCTCGCACGACGAACGCTCCGGTCGTAGCATCGGGGCATGCTCCTGCGGCCGCCCCCCGTCTTCCCGGGGTTCCGGCGCGAGTCCTTCGCGGTCTTCGGGATCCGGGACCGGGACGAGCGCCGGCAAGCGATCATCGACGCGTTCCATCCGCCCCTGCGCCTGCTCGCGGACGATCTCCGGCCGATCCTCGACGAAGGAAACGGCGCCCCGTTTCACGCGCACCTTCCTCAGCTGAACTGGCCCAAGGGGTACCAGCCGTTCTGCACCTGGCTCGCGTTTTCCCGTCTCCCGCACGGGTACCAGGCCGGCCCGCAGCTCAACGTCGGGGTTCACGCCGATCAGGTGTCCGCGCGCCTCGCCTGGGACGTCGCGGCCGACGCGTTCGGGCGGTTCGAGTTCCTCTGCCGTCATGGCGGCCTCGGCGACGCGTTGGCCCAGGTCGCCTCGTCGGCGGCCGGCGGGCTGCGATTCCGGGTCTACGCCGCCGCACCCTGGCCGTCCGGATCGCGCTGCGTCCTGGCGAGCGCGACGGACTGGCAGGGCTCATTCGACGAGGTGGCGCGCCGGGGCGTTTTCTGGGAGCTCGGGCGACGGTGGGAGCTGCCGGAAGCGCTCGGGGCGATCGAGCGCGCGGAATGGGCCGAGCAGGTGCGCGACGTCTTCGAGGCGCTGAAGCCGCTCTACGAGCGGATCGATTGACCGGCGCCTAGCGCCTCGAGGACTTCCGCGCGAAGGCGAACGCACGCCACCGTGCGCGTGACCGGAACCGCGCGGACCGCATCAGCCGCAAGTATCCGCGCAGCCGCGCCCATCGCGACGGCGCGTGGAGGCTATCCGTCACGGCGTCGACGACCGCGTCGGCCGCGTCTCCGTAGGGGAAGGCGAAGAGCGGGGCCTCGGTGTCCCGCGCGTCGAAGGAGACGAACCGGCGCCGGCTCATCTCCTTCAGGCCCGAGAGGCCGTGGCTGTGGCCGAGCCCGCTCCGCTTGAACCCCGACCAGGTCGCCGCCGGCTCACCGTAGGCGTAGAGGACGTCGTTGATCGTCAGCACTCCCGCCTGGACCCCGACCATCATCCGCTCGGCGTTCTCCTCGGACTCGGTCCAGCCGCTCGCGGTCAGCGCGTAGCTGCTCTCGCTGGCGAGCTGCATCGCGCGCTCGAGGTTCTCGACGGTGACGACGGACACGACGGGCCCCATCGTTTCCTCGCTCAGGAGGCGGCACCCCTCCGGCGGATCGAGGACGATCGTCGGCGGGTAGAAGAAGCCCGGACGGTCCTCCGGCTGCCCGCCGCAGAGCAGCCGCGCTCCGAAGAGCACGGCCTCGCTGACCTGCTCGTGCACGCGCTGGCGCCGCTCCTCCGAGATCAGCGGGCCGAGGTCGGTATCGTCGTCGAGCGGCGATCCCATTCGGACCTTGCCGATCTCCGCGACCAACGCCTCGACGAACGACGCCGCGACCCGCTCCTCGACGTAGATGCGCTCGACGGAGCCGCAGTTCTGGCCCGCGTTGGCCAGGGCGCCCCATGCGATGCCCCGCGCGGCCCGCGCGACGTCGGCATCCCCCGCGACGATCGCGGGATGCTTGCCCCCCAGGCTGAGCACCACGGGGCGGGGGGCGCTTCCCGCCGCGACCATGATCTGCTGCCCCGCTTCGATCGTGCCGGTGGCGAACACCTTGTCGACCCGGTCGTGCGAGACGAGCCGGAGCGTGTCCTCCCGCGATGCGGGGACGACGTTGACGAGCCCTGCGGGAAACCCCGCGGCGAGGCAGAGCTCTCCGACCCGCAACCCGAGCAGCGGCGTCAGCTCCGAAGGCTTGAGCACCACCGCGTTTCCCATGGCCAGCGCGGAGGCGGTCTGGATGAGCGGCTGCGCGAACGGAAGCGACGAGGCGGTGACCAGCGCCACGACGCCGAGCGGATCGTAGAGGTAGAGCGCGCGCTTGTGGGCGTAGAGCGGGTGGCGCGGCTCGATCGGCTCCCCGAGGGAGAGCTGGTGGGCGTGGCGGGAGAGGAACTGCAGGTGATCGAGTGCGGGGAGAACCTCGAGCCCCATCGCCTCCGCGTACGGCTTACCCTGCTCGAGCGCGATCAGCCCCGCGATCGACTCCGCGTCGCGGTACACCTGCTCCGCGAGCCGCGTGAGCCGGCGCGCGCGCTCCTCGAACGGGGCCGCGCGCCAGAGCTTGGCGGCGAACGCCGCCGCCTCGATGGCCTGGTCGATCTCGCGGCTGTCGGCGCAGGCGACCCAGCCGAACGGCTCGCCCGTCGACGGATCGACGTCCGGGATTCGTGCGCCATCGCCGGTCGACGGCTCGCCGTTGATGAGGGGACACAGCGGAAGCGCACTCCCACGTCCCCCGGAACGCTCCTGGGCTTCCACCAGGCCGAATATAGGCTCCTGGACGGCGGATGCCCGCCCGGGGCTCGAGAGCCGCAAAACCCGGCTAAAATCATGGGCCGAGCCATGACGACACGCGTTTACCTGGTGCGGCACGGAGCGACGGTCCTGACGGCGGAGGACCGCTATGCGGGAGCCGCGGACGCAGCCCTGTCGGACGAGGGGCGGCGGCAGGCAACAGCCCTCGGGCGGCGCCTCGCCGCCGAGCCGATCGCCGCGGTCTACGCGAGCCCCATGTCGCGCACGATGGACACGGCGGGCGCGATCGTCGAGGGGAGACCGCTCCCGGTGACCCCAGTTCCCGCGCTCAAGGAGACCGATCACGGCCACTGGGAGCAGAAGACCCGGGTCGAGGTCAAGACGCGATTCCCCGAGGAGTACGCCCGGTGGGAGCGCGATCCGTTCACCTTCGCCCCGTCGGGAGGCGAGACGGGACTCCAGGTGCTCGCGCGCGCGCTTCCCGCGTTCCTCGACATCGTCGGCCGCCACCCGGGCGCGGCGGTTCTCGTGGTCTCGCACAAGGCGACGATCCGTCTCGTGATCGGGCATCTCCTCGGGGTCGAGCTACGCGGTTACCGCGACCGTCTCGACCAGAGCCCGTGCGGTCTCAACATCCTCGACGTCCAGGAGGACGGCACCTCCCGGCTGGTCCTCTTCAATGACGTCTCCCACTACGCGACCGTTCCCGGCCCGAGCGCGGGACGGCTGTCCCCGTGGTGGGCCTGATCCCTCGGGCCCTACCCGTTAGTGCCGGCCGCTCTGGACCTGGTCGACCTCGATGTCGGGGTCGAAGCGGAACTGGCCGTTCGCGAGGTGGAACGAGGCGTCGCACTTCAGGTCGAGCGTGATCTTGGTCTCCTGACCGGCGACGACCTCGAAGGCGACCGGGATCAGCACCTGCCAACCGTTTCCGGGGGGCGTGATCGCGATGATCGTGCCGTCCTGGAGCGTGATCGTCGCCGAGCTGATCGTGACCTGGAGCGCATCGTAGGAACCTTCGGGGAGCCCGTCGGCCGGGAGCGACACGCCACCCCCTCCGTGAACGAGGGCGAGAAGGTCGATCGTCTGAGGGTACGTGCCCGCGAGCGGGATCCATGTGCCGTCCGTCGTGCGCGCGGAGACTCCCGCAACGACGATCGTCACCGCCGACGGTCCCGAGCCCATGTCGGCGGCAATGCCGGCTGCCGGCGAGGGCGCCCCGCTCGGGATCGCCCCCGTAGCCTTCAAGGTCATCGAGACCACTCCCTGGGAGATCGTCTGGGGCTCGCTCGACGTGCATCCGGTCACCAGCAGAGTCAAAACCGCCACGGCCGAGAGAGTTCTACCCGTCCCTGTGCTCATGGGCTCCTCCCGATTCGTGCCTGCTTCTTAGGGGCGGCCCCGATGCGTTACCGCCCCGACGGTAGCAGTGTGAATCAAGAGCAAGGGGCGTGCCCTGCCGGAAGAACGGGATCCGGCGGAAAACGTCCGATCCCGCGCCCCGAGCCTGTAAGAACGGCGATTCCAGTACGTAAGCGAGGTGCGGCCCCATCCGCTGGCCCCCGGCGGCGCCGGAACCCATATTGGCCCCGCGCGGGGAGAAAGAGACTCCCTGCTGCGAAGAAGGATTGACGAAGAGAGGGTGCCATGGCCGAGCAGAAACCCGTTGAAAGCTATCGAAACCGACGCCTCCACAAGCGATTCGCGCTCGTCGACGACAAGGCACCGGCGCCGATGAGCTTCCGCTACCCGTCCGAGGGCGGGCGGGTGTTCCAGACGCGGGTGAAGGACATCAGCCTCTCCGGGATCTCCATGGTCCTTCCGGACGAGCTCCCGGGTCTCAAGGTCGGCGACATCCTGCCCAACATCGAGGCGAACGTCGCCGGGCAGGCGTTCCGCATCGACCTCCTCGTGATGCATATGACGCCGGGGAACCAGGTCGGGGCCGCCTGCGGCGGACTGATCTACCCCGAGCGGGACGAGGACATCATCACGATCCGCCGGATCATCCGGTCGCTCGACGGGACGATCCGCCGCGACAATCCGCTGATCGGCTGAAACCCGCGGGACCTCCTGAGCGTCTTACAGGGTGGCCGGGCGAGCGTCGCCCGGGCCGGTTCACCCTGCTCGCAGGAGGTCGCCATGATCAGAACGCTCACCCGGCTCGCCGTCCCCGGCCTCGCGCTCGCGATCGCAGCCGCCCTCCCGGCGCACGCGGACACGAAGATCGAAAAGAACCTGAAGCTCGATCCCGGCGGGAAGCTCACCGTCGTCTCCGACGCCGGTAGCATCGAGGTCCGGGGAACGTCCGCATCGGGGGCCCACGTCGTCCTGACCTCACAGGACGACGATCTCGCCGCGAAGTTCGACATGTCGTTCCAGGAGTCGCCGGGTGAGGTCAAGATCGTGGTCAAGAAGAAAAAGGACCTCGCCTCGATGTTCGGCTCGGTCAAGACGACGGGGATGAAGTTCGAGATCACCGTGCCCGAGAAGACCGAAACGCACTTGTCGACCGGCGGCGGCCACCTCCTGCTGAGCAATCTGAACGGGGATGCGAAGGCCGAGACGTCCGGCGGTCACATCGAGGTCGACCGGCTGACGGGCAACGCCCACGTCGAGACCTCCGGCGGCCACATCACGGCGAAGGGAGTGGAGGGCGCGCTCTGGGCGGAGACGTCGGGAGGTCACATCGAGGCGTCCGATATTGCCAAGGACATCCACGTCGAGACGTCCGGCGGTCACATCAAGGTCGTCGGCGCCAAGGGCCGCGTCGACGCCGACACGTCGGGCGGGCACGTGGACGTGTCGTTCGCCAAGGGAAACGCGCGCGGGGGCCGCATCGAAACCTCGGGCGGGAGCATCACGGTCTCGCTCGACCCGGCCGTGAACCTGAATCTCGAGGCGTCGACCTCGGGCGGGTCGGTCTCCACCGACATCCCGGTCAAGGTCGCCGGCAAGCTCTCGAAGACCGCCATCCGGGGCAGCATCGGCAGCGGCGGCGAAACCTTGACCGTGTCGACCTCGGGCGGCTCGATCGTGATCCAGTCGATCGGGAACGCGCTGTAGATTCTGCCGGCTAGGCCGTCGGCGGTCCGGTGACCGCCATCAGAACCTCGTAGTGCGTGACGATGGGCTCCCGCTCGAGCAGGAACTCGTCGTCCTGCGGGTAGTAGCGGGCCTTGGTCGTGTCGTCGCCGACGAAGCTCTTGACCGCGTCCATCGACGTCCAGAGCGTCGTGACGATGAAGTGCGTGATCCCGTCCTCGTCGCGCCGGAGCACGTACACCCCCATGTTGCCGTGGGTGGCCCTGGTCTCGGACAGCCCCGTCCGCTTGAGATAGGCCAGGTACGCGTCGGCCTTCGGCGTCAGAACACGTCCGTGCCACTGTCGCGCGATCATCGGCACCACGCTCCTTTCATCCCGCCCCGACGACCGATCATTCTCTCCCAGATCCGGCCGCGGAGGGAAGGCCCCGTCACTCGATCTTCTTGGCGGTGAAGACCCCCTCGGGCTGGATGAGCTGGACGGACGTGACGCTCCCCTTAGCGTCCACGACGAACCGCGCGCTGTACCCGGTGAGCCCCTTGATGTTGAATTCGTCGCCAAGATCGGGCACGAGGTCGTAGGTCGGCTGGCCGGGAAGCGTCGCGGTCAGGGCGTTCCCCTTGAGCCCGATCGTGAGCTGCTGCGAGGCGAGGTCGTAGCGCCCGAGGAACCGGCCAAGGTAGGCCGGGTCGGAAAGGCGGGCGTCGGGACGCTTCTTGAAGACGATCGGGTCGGTCGCGGGCTCGAAGGCCGCCTCGAACGCCGAGACGTTTCCCTTGAAGTCGGTCCGGAAGAGGATCTTCTGGTCCTCGAGGACGGGGTCCTTCGGATTCTTGCCGGCCGCGAAGACCTCGTAATGCCAGTGCGACAGCGGGGCCTCGATCCCGTTGTAGCTGAAGGTGAGCGCCGTGCCGTCGATACGGACGGTCGCGGGGCCGTAGCCCTCGTTCTCGTACACGCCGGCGTACTCGGCGAGCGCGTGCGCGGGGGAAGTTCCCGTGCGGCGCACCGTCTCCTTCTTGGCCTTCGCGTCCTTCGCCGCCGCCTCGCCGGCCTTGATCTTCGAGAGCCCGTCGGCGCTCCAGTCGATGGGGGAGAGCCCGAGGATCCGGTCGATCGCGGTCTCGGTGAGGACGTTGAGAACGCCGTTGTAGCTCTTGTTCTCGAGCGAGACGATCGCGAGCCCGTCGTTCGGCAGGAGACAGACGAACGCGCCGAAGCCGTCGATCGCGCCTCCGTGGTGCACGCGGATGTGCCCTCGGTAGGAGTCGACGAACCAGCCCAGCGCGTAGCTCGCGGAGGAGATCTCCGGCCGGAGCTGCGGGTCGCCCGTCACCATCTGCGGCCGGTGCAGCTCGGCGAGCGTGGCGGCCGAGATGACGTCCTTGCCGGCGACCTTCACCTGGCCGAGCTGGACGATCGCCCACTTCGCGAGGTCCTCGACGTTCGAGTTGATCGCGCCGGCGGCGGAGATGCCGGTGATGTCGCGGAAGGGGATCTCCACGGTCTTCTCGTCGCGCCGGTCGTAGGGCTTCGCGAAGTCATCCGACTTCTGCGAGTCGACCACCGAGAAGTTCGACGCCGTCATGCCGAGAGGCTCGAAGATGCGCGCCCTCACCGCGTCTTCCCACGGACCCCCGGTGATCTTGGCGATGAGCTGGCCGGCCGTGAGGAACATCAGGTTGTTGTACTGGAACTTCTCCCGGAGCTGGGCCGACGGGGGAAGGTGCGCGAGGTGCGCGACCATCTCGTCGCGCGACATCGTGGTGTTGTTGTACCAGAGCAGATCGTGCCGCGGCAGGCCGGAACGGTGCGTGACGAGGTCTCGGGGGGTGATGTGCTCCGACGCCACCGGATCCTCGAGCGCGAACTTCGGCAGGTAGGTGCGCACCGGCACGTCCCAGGCCAGCTTCCCCTCGTCGACGAGCGTTCCCATCACGAACGTCGTGAACGCCTTCGTGGTCGATCCGATGGCGAAGAGCGTCTTCGTGGTGACCGGGAGATCGCGCGCGACGTCGCGCTTGCCGAAGCCGTTCGCCCACACGACCTTTCCGTCGCGGACGATCGCGATCGCGACACCGGGGGTGTCCCAGTCGGCAATCGTCTTCGTGACCACGGCGTCGAACCCGTCGAGCGCTCCGGTCGTCTTCTCGGCCGCGGCCGCTCCGGCGGTGAGCGAGAACGGAAACGACTGCCCGCCCTGGGTGAACGTTCCGGCGATCGTCTTTCCGTCGGCGGAGAGCTTGCCGTCGAACGTGGGATCGCCCGGGATCCCCTGCATCGTGAACTTGACCGCATCCACGGAAAGGGCACAGTTGACCAGCGGGACGGAGGCGAGCTGCTGGGCCGGAACGCCCATCGTCCCCGAGAGCGCGCCGTCCGCGACGGAAAGATCCACGGTGATTCCGAGCTTCTGGCCGGGAAGCTCGATGGCGCCCTCCCAGTGCCCGGCAACGCCCTCCGCGCGGGAGGGCGAGGCGAGAACGAGCGCGATCGCGACGAGGCAGACCAGCCGCAACGGCAGGCGAAAACGGCGCATCACTCGACCTCCTGGATCTCCATCTTGTGAGCCTTGCGGCCGGCTCTCTCGGTCTTGGTCACGGGAGCGTGACCGAGGAGACTACGCGATTTTTCGACGGCGCGTTCCACGAGAGCGCGCGCGCCGGCGCGAAGGTCGGGGTTGCGCCGGACGTAGGCGACGTTGCGCTCCATGTCCTCCGCCGACCACCCCCGGGAGTGCGCGATGAAAGGGAACTGGGGGACGTCGAATCCCAGCTCGGTGAAGAAGAGCATCATGTGCCCGGCGACGGCCTGGATATTGTCCTGGCCGCCCGTGACGATGAACGAGGCGACCTTGTTACGAATCAGCACGTTGTCCCGGATGGTGATCTGATTCTGGATGCAGTTCATGCGCTCGATCATCTTGAAGTAGAGCGAGCTGGCCGATCCCCAGCGGATCGGTGTCGCGACGATCACGGCATCCGCCCAGAAGACCACCGCGTCGTAGACGACGTCCATGCGGTCGTTCGCGTCCATCTGCGTGATCGAGCACGGCCAGGTGCACGCCGACGCGCTCTTCGAGTAGTACCCCTCGCAGTGACGGAAGGCGAGGTCGCGAATCCTGACGAGCTTCGTGTCGCAATCGAGGGCCGAGCGCGCGTGGTCGAGGGCGACCTCGAGGAGAGCCTCCGATGTGGAGTACCGGGGGTTGCCGTCGTCCATCGCGGTCGTCGAGATCCCGAGCACGCGCACGCGCCCCGCCTCGCGGACGAGCGGGCGCGAGAGGGGATGCGGATCGTGCGGCAGCTTGTTGCGCGTCGTGACCGCGCGCAGGCTCACGAACAGGCGTCCGCTCTCTTCCTTGAGCTCGTACCGGGGCACGCGGTCCGCCTCGAATCCGGGCTCCCCCTCGCCCGTCACGCAGTGGTACTTCCACCCATGCCACGGACAGACGATGTACCCCGCCGGGTCGATGCGGCCGTCGCCCAGCGGCCCGCCCGCGTGGTTGCACACCCCGGAGACCGCGCCGAACGCCCCGTCGCGATACGACAGCGCGATCTTCGTTCGCCCGATCGTGATCTGCCGGAGCGGGACCCCCTTGAGCGCGGCGATCTCTCCGAGCTCGATCCACTCACCCGCGTCTTCCGCCATGGCTCGCCCCCGAAAAGCGGCATCGTACGCCAGGTGGCGGTTATTTCGTCTTCGGCGGACCGCTTTCCAGAGGGTCGGGGAGGATGCCGCGCTCGACCAGCCACGGGTGCATCGTCACTTGCAGGCGGCCGGCGCGGACGGCCGGATCGTCGTCGGCGAGCTTCTGCGCTTCCTCGAGCGTCTTGGTCCGGTAGATCAGGATCCCGCGCCACTCGGTGTCGTCCATCAAGGGTCCGGCGACGACGAGCTTCCCGGCCTTCCACATGTCCGTGAGGTGCGCGATGTGCGCCTTCTGGAGCGCAACGAGCTCCGGGGTTTCTCCGGGCGTCCAATTCGGGCCGCGGACGAGGATGCCGAAGTAGTAGGTCGTCATGTTCGGCGGCGTGCCGCCGGCATCGGCCGCCCCGGCGGCCCCGCCGGGCCAGGCGAGCGTGAGGAGCGCAACGGCCAAGACTCGTCTCATGGAGGACCTCCCGCGTACCATTCTCTCCGAAGCCGCTGGTAAGATCTCCTCCACACATTCGGACAGATGGCACGGAGGTTCCCATGCGATACGCCGCGGGTCTCACGGCGCTCCTGCTCACCGCTTCGGCGTCCTGCACGGGAAGCTCCGAGGTTCCGGCCGCGAAGGCGGCCTCGAGCGAGGCGAAGCCGATGGCGTCCCCGAGAACGAAGTACGTCGAGGTCGCGCTGACCTCCGACCTGTACGGGAAGCTCTCCGACAAGGAGCGGGGGATGATCCCGCTGCTGATCGATGCCAGCCGGGAGATGGACGCGATCTTCTGGCAGGAGGCGTACGGCGACAAGGACAAGCTCCTCGCCTCGATCGCCGATCCCGAGACGCGGAGATTCGCGGAGATCAACTACGGCCCGTGGGACCGGCTCCACGCGAACGCGCCGTTCGTCCCGGGGGCGGGCGAGAAGCCGAAGGGGGCCGGTTACTACCCGGCGGACATGACCAAGGACGAGTTCGAGAAGGCGTGCGCCGATGCCCCCGACAAGGGCGCGGCCCTGAAGAGCCCGTACACCGTGGTCCGTCGCGACGCGTCGCGCAAGCTCGTGGCGGTGCCCTTTCACGAGGCGTTCCCCGAGCCGATAGCCCGGGCCGCGGCGAAGCTGCGCGAGGCCGCCGGGCTCGCCGAGGATGCGGGCCTCAAGAAGTACCTCGATCTGCGGGCGGGAGCGCTCTCCGGCGACGACTACCGTCCGAGCGATCTGGCGTGGATGGACATGAAGTCGAACGGCATCGACGTCGTGATCGGCCCGATCGAGAACTACGAGGACGCCCTCTTCAGCTACAAGACGACGCACGAGGGGTACGTGCTCATCAAGGACCGCGACTGGAGCGCGCGCCTCGCCAAGTACGCGGCGTACCTGCCCGAGCTCCAGCGCGGACTGCCCGTTCCCGATGCGTACAAGAAGGAAAAGCCGGGGACCGACTCCGACCTCAACGCCTACGACGCCGTCTTCTACGCCGGCGACTGCAACGCCGGATCGAAGACGATCGCGATCAACCTGCCGAACGACGAGGAGGTCCAGCTCCGCAAGGGGACGCGCCGCCTGCAGCTCAAGAACGCGATGCGAATCAAGTTCGATCAGATCCTGGTCCCGATCGCGGGAGAGCTCATCGCGCAGGACGAGCGGTCGCACGTCAAGTTCGACAGCTTCTTCGAGAACGTGATGTTCCACGAGGTCGCCCACGGCCTCGGCATCAAGCACACGATCGACGGAAAGCGCACGGTGCGCGACGCGCTGAAGGAGCAGCATGGGGCCCTCGAGGAAGGAAAGGCGGACATCCTTGGGCTCTACATGGTGTCGAAGCTGAAGGAGAAGGGGGTTCTCGGCGACGCCGACCTGATGGACAACTTCGTCACCTACCTCGCCGGCATCTTCCGCTCGGTCCGGTTCGGGTCGACCGAGGCGCACGGCCGCGCGAACATGGCGCAGTTCGACTTCTTCAAGCGGATGGGGGCGTTCACACGCGACGACGCGACGGGCACCTACCGCGTCGATTTCCCGAAGATGCAGGCGGCGATGGCCGCTCTGTCGGAGAAGATTCTGAAGCTCCAGGGCGACGGGGACTACGACGGCGTCGCCGCCTTCCTCCCGAAGAAGGGGGAAATGGACGAGACGCTCGCCCGCGATCTCGCGCGGCTTGCGGCGGCCGACATCCCCACCGACGTCGTTTTCCGGCAGGGCATGGACGTGCTCGGGAGCGCGGCCGCCAAGTAGCGCGACCTCCCACAACGTTCGCATTGCCGCCGTGCAACGTTACTGAATCGCAACCGGCGGCGTTAAGGCACAGCACTCCTCCCGGAGATTCGGTCCGTACGCTCACAGGTCGTCGTGAACGTCCGGACTTCATCCACCAGAGGAGGAATGCCCCATGTCGATTCGGAAGCTCGTCGTTCTCGTGATTTGCGGTCTCATCTCGCTCGCCTCCGCCGTCGCCGCACCGCAGGATCTTCAGGCCGGCGTCTCGTCCATTTCCGGAAACCAGATCACCCTGGCGGTCACCAACCCGACCGGCGGAGACGAAACCGCGCGGGTCCGATTCACCGTTCGGTTCGACGACGGTACGACCCAGACATTCACCACGCCGAATCTCACGGTCGCCGCCGGCGCCACAGTCACGGTGACTCTCGCCGGAGCGAACGCCATCAGCGGGATAACCGACGGCCCCGAGCCCATCGTGCCGTAGGGAAAGCTCCCGCGACGAGAGAAAAGACTATCGCCGTCGGCGCGCGCGGGCCGGACGGCCGCCCGGCCGCCGCGCCCCGGAGAGGGCGGCACGCACGTCCTCAGCCTCTGGGGTGATCGCGTCGATGAACTCGAGATGGCTCGCGGCGCGGTCGAGCTCGGCCCGGGCGAGTGCGTCGTCTCCCAGCACCTGGTATGCGCGCCAGAAGTAGTAGTGCAGACGGAAGCGGACCACCGCGTCTCCGGTCGAGATCGCCTCGGCCAGAACCTGCGTGAGCTTCGACAGGCACTCGGCGGCGCGGCCGCACGCGAGATGCGCGCGCGCCACGTCGATCGTATACAGAAGGCGAAGGCGCGCCATCTTGTGGCGGCGTGCGTACGTCTGGGCCGTCCGGGCGGCCGCGAGCGCCTCTGCCGGACGACCCTGACCGAACGCGATGCGAATGCGAACCGCGAGGGCCCGGCAGTAGCCGGCGTGATCCGGGTGCGCCCTGTACGCCGCGAGTGCCTTGTCCAGCGCGACGTGGGACGCTCGGAACTCACGCCGATCGATGAGCACGAGAGCCTTCTGGTGGAACACGAATGCGATCTGGTGCTGGGGCGTGGATTCGTCGAGAAGGCTCTCCGCGCGATCGATGAGCGCGGTCGCGACCTCGGCACCCCCGAGCGAGTACCAGCAGCGCGAGGCCTGGGCGAGCACCGACGGCATGATCTTGGGATGAGGGGGCTCGACGAGGAGGCCGTCGATGACGTGCTTGGCGAACTGGAACTTTCCGAGCGTCGCCGCGACCGACGACAACGCGAGCAGCGCGCTCTGCTTCGCGAGCGGGTTCTCGCCGGCGTCGATCTGCTTCAGCGCCATGAATCCCGCGAGCGCGGCGCGGCTGTCTCCCTCGAGGGCGGCCTTGTGCGCGCGCTTGTACAGGCGCTTGGGGTCTTTCTCGGCCGGGAGCTCGCCCGCCATCTGCTCGAGGTCGAGCAGATCGCCGGCCGCCTGCATCGGCACCTGGTAAACCTGGAGAAGCTGCTGGAGGCGGGGGAGGCCCGGGTCGAACACGCCCTGCTCGATCCTCGCCAAGGTGCTGAAAGGAATGATGTTCCCCGACTTCGTCGACATCTCCTCGACGTCCCGCAGTGTGTAGCCGAGCCGCGTGCGCTGCTCTTTGAGGAACCGGGCTACCGCGAGCGAGGTCGGAACGTGCTTGGCGGGCATGCGGGAGACGGTAAGCCCGTTGTGGAAAGGAATCAAGAGATTTGCTTGACAGCAACAGACATAACCGGTAAGACTTATGACAGTGAGTTGGGTCGGGGCCCCGAGTAGCTCCCGGGTGGGAGCAATTGCAACCGGTCCATACGTCCCCCTCCCGGCGTGACGGAGTCGGAATGATCGAACAAAGCGGGAAACCGATCCTGATCACGACGGTGTGCATCGCTCTGTGCTCGTGCACGATCCACAAGACCGGCGGCCATGGAAAAGGCCCTCAGGCGTTCGCCGTCAACGCGAAGCAGCGATTCCTCGTCGCCAAGGAAAGCAAGGACTCGGTCCACAAGTTCTGCGCCGAGCCGAGTCCGGACGTGTTCTCGGCGATCAGTGCCGCGATAGAAGCAAGCGGCGGCTCCAACGACAAGGCGAGGGCCGACATGAAACTTGCGCTCTCGGAAGCGGCTTCGAGCATCGGCTCCCGGACCGAGACGATTCAGCTCCTGCGGGACGCCATGTACCGAATCTGCGAGCTGACGATGAACGGGGACATGCTCCCGGAGGAAGCCGCGGAGCTGCACCGGCGATACCACAAGTCGATGGTGACTCTCGCGGCGGTGGCAGCGCTGGCCGACGTGGCGCGTCCCCCGGCCGTGGCTCTCACGGGTAACGCGCAGCTGTCGGGCGAAGCGCTTGCGCAGATCGGAAAGGATCTCGAGCCCGCGAGCACGTCCACCGCGGCGGTTCCCTCGGACGCGAAGCCGCGCAACGTCGAGGCCGTCGCGGGCGTGGTCGACCATCTCGTGACCGAGGTCTACGCGGACGAGCACATCCGCGAGTGCATCGACGTGATCGGCCAGCACACGAACGACCAGCAGACGATCGACACTCAGGAATTCCTCAAGGAGGCGTCCACGATGACCGATCCGTCGAAGATCCAAGCCACGCTGGATCGTATAGAGAAGCTGGGGAACGCGTCCGAGAAAGTGCGCATTCTGCTCACGACGCCGCCTGCCGACCTTGAGGGAGTTCACAAGCTCGCGAAGCAGGTCCTCAGCGACACCGAGCCCGAGGCGAAACTGGCCAAGGGTCGATTCGTCGCGACGAAGGGGCTCTACGACTACTGCGCGGCGATTTCGTCGTCGCTCGGTCGCCTGGTGAGCGCCGTCGAGGGGCGGAAGGACGGCGCGTCGAAGTAGCCGTCGCCGCACCGGTCCGCCCGCGCTACGATTCCGTCTCCGATTCCTCGCGGAGGCGGCACCGGCCATGAACGTCGAGCATCTCACCCCGATCCTCAACGTGTCCGACATGGAGCAGAGCTTCGCGTGGTTCGAGAAGCTCGGCTGGACGAAGTGCTGGGATTACGGCGACCCGCCGAGCTTCGGCGCGGTTGCCTCCGGCAAGTGCGAGATCTTCCTCTGCCTGGGCGCCCAGGGCGCGCGGGGCGGGCCGGGGCCGAAGTTCCCCGGAGACGACGAGACGGGCGCCGTGTGGATGAGCTGGTGGCTCCCGTCTCCCCAGGCGGTCGACGCGGCCCACGCGCTCGCGATCGAGAACGGGCTCACCGTGACCTGGCCGCCGACCGACGAGCCGTGGGGCGTGCGCGAGTTCCACCTGCGGCATCCCGACGGGCACACGTTCCGGGTGAGCGCGGGGATCGCCGAGGAATGACCGCGACCGTCGCCGAGAGGGTGCGATTCCTGCACCGCGGCCTCAAGGCGCGCTGGCGGAACCAGCGCGTCGAGATCGGGGCGATCCGCGGCGCGGTGCGTCCGGACGACGTCGTCGTCGACGTGGGCGCGAACAAGGGGAGCTATCTGCGGTCGCTCTCGCTCGCCGTGCCGCGCGGCCGCGTCGTCGCGTTCGAGCCGCAGCCGCTCCTGGCCGCGTACCTCGCACGCCTGTGCGCCGCCTCCGGGTACGACAACGTCGTCGTCGAGGCGGCCGGAGTCTCGAGCCGCGACGGGACCCTGACGCTCGCGATCCCAGGGGACGGAGCGCCGTCTCCGGGCGCGTCGTTCGAGAACGCCGTGCGCGCCGGCGCGCACACGAGCGTGCACGTGCCCGTGCGATCTCTCGACGGCTACTTCGCGGGCGAGACGCGGCGCATCGGCGCCATGAAGATCGACGTCGAGGGTCACGAGATGGCGGTCCTCGAGGGTGCCGAGCGCATCCTGCGGGAGCACGGGCCGCTCATCGTCATCGAGATCGTCGGGACCCATACCGGCGCGGGGAGCGTCGAGGCGGTCCTCGATCATCTGCGGACCCGGTCGTACGACGGGCACTTCGTCCACCGCGGCCGTCTCGAGCCGCTCTCGACGTTTCGTCCCGAGCGTCACCAGCGTGTCGTCGGCGAGCGGTACCTGCACCACCCCGATTTCTGCGACAACTTCGTGCTGACGCGGAGGCGCTGATCAGCGCCGCTCGAGCTCCTCGAGCGTCTTCGGCCAGTCCTTCCCGAGCAGGCGAGAGAGCGCGCGATCGGCCAGCAGGCGCCCGCCGGTCTGGCAGCGCGCGCAGTAGTTCGCCTCGTTCTCGGCGTAGACGATCCGCTGCACCGGCGATCCGCACGCCGGGCAGGCTTTCCGGTAGCGGCCGTGGACCGCCATCTCCTCGCGGAAGGCAGTCACCTTCTCGGGGAAGCCGTCGCCGGACTCCCTGCCCAGCCGGTCTCGCCAGTCGCGCAGCGTCTTCTGCACGGCGTCGCGGAGGCGGGTGATCTCCGCATCGTCGAGATTCCGGGTCAGCTGCGCGGGCGAGAGCTTCGCGGCCCACAGGATCTCGTCGGAGTAGGCGTTGCCGATGCCGCTGAAGATCGTCGGGTCGGTCAGCGCACGCTTGAGCGTGCGGTTTTCGCGCACCAAGGTCGACCGGAAAGCCTCGAGCGTCGCCTCGAGCGGCTCGAGGCCGCCGGGATCGAGGGCGGCCAGCCCCTCCTCGCCGCGCACGATGTGAAGCGATGCCCGCTTCTTGCTTCCGGCCTCGGTCAGCGTGAGCGTGCCGCCACCGAAATCGAAGGCCGCGAGCGCGAGCTTTCCCGCGAGCTTCGTCCCCTTGGGCTTCCAGTGCAGCCGCCCGGCGATCATCAGGTGGAGGACGAGGAGGATCCCGCCGTCGAGGCCGATCACGATCCGCTTTCCAAGTCGGCGGAGGCGGGTGACCCGCCGGCCCTCGGCGTCCTGCGGCGACGGGGACACCGTGCGGAGGAGAAACGGGCTCACGAGGCGCACGCGCTCGAGCGTGTCGCCCTCGATCCGGGCGCGCAGGGCGGAGAGATAGACCTCGATATCGGGCAGCTCGGGCAAGGCGTCAGCGCGCCGTGTGCGACGCGCGCTTCAACCGGTCGGCGACGGCCAGTGCCAAGCCCTCGACGCCCTCGGGAGGGACCGCGAGGATCAGGTCGATGTCCCCGGCGTCGAGCTCGCGGAGCATCGTGAAGAGATTGCGCGCGGCCTCCTCGAGGTCTCCGGAATCGGTCAGCGCGCGCAGCTCGACCGGAACGCCGTACCGCTTGGCGGCGGCATCCGCCGCCGCGTGCGCCGCGGACCGTGTCGCGAAGACTCCGACGAGCCCGATGCGCCGCGTGCCCTGGGGCAGCTCGGGCGGGCCCGGGGCCAGCACGAGTGGCGTGCGCGGCGCGTAGTGCGAGGGCGCCATCCCGGGAGACGCCATCGGCGCGTCCGCCTCCGCACGGGCCGCGGCGGGCGCGAGCCTCACGCTCGCGGCCTCCTCGATTGCTTCCACCGACGTGCCGCCGGGACGCATCAGCGTCAGCGTTCCGTCCGGCGAGATCGCGACCACGGTCGACTCCACTCCGACCGCCGCCGGTCCGCCGTCGAGGACGATTCCGACGCGCTCGCCGAGCTCCTCCACGACGTGCACCGCGGTCGTCGGGCTGATGCGCCCGAACCGGTTGGCGCTCGGGGCGGCGAGCGGCAGGCCCAGCTCCTTGAGGAGCGCCTGGGCCACCGGGTGCGACGGCATGCGGATCGCGACCGTGTCGAGGCCGCTCGTCACGAGGTGCGGAACGCGGGGTCCGCGAGGAAGGACGAGCGTCAGCGGGCCCGGCCAGAACCTCCGCAGCAGGATGTCGGCGCGCTCGCGCGCGAGCTGGGGGAGGCGCGCGACGTCGACGAGGCCGAGGTCGTGGAGCCCCGAGAGAACCTCGCGCTCGAGCGGCCCCGGCGGGCGCACCACGTGCACGATGAGCGGGTCGAATCGCGGCCGGTCCTTCGCGGCGAAGATCCGTGCGACCGCCGCCGCGTCGAACGCCACGGCCGCGAGGCCGTACACGGTCTCGGTGGGCAGCCCCACGAGCTCGCCGCGGCGGAGCGCGTCGGCCGCGCGCCGGATGTTCTCGGGAACCGACGGGAGAATGGTCGCCACGAATCCTCCGTCCCACGGTGCGGCCGCGGGCGCGACGATAATATCCCGCATGCATCGCCGTACCCTCGATCCACCGCGTCCGGCGGAGGGCCTCGGCCTCGCCCATTCTCCGCTGGGACCGCCGCACGAGGCCGCTCCGCGTCCCCGGGCGCATTTCGACCCGAAGCGCGGGTGGTTCCGCCGGATCGAGCGCGCGGCGAGCCTCGCGCTCTCGAGGCACGTCTGGCCGCGCCTCCCGGGGATCTCGTGGCCGTATCGCGGCATCCTGAGAGGCTCGCTGACGCTGGCGGAGGCGGAGATTCCGCTGCGGGGATTGGCCGGAGTACTCGAGGGGTTGACGATGCTGTTCATCTCGGACGTGCACGCGGGGCCATTCCTCGACCCCGGCGTTCTGGCGGAGGCGTTCGAGAAGCTGCAGGCGGTTCGCGCCGATGTCGTCATCCACGGCGGCGACCTCGCGACCTCCGTTCCGCAGGAGATCGAGCCGCACGAGCCGGCGTTTCGCGGCCTCACGGCTCCCTGCGGTGCGTTCGCGGTCCTGGGAAACCACGATCACTACGCGTCGAACCTGCCACGCATTCGCTCGTTCTACGAGCGCTGCGGCATCCGCCTGCTCGTGAACGACGCGGTGGCGATCGGCCGGAACGGCGCCGCGCTGGCCCTCGCAGGAATCGACGACTGGAACATCGGACGGCCGGATCTCGGACGAGCGATCGCGGCGGCCCGCGCGGCGGCGCCGGGATCGCCGATCGTGCTCGCGTCGCACAACCCCGACGGATTCTTCGACGCCGCCGACGCAGGCGTCTCGCTCGTGCTTGCGGGTCACACGCACGGCGGCCAGGTTCGCATTCCCGGCCGTCCCGTCCTGGTGCGGATGAGCCGTTACCGTCTCGACGAGGGACGGTACGAGCGCCGCGACGCGCAGATCGTCGTCAGCCGCGGGATCGGCGTGTGCGGCCTTCCGGTCCGCCTCTTCTGTCCGCCGGAGGCGCTCCGCATCACGCTCCGGTCCCACGCGGCGTGACCGCCGGGCTACCCTGATCGCGATGTCGCCGATGGCCTGGCTGGTCGCGCTCTGGGGCGGGATCTTCTCGCTCGCGTGGATCGCGATCGGGCTCGTGTCGCTCCAGGCCGCCGTGCGGTTCCGCACGATGCGCGATCTGGACGCGCCGGAGCCGAGCCGGTGGCCGCGCCTCTCGGTGATCATCGCGGCCTGCGACGAGGCGGGCACGATCGGCCCGGCGCTCTCGACGCACCTGGCCTCCGATTACCCGGACCTCGAGATCGTTGTCGTGAACGACCGCTCGACCGATCGCACGGGAGCGATTCTCGACGAGATCGCAGGACGCGATTCCCGCGTGCGCGCCGTTCACGTCCGGGAGCTTCCCGCCGGCTGGCTCGGCAAGGTTCACGCCCTCAACGAGGGCGTCGCGGCGGCGTCGGGGGAATGGCTCCTGTTCACCGACGCCGACGTGCACTTCGGCCCCGACACGCTCCGCCGCGCGGTCGCGCACGCCGCGGCGCATGGCATCGACCACCTCGCCGTGGCGCCGAACGTGATCACGCCCGCGCGCGTGCTCGAGATCACGAGCGCCGCGTTCGCGACGAGCTATCTCGTCGGCACCGGAGCCTCGCGCGTGGACCGTCCCGGCTCGCGCGGGTACGCCGGCATCGGCGCGTTCAACCTCGTCCGCCGCGCGGCGTTCGAGAGGACACCGGGATTCCCCTGGCTCCGCCTCGAGATCGTCGACGATCTCGGGCTCGGGCTGATGATGCGCGACGCGGGGGCGAAGCGCGCGTTCTGCTTCGGCATCGGCGATCTCGACATCACCTGGTACCACACGTTCAGCGCCATGGCGCAAGGTCTCGAGAAGAACCTGTACGCCTGCTTCTGCCACTACAAGCCGGTGCGGTTGCTCGCGTTTCTCGCCGGCGGCGCCTTGTTCCTGCCCGCGCCCTTCGTGGCGCTCGCCGCGAAGCCGCGGCCGTGGCTTCCGATCCTGGGTATCGTCGCCCTCGCGATCTTCTTGATCGACGCCGCACTGCTCGCCGTCAAGGCGCGGCGCTCGTTCGTCTCGCTCGTGCTCGCGCCTGCCGGCGGGATCCTGCTCGCCGGCCTGATCGCGCGCTCGGCTTACAAGTGCATCAGGGACGGTGGAGTGACCTGGCGCGGGACGTTCTATCCGCTGGCGGCGCTACGGGAAAACCAAAGAGTGAAGCTGTGGTGACGCTCACTCGTAGCCGATCTCCGGCGTGAGCGGAATGCGGCTCGGCACGAACGTGCCGCTCCCGCGCGCAACGTCGCGGCCCTCCGGATCCTGAACCAGAGACTCGGCCACGTAGAGGCTGCGCCCGCGATGGACGACGAGGCCGGTCGCGCGAAGCTCGCCTTGGGAGACCGGCCGCAGGAAGTAGACGTTGTACGAAACGGTGAGCACGAAGACGTCGGTCACGAGCGAATTCGCGGCGAAGAAGGCCGCATCGTCGAGCGCTTTGAAATACACCGAGCCGTGTATAGCGCCGGCGGCGTGGAAGAACTCGGGCTTCACCGGCATCGTGATCACGGCCCTCCCTTCCGAGATCCTGATGGCCGGCTCGAAGTAACGATTGATCGGCGCTCGCCGGTACATGCGCTCGAGCTTGCGGAAGTGCTCGTCGAGTGGTGGCATGAGGTTGGCCCTTCCTATCGCTCCAAGCAGGAGCGCCGATCACCCCGCGTATGCATCGTCCTGCTCGATCCGCGACACCACCCACTCGAACGCGCCGCCCCCGAGCTTGCTTCCGCAGAACCCGCAGACGATGGCCTGGCCGCCTTGCTCCACCGGCGCGCCGCACGACGGGCAGACTCGGGGCGCGGTTGGAGCGCCCGCCGCCGCACGCAGGAACGTCCAGTACTCCGAGAACGTCGTGGGGTCCTTCGGATTCCCGGAGACCGTCTTGCCGTCCTTGTCCGCGGTCCAGTCGAGGGCGCGCGCGTAGATGCGCACGGCGATCGCCTCGTAGTACGCGTCCGTGTCGATCTTCACGGGCACGACCTTCAGCACCTCGACCTGCTCGACCTTGTTGGTCAGTCCGAACGACTCGTAGCGCTCCAGCCAGTACCGGTGCGTCTGGTAGAGAGCGTCCGACTCGTAGGGGCGCGCCGGACCCCAGTCGCGCGACGACCAGGCTTTCTGGAGGGCGAGGAAGGTCGCGCGCACGCGCTCGTCGAACGCGGACCACGAGTGATCGGGGTGCTTCCCCTCGAACGCGCGCTTCGCCGACTGGAATCGTGGGTCGTACACCGTCGGCAGATCGGTGCCCTCCTCGACGCCGCCGGCCTGAGGCATCTCCGGGGGCGACAACGGGCGCCGGTTCGCGTACGGGATGCGTACCACCTCCCACTGCGCGAGGCCGCCGGTGCGGGGCGCTCCGCAGCTCGGGCACGTTCCGTCGGTCTTCGGCTCCTCGGTCGATCCGCACCCCGGACATCCCAGCGCGCGCATCTTGTCCGGCGCAGGGGAGTGCACGCCGGCCTTGCGGCGGAAGCTCCAGCGCTCGTCGCAGAGGACGTGCTGCGTCGCGCCGCTTCGCCGCTCGGTGACGTTCGCCTCGTAGGAGACGTCGACGATCACGAAGCCTCCATCGGTCGCGGCCTGAACGATCTTCGTCGCGCCCAGGATGACGTCGCTCGTGCTCTCGAGGTTGACGCGGTCCGCGAAGAGCTTGTCGATCGCTTCTTGCGCCATCCACGGGACGACGGCGTCACGATTCCCGGTCCCACGCATCTCTTGAGCGCGGACGTAGACGAGCTGCGCGAAATCGACGAAGACCGGCTCGGAGAAGAACGGATCCGAGGAGCGCACGGGGGTGAGATTCACCGGCCCGCCGCGCAGCGCGGGAGCGGTCCACGCGCCACCGGCCTGGCTGGAGGACAGGGTCGTCGCATTCTCGCCGACGTCGAGGTGCAGCCCGCCGGACAGCTTCATCCTCACGAGGACGACGATCACGAGGATCAAGAGCGGGATGCCGATGACCGGCTCCCTGAAGACGAGCCAGAAGAGCACGCGCACCAGCGCGAAGATGAGGCCGGCGTCCCCGTCACCGCCGCCGGAATGGCCGTGGCCGCCCCCGGAAAAGCCGCCGCCTCCGCCGACCCTCGCGAGTGCCGCCGCGGGTGCCAAGAGCGCGGCGAAGATCGCGAGGAGGTTTCTCGCCCGATGCCTCACGAAACGAACCGCGGGGCGTCCGGCATCTCGTTCGTCTCGTCCTTCTTGTCGCCGGGCGCGCGCTCGCGCAGGAGATCTCCGATCGCGGCGATGCCGCGGACGAGATCCTGGGTCGTCTTGATCGCGTGCGCTTCGCGTCCCGATCCGAACCGAACCGTCGACCAGATCGGCTGGTGGACGCTCGCGGCAAGACCCAGATCCGCGATCAGCGCCACCCGCCCCTCGAGCCGCGAGACGTAGACCAGGAGACCTGTCCGCCCCTTCACCCCGTGCACCGCCTCCGAGACGAAGTGAGCCGCGGCGGCGCGCTCGACCTGCGTCTTCGCGCGCGGAGCAGGGATCAACGGCCCCAGGACCGCCGGCGTCCGGTTCATCAGCCAGGCCGCGACGCCGAGGACGAGCGGGATCTCCACCATCACCCACGCGGGATGAAACGTCTGCGGAAGGAAGAGGGCTCCCGCCAACGCGACGCAGGCGAAAAAGGCCCCGCCGATCAACGCGATGTCGAGGTAGGACCCCGACCGGGAGGCGACCACGACCACGATCTCCGCGCACGTGCCCCGCTCTGCATTCCGGACCGCTTCGGCGATCGTGGCGGAAAAGTCGCGATCGGTGCGCACCATGACGCCCGCCTTCCTCGTGAGGGGCACCGAGTGTACATTCGCAGGGCTTGAAGACCATCCTCCTCATGCGGCACGCCAAGGCGGAGCTTCTCGCTCCGGGGCAGCGCGACTACGATCGCCCGCTCGCCTCGCGCGGCCGGCAGGACGCGGCGCGCATGGGAAAGGCGCTCCGCGCGATGAAGATCTTTCCCGACGCGGTCGTCGCCTCTCCGGCCCGGCGCGCGCGCGAGACCGCCGAGGAAGTCGTCAAGGCGCTCAAGCACGCCGAGGAAATCCGCTGGGACAAGAGCCTCTACGCCGCCGCCGGCGACGCGTGGCTGGCCGCGCTGCGCAAGCTCGAGGCGAAGATCGACGTTGTGGCCGTCGTGGCCCACACCCCCGGCATCGAGGACGCGGCCGCGCTCGTCGTCGGTGCGTCCACCGGGTTCATCGACTGCCCCACGGCGGGGATCATCGCGATCGAAGCCGACCCGCCGTCGTGGAAGGGTCTGGAGCCCGGAGCCGGGGCGCTCCGCTGGTTCCTGCGTCCGAAGCTGCTCGAAGCGCTGGAGTGAAACGCGCTACAATCGGACTCCCCCAAGGAGGAACGAGCCATGGCACTCGCGGCGTTCAACCTCAAGCGCTGGATCGACGAGCATCGCCAACTGCTCAAGCCGCCGGTCGGCAACGCCATGGTCTGGAAGGACACGGAGTTCCAGGTGATGATCGTCGGCGGCCCGAACGCCCGCAAGGATTACCACATCGAGGACGGCGAGGAGCTGTTCTTCCAGATCGAGGGCGACATCGTCGTCAAGGTGATCGACGGCGGGAAGCCGCACGACGTGATCGTCCGCGAGGGAGACATCTTCCTGCTTCCTCCCGGCATCCCGCACTCGCCGCAGCGGCCCGCGGGCACGGTCGGTATGGTCGTCGAGCGCATGCGCGCCGAAAAGGAGATCGACCACCTGACCTGGTTCTGCGAGTCGTGCGGAAACAAGCTCCACGACGCGACGTTCCACTGCAAGGACCTCGCGACCCAGTTGAAGCCGGTCATCGAGGCCTTCTTCGCCGACGAGGCGAAGCGGACCTGCAAGAAGTGCGGCACGGTGATGCAGCCGCCGGCGCCGGCGAAGGCGGTCTAGGGGGGATGCCCCCGCACGCATCGCAGCGGCCATTCAAGGTCGACCTTCACACCCACATCCTGCCGGAGCATCTTCCCGACCTGACGGAGCGGTACGGCACGCCCGGGTTCATCCAGCTCGACCACCACGCCCCCGGGTGCGCGCGGATGATCCTCGACGGCGCGCTGTTCCGCGAGATCCAGGACAACTGCTGGGAGCCGCGGCGCCGTCTCGACGAGTGCGCCGCCACCGGCGTCGACGTCCAGGTGCTCTCCACCGTTCCGGTGATGTTCAACTACTGGGCGAAACCGGAGCACGGGCTGGACCTCGCGGCGCTGCTCAACGACCACATCGCCGGCGTCGTCGCGAAGTACCCGACGCGCTTCGTGGGCCTGGGCACGCTGCCGATGCAGAGCCCCGACCTCGCGATCTACGAGCTCGAGCGGTGCACCCGCGACCTGCGGCTCTCGGGGGTCCAGATCGGCACGCACGTGAACGGGTGGAGCCTCGGTGACCCGGAGCTCTTCCCGGTCTTCGAGGCGGCGGCGGATCTCGGCGCCTGCATTTTCGTCCACCCCTGGGACATCCTCGGCAAGGAGCGGATGACGAAGTACTGGCTCCCGTGGCTCGTCGGGATGCCGACGGAGACCGCCCTGGCCATCTGCTCCGTCATCTTCGGCGGCGTGCTCGAGCGGCTTCCGAAGCTGCGCATCGCCTTCGCTCACGGCGGAGGCTCGTTCCCCGGAACCGTCGGCCGCATCGAGCACGGCTTCGCCTCGCGCCCCGACCTCTGCGCGGTCGACAACGCGGTTCCGCCGAGGCGCTATCTCGGCCGCTTCTACGTCGATTCCCTCGTTCACGATTCCGAGGCGCTGCGCTACCTGATCCGGCTGATCGGCGCCGAGCGCATCGCCCTCGGCTCCGACTACCCGTTCCCGCTCGGCGAGGCGAGCCCCGGGGCGCTGATCGAATCGCTCGCCGAGCTGGACGCGAAGACGAAGGAGAGGCTCCTGTCCGGGACCGCGCTCGAGTTCCTGGCCGTCGAGCGGGAGCGCTTCGCGCCATGATGCCGCTGTTCGAGGAGAGCGAGGCGTTCGCGAAGCGCCTGGACGAGCGCGACCCGCTCAAGAAGTACCGGTCGCGCTTCGCGATCCCCGAGCGGCCCGCCGGGTCCCCGGTCATCTACTTCAACGGGAACTCGCTCGGCCTCATGCCCAGGCGCGCGCGGGACCTCGTCACGGCGACGCTCGACGACTGGGCCGCGCTGGGCGTCGAGGCGCACTTCAAGGGGAGCGCCCCCTGGTTTCCGTATCACGAGATGTTCCGCGAGACCGGAGCGCGACTCGTCGGTGCCATGCCGGGGGAGGTCGTGATGATGAACGGCCTCACCGTGAACCTGCACCTGATGATGGCGACGTTCTACCGGCCGACGCCCGAGCGGCACAAGATCCTGATCGAGGACGGGGCGTTCCCCTCGGATACCTACGCCGCGCAGTCGCAGCTCCGGCTCCACGGCTACGACCCCGAGGAAGGGCTCATCCGCGCGAAGCCGGCCGCAGGCTCCGACCTTCTCGGCACCGACGACCTGCTCGCGCTGCTCGAGACCCACGGACGCGAGATCGCGCTCGTGCTGCTTCCGGGAGTCCAGTTCTACACGGGAGAGCTTCTCGACATCCCGGTCCTGACCGCTGCGGCGCGAAAGCTGGGATGTGTCGCCGGGTGGGATCTCGCGCACGCCGCCGGGAACGTTCCTCTCGATCTCCACGAATGGGACGTCGATTTCGCTGCGTGGTGCTCCTACAAGTACCTGAACGCGGGACCGGGAGCCGTGGCCGGGTGCTTCGTGCACGCGCGGCACGGTGAGGACGTCGCCCGTCCCCGCATGGCGGGGTGGTGGGGGAACGATCCCGCGACCCGGTTCCGCATGGATCGCGAGCGCGATTTCGTCGCGCGCGCGGGCGCCGACGGCTGGCAGCTGTCGAACCCGCCGATCCTCGCGATGGCGCCGCTGCGGGCGTCGCTCGACATCTTCGACGAGGCGGGAATGGAAGGTCTCCGCCGGAAGTCGATCGTGCTCACCGGGTACCTCGAGTGGCTCCTCGACCGGGCGCCGGGAAAGCGCTTCGCGGTGATCACGCCCCGCGATCCGGAGCGGCGCGGATGCCAGCTTTCGCTCCGGGTCCTCGACCGCCCGAAGGAGACGCTCGCGGCGCTCGAGGCGTCGGGCGTGGTCGGAGACTACCGGCCTCCCGACGTCGTGCGCGTCGCGCCGACGCCGCTCTACAACACCTTCCACGAGGTCTGGCGGTTCGCCCAGGTGCTCCGCCAGGCCGGGCTCGCGGGCTGAGGCACGCGGCGATGGCGGCGCCCGGGCGCAAGGTGACGATCGTCGGCGCGGGCCTGGGCGGCGCGCTGATGGGAGTGTTCCTCGGCCGCGCCGGGTGGTCGGTCGAGATCTACGAGCGGCGCCCCGATCCTCGGAAGGGCGCCGGGGGGCGCAGCAGGTCCATCAACCTCGCGATAAGCACGCGGGGGCTCGCCGGGCTCGAGCGCGCGAAGCTCGACCGGGCGGTGCTCGAGGTCGCGGTGCCGATGCGCGGCCGGATGCTCCATGGCCTCGACGGGACGATCGCCTTCCAGCCGTACGGCCACGAGGCGCACCACGTCATCAACTCCGTCTCCCGCGCAGGTTTGAACCGGTTGCTCGTCGAGGCGGCCGAGGAGATCCCCGGCGTGCGCGTCGTCTTCGACCACCGTTGCGTCGACGTCGATCTCGAGAACGCCGCCTGCACGTTCGAGACCGGTGCTTCGGGGCGGCCCGTGAAGGTCTCCTCCGACCTCGTCATCGGCGGAGACGGGGCGTACTCCGAGGTCCGTCTCGCGATGCAGAAGACCGACCGGTTCGAGTACAGCCAGTCGTACCTGCCGCACGGCTACAAGGAGCTGGCCATCCCCCCCGACGAGAATGGGGGCTTCCGCATGGAGCGGAACGCCCTGCACATCTGGCCGCGGGCGAGCTTCATGATGATCGCGCTCCCGAACGTGGACGGCAGCTTCACCTGCACCTGCTTCTGGCCCTTCACGGGGAAGGACTCGTTCGCCGCGCTGACGACCAAGGAGGATGTCCGCGCCTACTTCGAGCGCGTGTTTCCCGACGCGGTGCCTCTGATGCCGACGCTCGAGGAGGATTTCGTCCTCAACCCGGTCGGATCGCTCGTGACCGTGCGCTGCGCGCCGTGGCGGTACAAGGACCGCGCGGTGCTCCTCGGCGACGCGGCGCACGCCGTCGTCCCGTTCTACGGCCAGGGCGCCAACGCGGGGTTCGAGGACTGCATCGTGCTCGACGAGTGCCTCGCGCGCCCCGGGTCGAGCCTCGAAGGGGCGCTGATCGAGTACGAGGGGCGCCGGAAGGAGCATGCCGACGCGCTCGCGGATCTCGCGATCGGCAACTTCGTCGAGATGCGCGACAAGACGGCCTCGCGGATGTTCCTGTTCGGAAAGAAGGTCGAGAAGACCCTGGCGCGCCTCTTTCCGGGACGGTTCGTTCCCCTCTACTACATGGTCTCGTTCAGCCGTGTCCCCTACGCCGACGCCGTGAGGCGGGCTGCGGTGCAGTGGCGCACCGTGTTCCTCGCCGCCGGCGGGATCGTGGCGGCCGCGGCCGCCGCCGCGATGGCGGCGTTTCTCCTGACGAGGTAGCGATGTCCGAACTCACCTACGCGAGTTACCTGAAGCTCGACCGTCTTCTCGACCTCCAGGAGCCCCGGTCGTCGCCGCCCGAGCACGACGAGATGCTCTTCATCGTGATCCACCAGGTCTACGAGCTGTGGTTCAAGGAGGTCCTGCACGAGATCGGCAAGATCCGCAAGGATTTCTCCGCGGGGGACCTGTACGGCTCGATCCACACCTTGAAGCGCGTGCGGACGATCATGAAGACGCTCGTGGGCCAGCTCGACATCCTCGAGACGATGACGCCGATGTCGTTCTCGGCCTTCCGCGAGCGTCTGGACACCGCGAGCGGGTTCCAGTCGTACCAGTTCCGCGAGCTCGAGTTCGTGATGGGTTACAAGCGGCCCGAGATGCTCCGGTACGCGGCGGGGCCGCTCGCGGAGCGCGCGATCGCGGCGCGCCTGAAGGAGCGCTCGGTGATCGACCACTTCTACGACTTCCTGGCGCTCCAGGGGGTCGACGTTCCGGCGAAGCTCCGGACGAAGTCCCCGGAGGCGCCGAACGAGCCGGACGCGCAGGTTCAAGCGGGAATCCTGCGTCTTTATAAAATGCGCCCGGAGCTCGCGATCCTCTTCGAGCTGATGACGGATCTCGACGAGGGATTCCAGGAATGGAAGTACCGCCACGTGAAGCTCGTCGAGCGGACGATCGGCAACAAGCACGGGACCGGGGGCTCGCTCGGGGTCGAGTTCCTCAAGCAGAGCCTGTTCAAGCCGCTCTTTCCGGACCTCTGGGCGATCCGGCACGAGCTCTAGAGATTCCGCGGCCGCAACGGGACGGTCGACGAAGCCCCGGGGAGACGCTATCCTTTGGCCCCGTCGGCAGACCGCCGAGCGAAAACCAAGGGGTTCGCGTGCTGACTTCCTTCTTGATCTACCTCGTCGCCACGATCGTCATCCTGCAGGTCATGGTCTTCGCGACCACGATCTATCTGCACCGCGCGGCGACGCACCGTGCCCTGACGCTCAACCCGGTGATCGCCTGGTTCTTCCGCTTCTCCGTCTGGCTGACGACGGGGATCGTGCCGCGCGAGTGGGTCGCGGTCCACCGCAAACACCACGCCCACACCGACGAGAACGGCGACCCGCACTCCCCGATGCTCGAGGGCTTCCTGCCGATCCAGTTCGGAAACGTCTTCTACTACATCAAGGAAGCCCGGAACCCGGAGACGATCGCGACGTTCGCCAAGGACATCAAGAACGACATCTGGGACAAGATCGCGTTCAACTACGGAACCGCCGGGATCGTCCTCGGCAGCGTGCTCCTCTACCTGCTGATGGGCTGGTGGGGGGTTTTCGCCGGGATCACCGCGGGCGTCCTCTACGTTTTCGTGCTGTCGTCCTCGATCAACGGTCTCTGCCACCACCGCGGCTACAAGAATTTCGACAACACCGCGGGGAATTTCCGCTCGATCGCCCTGATCACCGGGGGCGAGGGGCTGCACAACAACCACCACGGCAAGCCCCGCAGCGCGAAGTTCAGCGTGCGGGCCTCCGAGTTCGATCCCGCGTGGCCGATCATCCGCGTGCTCGAGGTGATGCGGCTCGCGAAAGTGGTCCCGATCAAGGCGTAATGCCCGCTCGTTGATCTACGACCTCACCCCCGCCGTGACCGCAGCACTCGCCGTCTGGCCGGGCGACACGCCGCCCACGCGCGAGGTCCTGCTCGACATGAAGCGCGGCGACGTGCTGACGCTCTCGACGCTGCGCGCGACCGTGCACCTCGGCGCCCACGCCGACGCCCCGAGCCATTACGGCCGCGACGGGCGCACGATCGAGGGCCAGCCGCTCGACCTGTACCTCGGCGCGTGCCGCGTGATCCGGATATCGTCGCCCCGCGGCACGCGCGTCCCGCCGAGCGCGATCCCGGAGGACGTCGGTGCCGAGCGTCTCTTGATCGCCACGGGGACGTACCCGGACCCGACGCGGTTCAACGAGGACTTCGCCGCCCTCGATCCCGCGACCGTCGATCTCCTGCACGCGCGAGGAACGAAGCTCGTCGGCATCGACACGCCGAGCGTCGACCTGTTCTCCGACAAGCAGCTCCTCGCGCACAACCGCTTCCTCGCGCACGACATGGCGATCCTCGAAGGACTCCAGCTGAGCCATGTCCCCGAGGGCGAGTACGAGCTGATCGCGCTCCCGCTCAAGCTGACGGGATTCGACGCGAGTCCCGTGCGGGCCGTCCTGCGGACGACCTGAGCCGTCGTGCCCGTTCGCCGCATCGGCACATGGAAGGACGCTCTGCGACGCCTGGCCGACGCGACCGCCGCCACGACCCTTCCCGGCGGAGCGCGCCTGTTCGGAGTCCTCGCCCGGGTCGACGGTTACCTCTACCCGCACGAGGCCGTGTTCCTCTACCACGTGGCGAAGGACGCTCCCGGCGGCGGTCCGATCGTGGAGGTCGGCTCGTTCCGCGGGCGGTCGACGCTGTGCATGGCGGCAGGGCTGAAGCGGCGCGGCGGCCGCATCGTCTCCGTCGACCCGCACGTCTACGGAACCGCCGACGAGCTGCGCGAGAACCTCGCCCACTTCGGCCTCGACGGTCTGGTCGAGGTCGTCGTCGCCTCGTCGGTCGATACCGCTCGCGGGTGGGATCACGAGGCCCGCGCCGTGTTCCTCGACGGCGATCATCGCGAGCACGCCGTGGAAGCGGATCTCGACGCCTGGTTTCCGCGTCTCGAAGCGGGGGGACTGATGATCCTCCACGACGCGACGGGCATCGGAGGCTTCGAGGGGCCGCGGCGCGTCGCCGGGCGTCGCCTCCGCGTCGGTGACGAATTCGACGCCGCCGGGCGGCTTGGATCGATTGCCTGGGGACGGAAGCGGGCCCTCGGAGGGAGCTCTTCGGCGATGCCGGCGTGTCACGGCGCCTGGCTGGATCGAATCATCCGCGCGGTGAAGCGAGACGTCGAGCCGCGGTGAGCGCGAGGTGACGGACGTGGACGAGTCGCGACGGCCGCTGGTTTCCGTGTCCCTGGCGGCCCTGGCGGGTCTCGGCGCGATCGTCGCGCTCGCGATCTTCTGGCACCTCTTCGGCTGGGTCCCGCCGCCCAAGCACAACGGGTACCCGGTGACGAACTTCTTCGCCGACTGCGCCGGCCCCGGATTCGTGCTCGCGTACCTGCTCGCTGCGTTCGGGCTCGGATGGGCGCGCCTGCGCGCGTGGGGCGTGGGGATCGGGATGATGCTGCCGATGCCGTTCGGGATGATCGTCGAGGTCTCGATGGACCCGACGAATCACAACTTGTTCCCGTTCGAGGTCGTGATGATCTGGCTCCCGATGTTCGCGGCCGCGCTCGGGGCGGCGGCACTCGGGGCGCGGGTCTATCGCCGCACGCACCGCGGCAACTGAGATCCCCAATCCGAGGCCGGATCGTGAGAAGATCCCGGGATCGCTGACTCCGAAGGAGGGTTCGATGAGGCGACTTCTCCCGTGCGTAGCCCTGGCTTTCGTGTCCATTGCAGCGGCCAAAGAGCCGTCTCCGGCACCGATGAAGAAGCAACTTGCCGGCACGGTGTACGACGTCGATTACATCGAGAAAGCGAAAATGTCGCAGGTGGCCGTCAAACCGGACACAGCGGAGCCGGGGGGCGCGCTTCACGTCAAGAGCGCCTTGCTGCAAAGCATCCTGGAGGTTGCGGTCCGAAACGCATCCACAGTCGAGCTGACATACGAGGATACGAGCGACAAGATGATCGTGGTCGCCTCCGTGAGCGTTCCTGGGCAAGGCGGTACGCCGCCTCCGGCGCCCCTCAAGTGTGGGTCCGAGGAGTGTGTCCGGAAGGTCGAATGCACGGCCGGCGGCCGATGCACCGCCGTGGTTCAGGTCAAGGGAGCGGACGTGACGGGGCACACGACAAGCGCCCTCGCCGCGGCCCTGCTGGCGTCGGGATTGGACGAGCAGCGCGGCGTCGAGGAATTCCAAGTCGACGCGTCGGGACTCATCACTCGGGTGAAGATCAACAACTCGTCAACGCCGGCCAAATCCAAGTAGCTCAGCGACTGCTCTCCACGACCACGGCCGTCCCGTAGCAGAGCACCTCGGTCACGCCCTGCATGATGTCGTTCGCGTCGTAGCGCACGCCGATCACCGCGTTCGCGCCGAGATCCTGCGCGTGCTGGAGCAGCTGCTCGTACGCGTCGGCACGCGCCTTCTCGCACAGCTCCGTGTAGAGCGTGATGTTCCCGCCGAACAGCGTTTGCAGTCCGGCGCCGAAGTTGCCGATCAGCGAGCGCGAGCGCACGATGATCCCGCGGACGATTCCCAGCGAGCGGGTGATGCGGTAATTCGGAAGCTCGAGAGCGGTCGTCGTCATGGCGTGTTCCACGTCGAAGTCCTCCTTGTGTGTCGGCGTTTTCCGGCTCGATCGTAACAGCCGTGGTACGCCGGGGGACACCTCCTCGAACCGTACCCCGCGCACCTGTCGAAACCGCGAGACGCAGGTTATCGATTGAACGAGACCCAGGACCCGGCGGTTCCAAGGAGGTAAGCGATGAGAGGCTTCAAGGTGTTCGTAGTCGCAGTGGTGACGGCCACGGCCTTGTCCGCCGCATCGAGCGCGCTCGCCGGCAGCCCGGTGGGCGACACGCTGTCGTCGGCGGCGCACGGCAAAGGGCACGGTCACCGCGGCGACATCGTCTCGTTCGACGTGATGTACGGCGTAGACGGACCGTTCGTCGCCGGCAATCCGGTGCGCGGCATCATCGGTGACGAGCTGCCGTGGACCGTCGCGAACTCCGCGACGGGGAACCTCGACACGAGCGGTCACCTGCGCATCAAGGTGCGCGGCCTCGTGTTCAAGGACGACCCGTCGGTGCCTGCCGACCTTCGCGGCATCAACGACGAGAGCGAGTTCCGCGGCGTCGTGAGCTGCCTGACCGAGGGTACGAGCGACACGCCGGTCCGGAACGTCTTCACGCACGGCTTCCCCGCGACCAGGTCGGGAGACGCGACGATCGACGCGGAGCTCGAGCTCCCGAATCCGTGCGTGGCGCCGATCGTGATGGTGCTCGCCGGCACGGAGGACAAGTGGTTCGCGATCGCCGGGTTCGAGAGCGAAGGCGACTAGGACACGGCGCGGCCGAGAAGTCCTCGCTTCGCGGCGAAGTCGTGGAGCTTGGCTTGCAGGATCTTCCGGCCGCGATGCAGTCGGCTCATGACCGTCCCGATCGGAATCCCGAGGATGTCGGCGATCTCGCGGTAGGACATCTCCTCCAGGATCGCGAGCACGACGACCTCGCGGTATTCCGTCGGGACGGCATCGAGCGCGTCCTGGATCTCACCGTCGAGCAGGCCGTTCATCACGATCGACTCGGGCGTCTCGGGGCCCGACAGCTCCGCCCAGCGGTCCTCGTCCGGCTCGAGCGGAACCTCCTCGGGGTGCGTCTTCGCGGACCGGTAGACGTTGAGCTGGGCGTTCTTGAGGATCTGAAACAGCCAGGCCTTCATGTTCGTACCCGGCGTGAAGCTCTCGCTCGCGCGGTACGCGCGCAGATAGGTTTCCTGGACGAGGTCCTCCGCGCGCTCCCGGTTCCGGGTCAGCTTCAGCGCGAAGTTGAACAGCGACGACAGGTGGGCGAGCGCGGCCTCCTGAAACGCGGCCCGCGCGGCGCTGCGATCGTCCCCTGCCATTGCGCCAGGATACCCGAGGGCTCGACCGTATAATCACCCGCGGTGAACGCCTCGCTTCTCCTCGGAATCCCCGTCTTGCCCGCCCTCGACCTCGAGGCGACGCTGGCGTTCTATGAAGCGAATCTCGGATTCCGGCGGCACATCGAATCGGAGGACTATGCCGGCGTCGAGCGCGACGGAATCCAGATTCACTTCCGTCTGTGCGCCGACCCGTCGCTCCCGAAGGGCTCGAGCTGCCGGATCAACGTGTCGGGCGTCGACCACTTCTACGCGCGATGCGAGCCCGCCGGCGTCGTGCCGCCCGGCGGAGGGCTCGAGGCGAAGCCGTGGGGGTTCCGGGAGTTCTCGGTCGTCGATCCCAGCGGGAACCAGGTCGTCTTCGCGGAGGAAATCGCCGGGTGGGTCGAGGAGTAGGGGTTCCCGCTCACTTCTCGGGCAGCTGGGCGATCACCTTCAGCTCGACGGCGATCGGCGTCGGCATCGCGCCGACCTCGACCGTCGTGCGCGTCGGGCGGTTGGTCGCGAACGCTTCCGCATAGAGCCGGTTGAACGCGGGAAAATCGGCGTTCATGTCGGTCAGGAAGACCGTCACGTCGACGATGTCGTCCCAGCTCGCGCCGGCGTCCTCTAGGACGAGACGGACGTTCTCGAAGACGGCGCGCGTCTGCTTCTCGATGTCGTACCTGACGACCTTCCCCGTCGCATCGAGCGTGACGCCCGGGATCTCCCTGCTCCCGCGCTTGCGCGGACCGATGCCCGACAGGAAGAGGAGGTTCCCCACCCGCTTCGCGTGCGGATAGGCCCCCACCGGCTCCGGGGCGCGGGAGGACTCGACGTCGCCTCTGTTGTTGCTCATGGCGTCACCCGCCGGCTACTCGGCCGGAATGCAGACGTTTTTCGGCTCGGTGAAGAAATGAAGCGCCTCGAGGCCGCCCTCGCGTCCCATCCCGCTCGCCTTGATCCCGCCGAACGGGACGCGCAGATCGCGGTGCATCCACGTGTTCACCCAGACGACGCCGGCCTCCAGGCGATCGGCGACGCGGTGGGCCCGTCTCAGGTCCTTCGTCCAGACGACGGCGGAGAGGCCGTACCTGGTTCCGTTGGCGAGCGCGATCGCCTCGGCCTCGCTCACGAACGGCGCCACGGTGACGACCGGGCCGAAGATCTCCTCCTGGTTCGTCCGGCAGTTGGCGTGCAGCCCCGCGACCACGGTCGGCTCCACGAACCAGCCCCCGCGGCAGCGATCGTTCGGCGCCGCCGCCGGCCCGCCGCCGCAGAGCACCGAGCCGCCCTCCTCGCGGGCCAAGGCCAGATACGAAAGGATCTTCTCGAGGTGCGGTCTCGACACCACGGCACCCTGCTCGGTCGCCGGGTCGAGAGGATCCCCGCGGCGAAGTCCCTTCGCCGCCGCGACGAAGCGCTCCACGAACGCGTCGAACAGCGGCCGCTCCACGAGGATGCGCGAGCTGCAGTGGCAGATCTCTCCCTGGTTCGAGAATGCCGCGCGAATGTTCGTCGTCACCGCCGCGTCGAGGTCGGCATCGGCGAAGACGACGTTCGCGTTTTTCCCCCCGAGCTCGAGCGCCAGCTTCTTGAACATCGGGGCCGCGTGCGCGGCGATCGCGCGTCCGGTCGCCGTGCCTCCCGTGAACGAGATCACGGGCACTTCGGGATGCCCGGTCAGCGGCGGCCCGACGGAGGGGCCGAGGCCGTGGACGATGTTGAGAACCCCCGGCGGAAGCCCCGCCTCGCGGGCAAGGCCCGCGAGCAGGTGCGCGGTCATCGGCGTGATCTCGGACGGCTTCGCGACGACCGTGCACCCCGCGGCCAGGGCCGGGGCCACTTTCCACGTCAGGAGGTAGAGCGGGAGGTTCCAGGGCGAGATGCACGCCGCGACGCCGGCGGGCCGCCGCAGCGTGTAATTGAGGTAGGCGGTGTCGGTCGCGTGCAGCTCGGAGGACGTGTGGAGGATGGCGGTCGCGAAGAACCGGAAGTTCGCCTCGGAGCGGGGAATGTCGACCGTCGCGGCCAGCGTGACCGGCTTCCCGGTGTCGACGCTTTCCGCGCGGGCGAGCGCGTCGCGCCCCGCCGCGATCCTGTCGGCGATGCCCAGCAGGACGCGGGAGCGCTCGGCGGCGGGGGTCCGCGACCACGCGGGGAACGCCCGCGCCGCCGCCGCGACCGCCGCGTCGACGTCGTGCGCGTCGCCGTCGGGGGCGGTGGCATACGCCTGTCCCGTCGCCGGCTCGGACACCTCGAGGTGCCTTCCGGATCGGGGCTCGACGAACGTGCCGTCGATGAACTGGAGGATGCGGGTCATGAGAGCGCGGAGACGCGCCCGCCGTCGACCGGCAGGCTGACTCCCGTGATGTAGCCGCCGGCGGGGGAGGCGAGGAACCCGACCGCGGCGGCGATCTCCCACGCTTCGCCGAACCGGCCGGCCGGCACCACCGCGATCATGTCGGCCGCGATCGACTCCGGATCGCGCCCGGTCGCCTTCGCCCGCGCCGCGACGATGGACTCGAGCCGCTGGGTCTTCGTGTACCCGGGGAGCACGTTGTTCACCGTGACGCCGAACCGCGCGACCTCCCCCGCGAGCGTCTTCGCCCATCCAGCGACCGAAGCCCGGATCGTGTTCGAAACGCCCAGACCCGCGATCGGCTCCTTCACCGAGGTCGACACGACGTTGATCACGCGCCCGTATCCCGCCTCCTTCATTCCGGGCAGCACCGTGCGCGCGAGGAGCTGGTTGTTGACGAGATGCGCCCGGAACGCGTCCAGGAAGTCCTCCGGCTCCGCCTCGACGATCGGCCCGCCCGGAGGACCGCCCGTGTTGTTCACGAGGATGTGCACGATCCCGCGCGCGGCCACGTGGGACGCCGCCGCTTCGGCGACCGCCGCGTTGTCCGCGAAGTCCGCCACGAGCACCTCGTGCCCCTGGCCCGGAAGCAGGCCGCGAACCCGCTCGAGTTTCTCGCGATCGCGGGCGAACAGCGTGATCGAGGCTCCCCGGTTCGCGAGGTCGATCGCCGCGGCGCGTCCGATCCCCTGCGTCGAGCCGCAGACGATCGCGCGCTTTCCGTTCAGGGAGTGAATGTCCACCGCGGGAGGATAGAAACGGGGGCGCCGGGCTGTCAACGCCGGGGCAATGCCTAGAGCCACAGCGAGCGGGCGGTCAGGACGGCGTGATCGAGCCCCGCCGCGCGGTCGAGGAGCCTCATCCGCTCGGGAAGCTCCGCGGCAAAGCGCCACTCGTCCTCGCGCGCCCCCCCGGCGCGCAGCGCCGCCGACCATGCCGGCCACCACGGAAACGGCCTCCGCGCGATCGGCTCGACCACGAGCACGCGGCTTCCGGCGCGGTGCGCGGCGAGCAGGCGAGCGCCCATCGTCGATCGTCCCGCGTCGTCGAGCTCGTTGATCGCATAGGCTGCCAGCACGCCCTCGCCGGGCGCGCCGACGGGAGCACGAAGCAGATCGCCGCGCTTCGCGGTTCCGCGGACGCCGAGGCTCCCGTACGTCCACGCCGCCTCCGCCACTGCCCAGCCGCTCGCATCGACTCCTTCGACCGACGTCGAGGGGCCGCAGGCGAGCGCCCACGCGGCGCCCGCGGTCCCCGTGCCGCATCCGAGGTCGACGATGCGGCGCAACGGCGGGACGGCCGCGCCGAGCGCCTCGACGATGCGATCGACGGCAAGCAAGTGAAGCGGCCCGAAGAACAGGGCAAACGCCGCGCGCTTGCCTCGCGTATCGAGGTCCGCGCCGCGGTCGAGCGCCGCGCGGCGCTCCACGTAAACCGACGACAGCGCCGTCAGAGCCCGGCGGACCTCCGGAAACGTCAGGTCCGTCAGATAGCGGCCCTCGAGAGTCCTGAACCAAGCGCCGCGATCCAAGCCGGGAGGCATGACCGCATCGTACAATCCGCCGTCCCGGTGACGTCGAATCCGCACTCCGTGGCACCGCCCCGCCGCGAGATCACGTGGCGGCGCGTTCTCCCGCTCGTCCTCGCGGCGGTCGCGGTCCTGGGAATCGCCGCCCATCTCGTGGCGCGCGCGAGCGGGGGCGCCGGCGCTCCCGCCGCGCGGATACCGCTCCTCGTGGTGCTCGCCGCCGGCGGCATTCCGCTCGTCCTGGCTCTGCTCTGGCGCATGCTCCACGGCGAGCTCGGCTCCGATCTGCTCGCGGGAATCTCGATCGTCGCGGCGTGGATCCTGGGCGAGCATCTGGCCGGCTCGATCGTGGTGCTGATGCTCGCGGGCGGGGAGGCGCTCGAGCAGTACGCGGTGCGACGCGCGTCGTCGGTCCTCCACGCATTGATGGCCCGCATGCCGCAATCGGCCCACCGGAGGCAGGGGGACGTGCTCGTCACCATCGCCCTGGACGCGGTCGCCCCGGGCGACGAGATCGTCGTCCTGCCTCACGAGACCTGCCCCGTGGACGGCGTCGTCGTCTCCGGCCACGGCGCGATGGACGAGTCCTACCTGACCGGCGAGCCGTACGTCATCGCGAAGGCTCCCGGGTCGGAGGTGCTCTCGGGGGCCGTCAACGGGGAGAGCGCCCTGACGATCCGCGCCTCGCGGAGGGCCCGCGACTCGCGCTACGCCGAGATCGTGGAGATCATGCGCCGCGCGGAGAGCAGCCGTCCGCGCCTGCGCCGGCTGGCGGACCGGCTCGGCGCCGCGTACACCCCGCTCGCGCTTATCGTCGCCGCGGGCGCCTACCTCGCCTCCGGATCCTGGGTGCGCGCCCTGTCGGTCCTCGTCGTCGCAACGCCGTGCCCGCTCATTCTCGCCATCCCGGTCGCGATCGTCGGCGCCGTGTCGCTCGCCGCCAAGCGCGGCATCGTGGTGCGCGACCCCGCAGTCCTCGAGCGCCTCGACAGCTGCCGCACGATGATCTTCGACAAGACCGGGACGCTCACCTATGGCCGCCCGGCCCTCACCGACGTCGCGCTCGTCGGCGGGAGCTCGCGGGACGCCGTCCTCGCGCTCGCCGCGGGCCTCGAGGCGTACTCGAAGCATCCCCTCGCGGCGCCGGTGGTCGAGGCGGCCCGGCAGCGCGGCCTTCCGCTCGAGGTGCCGGATGAGGTGTCCGAGCGCCCGGGAGCCGGGCTCACCGGGCGGCTCGCGGGCCACCTGGTGGAGATCACCGGGCGCGCGAGGCTCGCGGAGCGGCGGCAGGAACTCGCGGATCTCCTCCCGCCGGCGGCCCCCGGCCTCGAGGCGGTCGTCCTCGTGGACGGCGCGGCGGCCGCGGTCCTGCGCTTTCGCGACGAGCCGCGCGAAGAGAGCCTGCCGTTCATCCGGCACCTGGCCGGACGCCACGGCGTGACGAAGATCCTGCTCGTTTCCGGCGACCGCTCCGCCGAGGCGGAGTATCTGGCCGAGAAGGTCGGAATACGGGACGTGCGGTCGGAGCAGCGTCCCGAGGACAAGGTCGCGATCGTGAGGCAGGAGGCGGCGGCCGCTCCGACGCTGTTCGTCGGAGACGGGATCAACGATGCTCCCGCGCTCGCGGCCGCCACCGTCGGGGTCGCGTTCGGCCGGAGCAGCGACGTCATCGCCGAGGCGGCGGGGGCCGTCCTCCTCGAGACCTCGCTTCTGAAAGTCGACGAGCTCTTCCACATCGCCCGCCGGATCCGTGCGATCGCGCTGCAAAGCGCGGTCGGTGGCATGATGCTCTCGATCGCGGGCATGGGTGCGGCCGCCGCCGGCTTTCTCACGCCGGTCGCTGGGGCGGTGCTCCAGGAGATCATCGACGTGTTCGCGATCGCGAACGCCCTGCGGGCGTCCCGGCCGCCGGGACGGCTCCACGATTACGACGAGTGAGGAGATGGCGATGCTCGAGTGGGTGATGGCTGCGATGCTGCTCGCGGCGCAGGGGGCCGCGACTCCGGACTCGGCGACGCCGGCAAGCGCGCCGGCACCGAAGGCGGTCGATCGCGCGGCCGCCGACGCCGCGATCGAGTCGGTGCTGCCGCAGGTCTCCGGAATCCGCGGGCTCGAGTTCAAGCGCAAGGTCCCGGTGGAAGTGATCGACGTCGCCCGCGCGCGGAAGTACGCCAGGGCCCGGTTCGAGGCGACGACTCCCGCGACGAAGATCACTGCCGACCAGAAGGCGTTCGAGCTCCTCGGCCTGATCCCCCCCGGCGTCGATGTCCTCGACACGCTCCTCGACGTCCTCGAGGAGCAGGCCGGCGGTTTCTACGACCCGGGCGCGAAGCGCTTCTACCTGCTCGACACCATGCCCAAGGAGATGGCCGGCGCGTTCGCCGCGCACGAGATGACGCACGCGCTCGAGGACCAGTACTACGACATCGACGGACGCCTCGCGAAGATCGTCGACGACGACGATGCCACGTTCGCGCTGTCCTCCGTGGCCGAGGGGAGCGCGAGCCTCGCGATGGCGATCTACATCGTGCACGGGATCGCCGCCGGCAAGATGCAGACCTCCGACCTCGAGGCGCTGCGCGAGAGCGACGCCGGGCGCGCGAAGCGCCTCGACGCGATGCCGGGGGTTCTCCGGAAGGAGCTCCTGGCGCCGTACGTGCTGGGCGCGCTCTTCCTGCAGCGCGGAGCGCCGGGCGCCGCCCCCGACGCGTTTCCGAAGTCGGCCGTCGATGCGGCGTGGGCGGATCCGCCGCGCTCGTCGGAGCAGATCCTCCATCCGGCCAAGTACTGGGACAAGGAGCACCGCGACCTCCCGAAGCCCGTCACGCTCGGTGGCGTTTCGCAGGTACTCGGAAACGGTTGGATCCGGGCCGGCTCGGGCATCCTGGGCGAGATCGCGATCGGCGGTCTCGTCGGCGCGCCCTCGCCGACCTCTCATGACGACGCGGCGATGGTCTCCGCCAGCGGCTGGACGAACGCCGCGGCCTCGGGCTGGGGCGGGGACCGGTGGGAGCTGTGGACACACGGTGGCGCCGCGGTCGTGCTTCTGAAGACGCTCTGGGATTCGCCGCAGGATGCGGTCGAGTTCGAGGCGGCTCTCCCCACGCGGCCGGGTCTCGCTTTCCAGCGCGAGGGGAGCACGGTCGCCGTCGTCGCGGGCGACCCGGAGGGGAAAATGAAACCGCTACTCGCCGTGCTCGCCGGCGTGCCGATCGCGTCCTCCGCCGGCACTCACTGACCACGCGCTCGCGACGCACCGGCGCATGCGGTCGATCGCCTTGCTCTCGATCTGGCGCACCCGCTCGCGGGAGACCCCGAGGCGCCCGCCGATCGCCGCGAGCGTGCGGGGGGGCGCCCCGTCGAGCCCGTACCGCTGGACGACGATCGTGCGCCACAGCGGGGGCAGCTGCCCGGTGGCCCGGGCGACGAGCGCCGCCCCCTCGTCCTGCAGGATCGACTCCAGGGGAGCGGCCGACCCGTCGGCGAGGATGTCGCTCCACCTCTGCGCATCGCGCGCGGAGACCGGGGCGTCGAGCGAGACGTCGCGCGGCTCGTAGCCGCCGCGCGACCTGGACAGCGGCCGCCGGACGATCCGCGACTGGTTGTGGACGAGGTTCTGCATCCGACGGCGCGCCCACCACGAGGCGTACGTGGCGAACTGAACGCCGTGTCCGGGATCGAACCGGAGTGCCGCGTCCATCAATCCGAGCCGGCCCTCGGACTCGAGATCTTCGCGCGGCAGTCCGGTATGCGTGTAATCCCTCGCGAGCCAGGCGACGAAGCCCAGCGCCGTCTGCGCGAGAGTCCACGCCCGCTCGAGCTGTGGGGTGGGTCCGTGTTGGGCTGCGATCATCTCGCTCATCGCGCCTCCCAGGGCTTGCCGGCGCCTGCGTGCGCGCCGCGAACCCTCGCGATGGAACCACTCGATCCGTCGATGGAGGAATAACGCCGATCGGGACCGCTTGGGGGGGAAATCCGGCCGGAGCGCCGGTTCGTGCGGATCGGACGTCCGCGGGCCGGGTTAGAGGCGCCGCCCCGTGGGGTCGAACCGCCGCGTCTCTCCGGGCAAATTCACCGTGAGAACGCCGCGTCGGCCGAGGGACCAGGACGAGGGCTCCTCGGGGTTTCCGTAGCGCCAGCCGTAGGTCCAGGACTTCGCCGTCGCGACGTCGAAGACCATGATGCCGCGCTCGGGCAGGGTGGCGTAGTCGTCCTGGAACTTCATCTCCGCGGCGACGAAGCACCCGCCCTCGCACGACGACGAGACGCCGAGGGCTTCCGCGCGCGATTCGGGAACGCGCAGCCTCTCGCGGCCGCTCGCATCGAGGATGCGGAAGTCCGCCGCGCCGTCCCGCGGCACGAACGTCGTCACGACGATGCCGCTCGATTCCGAGAGCACGTCGATCGCGCGGATCCACCGCCCGCCCTCGAGCGTCAGCTTCCACAGCCCGTCCGGGTGGTCAGGGTCGAGAAGCGTCAACGTCGTGGTGCTCTGGATCTGCTCGTCCGCGCGGGTGCCGACCCCGGGCTTCGCGACGCGGTGCGAGGAGTAGTGCGTCTCGACCAGGACCGCCTCGCGCCCGTCGGCGGCCGCGGCGGCGCGCTCGAGCACGCCGCTCTCCTCGATCGTGTCGGGAGCGGTCACGCCTTCCTTGTGATCGTCGACGAGGCCGCGGTCGAGAACGCAGATGCCCGCACGGAAGACCATCAGATGCGTCGACGCCGACGGATTGCGGCGGGCCGACGGCGGGACCGCGAGCGCGTGGTACGCCGGAGACGCCGCGGACAGCACCACCACGCGCGTCGGCGGTCCGGTGGCCACGGCGGCCGCCTCGGGCGGAGGCGTGGGCTCGGGCGCCGCGATCGCGGAGGACCGGATCCAGGGGAACCCTGCGAGCATCGTCTGGAGCCCGATCAGGAGAACGGTCGCCGGCAACACGGCGAACATTGTACGGCCGGCGCGCTTGTTGCGCCCTCGGGCGGCCGATAGAATGGGCGTGAATCCGCACGCTTCGCCAACAGGAGGACACCATGCCCTTCGAGCTTCCTTCGCTCCCTTACCCCCACGACGCGCTCGAGCCGTGGATCGACGCAAAAACCATGGAAATCCATCACGGCAAGCACCACGCCGCCTACGTGACGAACCTCAACAAGGCCCTCGAGTCGGCCGGTGCTCTCCCCTCGCAGCCGATCGAGTCCCTGATCGCCAATCTGGGTCAGGTCCCGGACTCCGTCCGCACCGCGGTGCGGAACAACGGCGGCGGACACTACAACCACACGATGTTCTGGAAGCTGATGAAGAAGGGAGGCGGCGGCGAGCCGACGGGCGACCTCGGCAAGGCGATCGTCTCCGCCTTCGGATCGTTCGCGGAGTTCAAGATCAAGTTCGCCGCCGCCGGGACCGGCCGCTTCGGCTCGGGCTGGGCGTGGCTGACGCTCAAGGACGGCAAGCTTGCGATCGAGTCGACTGCGAACCAGGACAACCCGGTCATGGAAGGCGGGAGGCCGGTGCTCGGGCTCGACGTGTGGGAGCACGCCTACTACCTCAAGTACCAGAACCGCCGCCCCGACTACATCGAGGCGTGGTGGAACGTGGTCGACTGGGGGCACGCGAACGAGCTCTACGCCGCCGCCCGCCGCTGACGGCGGGCCCCGCACGATGCGCGCTCGTCTGGGTCGGCCGGCGCGGGTGGCGGCGTTCGCTTCGATCCTGATCGCGGCGGTGTCTCCCGCGCTCGCCTCCGAGATCGTGGCGGTGAAGGCCGGGCTCCTGATCGACGGCACCGGCGCACCGCCGAAGAAGAACCCGGTCGTTCTCGTGCAGGACGGCAAGATTCTCGCGGTGGGAGTCCTCGCTCCGACCGGTGCTACGGTGATCGATCTGGGCGATCGCACGCTCCTTCCGGGCTTCATCGATTGTCACGTCCAGCTCGCGGGTCGCGGTCCCGGCGAGGAGGCCGCCGCCGACGGCTCGGCACGCGACCTCCCGCAAGAGGACGCGATCCGCGGCGTGCGGAACGCCAAGCGGACGCTCGAGGCCGGCTTCACCACCGTGCGCAACATCGGCGGCCGCGATCTCAGCGACGTGGCCCTGCGGAACGCGATCCGCGACGGCATCGTCCCAGGCCCGCGCATGCTCGTGTCGGGCGAGGCGGCCGGCGGTTCCGGGTCGACGGGGGCGTTCCTCGTGCCGTCCCTGGACGCGGCACGATCGCCCGACGACATCCGGAAGGCGACCGCGGCCGGTGTGAGGATCGCTCTCGGAAGCGGCACCGGCGGCATCCCGTACGGCCAGAACGGCCGCGCGTTCGAGCTGCTGGCGGGTCTGGGGATGAGCAACTCCGACGCGATCCTCGCCGGCACGCGCAACGCCGCCGAGCTGCTCGAGCTCGACAAGGAAGTCGGCACGGTGGAAGTGGGGAAGGTCGCCGACCTCGTCGGGGTCGAGGGAAACCCCCTCGCCGACATCAAGACGCTCGAGGCGCCCGCCTTCGTCATGCACGCGGGCGCCGTCGTGAAGCGGCCGATCGAGAAGGAGAAGAAGGGGCTCGCGCGATTGTTCAGCGGGAAGTGAAGGGAGACCGGTTGGCGATCGACAGGGACAACAAGACGATCCGCCTGACGAGCTACGCCGCCTGCGCGGGTTGAGCGAGCAAGATGGGGCCGGAGGCCCTTGCGCAGGTGCTGCGTCCCATCGCGGAGCTGTTCACGCCGGCGAATTACCCGAGCCTGCTCCGGGGGCTCGATCCGCCGGACGACGCGGTCGTGTGGAAGCTCGACGACGACAGCGCGCTGGTGCACACCGCCGACTTCTTCCCTCCCGTGGTCGACGACCCGTACGCGTTCGGCGCCATCGCGGCGGCGAACGCCCTGTCCGACGTCTACGCCATGGGCGGACGCCCGCTGTTCGCGATCAACCTCGTCGGGTTCCCCGACGACATGGATCCCGCGATCCTCTCCGAGATCCTGCGCGGGGGCGGCGAGAAGGTGAAGGAGGCGGGCGCGGTCGTGGCCGGAGGGCACACGACGACCGACAGGGAGCCGAAGTTCGGCCTCGCGGTCACCGGGATCGTGCGCCCGGATCGTGTGCTGGCGAAGGAAGGGGCGAGGGCGGGGGACGTCCTCCTCCTGACGAAGCCGCTCGGCGCGGGAATCGTGACCACCGCCGCGAAGCGCCAGAAGGCGAGCGAGGCCGATCTTTCGGCCGCGATCGACAGTATGTCGCGCCTCTCGGCCAGGGCGGCGGCGCTCCTCCAGGACGCCCACCCGCACGTCCACGCGCTCACCGACATCACCGGGTTCGCGCTCGTGGGGCACGCGCACGAGATGGCGCACCTGTCGAAGCTGACCCTGCGGTTTCGCTGGGAGGCGCTCCCGCTCCTCCCGAACGTCGAGTCGTACGCGAGGGCCGGCCACCTCCCGGGCGGCGGGAAGCGCAACGCGGCGCACTACGCGCCGTTCTTCACCGCCGCGCGCCCGCTCGAGGACTGGCAGCGCGACCTCCTCTACGATCCCCAGACCTCGGGGCCGCTGCTCGCGGCCGTCGATCCCGCGGCCGCCGATGCGATCGTCGGCGCTTTCCGCGCGGCGGGGGAGCCGGTCTGGGTCGTCGGGGAGGCGGTCGCGGGGCGCGCGGGCGGGATCGAGATCGTTTGATTCGATCGAACACCATCCCGGAATCGGTCTAGAATCGCGGCACGTCTCGACGGAGTCGCCGTGAACGACCCGCCCCAGTTCCCGTCCGCAAGATCACTTGCCGGCTCACAGCTCGGTCAGTACCGGGTGGACTCGCTGATCGGGCGCGGCGGGATGGGAGAGGTCTACAAGGGCTGGGACACGCGCGCGTCGCGGCCGGTCGCGATCAAGGTGCTGCGGGGCGTGGATGCGGGGGACCCGGGCCGGCAGCGGCGGTTCTCGGAAGAGGTCCGCATGGCGCCGCGCGTCGTGCACCCGTACGTCGCGACCGTGTACAACGTCGTCGACGCCGCCGACGGCCCGGCGCTCGTCATGGAGTTCGTCGAAGGTGAGACGTTCGACGAGCACCTCCGTCAAGCGCATCCGGTGCGCCGCGAGCTCCTCCGGCTCTTCGAGGAGGTTTCGGATGCACTGATCGCGATCCACGGCCACGGGCTCGTTCATCGGGACCTCAAGCCGGGGAACGTGATGGTCGGCCGCGACGGCCATGTGAAGGTGATGGATTTCGGCGTGGCGCTCCGCGAGCCGCCCCAAGCTTCCGATTCCGAGACCACGACGCTCCCCGATTTGACCTCGGAGGGCGTGGCCGTCGGAACTCCCGCGTACATGTCGCCGGAACAGGTGCGTGGCGAGCGCGCGGATGCGCGCAGCGACCTGTTTTCGCTGGGTGTCATGCTCTACGAGAGCGTGACGGGCGCCCATCCCTTCGCCAGGGCGACGGCGGTCGAGACGACCGCGGCGATTCTCCATGACGACCCGCCCGCAAGCGCCGTGCTCGCCCGCGATCCCGGCTTGAACGACCTCGTCTCGACGCTTCTCCGGAAAAACGCCCGCGAACGGCCGACGAGCGCCCTCGATGTACGCGAGCGGCTCCGAATGCTCTCGCAGCAGATCCCGGGGTCACCCCCCGCACGAATTCGAGCCCGCATCCTTGCCGGAATTGCGGTCGTTGCGGTGATTGGGGTCGTGACAACGGTCGCGTTGCATGCTCGGCACTCGGCATCTCCGGCGTACGGCGGGACCGGCGGCCGTCCCGCCGTAGCGGTCGTTCCGTTCGTGACCGGAGACGGCATCGGTGCCGAGCGCGGCAGAATGGTCGCCGATCTCCTTTCGCAGCGACTCGGAGACGGCCAATCGCTCCAAGCGGTCTCGCAGGACCGCGTGGGCGATGTTCTCGCAGAGGCGCCGCCTGGAAACTCCTCGGAGGCGCAGGTCCGGCGGCTCGCGACTTCAATCGGTGCGACCTACTTCGTCGCAGGACGGATCTACCGGGAAGGGGATCGGATCCTCGCCGCAGTCGAGCTCTTCAGCCGAGGCGGCTCGTTGCTCGGCGGCAATCAGCCGCGGCGCGTCGGGGGTACCGTCCTCGAAGCGGGAACCGCGGCCGACCTCGTTCTGCCCGCGGGCCGCTGGATTGCGGACATCCTGAAGCCCGCGGTCGGCGGCGGGCAGCCCGGAGCGGAGGCCGAGGATCCACCGGGCGCGTCCGAAGCGGCGCTCGCCGCCGTCGTCGAGGCCAGGGCGAAATACCAGCAGGCCCGGTACGACGAAGCGGTCGCTATCTTGAATCCGGTGCTGGAGAAGGAGCCCGACGTTCTCGACGCGATCTTGGTCAAGGCCGATGCGCTCTACGCGAGCGGCCACGAGCGCGATGCGCGCGAGGCGATCGGGAGCGCCGAGCGCGCGATCGCGACGTTGCACCTTTCCGATAACAGCCGCGCCGCCATGCAAACGCGCGCGGCGCATGCGGAGATCTTCGGTAAACCCGAGGAGGCGGCGAAAGCCTTCACCGCACTCACGGAAAGGTACCCCGACGAGCCGGCGAATTGGCTCCGGCTGGCCAGAGCGCGATTCATGTCAGGTGCCTATCCGGAAGCGTTGACCGCTTGCGACACGGCGGTGGGCCTCGATCCGTCGAACCCGCGCTCCCAATTGCTTCGCGGTCGAATTCTCGCTCGCGCGGGGCGAAAGACCGAATCGAACACGGCGTTCGCCAAGGCCCAGACGCTTTGGGAGGTCATCGGAGGCTCCGCGGGTGCCGCCGAGATCGCGTCGGTGCGTGCGTGGGCAGCCTACATCGCCGCGGACTATCCGGCTGCACAACAGGGGTATTCGACGGCCAATCGCGCGTTCGCGGATGCCAAGCTTGACGTCCGCGCAGCCATCTCTTCGAAGCAGGAAGGGGATGCGTTGCTGATGCAGTGGAAGGCGAACGAAGCCGAGCAGCGATACAACGCGGCGATACCTGTTCTCCGGCAGGGCGGGTGTCATTACGAAATAACGAGCGCTCTGGGGAGCCTTTCTGCATTGCAATTCCGCCTTGGGCGCGTGAAGGATGCGGAACGCACGCGCATGGACGCTCTCGACGAGGCGACCCTTCTCGACAATGCTGAGCTCAGGTTGCAGCAGATCATCAACCTCGCCGTTCTCCTCAACTTGACCGGGCGAACACGAGAGGCGCGCGAAAGGGCGAGCGAAGCATTGAAGATGGCGGATGAGCGGCACGACGAGAACTCCGCGTTCTATGCGCGCCTTCAGCAAGCAAGTGCGGACTACAGGGAGGGCCGGTTCACTCTGGCGGCAGCGGAGCAGGCGCGGCTTGCGGAGGGTTGTCACGCCGATCTCGTCGGCCACAACCAGGCGCTGTACGCGCTGCAGGACCGGGTGATCACTCTTCTCGCCGCGGACGACCGAGAAGGCTCCGTCGGCGCCGCAGAGCAAGCCGTTCCCGTCGCCCGAGCCACCGGCGATGCCGGCCGCTTGCTGACGACACTTTCCCTTCGCGCGATTGCACGGGCTCGTGCGGGCGACCCCGCAGATGCCGAGCCAGATCTTGCGGAGGCCCGAAAGCTCCTGGCTGGCCAGGAGGACATTCCCGATCTTCACTTGATCGTTCGTTATGCCGAAGGCGAACAGGATCTCGCGGAAAAGAAGTGGGCCCGGGTCGCTTCACGGCCGGAGCCCGACCGGGCGGTGCAATCCGCTTGGCTCGTTCCGCTGATCGTGCAGCGGTCGGTCGCTCTCAAGGCGCTGGGTCAGGACGCGGAATCGGGTCGTCTCGCCAGGGAAGTCGCTTCCCATCCATGGGCAACTGCCAGCGAACGCGGCATCGCGCAGGCGCTAATTGGCCATTGACTCCGGCTCATGTCTGTTTGAAACTCTACGGCAACTTGTGGGCTCTTCAAGACACTAGAGCCAGGGGGAAAACATGACCAAAGCTGGAAGCGTAGCGATCATGCTGGTGCTTGCGATCTCTTCGACGGGTGAGGCGTCGGACGGCAAGAAGTTCCAGACATTTCAGTCGCCGATCCTTATCGGCGGCGGCAATGGTGGCGGCGGTTACGTGTTCACCATGGATACTGAGATGTACTCGATGCCACTGGCGCCGGGAATAAGCGACATGGTGACCGATTCGTACTCCCTGAACGTGACGAAACTCGAGGCAGTAATTGCCGGTCCGCCGTTCTTGATTTGGAAAGCCACGTTTCAAGTCAATCCGATCTACAACATCAAACAGACCAACACGATCACACTCGAATCGCCGAGCAAGGACGTGTCGGGTCCGTTGACATGGACGGTCCAGAAGGGAACGGGCTCCGCCAACAAGATAACCAGCTACTGCAGCGTTCGTGCGAACGGCGGCAATCCGCCGTGCATGGGATTCGGTATTCCTGTCGATGCCGTCGGTAGGCTGGTCCCTTCCTCGCTCAAGGTGTACAAGCTGAACGACCCGAACCCAACGGATGCGGTCTCCCTCGAGATCTCTCACTAGCGGCACCTTCTCTGGGCAAGGGAGAGGTGCAGCACGGGACTAGCCGCCTCCGCCTCGCTCCGGTACATTGAGGGGTCGCATCCGTCGCCTCGAGGGAACGCATGGACCCAATCTACGAGCCGCTCCTGAAATCGATCGAGGGGACGGTTCTCACCCCCGATCAGTTCACGGGCGATCACGTGCAGAACTACGGCCGGATCTTCAACTGGACGCCGCGGTTCGTCGTCAATCCGAGATCGCAGGCCGACATCGTGGCCCTCGTCGCGTTTTGCCGGAAGAACCGGCTGTTCCTGACCAACCGCGGCTCGGCGCACTCGCAGTCGCAGCTCGCGATCAACCAGGACGGCGTGCTGGTCGAGATGAAGTCGATGGCGGCGATCGGCGAAGTCGATACCAAGGCCCTCACGGTCGACGTCGAGGCGGGGGTCGTCTGGCGCGACCTGTTGCACCACCTCAAGAAGTGGGACCTGGTGCCGCGCGTGCTCACGAACAATCTCGGCGTCACGATCGGCGGAACGCTGTCGATGGCGGGCATCGGCGTGGCGTCGTTCAAGTACGGATCGCAGGGAGACAACGTCGCCGACATGGACGTCGTCACCGGCGAGGGGAAGGTCGTGAATTGCTCCCCGGAGAAGAACGAGGACCTCTTCTGGGGAGCGATCGCGGGCCTGGGTGCGTTCGGCGTCATCACGCGCGCGCGGCTCCAGCTTCGCAAGATGAAGCGCATGTCCCGCACGTACTACCTGATCTACGACGACCTCCGCGTCTTCCTCGAGGACGCGCGCATGGCGATGGACGACGGCAAGTGGGACCACCTCGAATCCTGGGGGGCGCCCTGCGCCCAGGGGACGCGGCCGGTCGGCGGCAAGCGCCAGGTCTTCGCGAAGTGGTTCTTCCCTTTCCACCTGACCGTCGAGTACGACGAGGGGAACCCGCCCGACGACGCGAAGATGCTCGCGGGCTTGAGGCCGTACGACAACCTCTACGTCGACGATTGTCCGACCGTCGATTTCCTCGAGCGCATGGTCCCGGTCTTCGAGCTGTGGAAGAAGGCCGGCACGTGGGAGTTCATGCACCCGTGGATCGAGTGCATTCTTCCGTGGGACACTGCCGCGGACTGCATCGAGCAGGTCCTGCAGGACACGCCCCCGGGGATCCAGGTCGGCGGCCACGTCCTCCTGTGGCCCGCCAAGGGCACGACCTCGCGCTCGAAGAACTTCATGGTTCCCGCCGGAGACAACCTCGTCGGTTTCGGGCTGCTCCCCGCGGTCCCTCAGAAGTTCTGGGGGGAGATGAGCGAGCGACTCGAGAACGTCAGCCGGATGATGATCCTGTTCGGCGCGAAGCGATATCTCTCCGGGTGGGTGAACTTCTCGCCGGCGGAGTGGCGTGACCACTTCGGCGCGCGCTGGGACGAGATGGTCGCGCTCAAGCGGCGCTTCGACCCGGACGGCATCCTGAACCCCGGCTTCCTTCCCTTCGACGCTCCGGCGCCCGCCGGCGCGGGAAAGCAGTAGGTCCCGATGGCTCTCATGTTCGGAACGCAGGCGTGGGCGGACGCGCTCACCGAGAAGGTCAACGGATCCTCGGAGTACCGCAACGCGGCGAAGGCGTGGGGAGACGGATTCAACGGGAACGTGATCCTGGTCTTCGACGCGGACAGCGCGCTGCCCAAGACGCTCGCGCTGCTCGTGAAGCTCGCGAAGGGCTCCTGCCTTGGAGCGTCGTTCGTCCCGGAAGCGTCCCACCCCGACGCGGGGTTCGGCCTCCGCGCGGCCTTTTCGACCTGGCGGGACGTCCTGCAGCGCAAGACGATGGCGGCGACCGCGATCCTCACCGGAAAGATGGCGGTCGAAGGGGACAAGCTCACGCTTCTCAAGCACACCGCGGCCCACCGCGCCCTCGTTGCGTGCGCCGCGTCCCTCGACACGGAGTTTCCCGCCGCGTGACCAGCCTGGCGCGCCGCCCGCTATGGCGCTGCCCGAAGTGCGGCCATCGTTTCGTCACCGCAAACCTCTGGCACTCGTGCGGACGGTACGAGCTCGCCCGCCATTTCTCGGGGCGGGATCCGGTCGTGCGCAAGATGTTCGATCGCCTCGTGAAGCTCGTTCGCGGTCACGGACCGGCCACGATCTACGCCCAGAAATCCCGCATCGTCGGCATGGTCGACGTCCGCTTCGTCGGCATCACGACGAGCAAGCGCGCGCTGAAGCTCCACCTTTGGTTGAAGCGGCGGGCGCAGCATCCTTCACTCGTGCGGCACGAGTCGTTCGGCAGGCTCGGATACGGCAACCACTTCAAGTTCGAGAGCGTCGAGGCGATGGACGCGGAGTTCGACGCGCTGGTCGGAGAGGCGTACAGGATCGGCTGCCGGGAGGCCAGGGGGTGATCGCGCGCATCTGGCACGGGCGGACGAGGGCGTCCCGGGCGGAGGCCTATCTCGCGTTCCTGACGGAGCGGGCTCTACCCGACTACCGATCGGTCCCCGGCAACCGTGGCGCGTACGTGCTCCACCGGATCGAAGGGGACGTCGCGCATTTCCTCACGCTCAGCCTCTGGGACTCGCTGGCCGCGATCGAGGCCTTCGCCGGTCCGGATCGCAAGAAGCCGAAGTACTACCCCGAGGACGAAGACTTCCTCCTCGAGATGGAGCCCGAGGTCCGGCACTACGAGTGGACCTCGGAGGAAATCGCACCGTGACGATCCGCCCGGCCGTCGCGAGTGATGCCGGCGCTCTCTCCGATCTGTCCGGCCAGCTCGGCTACCCGTCGACCGTGACCGAGATCGCGACCCGGCTCGAAGGGCTGGCGGCACGCGGAAACAACCTCGTTCTCGTCGCCGAGGATGCGGGCCGCGTGATCGGCTGGATCGGCGTCCGCTCCGACCTGTCGCTCGAGACCGGACCGTTCGCGGAAATCGTCGGCCTCGTCGTGTCGGAGCACGCGAGGGGAAAAGGCGTCGGGGAGTCGCTGGTGGCGGCCGCTCTCGAGTGGGCGAAGGAACGGGGACACGTTCGAGTGCGGGTTCGAAGCAACGTCGTGCGCGAGCGCGCCCACCGGTTCTACGAGCGGCTGGGGTTTGTCGAGGTGAAGAAGCAGAAGGTGCTCGACAAGCCGCTCTAGACTCCCGTGACTACTTCTCGAACGCCTCCTCGATCTTCGGCCCGCACGCGATGTCGCACAGCGCCTCGATCAGGATGCGCGTCCCCTGGTGGAGGTCCTCGACGGAGATCTGCTCGTCGACGTCATGGCCGGGGTAGGGCTTCCCGGGAAACCACATGCCGAATGCGATGCTGTTCGGGATCCGCTTCGCGTAGGTGCCGCCGCCGGCGACGGCCGGCCTCCCCTCGGAACCCGTCGTGCGCGCATGCGCGGCGAGCAGGCGCTTGACGAGCTTCCCGTCCGGATCGAACGAGAGCGGCTCGTCGTCCCAGTACCCGTCGAACGCGAGGTTCGCACCGGTCCGCGCATTGAACCTGAAGACGATGTCGCGGAGATGCGCCTTGATCTCTTGGGCGGTCGTGGGCGGCGGACGCCGCAGCGCGATCTTCATCTCGAGCCGGCCATCCTCCGCGGGGAGCACGCATCCGACGTTGACCAGGTAGTGCCCCCAGACCGGATCGTCCTCCGTGAGGCCGAAACCGGCGCCGTAGAGGTCCTGGCCGGCGAGACGCGCGAAGGCCAGGAGGTCGTTTTCTCCGGAGGCCGGGAGAACGCCATCGACGAGGCGGGCGAGCGCGACGAGGGCGTTCCGTCCGCCCTCGAGGTTCACGCCGCCGTGGGCGGACTTGCCGTGGACGACGAGCGCGATGGTCTGGTTCTCGCCGTAGTCCTCCACGACCTCGAGCCGCGTCCCCTCCGGCATCGGCCTGGCGCGCAGCTTTTCGAGAAGCGTCCCCCACGCGGGGACGCCCCGGATCCACCGGAGCGTCAGCTCCGCACGGTCGGGGACGATGCTCGGCGAGAGCCCCGCCTTGAGCGATTCGACGCGGAAGGGAAGCTCCGCCATCGAGCGCGGTCCGGGCGTCGCCTTGAGGTAGAGCCCGGTCCAGGCCTTCTCGCCGACGACGACGGGGAACAGGTAGTCGAGGACGAGCGAGTAGTCCGGGGCCGCGTGCGTCTTGAGGTACTCCTTGGCGTCCAGGTTGTCGCTCTCCTCGTCGCTCCCCACGAGGAGGCGAACGGTGTGCGTGCGCGGCGGACCCGCCTTCGAGAGCGCGTCCATCGCGAGGAGAGCCTGCACGAGCGGCCCCTTGTCGTCGGCGACGCCGCGGCCGTAGAGCGTTCCGTCCTTGAGCGTTCCGTCGAACGGGGGCACCGACCACGCCTTCTCGTCGACCGGCTGGACGTCCCCGTGGACGACGAGCCCGAGCACCGGCGCCCCCTGCGGCCCCGGAAGCTCGATCTCGACGAACTTCCCGGTGTCGTGCGCGACGAACCCGAGCTTCGCCGAGAGTGCGATGAGCCACGCCTTTTGCTCGTCCCGGGCCTTGAAGTCTCCCTGTACCGTCGGGAAGCGTACGGCCTGCTGAATCAGAGGGACCAGCTGGGACGCCAGGTGCTTCTCGTAATACTGCCGCGCCTCAGCCGGTCCCCTCGGAGTCGCGCAGCCGATCAGGAGCGCGCAGGCGAGGACGGCGCTCGCGGCTGCCGGTGCCGGCCTCACGCCGTCGGTACCCGGTCGGTGATCACGCGGACATGGGGGTAGGGGACCTCGATGTGCGCCTCGTCGAACGCCTTCTTGATGCGCCGGCGCAGCTCGCGCTGCACGACGGCACCGTCGTACGGCTGCGTCTTCACCAGGACGCGCAGGATCACCGCCGAATCGCCGAGCGCGTGGACTCCCGGGTACTCGAACGATCCGATGAGCCGCTTCCCGAACTCGGGATCGCGCTCGAGCCCGCTTCCGACCTCGCGCAGGACGGCGAGGCAGCGATCGGTGTCCTCCTTGTAGGCGATCGCGACGTCGACGAGCGCGCGCGACCAGTCCCGCGTCGCGTTCGTGACCACCGTGATCGCGCTGTTGGGGATGATGTGAGTCTTCCCGTCGTCGTCTCGCAGCACCAGCGTGCGGAGATTCACCGCCTCGACGACGCCGCTGCATCCCGCCGCCGTGATCGAGTCCCCGACGCTGATCTGGTTCTCGAGCAGGATGAAGAACCCGGTGATCACGTCCTTGACGAGCGCCTGCGCCCCGAAGCCCACGGCCAGTCCGAGGATCCCAGCGCCGGCGAGGATCGGTTTCAGGTCCATCCCCAGCTCGGCCAGGACGAGCATCGCGGTCACCGACCAGACCATGACGAAGGACGCCTGCCGGAGGATGCGGGTGACCGTCTGCGCGCGCCGTTCGCGCTCCGTCGTGGTCTTCGGATCGCCGTCGTCGGCCAGGCGCTCGATCCGGCGGATGAGCCCCTTGAGGATCCGGCTGACGACCCAGGCCAGCGCGAGGATGAGGATCACGCGAAAGACGTTCGGGGTGTGCGCTTCCACCCAGACTCTCAAATGCTCGATCATGCGGCCTCCGAACGGGTGAAACGCCGCGCTGCGGCCCGCCCGGGCGACACGATACCGCCGCCCGGCGGGCGCCGTCCGTTGTTTGGTATTCTCACCTCGCTCGAAGCCACGCGGGCTCGTGCACGGGAACGCCATGATAGCGACGAAACCAGGCGCCGACGTCGAGCCGCGATTCAGCGTGGTCATTCCCACCTACAACCGCGCGGATCTGATCCCCGAGACGATCGACAGCGTGCTCGCGCAGAGCTACCCGAGCTTCGAGATCATCGTCGTGGACGACGGGTCGACCGACGACACGGTCGGGGCGCTGGCGCCGTACCGGGACAGGATCCGTTACGTCCGCCAGGAGAACGGGGGCTTCGCCGCCGCGCGCAACCGCGGGATCCGGGAGGCCCGGGGCGAGTACGTCGCCTTCCTCGATTCCGACGACCTCTACGAGCCGGCGTTCCTCGCGCGCGTTCTCGATACCTTCCGCGAGTTTCCGGACGCCGGCGCGGTGTTCGTCGCCGAGACCGCGTTCGTGCACAAGGACGACCCTCGCGGGAAGACGCACTCGAAGCGGACTCCCGGCCGGTACTTCACCACCGAGGGAATGGTCGGCTACGACACCGGCGTCGGATCGGGCCGCCCGCCGGTCATCGCGCGGTCGCTGCTGCTCGCGCACGGCGGCTTCGACGAGCGCGTCCGCTGCGCCGCGGACTGCGAGATGTGGATCCGGTACTCCTTCGACGTGAAGATGGTGATCCTCCCGGAGCCCCTCGTCCGGCGCCGCACGCATCCTGGCAACATCAGCCGGAACCAGGCGGTCGACGCCGGAGACTGGCTCGCGATCCTCGACTGGCTCAAGACCGTGCATCCGGAGTTCGTCGCGCGCCATCCGTGGATCCACAGGCGGACGACCGGCAAGCATCGCCTGCGGCTCGGGAGGGAGCTTCTCGCTCTCGACTCGCACGATCCGGCGGTCGTCGCGCGGGCCCGGTCGGAGCTGGCGCAGGCGATCCGCGCGTACCCGTTCTTCCTGCGCGCCTACCTCCTGCTCGGCGTCGGCCTCCTGTGGCCCTCGTCCTACCCCGCGATCCGCCGCCTCGAGCGGAGGTACAAGGGGTGATCGGTGCCCTGGGCACCCTCGCTCGCCACGGGCGGCCGGACATCCTCCTCTACTTCGGCCGGTCGCCCGGCGACTCGCTGCTGTGCACGGCGGTGCTCCACGAGCTCCGGGCCCGCGGGGCGGGGCGGCTCTGGATGCAGAGCGACCAGCCGGAGCTGTTCGAGCGGAACAGCGACGTCGACCGGGTTGTGCCGTACGACCGCTCGATCCGGAGGCTGACCCGATTGCTGGGCGGCCGGGTCGTCTTCCCCGACTACGCCCCCTACGACGCCGCGACCGACCGGAGCCGTCCCCCGGATCTGCACATCATCGCGTGCATGTGCCGCGCGCTCGGGGTGACCGGCGAGGTCGGGCTGCGTCCGTACCTCGCACTCGCGGACGATGAGCGGCGCCTCGGCCGGCTCGCACCCCGCCAAGTCGCGATACAGAGCACCGGAGCGTCGGCCCGCCTTCCGATGCGAAACAAGGAATGGGGGGCGGAGCGGTTCCAGGCGGTCGCCCGCGAGCTGCGCTCGCGGTACGACCTCGTCCAGCTCGGCACCCCGGCCGATCCGCCGATCCATGGCGCAATCGACGAGCGAGGCGCCCCCCTGCGCCGGGCCGCCGCAATCCTGTCGCAGTCGATGGTCTTCGTCGGCCTCGTTGGTTTCTTGATGCACCTCGCCCGGGCCGTGGAGTGCCGTTCGGTGATCGTGTACGGCGGCCGCGAGGCGCCCTGGCAGAGCGGGTACACCGGCAACGAGAACCTCGGCTCCGCCGTTCCCTGCTCTCCCTGCTGGCTCTGGAATCGCTGCGACTACGACCGGCGATGCCTCGCGGAGATCACACCGAGCGGGGTGGTCGCCGCAATCGATCGCGCCGCCGCACGGTCCGGGGAACGGCTCGCCGTCGACACCCAGGCTCTCTGACCGCGCCGGGGCAGGAGTGGACAGACGGGCGGACACCTCGTACAACCGAGGGAATGGTCCCGGTGGCTTTGCTCGTCCTCGGCGTCCTGGCGCCCGGCCACGGGGTGCCGTCCGGACCGGTCCCGATCGTGCGGCGCGACCTCCGTCACGACCTGTCGCCGCCGCTGTTCCTGATCCGTCCGGGGGCTCCCGGCGGGACGATCTCCTCGACGCACGAGCCGCTTCCGTTCCCGAAGGCCGCGCATCGAGCGGAGGGCGCGCCGCCGCTCCCGCGTTCGGCGGCGGCGACCGACGCTCCGCAGGACTTCATGCCCGCCCCGCTTCTGAGCTATCCCGGCACGGGCAATAGGAACGTGGTCAGCCCGCCCGATGCGACGGGGGACGTCGGGCCGAATCACTACGTGCAGTGGGTGAACCTGTCGTACGCGGTCTGGGACAAGCACGGAACGCTTCTGTACGGTCCCGTCGACGGGAACACGATCTGGGCGGGGTTCGGCGGCACTTGCGAGACCCGAAACAACGGCGATCCGATCGTGCTCTACGATCCGATCGCCGACCGCTGGCTGCTCTCGCAGCTCGCGTTCTTCGATTTCTACGACTACCACCAGTGCATCGCGATCTCGCAGACGCCCGATCCGACCGGAGCGTGGTACCGCTACGACTTCCTGTTCAGCACGACCACGCTGAACGACTATCCGAAATTCGGCGTCTGGCCGGACGCGTACTACCTGGCGGTCAATCAGTACCAGGGTCCGTCGCGCACGTTCGCCGGACAGGGCGTCATCGCATACGAGCGGGACCAGATGCTCCAAGGGCTTCCCGCGCGATCGGTCACGTTCGACCTGTTCGCGGTCAACCCCAACTATGGCGGCGCCCTTCCCGCCGACCTCGACGGACCGATCCTCCCGCCCCCGGGCGCGCCCAACCCGTACATCGAGGTGGACGACGACGGGTTCGGCTGGACGCCGATCGACCGCTTGTCGATCTGGGACTTCCACGTCGACTGGTCCGATCCCGCAAGCTCCACGTTCGGGGTCGGCGGGAACCCGAGCCAGGTGATCGACCTGACCGCGGCCGGTTACGGCTTCGACTCGAACATGTGCGGGTACTCCTCGTCCTGCATCCTGCAGCCCGGCGGCGCCCGCATCGACGCGTTGTCGGACCGCCTGATGTACCGCTCGGTGTACCGCCGCTGGGCCGACCACGAGTCGCTGACCGTCAACCACACCATCGACGTGGACGGCACCGATCACGCGGGGGTGCGGTGGTACGAGGTCGACCGGTCAGGTACCGCCTGGTCCGTCGCGCAGGCCGGAACGCACGCCCCGGACGCGGACAGCCGGTGGATGGCGTCGGAGGCGATGGACGGGAGCGGCGACCTCGCGATCGCGTACAGCGTCTCGAGCATGGCGACGAATCCTTCGGTCCGCTACGCGGGCCGCGCCTCCGCCGACCCGCCCGGCACGCTCCCCCTCGCCGAGACGACGATGGCGCAGGGGAACGGCTTCCAGACGGGCCTCACACGCTGGGGCGACTACTCGATGCTCAGCATCGACCCCACGGACGACTGCACCTTCTGGGCGACGCAGGAGTACTACGAGGTCACGAGCCCCTCGGGGTGGGCGACCCGCATCGGCTCGTTTCGATTCCCGGGGTGCGTCTCTTGCGGCCTGATCGGTGTGCCGGCGCTTGACGTCTCGAAAGATGCGGGCGGCACGCGCCTCGACTGGGCCCCTGGTTCGAATGCGCTTCTCTACGACGTCGTGGAGGGGTCGCTGACGGTGCTGCAGTCCTCGGGAGGGGACTTCTCGGCGGCCCTGTCGGGGTGCCCCGCGAACGACCTTGCCGCCACGACGCTCACGGTGAACGAGCCGGACCCGGCTCCCTCCGACGGGGTCTTCTACCTCGTCCGGGGAGTCGCCCTGCAATGCCGCGGCACGTACGACGACGGGTCGGCGTCGCAGCAGCCGGGGCGCGATCTCGAGGGCGGCCCGGCCGCCGGATGCCCCTGATCGGCGGGTCCCGTCAGGGGACCGTGATCTGCGCCCCGCGGACCCGGCTCGCCTCGCTCGTCGTGTCGGTCCACACCACGATCGCCTCGCGCGGGCCCACGACCGCGACCCGCGGATAGCCGGAGGTCCGTGCGGCGCCGGTGGCCGCGATCGTCAGGGGAGCTCCCGCCGGACCGACCGGCGCGACACGGCGGAGCTGCACGATCGCGCCCTCCCCCAGGCGCTCGAGCCACACGACCGCTGCGGAGCCGTCCGGGAAGAGATCGGCGTCGACGCGCCCGAGCGGGTGCGCGTCGTCGATCCGGAGGGTCGGGGCGAAGGTCTTCCCGGCGTCGTCGGAGAACGCCGCGCGCACCGACGGGGTGGCCTTGGCGGCCGTGTACCACGCGACCACGACCCGTGCGCCGCGCGACGCGATGGCGGGACCGTTCGTCGGGCACGCGGTGATCGTCCACCCGTCGTCGCCGACGCGGTGGGGCGCCGTCCAGCGCCCGTCGATCTGGGAGACGACGTCGATGTCGCGCTGCTCTCCCGGCCCGCGCCCGCGATAGGCGACGATCGGCCCCGCCGGTCCGGCCGTAGCCGCCGTCTTGCAGCAGTCGCACACGCGCGGGTCGAGCACGGACTCCGCCTCGAACCGAGTTCCGGTGAAGCTCGCGGCATAGAGCGCGGTGCCCCCTTCTCCATAGTCGGACTCCTCGCCCGCGCGCGCGTCCAGCCAGACGATGTCGAATCGATCGCGCCCGGGGCGGGGGACGACCGTCGCCATGCCGCGCGAGCCCGGCGCGTCGCGCCGGTGCGGCTCCACGGGCAACGACCAGGTCGTCCCGCCGTCATGGCTCTCCGAGACGTGGATCGCGCGCTCGTGGGCCGTGCCGTCGACGTGGATGAGCCAGTACGCCGCGAGGGCTCCCTCCGCCATCGGGACGACGCCGCAGACGTCCATCGCCTCGCAAGAGATCCGGCGGTCGGAGGCGACCGTGCACGCCGGCCCCCAGCCGCCCGAGGAGCGCTCGGCGTACCGCAGCGCAGGCGCGCCGTCGGGCCCGGGCTCGATCCAGCTCACCACGACCCGGTCGCCGAACGCCGAGATCTCCGGGGCGGAGCTCCTCGGTCCCGCCGGGATCGCCAGAGGCGCTCCGAGGGCTTCCGAGGATCCGGCCCGCCCCGGGGCGATTTTCTCCGGGGCGCCGCAGGCGCCGAGAAGGAGCAGAAAGACCGGAGCGGCGGCGGTCGCCGCTCGCCGGGTCCCGGCCATCATCGTCCCCCAACGAAACCGTCGGAGGATCTTACACGCGATGGGAGCGGGGGCGAATCAACTGCCGTACGGCTCGATCACGAACGTGGTGTGGTTCGGGATCGTGTCGAGCGTGAGCCCCTTGTAGACGTGGTGCAGCGCGACGGAGAGTCTCGGGTCGTCGCTGACGATCGAGAATCCGACCAGGACGCCCGTCGAGGGGTTGGTGGGGTCCCCGTTCGCGTCGACCCACAGCTCCCAGTCGTACTGGTAATCCGGCTGATTCCAGACGAGCCGGCCCTGGATGTACGAGCTCAGCTCCGGGGGCTCCACGCCGGGGCCCTCGTCCGCGGGCCACGTGCCGTGGTCGGCGTAGTACTGGTGCACCATCGTCCGGAGCATGTTGTAGTCCTCGACGATGCGGCCCGCCTTGGCGCGGTACATGCTGTCGATCATCTCGGGGATCGCGATGTTGGCGACGATGCCGATGACCGCGACCACGATGAGCAGCTCGATCAGCGAGAACCCGCCTTCGCGGCGGCGCCGCTCCTCGCGGCCGTTCGGCTCCGGTGCTCTCCTGGTCTCGCTCATCGTGTGTCTCCCATCGCGAGCATCGTCTTCGCGGAGCCGAAGTACGTGTCCACGGGGATGTTGGAGTCGTAGTGGAAGGTCGGGTCGTCGTCGTGCACGAACGTGATGTTGTAGGTCGCGGATCCGGTCCGGTTGTACACGTATCCGGCGTTCTCGGGGAGGCCCGCTTCGGCGAGCGTGGCGGGTGCCACGCCGTCGTGCGTCTTGCGGAACGCCTCGAGGCGCATCACGCCGAGATAGAGCGCCTGCTTGAGCTGGAAGGGCGTCGGCTTCGGCAGCTCGCGAGCCGGGTGGGTCAGCCGCACCACGTTCCAGGCGGTCAAGCCGATGAAGAGCACCATCAGCGCTGCTGCCGCGGGCCTCACCCAGGACCTCGCGCGCTCGACCTTCTTGGCGAGCGCCGCGGAGAGCTCCAGGTTGACGACCCGATGGCCGTCCTCGCCGATGATGTACTGATCGTCGGACGTCTCGCCGGGGCCTGGGTCGTGCTGCTCGACGTCCGGAGGAACGTCCGGGTCGATGTCGTCGTGCACCATCCGCAGCTTCATCCTCTGGTCTCCGGGCGACAGACGCCCCCTGGCCGCAATATCGGGACCGAAATTGCCAAGGTCAACCCGGCCGCGACAAATCGCGAGGGGGACCCGGCGCCGTTACGATTTCGTGATTCGTGTCCCGGAAAGGAAACGGCCCGGGCTCCCCACAGGGAACCGGGGCCGTGAGTGCGGTCGCGTTGCGCGGCTACTTGATGAAGAGCATCTCGCGGTACGTCGGGAGCGGCCAGACGTCGTGCGCGACGAGCGCCTCGATCCGGTCGCCGACCTCTCGCAGGGCCGCCATCGCGGGGACGACCTTGTCGCGGTAGTGCTTGGCGTGGGACTCCGGCGATTCGTTCCCGTGGTGGTCGAGGACCTGGGCGAGGGCCGCCGTGCGATTCCGGAACTCGCAGGTCAGGTCGCACATCTCGCCGAGGAGCTTCCGCCCCTCGGCGCAGTCGACGCCGGCGGCCTTGCTCGCGTTCACCGTCCCGGCCACTGCGCCCTGGTACACGAGCGCGGCGGGCGTGATGTACCGGTTGGCCATTCCGATCATCGTCTGGCCTTCGATGTTGATCGTCTTGTTGTACTGCTCGAGCGCGACGACATAGCGCGCCCGCAGCTCGCGCTCGTTCAGCACCTTGTGCTTCTCGAACGCCTTGACGACTTCGGGCTTGTTGAACTCGGAGAGCGCGTCGACCGTGTTCTTCAGGTTGAGCAGGCCGCGCCGGCCGGCCTCGTCCTGCCACTCCTGAGAGTAGCCGTCCCCGTTGAAGATGATCCGCTTGTGATCCTTGATGAGCCGGGTGAGGAGCTTGCTGACGGCCTCCTCGAGCTTCTCGCCCCCCTTGACGGCCGTCTCGAGCTCGCCGGCGATCGTCTCGAGCGAGTCCGCGACGGCGAGGTTGAGGCAGATGTTCGGGAAGCCGATGGACTGGCTGGAGGAGACGGCCCGGAACTCGAACTTGTTCCCGGTGAAAGCGAACGGCGAGGTCCGGTTCCGGTCGCCCGCGTCGCGCGGCAGCGCCGGAAGGACCGAACTCCCGGTGTGCAGGATGCCGCCCTGCTTGGTGCCCGTGGCCCCGCCCTTCTCGATCTGCGCGAAGATGTCGGTCAGCATGTCGCCGAGGAAGATCGACAGGATCGCGGGCGGCGCTTCGTTCGCGCCGAGACGGTGGTCGTTGCCGGCGCTCGCGATCGAGGCGCGCAGGAGCCCCTGGAATCGGTCCACCGCCCTCAGGACTGCGGCGCAGAACACCAGGAACTGGATGTTGTCGTGCGGGGTCGCGCCGGGATTCAGCAGGTTGTTGCCGAGGTCGTCGGACATCGACCAGTTGAGGTGCTTGCCGGAGCCGTTCACGCCGGCGAAGGGCTTCTCGTGGAGCAGCGCCTGCAGGCCGTACTTCGGCGCGATCCGCCTCAGGGCCTCCATCATCATCATCTGGTGATCGGTCGCGACGTTGGCGTTCTCAAAGATCGGGGCGACCTCGTACTGGCTCGGCGCGACCTCGTTGTGCCGCGTCTTGACCGGGACGCCGACCTTGTAGAGCTCCTGCTCGACCTCCATCATGAACGCGAGCACGCGCTCCGGGATGTGGCCGAAGTACTGGTCCTCCATCTCCTGGCCCTTGGGCGGCTTCGCGCCGAAGAGCGTCCGCCCGGCCATCGTGAGGTCGGGGCGGGCGAGGTAGAAGTTGCGGTCGATCAGGAAGTACTCCTGCTCGGGGCCGCAGGTCGTGTGGACGCGCTCGGCCTTCGATCCAAACAGGCGCAGCACGCGCAGCGCCTGCACCGAGAGGGCCTCGATCGAGCGGAGGAGGGGCGTCTTCTTGTCGAGGGCGTCCCCGGTCCACGAGACGAAGGCGGTCGGGATCACCAAAGTCGTGCCGTTGGGGCTTTCGAGGAGCCACGGCGGCGAGGTCGGATCCCAGGCGGTGTACCCGCGGGCCTCGAACGTCGAGCGCATGCCGCCCGAGGGGAAGCTCGAGGCGTCGGGCTCGCCCTGGATCAACTCCTTGCCGGAGAACTCCGCGACCGCCGTGCCGGCGCTCTGCGGCGAGTAGAACGAGTCGTGCTTCTCCGCGGTGAGACCGGTCATCGGCTGGAACCAGTGGGTGAAGTGCGTCGCGTGGTGTTCGATCGCCCAGTCCTTCATCGCGGCCGCGACCGCGTCCGCGACGGCGACCGTCATCGGCTCGCCCTTGGTGATCGTCCGGCGAAGCGACTGGTAAACCGTTTTCGGGAGCCGCGCGCGCTGCACCTCGTCGTTGAACACGAGGCTACCGAACGCCTCCGGTGCCATGGGGGCGATCCGGGCGCGCCCGTTCCCCACGCTCCAGTCCCTGATGGCTCTGATGGCTTCACGCGAAGCGGTCGAACCCATGGATCCTGCCCTCCCTCTCGTTTCCTGAATGTAGTTCTGCTTTCGCCTGCCGGCACCGTGATCGATTCGGGTCTTGAAAAAATTTTTCGGCGGTCGGGACCGGGAAAGAAGTGAATTATGCCAAGCGCGGGGGGCGATCACAAGGGCGCAGCGCGGTTGCCGGTTGGTCCGAACCACCCTATCGTCTTCCGATACCGGAGGACGCGAATGACGGTCGGGCTGCGGCGGCTCCTTTGCGCACTGGCGGCGGCCGCCGCCGCGTTGAGCGTTCCCGCGCCGGCTGCCGATCCGGTGCCCTCCCGCGTGAACGACGCCGCGCTTCGGCTCTACGTGCACGGGATGACGCAGGAGATCGCCGACCGCGAGGTCGGCCGCGACGGCGTGCCGACCCTCCTGACTCTGCTGGAGGCCAAGGATTTTCCCAGGCGCGACAACGTGGTCGCCTTCCTCGCGTACCTCGGCGGCCCGGAGACCACACCGGCGCTCCTGAGGGTTCTCGCGGCGCCGCCATCTCTCGCGACCCCCGAGGACGAGCGCGCCGTCTTGCTGGTACCGCATGCCCTCGGGCGAATCGCGGCGCGAGGCGAGCCGGGAGCGATCGCCGCGCTGCTCGCGATGACCGAGGACGGACGGAACGGCGGACCGATCGCCGATGCGGCGCACGCGGGCGCGATCCCGGGAGGGCTGGCGGACGACGTTCTGGACGCGGCGATCGCGGGTCTGGCGCTGGCGGGGGGAGACGCTGGAAAGCAGCGTCTCGAGGCCATCGCGGAACGGAAGATCGCTCCGGTCCGCGGACGTCTGCGGCTGGCGACGCAAGCCAGGAACGCGCTGGCGCTGCTCGGTGAGATGCACGGCACGGGGCCCGCGAGCAAGACCGCGCAGCCCAAGGTGAGCCCGCGCGTCTCGCCGTCGGGCCTCCGCGTGGACGGCGGCGACCCGTCCGGCGCGGCCGCGGCGACGACCCCGGCCTACGTGCAGGATCCTTCGACGGTGAGCGACAAGCACCGCCTCACCTTCATGAACCACGTCTCGGTCACGACGCCGATGGACGCTACGCGCCTCGATCAGGTCCTGACCGAATCGACGAAGCGCGCGGCGACCGGGGACTTCGACGGCGACATGCCGTGCTGCCTCGTGATCGCACGGTCGGGGAGCGCCGGGACGTTCGGAGTCGCGGGGGACGGCCTCGACACGATCGACAACGACGTCGAGCTGTCCGCGGTGCTCAACAACTCGGCCGCCCGGGTCAAGGTCGTCAAGGCGATCAACTACTGCGGCGGGAGCGGGACGAACATCATCGGCTGCAGCTGGTCGCCGGGAGACGGGATGGCGCTCGTGCGCCTGTCCTCGCTCGGTCTCGAGGCGGTGCTCTGGATCCACGAGTACGGGCACAACGTCGGGCTCGGGCACGAGCCGAACGACAGCCGCATGATCATGTACGGCACCGACTCGGGGTCGAACAACGGGATCCGGGCGGGGGATTGCGCGGCGTTCCACGCGCCGCCCTCTGTGGCCGTTTCCGACAAGTCGACGATCGGGGCGTGCACCGCGGACGGGGACGCGATCGCGGATCCGATCGACAACTGCCCGCTCGTCGCCAATCAGGACCAGCTGGACTCGAACCACAACGGGATCGGCGACGCGTGCGAGGCGTGCGTCGGCGTCGGCGACTCGGACGGAGACGGGGTGTGCGATCCCGTCGACAACTGCCCGACCGTGCCGAACCCGAACCAGGCCGACTTCGACCACGACGGGATCGGCGATGCCTGCGAGACCGGGGCGAAGCTCGCGGACATCGATAATTCGGGACGCGTGGACGGGTACGATCTCGCGCGCTTCGGCCACGCATTCGGATCCGCGGCGGGCGACCCGCGTTACGACGCCGGGAGCGACCTCGATCGCAACGGGATGGTCGACGGGAACGACCTGGCGTTGTTCTCGGCGCAGTTCGGGAAGACGGCGTCCTAGACGCCGAACTCCTCGGCCGTCCACCTCAAGCCCAGCTCCGACGGCGGCGCCATGTACCCGGCGAGCGCCGATGCGGCGACGACAGCAGGAGAAGCAAGGAACCCCTCACCCCCGACGCCCATGCGGTTCTGCCAGTTGCGATTGAAGGAAGTAATCGCGCGCTGCCCCGGCGCGAGTGAATCGGGACCCTGGCCGAAGCACGGGCCGCACCACGATTCTCGGATCAACCCGCCGGCACCGCGCAGGATACTTGCGATCGAATCGCCGCCGAGGCGCGGCTCGGGCCGCTCGATCCGCTTCTTGACGCCGCCCGAGCCCGGGAAGATGACGAAGTCCTTCGCGGCTTTCGTGAGCCCGGCCTTGCGCGCGGCGCGCAGCACGAGCGCGGCAGCGAGCAGATCGTCGTAGCTGCCGTTCGTGCACGATCCAATGTACGCCTTGTCGAATCCAATCCGTTCCTTCGCGACCTCTTCCGCCGGGAACGCGTTTCCGGGAGAGAACGGCTTCGCGATCATCGGCACCACGCCAGTCAGGTCGAGCGACTCGTCGATCTCGAATCGCGCCGAGGCGCCGGGCGCGATCGTGGGGTAGGGTAGATTCGTCATTCCCTTCGTCTTGAACCAATCGAGCGTGATCGCGTCGGGCGCGAAGATCCCGTTGAACGACTCCGCCTCCGCCATCATGTTCGCGATCGTGTTCCGGTAGGCGATCGGGAGCTGTCGCTTCCGATCGACGAACTCGACCGACATTCCCTGCGACTGCTTCGTTCCCCAGCGCTCGAGGATCTTGAGGACGATGTCTTTCCCCGAAACCCACGGCTGCAGCGTGCCGTCGAGAACGACGCGGCGCGCCCTCGGGATCGTGACGTAGACGTATCCGGTCGACCAGCCGAACCCGAGCGTCGTCGAGCCGACGCCGATCCCGACCGCCCCGTAGGCGCCGTACGCCCGGGAGTGTGAGTCGGCGCCGGGGACGAACTGACCCGGATAGACGAGGCCTTGTTCCGGGAAATAGAAATGGAAGATGCCGTCGCCGGGTGTCGCGTAATACGGGGAGACCAGCCCCATCGCCGCGGCGAACGCGCGGCCGATCGACGTCTGCTTGTCGTCGGCGTCCTTCCCGGTGAAGACGAAGTGATCGTTCGCGATCGCCGCCTGCCGCGGAAAGATCGACTCGCCGCCGGTGATCTGCCGGAACGTGTGGATCGCGAAGGGCGCGGTGCCGTCCGAAGCCGGAAGCAAATCGGCGTAAACCCGCAGAGTCGCGCCCGGCTCGACGCGCGTGTCCTTGTCGACGCGGTGCGACCAGAGGATCTGTTCGGTCGTGGTTAGTTCCGTCAAGGTTGCAGGATCCGCCCACTCGATTGCGGGCGGGCGCGCGACCGAGTCGCGGAACTCGCGCCGCCCGATCGCGAAGATTCCGCCCGAGCGCCGGATCTCGTTTTCCTTCGGCGTGAGCGGCACCGGGTCGTACGTCTTGCCGCGGGTCTCGTTGACGAGGCGTCGCGATGCGGGGTCGAACGAGAAGCGGTCGCCGTCCTGGGCGTCCTCGACGGCCTCGGGGCACTGCACGACCTGGAGGCCGAGGTTGAACGAGTTCCTGCGGAAGATGTCTCCCATGTTGTGGGAGCACACGATCACCATCTCGAGCCCGGCTTCTTCCGCGACGCCCTTGAGGCCCGCCGGGCTCATCTCGCGCGACGATCCGATCGCGAACCGCTCGCCCGCGATGACGAAGTTCGCCCCCTCGTGCACGCGCTTGCGGAAGTCGGGCATCAGGAACCGGAACGAGCCAGCCTTCCACCGCTCGTCGAGGGTTTCGAGGCTCTCCGACACGCAGTCCACGGCCGGCGTGATCTGATCGGTGTCAACCGCGTCGAGCTTCTTGCCCGGACGTTTCGGATCCCAGAACACGAGCGCGCGTCCTTTGATCAAGCGCGGCGCGTCGTTTGACGCCGTCAGGTCGGACGGACGCGGCGCCGGGAGTTTCTCGAGGGTCATACCGGGGCGAAGCTGTGCGGGACGAATCGAGTGAAGGGGACGCTCGCTCATGATTCGAGAAGTATAGCGGGAGAGCGGGAAGTACGACTCGGATTGCGGGAATTGTTGTCCAGTCCCGCAAGTCACCATCGTCCCGAACGAGTTATCAAGGCGGGCATTGCCAAGACGAGCGCAGCGATTAACGATCCACCGACCGCCACGATGAACGATTGACGGCGAAGCAGTAAGCCAAGCCCAATCCAATACGAGAGGAACGCGGCGCTGCAGCATCCGAACGACGCAGTGGCGCCCCCGACGATTGAAAGCAGCACACCCAGTCCAAGCGCGATACGTGCGCAAACCGCGACGATACCGCGCTCCCGGAATGAGCGGACCGCTACGTCGAGCATCGAATCGTTCATAGTACCCGGCAAGCGCGAAGTGTCCGCAGCGGCCGCCGCCTCTCCGTCGCGAAGCAGTTGCTCCAGCTCGTCGACTTCGGGGCGATCGGGAAGGTACCGTCGAAGCGCACCAAGCCGACGCCAGAGCGGGGTTGTGTTCGGCCGGCACCGATTGGCGGTCGCGAGCTCGAGCTCCGAGCGTATTCGCTCGCGCGCAAACGCAATTTCTTCGTCGGCGTTTCGGCGAACTTCACGACGCACCAATCCCGTCTTTTGAATGATGAAAGCAATGAGCCAAACCGCCAGCACGAGAACGAGCGGGGGCAGAAGGCTGACGGCTCGGTCGCGCCCAAAGTACCGACCGAATCGATTCGAGGCCGCGAGCATCGTCATGAGCACGATCCCGACGACGAACGCCGATATGATCGCGCAGCTGATCTGCGTGCTGGCCGGATCGGAGGGCGACTCGTTCATGCGGTTCTGCTCATTTCGTCGAAAAGATGCCATAGCGAAACGAACGCCTTCCCCGTCGCACGCGTCATCCCGATCTCGCAGGTTCGGCTCGTCGAAACGTAACGGTCGCACACTCCGGCACGGGCGAGCTCCGCGGCTTCGGACGCAGTCGCTGCGGCGGTCAGCTCGGGGTGCGTGAAGCCGCGGTCGCCGGCGAAGCCACAGCAGCCCGCGGCGAGCGGGACGACGACAGACTCGGCGCACGATCGGGCACACGCTTCGAGCTTGCCCGCGAGGCCGAGCTTCACGACCGAGCACACCGGGTGGACGGCGACCCGCGGGAGACGGCGGACGATCGGCAGCTTCGGGAGCACGCGGCCGTGAGCGAAGGCCACCGAGTCGAGGATCGTGAGGCGGTCGTAAACGCGTTGGTTCTTCGGGCTCAGCGCATGGCGGCACGTCGCGAGCGACCACGCGCAGGGGCTCGTGTCGATCAGGATCGGGAGCCGGCCGCCGTCGCTCCATTCGGCCATGCGCTCGATGGCGCGGTTGGCGGCGACCGCATGCGCCGTCTCGAACCCCTTCGACGAGAACGGCATGCCGCAGCAGACTCCCGCGATGTCGTCGGGGATCCGGAGGTGGAGGTCGGAGCGGGATGCGACGCGGACGATCGTTTCCGCGAGCGGCGGCGTACCGGCGGGGCTACCGAGGACGCGCGTGACGCAACTTGGGAAATAGATGGCGTCTGCGGCCGTTGAGTTGGATCTCGGGAGCTTCGGCTTGTCGGCGGTCAGCTCTTCAGGTCCGATCCCGGCGCTCAACGCCGCGCGCGTGAGCGCCTCCACGATGCCGAAGCTCGATGCGGCAACGTGCGCGATCGCCCGTGACGCGGCGCCATGCTCGCTCGCGCGCAGGTGCTTGATGAACGACCCCGTGTCGATCCCCACCGGGCACGCGGTCGCGCACATCCCGTCGGCGGCGCAGGTGTCGACCATCGCGTACTCGAGCCCCTCCTCGAGGACGGCGGCGGCGAGCGAGTGGCCGGCGGCTCGGCGTCGGGCTTGCTCGCGTCTGAGCACGATGCGCTGGCGCGGTGTGAGCGTGAGGTCGCGGCTCGGGCACCGCGACTCGCAGAAGCCGCACTCGATGCAGCGGTCGATCTCGTCCTCGACCGTCGGGAGGGACTTCAGGTTCGCGAGGTGGACCTTCGGGTCGTCGTTGAGCAGGACACCGGGATTCAGGATGCCGTCGGGGTCGATGAGGCGCTTCACCTCGCGCATGATCCCGTACAGCTCCGAGCCCCACTCGCGCTCGACGAACGGCGCCATGTTCCGGCCGGTGCCGTGCTCCGCCTTCAGCGCGCCGTCGTACCGGTCGACGACCATCGCGACCAGATCGTCGGTGAAGCGGGCGTACTGATCGATCGAGGCCTGGTCGTTGAACGACTGGCTGAGCAGGAAGTGGACGTTTCCGTCCTTCGCGTGTCCGAAGACGATCCCGTCCGGGTAGTCGTGCTTCTCGAAGAGATGTTGAAGATCGGCGACGCCGGCGGCGAGGTGCTCGAGCGGGAAGGTCACGTCCTCGAATATCACGGACGTTCCCGATCGTCTCGTCGCGCCGACCGAGGCGATCAATCCCTTGCGGGCGGCCCAGAGGCCGGCCTGCGTCGTTGCGTCTCGTGTCAGCTGTGTGGGCTCGATCAGCGGAAGATCCGGCGTCGCCGCACGGTAGGCTTCTTCGCAGGCCGTCAGGCCCGTATCGTCGCCGGCCTGGAACTCCGCGAGGATCGCCGCCGCCGCGCGCGGGATCGTCGCGGCGAGGGCCGGCACCGCCGGCTTTCCCGCGATCGAGCGGAGCGACGGCCCGTCCATCAATTCCAGAGCCGCCGCCCCCGCCGCGCGCAGCGGCTCGATCGCCTCGCAGGCGCGGGGGACGGTTTCGAAGAACAGGAGGCCGGTCGTTTTTCCCGGGAGGTCGGGGATCGTGTGGAAGACCGCCTCCGCGATGAACGCGAGAGTTCCCTCGGAGCCGACGAGCAGGTGCCAGAGGATGTCGAGGGGCGTGTCGAAGTCGAGGAACGCGTTGAGCGAGTACCCCATCGTGTTCTTCATCCGGTGCTTCGCGCGGATCCGCTCGGCGAGCATCGGCATCTCGTGGATCTTCGACCGGATGTGCATCAGCCCGCGGGCGATCTCCGACTCCAGGTGGGCGAAGCGCGCCGCCGCTTCAGGTCTCGCGGTGTCGATCTCGGTGCCGCTCGGGAGGACGAACCTCAGGGATTCGAGAGTGCGATACGCGTTCTTCTCGATGCCGCAGCACATGCCGGAGGAGTTGTTCGCGACGATCCCGCCGATCATGCAGGCGTTGATCGAGGCCGGGTCGGGGCCGAGCTTCGTGCCGTGGCGGGCGAGATGCGCGTTGACGAATCCGCCGACGACGCCGGGGCCGACGCGGACGCGGGCCCCATCCTCGAGGACCTCCAGTGCGCGCCAATCCCGCGACAGGTCGAGAAGCACGCCCTCGGTCACCGCCTGACCCGAGAGCGAGGTGCCGCCCGCGCGGAAGGTGAGCGGGATGCGCTCGCGCCGGCTCCAGGCGAACAGAGCGGCGACGTCCTTCGTGTCTTGCGGCCTCACGACGGCCTTGGGCGTCAGCGTGTAGAAGCTCGCGTCGCACGAGAACGCCGCCAGCTCGAACGGGCGCGTGAGCACGCGGGTCCGTCCGACGATGCGCTCGAGCCCGTCACGGTGCGTCATCACCTGAGGTTAGCGCGGTTTCGCGGCAGGCCGGAACGCGTTACAGTTGCCGGAATGGAGGCGCTCCTCTCGGTCGCTCTGGGCATCGGGCTCGCCGCCGCTTGCGGTTTCCGCATCTTCGTCCCGTTCCTGGTGACGGCGGTCGCGGCGAGGACCGGACACCTCGCGCTCGGCTCCTCGTTCGCCTGGATCGCCTCGACCCCCGCGCTGATCGCGTTTTCCGTCGCGACCGTGCTCGAGGTCGGGGCCTACTACATCCCCTGGCTCGACCACGTGCTCGACATCCTCGCGACCCCGGCCTCCGCGATCGCGGGGACGGTGCTCGCCGCCTCGGTGGTCACCGGCGTCGATCCGATGCTGAAGTGGACGCTGGCGGCGATCGCGGGCGGGGGCGTCGCCGGCGCGGTCCAGCTGCTCACCGTCGGGGCGCGGAAGGCCTCGCTCGTCACGACCGCGGGCCTGGGGAATCCGATCGTCTCGACGCTCGAGCTCGGCGGCGCCGCGGTGCTCTCGATCGTCGCGATCGCCTTGCCGCTGCTGGCCGTGGTCCTCGTGGCCATCACCATCTTCATCGGGGTGAGGCTCGTCCTCCGCCTCGTTCGGGGCCGGGCCGCCGGCCCGGAGGACTCCGCCGCATGACCTCGCAACCGCCGCTTCTCATGATCCCCGGTCCCGTTGAGGTGTCGCCCGCCGTTCGCGAGGCGTTCTCCGTGAGGCCGCCGGGACACCTCGTCCCGTCGGTGATCGAGGCCTTCGGGGTTTCGCTCGAGATGATGCGCGAGGTGTGGCGCGCTCCCGCGTCGGCGCAGCCGTTCGTCGTCCCCGGGTCGGGGACGACCGCGATGGACCTCGCGGCGTGGAGCCTGATCGAGCCGGGGGATCACGTCATCGTCGTCAACACCGGGTACTTCTCCGACCGGATGGTCGAGATGCTGCGGCGGATCGGGGCCGAGGTCGTCGACCTGACGTGCGTCCCCGGCGAGGCCCCGAACGCCAGTCGCGCCGCGGGCGCGTTCGACGATCTCGCGCGGGCCGGGCGGACGGCGAAGGCGCTCTTCGCGACGCACGTCGACACCTCGACGGGCGTGAGGCTCGACCCCGAGCCGCTCGCACGGTTGGCCCGCGAGCGCGGCGCGCTGTCGATCTTCGACGGCGTGTGCGCGACGGCGGGGGAGACATTCGAGATGGAGGCGTGGGGGGCGGACGTCTACCTCACCGCGTCCCAGAAGGCGCTGGGATTGCCCTCGGGGCTCGGACTGCTGGTCGCGAGCGAGCGTGCGCTGGCCGCGCGCGAGGCGCGGAAGTCGCCGCCGCCGCTGTCACTCGACTGGAACTCGTGGCGGCCGATCATGCAGGCGTACGAGGCGCGCAAGCCCTCGTACTTCGCGACGCCACCGACCAACCTCGTCGTCGCGCTCGCGGTCGGGCTGCGCGAGATCCTCGAGGACGGGATCGAGGCGCGGGTCGCGCGGCATGCGCGAGCCGCAGCAGCGCTCGGGGCCGCGTGGAAGCGGCTCGGGCTGCTCCCGATACCGGCGCGGGCCGAGCTGCGCGCGAACACGCTGTCCGCGCTGAGATTCCCTTCGGGGGTCGACGCGTCGCTCGTCGGGCGGATCGCGGAGCGCGGCGTCCTCGTCGCCGGAGGCCTCCACACGAGGATGCGCGCCGAGTACTTCCGCGTCGGGCACATGGGGTACGCCATCGGACGGACCGACTTCCTGATGCGCACGGTGGAGGCGGTCGGCGAGGGGCTCGCGACGTTCGGCGGCCGGGCCGACACGGCGGGGGCCGTCGAGGAGATGCTCCAGGCCGTGCAGGCCGCACCGAAGGCCGCGACCGGGGCATGAAGGTCGACAAGATCGCCGAAGGGCTGTGGCGGTGGACCTGTCCGCATCCCGCCTGGACGCCGGAGGCCGACCGGCCGGACGGGTGGCCGAGGGACGTCGGCTCGGTCTACTACGAGAGCCGGGGCGGGATCGTCCTCATCGATCCGCTCGTGCCCTCCGATGCGACCAACGCGGAGCGATTCTGGGGGGCGCTCGATCGCGACGTCGCCCGGATCGGTGGCGGGATCACGGTGCTGGTCGGATGCGTCGATCACGGGCGCGGCGCCGACGCCGTGCGCGAGCGTTATGGCGCCACGGGGACCCGCGTGGACGTCGTCGGCGCCGCCGCGATCGAGCGCGGCGTTTCGTGCCGGCTGACGGCCGTGCTCGAGAGCTTCCGGTTGCCCACCGACGTCGAGGCCCACCCCATCCCCGGCCTGTCACCCGGGGAAACCGCATACTTCCTTGCCGGCCCTCGCGCGCTCGTATTCGCGGACGCGATGATCGGCACGCGAGACGGCGGGATCATGCCCGCCCCTGCGAGGTGGGCGCCCCAGACTCCCGAGGGGCAAGCCACGTACGCGCGTGAGTTCAAGCCCGCGCTCGACCGCCTCCTGTCGTTGACTCCCGCGTACGTGCTCCCCTCGCACAGCTGGGGACAATCCGCTTTTTCACGAGTCTAGTCCCCTTCGTCGCCCGGAAGCGATATCCGGGAAACCTCAGAAGAAGAAGTGGACTAGACTCGCGAAAAAGCAGGATGTCCCCATGTTTGCTAGAGTGCCGCGTTCGCCAGGTCCCGGAAGCACAAGAGAGGTTGTATGGCAACGACGGATCTCAAGCTCGTCCGCAACATCGGCATCAGCGCCCACATCGACTCCGGGAAGACGACGCTCACGGAGCGGATCCTCTTCTACACGCAGCGCGTGCGCGTCATCCACGACGTCAAGGGGAAGGACGGCGTCGGCGCGAAGATGGACTTCATGGAGCTCGAGCGCGAGCGCGGCATCACGATCCAATCCGCCGCGACGCACTGCGAGTGGGCCGGCCACCACATCAACATCATCGACACGCCGGGGCACGTGGACTTCACGATCGAGGTCGAGCGCTCGCTGCGCGTCCTCGACGGCGCCGTCCTGGTGCTGTGCGCCGTCGCCGGAGTGCAGTCGCAGTCGATGACGGTCGACCGCCAGATGCGCCGCTACGGCGTGCCGCGCCTGGCGTTCGTGAACAAGTCCGACCGCTCGGGCGCGAACCCCTATCGCGTGACCGAGCAGCTCCGCGAGAAGCTCAAGCACAACGCGGTGCTCATGCAGATTCCGATCGGCCTGGAGGCGGACTTCCGCGGCGTGGTCGATCTCATCGAGATGAAGGCGCTCTACTTCGACGGCGACAACGGCGAGATCCGCCGCGTCGAGGAGATCCCGGACGACCTCCGCGCCGAGGCGGAGACCCGGCGCGCCGCGATGCTCGACGCCGTCTCGATGTACTCGGACGAGCTGATGGAGGCGATCCTCGAGGATCGCGCGACCCCCGAGCTGATCCGCGCGGCCGTGCGCAAGGGGACGATCTCCCTGGCGCTGACCCCCGTCTTCGTCGGCAGCGCCTACAAGAACAAGGCGGTGCAGCCGCTCCTCGACGCCGTCACCTACTTCCTCCCCGACCCGACCGAGGTCGAAAACGTCGCCCTCGACCTGGAGAAGGACGAGGCGAAGGTGCTCCTCGAGGCGAACCCCGAGAAACCGCTCGTCGCCCTCGCGTTCAAGCTCGAGGAGGGGCGATTCGGCCAGCTCACCTACCTGCGCGTCTACCAGGGGAAGCTGAAGAAGGGCGACACGATCGTCAACGCGCGCACCGGCCGCGACGTCCGCGTCGGCCGCCTCGCGCGCATGCACGCCGACGAGATGGAGGACATCACCGAGTCGGGGACGGGAGACATCGTCGCGCTGTTCGGCATCGACTGCGCCTCCGGCGACACCTTCACCTCGGACAAGGTCCGGTACGCGATGACCTCGATGCACGTCCCGGCCCCGGTCATCCACCTGACGATAAAGCCGAAGGACAAGAAAGCCCAGGCCAACGTCGCGAAGGCGCTCCAGCGATTCACCAAAGAAGACCCGACCTTCCACGCCCGAGTGGACGAGGAGTCCGGCGAGACCGTCATTTCGGGCATGGGCGAGCTGCACCTCGACGTCTACGTCGAGCGGATGAAGCGCGAGTACAACGCCGAGGTCGACACCGGAGCCCCCCAGGTCGCGTACCGCGAGGCGGTCACGCGCAAGGCCGAGTACAACTACCTCCACAAGAAGCAGACCGGAGGCTCGGGGCAGTACGGGCGCGTCGCCGGGTACTTCGAGCCGTATCCGGACGGCGATTTCGAGTTCGTCAACGACGTCTTCGGCGGGTCGATCCCGTCGGAGTTCATCGCCTCGGTCGAGAAGGGCTTCCGCTCGATGCTCAAGAAGGGGCGCCTCATCGGCTTCCCGGTCACCAACCTGCGCATCGTGCTCAACGACGGCGCGGCCCACGCGGTCGACTCGTCGGACAACGCCTTCCAGGCAGCGGCCCGCGGCGCCTTCCGCGAGGTCTACGGGAGCGCCAAGCCCGCGATCCTGGAGCCGATCATGAAGGTCGCGGTCGAGGGTCCGACGGAGTTCCAGGGTGCCTTCGTCCGGACGATCATGCAGCGCCGGGGCATCATCGTCGGCACGACCGAGCAGGAAGGGTTCGTGCGCGTCGAGGCCGACGTCCCGCTCGCGGAGATGTTCGGCTACTCGACCGATCTGCGCTCGTCCTCCCAGGGGAAGGCCGAGTACACCATGGAGTTCGCGCGGTATGCTCCCGTCCCCGCCGAGGTGGCGCAGGAGCTGGTGAAGAAGTACGGGACCGGACCCAAGGACGACGAGGAGTAAAGACGATGCTCTTGAAAGAACTCACCGACCGCAGCCCGCTCCGTGTCTTCGAGGGCTCGATCCACGGAGGCCTCGGCGCGGGGAACCTCGGCGTGGTGGTCGCCCGTCACGGCGTCGGCAAGACGGCGTTCCTCGTCGACATCGCCCTCGACGACCTCATGCGCGGCCGCCGCGTGCTGCACGTCACGATCGGCCGCACGATCGACCACGTGCGCGAGTACTACGACGAGATCTTCCACGACCTCGCGGAATCGACCGGTCTCGAGGACGCGCAGGAGGTCCGGCGCGAGATCGAGACGCACCGGCACATCAAGGCATACCTCAAGGACACCTTCTCGGTCGAGCACCTGCGCGCGCACATCGCGATGCTGCGCGAGGTGATGGGCTTCGTCCCGGTCGCGATCGTGATGGACGGGTACGAGTTCGCCCAGGCGAGCCTCGAGGATGTCCAGGCGCTCGCCGCCATTGCGGAGCAGTTGAAGTGCGAGTTCTGGATGACGGCGCACACGCACCACACCGACCCGCGCGACGACCGGGGCATCCCCGAGCCGGTCGCCCACCTCGCGGAAGCGTTTGCCGTGATCGTCCACATGGCCGCCGACGGCAAGGCCGTGCATCTCAGGGTGCTCAAGGACCACGACAATCCCGACGTGCGCGACCTGGCGCTCGCCCTCGATCCGACGACGATGCTGCTCCGGCAGGAGCGCTGAGCGCGGACGCCGGCGCGGCGGCATTGCGATGCCGCGACACGAAAAAAGGGGCGCCTCGCGGCGCCCCTTTTTCTTTCGCTTCGAACGATCAGTCCGGCTATTTGACGATCTCGAGAAGCTCGACATCGAAGACCAGCGTCGCTCCCGGCGGGATGTCGGCGCCCTGCCCGCGGTCGCCGTACGCGGCGTCCGAGGGACAGTAGAGCTTTGCCTTTCCGCCGACCTTCATGAACTGGAGCCCCTGGCTCCAGCACTTGACGACCTGATCGAGCTTGAACGTGGCGGGGCCGCCGTGCTTCTCCGAGGAATCGAAGACGTGGCCGTCGATCGTCGTCCCCTTGTAGTTGACCTTGACGTTGTCCGTGGCGGTGGGCGACGCGCCGGTCCCCTCGGCGACCGTCTCGAGGAGGATGCCGGCGTCGAGCTTCTTGATCTTCGAATTCGCGGCGATCTTGTCGAGGTACTCCTTCCCCTTCTTCTTCTCCTCCGCGGCCCCGGCGGCGCGGCGCTGCTGGGCCAGCGGCTGGATCTTCGGCCCGAACGTCTCGAGGTCGACCTTCCCGGTCTTTCCCGCGACGCCGTCCGAAAGCCCCGCCTTGACCAGATCGAGCTCGGCGGGAGTCAGCTTGAACGCGGCGAGCTGGTTGGCGATGACCATACCGAGGGCGTAGAGGGTCTTGTCGTCGTCGGTTTTCAGCTCGGGATCGGCGGCGTGCGCGACGCCGCCGCCGACGAACGCGGCCAGGACGAGCGGGACGAGAAAACGCTTCATTGGATCTCCTTGCCGGACGCGGCCGGCGATGTCGCTACGACTGCGCCTCAATTCACCGCGTAAGGCTCGTGGAGAGAGAACGGCGCGATCGCGATGTCGAAGTGGTCGCCCTCCGGGGTGACCATCTGATAGGACCCTTGCATGACGCCGAACGAGGTCGACAGCGGGCAGGCCGAGGTGTACTCGAACGATTGGCCGGGCTGGAGGATCGGCTGGTGCCCCACGACGCCGGGGCCGCGCACCTCCTCGACCTTCCCGTTCGCATCCGTGATCACCCAGTGGCGCGACATCAGCTGCACGGTGCGGCTGCCCTCGTTGGCGATCGTGATCGTGTAGGCGAAGAACCACTGGCTGTCCGCGGGGTTCGACCGCTCGGGTACGAAGCGAGCCTCGACGTTCACGCGGATTCCGCGCGTGACGGCCTGCGAGGTCGATGCGGCGTCTTCGCTCAAGCGGTCTCTGATCCTCAACCCCCGTCGGGAAGCGGCCATTCTATAGGAACCCCCCGAATCCGCCCGTGCGGCGACGGTTCCGTCTATCCTTGAAGCCGTGCCCGCGCAGGAGGTCCAGCAATTCACGCGCCGACTGATCGCGCTGTTCCTGCTCGCGTTTGCCGTCCGCGCGGCGCACGTCGTGTCGATCGGAAACGCCCCGTTTGCGCGCCTTCTGATCGGCGATGCCCGCTCCTACGACCGCTGGGCGCGCGAGATCGCGGCGGGCGACTGGATCGGCCACCAAACTTTTTACCAGGCGCCGCTCTACCCGTACACGCTCGCGGCCGTGTACAAGGTCGCGGGCGCCGATCCGATGAGAGTGCGCTGGGTGCAGGCGGCGCTCGGCGCCCTGGCGTGCGTCGCGCTCGCCGTCGCGGGCCGTCGGTGGCTCGACGATCGCGCCGGCCTCGTCGCGGGCGCCCTTCTCGCGCTCTACCCTCCGGCGATCTTCTTCGACGGCCTGATCCAGAAGGCCTCGCTCGACAACTTCCTGATGTGCTCGCTTCTCGCCGTGCTCGGGGCGTATGCGAGGCGTCGGTCGACGCGGTTGCTCGTGCCGGCCGGGGCGATCCTCGGTCTGTTCGCGTTGACCCGCGAGAACGCGCTCGTGTTCCTGGCGATCCTCGTCTGCTGGCTCCCCTTCTTCCTGAACGATCGGCCCGTGCGCGAGATCGCAGCGTCGGTCCTGCTGCTGATCGCAGGTGTGGCGATCGTGCTCCTTCCCGTCGGCATCCGGAACCGGGTCGTCGGCGGCGAGTTCCTCGTCACTACCTCGCAAGCCGGCCCAAATTTCTACATCGGGAACGGGGAGCAAGCGACGGGACGGTACGTACCGATCGTTCCCGGTCGCGAGATGCCCGAGTTCGAGAGGACGGATGCCACGGCGGTCGCGGAGCGCGCGGCCGGGCATTCGCTCACGCCCGGGCAAGTGTCGTCGTTCTGGTGGTCACGGTCCTTCGCGGCGATCCGCGCGCACCCCGGCCAGTGGGCGACGCTCCTTGGCAAGAAAGCGCTCCTGACCTGGAACCGCGCCGAGCTGCCGGACACGGAGGCGCTCGAGGTCTACCGGGACTACTCCTTCGTGCTCCGGGTCCTGGGAACCATGCTCGGGTTCGGGATCCTGTGCGCGCTCGGCGCTGCCGGCATGGTGGTCGCCTGGTCGCGCACGCCGCGGCCGACGCTCCTTTACCCGATGCTCTTCGGGTTCTCCGCCGCGGTCGCGCTGTTCTACGTCTTCGCTCGCTACCGTTTCCCCATGGTCCCGATCCTCGCCCTGTTCGGCGCGTGCGCGCTCGTCGCCTCTTGGGACGGCTGGCGCGCCGGACTCCGGAAGCCCGCGGCCGCACCCGTTTCCGCGGCGCTCCTCGCCGGTGCCGTCGCGTTGCTTCCGATCGTTCCCGGACGCGGCTCGCGCGGCCTCGCCTACGAGAACCTCGGCATCGGGTTCTCCGACGCCGGGGACGCGAAGCGGTCCGCCGAGTTCTTCCGGACGGCGATCGACCTCGAGCCCCGCGAGCCCGGGCCGCACTACAACCTCGCGGTCGCGCTCATGCGCCTCGGCGAGACGGAGCAGGCGGCGACGGAGCTCGAGACAACCCTTCGCCTCGATCCGGCCAACGCCCCGGCCCACGACAACCTCGGCACGCTGCTGGCCGAGCACGGCGACCTCGCGGACGCCGAGAAGCACTTCCGCGAGGCGTACCGGAGCGACCCGTCCTCTCCGCTGACGATGGTGAACCTCGGGAACGCGGCGCTTTCGCAGGGCCGCGCCGAGGAGGCGGTGGACTGGTACCGGCGCGCTCTCGCCGCGCAGCCGGACTACCTCGATGCGCGGTTGAATCTCCTGCAGGCGCTCGAGCGCCTCGGCCGAACGGAAGACGCCGCGACGGAGGCGCGGGCGGTGCTGCGAGCGGACCCCGCGAACGCCGAGGCGCGGGAGGCGCTAGGGCGGCTCGGCGCTCAGAACCGGTAGGCCTTGTTCTTCGGATCGAAGTCCGCGTCGGTCAGCTTCGGGTTGAGCGCAAGGTCTCGGTGCTCGTAGTGCTCGAACAGGTAGCCGAAGTGATCGTACAGGTCGGCCTGGATCGGCACGTGCAGCTCCTCGTCGACCCAGAGCACCATGGCGCTGGCGTAGAAGTCCGGGACGAAGACCGCGTCCCCGGGCTGCGCATGATCCGCTTGCGTCCACCCCCGCCGCTTGTTGGCGTTCAGAATCACGAACATCGGCTGCCCGGTCGCGCGGGCGAGATCCCAGAGCGTCTGACCCTTCCCGAGGGTCGGCGTGGTGCCGGTCGCCGGACACGTCGCCTCGATGACGACCGCCTTCCGCCCGAACAGGGTCTCGTGTCCCTTGATGCGCAGCGATCCCACTTTCTTGGCGTCGGCGCGCTCCACGTTGTCCGCGACCAGCTCGATGAAGCGGACGAGGCTGACCTCGGGGACCGGGTGGTGCGCGTGCGCCATCGCGAGGTTCCCGTACGGATCGAGGTTCAGCGTGAGCCTGGGGAACGAGCCGGTGCGCACCTTGATCCGGTTCTTGTTCGTTCCCGGCACGTAGAGGACCTCCTGCCCCTCGCGCGGACCCGCGATCTCCTTGAGGTAGATCTTCTGGGGACGGCTCCACTTGACCGCCATCCGCTCCTCGGGCTCCAGCTCCTTGCCGCGTAGCTCGCGCTTGACGAGGGTCATCGTGTAGCCGTCGATCTTCGGTGCCGCGGCCGCCATCTCCCGGATCACGGCGAGCGCTTCCGGCTCGCGCGAGTTCACGGGCGCCGGCGCGCTCGTCGGCGCTGGGGAAGCGGATGCCGTGGCCGCGGCCGCGGCAAGGGCGAGTACGGGGAGCGTGAGCGTCACTTCGCCTCCAGCGTCTGGACGAGGTAGGGGAACACGTTGTCGGCGACGATCTGCTCCCCCTTGACGTTGGGGTGGATGCCGTCGTCCTGGTTGAGATCCGCCCGCCCCGCGACCCCTTCGAGGAGGAAGGGCACGAGCCGTGCACGGGTCTCCTTGGCGACCGCCGGGTAGATCGCGGCGAAGGCCTTCTCGTAGTCGGGGCCGTAGTTCGGAGGGACCCTCATCCCGAGGATGAGGACGCGCGCGCCGACCGCCTGCGCGCGGACGACGATCGTCCTGAGGTTCTCCGCGATCGCCGCGACCGGCTGGCCGCGGAAGGCGTCGTTGTCGCCGAACCCGACGACGAGCACGACCGGCTTCTGGCCGAGCAGCCACGAGAGCCGCTCGAGCCCTCCGGTCGTCGTGTCGCCCGAGACGCCGGCGTTCACCACGCGGATCGGCGTCCCGCGCTTCGCCAGGCGGGCGGCGAGGAGCGAGGGGAACGACTGGGTCGCGTCGAGCCCGTACCCCGCGGTCAGGCTGTCACCCAGGAACACGACGAGCGGCCGGGTCGCATCCACCTCGCCGGAGGCCCCGGACGCCTGCGCCGCCGCCGTGCCGCGGTCGGCGCCGTTGGCGCAAGCCGCCGCGGTGAGATACACCACCATCATGAGCCAGCCTCGTATCGAGCTTCGGAAGCTGACCCGCCGCCTTCCCTCCGGAGAGCGCGTGCTGACGATCGTCAGCGAGGTCGACCTCGCGATCGCGCCGGGAGAGTTCGTCGCGGTCCTCGGACCGTCGGGGAGCGGGAAATCGACGCTGCTCGCCCTGATGGCCGGCCTCGACCGGCCGTCGTCCGGGGAAGTGCTGATCGATGGGCGCGCCATCCAGTCCCTCTCGGAAGACGATCTTGCGCGCCTGCGGCGCCGGACGATCGGCTTCGTCTTCCAGTCGTTCCAGCTCCTGGCCAACCTCACCGCGCGCGAGAACGTGTTGCTCCCGCTCGAGCTCGCGGGCGACCCGAACGCCGCTCGGCGCACCTCGGAGCTGCTCACCGCCGTCGGCCTCGCGGAGCGCGGCCACCACTACCCCTCGCAGCTTTCCGGCGGGGAGCAGCAGCGCGTCGCGCTGGCTCGCGCATTCGGACCGCGACCGCCGATCCTACTGGCCGACGAGCCCACGGGCAACCTCGACCGGACGACGGGGCGCTCGATCCTCGAGACGATGCTCGACCTGCGCCGGGAGAACGGCACGTCGATCGTGCTGGTGACCCACGACGTCGAGGTGGCGGCGCTGGCTGACCGCAGGATCCACCTGCAAGACGGCCGGATCGAGCGCGAGGAGCGCGGAGTGCCGGTCGCGGCGGCCCCGTGACGGCGGCTCTGGCGGCTCGCCTGATGCTGCGCGAATCGCGCGGCGCGGGTGGGAAGCTCGCCTTCTTCGTCGTCTGCCTCGCGGTCGGAGTCGCCGCGGTCGTTTCGGTCGCGGGGCTCGCGTCCGGTATTGACCGCGGACTGCGGCGGGAGGCCCGGCGCCTCCTTGCCGCCGATCTCGTGGTCAAGAGCGAGAAGGCGCTTCCCGAGGCCGTGGACAAGGCCCTCGACGCCTTGCGGACGAGCCATCCCGGCACGCGCACCGCCATCGTCAAGGAGATGGGGACGATCGTGGCCGCACCGCTGCGCGGGCCCCTGCCGGGCGCCTCCGCCCTCGTCCAGCTCAAGGCCGTCGGTCCGGGGTGGCCGTTCTACGGCGTAGTCGACACGGAGCCGCGGCAGCCGATCGAGGACCTGCTCAAGGACGGCGGCGTGCTCGTCGCCCCGGAGCTCGCGACGAAGCTCCACCTCGAGCCGGGCGGAACGCTCAAGATCGGCGGGCACGAGTTCACCGTACGGGGGCGGATCGTCTCCGAGCCCGATGCGATCGGCCGCGGGCTCGACATCGGGCCTCGGGTGCTGACATCGCTCTCGGTCCTCGACGCCTCGGCGCTCGAGGCGTTCGGGAGCCGCCTCGACCGGCGCGTGCTCCTGAAGCTGCCCGACGGGACGAGCGAGGCGGAGCTGGAGAAGACGCGCAAGACGCTCTCCGCAGCAATCCCCAGGGAATCGGGGGTGCGCGTGGAAACGTACACGGACGCGCAGCCCCGCCTTCGCGAGGGATTCGACCGCGCATCGCGCTTCATCGGGCTCGTCGCGCTCGTCTCGCTGATCCTGGGAGGCATCGGTGTCGCGCAGACGGCGCGGGCCTGGCTCGCCTCCCGCCTCGACGCGATCGCGGTGCTGAAGTGCCTCGGGGTCCGTCCGCGCGAGGTCGTGGCCCTCTATGCCGGCGAGACCACGCTCCTGGGGCTTGCCGGGAGCCTTCTCGGGGCGCTCCTCGGAACGGGGGTTCTTGCCGTCGTTCCGCGATTGCTCGCGGGCGTGCTCCCCGCGGTTCCCGTCGACGCCTGGCAGCCCCCCGCCATCCTGCGCGGGATCCTGCTGGGGACCGGGATCGCGCTCCTGTTCTCCATCGAGCCTCTCTCCTCGCTGCGCCTCGTGCCGCCGCTCCGCGTGCTTCGCCGCGACGCCGAGCCGCTCCGGCCGGGCCGGCTCGCCCGGGCGCTCGTCCTGCTCGCGCTCGTCACCGGCGTCTTCGCGGCCGCGTGGATCCAGTCGGCATCGGCCAAGACCGGCGCCGAGTTCACGGCGGGGATGATCGCCGCGACGGGCGTGCTCGCGGGGGCCGCATGGGTGATGACGCGGATCGTCTCGCGAGCCTCGCGCGATCGCGTGCGCGTCGCCGTGCGCCACGGGCTCGCCGCGGCGGCGCGTCCGGGAGCCGGCACGCTCGCGGCGGTCACCGCGCTCGGCCTCGGCGTGCTCGTGGTGATCGGCATCCTTCTGGTGCAAAACGGGCTGACGGAGAGGCTTCGCGCCGATCTTCCCAAGACGGCGCCCACGGCCTTCTTCGTGGACATGCAGGCGGCGCAGTGGCCGAAGGTCAAGGACCTCCTGGAAAGCTCGGGAGCGACCGAGATCCGCGTCGTCCCGATCGTGACGGCGCGGCTGGTGTCGGTCGACGGATCCACGGGGCCCAAGTGGATTCCGGGGAGACGCGCGGAACGCGGAGAGCGCGGAGACCGGGGAGATCGGGGGAGCTGGGCGTTCACGCGCGAGCAGAACTTGACGTACCTCGACACGCTTCCCCCCGACAACACGATCGTCGAGGGGAAGCTCTGGAGCGATCCGAAGGTCCAGGAGATCTCCGTCGAGAAAGGGTTCGCGAAGGAGGTGGGCGCGAAGCTCGGCTCGAAGATGGTCTTCGACGTTCAAGGGGTCCAATTCACGCTCACCGTCACGAGCCTGCGCGACGTCGACTGGAAGAGCTTCGGCGTCAACTTCTTCCTGGTGGTCGAGCCGGGAGTTCTCGACAACGCGCCGCAGATGCGGGTCGCCGCCGCGCGCCTTCCCCGGGGGCACGAGCAGGAAATCCAGGACCGGCTCGCCGCGGCGGTGCCGAACGTGACCATGCTCCAGGTGCGCGAGATCGTCGAGCGGGTCGCGGCGCTGCTCGACCGCATCGGGCTCGCGATCCGGATCCTGGGCGGGTTCGCGGTCACGGCGGGGATCGCGATCCTCGGCGGGGCCGTGAGCGCCGGCGCGGCGCGGCGCGGCCGCGAGGTGGCGCTCCTGAAGACGCTGGGGGCCACGAGGGCTGGTGTGGTGGGCATCTTCGCGATCGAGTTCGGGCTGATCGGGGCCGTCGCCGGCACCGTGGGGACGGTTGGGGGTACGGTTCTCGCCTGGGCCGTCCTCACGCGGGGCATGGAGCTCGAGTGGTCGTTCCGTCCGGCCCTGACGGCCATCGGTCCCGTGGCGACGATCGTTCTCGCCATCGTCGCGGGGATCTTCGCCTCCGCCGGCGCGCTCCGCAGCCGCCCCATCGAGTCGCTGCGGTGAATTGGGGACATTCTGATTTTTCTTTCAATTGCTAAAGGCGCGCGCGCCCTCGGCGATTGGAAGGAATGAGCAGAATGTTCCCATAATGAAACGGCAGGGCACGTTCGAGCGTATGAAATGGTGTGGGAGCGCGACGATGACGGGTGGGGTTTCCCCGTCGTCCGGAGACAAGTCTCGATGAAACGGAAAATTCTCTTGGGCGCAGCCGCCCTCCTCGTCGTGGCCGCGATCGTGGGTGGTGTCGCCGTAGCGAAACACGGCCCCAAGCCGCAGCCGGTGACGCTCGGCAAGGTCGCGCGACAGGACCTCCAGGCCAAGGTCAGCGCCAACGGGAAGATCCAGGCGACGAAGAAGGTAGACATCTCGGCGACCGTTCCTGGCCAGGTGGTTCAGCTCGCCGTGCGCGAGGGGGACGAGGTCAAGAAGGGCCAGTTCCTGCTCCAGCTCGACTCCGTCAACTTCCGCGCGGGGGCGAAGAGCTCCGAGTTCTCGATGCAGGCGCTGCTCAAGGACCTCGACTCGGCCCAGTTCAACGCCGACCAGGCGAAGGCGGATCTCGAGCGGGCCGAGAAGAACCACGCGGCGGGGATCCTCGCGGATGCCGATCTCCAGCGAGCGCGAACCGGATCGTCGACCGCCGACGCCGCCCTGCTGGCCCTCGAGCAGCGCGTCGAGCAATCTCGCGCGACGCTCGATGGGGCCCGCGACACCCTCAGCAAGACGACGATCCGCGCTCCGATGGACGGCGTCGTCACCGCGAAGCGGATCGAAGAAGGGGAGGTCGCGGTCATCGGCGTCCAGAACCAGCCCGGCACCGTCCTACTCACGATCTCCGACATGTCGCGCGTCGAGGCGGAGATGGAGATCGACGAGACCTCGATCCCCTCGGTCAAGCTCGGCCAGGACGCGCGCGTTCACATCGACGCCTACCCGAACCAGACCTTCGACGGCGTGGTGACCGAGGTGGGCAACTCGCCGATCGTCACCACGACGGGACAGGCCAACGAGGCGATCAAGTTCAAGGTCAAGGTCCAGCTCAAGAACCCGCCGCCCGGGATCAAGCCCGGGCTCTCGGTGCAGGCGGACATCCTGACGGGATTCCGCGCGAAGGCGCTGACAATCCCTCTCCAGGCTCTGGTCGTGCGCGACAAGGAAGCCAAGCCGGAGGACCCTCCCGCCACCGGTCCGCCCAAGGAAGAAGAGGGCGTCTTCGTCGTCGACGCCGGCAAGGCGGCGTTCCGGCCCATCAAGACCGGCCTGATCGGCGAGCTGTCGGTCGAGGTGCTCGACGGGCTGAAGGAGAGCGAGACGCTCGTCACCGGCCCCTTCAAGGAGCTGCGGTCGCTCAAGCCCGGCGACCCGGTCCGCGAGCAGCGGCCCGACGAGGTGGCGGCACCGCGAGGCTGACGTGGACTTCACCGAGCTCCTTCGCGCCGCGATGGAATCGATCCGCGCTCACAAGCTGCGGAGCTTCCTGACGCTGCTCGGGATCATCATCGGCGTGACCACGGTCGTCGCCGTCGCCTCGGTGATCTCCGGCTTGAACGCGTACGTCGAGGAGAAGGTGATCGACCTCGCCCCCGACGCCTTCGTGATCACGAAGTTCGGGATCATTCGCAGCCACGAGGAGTTCCTGGAGGCGATAAAGCGGCCGGACTTCACGCCCCGGGACGTCCAGAAGCTCCAGGCCTTGCTCACGCACGCGCAGGCCCTCGCGGCGGACGTCACCACGAACTCCGCCGCGAAGTACCACGACCGCCGTCTCGGCAACATCCCGGTTCACGGGTGCACGCCGAACTACGCGGAGCTGGTCGGGAAGAACCTGGAAGCCGGCCGCTGGTTCCTCGACGCCGACGACCAGGCGGGCGAGGCGGTCGTCGTCATCGGGTGGGACGTCAAGGACGAGCTGTTTCCGCGGCAGGATCCGGTCGGCCGGATGATCACGATCGGCGGAGTCCCGTTCCACGTCATCGGGGTCATCGCCCAGCAGGGAAGCGTCCTGGGGCAGACCGAGGACAATCACGTCTACGTGCCGATGACCACGTTCCGCAAGACGTGGGGGACGCGGAACTCCGTCGACATGCTCATCAAGGCGCGCGGTGGCGTACCGGGAGTCCCCGCCGCCGCCGACGAGGTGCGCGCGGTCGTCCGCGCGCTGCGCCACACGCCGTTCAAGGCGAACGATCCGTTCGGCCTGATCACCGCGGACAACCTCCAGGACCTCTGGCGGCAGATCTCGACCGCGGCCTTCGTGCTGACCTTCCTCGTCGCCTCGGTCTCGCTCGGCGTCGGCGGGATCGTGATCATGAACATCATGCTGGTCGGAGTCGTCGAGCGGACGCGGGAGATCGGCGTGCGCCTGGCGCTCGGCGCGCGAAAGAAGGACATCCGGCGGCAGTTCCTCCTCGAGGCGGCGCTGCTGTCCACGGCCGGGGGGCTCGTGGGCCTCGCGCTCGGCTCCGCGGCGCCGTTCATCGTCAGGAGCGCGCTGGGCTTCCCGGCGCAGCTCACCGCGGCCATCGCGGCGATGGGGCTCGGCCTGTCCACGGCGGTCGGCATCGTCGCGGGGTACTGGCCGGCGCGCAGCGCGTCCAACCTCCCGGTGGTGGACGCGCTGAGGGACGAGACGTGAGCCTCGTCGGCGTGCGGATCGCGTGGCTCGAGAACGTGCGCTTCGCGCTCGGCGCGATGCGGGCGCAGAAGCTCCGGAGCTTCCTGACGCTTCTCGGCGTGATGGCGGGGGTCGCGACCGTCATCATGATGGTCAGCTTCGTCGTCGGGTTCAACAACCAGGTCGTCGCCGCGTTCACCGCGTTCGGCACGCACCTCGTGCAGTTCCAGAAGTACGAGCCGCGGTTCGGCGGGCCGGACGAGCGCCCCGAGGAGGAGCGGAACCGGCGCGACCTCACGCTCGACGACGCGTACGCGTTGAAGCGCTTGTCGAAGCTCGTCAAGGCGGTCTCTCCGGAGCGATACCTGTTCGGGCACACCCCGACCGTGAAATCCGGGCGCAACGAGACGAACGGCTCGCTGATCGCCGGCATCGCCCCCGACTACTGTGAGGCGAACGTCCACTTCGTCCAGGACGGACGGTTCGTCTCGGAGGCCGATCTCACCCATGCCGCCCACGTCGCGGTGATCGGGCCCGACATCGCCAGCACGCTCTGGCCGAACCGCGACGCGATCGAGCAGGAGATGACCGTCGACGGGGTCGCCTACACGGTGATCGGGATCTTCGAGCACAAGGGGGGCGGCATCTTCGGCGACAACGCGAACAACTACATCGCGATCCCGATCACGACATTCGACGAGCAGTATCCCCAGGTGAAGAACGGCCACGACGACACGATCCACATCGCGACGATCCCCCGCAGGCCCGAGGACTTCAATGCGCTGATCGACGAGGAGACCGCGATCATGCGCGCGCGCCGCGGCCTGAAGGCCTCCCAGGAGAACGACTTCGCGACGTTCACGAGCGTCGGCCGCTTGCAGCAGTTCCAGCAGATCACCGGCGGCGTCGGCGCCGCGATGCTGGTCATCGCCGCCATCGCGCTTCTCGTCGGGGGCGTGGGCGTGATGAACATCATGCTGGTCAACGTCACGCAGCGCACGCGCGAGATCGGCCTCCGCAAGGCGCTCGGCGCCACGCGGAAGGACGTCGCCCTCCAGTTCCTGATCGAGGCGGTCACGCTCACCGGGTTCGGCGGCGCGCTCGGCATCGGCTTCGGCCTCGGTACGGCGTTCCTCGCGCGCTGGGCGTTCTCGTTCCAGGCCGCCGCGCCACTCTGGTCGGTCGTCCTCGGCTTCGGTGTGTCGTCGGCGGTGGGGCTGGTCTTCGGGATGTGGCCCGCGGTGAAGGCGGCGCGCCAGGACCCCATCGAGGCGCTGAGGTACGAGTAGCGGCCCGACTCACTCCGGGTACTGGCAGAACTGGCCGTCCATGAAAACGATGTCCCGTTCCGCTCCGGCGACCGGTCCGCCGCACATGCGCTCCCGGAGCTTCCCCTCGTCGTAATCTCCATCTCCCCAATCCTCGACGTCGGGCTTTCCATCCTTCCCATAGCTCACGATGGTGTAGTGGGTCCCGTCCGACAGGAAGCGCAGCCGCCTTTGCCAGCCATCGTCCCAGTTCGGCCGCTTGAGGTAACTCGGCACCAGCACCTTCTTCAGATAGTCGATATCGACGACCCCATCGGTCGGCCCCGGATATCGATCTTCTTCCACGCCGAACGATTCGATGGCAATCGCGATGGTCCTGATCGTGGCGATCGTTTCCTCTTGCTCGGTCGACACGCCGCGCGCCCGTGCGGTCGAGACACCGAGTCCGCCGCACAGAATCCAGGCCGACACCGCGATCGATGGTGCGACAGACCAACGCCGGCTACCGCGCTGAAACATGTCAGCCTCCGTGATTGTCGCGAACGTAATGCCGGCAGAGCGACATCGCAAGCGCTGGGGTTCGTGCGGTGCGGGTTCGCGGCTAGGAGCGTGGGCCTTTCGGTGGCCGCAGCGCCGCCAGCATCTCCTTCGGTACCTCGAGCAGATCGCTGAATTCTCCGGCGCCGCGAAGCCACTCGCCGCCGTCGAGCGTCACGACCTCGCCGCGCATCCAATCGGATGCGTCCGAGACGAGGAACGCGGCGAGCTCGGCAAGCTCCTCGGGAGTGCCGAACCGCCCGGCGGGGATCCGCTTCTTGCGTGCGGCTTCCAGCTCGGGGGTCGGCAGCAATCTCGAGAACGCACCCTCCGTCGGAATCGGTCCGGGCGCTATCGCATTGAGGCGAATCCCGTGGCGCGCCCACTCGACCGCGAGCGACCGCGTCAGCGCGACGACTCCGGCCTTGGCGCACGCGCTGGGGAGCACGAACCCCGATCCGGTCGCGGCGTAGGTCGTCGCGATCGACAGGACCGTGCCGGGGCGCTTCTCCGCGATCCAGGCCTTCGCTGCGGCCTGCGTGCAATGGAACGTTCCGTGGAGGACGATCCGGACCACCGTATCGAAGGCGTTCGGAGACAGCTCCTCGGAGGGCGCCAGGAAGTTCCCGGCCGCGTTGTTGACGAGGATGTCCGGGATGCCGAGCGTCGCGCGGACGAGATCGAGCGCTCCGTCGACAGCGGCCGCGTCGCGCACGTCGCAGACCGCCGCGGCGGAGCGCCCGCCGCGCGCGACGATCTCCGCGACGACCGCTTCGAGCGGCGCGATCCGGCGCCCCGAGACCGCGATCGCGGCGCCAAGCTCCGAGAAGCGCAGCGCCATGGCGCGGCCGAGACCGGTCCCGCCGCCGGTGATCCAGGCGATCTTTCCCATGAGGATGTCGGGGGCGAGGACGGGATGGAACGCGGTCACTTCGCGGGCGCGACCGAAGGAGCGCCGGACTTCCCGCCGCGGAAGTATGGAGAGAGCCACGCCGCCAGGACCGTCCAGCCGAACACGAGCGCGCCGAGCACCAGGCCGCTGGTGAAGTAGGCGCCCTTCGTCGCGCTGCGCACGAGCGGCGTGACCATCCCCGGCGGGACCGTGCTCTCAAAGACCGAGAACCCCCAGCGCCCGCCGTACCAGCCGATCAGCAGGCTTCCGATCGCAAGGAGAACGAGACCGACGATCGTGCGTGGGCTCATGGGACCTCCCTCACCAACGCGCGAGCTCGCGGATCGCCGCGGTGACGTCCTCCTGGGACGGCAACACCGTCGCCTCGAGCGCCGGCGCGTACGGCGGGAAGCAGTCCTTCGCCGCGCACCGGCGGACGGGCGCGTCGAGCGCGTCGAAGCAGGCGTCGGCGATCCGCGCCGCGACCTCGCCGCCGAAGCCGTTGTTGAGCTGCGCCTCGTGGACCACGATCGCCTTTCCGGTCTTCCGCACCGAGGAGAAGATCAGGTCCTCGTCGAGCGGCACGAGCGTGCGCAGGTCGATGACCTCGACCGAGAAGCCGTCGCGCGCGAGATCCGCCGCGGCTCTCTGACAGCGCACGACCCCGCTCCCCCAGGTGATCGCGGTCAGGTGCGAGCCGGCCTCGACGATGCGCGCCTTGCCGAACGGGATCAGGTAGTCGCCGTCCGGCTCCGGCGCCTTCGAGTAGACCTGGCGGTAGAGCCCCTTGTGCTCGAAGAAGATGACCGGGTCCTCGATGCGGCAGGCGGTCTTCATCAGTCCCTTCGCGTCCTGCGCGTTCGAGGGGTACGCGACGTACCAGCCGGGGGTGTGGATGTAGAGCGACTCCGGGCATTGCGAGTGGAACGGACCGCCGCGGATGTAGCCGCCGGTGGCCATACGCACGACCATCGGGCAGCTCCACACGCCCCCGGACCGCCAGCGCAGCGTCGAGATCTCGTTGCGGATCTGCATGTACGCCGGGTACGAGTAATCGGAGAACTGGATCTCGACGACCGGCTTCCACCCGCCGATCGCCATCCCCTCGGCCACGCCGACGATCGTCGCCTCGGCGAGCGGAGAGTTCTCCACGCGGGGGCCGAAGGCGTCCGTCAGGCCGCGCGTGACGCCGAAGACGCCGCCCTTCGGATCGGCGATGTCCTCGCCCCACATCACGATCTTCGGATTGAGGGTCATTTCCTCGCGAAGTGCGTGGTTCAGCGCGTCGATCATCGTCACGGGGGTCTCGGAGAGGAAGCGGGGCTCGGGCTCGGCGGCGACGGGCTGGCGTCCCGAGAAGACGTGCTCCGTCGCCGTTGCGGGATCGGGGGTGGCGGCCGCGTCGGCCTCGTCCCCCGCGGCGTTCACCGCGAGCTTGAGCTCCTCGTGCATCTTCCGGAGGCCGGTCTCATCGATGAACCCCATCTGCATCACGCGGCCGGAGGAGTGCGCGACGGGGTCCTTCGCGCGAACCGCCTCGAGCTCCTCCTCGGTCCGGTATTTCGCCTGATCGTCCGACGACGAGTGCGAGTCGAGACGGACGACGTGCGCCTCGACGAGGAGCGGTCCCGCGCCGCGGCGCATCTCGGCGATCAGCGGCTTCAGCGTCTTGTACATCTGCGTGAACTGCGTGCCGTCCACCTCGACCGAGCGCACCTTGAACCCCTTGGCGATCGTGTGGATCTCGGAGCCGGTCTGCACCGACTGCGGCACGCTGATCGCGTACCCGTTGTTCTGCACGACGAAGAGCACGGGGAGCTGGTCGCGGCCCGCGTAGTTGAGAGCCTCGAAGAACTCCCCCTCCGAGGTCGCGCCCTCGCCCGAGGAGACGTACACGATCTCGTCCTTACCCTCGGCCTTCACCGCCTTGGCCATCCCGCACGCCTGGAGGTACTGGGTGCCGGTGCAGGCCGTCGGCGATACGACGCGGAGCGCGCGCGAGGAGAAGTGCTCGCTCATGTTACGGCCGCCGCCGCACGGGTCGTCGGCCTTCGAGAGCATGTGCAGGAAGATGTCGCGGGACGACATGCCCAGCCCCACCATCAGGGCCTTCTCGCGGTAGTACGGGAAGAACCAGTCCTTCCCGGACTCGAGCAGCATCGCGACCGCGATCTGGAGCTTCTCGTGGCCGCGCGTCGAGGCGTGGAACGAGACCTTGCCCGCGCGCACGAAGACCTTGAGGCGCTCCTCGATGCAATTGACCGTCAGCATCTTCCGGAGAAGATCGAGATAGATCGCACCGTCGAGCCCGCTGGCCGGGGGATGGGCGACGGAAGACAGCTTGCGCGACATGGTTTCTCCTTCGGGGAATCGCCGCCCGTCATCTTGAACGAATCCCCCCGTTCTTTCAATCGAACGGCCCCTCCGTGGTAATTTGACCGCGCGCTGCGGGTTTCCTCGGGTGTTGCGGGAGGAGCGGATGGGCGAAGCAGGATCCAGGCCGATCGTGCTCGTCGCGATGGGCGGCCACGCCTTCATGCAGAACGGCGAGAAGGGGACGATCGAGGAGCAAGAGCGCAGCGCGTCCGAGATCGCGCGCCTCCTGATGACGCTCGTGGCCAAGGACTATCACCTCGTCATCACGCACGGAAACGGCCCGCAGGTCGGAAGCCTTCTCCTCCAGCACGAGCGGGCGCGCGACGAAGCCCCGCAGATGCCGCTCGACGTGCTCGTCGCGATGACGGAGGGAAGCCTCGGCTACGTTCTCCAGCAGAACCTCCTCAACGAGCTGCGCCGCAAGGAGGTCCGCCGCTACGTCGTCACCGTGGTCACGCAGGTGCTCGTCGACGAGTCGGACCCCGCCTTCGCGAACCCGACGAAGCCGATCGGTCCGTTCCTGACGAAGGAGGATGCCGAGAAGCGCCGCGACGAGCTGCAGTGGAAGATCAAGGAGGACGCCGGGCGGGGCTGGCGCCGCCTCGTCCCCTCACCCCGTCCGCTCCGGGTCGTCCAGCGCCACATGATCCGCGACGCCGCGCGCGCGGGGCACATCGTCGTCGCCTGCGGCGGCGGCGGAATCCCGATCAAGAAGGACGCGCAGGATCTCTACGTCGGTGTCGAGGCCGTGATCGACAAGGACCTGACCTCGAGCGTGCTCGCCGCCGACATCGGCGCCGCGCTGCTGATCATCCTCACCGCCGTGCCTCAGGTGTATCTCGGTTACGGCAAGCGCGAGCAGCGCGCGCTCGGCGCCGTCACGCTCGAAGAGCTCGAGGCGCTCTACGCCCAGGGTCATTTCCCCCCCGGGAGCATGGGGCCGAAGATCGAGGCCGTCATCCACTTCCTCAAGAACGGCGGCCGCCGCGCCCTGATCACGAACCCGGAGAGCCTGCCGCTGGCGATCGAGGGGCGCGCGGGGACACACTTCATCGGAAGGATCTAGAGGCGCCGGTCGCGGATTCGGCGTACAAGGATCCCAGGGTCCCGCAGGAAAGGGGCGCGGTATTTCGGAGCTTCACGGCAACATCCTGGGGCTGTCACCCGCCGAGCGGCACCGTGTCGAGCGACTGTACCGGCGTCGCGTCCCGACCCACAGCATCCTCACGCACGATCTCGCGCGGGAGATGGCGGAGACCAGCCACGCGCTGAACCGCCGCATCGGGATGCTCGTCGACCGCGCGGGACGGATCGAGGCCGTCGCCGTGGGGGACGCGCGCCGGGTGGAGGTTCCGCGCAAGCCTTCGGCACCGTCCGGCCGCGATCGCTTCTGCACGCTGCGCTGGCTCGCGACGCGCCTGGGCGACGAGCCGCTGACGAGCTGGGACCTCGTGCCGCTCGCGCTCCACCGCTTGGATGCGTTGGCCGTCGTCGGCGTCGGCGAGGACGGAGCACCGGGGCCGGTGCGCGTGGCGCACCTGTTGCCCGCCGACGAGCGGGACGGGAACCCGGCGCCCGCGCCCAGGCAGGCACGGTCGCTCCCGCCGGGGGCGGCAACGCCGGGGCGTTCCGTCCGGGGCACGGGCCGCGGCCGCCGGGAGATCGAGGACGTCGTCGCCGACGGCGCGCGCTACCGCCTCTTCCCGCCGCGGCCGCCGAGCCTCGTCGACGACGATTTCATGGCGCTGATCGGCTCGCTCGAAGAGGAGTTCGAGCGTCGCCGCACGCGCACCAAGATCTCGGGGAAGGGCGGGCGCGCGATCCTCGTCCACGTCACGCGCGGAAGCCGCGTCGCGGCCGAGGAGTCGATGGCGGAGCTCGACGAGCTGTCGACCTCGGCCGGGCTCGGCGTGGTCGACCGGATCGTCCAGCGGCGGCAGCACTTCGACCCGAGGACGCTCATGGGCTCGGGGCGGCTCGAGGATCTCATCGTGCGCGCGTCGCGCCTCCAGGCCGACTTCATCGTGGTCGACCAGAATCTCTCCCCGGCGCAAGCGCACGCGATCGCGGAATCGACTGCGATCAAGGTCATCGACCGCTCGCAGCTCATCCTCGACATCTTCGCGCGCCGCGCGCGCACCCACGAAGGGAAGATCCAGGTCGAGCTCGCGCAGCTGAAGTACCTGCTCCCGCGCCTGATGTCGCGCGGCGATTCGGGGCTGTCGCGGCTCGAGGGCGGTATCGGCGGACGAGGACCGGGCGAGCAGAAGCTCGAGGTCGATCGCCGGCGCGTGCGCGATCGCATCCAGTCGCTCGAGAAGATGCTCGCCGCGGAGCGCACCCGGCGCGAGCAGCGCCGCAGCCGCCGGCGCGAGCGCGATGTCCCCGTCGTTTCCCTCGTCGGCTACACGAATGCCGGGAAATCGACGCTCCTGAACATCCTCACGAAGAGCGAGGTTTTCGTGGAGCACCGGATGTTCGCGACCCTCGACCCCTCCTCGCGCCGCCTGCGTCTTCCGAGGGAGCGCGAGATCGTGATCAACGACACGGTCGGGTTCATCCGCGACCTCCCGAAGGACCTGCTCGCCGCGTTCCGGGCGACGCTCGAGGAGATCGAGGGCTCGGACCTGCTCGTCCACCTCGTCGACATGTCGCACCCCCGCTACGAGGCACAGATCGCGGCGGTCGAGGGGATCCTCAAGGACCTGGGGGTAGACGAGATCCCGCGCCTGGTCGTCTTCAACAAGGCCGATCTCCTGGATGAGGACCGCCGGACCGAGCTTGCGTCGGCGCGGCCCGATGCGCTGGTGATCTCCGCGGTGAAGCGCGAGGGGATTCGCGCGCTGCTCAACGCGCTCGACGCGTCGCTCGCCAGCAGCCGGCCGTTCCATGCCGCTGCGCCCTGAACCAGTTAATTGGACCATAATGGTCTAGTTGCATCGCATCATTCCCGCCGTATAATCATCATCCTAGCTAGACCACAAGGACACGGCGGACCATGACGGTACCAGGCCTTAACATCGATCCCGATGCCGCCACGCCGGTCTACCGGCAAATCGCGGAAGGCATTCGCGCGGCGCTCGACGAGGGACGCCTCGTTCCGGGCCAGCAGCTTCCACCGACGCGTGACCTTGCCCGCCAGCTCGGCGTGAACCGCAACACTGTGATCGCCGCCTACGACCTCCTCGTCGAGAGCGGTGCCGCGACGGGGCACACGGGGCGGGGGACGTTCCTCGCGGAGGCACGCGCGCACGACCGAGCGGGCCGGCGGCCGGATCAGCCGTGGTTCGGTGCGTTCGCGCAGGCGGTCGAGGGTCCGGGGGTGGCGAGCCTGGTCACCGTCTATCGGGTCGCCACCTCGCACGAAGGCATCTCGCTCGCGGGCGGGTATCCGGCCGGCGAGCTGATGCCGGTCGACGAGTTCGCACGCGCGATGAAGCGGACTCTCGCCGAGCGCGGTGCCGAGGCCCTCTCGTACGGGCCGACTGCCGGGTACGCTCCGCTGCGGGAAGCTATCGCGCGCGACATGCGCCGGCAGGGAGCCGACTGCACGGCCTCGTCGATTCTCGTCACCAACGGCTCGCAGCAGGCGATCGAGCTGGCGATGCGGACGCTCGTCGACCGGGGCGATCCGGTGCTCGTCGAGGAGCCGACTTACACCGGCGTGATCAGCGTGCTCTCGGCGCTCGGCGCGCGCCCCGTCGGCGTTCCCGTCGACGAGGAGGGGCTGCGGCCAGACCTGCTGGCCCTGGCAATGGAGCGGCACCGCCCGCGCGTCCTCTACGTCCAGCCGACGTTCCACAACCCGACGACGCGGACGATGGGGGAGGCGCGCCGGCGCGAGATCCTGGAGATCGCCTCCCGCTTCCGCTGCCTCGTCGTCGAGGACGACTGGGCGGGGGATCTTTCCTTCGACGGCTCCCACCGGGAGACCCTTCACGCGCTCGACGGCGGACGGCACGTCCTCTACCTGAGCACGTTCTCGAAGAAGCTGTTGCCGGGCCTGCGGCTCGGCTGGGTGGCGGCACCGGAGCCGGTGTTCGACCGGTTGGTGGCGCTCAAGCAGATCGAGGACTGCGGCAGCAGCCCTCTCGTCCAGGCGGCCCTCCACGTGTTCATCGAATCCGGGGGCCAGGCGGAGCACCTCGATCGCGTCCGCGCGGCCTACCGCTCGCGGGCCGAGGCGATGGATGCCGCTTTGCGCCGGCACTTCCCCGACGAGGCTCGCTGGACGCCCGCGACCGGGGGCCTGTTCACGTGGGTCGTCCTCCCCGAAGCGATCGACGGCGACGAGCTGTTCGGCGCCGCCAAGGAACGCGGCGTGCTCGTCGGCCGCGGCTCGCTCTTCCACGTCTCGGGATCCGGGCGGAACACGCTCCGGCTGACGTTCTCCTCGGCAACCGAGGATCAGATCGAGCGCGGAATCAGGATCGTGGGTGAGCTTCTGCGCGAGCGCGGGGCGAAGTCGCGGGCCCGGGAGCGCTCGCGCGACCTCGAGGCCGTACCGTTTCTTTGAGAGGGATCGGAGGACGCATCATGTCACACGTCGAAAAAGGAACACCGAGACTGAAGACCGGTCTCGCCGAGATGTTGAAGGGCGGCGTCATCATGGACGTCACCGACGACGCGCAGGCCCGCATCGCACAGGACGCGGGCGCCGCGGCGGTGATGGCGCTCGAGCGGGTGCCCGCCGACATCCGCAAGCAGGGCGGCGTGGCGCGGATGTCCGACCCGTCGATGATCGAGAAGATCATGGCGGCGGTGTCGATCCCCGTCATGGCCAAGTGCCGGATCGGTCACTTCGCCGAGGCCCAGGTGCTCCAGGCCTTGGGCGTCGACTACATCGACGAGAGCGAGGTGTTGACGCCAGCCGACGAGGAGTTCCACGTCGACAAGTTCGCCTTCAAGGTGCCGTTCGTGTGCGGGTGCCGGAATCTCGGTGAAGCGCTCCGGCGGATCGGCGAGGGCGCGGCGATGATCCGCACCAAGGGCGAAGCCGGAACGGGGAACATCGTCGAGGCGGTGCGTCACATGCGCGCCGTGCGCGCCGGGATCAAGCGGCTGACCCTGCTCGGCCCCGAGGAGATGATGACCGAGGCGAAGAACCTCGGGGCGCCCTACGATCTGGTCCGCCTCGTGGCGGCCGAAGGGAAGCTCCCGGTGCCGAACTTCGCCGCCGGGGGAATCGCGACACCGGCCGACGCAGCGTTGATGATGCAGCTCGGCGCCGAGGCGGTGTTCGTCGGGTCGGGAATCTTCAAGTCGGAGGACCCCGCCAAGCGCGCGAAGGCGATCGTCCGCGCGACGACCCACTTCGCCGATGCGAAGATCGTCGCCGAGGTCTCCCGCGGCCTGGGCGACGCGATGCACGGGATCGAGACCTCGAAGCTCACCGAGGGCGAGCTTCTCCAGACGCGCGGCTGGTGAGGGACGACGCGATGACGCGCATCGGCGTGCTGGCGCTCCAGGGCGACTTCGCGGCCCACGCCCGGGTCCTTCGCGACCTGGGGGCCGAGGCCGTCGAGGTGCGCGTGCCGTCGGAGCTGTCCGGCCTCGACGGTCTCGTCATCCCGGGCGGGGAGAGCACGACGCTCCTCAACCTGATGGACGACGCGCCGTGGTTCCCGGCGCTCCGTTCGTTCCACGCCGAAGGGGGCGCGATCATGGGGACGTGCGCGGGGGCGATCCTGCTCGCCCGCGAGGTGACCGGGCCGAAGCAGGAATCGCTGGGCCTGATCGATGCGACGATCGCGCGGAACGCGTACGGCCGGCAGGTCGACTCGTTCGAGTCCGACATCGACTGCCCGGCCCTCGGGGGAACGATTCCGGCGGTTTTCATCCGTGCGCCGCGCTTCGACCGGATCGGTCCGGAGGTGACGCGGCTCGCGGTGCTCGATGGCCAGCCGGTCATGATCCGTCAGGGAAGCGTTCTCGCCCTGACGTTCCATCCGGAGCTGACACGAAACGACGCGGTACACCGGTATTTCCTGGCGATGGCCCGCGAGGGCGTGACGACGGAGGCCGGGGCGCGGGCCCCGGCGGGGAGGACCCTGTGAAGATTTACGTGAACGGAACGCTCTACGCGAAGGACGATGCGAGGGTCTCGGTGTTCGACCACGGGTTCCTCTACGGCGACGGCGTGTTCGAGGGGATCCGCGCCTACGACGGGAACGTGTTCCGCCTCAATCAGCACATTGATCGCCTCTATCGCTCGGCCAAGACCATCGCGCTCGAGATCCCGCTGACCCATGCCGAGATGACACAGGCGGTGCTCGACACCGTCGCGGCGAACGAGAAGCGGGACGCGTACATCCGCCTCGTGGTCTCCCGCGGACCCGGGGACCTCGGCATCGATCCCGCGAATTGCGGGACGGCGACCGTGGTCATCATCGTCGCGCAGATCAAGCTCTACGCGAAGGAGTTCTACGAGAACGGCGTGCCGATCATCACCTCGTCGGTCCGCCGGATCCCGATCCAGTGCCTCGACCCGCGGATCAAGTCGCTCAACTACCTGAACAACATCATGGCCAAGATCGAATCCAAGCAGGCCGGTGCCGTCGAGGCCGTGATGCTCAACTATCAGGGGCGCGTCGCCGAGTGCACGGCCGACAACATCTTCTTCTTCTACGAGGGCAAGCTCGAGACACCCGACCTGATGCAGGGCGCGCTCGGCGGGATCACTCGCGGTGCCGTGCTGGAGCTGGCCGCGGAGCTCGGGATCCCGACGGAGGAGGGCGGCTACGGCCTCCACGACCTCTACAACGCCGAGGAGGTGTTCCTCACCGGTACCGGCGCCGAGATCGTTCCCGTGATCTCCGTCGACGGACGGCAGGTCGGCAACGGCAAGCCCGGTCCGCGCACACTGCAGCTCCTGGACGCGTTCCAGAAGCTGCGCCGGCGGGATGGGGTTCCGGTGCCGTACGCGGCGGGGGCGGCGAAGGCCTAACTGCTGGATCGAAACCCGCTACCTCGCCCCCGGGATCTGATCCAGCCCGCCGATGTGCAGGCGCTCGCCGATCTCGCCGATCTTGTCGAGGTCGATCTCTCCGGCGAGGTTGGCGAGGACCAGCTCGCGATCGCCGGTGTCGAAGATGATCGCGACCAGGCCGTCGATCTTGTCGCCGCTCGTGTGCGTGAGAACCGACACGAGCGAGTCCTCGTCCTTGATCCGGGTGATCCGCTGCCACCCCGACGAGGAGAGCCGCTGATCGAGCTGCGCGAGCTTCGGATAGATGTTGCCGGCAGATCCCTTCACGGTACCGATGACGGCGTGGATCGACTTGAGCTTCCCGAACAGCTCTTTTGCGTCCTGCCCGTCCTCGTTCTTCTTCGCCGCGATCGCCTGGAGGATCGCGCCGTCGAGGTTCACCTCGACGACCTCCTTGTCCTCGTCGATGAGATCGCGGAACTGCGAGAGGTCGATGAAACCCGGCGTCTTGGGAGACGGCTCGGGCTGCGGGTTCGGCGCCGCCGCGGGCGCGGGAGCCGGCTTGGCCGGCTCGGCCTTCGGGGCCTTCTCGGCGCACAGCGCCGGGGTGCAGACCACCATTGCGGAAACGACGGCGAGCCGGAGCACGAACGAGGGCATCCTCAACCTCTCTTCCCTGGGGCGACGCCCTGGGAGCCACCCCGCACGGCGGGGACGATCTTGTCCACGATCACGCGATCCTCGGCGGCGTCGCGCGTCTTCGCGAGCGCCTTCGCGGTGTAGCCGAACACCAGATCCGCCTGCGCCTCGGCACGGAGGATTTCCTCTTGCGACGGGCCCACCGGGCTGGGGCGGGTCAGGAAGTACGTCGTCGCGATCAGCGCGGTCGCGACGACCGCCGCCGCGGCGGCACGCGTCACGGAATAGGAGTACCGCCGCGTGCGGCGCGTCCCCGTCGTCGCCGCCCACACCGCGTCGAGCGTCCTTGCCGGGAGAGGCTCGGCGGGGGCATGGCGCAGGAGGTCGCGCAGGCGGGCGAGATCGGCGTGCATCTGCGCGCAGGCGGGGCAGATCTCCAGGTGCTGCACGACGTCCGCGGGAAGGGTCAACGGATCGTCGCCGTCGAACAGCTCGTGGATCCGCTCTCTCATCGCGGTGCAGGAGTCGCGTTCGGCGCTCACGGGGCCACCTCCACCCGGATCAGCTCGCGGCGCAACTTCTCTCTCGTGCGGTGCAGCGTCGCCTTGAGCGTCCCGATGTTCATGTTCAATGTTTGCGCGATCTCCTCGTACGGGAGCCCCTCGACCTCCCTGAGGAGCACGATGGCGCGATCGCGCTCCGAGAGCCCGAGGAGCGCCCGTTCGAGAAGCTTGCCCATCTGCGTCGATCCCGCCAGGCGATCGGGGCCGGGGCGGGTGTCGATCGGGTCCGGCGCCTCGTCGTTCCTCCGGACCTCGGGTCGCGAGGCGCGGCGCCGCACCCGGTCGACGCACAGGTTGTGCGCCGCGCGGAGCAGCCACGCCTTGCAGGCCGGTCCGGCCTCGACGCGATCGAGGTTCTTCCACAGCCTCACGAAGCACTCCTGCGCGACATCCTGAGCTTCCTCGCCGTCCTTCAGCACGTACCGGGCATAGCTGTAGACCCGATCCTTCAATTGCAGCACCGCTCCTTGAAACTCCGCCATCGTCATGCGCCAACCCTGGAACGGCCCGGCGGCGAAAAAGTTGCGCCCCGGTTGCTAAAGTGATCGCCGGTGCGCCCCTACCACGCCCTGAGACACAGCGATTTTCGCCGACTTTGGGCCTCCCAGCTGGTTTCGTTGACCGGCTCCCAGATGCAGGTCGCGGCGATCGACTGGCACGTCTATCTCCTGACCCGTTCCCCCCTGGCCCTGGGCCTCGTCGGCCTGGCCCGGGTCGTTCCGATCGTCAGCCTGTCGCTCTGGGGCGGGGTTGCCGCCGACCGGTACGACCGGCGCAAGATCATGATGATCACCCAGTCGACGATGACGGTGGTCGCCGCCACGCTCGCCGTCCTGACGCTCGCCGGCCGGGAGCCGCTGTGGGGGCTCTACGCGCTCACCGCGGTCACCTCGGCGGCCGGCTCGTTCGACAACCCCGCGCGCCAGGCGCTGATCCCTCGGCTGGTCCCCCGCGAGAACCTACCCGGGGCGCTCGCCATGAACCTCACGATGTTCCATGCCGGGATGATCGGGGGCCCCGCGCTCGCCGGAGTGTTCATCGCGATGGCCGGAGAAGGGACGCGCGGGCTCGGCTGGATCTACCTCGCGAACGCCGGCTCGTTCCTCGGCGTGCTCGGAGCGCTGCTGTCGATGCGCGCGTCGGGCGCTGTCGAGGCGCCCCCCGAAGGGCACGCGCATCCGTTCGCGCAGGTGCGCGAGGGGCTCCGGTTCGTCTTCACGACTCCGGTCATGGTCTGGACGATGGCTCTCGACTTCGCGGCCACGTTCTTCGCGGGAGCGAACTCGCTGCTCCCGATATTCGCCGACCAGATCCTCGGGGTCGGCGCTCTCGGCTTCGGCTGGCTGCGCGCGGCCCCCGCGCTCGGCGCCCTCGTCGGCTCCGTCTACACGTCGCTCCGCCCGCTGCCACGGCGCCAGGGGCGGGTCCTCCTCTGGGCGGTCGCGGCGTACGGCCTCGCCACCGTCGTCTTCGGCGTGTCGCGAAGCTACCTGCTGACGTTCGCCGCGCTCGCGATCACGGGGATCGCCGATCTCGTCTCGACGGTCGTCCGGCAGGTCCTTCGCCAGATGCTCACCCCCGACGACATGAGGGGGCGCATGACGTCGGTCAACATGATCTTCTTCATGGGAGGCCCTCAGCTCGGCGAGCTCGAGGCCGGGCTCGTCGCGGCGCTGTTCGCGTCGGCCGCGGTGGGGGCGACGGTCTCGGTGGTGTCCGGAGGCCTCGGCACCCTCCTCGTCACCGGACTCGTCGCGTGGAAGAGCCGCGTCGTGCGCGACTACGTGCAGGAGGAGCTTGCCTCCACCGGACGAGAGGTCACCTGACCGCCGAGATCCCGTTCCGGAAGATGCGCATGCCGTCGCCTTCGGGCGGCGGGTCTCCCGCGAGGCGCCGTCGCGACCATTGCGGATGCTGGAACGGGTACAGGAACGCGTCCGGGTGCGGCATCAAGCCGAAGATCCTTCCCGAGGGATCGCAGATCCCCGCGACGGCCCCGGCGGACCCGTTCGGATTCCAGGGCCACTCCTGGGTCGGCCGCCCGTCCGGCCCCAGGTAGCGCGCGGCGACGAGCCGATCGCGGTCGAGGCGCTCGGCAACTCCCGGCGCCGCGATGAATTTCCCCTCGCCATGGCGTGCCGGGAGGTCCATCGCCTCGATGCCGCGCGTCCAGATGCACGGGCTGCTCGAGTCGAATCCCAGGCGGACCCACGCGTCGCGATATCCGGGCCGGTCGTTCGGCGCCAGCGTCGCACGCGGCGTGCGGGTGTCGCCGTCGAGCCCCGGAAGCAGCCCGAGCCGCACCATCGTCTGGAATCCGTTGCAGACACCCAGCGCCAACCCCCCCCGCTCGATGAAGCGCACGAGGTCGTCGTAGAGGCGCCAGCGAATCTTGTTCGCGAACACGGAGCCCGCGCCGAGGTGGTCGCCGTACGCGAACCCTCCGATGAACGCGAGGATCGGGTAGTCGGCGATCTTCCGCGGCGCACTTGCGTCGAGGAGGTCGAGGAGATGCACCTTGTCGGGACACCCTCCCGCCATCGTGAACGCCGACTCGGTCTCGGCCTCGCAGTTGAGGCCGAGCCCCGTGATGATCAGGACGCGCGGCTCACTCATGGGCGAGGGTCCTCTTGTACGCGGTTTTCATCGCCGCGACGCCAAGATCGATCCGGCCGGCGCCGCAAAGCGTCGCGCGCAGGCGCGGCTCGGCGACGACGGTCCCGATCCGGCGGCAGGCCAGACCCTGGAAGTGCGCCTCCAACGCCGCCGCGTCCCGCGCGGCCACAGTCACGACGAATCGTCCGTTGGACTCGGAGAAGAGCGCGACGTCCGCCGGGAGAGCACGGAGGTCGGGGGCCGCGTCGAGATCGAGGTCGAGGCCCAGCTCGCCTGCCATCGCGCAACGCGCGAAGGCCAGCGCGAGCCCGCCCCGCGCCGGCGTCGCGGCCGAGCGGATCAGGCCGTCCCGTGTCGCCGCCGCGAGCGCCCGGTAGAGCGGGAGCGCTGCTGCCGCGTCGACGCGCGGGACCTTGTTCCCCACGTACGGCGCGGGCTCGCCCGGTTTTGCCAGGAGGCCGTCGCGCTCCCCGAGGGCCCGGAAGTACTCGCTTCCTCCCGTCTCGTCCTGCGTCGTTCCCAGCAGATAGACCGCGTCTCCCGCCGCTTTCGGGTCGAGGGTAATCGCGCGCGTCGCATCGGTGATCTGCCCCAGTGCCGAGACGAGCAGGGTCGGCGGCACGCTGATCTTGACCCCGCCCATCGTGGAGTCGTTCTTCATCGAGTCCTTTCCGGAGACCAGCGGCGTCGCGTACGCGCGGGTGAGGTCGTACAGGCCGCGGCAGGCGCGGACGAGCTGCGCCATCTTGTACGCGCCGTCCGGAGTGGACGCGGAAGCGACCGGGTCCGGCCAGCAGAAATTGTCCAGCGCCGCGATGCGGTCCAGACGGGCCCCCGCGCAGAGCTGCTTGCGGACCGCCTCGTCCAGTGCCGACTGCGCCATCGCGTAGGCGTCGATATCGGAGTAGAACGGGTTCACGCCCTCGGAGAGGACGTAGCCGGCGGCGGTCCCGTGACGCACCAGGAACACGGTCGCTTCCGCGGGCACGTCGGCGCCCACGCCGATCCACGGCTTCACCACGGTCAGGCCCTTCACTTCGTGGTCGTAGTGCCGCGCGGTCGTCTCGTTCGAGCACAGGTTCAGCCGTGCGAGCATCGCCAGGAGCGTCTCGTCCAGGTCCTGCGCGGGCGCACCGGCCGGCTCCTCGAAGCGTCGCGGCTCCCAGACGGCCTGCAGGTCGAGGTCGGGATCGCCGTCGTGGAGGAAGTCCATGTCGAGACGCGCGACCGTCCGCCCCCCGTACCTCACCTCGAGGACGCCGCCGTCGTCGAACGCCCCCAGCACCGTCGCCTCGACCTCGCGGCGCGCGGCGAGCTTCAGGAACGCCTCGATCCTGTCGGGCGGAACGGCGAGCGTCATCCGCTCCTGAGCCTCGGACAGGAAAATCTCCCACGGCGCGAGCCCCGCGTACTTGAGGGGCGCCTTGCTCAGGTCGACGACCGCCCCGCCCGGTCCCCGCGCCATCTCGCCGATTGAGGAGGACAGCCCGCCCGCGCCGTTGTCGGTGATCGACGCGTAGAGGCCGAGGTCGCGCGCCTCGATCAGGAACTCGAACATCCGTCTCTGCGTGATCGGGTCGCCGATCTGCACCGCCTGGATCGGGGCCGACTCGTCGAGGGCCGCGGACGAGAACGTCGCGCCGTGGATTCCGTCCGCGCCGATGCGGCCCCCGGTCATGACGATCAGGTCGCCGGGACGCGCCGCTTTCTCGTGCCCCGGCCGCCCGGCGATCGTCACCGGAAGGCGGCCGACCGTGCCGCAGAAGACCAGCGGCTTGCCCAGGAAACGCCCGTCGAACAGCTCCCACCCGCGGCCGTACGGCACGCCGCTCTGGTTGCCGCCGTCGATGACCCCCTGATGCACGCCGTCGCGAATGCGGCGGGGGTGCAGGAGCCCCTTCGGAAGCTCCCCGGAATGAAACGGCGACGCGAAGCAGTACCCCCAGACGTTGGCCAGGAGCTCCGCTCCCAGCCCCGTTCCGAACGGATCGCGATTGACGCCGACGATGCCCGTGATCGCGCCCCCGTACGGATCGAGCGCCGAGGGCGAGTTGTGGGTCTCGACCTTGTAAACGAGGTGATCGCGCTCATCGAACGCGACGACCCCCGCGTTGTCGTGGAACACGGAGACGAGCCACGAGGCTCCCTCGCGGTCCCGCACCGCACGATCGACCGCCTCGGTCGCGCCGCGGATGTAGGTCGCGAAGAGCGACCGGATCACCTCGGGCGCCCGGCCCGGCTCACGGTAGGTGACGGTCGCGTTGAAGATCTTGTGCTTGCAGTGCTCGCTCCAGGTCTGCGCGAGGCACTCGAGCTCGACGTCCGTCGGCGAGGCGCCCAAGCCGGCGCCGCGGCGCCCCGCATCCTTCGCGGCGGCCCGGAAGTGATCGCGGATTGCCCGCATCTCCGGGACGCTCAGGGCGAGCAGCTTCGTTCTCGAGATCGCGGCGAGATCGTCGTCGGTTCCGGAGAGGTCGACGTCGACGACGGGCGGAACCGCGTGCGCGGACACCTTGGGGACCGCGAGATCGACGCGGGATGCACGCCAGGCCGCGAACGTCTCAACCCGTGTCGTCTGGATGACGGGATTCGCCAGCAGCTCCCCCGCGATGCGCGCCCCGTCGTCCGCGGTGACGCCGTCGAGCAGGATCATCGTCGAGGTGTAGACCGCCGCGCCCTCGGGCAGCTTCCGTCCGAGCGTGTCCTCGACCAGCGTCCGGGCGGAGCGGCCCACCGGGTCGGTGACGCCCGGCTTCAACGCGACCGTGATCGCGATGTCGAACGGTCCGTCGTCGAGCCGTCCGATCGCGCCGCGCTGGCCGATCGGGTCCGTCAGCTCGTGGAGCACGCGCCCGGCATCGGTCTCGCCGAGGTCGGCCTCGACCCGGTAGACGTCGCGGGTGCGGACCCGCTGGACCGGGATCGCGAGGAACCTGCGGATCGCCACGGCGATGGATTCTCCCCGTGGATCGCGGATTCCCTCCGCGGGGGCTATCTCGAAGCGGTGGATCATCGTCGGCCTCCGCGGAGAACCGTACCGCCCGCCGCACCATAGAGCAATTCGATTATTATGATGAAAGATATAGAAGGTACATATATCATGGCTCCGTGACCGACGCCCCGGCGCTCGAGACCTTCGTCGCCGTGGCGCGCCTGGGCAGCGTGCAGGCCGCCGCGGTGCGCCTCCACCGGACGCAGCCGAGCGTGTCCAGCCGCATCGCCGGCCTCGAGGCGCGCTGGCGGACGCGCCTGTTCCGCCGTCACGCCCGCGGCATGTCGCTCACGCCGGAGGGAGCCCGGCTCCTGCCGCTCGCCGAGGCCGCGCTGTCCGGGATCGCCGAGCTCGACCGGGCGGCGGGGCGGCCGGTCGCCTCGGAGGCGGAGCTGCGCTTGGGCGCGGGGGACGCGCTCGGACGCGAGGTGGTGCCTCGCGCACTGGCGCGCCTGCTCGGCCGCGGGGGGCGCCTGGCGGTCCGCGTCCTCGAAGCACCGGCGGTCCGGCTGCTCGAGGCGCTCCGCGCGGGGGAGATCGACCTCGCCCTGGTCGCGGCGGACGCGGCCGGACCCCCGGGGGCCGGCCTGGTGACGGAACCGCTCCTGACGAGCCCGATCGAGGCGCTCTTCCCCAAAGGGGATGCCCCGGGCCCTCGCAACGCCGACCCCGCCGCGCTCGCGAAGCGGCGCCTCGTGGCGCTTCAGCCAGGCTCGGAATTCCGCCGCCATCTCGAGCGGGCGTTCGCGGGCCGCGGGCTGCCGTTCCGGCCCGCGGTGGAGGTGGGGAATCTCTCGCTGGTCCGCCGCTTCGTCGCCGCCGGGCTCGGCGTCGGCCTAGTGCCCGCGGTGGCGTTTTCGGCGCGACCCTCCGACGTCGCGGTCACAAGCACCCGAGCCCGGGGCATACCGCCCATCGCCTACGTTCACGCCCGGCGTGCCGGAGTCCCGCCATCGGAGAGCGCGGAGCAGTTCCTTCGCCTCGTTCGGCCAGAACTCTGATCGAATTGTCGCGCTGACAACGATTCCTGCGGGGACGGCGCAGCAGAACCGTCACGCGCGTCCCACCTTGCCGCCGCGACTCGGTAAGAGTTCCATCGACCTCCCCAACAACTCGGGGCACGCGGGTGCAAGCCCGTGCGCCCCTTTTTTTTGATCGCGCGCGGTCCGGCGACCGGCGTCGTGGGTTGCGAGCCAAACTCAGCAAACCCGCGGCGACCGGGCAACGGAATAGAGGGCTCGAACGTATTCATGCATGTGGGTAGGACGGCCAGGCCATCACCGATCCGACCCGACCCTCCTCTCTGCCGGGCACGCGGGTTCCCCCAACCCGCGTGCCCGGGTCTTTCTCTAGCGTCTCTGACGAGACCGGCGTCCTAGGGATTGGGCGGCAGGGTACGCAGCACGCCCGAAATCAGGAGGACGAGCAGCACGAGCCCCGCGTTGACCTTCGTCCAGAGCGCCCCGTTGTCGCGGACAGGCTGGAGGGCTTCCGATCGTCCCATGAGCGCCGAGGCGAGGAAGAACACGCCGAGCGCCGCGAGCACCTTCACGCCGAAGAGTGCGAGATAGAGCGCCTGTCCGGCATGGGCGGGCCCCTGGAACAGCACGAAATTCGCGATGCCGCTCAGGAGGAGAAGACCGATCGACGCGGAGAGCACGGGCCGCCAGCGATCGGCGACGGCGCTCCGGATCGCGCTGCGCGTCGGTTCGGGCATCTCGCGCAAGGTCGGAAGCAAGGCGAGGGCGGCGAAGAACGCGGCCCCGCCCCCCATCACCGCGGGCACGATGTGAAGCCAGCGAAGGACGAGCGCGACGCCGTTCATCTCGATCTCCGCCCGCGCGGCCGCGCCGGCTACTGCGTCGATGTGATCGAGCCGCCGATCCAGGTGATCCCCGGCACGGCGGTGCACGTCGGATACGCGGCCGTCCCGTCGCAGACCTGCTTCGGGTCTCCGAAGGCGAGCACGCCGGTGGCGCTTCCGGGAGGGATCGCCTGCGTGGAAGAGAAGCTCAGCGTGAGCAGGTCGGCGGTCGTGGTCACGGGCACGGCTGGAGCTGTCGTCGGGTCGAGACGGCTGGCGACGACCTTCACGGTTCCCGGCGTCGCGTTGTCCGCCAGGAACACGACGTCGGAGGCGCTCACGCCCGCGAGAAGGAAGGAGCCTGCGCTGTCCATCCCGTTGAACCGGAGAACCGACGGGTTGTAGGTGACGTAGAACGCGGCGCCGAAGAAGCTCGGGATCTGGGTCGCGGAGACCTTGATCGTGATCGTCGACCCGGCGCTGTTCCCCGCGCGCATCGCCAGCGAGCCGTCCACGATCGGCGAAGCGGGCGTGAAGGTCGTGACGACCGGTCCGGTGGTCGTCCCGCTGCTCCCGCCACCGCAGCCCAGCATCACCGCCGCAACGACGAGGAGCGCCGCCCAGCCGGCGCTCCGAACGCTGGAGTTTCGAGGATTCATCGCATGCTCCGGTGGGTCACGGGCAGGTCTGTCCGAAGAACGCCGTCAGGTAAGAAAGGTCGAGCCCGTCGACCGTCGCGTTGAAATCGAGGTCGGCGGCGGGGTTGAACCGGGGGTCGGGCGCGGACGCCGCGAAGCTGACCGCGAGGCCCAGGACGTCGATCCCGTCGACGGTCTTGTCGCCATTCAAGTCGGGGAACGTCTGGATCGCGGCCGGCGTGTTCCCGAGATGGCCGAGGTTGACCTTGCCGCCGTTCGGCTTCGGCTCGGCGTCGGCGGCGACGGCAGGATCGCCCTTGTCGATCGTGGCCGAGCACAGCGGCGGCACGTAGGCGAGGTCGAGCTTCGGATCGACGGAGATGACCCCCGGGGTCACGCCCGGCGTCACGCCGAGCTGCGACTCCCAGTCGGCGCCGACGTTCGCGAAGGCATCGACGTAGGAGATGCTCACCGCCTGGCCCGGGCCCGGCATCACGCCGCCGCCGACCCCGTATCCGTCGTTTCCGACGACGATCGAGTTCGACAGCGATAGCGCCGTGGCTCCGGTGGTGAACAGCGAGTTCGGGCCGGGGAAAGCGTCCCACTCGAGGCCGCCGGAGGCGGTGTCGGTCTTGTTGCTCGCGACCGTCAGGAAATCGTGGTCGACCGTCGCGGCGGCCTGGCCGCCGTACGCCTCGACGAGGACGTACTCCCCCCCGCCGCGCGCCGAGGTCGTCGCCGGGTCGAGCGCCTTGTTGGTCGCGAGCAGATTGTTCGTGAAGCTCAGCGTGTTGTCGGTCGGCGCGGTCGTCCCGTCGCTGTTGGGGTCGTCGCTGGCGAGCACCAGAAGGCTCGCACCGCCGCCCAGCGTGGACGAATCGTTCCCCGTGATGCTGTTCCGTTGGATCCGGAAGTCGTTGATCCCGGTGGGCGTCCGGAACGTGTACAGCTCGGCGAACAAACCGCCCCCGCCCCGGTCGTTGATATCGGCGAGCGCTCCGGTCGCGTGGTTTCCGGTGACGGTGTTGTCCTGGACGTGGATCGTCCCCGTGCCCGAGGTCATGTCGAGCTCGACGCCGTACACGTGGATCCCGCCTGCCGCCTTCTTTCCGGTGTTCGCGGAAACCGTGTTCCCCTCGACCACGATCGTGTGATTCGATCCCGGCGCCGGCTGGAGATTCGCCGAGATGCCGCCCCCGTACCCCTCGGCCACGTTGTTGCGGACGGCGTTGCCCGATCCCTTGAGGCCGACGGTGATCGACTCCGTGCCGGCTCCGACCGACGAGCCGGTCGCAACGAAGATCCCGCCCCCGTATCCAAAGTGCGTGCCGTCCGCCGAGTTGGAGGCCGTGTTCCCGTCGATCGTGTTCGACGTGATCTTGACCGTCGACGAATCGCTCGCGGCCGCGGTGTCGGAGAACACCGTGATCCCGGAGCCGAACGCCCCCCCGCCGGCTCCCGCCATGTTTCCCGTGATGGTATTGCTGTCGATCTCGACGACGCTCGGGACGCCGCTCGAACTCGCCTCGACGTAGATACCCCCGCCGTCGAGGTTCGCGGTGTTCCCGGTCACGGCGTTGTTGACGATCGTCGCCTTCGCGTTGGGATCGGTGAGGTTGTTCCCCATCTGTACCCAGATCCCGCCGCCGATCGTCGAGGTCGCGCTCGCCGTGACGACGTTTCCCGTGATGTCCACGGCGCCGAACCCCCAGATCGCCGAGTCTCCGCCGTGCTTGACGTTGAATCCCCGGAGGGCGGAGCCGTCCACGACGGAGGCGACCGCGAACAGCGACGATCCGTTCCCGCCGTCGCACTGATTGGTGCCGTCGAGGGTCGCCGCGCCGATCGTGGCGTTGTTGAGGTACGCCGCGGTCACCAGCGTGACGCCCCCGACGCCGTTCCCCGGCTGCACCGTGACGCACTCGTTGTAGTTACCGGCGTTCACGAGGACGGTGTCGCCGCCGGAGGTCTTCACGAGCGTGAACGTGATCGTCTTGCACGGCGCGATCTGCGTTCCGCACGTGCTGATGTCGGTTCCCGTGGGCGAGACGAAGTACGTCGTCGCCGCGATCGCGGAGCCGACCTGTCCGCCGAGCCAGAGCAGCGTGAGTCCGGCCGCAAGCAAGGGTTTCATCGTGGCGCTCTCCCCGAGCGATCGAAGTTATCGGTGGGCCGAAGCGTTGTCAAGGGAAGGCGCCCGCGGCGGCGGACCCCAGCGGGGCCGCGGAAAGCCCCGCCCGGCGCAGCGTCTCGAGCAGCAGAGGGAGCGCCTCGAGGACGATCGGCATCGTTCCCGGGCCCGGGCGGTCGTGAAGGAGCAGGATGTCCCCCGCCGCGACCCCACGCGACAGGCGGCGTCCGACGGCGGAGGCGTCGCGCGAGACCGTGTCGAACCCGCGCCGCGTCCAGGACGCGAGCGCGAGCCCCCGTCGCGCGAGCGCGGGCGCCAGGAGCGGCGAGCGCACCCCGGCGGGGGCGCGGAACAGCCGTGGCGTCGTCCCGGTGGCCCGTGCGACCGCCTCCTGACAGAGCGCGAGCTCTCGGTCGAGGCGCCCCGGAAGATGGAAAAAGAAGCCGCCCGGGTGCGTCTGCGTGTGGTTCTCGACGCCGTGCCCCCGACGCACGATCTCGGCGGCGATGTCCGGGTGCGCGTCGACCCGCGCGCCGACGCAGAAGAAGCTGGCGCGGGCGCCGTGCCGATCCAGCAGGTCGAGGACGGCGGGCGTGACGGCCGGGTCCGGTCCGTCGTCGAAGGTCAGCGCCACGGCACCCGCCGCGGCGGCCGCCGGATCCCGGCGCAGGTTGGGTCCGAGCAGCGCGCAGCGCGGGAGCATCCCCGCGGCGACGAGGGACAGATGATCGGCCACGACCGCCCCCGCGATCCACGGCCAGCGGTGCGGCGCCAGCGCCACCGCCGGGAGCGCTGCGGCATGGACGGCCAGGGACGCGATCAGGAGCGGCGTGGGTCTGTCCGCCGCCCGGCCGGGAGATGTCGAAGAGGGATCGCGCATCGTCGGGTCCGCCACCCACGCGGCTCCCTATGTTAAGCTCTCCCGCGCCACGAGGCCCCGCGCTCCATCCACAGGCCTCGGGGAAACCCGAGAGGTTCCGTACGATGAGCGGCGACCCGGCCACGGCCCTGAAGATCAAGACCCTCTTGGTGGAGAAGCTCCACCTCGATGCGCTCACGCCGGAGCAGATCGCCGACGACATGCCGCTGTTCGGGGAAGGGCTCGGGCTCGACTCCGTCGACGCGCTCGAGCTCGTCGTCGCGCTCGAGAAGGAATTCAGCATCCGGATCCAGAGCTACGAGGTAGGCCGCGAGGCGTTCGCGACCGTGGCCACGCTGTCCCGCTATCTCGAAGGTCGCCTAGCCTCGGCCGACTCGCATGTCGGGAGCTGATCGGGCGCCGCTGCCGCCCGGCTCGATCGTCATCACCGGTCTCGGGGCCGTCACGCCGTTCGGGTGGGGGGTCGCCCCGCTCTGGGAGGGGGCACGCTCCGGACGGTGCGCCGTCGGAGCCCTCGACCGGTTCGACCCCGCGGGGCACAGGACCCGAATCGCGGCGCAGGTCCCGCTCGACGCCGCGCCCGCTCCACGGTCGCGGCGCGCCACGCTCGCGGACCGGTTCGCCGTCGCGGCGGCCGGTGAGGCCGTCGCCTCCGCTGGACTCGACGCGTCCGCGCTCGCGCACGCGGGCGTCGCGTTCGGAAGCTCGACCGGCGGATTGATCGAGAGCGAGTCGTACTTCGAGGACCTGCTCCGCCGCGGACCGCGCCGCGCTCGACCGGGCCTCCTTGCGTCCCAGCAGTTCGACGGACCCGGTGACGCGGTCGCCCGCGCGCTCGGCTGCACGGGACCCGTCCTGACCGTGACCGCCGCATGCGTGTCGGGTGCCGCGGCGATCGAGGCCGCGGCACGCATCCTCCTCCGCGGCGAGGCCGACACGGTCGTCGCCGGAGCATCGGACGCGCTGTGCCGGGTGACGTACTCGGGGTTCAACTCGCTCCGGGCCGTCGACGAGAAACCGAGCCGCCCGTTCCGGAAGGACCGGGCCGGGCTCACGCTCGGCGAGGGGGCCGGCGTCCTGGTCCTCGAGTCGGCGCGCCATGCGCGCGAGCGCGGAGCGCGTGTCCTGGCCGTCCTCGCGGGGGCGGCCTCGACCTGCGATGCCCATCACATGACGGCGCCGCACGCCGCCGGCGCGGGCGCGGCCGTGGCGGTCACGCGCGCCCTGACCGAGGCCGCGTGCGATCCGGCGGACGTCGACTTCATCAACGCGCACGGAACCGGGACGCCCCACAACGACGCGGCGGAGGCCGCGGCGATCGCGCGCGTGTTCGGCGGTCTCGCGCGATCGATCCCGGTGACGTCGACGAAGGCCCTGATCGGTCATCTTCTCGGGTCGGCCGGTGCGGTCGAGGCGGTCGTCACCGTTCTGTGCCTCGCGCGCGGCGAGGTGCATCCGATGCCGGACGACGGCGAGCGCGATCTCTCGATCGCGCTCGATCTCGTGCTCGGTCTCCCGAGACGCCTCCCGCGCGCGCGCGTCGCGCTCTCGACGAGCCTCGCGTTCGGCGGCGCCAACGCCGCGCTCGTCCTCCGCCGGCCGGAGAGCGCGCATGTCCGCTGAGCCGGTCGTCACCGGGGCCGGCGCGATCGGCGCCTGGGGCGTCGAGCGCCGGGCGCTCCACGGCGCGCTGGCCGCGGGCCACCCCCTCGCCCGGCGGGTCGAGGGGACGCCGGACGCCGCGACCGTTCCGGCCGCGGCGTGCGCGGCGCTCGTCCCCGTCCTCGATCTGTCGCCGTGGCTGGCTCCCGCCCACGCGCGCCGGATGGCGATGACGTCCCGCTGGTCGGTCGCCGCGGCGCGGATGGCGGTCGAGGAGGCGAGACCCGGGCCGCGCGACGGCGGCCGCACGGCGGTCGTGATGGCGACCGCGTTCGGCTCCGTGTGGTTCACCGAGAGGCTGGTTCGCCAGGTGCTCGACGAGGGCCCGCAGGCCGCGCAGCCGTTCTACTTCTCGGAATGCGTCGCGAACGCCGCCGCGGGCCAGGTGGCGATCGCCGAGGGGGCACGCGGCGCCAACGTCACGATCGCCCAGCGTGAGGCCGGCCCGTTGATCGCGCTGTCCCAGGCCGCCGCGGAGGTGCGGGAAGAGCGCGCGGAGGCCGCGCTGGCCGGGGCCGTCGACGAGATGAGCCCGCTCCTTCACCGCCTGCTCGACCGCTATCGCGCTCTCGCGCGCGGTGCCGCGGGCCGCGCGGAGGCGCCGCGGCCGTTCGACCTACGGCGCGACGGCGTGCTCGCGGGAGAAGGAGCCGCGGTGCTCCTCGTGGAGCCCGCGGCGACGGCGCGGGCCCGGGGGGCGCGCACGCTCGCGCGGATCCGCGGCACGGGATCGGCGTTCGATCCCACGGCCACGGAGAGCGACTGGGGCGAGGGCGTCGAAACCCTCGCGGCGGCGCTCCACCGGACGTTGCGGCGCGCGGGCGTGGCGCCGGAGGAGATCGCCGGCATCGTCTCGGGCGCCTCCGGAGCGCGGCGCGGGGACGCGCTCGAAGGCAAGGTGCTCCGGAGCGCCTGGAGCGGGCGCACGCTGCCCCCGATCGTCGCCCCGAAGGCCGTGGTGGGTGAATACGGCGGTGGTATTCTGGCGTGCGCTCTCGCGGCGCTCGACGGCGCCTCGTTCGGGCGTCCCACGCAACTCACGGAGCACGATCCGCAAATGGGGATCGATCTTCACACCGGCTCGATCCCACACGGACCGATTCTCGTCTCGGCGCTCGCCGCCGGCGGAGCGGCGGCCTGGGTCGTCATGGATCGGCCGTGACGGAGCGCTTCGCGATCGCGGTCCCGGCGTACGACGCCGCGGCCACGGTCGCCGGGGTCGTCCGCCGCGCGCATGCGATCTGTCCCGACGTGCTCGTGGTCGACGACGGCTCGGCCGACGGGACCGGCGACGCCGCGCGGGCCGCGGGGGCGCGGGTCCTCGTGCACGACCGCAACCTCGGGAAGGGGCGCGCGCTGCGCACGGCGTTCGGTCGACTGTTCGGCGACGGGTTTGACGCGGTTATCACGATGGACGCCGACGCGCAGCATCCGCCCGAGGAGGCGACCAAGCTGGTCGCCGCGTGGCATGCGGGTGCCGACCTCGTGCTCGGCACCCGGCATCATCTCTTCGAGCTGATGGGCGTCGTCCGGCGGGCGAGCAACGCGTCCTCGTCCTGGATCATCTCCAAGGTAGCGGGCGCCGAGCTTCCCGACTGCCAGACCGGCTACCGGCTCTACACGCGGCGGCTCGTCGAGACCTTGGGCTTTCCGGAGCCGCGATTCGAAGCCGAATCGGCCGTGCTCGTCCGGGCGGTCCGCAACGGGTTTCTCGTCGTCGGCGTTCCGGTGCGGCTCGACGAGCCCGACGGGCGCGCGACCTCCCACTACCGGCCGATCGTCGACTCGCTCCGCATCGCCGGGGCCGTGACGCGCGCCCGCGTCGAGGCCAGATCGTGAGCGAGCGCGTCGTGCTCGTCACCGGAGGCAGCCGGGGGATCGGGCGCGCCGTCGTGCGCGCTCTCGTGGCGGAGCGAATCCGCGTCGCGTTCACGTATCGCGAGGCGGAAGGAGCCGCCCGGGAGATCGCGGACGAATCGGCCGGGCAGGCCCGCGGGCTGCGGTTCGACCTGCGCGACCGGTCGCGCCCCGCCGAGCTCGTCCGCGAGATCGAAGAAGCACTCGGTCCCATCGACGGGCTCGTGAACAATGCCGCGATCCGGCGGGACGGCCTGCTCGCGTCGACCTCCGACGACGACTGGGACGACGTCGTGGACGCGAATCTCGGTGGGGCGTTTCGCTGTTGCCGCGCGGTCCTGCCGGGAATGATCTCCCGGCGGTCGGGATCGATCGTCAACGTGGCCTCGCTCACGGCCATCCGGAGCGTCGCCGGGCAGGGCGCGTACGCCGCCTCGAAGGCCGGGTTGATCGGCATGACCAAGTCGCTCTCGCGCGAGGTCGGCCGGCGGAGCGTCCGCGTGAACGCGGTCGTCCCGGGTCTCGTGATGACCGAGATGGTGGCCGACCTGCCGCAAGAGCGTCTGCAAGCGCTGCGGGCGATCGAGGCGCTGCCGTCGGGAACGCGCCCCGAGGACGCCGCGGCACTGATCGTGTTCCTCCTCTCGGACCGCGCGCGGGCGATCACCGGCCAGGCGATCGCCGTCGACGCGGGATCGACGGCCTGACGATGTCGAAGGCCGGCCCCGGGCGCGATTCGCGCGGGGCGCTCCTGCCGGCGGAGCTGACCTCCCTCTTCGACGACCGGTTCCACCGCTCGTGCGAGCTCGTCGAGGAGTACGTGCACCGGCTGACGCGGCGCGTCTTCGACCGGCTCGAGCTTGCGCGTGCCTCGGTGGAGCCGGGCTCGTGGCGGGAGATCGCATCGCGCGCCGGGCTGTCCCCCGAGCGCGCGCGCGTCCCGCTCACGTGGATGTTCCGCACGCTCGCCGCTCGCGGCGTCCTCGCGGCGCGCCGGGACGCGGACGGGACCGAGCGGTTCGTGCTCGCCTCCGGTGCTCCCGCGCTCGATCCCGACGAGATGGTCGAGGCGCAACGACGCCACGACGCCTCGGCGCTGCCGGCCTACGCGCTCGCCGCGCTCGCCGCGGAGGAGTACCCGCGATTCCTTCGCGGCGAGGCGGAAGGGGAGGAGATCCTCTTCGGGCCGGGGCGCCTGCCGGTGTGGGAGGCGTACTTCTCCAACGAGAACCCGCTCTACGCGGTGAGCAACGTGCTCGGCGCGATCGCGGCCGAGGGCGCTTTCCCCGCGAGCGGTGGGGAGATCCTCGAGGTGGGCGCGGGCCTGGGAAGCGCGGCGGCCGCCTTGATGTCGCGCCTCGCGGGAGCGGGTCTTTCCGCCCGGGTGACGAGCCACCGGTTCACCGACTCCGCGATCCCGTTCCTGAGGCGGGCGCAGCGGTCGCTCGGCTCGCACGGGCTCGCGTACCCGCTCACCTTCGGCCGCCTCGACATGAACCGGCCGTTCTCCGAGGCGGGCGTGGCCCCCGGGAGCGCCGCGCTGGTCTACGCCGTGAACGTTCTGCACGTCGCCGCCGACCTCGGTTTCACGTTGCGGGAGATCCGGATCGCGCTGCGGGGAGACGGCGCCCTCGTCTTCGCCGAATGCGTGCGTCCTCGCCCGGAGCAGCCGGTCTACGTCGAGCTCGTGTTCAACCTCCTGACCTCGTTCCGCTCGCCCAAGCTCGAGCCTACGTGGCGGCCGACGGGGGGCTTCCTGACACCGGAGCAGTGGGCCGACGCGCTCCGCGCGAACGGTTTCGCCCCGACCCGGATGCTTCCGGAGGTCGCCGCCCTCCGCGACGCGCTCCCGTCGCTCGTGGTCACCGCGATCACCGCGAGGCCCGCGTGATCGATCCGATCCGGGTTCCCCGGGACGGTCCGCTCTTCGAGGGCCACTTCCCCGGGATGCCGATCCTGCCCGGGGTGGCGCTGATCGACATGCTCTCGGGCGCCGTCGGGTGCCGCCCCTTGGGCGCGATCGCGCACGCGCGCCTGAGGCGGCCGGTCGCACCCGGCGATCACCTCGAGGTCACCGCGCGCATCGAAGAGAACGGCCGCGTCCGCGCGGGCGTGCGCCGCGGCGGCGAGGAGATCGCCTCGGGCGTGCTGGCCGCGGCGTCCGCCCTCGACGACGATCCGGCGACCCTCACCGCCGAGGCCTCGCGCCGGGCGGCCGGCCTCCCGCCGCTGGACGCGCTCCTGCCGCACCGGGGGCCGATGCGCTTCGTCACGCGCGTCGCCGGGGAAGCCGGCGATGGGATCACGTGCGAGGCGGAGATCCCCCCGGACTGCGGGATGATCGCCGGCGGCTATGCACCGGCGCTCGCCGCGCTCGAAGCCGCCGCCCAGGCCTCCGCGGTGTGGGAGGCGCTGCGCCGCACGCGCGGCGCCGGCCCCGCCGGACCGAGAGTCGCGTACCTCGTCGGACTCGAGGACGTGCGCTTCCACGTCCACAGGATCGCGCCGTCGGAGAGATTCCTCGCGTCGGCCCGGCTCATTGCCGCGGCGCCGCCGCTCGCGCATTACGCGATCGAGGCGTCGATGGACGCGATGCCGATCGTGCGCGGCACGATCGCCACCTTCCTCGCGGGCTGACGGGACGCTAGGCCGGCCAGAGCTCGCGGAAGACGAACCACTGATGCGGCGCGCGCCGGATGACGCTCTCGATCTGCGCGGCGGTCTCCCGGACGGCCCCCGCGATGTCCGCGTCCCGGTCGCCGGTGATCGCCACTTCGACGGGGGGGCGGAAGACCACCCGGTAGCGGCGGCGTCCCTCGCGGACGGCGAACACCGGCAGCAACGGGACGCCCGCGGCGCGAGCGAGCGCCGCGGGCCCGGCGGGAAGGGAGAGCGGACGGCCGAACACGCTTGCCTCGACCGTCCGGCTGCGGGCGCGCGGCCGGTCGCCCTGCATGGCCACTATCTCGCCGTGCCTCAGCGCTTCGAGCAGCTCGAGCCCCTGAAGCGGATCGTCCGACTGGAAGTGCATCCGGTAGCGCGACCCCTCGACGGTCGCGACGCTCCTCCGGATGAACTCCTGCGCACGGGCATCGATCTCCGGCTCGCGCACGAGATGCACCGGGCGCGATTGCTCGGTCGCCGGCAGCATCGAGCCGGCCTCGTAGAGTCCGAGGTGGGCGGAGATCATCACGAAGCCGCGGCCGGAGCCGGCGACGGCGGTCCAGTGCGGCAGCGCCTCGATCACGACGTCGAAGGGGCGATCCGTCGCCAGGCGCTCGTAGCGCTCGGTCAGGCACCAGGCAAACGCGTGAAACGTGCGGAACAGCCTGCGCTGGCGCTCGAGGCCGCCGCAGGGTCCGAGCACCGCGTCGAGATTCGAGGCCACCGCGCGGCGGATCCGGAAGATCGTGCAGAAGAACAGCGTCGTGAACGCCAGGATCACCGGTGCGAGGAGAGGCTCCGGGAGCGCGCGCGCCGCCCAGGCGTGGAGCCGGTACCAGAACAGGCCGGTGACGTGGAAGTCTCCGAGGACGCGCCGGGCCCAGCCCGTCTGGGGCGCATGCGGCGGTATCTCGGTGACGGAGGTCACGGGCGGGCCGCGCGCCCGGCGACGAGGCCGCGGAATGCATCGCCGCGCTCCTCGAAGTTGCGGAACGCTCCGTAGCTCGGCGAGGCGGGCGAGAAGAGAACGATCCGGCCCGGCGGGGTGAGACGCCGGGCCTCGGAAACGGCCTCGGCGAGATCCGCGCACACCCGGACACGCGTTGCCGCGCCGGGATCGAACGCCTCGATCGCGGCGAGCATTCGCGGGGCGCCCGGCGGGACCAGGAGGACGTGGGGGATGCCGCGCGAGACCAGCGCGCGCGCGAGCGGAGCGAAATCGAACCCCCGGTCGGCGCCTCCGCCGACGTACGTGGCGACCTCGTCGCCGAACGCTTCGAGCGCTGCCGCGGCCGCCTCGGGCGCCGTCGAGATCGAATCGTTGATCCAGCGGATGCCGGCGTGGACGCCGAGGTCCTCGAGCCGGTGCGGCAGCCCCGCGAAGCGGCGCAGGAGGCGTGCGAGATGGGGTGCGCTCACGCCGTACGGCTCGGCCGCGGCCAGAGCCGCGCAGGCGTTGTGCCGGTTGTGGAGCCCGCGGAGGAGCATGCCCTCATCCGTGAAGAGGATGCGCCCTCCCTTCCGGAACGCGCCGCCCTCGAAGACGATTCCGTCCCCGGCTCCGTAGGCGACGTGGCGGGCGGGGCCGAACGGCGCGCGGCGGGCCAGCTCGGGATCGGCGGCGTTCCACAGGGTCGCATCGCCCGTGCCCTGGGCGCGCGCGATGTTGAGCTTCGAGGCGTAGTACGCCTCCGCGGATCCGTGCCAGTCGAGGTGCTCGGGGAAGAGCCTCGTGATCACCGCCGTCGCCGGGCCGAGAGTCAAGTCGTGCGTCTGGTAGCTCGACATCTCGAAGACCACGACCGCCCGATCCGCCAGCACCCCGTCCAGCGCGTCGAGGGCCGCCGCTCCGATGTTCCCCACGAGCCGGCTCGCGACCCCCGCCTCGCCGAGCGCCAGGTGGATGAGCGTCGCCGTCGTCGATTTTCCCTTGCTGCCGGTCACGCCGATGACCGGCACGCCGCTTCCCCGCGCCGTCTCCAGGAACAGGTTCGTCGCCGTCGTCACCGGAACGCTCCGGCGCTCCGCCTCCAGAAGGAGGGGATGGCCGGGCTTGATCCCTGGCGATCGGATCAGAAGCGTCCGTGTCGCGAGCGCGTCCGCGGCCCGGTCCGGCCGCCAAGGGACGGAGGGGTCGAGGTCCGCCGGCCGCTCCGGAGCGGCCACCGCGACGTCGGACACGCCGTGCCGCCGGAGCCACGCCAGCGCCGAGCGCCCCTCGACGCCGTAGCCGAAGACGAGCGCGCGGGCGTCACGAGCGAGCGGCATAGCGTTCGAGGATCTCCGACCAGCGGGGTGCCAACGCGTGGTCGGAGGAGGTCGAAAGCGCCTTGCGCGCGATCTCCTCGAGGTCTCCGGCCGTCTGGGCGATGCGATCGTTGAAGAGCGTCATCGAGCCGTGCGGCAGGACCCGGCCCCGCGACCGCGCGAGGTGTATGGCGGCGATCGACTCGTCCGGCGTGCCGACGCACTCGAACGGCTTCATTCCCCGGAGCCCGAGCAGCTCGGCGATCGTGTCCGTGTTCGCCGGGTCGGCGAGCGCATCGCCGCCGAAGAGCGCGTGATAGCGGCCGTCGTCGAGCCAGGGGCGCGCCATCAGGGACACGAAGACGCACTTCGGGCAGGTGAGGCACCACCGCGCCGGAGCCGGACCGGATTGCGAGAAATTCCGATTGCAGGAGGTCACCGCCGGGAAGTACCCGGGATGCCGGGCGAACGCCCGGACGATCCGCAGCTCGGTCCACGGCCGGAGCAGGCTGAGATACTCCGGCCCGCCCGCAAGGTTTCGCGCGCGCCAGGCGGCGACCCCCCGCTCGAACTCGAGCGACTTGCTCCACTGATGGTTGACGTCGAGGCCGCGCCAGGACGTGCTGCCGAACGACGCACTCGCCTCGTTCGACGCGATCACGGCGCTCCGCCGGGTCAGCAGGGCGAGGACCAGCCCGGCGAACGCCAGGTACGCGCTGATCGGGACGTGGCCGTTGAGCTCGCCCGCGGCGTTCAGCTCGCTCAGGCGCGGATCGAGCCGCCGCTCGACCACGTGATGGGGCCGCCCGGCGATCCCCGCGGACCGTCCGATCCATTCCCAGCCGGCACGGCCGACCGTGAGCAGCTCGTGGGGCTCGGCGCTCGCCGCGAGCGCCTCGTGCGAAACGACCGAGTCCTTCCCGCCGCCCCAGAGCAGGAGCGCGGGGCCGTCGCACGGCGGCGCGGGGGCGGGCTGGGGAGTCGACCCGGTGCGCTCGAACTGGACGGCGCCCGCCGGGTCGATCCCGTTCCGGTAGAAGAACTCCGCCATGCCCTTGGTGTAGGCCTCGGTCCAGAAGGCGGCGTCCGCGGCCGAGAGCGTCCCTTCATCGACGGCCAGGTGCTTCGGGACGCACGTCTTCCAGTAGGACGTCCCCCCCGCGAGATGGAGGGCGGCAAGGGCGCGCACGACCGCCGGATCGTCTCCCGCCGCGAGCGGGCCGAGCGAATCCGGAATGTCGAGCGTTTCCTCGAAAGCGATCGTCTCCGACGGCCCCGCGAGGGCGTATCCGAGCCGGATCTTTCGCCCGTCGACGGTCCTGTGCGTGAACCGGAAGCGGTCGATCCTCTGGCGCAGCGAGCCTGCCGGCATGTCGGATGCCATCGATGCCAAGCACGGTACCAGACGCGCCACGCCCCCCGAATCCGCTAAGACTCCGCAGCGGGTAAGGGTGAATCCACTCCGGGTTCGGGGTTTCCCCTATAGCCGCCGCGGGCGCGTCGGGGCAACGTGATAGCCCCCTCGCGGCGAGACCCTCGTCGCGATCGCGACGGAGAGCCCGGTGAGCGCATCGCGACGGGTGCTGCGGGTCCTGCTGGTCGACGACAGCGAGACGTTCCTCGCCGGTGCGTCCGTTTGGGTGTCGTCGCAGCCGGGGCTGGTCCTGGCGGGAACCGCGCATTCGGGCGCGGAGGCGCTGATCGTCGCGGACGATGTGCGGCCCGATCTCGTGCTGATGGATGCGGCGATGCACGGGATCGACGGATTCGAGGCGACACGCCGGCTGAAGGCGCGCGAGAGCGCGCCGCAGGTCGTCCTCCTGACCTCCTACGACACCCTCGCCTCGCGCCGGGACGCGTGGGCGTGCGGCGCGGACGGGTTCGTCGCCAAGGCGGACGTCTCCGCCCGGCTGCTCGAGGTCATTCGAAAGCTGTTCGAAATCGACGGCCTCGGCGACGACGGCGCGCCCTCGCGGTCACCGCGTGTGATCCGGGACTGAGCCGCCCGGCTCAGTCGACCTTGAGGATCGCCAGGAAGGCGTCCTGCGGGATGTCCACGCGCCCGACGCGTTTCATCCGCTTCTTTCCTTCCTTCTGCTTCTCGAGGAGCTTGCGCTTGCGCGTGATGTCGCCGCCGTAGCACTTCGCGAGGACGTTCTTGCCCATCGGCCGGACCGTCTCGCGGCAGAGGATCTTGCCGCCGATCGCCGCCTGGATCACGACCTCGAAGAGCTGCCGCGGGATCAGCTCCTTCATCTTCGCGGCGAGCGCGCGCCCCTTCTGCTCGGCCTTGTCCCTGTGGCAGATCACCGAGAGCGCGTCGACCGGGTCGCCGTTGACGACAAGATCCATCTTCACGAGCTTGTCGGGACGGTATCCCGCGAGGTGGTAGTCGAGCGAGGCGTACCCGCGCGAGCCGGACTTGAGCTTGTCGAAGAAGTCGAGCACGACCTCGTTGAGCGGCATGTCGTACTCGAGGAGCACGCGCGTTTTCGAGAGGTAGCTGATCTTGTTCTGGACGCCCCGCCGCTCGTCGCAGAGCTTCATGATGTTCCCGAGGTACTCGGGCGGGGTGATGATCATCGACGTGATGATCGGCTCCTCGATCGTCTCGATGTTCGCCTGGGGCGGTAGCTTCGACGGGTTGTGGACCTCGAACGTCTCGCCCTTGGTCGTCGTGACCCGGTAGGAGACCCCCGGGGCCGTCGTGATCAGGTCGAGGTTGAATTCCCTCTCGAGGCGCTCCTGGACGATCTCCATGTGAAGGAGGCCGAGGAACCCGCAGCGGAACCCGAATCCGAGCGCCCCCGACGACTCCGGCTCGTAGCTGAACGAGGAGTCATTCAGGCGCAGCTTCTCCATCGCGTCCCGCAGGTCCTCGTACTGCGCGGCGTCCGTCGGGTAGAGCCCCGCGAAGACCATCGGCTTGGCCTCCCGGAAACCGGGGAACGGATGCGGCGTCGGGTTCTTGTCGTCGGTGACGGTGTCGCCGACCTGGCAATCGCTGATCTTCTTGATGTTCGCGATGATGAACCCGGTCTCGCCGACCGACAGCGTGTCTCGCGACGCCGCCTTGGGGGAGAAGACACCGAGGTCCTCGATGTCGTACGCGCCGCCCGTGATCATGAGGCGAATGCGCTGCCCCTTGGCGAACGTGCCGTCCACCACGCGCACGAGCATGACGACGCCGCGGTAGGAGTCGTACCAGGAGTCGAAGATCAGGGCCTTGGGCGGGGCCTCGTACGAGCCCTGCGGCGGCGGCACCAGCGCGACGATCGCCTCGAGGATCTCGTCGATGCCGACGCCCTCCTTGGCCGAGGCTTGGATCGTGTGCGCGGTGTCGATCCCGATGATGTTCTCGATCTGCTCCTTGATCCGCTCGGGCTCGGCGCCGGGGAGGTCGATCTTGTTGAGGACCGGGATCACCTCGAGCTTCGCGTCGACCGCGAGATAGGTGTTGGCGAGGGTCTGCGCCTCGACGCCTTGGCTCGCGTCGACGACGAGCAGCGCCCCCTCGCAGGCCGCGAGCGACCGCGACACCTCGTAGTTGAAGTCGACGTGGCCCGGCGTGTCGATCAGGTTGAGGACGTAGTCCTGGCCGTCCTTCGCGCGATACCCGAGCGTGACGGAGTGCGCCTTGATCGTGATGCCGCGCTCTCGCTCGAGGTCCATCGCGTCGAGCATCTGAGCGGTCATGTCCCGCTCGGCGACGGCGCCGGTCCGCTGGAGGAGCCGGTCGGATAGCGTCGTCTTGCCGTGGTCGATGTGCGCGATGATGCTGAAATTGCGTATGCGCCGGGACTTCATGAGCGAAAAGGGCCCCCGAAGCGCCTCAGTATAGCAACCGGCTCCGGGGCCCCGTTCCGATCGGACGCGCGCGCGCCGTGCGCGTCAGGCTTTCTTCTTGACGTCCGCGGCTTCGATCTTGGTCACCTTGATCGCGTCGTTCTCGACGACGCCGGTGATGGCGACCTCGTGGCCCACGTGCTCGAGCGCGGCCTTCTGGTCGGAGATCGCGTACGTCTTGCCGCCGGAGACGAGCACCAGCGTCGCGCCGTTCTTGTAGCAGGCCTTGGTGCACGCGGCGCCCTCGGCGTTGGCGTTCTTGGCCCCGCAATACGAATCGGCGATCCATCCCTTGAGCGTGGTCTGTGACGCGGGCCCCTCGGCGAGGAGCGGGGTGATGCCGGCGAGTGCAAGGACGAAGATGGTGAGCAGCGATGCCAGGCGCTTCATCGAGGTTCTCCCTGTGCGTCAGTTCGTGATCGTGTAAACGACTTTCCTGTTCTTGCGCGGCGCCGAGACGAGCGCTTCGAGCGTCGTGCGCTCGAGGAGCCCCGTCATCTGCTTCTGGACCTCGAACCAGACCGACGACGCGGGGCAGTCGTGCGCCCGCGTGCAATTCTCGGGGTCGGGGGAGCATTCGGTCAGCGTGATCGGCCCCTCGATCGCCTCGACGATCTGCAAGAGGTTTATCTCGGTGGCCGGCCGCGAGAGGCCGAACCCGCCGTTGACGCCGCGCGCCGATCGCAGGAGTCCGCCCTTGACGAGCTGGCGGAGGATCTTGGCCATGAAGCTCGAGGGGATGCTCTCGGTGATGGCGACGTCGTCCTTCAGCGCCACCCCGCCTTCCGGCAGCGAGCCGAGGTGAATCATCGCGCGGATCGCGTAATCGCCGGCACGGGTCAGTCTGAGGCTCATGGTCTCCTCGGAATGCGGATGTATGGGATCAGTTTATCCCCGATTCCAGTAGATCCGGACAATCTCGATCCCCAATCGCGGGGATCGCGCGACGTACGCTACCCCTTCGACGCGCGGCTGGAGGAATCCATGGAATCGGACGTTCGGAAGAATCCCGGGCTCCTCAAGCTCGACCTTTACTGCCGGGGCGTTCGTCTGGACGATTCCTGCACGATCGAGGAGAAGGGGGGCCGGAAGATTCTGCGGACGCGCGCCGGTCTGGGGTCCGGGCTCGAGCTGATCCTACCGGGCGATCTGTGGACCAACGTCCCGGTCGTCGAGGATTTCGTCCGCGACTCGCCGTACACGCTGCACTGGCGGAAAGATGCGTTCTGGGTCGATCGGGACGACCTTGGTCCGGTGACCTCCGTACGTCTGTCCCCGCAGCCCGCGTGGTACAACCGCACGACCTCGACCGGGAAACGGATGACGCTCGTGGGGACGCTGCAGGGAACCTATCTCGGCGTCTACCCCTCGAAGGTCTGCGAGTACTGGCTGAAGCGGCCCGACAAGGAGCAGTGCCGCTTCTGCTCCGTGGGCCTGAACCTCGGCGCTGACGACGGCGACGACAAGTCGGTCGAGGAGGTCGTCGAGGTCGTGAAGGCCGCGCGGGATGAAAGCGGCATCACCTACGTCGACTTCAACACCGGCCACTACGACGGCGACACCTATCTCGACATCCTCGAGCCGTACATCCGGCGCGTCAAGGAGGAGACGAATCTCCTGATCGGCGTGCAGACGCCGCCGCACAACGACCTGCGCCGTTATCACGACCTGCGACGGATGGGCGTCAACCGCGTCTCGTTCTGCTTCGAGATCTGGAACCGCGAGCGGTTCGTCGAGGTCTGCCCCGGCAAGCACCGGGAGTACGGCCTCGACCGGTACCTCGAGGCGATCCGGTACTGCGCGCAGGAGGTCGGTCCGACGGGGCGCAGTTTCGAGCCGTGGGTCGTCAACGGCGAGATCATCGCGGGGCTCGAGCCCCCGGAGGACTCGATCCGGGCGATCGACTGGATCACCAGCGTCGGCGCGGTGCCCACGGTGTGCGTCTTCCGTCCGCTCCAGGCGACCGATTACGCGCACCTTCCGCCCCCCAAAACGGAAGATGTCGTGCCGGTGTTCCGCCGCCTCTACGAGGCGTGCATGCGGCGGGGGCTGCCGATCGGCGTCGCGGAAAACGTGCACGTCTCGCTGGTGATGCTTCCCGAGGAGGCGCGCTGGCTCCAGGACGACCCGAACCGCTTCTGGGCGGGCGAGCTGAAGCTGAAGCTCATGCGAAAGGTATTTCGCTCGCAGTTCCGCCGGGAGCTTCGGGGACATTCCGCTTTTTCCTTGAGAGCCTAGAGAAGGGCAATCCGCTCGTTCGCGGCGAGGCGGTATCGGGGGGAGCCTCGCAAGAAGAAGGGGATTGCCCTTCTCTGGCTCTCAAGGAAAAAGGGGAATGTCCCCGGCTACACGCCCATGATGTGGTAACCGGTGTCGACGTAGAGCGTCGTCCCGGTGATCCCCGACGCCAGCGGCGAGCAGAGGAACAGGGCGGCGTCGGCGACCTCGCGCGGCTCGACGTTCCTCCGCAGCGGCGACATCTTCTCGTGATGCTTGGTCATGTGCGTGAACCCGTGGATCCCGCGCGCGGATAAGGTCGGAACCGGACCGGCGGACACCGCATTTACGCGGACGTTCATCGGCCCGAGCTCGTAGGCGAGCTGCCGCGTCGCGTTCTCGAGCGCCGCCTTGGCGCTTCCCATGACGTTGTAATTGGGAAACACGCGCTGGCTCGCCTGGAAGGTCAGCGACACGATCGATCCGCCGCCCGCGGCCGAGAGCAGCGGGGCGGCGCCGTTCGTCAGAGCGACCAGAGAGAAGGCGGAGATGTCGAGCGCCAGATGCCACCCCTCGCGGCTGGTCTTCCGGAAGTCGCCGCCGAGGTCCTCCCGGCGAGCGAACGCGATGGAGTGGATCATCACGTCGAGCGTTCCGCCGGTCGCCGCGCCGAGCCGCTGGAAGAGCGCGTAGATCTCGACGTCCTTGGTGACGTCGCACGAGTACGTCAACGTCCCCGGACGGGACGCCGCGAGATCGACGACGTTTTTTTCCAGCCGATCGCCCTGGTACGTGAGGATCAACCGTGCGCCGGCGTCCGAAAGCGCTTCTGCAATGGCCCAGGAGAGGGAGCGCTGGTTCGCGACACCGGTGACCAGCGCGGTTTTTCCCGACAGGTCGATCGGTCGCATGGCCCCTCCCGCGCGCATCATAGAGGCTCCGGCATCCTCCACGGAGCACCCCCGACATTGTCCCAGTTTCGGCCGCTTTCCCGGGCGGCGGCGCCCGCGGGACCGCAGCGGCCGCCCCGGAGAATCTGGGAACCACCGGCGATGGGATGCGTATATCCATGTGATATCATAACGGTATCGAACGGAGGTTTTCATGGATCGCGAACTGGTCAGAGGGGGTTGGAACGGCTTCTTGATGCTCCTTGTCGGGTTGGCGTGCCTCGCGGGGGCGGTCTTCTTCGTGGTCGAAGCCGCCAGGCACGGCACGCCGCGGATGCTCATCTGGTCGGGGATCCTGCTCGTCGCCGCCGTGCTCGTCTTCGCGGGGCTGTTCATCGTGAACCCGAACGAGGCGCGGGTCCTAGTCCTGTTCGGCCGCTACGCGGGGACCGTGAAGGCGAACGGGTACTTCTGGGCCAACCCGTTCTTCGTCAAGAAGAAGATCTCGCTCCGGGCGCGCAACCTGAACGGAGAGAAGATCAAGGTCAACGACAAGGCCGGAAACCCGATCCAGATTGCCGCCGTGCTCGTCTGGCAGGTGCGGGATACCTACCGGGCGTCGTTCGACGTCGAGCACTTCGACGCGTACGTCGTCGTGCAGAGCGAGGCGGCGGTGCGGCACCTCGCGGGCGCCTACCCGTACGACACGTTCGAGGACGACGCGTCCGAGACGATGACGCTTCGCGGAGGCACGGACCACGTCAACGCGCAGCTCGAGAAGGAGCTCCAGGAGCGGTTCGAGCGCGCCGGCATCCAGGTCGTCGAGGCGCGCATCAGCCACCTGGCCTACGCGCCCGAGATCGCGGAGGCGATGTTGCGCCGGCAGCAGGCGACTGCGGTCGTCGCGGCGCGGCATCAGATCGTCAACGGAGCGGTGAGCATGGTCGAGATGGCGCTGCAACGCCTGTCGGAGCGGAAGATCGTGCAGCTCGACGAGGAGAGGAAGGCGGCGATGGTGAGCAACCTCCTCGTCGTCCTCTGCAGCGAGAGCTCGGTGACGCCCGTCGTCAATTCCGGAACGCTCTATCCCTGACGGCAGCCGGAGATGGCGGAGCGCAAGACGTTGCTACTGAGGATCTCGCCCTCCCTGTGGGCGGATCTCAATCGCTGGGCCGCGGAGGACCTCCGGAGCCTCAACGGCCAGATCGAGTGGCTTCTCCGGAGAGCGGCGGAAGAGAAGTTCGGCCCAGGCCGGCGCGACGACGGCGCTACGCCCCCAGCTTCAGGTTCGCGTCCGCGTTGAGGTCGCCCGGCGCGAGATCGCCGCGCTCGAGGTGGAGGAAGCCCGCGGCCGCGATCATCGCGGCGTTGTCGGTCGTGTAGCGCGGCGAGGGGGCGAAAACCTCGAGCCCCTCGCGCGCCGCGACCGCGGCGAATTCCGCCCGCAGTCGCCGGTTAGCGGCGACGCCGCCGGCCAGCAGAACGGTGTGGACGCCGTGGCGCCGGCAGGCCTTGACCGTGTTCTCGGCGAGGGTCTCCGCGACGTTGCGCTGGAACGACGCGACGAGATCGCGGATCGCGGGAGTGACCTCACCGCCGGTCGCCGCCGTGTGGGCCAGGCCGTCCTCGGTCGCTCGGATGCGCACGGCGGTCTTCAATCCCGAGAACGAGAAGTCGAGGGACTGGTTCTTCATCGCGGCCCGAGGGAACGCGATCGCGCGCTCGTTCGCGCCGTCTGAAAGCCGGTCGATGACCGGACCGCCGGGATAGCCGAGCCCCAGGAGCTTCGCCACCTTGTCGAACGCCTCGCCGGCGGCGTCGTCGCGCGTGCGCGCGATGGCGCGATAGACGCCTTCCTCGGGGCACAGATAGAGGGACGTGTGCCCGCCGGAGACGACGAGCGCGATCGCGGGAAACGCGATCCCGGGATGCTCGATGAAGGGCGAGCGGACGTGTCCTTCGAGGTGGTTGATCGCGACGAGCGGGATCCCGCGCTGCCACGCGAGCGCCTTCGCCGCGCAGACGCCCACGAGCAGCGAGCCGACCAGGCCGGGTCCGCGGGTGACGGCGATCGCGTCGATGGCCGACAGCGGGGTCCCCGCACGGTCGAGCGCCTCCGAGATCACCGGGCGGATGCACTCGACGTGGCGGCGGGAGGCGAGCTCCGGGACGACCCCGCCGTACCTCCCGTGGATATCGTCCTGGGAGGCGACGACCGACGACCGCACGACGCAGCGGTCCTCGACGACAGCGGCCGCCGTCTCGTCGCAGGAGGTCTCGATCCCCAGGATGCGCGGCATGACCGAGCATGGTAGTCGAACGGGGACATTCTGGTTTCTTCAGACTGATTCCCGCGGCACGCGTCGGCCGCATGCGGCGGTAGATCGCCGCGCGGCCTAGCTCGACGTCGCTCGCGGCCGCTAAGGGAAAAACCGGCCGCTCGCTCCGACGGCCGCCGCAATCACTCTGAAGAAACCAGAATGTCCGCGAGCGACTTCTCATAGGGCGGCCGGGCGATGCCGGCCTCCGTGATGATCGCGGTGACGTAGCGGGCGGGGGTGACGTCGAAGGCGGGGTTGCGGACCGCAACGCCGGCGGGGGCGACACGGACGCCGCCGAGCTCGGTGACCTCGCTCGGATCCCGCTCTTCGATCGGGATCGCGTCCCCGTCGGGACACGCGGGATCGATCGTCGAGCGAGGCGCGGCGACGTAGAACGGCACGCCGTTCTCCCGCGCGAGCACCGCGACGTTGTAGGTCCCGATCTTGTTCGCGACGTCCCCGTTGCGGGCGATGCGGTCGGCGCCGACGACGACGAGGTCGACCTCGCCGCGGCGCATCATCGATCCGGACATCCCGTCGGTGATCAGCACCGTGTCGATCCCGTCCGCCATCAGCTCCCAGGCGGTCAGCCGTGCGCCCTGCAGGAACGGCCGCGTCTCATCGGCGAGCACGCGGACCGTCTTCCCGGCTTCCACCGCGCCCCGCACGACGCCGAGCGCCGTGCCGTACCCCGCGGTCGCGAGCCCTCCGGCGTTGCAGTGGGTCAGCACCGTGGCCCGCGCGGGGACGAGCGTCGCGCCGAACCGTCCGATCGCCCGGCATGCGGCGACGTCCTCGTCGTGGATCGCCTGCGCCTCACGCTCGAGCGCCTCGGCAGCGGGTCCCTCGGGCAGACCCGCGGCGCGCAGCGCGGCCGCGGCCCGCGCCATGCGATCCAGCGCCCAGAACAGGTTCACCGCGGTCGGCCGCGCGGCGGCGAGCGTCGCGCGCGCGCGTTCGAGCGCGCGGTCGAAGGCCCCGCCCCGCAAGCCCGCCTCCGCGGCCTGAGTCGCCGCGAGCGCGAGCCCGAAAGCCGCGGTGCAGCCGATCGCCGGGGCGCCGCGCACCACCATCCCGCGGATCGCCTCCGCGACCTCCTCCGCGCCACGCAGCGTGACGAGCTCGGTCACGAGCGGCAGCTTGCGCTGATCGATGAGCCGAACTCCCTCGGGGACGCGCTCGACGGTGCGCACCATGCGGGATTTATACTGCGGATCGTGAGCGATCCGTCCGACAAGAACGCTCGCGAGCGGCGGGCGGACTTTTCGACCTCATCCGGGATCCCGGTCGCCCGGGTCTACACGGCGGCCGACCGGACCTCCGCCGCCGACGTGCGCGACCTCGGGATGCCGGGGGAATACCCCTTCACGCGGGGGATTCAGCCGACGATGTATCGCGGCCGCCTCTGGACGATGCGGCAGTACTCGGGGTTCGGCACGGCGCGCCAGACCAACGCGCGCTTCCGCTACCTCCTCGAGCAGGGGCAGTCGGGGCTGTCCGTCGCCTTCGACCTGCCGACGCAGATGGGGTACGACTCGGATCATCCGATGGCCGCAGGGGAGGTCGGCAAGGTCGGCGTCGCGATCTCCTCGATCGAGGACATGGACGAGCTGCTCGCGGGGATCCCGCTCGACAAGGTTTCCGTGTCGATGACGATCAACGCGACCGCGTCGATCCTGCTGGCGCTCTACGTGGCCTCCGCCCGAAGGCGCGGCTTCGAGCCGAAGTCGCTGTCCGGAACGATCCAGAACGACCTCCTCAAGGAGTACATCGCCCGGGGCACGTACATCTATCCTCCGGAGCCCTCGCTCCGGATCACCACCGACGTGTTCGCGTGGTGCGCCTCCGCGATCCCGCGGTGGAACACGATCTCGATCTCCGGCTACCACATGCGCGAGGCGGGCGCGACGGCCGTCCAGGAGATCGCGTTCACGCTGGCGAACGCGATCGCGTACTGCGAGGCGGCCCTCGCTCGCGGCCTGGCGTTCGAGACGTTCGGCGGGCGGCTGTCCTTCTTTTTCAACGGCCACGCCGGCTTCTTCGAGGAGGCGGCGAAGTTCCGGGCCGCGCGACGCCTGTGGGCGCGACTCGTGCGCGAGCGCTTCGGCGTCACCGATCCCGAGCTCGCCAAGCTGCGGTTCCACACCCAGACCGCGGGCTCGACGCTCACGGCGCAGCAACCCGAGGTCAACGTCGTCCGCACCGCCTACCAGGCGCTCGCCGCCGTGCTCGGGGGGACGCAGTCGCTCCACACGAACTCGATGGACGAGGCCCTGGGGCTCCCGACCGAGCAGGCGGCGCTCCTCGCCCTGAGGACGCAGCAGGTCCTCGCGCACGAGACCGGCGTCGCCGACACCGTCGATCCGCTCGCGGGCTCGTACTTCGTCGAGGCGCTGACCGACGCGCTCGAGTCGGAAGCGAAGGCGTACCTCGCCAAGATCGACGCCCTGGGCGGTGCCGTGCGCGCGATCGAGCGCGGTTTCCAGCAGCGGGAGATCCACGAGGCGGCCTACCGCTGGCAGAAGCGGGTCGAGTCGGGGGACGCGGTCGTCGTCGGCGTGAACCGGTTCACGGAAGGAAGCGCCCTCAAACCGCCGATCCTGAAGGTCGACGCGGCGGCCGAATCCGAGCGCTGCAGCCGCCTGGCGGCGCTCCGGTCCCGCCGGGGCGCGCTCGCCGCGGCCTCCCTCGAGGCCGTCGCCGACGCCGCGCGCTCCGGGGCCAACCTGATGCCCTCCATCCTCGCTGCCGTCGAGGCCGAGGCGACGCTGGGCGAGATCGCGGACCGGCTGCGCGGAGTCTTCGGGACGCACCGGGAAGCGTCGGTGTTCTGATTGGCGCCGCTTCTGTCCATCGAGAGTCTCCGTGTCGAATACGACGGACCGCGGGGCGCGGTCCGCGCCGTCGACGGTCTCGACCTTGCGGTCGAGAAGGGATCGACCTACGCGCTCGTCGGAGAGTCCGGGTGCGGGAAGACCGCGACGGCGTACTCGATCCTGCGTATCGCCGAGCCCGGCCGGATCACCGGAGGGCGGATCCTGTTCGACGGGCGGGATCTCGTGACCCTCAAGGAGAAGGAGATGCGGCGCGTCCGTGGGGCCTCGATCGGCATCGCGTTCCAGGAGCCCGGCAGCGCGCTCGATCCGGTCTCGCGCATCGGGACGCAGGTCGGCGAGAGCTTGCGCATTCATCGCGGGCTGACCCGCCGCGCCGCATGGGCCGAGGCGGTGAAGCTCCTCGCCGCGGTCTCCCTCCCGGATCCGGAGCGGCACGCCCGATCGTACCCGCATGAGCTGTCCGGCGGCATGAAGCAGCGGGTGATGCTCGCGATCGCGCTGTCGTGCCGGCCCAAGCTCCTGATCGCGGACGAGCCCACGGCCGCCCTCGACGTCACCATTCAGGCGCAGGCGCTCGACCTGCTCCGCACGCTCAAGGCGGAATACGACCTCACGGTCCTGCTCATCACGCACGACCTCGGCGTCGTGGCCGAGATCGCCGACCGGGTCGGCGTGATGTACGCCGGCCGGGTCGTGGAGGAGGCGCCGGTCGGTGACATCTTCGCGACACCGGCCCACCCGTACACCAAAGCGCTGCTCGATGCCGTCCCCGCGGACGCGGCCGGCAACGAGCCTCTCCGGACGCTTCCCGGAACGGCGCCCGACCCCGTCTCCTTTCCGTCCGGCTGCCGCTTCCACCCGCGTTGCCCGGCACGGTTCGCTCCCTGCGATGCGGTCGAGCCCGCGACACGCCCGATCGGACCCGCCCGGACCGTGGCTTGTCACCTCGACGATCCGCGCCACGCCGGCGCGGGTCCCGCGACCGCCGCGTGAGCGCGCCCGACGCGCTCGTCGCGGGTCGTGGGCTCGTCAAGTCGTTTCCGGCGCGCGTGGCGGAGTGGGGCGGGCGTAAACGCCGCGTCCTCGCCGTCGACGGCGTCGACATCGAAGTGGGCGCGCGCGAGACCGTGGGACTCGTGGGCGAGTCGGGCTCGGGGAAGTCGACGACGGGACGGCTGCTCATCCGCCTCCTCGAGCCCGATGCCGGGACCGTGACGTTCGACGGCCGCGACCTCGGGGCGCTGCCGCCTCGGGAGCTCCGGGAGCTGCGGCGCCGGTTCCAGATCGTCTTCCAGGATCCGCAGGCGGCGCTCAACCCGCGCATGACCGTGCGCGCTCTCGTTCGCGAGCCGCTCGACATCCACCGGATCGGCGAGACCCGCGCCGAGCGGAACGAGGCGGCCGCGCGGTTGATCCGAGACGTCGGTCTCGACGCGTCGTCGCTCGACCGGTACCCGCACGAGTTCTCCGGAGGGCAGCGCCAGCGCATCGGCATCGCCCGCGCGATCGCCTCCGGCCCCGAGTTCATCGTTGCCGACGAGCCGGTTGCCGCGCTCGACCCTCCGATTCAGGCGCAAATCGTCAATCTTCTCGGCGAGCTTCGGGAGCGGCTGGGACTTTCCGTCCTGCTCATCGCGCACGACCTCCGGCTCGTCCGTCACGTCGCCGAGCGTGTCGCGGTGATGTACCTCGGCCGGATCGTCGAGGAGGGACCGGTCGAGGAGGTGTACGTCCGCCCCTTGCACCCGTACACCAAGGCCCTGCTCGCCTCGGCACCGCGCCGCGATCCGCGTCAGCCCCCGGCGCGCATCCTGCCCGGCGAGCCCCCGTCGCCCGTCGATCCGCCGTCCGGCTGCCGGTTCCATCCGCGCTGCCCCATCGCCGAGGCCGTCTGCCGCCGGGACGAGCCGCTTCTGACCCCGGCCCCACCCGGGCGGCGGGTCGCCTGCCATCTGGCGGTGCGCTAACGAGCCCGGATCACCGAGCCATTTGCGGCCTGCCGTTGTATCCTCCGTGGCCGCAGGGTGAAACCACACATGGGCTTGGCGCGTAATACGCTCTCGAAGTCTGCGCTTGTTCGTACGCAAGCCCACGGCTGGCCGGGGAGGAGGGTGCACGTGAAGCTCACACGTCGGGTCCTGGTGTCGATGGTCACGATCGCCGCCCTCGAGGCGGCCGGCCTGCCGGCCGCGCGCGCCGTGGGCGAGCCGGAGGAGACCGTGAGCATGACGCTGGGGGACTGCCTGCAGCAGGCGCTCCAGCACAACCTGGATCTCCGCGTCGCGCAGCTCAACCCGGAGTCCGCGAACTACGGCATCACTTTCCAGAAGGCGGTGTTCGATCCCGTGCTCGGAGCGAACGCCGGCTACTCGTCATCGCCGTCCGACCAGACCCAGGAGATCGATCAGATCTCGCCGGTCGCCGCCGCGACGACCTCGAAGAACAACAACACGAACACGCAGTGGCAGGGAGCGGTGTCGCTGACCCAGGCGCTCGACTTCGGGGCGAATTACGCGGTGACCCTGACCCGCACGTCGCAGAGCCTCGAGCAGACGGGGTTCGACCCGCGAACCGGCCTATTCACCTCGTCCACGCAGAAGCCGAAGACATGGGATCTCGGCGTTCAGTTCCGCCTGCCGCTCCTCAAGGGGTTCGGGCGGGAGGTCAACCGGTCCGCCATCATCCTCGCGGCGAACAACAGCCGCCTCAGCGAGGAGGACCTGCGCCTGAGCGCCATGACCACCGCGAAGTCCACCGAGGACGCCTACTGGGACGTCGCGGCGGCGCGCGCCGGCGTCAACGTCGCGAACCAGTCGTTGAAGCTCGCGGAGGACCTGTACACGCTCAACAAGAAGAAGGTGGAGGTCGGCACGCTGGCCCCGATCGAGATCACCCAGGCCGAGGCGGGCGTCGCCTCCCGCCAGGAGGGGGTGATCACCGCGGAGAACACGCTGCGCAACACCGAGGACAATCTCCGGCGGCTGCTCGCGATCCCGCCGAACGACCCGCTCTGGTCCAAGCGGATCGTGCCGGCCGACAAGCCGAGCGAGCAGCCGGTGGCGATCGACCTCGACGCGGCGCTTTCGACGGCGATGGAGCGCCGCCCCGAGATCCAGAGCGCCCGGGTGAAGCTCGAGTCCCAGCAGCTCAACGAGCGCGTCGCCAAGAAGCTCACGCGGCACCAGCTCGACCTGCAAGCCAACCTCGACTCCTCGCGTCTCAACTACATCTCGCAGACCGTCAGTCCCTGCGGCGCCGGCTGCATCAACCAGGTGAACACGAGCACCGACGCGACCGATCAGCCGGTCTGGCGCGTCGCCCTCGTCTACACATACCCGTTCGGCAACCGGTCGGCGAAGTCCAACTACGCGATTGCCCAGGTCGGCCGGGAGCAGGCCGAGATCGCCGAGGCGAGCGCCGAGCAGAACATCCGCGTCGACGTCCGGACGGCCGCCCGCGCCGTCCAGTCGGGCGCCGAGCGCGTGGCGGCGGCAAAGGCCAACACGGTTCTCCAGCAGAAGACGGTCGACGCCGAGCTGAAGAAATTCGAGAACGGGATGTCGACCTCGTTCGAGGTCCTGCGGATCCAGACCGACCTCACGAGCGCCCAGCTCGCCGAGATCCAGGCCCTGCTCGACTACAACAAGGCTCTCTCCGACTTCGAGCGCGCCAAGGGGACGCTTCTCGAGGCGAAGGGGCTCACGCTCTCGACACCCGAGAAGACGAGGTAGCTCATGAGCGACGTGTCCGCCACGGCATCTTCGGCGTCGTCGGGCCCCGAGCTGGGGGTCGTGCAGCGCCTCATGGGCGTGTTCTTCTCCCCGGCGGCGACGTTCGAGTCGATCGCGCGAAAGCCGGGTTGGGACTGGCTCGTGCCCGTCGTCCTGCTCATCGCTTCGATCTACGTCGCCCAGACGGTGATGTCGGCCAGGATGGACGTCGAGTCGGCGGTCAAGATGCAGATGAAGATCGTCGACAAGATGGCGGGGGCCAATCTGACCGCCGAAAAGCGGGCGGAGATCGAGAAGCAGACGCGAGAAGGCATCGAAAAGCAAAAGAATCCCGTTCGTCGTGCGTTGTTCCTTTGCATCATCTTCGTTCCGATCTTCCTCGTTCCGGCGATCTACTTCGGCATCGCCGCCGCGTTCGGAAGGAAGAAGAAGTACATGCCGGTGGTCGCCGGCTACGCCTACACGTCCGTGATTCAGGTCCTCCCGCAGCTCCTGACGGCGGTCGTCGCCTGGCCGCGGGACCAGATCGACAACAACGACATCACGTACGCGCGCGTGCTGAAGTGCAACGTCGGGGCGTTCCTCGATTTCGATACGACGAGCAAGGCCTTGCTCGCGATGACCAACAGCCTCGACGTTTTCGATATCTGGGCGTTCGTCGTGGGCTCGATTGCGCTCTCGAAGACGACCAATTTCACGCGCAAGGGTGCCATGGCGACGGTCGGCTCGGTCTGGCTGGTCTACATCCTCATCAAGATGGCTCTGGCCGGCCTCCTCTCGTCGTTCACCGGTTGAACGGTATTCGGGTCTTTCGCCGCGTACGGAGTCAGTTGTGACGACGATTCAGAAAGCCCTCATCGCGGCCGGCGTCGTCGTGGTCGTCGGGGGAATCATCGCCGCCTCGGTCCTCTCTCGCCCCAAGGCGAAGGGCGAGGAGGTCTACATGGCGAAGGCCGCGACCCGCGACCTGTCGTCGTACGTCCAGGCGACCGGCCGGATCGAGGCCCGCAAGAAGGTCAACGTCCAGTCGTCGGTCATCGGCGAGATCGTGGACCTGCCCGTCAAGGAAGGGGACGTCGTCAAGAAGGGCGACCTCCTCGTCCAGATCGACCCCGTGCGGTATCGCCAGGAGGTCGAGCGGCTCGAGTCCGCGCTGCGCTCGGTGAAGATCCAGGTCGAGCAGGCCCAGGTCGCCCTGGAGAATGCCGAGCGTCAGTACAAGCGCAACCAGAGCCTGCTCGCCTCGAGCGGCCTCGTCTCGCAGCAGACCTTCGAGCAGAGCGAGCTCGACTTCCGGTCGCGCTCGATCGACCTGAAGAACCTGCAGGAGCAGGTCTCGCAGGGCGACGCGAGCCTGGCCAAGGCGCGGGACGACCTGTCGAAGACCACGCTCCGCTCGCCGATCGACGGCACCGTCACGAAACTCAACGCGGAAAAGGGCGAGATCACGCTCACCGGGACGATGAACAACCCGGGGACCGTCATCATGATCGTCTCGGACATGAGCGAAATCCTGGCGACGGTCGAGGTCGATGAAACGCGTGTCACGCAGGTCGAGATCGGCCAGCGCGCGCGCATCGTGGTCGACGCCGTGGGCGACGCGCACCCCTACACCGGGAAGGTCGACGAGATCGCCGGATCGGCGATCCAGCGGACCGGCCAGCAGTCGCAGATCTTCGAGGTGAAGGTCGCGCTCGACACGGTCGACGCGAAGCTCCGGCCGGGTATGACCGCGAAGGCCCGCATCGAGACCCAGCGCGCCGACCACGTGCTCACCGTCCCGATCCAGGCGGTGATGCTCCGTCCGAAGAAGGACCTCGACGACGCGGCGGCCAAGGGCGAGAAGAAGGCGCCTCCCGCGACGACGTCGGGGGCGTCAGCGGCCGAGCCGCCGTCTCCATCGCCGTCCGCATCACCGTCGGCCGTGTCGGCCGCGGCCGTTTCCGCGTCCCCGGCGCCGGTGCCCGACGGGAAGGAGAGGAGCGACGACACGCGCGAGTGCATCTTCGTCGTCGAGGGGGGAAAGGCGAAGCTCCGCGCCGTGAAGACCGGCATCAGCGACGAGACCTCGGTCGTCGTCGTGAGCGGGCTCAAGGACGGAGAGATGGTCGTCACCGGGCCCTATCGCTCCCTCCGCGATCTCAAGAACGGCGACGCCGTCAAGGAGAAGAAGGAGCCGGAGGCGAAGGACGGGAAGGACGACGGGAAGGACTCCTCGAAATGAGCGCGCTGATCGACATCCGTGACGTGTCCAAGACCTACGAGATGGGGACCGAGACGACCGTGCGCGCCCTCGACGGCGTGTCGCTGCAGATCGAGCAAGGGGACTACGTCGCGGTCATGGGCCCGTCGGGCTCTGGGAAGTCGACGCTGATGAACCTGATCGGCTGCCTCGACACCCCGTCGACCGGGTCGTACGTGCTGAACGGCCGCGAGGTGTCGAAGATGGTCGACGACGAGCTCGCGCAGATCCGTAATCGCGAGATCGGATTCATCTTCCAGACGTTCAACCTCCTCCCGCGGGCCGACGCGATCCAGAACGTGGAACTCCCGCTCGTCTACGCTGGCGTGCCGCGCAAGGAGCGGCACACGCGTGCCGAGAAGGCGCTCGACTCCGTGGGACTCGGCAGCCGCAAGCACCACCGCCCGAACGAGATGTCCGGAGGCCAGCGGCAGCGCGTCGCGATCGCGCGTGCGCTCGTCAACGGCCCCTCGCTCCTCCTCGCCGACGAGCCGACGGGCAACCTCGACTCGAAGACCGGGGAGGAGATCCTCGCGCTCATGGAGGAGCTCCACCGGGCGGGGAACACGATCATCCTCGTCACGCACGAGGACGACCTGGCCCAGCACGCCGCGCGGATCGTGCGCCTGCGCGACGGAAAGATCGTCAGCGACACGCGCAACCGCGCCGTCGGCGTCTAGGCGCCGCCGGCGAGAGGCCCGGACCGTGCTCCTCGAGAACCTGCTGCTCGCCCTGACCGCGATCTGGGCCAACAAGATGCGGTCGATGCTGACCACCCTCGGCATCGTCATCGGGACCGCCGCGGTCATCGCGGTCGTGTCGATCGTCCAGGGGTTCAGCCAGGTCATCACGACCGAGGTGCAGAACCTCGGCGCGAGCACGATCATCGTCGAGCCCTTCCGGCCGCCGGGGAAGGAAGGCGACAAGCTCGGGAAGATCACGCTGACCTGGGACGACGGCCAGGCCGTGATGCGCACCTGTCCCTCCGTCACCGTGGCGACGCCGATCGTGCAGCAGGTCGGCGACATCAAGTTCGAGGACGAGCGGGCGCAGTATCCGATCCTCGGCGTGCAACCCGTCTTTCAGGACGTCCGCAACTACTACGTCGACGTCGGGCGGTTCTTCGGCGCGCTCGACGAGTCGTCGAAGACCAACGCGTGCGTCATCGGGCACGGCGTTCTCAACGATCTGAAGATGCCGAGCAACCCCGTCGGGAGGGAGATTCTCGTCGGCGGCAAGGCGTTCCGCATCATCGGCCTCATGGAGCCGAAGGGCGAGGTTCTCGGGACGGAGTTCGACAAGTTCGTGATGATTCCTTACGCGACCGCGCTCGCGATGTGGGGGCATGACGTCGAGGAAAACAGCGCCTTCCTCGTCCACGCGCGGACTCCCGAGCTGGTCGATCAGGCCGCCGACGAGATCGAGAACGCGCTGCGGGTCCGCCACCGGCTGCGTTCCGATCAGCCGAGCGATTTCAAGATCTCGACCCAGAAGGAGTTTCTCAAGAGCTTCACGAAGTTCGCGAACGGAGTCACCTACGTGGTCGCGGGCGTCGTTTCGATCGCCCTGCTGGTCGGCGGCATCGGGATCATGAACATCATGCTCGTCTCGGTCACCGAGCGAACGCGGGAGATCGGCGTGCGGAAGGCGATCGGTGCCAAGAGGGGGCACATCCTCTCGCAATTCGTGATCGAGGCCGTGACGTTGGCGCTCGTCGGCGGCATCATCGGGATCCTCATGGGTATCGCCACCGGGGCCATCGTCGCCAAGCTCATTCCCAACTGGCCCGGCTTCTTCACGCCGCTGTGGGCGCTCGTGCTGGCGTTCGGCTTCTCCTCCGCGGTCGGGTTGTTCTTCGGGATCTACCCCGCGGCGAAGGCGTCCCGGCTCGATCCGATCGAATCGCTGCGCTACGAATAGCCGCGGCCGCGGCGGGGCGCAGCGCGCCCTGATGTATTCTCTGCCCCGATGATCGGCGATCTCGCGAGGCTCTACGCGCAGGGCGGGCCGATGATGCACCCGATCACGGCGTGCAGCGTGGCCGCGCTCACCGTGGCGTTCTGGAAGCTCGCGCAGTTCCGCACCCTCCAGGTCGAAGCCGCGGGGCTCTTCGCCCGCGTGCGCAAGGAGCTGCTCAACGGCCGCGTGCGGGAAGCGGGGGAGGAGTGCGAGCGGAGTCCCGGGCCGACCGCTGCGGTGCTGCACGCGGGGATCCTCAAGGCGGGAGCGCCGCGCGAGGAAGTCGCCTCGGCCATGGAAGCCGCCGCGCTCTACGAGGTGGCGCGCCTCGAGAGCAAGCTCGGTTTTCTCGCCACCGTCGCGACCGTGGCCCCGCTGCTGGGGTTCCTCGGGACCGTCTGGGGGATGATCGTGGCGTTCGACGTCATCCACGCGCGCGGTTTGTCGGATCCGGCGCGCGTCGCGGGCGGCATCGCCCAGGCTCTGATCACCACCGCGTGGGGCCTGGTCGTGGCGGTCGTCGCGGTGCCGTTCCACAACTACTGCGCCGGCCGCGTCACCGCGCAGAGCGGGACGCTCGAGATGGCCGAGAGCGTTCTCCTCGAGACCCTCTCCGAGATGGAGCGGATGGGCACCAAGGCCTGACGGGAGCGCGATCGATGAGGCTTCCCCGTCCGAGCCCTCTTCCGCCCGCCCCCCCGTCGGGCGCGCTCGCGAATCTCGTCGTCCTGCTCGTGTTCTTCTTCCTCCTCACCACGAGCTTCGGCCTCGACCAGATCCCGGTCGAGGTGCCGGCCGCACCGGCGCTGCACGAGGCGCCGCCGGGGGCGGCGTGCCTGATCCTCGAGCGCCACGTCCGCGCCGGCGAGGGGGAGTCGCTGACGTGGCGTTTCTCCGACGGGCGGCACGAGCCCCAGACCATTCCCGGCACCGAGGGGCTCTTCTTCGAGGTCTCGCGGATCGTCGACGACGATCCCGAGCGCGTGTTCCTGCTCCGGATCGACGGGGACGTGCGGTACGCGGTCGTCGACGACGTTCTCGAGTCGTTGCGGAAGGCGGGGGCGCGCAACGTCGTGTTCGCGGCGCGCGCGGGCGACGGGAGCGGCACGTGAGGCGCGCGGGGCGGCGCGCAGTACCACGCCTGCGCCTTCCCGTGGCGCCTCTCGCGAGCCTCGCGATCGCGCTGCTCGGCACAGTGACCGCGGCGGGGCTGTTTTCCGCGGCGCGGGGCCCGGCCTTGCGGTTCGCGACGTTCGACGAGGCCGGGGGGTTCTCCAAGGAGCGCGCGATCCGCGTGGACCTGCAGGGAGACGGCGCCGTGCTCCTGAACGGCGCTCCGATCCCGAAGGACGCGCTCGTCGGCGCGGTCGCCTCAGATCTTTCCGTGCAGCCGGGCGCGGGCGTGATCCTCGTCGTCGCGGCGGACGTCCCGTACAAGACGATGCTCGCGGCCTACGGCGGCATCGCCGCCCTGCCGGACCATCCGCGGATCGCGCTTCCCCCTCGGGCCTGGGTCGAGGCGGCGACTCGCGCGCGCGGCGGGTCGCAGGCACAATGATCGGTTGATGACCGCGCGTCGTCCCGCTCTCCGTCTTCACGAGAAGGTCGCGGCCGAGAATCGCCGCCTGGAGGGGCTCGGCGGACGACGCAGCCGGTGGGCGCTCCCCCTCGCGGCCCTCGTCGCGGTGGCGGTGCATGCCGGCGCGCTCTTGGCACCTCTCCCCGACCAACCGGAGCGCGACGACGGCCGCTCGCCCCGCCCGGACCTGCCGCCGGTCTGGCGCTGGGGGCCGCCGCTCGAGCGCGACGTCGCCGCCGAGGCCGCGCCGCCACCTGCTGCGGTGCGCGCGCCCGCGCGGGTCGCCCCGATCGCCGCGCGACACGACGAGGACGTGGATCTCGAACCGGTCCCCGAGCCGCCGATCGACCTCGCGGGATCCATTCCACCCGCGCAGATCGACAGGCTGATCCCGATGCCCGATGCGGTCCCTCCGAGCCGGGGTCGCGGCGAGCCGCTGCCGGGAGGTCCGGGCGGCGCGGCGCCGATAGACCTGACGCCGGTCTCGAAATCGCCTCCCGTCTTTCCGTCTCTCGCGCGGACGATCCGCGCGGAAGGGCGCGTGTCGCTGATCGCCACGGTCGGCGCGGACGGCGAGGTCCTCGCGGCCCGGGTCGTCGAGTGCACCCGGCCCGGGGTCGGCTTCGAGCAGTCGGCGCTCGCGGCCGTCAAGCACTGGCGGTACGCGCCCGTGCCGCCCGGCCGGCCCGATCGCGCGGTCGCGGTGCACATCGACTTTCGCACGTCGGAGCCGGAGCGTTGACGGTCGCGGCGCGCGCGCGAACCCTGACGATCGCCGCGGCGGCGCTGACCGCGCTCCTGGCCACGCCCGCGCGGGCGGATGCCCAGCGCGCGGTCTCCGATTTCAAGGCCGGCCGCTATCTCGACGCGGCGACCGAGATCCAGGCGGTCGTCGATCGCGATCCGGGCTACGCGTACGGCCATTTCATCCTCGGGCACTGCCTGCTCAAGATGCGCCGCCCCGCGGAGGCCGAAGGCGCCTTCCGGCGCGCGCTGGCGATCGATGGGGGGCATCCCGAGTTCCATCTCGGGCTGGCGCTGGCGCTCAAGGCGCAGGCGAACTTCCGGCCGGCGATCCAGGCCGCGTCGATCGGGATCGCTCTCGCGCACGATCCGAAGGATCTGCTCCCGCTCCTTGTCGTCCGCGGTTTTCTCTGGAGCGCCGTCGGGCACTGGGGCGATGCGGCCCGCGATCTCGAGGCGGCGCGCCAGATCCGCTCGGACCCGGCGATCTGCCTCCTGCTCGCCCGCGCGTACGTCAATATCGGCGCCTTCGCGGCGGCGATTCCCCGCCTGAAGGACGCCGAGGCAGGCTCGCCCGACGATCCCACGGTCCAGAGATTGCTCGCCGTGTCGTACCTGGGTGCCGCGGCGGCGGAGCCCGATCCCGCGCGCAAGAAGGCGCTCTACGGCGAGGCGCTCTCGCCGGCGAGACGCCTGGCGGGGGCGCAGCCGGACGATCCCGACGCGGTCCACCTGGACGCGCGCGCAACGCTCGGAGTGGGCGAGGCCCAGCTCGCGGTCGGACTGTTCCTTCGCGTGCTCTCGCTCGACCCGCGCCGGTGCACGGCCATGGTCAACCTGGGTCGCGCGTACATGAGCCTCGGCCGATGGAACGAGGCCGACGCGGCGCTCCGGCAGGCCGCGGCGTGCGCCCCGAGAATGGCGGTCGTCTACGAGACGATGGGCGACCTCTATCTCCGGCAGGGGATGACGGAGCAGGCCGCGAACGCGTTCCGGCGGGCCGACGAGATCGAGCCCCGGGACGGCTCCCCGGGACGCGCGGGATCCGCCGACATGATCCCCGTGCGCGCCCCCCGCTAGCGCTCCCGCGCGCGGCTCCTCGCGTGTGTTAGAGTACCGGCCCTTCGGCACCCGCTGAATCGGCAAGGGCAGCGATGCCACCGGGCGAGGACCATGGAAGGCAGCCTGATCACGGTGCTCCTGACGGTCGTCACCGCAGTGGGCATGATCGTCGTGATGCTCCTCGCCAGCTGGCTCGCTCCGAAGATCGTCGGCAAGCGCTGGTCCCGTGTCCACTCCGACACGAACCCGTACGAGTGCGGCGCGCGCCCATTCGAGCCCATCGAGAAGCACCGCTTCTCCGTCAAGTTCTACCTCGTCGCGATGCTGTTCATCCTCTTCGACGTCGAGGCGGCGTTCTTGATCCCCTGGGCGGTGACCTTCAGGGGATTCGCCGGGCAGAAGCTGTTCGTTCTGGGGGAGATGGCCGTGTTCCTCGGGATCCTCCTCGTCGGCCTGGTCTACCTGTGGTGGCGCGGCGCCCTGGAGTGGGAGTAGCGGCGTGGCGGACGGGGCGCAGGCGGTCGCGGCGCTTCAGGCGCGGTTTCCGAGCGCCGTGGTCGAGACCGGCAGCTTCCGGGACCAGCACTGGGCCGTCATCGACCCAGGCTCGTGGCTCGAGGTCGCGGCGTGGCTGCGGGACGATCGCGGGACCGCATACGACGTGCTCCTCGACGTGACCGCGGTCCACTGGCCCCAGCGCACGCCGCCGATGGAGATCGTCGCCCACTTCTACAGCCACGCGCGCAACGACCAGCTCCGCCTCAAGGCACGGGTCCCGGAGAAGGGGCCGATCGCTTCGCTGACCCCGCTGTGGAGCTCGGCGGACTGGAACGAGCGCGAGACGTTCGACATGTTCGGGATCGTGTTCAGCGGGCATCCGGATCTGCGCCGGATCCTGATGGCCGACGACTACACCGATTTCCCGCTCCGCAAGGAGCTGCCGCTCTTCCGCGGCTGACCCGGGCCCGACGATGCCGGCACGATTCGAGACCTCCGTCGAGCGGCCCGACGTCCTGACCATCAACATGGGGCCGTCGCACCCGGCGACCCACGGCGTCCTGCGCGTGGTGCTCGACCTCGACGGCGAGACGGTGGTCGGATGCGATCCGGTGATCGGGTACCTCCACCGGGGGATGGAGAAGATCGCGGAGAACAGGACGTATCTCCAGTTCATCCCGTACACCGACCGGATGGACTACCTGAGCCCGCTCGCCGCGAACGTCGGGTTCGCGCTCGCGGTGGAGGAGCTGCTGGGCGTCCGCGTTCCGCCTCGCTGCGAGGTGCTGCGCGTGATCTGCTGCGAGCTCGCCCGAATCGGCTCGCACCTGGTGTGGCTGGGGACCTCCGCGCTCGACCTCGGCGCCGCGACGATGTTCTTCCACACGTTCAAGGACCGCGAGTGGCACTACGACCTCGTGGAAGATCTCACCGGCGCGCGCTTGACGACCTCTTACACGCGGGTGGGCGGCGTCGCCTACGACGCGACCGCCGACTGGCTGAAGCGGCTGCGCGAGTTCGTCGACGCGATGCCCGGCCGGATCGACGACTACGAGACCCTGCTCACGCGCAACACGATCTGGCTCAAGCGCACGCAGGGCGTCGGGAGATTGTCGGCGCAGGAGGCGATCTCCTACGGCGTCACCGGGCCGGTCCTGCGCGCCTCCGGGGTCGCGTACGACGTGCGCAAGGCGCGGCCCTACTCCGGGTACGAGGCGTACGAGTTCGACGTCCCGACGGGCACCGAGGGGGACGTCTACGACCGATACCTCGTGCGCATGGAGGAGATGCGGCAGTCGGTGCGGATCCTCGACCAGGCGCTCCGGAACATCCCCGGCGGACCGGTCAACATCGACGACCCGAAGATTTTCCTGCCGCCCAAGAGCAAGGTCCTCACGAGTATGGAGGAGCTGATCCACCAGTTCATGATCGTGACGGAGGGGTTCGAGTGTCCGCCCGGCGAGGTGTACGTCGCGACCGAGGTCCCGAAGGGCGAGCTGGGGTTCTACATCGTCTCGGAGGGCGGGAAGTCGCCGTACCGGTGCCGCATCCGCTCGTCGGCGTTCAACAACCTCTCGAGCCTCAAGAAGCAGGTGATCGGCGCGCTCGTCGCCGACGTGGTGGCGTGCATCGGAAGCATCGATCCCGTCATGGGCGAGGTGGACCGCTAATGTGTTGGGATGGTTCCCTTCTTTTTGCGCGGAACAGAAGGTCCCCATCGAGGCGTCATGCTCGGGGCTGAGTTCGAGAAGAGAGTCGACGCGCTGGTCGCGCGATACCCGAAGCCGAAGGGCGCGCTGCTGCCCGTGCTTTGGGAAGTGCAGCGGGCCAAGGGGTGGATCGACTTCGACGCCGAGGCGTGGGTCGCCGCGCGGCTCGGCCTGGCACCGGCCCACGTCCACGGCTGCGTCACCTTCTACACGATGTACAAGCCGCGGCCGATGGGGAAATACCACATCCAGGTCTGCACGACGCTCTCCTGCATGCTCCGCGGCTCCGACGAGCTCTTCGCGCACTTGCAGCGCAAGCTCGGCATCGGCAGCGGCGAGACGACACCCGACGGCAAGTTCTCGCTCGTGCGGGTCGAGTGCCTCGGGTCGTGCGGGACGGCGCCGATGTTCCAGCTCAACGACGACTTTCACGAGAACCTGACGCTCGAGACGGTCGATCGCCTTCTCGAGTCGCTTCCGTAGCGCGAAGAGAGCCGCAACGTGGAACGTATCCTGACCCGCAACGTCGACAAGGAGAACGCGCAGCACCTTGCGGTGTACGAGTCGGTCGGCGGCTACCAGGCGCTCCGGAAGGCGCTCTCGTCGATGACCCCCGACGCGCTCACCGACGAGGTGAAGAAGTCCGGCCTTCGAGGCCGCGGCGGCGCGGGGTTTTCCGCGGGCCTCAAGTGGTCGTTCATGCCGAAGGAGGTCGACCCGAAGCGGCCGCACTACTTCCTGATCAACGCCGACGAGTCGGAGCCGGGCACGTTCAAGGACCGCCTCCTGATGGAGAAGGACCCGCACCTCGTCCTCGAGGGCTCGCTCCTCGGCGCCTTCGCGATCCGCGCCAGCGTGATCTACATCTACATCCGCGGCGAGTTCGTCCACGCGGCCCGGGTGCTCGACCGGGCGATCGCGGAGGCGTACGCGAAGGGGTACGCGGGGAAGAACATCCTCGGGAGCGCGTGGAGCTGCGACGTCTACGTCCACCGCGGGGCGGGCGCCTACATCTGCGGCGAGGAGACGGCGCTGATGTCCTCGCTCGAAGGGGACCGCGGCTATCCGCGCCTGAAGCCGCCGTTCCCGGCGCAATCGGGAGTCTGGGGCTGCCCGACCACGATCAACAACGTCGAGACCGTCGCCAACGTCCCGTTCATCGTCGAGCGCGGCGCCGACTGGTTCCTCTCGGTCGGCAAGGCGCCGAAGAACACCGGCCCCAAGCTCTACTGCCTCTCCGGCCACGTCAAGCGGCCCGGCGTGTACGAGGCCCCGATGGGCCTCCCGCTGCACGAGCTGATCTACGAGCTCGGCGGCGGGATGCTCCACGACGACCGGCCGCTCAAGGCGGTGATCCCCGGCGGGTCCTCGGTGCCGGTGCTGCGCGCCGACGAGTGCGAGGTCGATCTCGACTTCGACTCGCTCGCCGCGAAGGGGACGATGCTCGGCTCCGCGGGGCTGATGGTCATGGACTCCTCGACGTGCATGGTCGCGGCGATGGCCCGGATCGCGCACTTCTACCACCACGAGTCGTGCGGGCAGTGCACCCCGTGCCGCGAGGGGTGCGGCTGGCTCGAGCGGGTGCTCCAGCGGATCGAGGGGGGGCGGGGGATGCCGCAGGACCTCGACCTCTTGCTGTCGGTCTCGAACAACATCATCGGGAACACGATCTGCGCCCTGGGGGACGCCGCGGCGATGCCGGCGATCTCGTTCGTGACGAAGTTCCGCGACGAGTTCCAGCACCACGTCGACGCGAAGGCGTGCCTGACCGGAACGGTAGCGCTCCAGGGCGTGAGGTAGCGATGCCCAAGCTCACGATCGACGGCCAGGCGATCGAGGTGCCCGCGGGCACGACGATCCTCCAGGCCTGCCTCCAGCGCGGCCGGGAGATCCCGCACTACTGCTACCACGAAGGGCTTTCGATCGCGGGGAACTGCCGCATCTGCCTGATCGAGGTGGAGAAGCAGCCCAAGCTCGTGATCGGGTGCTACACCCCCGTCGCCGAGGGGATGGTCGTCCACACCGACAGCGACAAGGTCAAGCAGGCGCGCGCGGCGGTGATGGAGTTCCTGCTGATCAATCACCCGCTCGACTGCCCGATCTGCGACCAGGCTGGGGAGTGCCGCCTCCAGGAGTACGCGGTCGAGTACGGCGACGGGACGAGCCGCTACACCGAGCCGAAGCTTGCCCTCTCCAAGGCGATCGACATCGGCCCGCACGTCACGCTCGACCAGGAGCGCTGCATCCAGTGCAGTCGCTGCATCCGCTTCTGCGACGAGATCACGAAGACCGGCGAGCTCGGATTCTTCCAGCGCGGCGAGCGCAGCCAGATCGGGATCTTTCCCGGCAAGCGGCTCGACAACCCGTACTCCGGCAACGTCGTCGACCTGTGTCCGGTGGGCGCCCTCACCTTGAACGAGTTCCGGTTCAAGACGCGCGTGTGGTACCTCGCCAACACGGCCACGATCTGCGCCGGGTGCGCGCGGGGCTGCAATGTCGTCGTCGGCGTCGGGAAGCAGCAGACCCTGATGACCACCCGCGGCCAGCTCGACGACCGGGTCAAGCGCATCGTGCCCCGCGTCAACGAGGAGGTGAACGGCTGGTGGATCTGCGACGAGGGGCGACTGTCCTACGAGCACGAGCAGAAGGCTCCGAGGCTCGAGGCCGCCCGGGTCGCCGGAAAGGAGACCGCCTACGACGACGCCGTGAAGGCGGCCGCGACGAAGCTCGCCGCGGCGGCGAAGGCCGGCGCGCTCGGGGTGATCGTCTCGCCGCGGCTCGTCAGCGAGGACGTGTTCGCCTGGAAGTCGGTCGTGTCGGCCCTGGGCGGGGGGGCCTTCGGCGTGCGCTCGCTGCTCCGCGGCGAGGACGACACGCTGCTGATCCGCGCCGACAAGGGGGCGAACGCGCAGGGCGCCGCCTGGATCCTCGGTGCCGGTGCGACCGAGCGCGCCGTGCGCGAGGCCGTAGCACAGGGCCGCGTCAAGACGCTGCTGATCCTCGGTGATCCCCTCGATGCCGGCGACAGCGCCATCGTCGAGGCCCCCGCCGGGAGCGGCCCCGAGGTCGTCTACTGCGGGCCGTTCGCCTCTCCCTCCGCCGCGCGCGCCTCCGTCGCGGTCCCGTGCGCGTCGTGGTCCGAAGCCGACGGGACGTACGTCAACTTCGAGGGACGGGCGCAGCGCGTCCGTCGCTGCCACCTGCCGCAGGGAGAAGCGCGCCCCGGCTGGCGCGTCGCGGCGGACCTCGCCGAGGCTGCTGGTGCTGCGGCGACCGGCTGGTCGTCCGCCGCGGAGGTACTCGCGGCCCTCGGCCGGGCGATCAAGGAGTTCGAAGGGATCTCGTTCGAGGCGATGGGGCTGCTCGGCCTCAAGGCGCCCGTCGCGGCGGGAGTGTAGGGCGTGGACTGGCTGGGAATCGCGATCTCGCTCGTGAAGATCGTCGTGGTCTTCTCCGCGTTGATGGGCGGCGTGTCGGTGATGACCTGGGTCGAGCGCCGGGTGTCGGCGATCATCCAGTATCGCTGGGGGCCGAACCGCGTCGGGCCGTGGGGGCTGCTCCAGCCGATCGCGGACGGCATCAAGTTCATCCAGAAGGAAGACATCGTCCCCGCCTCCGCGCACAAGCCTTTCTACATCGCCGCGCCGGCGCTGGCGGTGGCGACGGCGCTCAGCGCGTTCTCGGTCATCCCGTTCGGCTCCGAGATCCAGGTCTTCGGCCGCACGGTCAAGCTCGTCATCCTCGACATGGACGGCGGCATCCTGTGGGGGTTCGCGGCGACCGCGCTCGGCGTCTACGCGCTGGTGCTCGCCGGCTGGGCGTCGCGGAACAAGTTCTCCCTGATCGGGGGCTTGCGCTCCTCCGCCCAGATGATCTCCTACGAGCTGCCGCTGGCGCTGTCGATCGCGTCGGTCGTGCTGATGGCCGGGACGCTCCGGCCGACCGAGATCGTCGCCCAGCAGGCGGGGTGGTTCTTCCACTGGAACATCTTCAAGGGCGTCCCCCTCCTCGGGTTCATCCTGTTCACGGTCGCGGGGTACGCGGAGACCAACCGCGTGCCGTTCGACCTCCCGGAGGCGGAAGGGGAGCTGGTCGCGGGATATCACACCGAGTACTCGGGGATGCGCTTCGCGGCGTTCTTCATGGCCGAGTACGTCAACATGATGACGTCGTCGGCGCTGGGGATCACGCTCTGGCTCGGCGGGTGGCAGCTCGGCTTCCCGGTCCCGCTCACGGGCGTCCCGCTGGTGATCCTCCAGGTGCTCGCCTTCGTCGGGAAGCTGGCGTTCTTCCAGTTCCTGTTCGTCTGGATCCGCTGGACGCTTCCGCGCTTCCGCTACGACCAGCTGATGGACCTTGGGTGGAAGGGGCTGCTCCCGGTCTCGCTCGCGAACCTGGCGCTCAACGGCTTGCTCGTGGCGCTCGGGCTCAACGTGGCGCGGTAGAGCGATGGATCGCGTGGCGTTGTTCGTGCTCTCGGTGCTCGTGATCGCCTCGGCGATCGTGGTGATCCGGCACAAGAACCCCGTCGTGTCCGCGATCGGGCTCGCCTTCAACCTCGTCGCGATCGCCGGCTTCTACATGCTCCTCGGCGCGCAGTTCGTCGGCCTCCTCCAGATCATCGTGTACGCCGGCGCGATCATGGTGCTGATCCTGTTCGTGATCATGCTCCTCAACCTGCGGGAGGAGGCGCTGCCGCACCCCGCGGGGACGTTCCAGCGGGTCCTCGCTCCTCTCGCGACGCTCGCGTTCACGGGGGTGATCGGCCGGGCCCTCTGGACGGCCTCGCCCTCGACGTTCCCTGCGGCGGCGGCCGGATACGGCACGGCCGATTCGGTCGGGAAGGCGCTGTTCACGAACTACTTCTACCCGTTCGAGGCGATCTCGCTCCTGCTGCTCGTCGCGATGGTCGGCGCCGTGCTGCTGTCGAAGCGGAGGCTGCCGTGATGGACCCGCGTATCGTCCTGCTCGTCTCGGCGCTCCTGTTCTCGCTGGGCGTGCTGGGCGTGCTCACGCGACGCGGGGCGATCACGATCCTGATGTGCGTCGAGCTGATGCTGAACGCGGGCAACCTGGCGTTCATCGCCTTCGCCCGCGCGGCCGGGACCGCGGAGGCGCAGGTCTACGTCTTCTTCATCATGACCCTGGCAGCCGCCGAGGCGGCGGTGGGTCTCGCGATCGTCATCGCGCTCTTCCGTCTGCGGGAGACGACCGATGTCGACGAGATCCATCTCCTGAAGTGGTGAGCGCGCGATGCTGAAGCTGATTCCGTGGATCGCGATCCTGCCGCTTGTCGGCGTGGCGGTCAACGGCCTGTTCGGGAAGCGCCTGCCGCGCCGAACGGTCGGTCTGATCGGTTGCGGCGTGGTGCTCGCGTCGTTCCTCCTCTCGTGCGGCGCCACGTTCGAGCTCTCCCGCTTGCCCGAGGACGCGCGGCACTACGAGACATCTCTCGGTGCGTGGCTGCCGCTGGGACCCGCCGGGGCGCACGGGGAAGAGGTCACGATCGACTGGGGATTCGCGCTCGATCCGCTCTCGGCGATCATGATCCTCGTCGTGACCGGGGTCGGGTTCCTGATCCACGTCTACTCGACCGGGTACATGGCCCACGAGGACGGATTCCACCGGTTCTTCGTGTACATCAACCTCTTCATGGCGATGATGCTGACCCTGGTCCTGGGGTCGAACCTGCTCGTGACGTTCGTCGG